>Ga0302250_1000010_pt1 | contig 449756 bp, 430 predicted proteins | sample AAG_RA_Asp_MG_FD_193536 | JGI IMG/M metagenome (GOLD analysis project Ga0302250, IMG submission 193536) | Enriched activated sludge microbial communities from anaerobic digester in WTTP, New Holstein, Wisconsin, United States - AAG_RA_Asp | ecosystem: Engineered > Bioreactor > Anaerobic >... | reverse complement strand
GTCCACGGAGCAGATCACTCGCGCTGCGCCCCGTCTGGGCATAAATGGCATCGACCGCCGCAGCGTCGTCCCCATCTAGGACGAGTGAGGTCGCCTTGCTCTTGTTACCACTAGGTGTTCCACTGCTTTCCATCGTTATCCTCGATCCTGCATAGACTCAGGTACGAGAGCCATTATATCATGCCCTGGTGCCTTTGTCAAGTCCCATTCTACCATACATTTGAGGATTTGTCAAGCCTCAATTCGAGTCCCGTGTCACACTTGACAAAAGCACCCGACTGTGCTATACTGGTCTCTGTAAATACTTCCGAGTACGGCAGTATTTGAGAGGAGGCCCAGATGACAACCGTTACCGTGATTCGTGAACCCGCCACCGCCGCGCGCCGGCCCACCATTGTGGTGCGGCACGCCGCCGCTCTGCCGGTGACCCCGGCCCCGCAGGTTGCTGTGGACACCTGCCCTGGGTGCGGCCGGGACATCCCGCCCGAGACCGGCTACTGCCCGGAGTGCACTTTCTATATCCCGCCGGCCTGGGCCGGCGCAGCCAACTACTGATTGTATCGCCGAGCCTGCACCTCGCAGGCTCGGCCTCGTGTTGCTAAGGAGGACTCGATGCACGCGACAGTTGAACTCAAAGCGCTCCAAGCCGCAGTGGCCCAGGTCAGCAAAGCCCTGGCCCCGCGTTCCACTCTGCCGGCCCTGAGCTACATCCTGCTCGAGGCCCAGCCGGACCGCCTGGTTCTTACCGCCACCGACCTGGCCCTCGGCCTCGTCACCACCTGCCCCGCCGAGGTGGACGCGCCCGGCAGCCTGCTGGTCCCGGGCAAGCAGCTCGTGGACTTCCTCGCCCGGCTGGTCAAGGGCAAGACCACGCGCTTGACGCTGGTTGCCACCGAAAAGCAGATTACCCTCACCGCCCTGGATGGCGTGGCCGGTGCTACTGCCACGCTGAATGGGCTGCTCGCCGAGGAAGCCCCAGCGGTCACCCTGCATACGACCGAGCACCAGCCCGACGAAACCTCCGAGCCCGCCGCCGATGCACCGGCACGGGTGGCCCGGCTCGTCACTGTGGACGGTGCGGCCTTTGCTGCGGCGGTGGCCCAAGTGGTCCCAGCGACAGCAGTAGTCACCGACGGGCAGCGCTATCAGCCCGAACGCCAAGAGGCCCTGGAGTATGTCTGGCTGCGGGGCGACCCCAACCAGGGGCTTTTGCTTGTCCAGGCGGGCGATGGTCTGCGCATCCACCAGGTTGAAGTGCCCGCTACGGTGTACCGCCGCTTTGCCATCGGTATCCGCCGGCTGGAGGACGTGCGGGGCCTGTTCACCGGCCCCACGACCCTCTCTACCGCCCGCTGGAAGGCGGACCGCTGGAACACCGGGCTGCACGCGACTCTCACGGACGGCACGCACGGCGCGGTCATCGCCAGTTGCGCCGCTGGCAGCGCCAGCCCAAACCTCGCGCCCTACCTGACACCGACCGTCATTCCCAACCTGACGGTCACCTGCCCCGTCGCGGCGCTGCGGAAGGCGCTCCAGGCCGGGGCCGGCCGCGCCGTCGGCCTTGACGCCCACGGTGACGGCCTTACGCTGGTGGTATCCGGCGGGAACACCCGGCGGCAGGTGGAAGTCGCCCAGGCCCTGGTCGCGCCGGCCCCAGGTCGCGCCGTCGTGTGGGGCCCCGCGCTGAAAGCCGCCCTCAGTCTCCCCTTCAGCGAGGCGCTGGTTGTGGACGTCTTTACTCCCGACGACTCAAGCCAACCGTCCTTTGCGCTCCTCTCGTCCGGTTCCGCTCGGGCGGCCCTGGTGCAGGCGGCACTGACCGCGAAAGAAAGTGCGGCGCTCTGGGCCACCGATACCACCACAGATGCTGCGCTGGCGACGGCCACAGTCCCGCCCGCCGCTCTGCTGGCGGCGGTCAATGCCGTTACCAAGATTGCCCCCACGGGCGAGAAGCGGACCACTTCTTACCAGAACGTGCGGCTGGACCTCGGGCCGGCCGGCCTCCGCATCACGGCCCGCGCTCCCAAGAGTGACCACGACTCTACCCACTCCTACCCGCGTTCGGACGCTGACGCCACCAAGCCCGATCCCGCCCCCAGCTTTGAGACCGCCATTGTAACGCTCCTCGCGGCCCCGGTTGAGGGGACCGGCCATATCGTCGTCAGCATCAAGGACCTCAAGGACGCGCTGGCGGCCAGCGGCAAAGGCGGCAGCCAGAAGGGACAGCCCGCGCTTGTCGCCACCATCACCTTGACCAGCGAGGCGCTCCTCATTGTCAGTCCCAACGGTGGGCACAGCCGAGTGGAGCGGCAGGCAGATTCATGCGTCAACGCCCCAGCCCTGCCGTCCCGGAAAGGGAAAAAGCTACTCGCCTCCTTCCCCGATGCCGCTGTTCTGGCCTCCGCCGTAGCGTGGGTGGACCTGGCCGCCAGCCGGGAAACTTTGCGGCCGGCCATGACCGGCGTGTGGATCGAAACCACCGCCGCTGTCGACCACGCCATCCTGGTAGCCGCTGATGGTTTTCGGCTGCACACGGTCACTATCCCGGCTACCTGCGCCGCCACCAGCATGGTGGGGCTGCGTAACCTCACGAAGGCCACCGCCGCGCTGCATGGTCCCGTCACGTTGCACCAACAGGGCGACCTGCTCCTGCTCTCCGACGGCACCACTACGGTTGTCGGCCAGCGGATTGACGCCCGGTATCCCGACTACCGGGCCATCATCCCCACCGATGCCGCCCTGACGGTCATCGAGATTGTGCCGGCAGAGCTGCTCCAGGCGCTGGCGCAGGTCTACCAGAAAGATGCCTGCCTCGTCACGTTCAACCCCCCGGCTACGCCGAGCGCTAAGCTGACCGTCAGCACCTCTACCGCTGAGCATGGCATCCTGACCGCCCCGCTCCCCTCCGCCCAAATCACGGGCCCCGCCTTCCACCTGGCGTTGAACCAGGGCTACATGCCCGAGGCGCTGGCCCAGGCCAATGGGCACGCCACGCTGCTCCTGCGTTTCAGCGACGGAGTCCCGTGTGTGGATCGGCCCGTGGTGGTCACGTTCCCCGACTGCACCGCCCAGGCCGTGATTATGCCGATGCACATCTAGGGTGCCGCGCCCCGGCGTAGAGCCAGCTCTACGCCGGGGCGGGAGAGACTACGATGACGTTGCAGCTCGGTCCCGCCACCAAAGCACTGAGTGAATCCTTGTGGAGCGAGGGTATTACCGCGCCCATTGACGCGCTCGAACAAATCGCGCTGCTGCTGGCACTGCATGCCTGGCAGGCCCCGCCCGCGGGTCTGGAATGGTCGACCTGGGCCCACCAGGACCCCGCCACCGCCCTGGCGCTCGTGCGCTCCCAGGTGTGGCCGGCCTTCCTCTCCCGGCTGGATGGCGCGCTGTTCGCCGAGCTGCCGTTCCTCATCCAACGGCCGGCCACGCTCCAGGCTCTGGTGGCCCAGGCCGAAGCGCTGCCCTGGGCCGAGCATCCCGACCTCTTGGGCGACATCTGCGAGGTGCTGCTCGACCAGGTGGTGCAGCCAGGCATCCACGGCCAATTTCGTACCCCGGCCCACCTGGTGCGCTTTATGATCGCGGCCCTAGACCTCCAGCCCGGAGAGACTTTGTGGGACCCCGCCTGCGGCACCGGATCACTGCTCCTGGAAGCGGTGCGCCAGTGTCCGCAAGTGGCGGTACGGGGGGACGACATCGACCGGCGCATGGCCCGCCTGGCCGGGATCAACATGCACGCCCATGGCCTGCCCCCGCACGTCATCACCCACGGCGACAGCCTGGCTTGGGCCCTCGACTCTACTGAGCCCCTGTTCCCCGCTATTGCCGCCAATCCACCCTTTGGTGGAACCGTGCCGGCCCGCGCTGTTCCCGCGCTGGGCAAACCATCCACCAAGTCCGAAGTCCAATTTCTCGGCGCGATTCTGCAACATCTCGCGCCGGGAGGCCGCGCCATGGTGGTCGTGCCCCTGGGCCTGCTGTTCAACCGCCACGCCACCGCTCTCCGCCGCTATCTGCTACGCAACTTTGCGGTGCAGCTCATTCAGCTCCCCAGCGGCGCTTTTCTTCCCCATACCGGCGTGGCCACGGCGCTGCTGCTGGCGCGGCGCACCGGGCCGGCCGAGCAGGTCTGGTTCTTTGACGTCCAGGCAGACGGATTCGCGCTCAACAAGGGCCGGCAGCCCATTCCGCAAAACGACCTCCCCGCCGCGCTCGCCTGGCTGCGCTCGCCCCAGGACGACCCCCTAGCTTGGTCCTGCGCGGTAGCGCAGGTACTGGCCACGGACGATTGCCCTTTACTCCCCAACCGCTGGGCTCCCGCACCGACTACCCCCGCGCTGGAGTATGAGCCGCCCGAGAAGATTCTCGCCGACGTGATCCATCTGGAATTGGAAGTGCTCCGCTCGATGGGCGACCTCGCCGCGCTGCTGGGCCCAGACTTGGATGCTTTGCCTGCGGAGGACGCCGCGTTCCTCCGGGCTCTCCGCAATCCCCCCAATAACTAAGCGCGGGGGCCGTGGCCCCCGCGCTACTTGCGACTTGTACCGCATGCCCCCTGGCCTACACTCCCAGCAGCGCCTCGGTCAATGTCAGATGGCTACGTCCCTGGCGCGGGTCCCACCAACATGGCCCGCGCACCAACCCCTTGCGGCGGCGGTCCTCGTGCTGATTCTCCCCCTCTCCCACGGTTACCACCTCCTCTTCATCCCACTCCAAACAAGCCAACAGAATCCACCCCTCGTAGCCTTCCTTCGGGTCGGCAAAAATCCGGGCCAGCGTGTTGAGCCGCCGCTCCGTGATTGTCAGTACCAACATTCCGGGCCACAGCGGCCGTTTTTCCGGCCCCACTCGCGGCACCTGGTAGTGGTCCGGCCATTCTGGTCGGTTATGCACAAAGTGATACTTACTCAGTTTACCGCGAAGCTGCTCCTCGGACGCCCGCCCCAAATCCATTTCAACGAAGGCGACCCGGGGGCTCCATTTGCTCACCCCCTCCACGCGAGTAGGGGCAAAGTCTGGAAACAAGCTGTCCCAGGCGGTGATCTTGGTCCAACGCGACTGCGCGGCGGGCTCCTCCACAACCGGGACCGCGGGCAACTCGCCCGCTGTAGCCAGACGCAGCAAGACAAAGGCATCGGGACGGTGGTGCAGGGTTTTCGGCTTCTTGGGGTCCGCAGACAACAATGGTAACTTGAGCAGCGCCCCCCGCCACTCATCGCGCCAATCCACATGCATCAACGGATGCCCTTGCCGCCACGCCAGCACCAGCGCATCCCAGAGGGAATTGATGGCTAACGTGTGTTCCACGGTCGGGTCGTAAGCCTCCCCGTGTTTCCGGCCGCGCGGTGGCGTAACCTCCTCGTTGAAGCGTTGGCGTACATACGCCGCCCCCTTGCCCGTCAGCCAATACGTAAAGGGGCGATGGTCCCGGCCTGACGACAAGGAGGTGTAGGCGCAGCGGTCCACAAACTTCAAGGCCAGCAGGTCCTGGAGCCGTTTCCGCACCAGGTCGTCGGCGCGGTCCGCGTAGAAGAGGCTCTTGATCTGGCCAGTATGCAGATAGCGTCTGTACCCCAGGATGCGGAGCAAGTACGCTTCCCGTTCTTGTAGGTCCTCCATATACATGCCTCCTGCCCGAAGTTGCGCGGGTCCTGGCTGGGAATGCGGAGCCGGACCCGTGTACCGGACACTTCCGGAATAAGTCCAGGCGTTACCCAAGGACTTTATAACGAGCCCGGCTCCTAACCTATTATAATACACGAAAGCGGGCTCTTGGGTATCCCGAACCACCTTTGGCCTAAAACTCCTCCCCACCGCCCAGCTCATCCAGGGGACGGCCCTTCTCCGGTGGAGCTGGCGGACCTGGTGGGGGAGCTGGGGCGACTGGGGGCGCGCTCGCGGCAGATGCCGCCGCAGGCCGGGCCGAGGAGATGAGCGGCTCCGCCGGTTGCGCTGCCTGCTCCGCCCTCGCCGCCGGGGCCCGCTCTAGTCTATCGCGTTCCGGCCGGCGCAAAGTGCCGGCCCCCCGGCCTCCGGGAGTGCGGAACGTGCGGCTCACCAGTACAACTGCCACGGCGACCACCACGACCGCCGCGATCACGATGCCCCAGAGTAGAAGGGACGAGCGCCCTCCCCCGGTTTCCGTACCACCCCCTGTCGCCGTGGTCGGCGATGCAGACGACTCAGCAGTGGGGGCCAGCGTGGGCGCAGGTGTATCTGAGGGCAGCCCGGTGGCCGTCGGGCTGGGGGTCGCCGGAGCCGTGGTGGCCGGCCGGGTCACGATGATGACTATCGCCGTAGGGCTTCCGGTGCCGGTCGGCGCAGCCGTAGCGCCGGCTGTGGTGGGTATTCCGGTGGACCCGCGCGTGGCGGAGGTCGGCACCCTGGTGGTCGGCCCCCCGGTGGGAACGACCGTAGCCGCTCGGGAGGGGCCCGGCGTAGCCGTGGCTATCGGCAAGCTGGTGGGCTTCACCGTGTCGCGTGGCTCCGTCGGCGGCACCGGCGTATTAGTAGGAGGGCGCGGTGTTGGGGGCACGGTCGGCGGCACCGGCGTGTCGGTAGGAGGTACAGCGGTCGGCGGCACCGGCGTGTCGGTAGGAGGTACAGCGGTCGGCGGCACCGGCGTGTCGGTAGGAGGTACAGCGGTCGGCGGCACCGGCGTGTCCGTCGGGGGCACTGGCGTTTTCGTAGGCAACTCGGGCGTTTTCGTAGGAGCCTCGGGCGTTTTCGTAGGCTCCTGGGCTGGCTTGGGGGTCTCCGAAGGCACGGTCGGCACAGCGGTCGGCACCTCTGTCTTGGTAGGCACCACCTCTGTCTTGGTGGGCACTTGCTGCACCCCACCATGGGCTGTCGCCGGGACTTGGGCCGCTGCCCAGCCCAAGAATACCAGCAAGAGTAAGGCTGGAACTATCCACACCCGTTTCATCATGCCAACTCCTTGTTCTGCGCCGCCATCAGGTCGGCATCGATCCGGTCCAGGTCCACAAGCTGGGCCTGCACACCGGTGGCCTCAGCCTGCGCGGCATCCGTGAAACCGTAGCGTGAAAACAGGACATAGCTCACTTTCCAGTCCGCTCCGGGCACCACCAAGGCCGCCTTCTCCACCAGCTCGCGCACCTCAGCGCGCCCTACGCCCCCGGTGCCCCACTTGCACTCGCCCAGGAGGATAGATTTCTCGCCATGGTTGATGGCCACTACGTCCACCTGGGCATCCGGAGCCCAGTGGCTACCGACCAGTTCAGGCATGAAGGGGAGATTGTTTTCCCGCGCCTGCGCCAGCACCCATTCCTGGCACAAATCCTCGAAGGCTTCACCCACATAGGATCGGAACTGCTCTCTAATCCGCTCCCACAGGAGCACGTCGAGCTGCTGCTCTACGAGGTTCATGTTGGGGGCGATGAACCGGAAGAAGAAGCGCAGGTACGGGTCACTGAGATGGTAGCGGCCGGAGCGGCTCGTGCCGTGCCGCTCCAGCGGCACGGTCACCGGCAGCCGCCGCTCAATCAAGTGCAGGTCACTCAGGTTTTTCAGGTAAGGGCCCAGATACCCGGCGGTCTGCTTCAGCGCCTGGCCGATCTCCGTCGGCGTGCGCCGGCCGGCCGCAATCGCCCGGAGCACTGCTTCGTAGGTCTCCCGATTTCGCCCGATCACGTCCCCGACCAGGACCAGCGGCTCAGCGCGGAACATCCCCGTGCGCTGCATAAAGAGTTCGCGGAGATTGTCGGCCACGGTGCGGTCACCGGAGAAGCGCTCCAAGTAGGCGGGGATGCCGCCCACCACGGCCCAGACGGCCACACGATCCGCGGTTGGGTACTGGGGCAGAAAGCCGCGCACCGCAGCGAAAGGCAAGGGCTCCACGCGCAGGTGCGCCGTGACCCGTCCGTAGAGCGGCGCTTGCTCCTGCATCAGCGAGGACATCATGCCAATGTGACTCCCGGCCAGGGCCACGATGAGATTCTTGTGTTCCTTGAACTGGTGGTCCCAGGCCGCCTGGAGATAGGAGGCGAGGGAGTGATCGGATTCCGCCGCGTAGCTGAACTCATCCAGGATAAGAATCACCGGCTTGTCGTCGATCATCCGCGCAATGGTGTCGAACACACCCTGCCAGGTATCAAAGGCCAGTTTGGGTGTTTCTCCACTCCCCGGATACGCCCAGGACCAAACCTCCGCCATCAGCCCCTGGCGCAGTTGCGCGGCCACATCGCGGGCCGCAACCCAGTAAATCTTCTCCCGGCCCGATTGCTTGGCCCACTCCAAAAGGAGGGTGGTCTTACCCGAGCGGCGACGGCCATCGACCAAGACAAGCTGTGCTTCCTGCCGCTGGAGCAAAGCATTGAGCGCGGCAATGTCCCGTTCTCGTCCGATAAACCGGCTCATGATACCTCCTAGAGTGAAGTAGGGATGGATGCAATCGTGAGCGCAAACCAGGCGAACAGCCCGGCAAGTATCGCTGCGCTTCCTGCGAGGACCAACGCCGTGGAGCCCCGTGTCGAGTGCGGGGCGGCAACCCAAAACACAACCACCCCCAAGGTAATCACCAGCACTCCCCCCAGCATGAGGGCTGGGATTAGCTCCGCCGATGGATGCCTTGTCCCGATGACAACAACCCCGACACAGACCAAAGCGGTTATAATCCCTTCGGCCACAGTGATTTCCGAGAAACAGGGGCAAGCCAGGTATCGCAACACCTTTCGCATGGGCTAACCTCCGCAGCGCCGGCACGTTAGACTAATGGCGGTTAGACTAACCGTTATTATACTACGCCCCGCCCGGTCTGTCCAGTGCTTTCATTGGAAACAGTAGCGCAGCATCGCCGCCCTCACTCCCAGTCCTCGCCAACATTCTCGGTGTCCCCCATACCTATCAGCATGTCCACGTCGTCCAGGGCCCGGTCCGCCAGGTGGATGGGCAAGGGTACTTTCAAGTTACCGCCCCCCCAGCCGGGGCTGAAGCGCAGAAAATGGGCCAGCCGCGCCCAGGCCCGGGGGTCATCGCCCGCCGGGAGAAAGAAGGGTACAATTTCGAGCGCTCGCTGGTGCTTGAACGCGGTCGCTCCCCCCCATTCGGCCTTGGCATGTTTCCGGTTCTGATACCGTGTGGTCGAGGGCATGCGGCCCATGCTGAAGTATACTGGCAAGCCACTCGCCCCCCCCGCTTCACAGACTCCCACCGCGTCAAACACCTCCGGGGATGAGCCTGCGTCCACTCGCACCGCCAGCGGGATTTCGTCTTGCTGGCTATCGCGCAGCCGAATGACCCGCAATTCGGGCTGCTTGTCCAGAGTCAGACGGAGCTCTTCCCCCTCTTCCCGTGGAAACGGTAGGACGCCGCTGCACAGGTTTGGGTTCTTCAACGTCGGCCAACAGCGGCGGAGCTGCTGGGCCACCATAAACACCGCCGTTGGCCCGGCTCGATCCAGGCAGACCTTTTCCACGAAGCGCATAATCTCCTGGTCCGGCAGGTTCACCGCGCTCCCCTTCCTGGACGTGCGCCGGCAGACCAGGCCCAACGTGAGCGCGGCCTGGTGATAGGTCTCCCAGGTGCGGCCCGGCAGCAGCATCTCGACCCGATTATCTGGTAGTATGCGCACGGCCAGCACATAGTTCAGACCCTGCCGGTAGCTGCGCCGCCGAAACAGGCCGATTACCACCAAGTTCTGCCGCACGTCCGGCGGCAGACCGGCCAGCGCGTAGACATCCTGGATGTCGCCCCAGTACACCCCGGTTTGCCGCACCAGCAGGTCGGCCAGGGCGTTGTGGACTCGCCCCAGACCCTCCTTGCGCGCTTTCTCCGACGTATCCCAGTCGGTAAGGGCGGTGAGCAGTTGCGAGCCCATCCCCAATGCGACACATGCGCCCCGGATGCTCCGCTGCGGCGAGGACCGTGGCCCCGCCGACCCGCCGGCCCGACTGGGGGGGTACGGCACCTCGACCAGCACCAGATGTACGTGGTCGTCCCGGCGGAGTGGGTGCAGGAACCGTTTCCACTCGGTTTCCCGGTCCACCAGCAGTGGGCGTAGGCATTGCCAGGCTTTCCTCCCTTGCTCCCGCCGCTCACTGCGCTTCAGCCCTTCCCGGTCATAGTCGTCGAGGTCGCCGTTCGCAGCGACCACGGGCCGGGTCAGCTCGTCTGGCACACGCACATACTCCACTCGCACGTTAGACACCCCTTCCACCAACGGGTCCAGGGTTTCCCGCACATGCTGGGCCGTGTCTGCCGTGCGGTGCAGGACGAGCAGCCGGACGAGCTTGGGCCCGGCGACCCGCGCAAACGCTTCGCGCACAAGCTCCTGTTTACCGCCCGGGGGGAAGGGCACAAGCACCCGCCTCCCGCTGGTGTACGTGGCGGCCCGCTTCCGTTCCAGTAACTCCCAAGGAGTTAGCATCGCGGGCGGCGCACCCGCCCTGTAGGTGCGCATATCCCGAGGCATAGTCGCCACGGGGCGCAGTAAGTCGGAGGTCAACCGGCTTACCTCCCGCCACACCGCATACAGCTCTTCGATGCTGAAACCGGTTTCCAGGGGATGGTCAGGCCGCAACCCTTCCCGGTACAGGATCAAGTAGCGGTCCCCATACGCATTGCCCTCCCAATAGGCCCGGGGGTTCCGCAGCAACGCGCCCGCTGGCTCCAACGGGCGGGCTTGAATCTCCTGGAGCAGCAGAGCTACGCTGTCAACCCAATGACACTTTTCGGCCCGCTCCCCATGTATCTCTACCGGCACATAGACCGGGGCCCGCGCGGGCCAGTCCACGATCCACGGTTGCCCGGTTCGCACCATGGCGGTCGTGGCGCGCTCCCCCAACACCGCGGCAGGCTCCTCCAGATAGCGGCGACAGTGGATACCAAGGTCAATGTAGGGCGTGTCATCGCCAGGGCTGGTCTGCACTGCAAAATCTAGGACGTAGGCAAAGCTGCCCGTGCGCGGCCCCCTCGTTTCTTTGGGCGGCGTGGAAAGGACCGGCTGGCTAACCACCACCAACCGATTACGGCCTTTCTGTTGCGCCAATTGCCAGGTCACCGGGTTGCCCAGTATGGTCGACCGCTGCCCGGCCAAGCGCGTCGCTATCAAGCTCGGAATGGCGGCAAAGGCCAGCTCGTGGATGGCGGCCGGCCGTAGCAGTTGGGGCACCGCCAGCTCTTCCCCCCAGACTCTGACCGGCCTGGCCACCTCGTCCCAGAGCCGCTGGTAGGCGTCCTGCACCGCCCGCGCCTCCAATTCCTTCGTGAATGTGTCTTGGACATACCATCTTACCCAGGTCCGCGCTACCAGCTCCATCTTGGCGGGAACCCCCTGTGGCGCGGTGCCCAGGAGCATAGCTTGGCGGGTTTTATCCTCCCCTTGGCCGTACTCCAGAAAACCGTGTACCATAAAGGCGTCTAGGGCCAGCACGGTGTTGAGCGCGCGGAAGGGGGGGTCGTAAGCCCATAGCGGCCCCTGTAAGGGCTGCACCGCCCTTACCCGCAGCAGAAAGTCCGCAATAGGCTGGTCCCAGGGGAAACGCAGGCAGGCTACGCCTTCATGCACCAGGGCGTTGTCGGCCAGCCGAAAACGAAAGGGTTGGATCATGTGGGTCTGTACGTTCAAGATTCACCTCCACTAACATTATCCTCGGCTCCCGCAGCGGGGACCTGTTCCTCCGCCGGCCGGCCGACGGTCGGTTTCAGACGCAGGCCCTGAATACCGTGGAACGCGGTATTCAGGGCACTGTACAGGACGCGCCCCACGGGCTCCTGACAGTAGTGGTCCAGCCTCTCGAGCATTGCCGCCAGCAGGCTGGTTGTCGGCGTGTCCTGCTTACCCGCTGCTGTCGCGGGGGCCCACTGTGCATCCACAAAATAGGCCAAAAACGGCATGCCGCCGCGCAGCAGCCGGCCACACGCTTGCACTATTTTGCCTATCGTCGTTGCCGCCAGGCTGTGCCGGAGGTCGTCGTTCATACCGCTCCAGCCGCGCAGGTTGTCCAGTTTCCACCACTCCCCATGCATCTTGCGGCGCAGCGCCAGGCCCTGCGCCAGCAGGCTGGGGTCTTGCCACAAGGGGTCCTCGGGCCGGTCGTACAGCTTCACCGCCTGGTAGTTCACCCACCGCACCCACTGGCTCATATCGTCAGGCTGCGGCATCGGCCGGGTCAAGAACCAGATGGCCCCAAAGGCTGCCACAGCCGCCTCGTTCAGAATGTTATACCGCCGCCCAATGGCCTGCATCGGGGCGACCAGCACCCGGGCCCGGAGTTGGCCAAACTGCTCCACATCGGCCCGTTGCACCGCCGCGGGCGTCGCGCTTTGGCTGGGCGTCCACCTATCCCCCTCCCCAGCCCCTTGCGCCAGGTAGAACACTTGGTCCTGCCACTCGGGTTGCAGGACGGCAATCTCATTCGCCACCAGCCGCGCTTGGGCATAAGAGTTGACCAGCAAGAGCATCCGCTGGCGGTCCGCCCACAAGGCGGGGCTCGACTTCCCCAATCCTTCCAGTTGGTCCATTACCAGGCGCAGAGGACACTCGTGCATCGAAGGCTCGCAGGCCAGGCTCCGTGCCAGCCGCATAAGCTGCTGCTCTAATTTCCCCGTCCCGGACACCGCAATCGGGTGGTTCTTGTTATCCCGCTGCGGCCAGAACATCAGGCGGCTCTGGGCTATCGCCTCTTGTTCCCGCTCGCCGGTTTCCAGTACCGCCACGGGAGGGGCAGCGAAGTGGTTCATATCGGAATCGGGCAGCCAGGAAGTGCCGGACATCGCTAGCACATGGGGGCCCGGGTAGCCCAGGTCATCCAGCAGGTTGTGGAACCGCAGTAAGAGTACGCGGCCATTGGCCCGGTACTGAAACACGACCAGGTGGCGGGGCACCCGTTCTTCTCCGGGGACGTCTCGTAGCTGGCTCTGCGTGTCTTTGGTATAGCGTAGTCCAAACGACAGGCCGGTGGGGGCCTCGGGCAGAACGCGCAGAAACTCCGGCGGAGCATACTGTATCCGGCCGTAGGGCAGTTCCTCATCCAGCGCGTACATGCCATACCCGATGCCAAACGTCACTCGCAGGTCGTAGTCCAGGCCGGCGGTGCCCACGGCAAACTCCAGCCGCTGCGCCAGGTCGCGCAGCCGGCCGGCCTCCGCCGCCCCCATCCGGGGTGGCTCCTCATCACCCCAGAGCACATCACGGACCCACTCTTCGGCCCACGTGCGGGCCAGCTCACCGACCATGCTCCCGCCGCGCTCGATGGTCCCGAGCAGTTGGTGCAGCCGAAACACCAGGTCGTCCCGGTCGGGGTAGGCGGGGTTATTCTTGTTCTCCTCATGGAATCTCTCCAGGAGCCCCCACAACTCTTCGTTTAGTGCCGCGACCTCGGGGGAGGTCTCCTCCTTCCCGGCCAGCTCCCCCCAGAAGACGGCCATGTCCTCAGCCAGGCTGGTTAGCAGCGCGCGAGCAGTGAAGTAGCCGTAGCCCCGGACCCAGTCGAACAGCGCGTCGTGCTCCTCCAACATGCTGCACACCAGATGGGTGGTCATCTGACTGGCGTGCCAAGCCGAGTACCAGCGGGTGCGGTCCCGTGAGCCCGTCAGTCCGACCCAGTTGGCTTCCCTTGCGCCCAACTCCCCCATTATCCCGCCCTTGGCGTCGAGCAACCACAAGTCGGGGGCAAACGTGTCGTCCATCCACGCCTGGGCGGTGTCTACTTCATCGAGTACTACCAAGTCGGCATAGTGATAGAACATTGCCGCAAAGGAGAGGCGGCGGTCGTCGGCCGCCGCCGGCAAGTGGGAGTACGTTAGTGCTCCCGGCGTCGTGATCCAAATCTGGGCCGCCGGAATGTCCCGGTACAACTGCCGGGAAGGGCACAGTGAAAACAGGGGGCACTCCCGGGTTTCAGTTTTTCCATCCTTTCTTTCCACCAGCAGGCCCTGGCACGGCTCGGCTCCGGCCCGCAGCGGCTTGTCCACCAGTTCCAGCGGGTCTACCAGCCCTTGCAGCAGGCAGACAGTATCCAGCCACCGCAGCCCCCAGTGGTGCGACTCATAGGCATCCGCACGGGTCAACTGCGCCAGATGCCTATGGCGCGTCGTGCGCCCCAGCAGCGGCACGGCGACGGGCGGCCCCCCTTCCGTTACGAGCAGGCGGTTGAAGTAGTCGGCCAGCCGGAGAGCGGTATGGGTGTCGTCCACCACGAGTCCGGTGCGCCACCCACCCCGGACCGCACCATAGGAGGCCAAAAGGGTCATCAAGGCGGTCTTGCCCGCCCCCACCATCCCCGCCACGTGACACAGCCCGCTGATCTCTAGCTCCCCGTCGTTGGGCGCATCCAGCGTGCCGTCAGGCCGCAGGCGGCGGTAACGAATAACCCGCCGCATGCGGTCTGCCCAATGGCCCGGGGGCAAGCCCAGCTCACTTTCGCGCTGGTCCACCTCCTCTGCCCAGGCCGTTAGCGCGGCGAAGGACACGCGCACTGGCGGGCGCGGCGCAACAGGGGTCTGGATGTCCGGCAGGCGCGGCACGGCGACCTGGGCCGCAGCAGCGACCAGCTCGGGGTCCAGGACGACATGCACCAGGCGACGCTCGCCAACTGGAAACCGGGCGGTGCCTTCTGGGGCATACCGCAGCGTTGCCCGGCGCAGCCGCAACTGCTCGCGCAGGTAGCGGTCGTAGTAAGCATCACGCCCCGTAACCCGCGTCGGCCCATTGGGTTCCCGCCGCACTGGCTCGGCCGGGTCCACCGCATACTGCCGCCAGGCCGCGGGCAACGTCATATACCATTTGATAGCATCGTCCCAGGCATACCGGCCAAACTGGATGTATTGGCGGGCGTTGGCCAGCGCCCGGCGCTGCTCCGCACCCATCTGCCCGAGCTTGGGTAAGCGTTGGCCGCTCAAGAGCACCCATACTACCCCCGCGGGTTGGTTGTCCAACCCCAGCACTTCCAGCAACCGCAGGGCCAACTCCACGCGGATCAGCAGCAGCGTGTCCGCCGTGGCCAGCCCATCCTTATGGACTGCGACCTCCTGGCACAGTTCCGCCTGTAATGCCTTATACCACTCTCTGTTCTCGATCACCGGCCTGCTCCTGCCGCCCCTGCGCGGCACGCAATTTGGCCTCCACCCGCCGCTTGAACTCGCTCTGGCCCACCACCGCTACCCCAACCCCCAGTTGCGCCGCCCGCGCCTCCGCGATATAGCCGCCGACCCACGTCAGGCGGTACTGCGGTACGACGTAAAAAGCCCTCGTCCACGGCTTGTCCGGCAGCTTGTACGGAGCCCTTGTCTTATCCAACTCGCGCCGCAACTTGCCGGGGTTCGCGTAATCCTTCACGTCCACGGCCCACACCTCGCCAGTGGCAAACTCCAGTTGCAGGTCATAGCGGTCTACGCCGGGCCACAAGAGCACGGTGGTCAGGACAGCTCCGCAGCGGTGTTTCAGCCAATCATACAACTGCACCTCCGGCAGCCCGGCGACACACACGCGCCAGTGCACCCCCGCCCGCAGGACCTGGTAAATGCTGGCCTGCGCTTGCGCCGTGCGCTCTTTGTACTTCCGGGTCATCCGGCCGCACACGCTGTGCCGGGTGCAGCGGGGCTCGTCCCCGACCCAGCGTAGCAGCCCCTTGCAGTAGGGACAAATCCAGTAATGGCCGTCGTGCAAGGCGGACGGACTCGGGCTCACATAGAACATTTTCAGTCTCACGGGAACCTCGGGATAGCGGCCCTGAAAGGTCAGATACTGCTCCTGCGTCACGACCGGGTGGCGAATCAGAAACTCCCGGAACGCCGTGTAGACCTCCGGGCGGTTCTGCTGCGTGCACCACTGCTGCAACACCCGGATGCCGGCTTGGTCCAGGTCGGTCTGGAAATACCAGAGCCCCCGGCGCACCGATTCGTCGAGGCCACAGCCCTCCAGGTAGGGGCCCACCCAATCTTCTGGTCGCAGGTCAAACAGCAGGGCGTCATGGGGCCGAATCCCCTCCGGTAGCGTACCGGGCCACCAGTTGGCAAGTGGTTGTCCGAACATGTCCAGCCACTGCCCCAGCCCTTGCGGGAGCGGGTGCCCGGCCCGCAATATCAGTACCGCGACCATGTTGAGGGCTTGTTGGAATAGCGAGTGTGGCGGGGACGCATCACACTCGTCACCATCCAGAGCGTAGAACGGGTAGCGAAAATCCCCGGCCGTCCCGAGGATGCCGGCCGCCAGGTAGTTGAACGCGGTTTGGTCGTCCAGAGTCCAGCCCGGATTAGTCATTGGCATCCTTCACCTCTCCCCCGCAGCGGCGCAAGGAGGGGACATTCGACCTGGTTTATCGTGCCCGTGGCCAGGGGCGGACAGAACCACTGCTGCCCCTCCGCGGGAGCGCCCCGTTGGGGGCACGGCCCACACGCGCGCGGAGCCGGCACGGTGAAAGCAAGCTGGCGTAGTCCAGCCAGGTCCTGCCCCCGGCCCAAGGAGGACTGCATCACAAAGAGCTCGCTCACGAAACACATCTGGCCCCAACTGTCCCGCGCCAAGCCTTGGCCCACTAATGCGCGGGCCTCCGCCTCTTGCTGCAAGCGCCAGCAGGCAATAGCGGCCCAGATTAGGCTCTCGTCGCCGAAGCGGCCTTCCTCGCCCAGCCGGATCAGGAACTGGGCTATCTGCGGCCCCAGCCCGATAGCACGGTCCAACTCGGCATCGCGGGGGGCGTATTGGTCCAGCGCGCGCCAGAAGTTATAGCCCTGCCCGCGTTCTTGCCAGTAACGTATTTCTCGCCACAGGTTCCCGCCATCCCAGATGCCGACAAAACCTCGCCGCTCTGGATCGGCATAAAAATCAACATACGAAGGAAACGCCCAGAGCCGGACGGGCTCGCCCACCTGCTGCCGGGAAAGCGGGGTGGCCGCCTGGACCGCGCACCATAGCACCGTACCCCCAGCTACACCCCGCAGCTCCGCGGCTATGGCGTCCACGTGCTGCACCTGAATGGCGACCACCGCATAGCCAGGCGTCAAGGCCAATGGCCGGCCTGCTGTGGCTACCGTTCCCTCCACCACGCCCATGCGCGGTCTGCGCCAGTCCTGCACAGCTTGTCGTAGTCGCTGCCACCACTTGCGCATAGGTGTCTCCGTTGTTAGGGCGCAGGTCGGCATCGCCTACCAGCGCTCGATTCGGGGCAGATAAACTTGGTACGCAGCCTCAGCACCGACACCGAACGCATACTTCAGTGTCGAGTCACCCTCGTAAGCGATGTGCACACGCCCGCTTCCGGCTACGGCGAGCGCGGAATAGAGCCCGGCCTGCTGGCTGTCAACGGTTTCCGTGAGCCAGACTGTGCCGCTGATGGCGGCGTAGTGCAGGTCCTGGTTGGCGAAAGCGTAGTAGCTGATGTGGGGATGGTCGCCCGTGTCCAGCGCCAGCGAGCTGTACCAGCCGGTGTCACCCGAGACGTCCACGGAGGCGATGTGCCAGCCCCCTCCGTCCCGGTAAGCATAGCACAAGCCCCATGGCCCTACTCCGCCCCCCTCGCAGAACCCGGCGAAGCTGGCGCGGGGCTGGTCAAGGCTGTCCAACACCAGGTCTCCGCCCGCCGCATAGCTGTCCACCACCTCGCTGTGCCAGCCCGTACCATCGTGATACGCATAGCGCAGCCCGTCGAGCTGGTAGAGAATGTGCGGCTCGTCCCCGCTATCCAGGACCAGGGCCAGGGGGCCAGCAATCTCGGCGCTGCTGGCCACGGTTTCCGTGTACCAGGTCCCACCTGCGAGATGGGCATAGTTCAGGTGATTGCCGGGCCCAAAGTAGGCAATCCGCGGCTGGTTCGCCGCCAAGACCAGCGCGGTATCCCCCATGCAGGTGTCTACTGTGGCCGTGACCCAGGCGGTCCCCGCATAGTAGGCGTATTTCAGCAGACCATGGGTATAGTCATAGTAGCTGATATGGGGCTGGCCGGCCCCGTCCAGGACCAGGGCGGTGTCGCTGTACCCCACGCCTCCGGCCCCCTCAATGGTTTCCTGGTGCCAGCCCGAGCCATCCCGATACGCATAGCGCATCCCAAACCCAAAGCTACCATAGGAAGCGTGCGGCCGGCCGGCGGTGTCCAAGGTCAATTCCACGCCCTGATACGCATAGGGCGTGGTGTCTACGCTTTCAATAGTCCAGGTAATGGCCGTCGCTCCACCCGCAGATACGGTCCAGACCAACGTCAGCACCAAGATGCTGAGGCACAGATTGCGCATGTTACACCCCCCGACGACTCAGTGCCGCGCCAGGATGTCGGCAGAACTATTCCTTCCAGCAGGTAGCGCTCGCTGGGATAGGCCCTGGCCGATAGGAGGCTAGGGCGAGGTGGTAGGCCGCGGGGCCGGACCATAGGCTGGATGCCGATGGTCAGGTAGGTAAACTCCACTACCCACTGTTGCATCTGAACCGTGGCCTCGTCGAACAAGGCGCTTACCTCTGGGTCTGGTTTCGACGCCATGAAGGCCAGGTACGCATCGAGCGTCTTGTCCATATACTCTTGCATCGCCAGGTGCACCCCAAAAGCGCAGTCGGGGTGCTCCAGGTCGCCAGCCCGCCGCTTGATCTCCTGGAGGTCGGCGATAGGGCCGGCCAAGTCCCGCCGGGCGGTGTTCTGCGCGAGTTTCTCCGCGTCGTTCCATTCTTCAAAGATGTCCATGACCGCCGCTACGTAGTCTTTCGCCTGGTCGGTGCACGAAGGAACGGGCGTCGGCGAAGGTGTCGCCGTCGGGCGCGGTGTCCGGGTCGGGGTCGGGGTAAGCGTGGGGGGCGGTGTGGCTGTGGGTGTGAGCGTCGGAGGTGGAGTAGGCATAGGCGTCGGGGTTGGAGCCGACCCACACCCCGCCAACAGCAGAATGACGTAAAGAGCTGCCACCGCCTTTCCTCGTCCTCTCAACGCCTTCTCCTGGCCGCGATCTGCCTGTGTCTATCTTGCCCGACCTATCCGCCCGCGCTCGCCCCGGCTGAGGGCGGGAGGCCATCCGGGGCTGGCAGCGCGGCCTGTTCCTTCACCGCCTGTTCCTTGCCCTGCGCCAGCAACCACTCCAGACTGCTCACCAGCACGTCCAGCGACTCGGGGGTAGTAGTGCTTCCACTCCAGTACTGCACGAAGCTCTCGATTTCAGCCGCCTTGCGCCGGGTATCCTCCCCCTGCGTGTCCACCTCTTCCCGCAGGCGGTCGTACTGCGCCCGCAATTCCTTGGGAGTCCACTTATGGCGGCGGGGCGGGCGGGGAAAGAGGAGCATGCTCAGCAGCAGCGTCCCCCCGGCCACACCGAGGCAGCCGGCCACCAGAAGGTTCATGGGCAGTTGCAATATGACCGAGAACAATACCGCAGACACAGTAGTAGCAGCCACCGTAAGTCCAAGATGGAAGAACCAGATTCTCCGGGGCATGAGGTCTCTCCTGATGCAGGCTATATAACGACTACTCTACGCCGTACCCTCCTCGGCAGCTTCTTCGTCCTTCTTGCTGCCGATCCGCACAGCCTGGAGCTGCACTTGAAAGCGCTCCCCGCCTATGACTACTTTCGCCGTGCCAAAGAAACCGTCGCTCCCAGATGAAAACGACTTGGGATTGGCGACTACAACCCCCACCGTGGCCTCGTTGTCTACCTTGAGCGTTGCTGTCAACATCGTCATCGAATCCGCCTTGTCCTCAGACATACCTCGTGTTCAACCCAACGGCTAGCCGCGCAGGTGCGCGGCTAGCCGTTTACATTCGCTAGCGACCTGCTATCGCCGCAGCGTGCTCTTGACCAAGTTCGCCGTCAAACTGCGGTCAAAGTACCAGGTCACCTGGCGGTACGTTTCCTCTCCCGTGCACCAATAGGTCGTGACCACTTCTACGGTATACCGCAGCTCGACCGGGCCGGGCTTGAAGCCCCAGAAGAACAGGCCGGCCTCCGCCGAACTCGGATAGGGCTGCTCGTTCTGGCGGAACAAGAGGCGCAACCCATCGTCGCCCACCTCATGCCATTCACAACAGCCGGCCGGGTCCAGGCAGGCAGTCTGCTCCGGCATCGGGGGAGCCCCTGTTCCTGGGTCGCCCATCCTACACACCTCCCGATCTCCTGCCCCCCGGAACAGGTAGCGCGTGACCGCAGACGCGGCGGTGCATCCCGCACTAGGCTCGATGGGTGACCCGCCAAAGCGAATCCCCAGGACGTGCTGGAAGGGCCAGTAGAAATAGCCTTTCGTCGTGTCCGTGGAGTACCAGGTTCCGCCGCCCCACACTGTCGAGCGTACCTGAGCCCGGGCGAGGAGATCAGGCGGATTCAGGATTACGGGGGGTGGAGTTGGCGGCGGCACGGTCGGGATGTAAAGCGGGTGGTCGCCGCACACCGTCGCCGCAGGAGTGGCTACCGGGTCCAGTTCGCACATGGGACAGTCGTCTTCCTCGCCAAAACTCCAGGTCTGGTCCCACGCTGGTTCCATCACCCACATACACTCCAACCATGGCGGGTCCCCGGGAAAACTACGGTAGCGAAAGACCGGCCGAGCGTTCCCATTGTGATACCAATAGCCCGCTGCCCTTTCGCCGTCGGCGCAGAGCTGGCGGCCGTCGTAGATGCTGGCGGGGCCGGGCCACGGGGAGCCAGGATTAGACGACCCGTGGGAGAAGAAAGATAGGCGGGGCTGCTTCTCCATGAGAGCGTTGGAGGGGTCATTATAAATCCAGCTCGACCAGCACTCCCAGGTCACGCAGCCCGACCACGCCAGGTAATCTTCCACGATCACCCAGCCGTCCACCTCCGGCGGGCCACACTCCACGCGCACAGGAGGGACTTGCGCGGCTGGGACCGCCGCCGGGGCCGCCTCCCCGCGCGGGCTACCCCCGACCGCGAGCAGGCCAGTCGCCAGGAGCGACAGCATGAGTAGCGTTAGGAAAAGCCCGATTCTTCGCTGGTTCGTCATAGTTGCCCTCCTCACCGGCCTACAATGATGAGCGTAGCGGTCCAGTTGCCACCGCCGTAATACGGGTTGGTGCTGACGATGACGGCCAGGCTGGTCAAGCCACTGAGATTACCGCCGAACCCAGACACATAGTTCAGAATGACAGGGTTGCAGGCATCAGAAGCGTAGGCAGCCCAGTTGCTGTCGAAAAGTCCGTACTCGGCCCCGGAGGGATTGTAGTTCATCCCGATACCGGAAAAGATGATGAGCCGCGCCCCCAAGTCACTCTCCATTGCATGCACCTTGTCCCGCACGACAGGAGAGAATCCTTGTCCGGAAGCGGCGGAGCTCGTCGCCTCATTAGCCAATGGGACAAAAGCCGTGGCCAGCTCCTGGTCCCAGGTGCGCGAGCCAAACGAGCAGTTCATCGCCTGGAAGATGATGCTGGCGACGAGATTGCTGGCGGCCGGTGGAGAAGAGCCATTGCCTCCGCCAGGACCGGGGGTGCCACTGGGAACTGGGGTGGGAAGTGCCGCCGGCTGTGAGTTGACTTCGGCCACGAGCCAGGCGTCGCCTTCGCCGCGGAGCAGCGTAAACACGCCCTCAATGACGGCGGTAGGATTGGGGGACTGCGACCCATCCGGCAAGACGAAGACCTGATCCCAGTCGTAGACACCGCGCACTTCCGCCGAGGTGCCATCGGTCGAGAAGGTAACGGTGGGTGTAGTAACGAAGGTGACCGTATTGTGGACTGATTGCAGACCCGTCGCCTTGAGCGCCGCCACGGATTGCGTCTCGACCTCCAGTTCTGCTCCTACCATGACTTCGTTGAAGCCGCTGGCATCGAGATTCTGGTAGCCCAGCGTCAGCACTTCCCAGAACCTTGCGAGGGAGGCCAGGACCTGGGCCTCCCTGGGGTCAGCGCCAGGGATAGGAGTGCTGGTGATGGGGACAGTCCCTGTCACTGCCGGGGACAAGGTGGCCGTAACCAGGGTAACACCGCCGGGCACAAAGAACGTGGTGGTTACCCAGCTCGTGTAGCCCGGGGCCTCCACTTCCACGTCGGCAAACGGCTGCACCGCGAGGCGCTCCGCGTCCAGGGTGAGTGGCGCGGTGTACTCTGCACCGTCCACATACACCGTCGCCGAGAGCACGGCGGCCGGCTCGATCAGGACCTCGAGCTGGCTGCCCCAGCGGAGCTCCACCTTGCGGGGATAGTCCAGCACGACCTCGACCTGCTGGGTCTGTTCGGCGATCTGGCTGTGGGCCCGCACTTCATGCGTCCCCACCGCGAAGGGGCCAAACGAAGCCCAGACTGCGGGGTCGGGACCCGCCAAACCGACTTGCCGGTTATCGACGAACACATCCACCAGCGCGTTGGAGCTCACCTCAATGTACTGGGCCGCCGGTTCCAGCGCCGGAATCTCATAGGCCATGGTCGTCGCGCCAGTCGCCGGCACATCGATGTACCCCGAGCTAGCCCGGTAGCCCTTGGCCGCCACGGCATAGAAGTACTGGCCGCCAGGCGTGAGCTGGACCTCCCAAGGGGTCACTCCTTTCAGCTCGCTGGCCTCCCCCATCATGATCGTCACCGCCACCCCCGTGGGGGGCGTAGCCGACGTGATCGTGACCTGCACTGTGGTCTGGCCACGCGCGGGCGCTGTCAGGCTAAGCACGGCCCAGCCGGCGGCGACCAGTAGCAACGCTACCACGGCCACCAGACCCACGACCCGTACCCACCGCGGCCACTGCGCCATCTTCTCGAAGAACTGCTTCATTGCTACCTCCTGCGGGACAGTGCTACTGTCCCCACCTGGTTCGCCTTGCTGCCTGTTTGCTTTGGTTGGAAATAGCAGCAAAGCATTCTACCGGGGCCGGCTGGAGCGTGACCCCGGACCAATAAGCTGCCGCCGCGGCCGGATACGCCGAGGCAGGGCTTAGCTGGGTCGCTGATACCACCTGGTAGGGGAGAGAGCTGCGGAACACATAGGACCGGGACTGAAAATCCCCGAGGAGGCAGAACGCTGTAGACTGGTGTGCTCTGACATCCGAGTGGCGAACCCGCCACCCCCTAACCTTACGCATGCTCAGCTCCTCAGCCAGGTGCTGCGGGAATACCGGACCGTGCGCTGCTGGCTTCTTTGCCGGCGGTGAGCAGGTCCGCCATTCCGATGGTGCCCGCAACATACATCTTTATAAACTGCCGCAGGACTTGGGAGAGATCGACTCCTTCATCCTGGGCCTTCTGCCTGGCCCGCTGAACCAGGTCTTCGTCTACTCGCAGCGGATATTTGTAATCGGCCATTTGCGCAACCTCCGCGCTAGATGTATACGCCGTATATACGTTGTACGTACAGTATATCATGCGCGGGGGGATTTGTCAAGTCTCCTGGCCTAAACGCCTCCTACCGGGACCCGCCCCGGCAACACTTGCCCTAACAGCGCGGCGCATGGCAACCCTCCTTTGCCAAACGCAGTACCTATCTGCTGCCCACCCCCGCCTACTGCGACGGCGTGGGGCTGGGTCCCAGCGTCGGCTGGGGAGTGCGAGACGGCGTGGGGGGCGGCACCGTTGGTATAGCAGTTGGGGTCGCCGTCTGGGATGGGCCGGGCGTTACTGTTCCCGGAGTCGCCGTAGGCCACGTCGGGACGATAGGCGGGGTCAGGGTCGGGGTCGCCGGAGTGGGGGTCGGAGTAGTATTGACTAGCAGAATCTTCTGGCTGCTGGCTGTGCCACTCCCGCTGCCGCCCGGCCAAGAGGCCACCCACCGCGCATTATTCTGGACGTAACAACTGTAGGAGCAGGGCGGGACCTCCGCCACAGCACAGAAGAACACGTTGTCCGTCCAATTATGGGGAACGGTCAAGGTGAGGGTAAACGTGTCGTCGTGCCGCTGGACCACTGTGCCCGTGGGAGCCCAGACTGGCCCAAGCACCAATCCTGCTGGTAGCGCATCCACCAAAGAGACCTGCACCGGAACATCCAGTGGATTGATTAGCCCAATGGTGAAGACGAACACAGTACCGATATTGCCACTCTCCGGCCACACCACCTTCGCCACATCAAAGGTCGGACCGAGAGTTGGGCCCGGGGTGGTGGTTGGTCCTCCCGGTGTGGGCGTAACGGTAGCTGTCGCGCCAGGAGTGTGTGTCGGCGTTGGGCTGGGGCCCAATGTCGCGGCAGGGGTGCGGGTCGGCGTTGGGCTGGGGCCCAACGTCGGCTGTAGCTGCACGCCAGTTTGCGCTTGCCGGAACACAGCAGGCAGCGATACACGATGGAGGGGCGGGCTGCACAGCGTGGCGATCTCCGCCGGCCATGCCCCCTTTGCCGCGGCGTCCAGCGGAAGCTGCGCACTTACCGTGCTTCCCCCGAGAGAGGGAACACTCACGGCTGCGGCGACGACACAAAAGACCGTCATTAGGGCCACCAGTAGTAGCGGGCCGCGCGCTCGAACCTGCCTCACCATATCACCCCCACTTACTGCTGCACTGCTGTCAAGACGTACCCGACGGCACAACCCCATTGCGCGCCGCCCGGGTACTGATCCGTTTTGAGTTCATAGACCCCGGAAGCGGGCGCGGTATAAAGCAAGCAGCTCTGTTTCGGGTCGGCTGGTGGCGTACCACCACAGTTGCCCGCCGCCCAGTCATCGTTCTCGGCTACGGGAGCGCCGTACTGCCCCTGCACGTAGAGATACAGGCGCGTGTCCGCCGCGCCACTCAGATTGGCGGTCCAGAACCGATAGGTCGTCCCTGCCGCCAGGGTCAGGCGCGTCCAGTCCTCATCACCCTCGGGCGAGAAATTGTGCGTCTGCGGCATGCCCAGCACCAGGGAGTGGGCCTCCCCGGCGGTGTCGTCCGGCTCAAAAGCGTCGGCGCAGTAACCTTTATAGACTAACGGCAGATAGACTACCCCCGGCCGCGCCGGGAAGTGAACTTCTACCCGCAGATTCTCCGGGCCTGCGTAGCCGCACGAGTTCCAAGCGGCCACGCTGGTCGTGTAGATTCCCGTCGCGGCATAGGTGTGGGTAACCGGGGAGCCATACGCCCAGGGTGTGCCATCGCCAAAGTCCCAGGCAATGGTGGGGCTAGTCCCAGCCAGCAACGTCGCCGTGAACGCCACTACCGTGCCTGGCGCGGGCACCGTGGGCGTAAAAGCCGCCGTCAGGCCGGCCGGGGCGGTGCAGAAGGACACGTTGAGGGGGTGCTCCACGATCCGCCCCCCACAGTCATTGTAAGCCTGTAGCGTCGCCGTGTAGGTAGATGTAGTGGCATAGGTGTGCACCACTACTTGCCCCGTGGCGGTTATCCCGTCACCCAGGTTCCACTCGTAGGTAACGGGCTCCGTCCCGTTGGTCGTGGCGGTGAGAGTCACTGGCTCACCCGGCGCGGGGTAGGCGGGCTCCCAAGTAAAGTCGGCCGTGGAAACCCCATCCACTACCAGCACCGGCGCGCTGGTGTGCGCCTGCCCATAGGGATTGGTCGCAGTAAGGGTCACCGTAAAGAGGCCGCCGGTGTTGTAGGCATGAGTGGGGTTCCGCAGCGTGGAGGTCTGCCCATCACCAAACGCCCACAAGAAGCTCAGCGGCTCGCCCCCCCCCGAAGTGTTGGTGAACACAACGGTCTGACCGTAGCAGACCGGAGCGTTTGAAACAAAGCGCGCCTGCGGCAGAGCCATGACGACCACCGCCTGCGACACTTCCGCCTCGCCGCAGTAGTTCGTGGCCGTGAGGACCACGGAGTACGTGCCCGTGGCCACGTAGGTGTGTTCCACCACCGCGCCTGTGCCGGCTTGCCCATCGCCAAAGTCCCACTCGTAGGTCACCGGGGTTGTCCCCCCGCCCACCGTAGCGGAGAAGGTGGTCGGAAAGCCCACTGTCGGCGGGTCGGGAGCCCAGAAAAAGTCCGGACTGACCACGGGGTAGCAGACTACCGTGATCTCCGCCTCACCAAAGTTTATCCCGCAGCCATTGGCCGCGGTCAAAAGGACGGTATACGTGCCCGTGGCCGCGTAGGTGTAGGTGACGCTCTCCCCGCTGGCCATGCCCCCATCACCGAACTCCCACAACCAGAAGTTGACGGGCAAGGTACTCGACGCCTGCCCGGTGAAGGTGACCACGTTCCCTACTTCTGGCGGCTGGGGCGTCCACGTGGGCGTGACTTCCTGGGGTGCGCCGTGCGCCTGCACCGGCTGCGTCACTGTATCCAGCCCGCAGCCATTGGTGGCGATCAACACCACGTCGTAGACGCCGGGCAGGGCGAAAGTATGCGTAGGATGTTCCAACGTCGAGGTCCAGCCATCATCACTGGCCCACTGATAGGTCAGCGTAGGGCTACCCACGGTGGTGTTGGTGAACTGGGTCGTTTTCCACTCGGCGCAGACCGGGAACGGCCCCCAGGTAAAATCGGCCTCCGGCGTGCTGCTGATGACCACGGTGGCCGTCATGGTGTCAATCCCACAGGCGGCGGTCGCTGTGAGCCAGGTGGTGTACGTGCCGCCCCCCGCATAGGCGTGGGTCGGAGAAATCTCCGTCGAGGTCGCCCCATCACCAAAGGCCCACAGGTAGGTGAAGGGCTCCCCCACGCCTCGAGAAGAGTTCTGAAACTGCACCGGCTGCGCCACACACTGCGGCTGCGGTGTGGCGGAGAACCGGGCGTCACAGCAGGCGTAAGCATACTTCAAGTCAAAGTTGGCGGCATCCCGGTAGCTGATGTGCGGATAGTCGGCGCGGTCCAAGGCCAGGGAGTTGTAAGCTCCTACCTCTCCCGTCGTGTCCACCGTCTCGTAGTGCCACCCGGTACTATCCTTGTAAGCGTAGCGCAGTTGCCCCCCCTTCTGGTAGGACACTTGGGGATAGTTCTGCCCCAAGGCGAGGCTGTTGTAGCCCTGCATGGACTCATCCACAATTTCCGTCTGCCAGGTCGGCCCGGATCGCCAGGCGTGCTTCAGGGTCGTGCCCCCAGCGGTATACATGATGTGGGCGAGCCCCACGCTGTCAACCTCCAGCGAGGTCCACTGGCCCACATCTCCCTGGCTATCCACCACCGTGTAGGACCAGGCGCTCCCGCTCCACCAGGCAAACTTGAGATTGCCGTTGGTTACATCATAGTAACTGATGGCCACGCCGTTGGGGTCGTTGCCAACCAGGGTGAGGGAGGTGTACCGCCCTACATCACCAGCCGTGGCCCCATCCACAACGCTGATCTGCCAGGAGGGGCTGATCATATTCCGATAGGCGTGCTTCAGGTTGCCATTGGACACGTCGTAGTAGCTGATGTGGGGCAAACCCTGCGAGTCAAATGCCAACGCCGCATACTGGCCCACGTTGCCAGTGCTGTCCACTACCCCCGACCACTGCCCCGCCGAGTCCCAGTATTTCAGGTCCTCGCCGGTCGCATCATAGTAGGCGATACCCACTCGTCCCGCCCCCGCGACCGCGATGCTGGCAAATGAGCCGACGTCCCCCGTGATGTCCACGGTCTCGCTGACCCACGCCGTGGCGCTGATGTAGGCATGCTTCAGGTCGCCGGTGGCATAGTAGGCGATATGGGGCGTGTCGTCCGCCGCGAACGCCAACGACGTGTATTGGCCCACGTCCCCTACGCCGTCTACCACCTCGGTATGCCAGGCCCACGACTCGGGCTGGCTCACCGTCCCGGCCGGCCCGCCACTGAAAGGCGGCTCAGGAACTGGCGCAGCCTGCGCGACAACTGACCCGACGACCAACGCCAGCAGTAACATGACCACCAAACCTTGCCGCACACACTTCTGCCCACTCATCGTTACCCCCACCGCTGCGCCGGCTGCCTGGGCTTGGCTGGGTCAGAACTGGCCCGCTTACCCTCAATCTCCGGCTCAGCGCCTTATCACCTTCGTGGTCGGAGTCCTGGGCAGCAGGCGATCCCGCCTGCTGCCCAGGACCTGGGACTATTGCTGCGTGGCCTCCAGGTCATATTGCACCGCGCAGCCCCACTGTGCTCCGCCGGGGTATTGGTCCACTTTGAGTTCGTAGACCCCGGAAGTAGATGCCGTGTACTGGAAACAACTCTGTTTCGGATCGGCCGGGGTGCCGCCACAGTTGCCGGACGCCCAGTCGTCGTTCTGGGCTGCTGGCGACCCGTACTGTCCCTGCACGTAGAGATACAAGCGGGTGTCCGCCCCACCCTCCAGGTTGGCAGTCCAAAAGCGATAGGTCGTGCCCGCCGCCAGGGTCAGGCGCGTCCAGTCCTCGTCACCCGCAGGGGCGAAGTTGTGGGTCTGGGGCACACCCAGTGCGAGCCCCCGCGCTTGCGCCGCCGTGTCGTCCGGCTCGAACCCGTCGGCACAGTAATTCTTGTAGACCAGGGGCAGGTAGATCACTCCTGGACGCGCGGGGAAGCGGACCTCCACGCGCTGGTTCACGGGCCCGACATACCCGCACGAGTTCCAGGAGGCCACACTAGCTGTGTATACCCCCTGGGTCGCGTAGGTATGCGTGACGGTGGAACCATAGCCCCACGCCGACCCGTCGCCAAAGTCCCAGGCGATAGTGAGCGGCGGCGAGCCCGCCGCCAGGGTGGCCGTGAACGCCACTACCGCGCCCGGGGCCGGCACCGTCGGCGTGAAGGCCGCGGTCAGGCCGGCCGGCGCGGTGCAGAAGGACACCGCCACCGGGTGCGTGACGATCTCGCCGCCGCAATCGTTATAGGCTTGCAGTGTCACCGTATAGGTGTCCGTGGTGACATAGGCGTGGACTACGACTTGCCCGGTGGCCGTTACCCCATCACCCAGGCTCCACTCGTACACGACGGGCGCGGTCCCATTGGTTGTGGCAGTCAGGGTGACCGGCTCTCCCGGCGCGGGATAGGCCGGCTCCCACGTAAAGTCGGCCGTGGACACCCCATCCCGCACCTGCACCGGGTTCGTGGCTGTGTCCACCCCATAGGGATTGCTGGCAGTCAAAGCGACGGTAAAGACCCCACTTTCCGCGTAGTAATGCGTAGGGCTCCGCAGCGTCGAGGTGTAGCCGTCCCCAAACGCCCACTGGAACGACAGCGGTTCGGCCCCTGACGAGGTGTTGGTGAAGACCGCCGTCTGCCCTTGGCACAGCGGGGTGTTACTGGAGAACGCTGCTTGGGGCAAGGCCACCACCGTTAGCGTGCCGCTTACTGTCGCCGTGCCGCAGTCGTTGAACGCCGTCAGGGCGACAGTGAATGTCCCCGTGGCAACGTAGGTGTGCGAGATAGGGACCAGACCGGCGCACGCTGCCGGCCCCGCGGTGTTTCCATCCCCAAAGTTCCAGGTACAGGTGAGCGGCAACGTGCCGCTTATCTGGGCCGTGAAAGTGGTCGTAATGCCTATCGTGGGGGTCACCGGATTCCAGTTCAGGCCGGCGGCCTCCGCAGGATAGCACACCACCGTTACCACGGCCGTGGCAACGTCTGTGCCACACGCCGTGGTCCCGGTCAGCGTCACGGTGTAGCTGCCGGCCGTGGCGTAGGCATGGGTAGCGGTCATGCCGCCGGCCGAAGTCCCATCGCCAAAGTCCCAGGTGTAGACCACCGGCAGCGTGCTGGTGGCTTGGCCGGTAAAGAGGACCGGCTGATGAACTTCCGGAACCGGCGGCGACCAGGCAACTGCCACGTCCGGGCCGGCATGGGCCGGCACGGTCTGGTGCTCCGTGTCCTGGCCGCAGCCGTTGGTCGCAACCAGGAACACCTCGTAGTTGCCTGGATCAACGTAGATATGGGTAGGGCTGATTTCCGTGGACAAGCCGCCGTCACCAAAGGTCCAGGCATAGGCCAGCGTTGCTGAACCCACGGAGGTATTGTGGAACTGCATCAACTCCCCGCTACAGACAGGCTGGGGGGCATAGGTAAAGCCGGCGACGGGCGTGCTGGAGATAGCCTGCGTAAACGAGATGCTGCCCTCGCCACACGAGTTTTCGGCCGAGAGGGTAACTGGGTACGCGCCGTGCAGGGCATAGGTATGGGTCGGGTACGCCAGGGAGGATGTAATCCCATCGCCAAAGTCCCAGCCCCAGTCTACGGGGAGCACGCCGAAGGAGGTGTTGTCAAAAGCCACTACCGTCCCGACGCATGCCGGGGGGCTAGGGGCCACTGCCACGCTCAAGCAGTTGTTGTAGGTGTATTCGACTTGCTGGGGGCCGCTCGCGTTGTAGTACGCCACGCCAAAATGGTCGAGCGAGTCAGCCGCCAACGAGCAGTAACCCCCATCGGCCCCTACCGCTGCCAACGGCAGGGTGTACCAGCTCGTTCCCGATTGGTAGGCGTAGCGCAACTGGTCCGCCGTTGCGTCCAGCTCCACAATGTGCGGTCCGTCAGCGTCGAGGACCAACGTGCTCCACAGGCCCACTGCCCCGGCACTGGGGACATCTCCTACCGACGGGTGCCAGGTCCCCGCACCGTCCCGATAGGTGTAGTGCAAGTGCCCGGTCCCGTCCGCAAAGGAGATGTTCGGAAAGCCGTTGGCATCCAACGCCAGGGATGTGTAGTATCCTGTTTGGACATCATCCGGGTCGGCGTAGGCCGTCATGGTGTGCCACCCCGCCCCGTCCTTGTAGGCGTAGTAGAGGGCAGCGGTGCCGCTGAACTTCTGATAACTGATCCGGGGGTAGGTCCCCGTGGGGTCCATGACAAGGGAGGTATACCGCCCGGCCTGGCTAATGTCCACGCCCTCGGTGTGCCACCCGGTGCCGTCCTTGTAGGCGTGGCGCAGTTGCTCCCAGGATTCGTGGAAATACGAGATGTGCGGATAGCCCTGCGCATCCAAGGCAATCGAGGTCCACTTCCCGGCAACGGGGTAAGGAGCAGCATCCACGTTCTCAATGTGCCAACCGCTGCCATCCTTATAGGCATAACGCAGGTCTCCCTCAGTCGCGTAGTAGTAGGAGATGTGCGGGTAATCCTGGCCATCCAGCACCAGCGAGCAATACTGGCCCACGTCCCAGGCGGTATCCACCGCCTCAGTGTGCCAGCCACTCGCATCGCGGTAGCCGTAAACCAGGTCCTGCTGGTCGGCGTCGTAGAAGCAGACCCGGGGCCGGCTGTAGCTATCGAAGTGCAGCGACACGTAGTTGCCCACCCCGTAGTCAACTGTCTCCGTATACCAGGGCGCGTCCACCCACGCATGCTTGAGGTTGTTGCCGGTCGCATCCCAATAACTGATGTGCGGCCGGCCGGTGGTGCCCAGCGCGATGGAGCTATACTGCCCCACGCCGCCCGTGTCTACGGTAAACAACCGCCAGCCGCTGGCCGTGCGCTCCCCATAGCGGAGAGCAGCTAAAGGGGCGCTCCAAAAACTCAGATGGATGGTTCCGCCAGCCTGAGCCAGAGAGAAATAGTCCGTGCTTCCAGCAGAGCTTTGCACTGTTTCCTGTGTCCAGCCCCCCGGTCCCCCATACGAGAAAAATACACTGCCCGCGTTGGGCGAGCCATAGGCGAGATACGCCACGCCGCTCGCGTCCACCGCTAAGGCTGTGCCCTGGAGCCCAGCGGGAGAGTTATAGGCCACCGCGAAGTGCCAGCCCGTGCCATCCTTGTAGCCATAGTATAGATCATAGCTCATCCCGTCGATGTACGCGATGCGGGGCTCGTCGCTGCCATTCAGCGCGATGGCCGTGTTGAAAACTTGGCCCACGGAAGGGGGCGATTCGTAGTGCCAGCCGGCCCCGTCCTTGTAGGCGTACTTCACGACGTACCCCGTGTCCGATTGGTATGATACGTGGGGCTGGCCCGCACTGTCCAGGGCCAGGGAGGTGAAGCGGCCAATCTGGTTGGTCGGGTCGACCGTCTCCACATGCCAGCCGGTCCCGTCCTGGTAGGCGTACTTCAGGTCCCCCCCGGTGGCATTATAGTAGGAGATGTGGGAATAGTCCTGCGCATCTACCTTGAGAGAGCAGTGTGCCCCCACATCCCCCGTGCTGTCCACCGTCGCGGTATACCAGCCGGTGGCGTCCTGGTAGGCGTACTGGAGGTCGCCGTTCAGCGTGTCGTAATAAGCGACGTGGGCGTAGCCCGCACTGTCCATATCCAGCGAGCTGTACAAGCCCACGTTGCCGGTGCTATCCACGGTTTCCGTCTGCCAACCGCCGAAGACTGCTTCGGGGGCCAGCGGTTTTGCCACTACCGGCCCCACCAGCAGCAGAAGTACAAACAGCATCCCCAAGCTTTGTAGTGCCCGCTGCATCTTCATCGTATTACCCCTTTACGGTCCTCATGTGCCTGGCTTCCTTCGTGCGGAAAGCCCGAAGCCAGGGCCCCTCATTGCCGTGTACCTTGCGCCATCTACCTCTGTCTGACAGCCGGCGGAGCCGGCTAACTCACAGGGCGATTGGCAAAATGCCACAGTCCCACCACTTCCGGGACTTCATCTACCACAGTGAAAGCGGTTGGCGTCGTCTTGATCATCTGCCGCAGCAATGCCCCGCCTAATCCCGTTACCACCAGGTTGCCGCTCCAGCCCTGTTGCGCCAACTGCCGCAGCAACGCTTGTCCCCAAGCCGCTTCGGGTTCGCTGTCTGCGGCTTGCAGGCCGGCCCACGCCAGCTCGTGCAGGTCGCGCCGGCCTCCGGCAGCCACTTCTTTCTGCAAGGCGGGGCCCAGTACAGCCTCATACCAACCGGGGTGGAACACCTGCTCCGCCGTTACCTCTGCGCCTGCAAAGTGTAGAGCGTGGACGTCCTGCGCGCCGATGCGCAAGACCACGGCCTCGCTGCCCGCCGCCCCTTGAGGGTTACTGCGCCAGGGTTCCTGCCCGTAGAGCGCGTAATGGTCGCCGTAGCGCACCATGACCCGGCTGGCGGCCCCTAGTTGCTCCTTGATGTGCTTGCCCACAGCCCGATAGATGCGCTCATACTCCAGCCGGCCCATGCCCACTACGACATCCAACGCCCCGATCACCCGCAAGGCGGTTACCCCTTCGGTAAGCAGGGTCCAATAGGCCAGGGGGTCGTTGGTATCCTCTGCCCAGAACCGCAGCCCGGAGGCCGACCAGACGTTGGCCCCCACAACCCAATCCGTGGCGTTGTCGGGGCGCACCACAGTGCCCGGCAGCGTTACCAGCTTACTGCCGGCGTAGAACTGGGCCACTCCTTCGCGGAAAACACAAGCGACCAGCGCCAAAGCTACCTCCTACGGGCCACCCACTTGCCCCAGACTGCGCAGAACCTCAACGAGCTGCGGCATCACCATGATGAGCATCAATGCGGGCAACAAGAAGAACACCATGAGCACGCTCATCTTCATCTGCACGCGCATGGCAGCTTTGCTCAGCTCGTGCAGCCGCTGCACATTGGCATGCTTCCCACTCTCGCGCAGGGCAAACGGCATATCACCGCCATACTTGGCGACCAGTTCCAGTTTGACAAAAGCGATCCGCAGTGGCCTATAGCGCAGTTCTCCTGCGCCCCGCTTCAGCTCGGCAAAGATAGTGGTTTGCGGATTGCTCTCGGCGCGCCGCAGTGCCGCCAGCACCATGGTGGTCAATGCGTCGGGAGGTAAGCCTTCGGCCACCTGGCGCAAGGCATCCCGCAGCGGGACGCCACCGCGTACCCGGATGCTGACCTTCCCCAGAAATGGCCCCAGCCCATCCCGCAGTTGCTTGACTCCCGTCTTGCGGCTGACGCGGCGCATCTGGGCTTCGCTGACCAACCGCTGTAGCTCCAGGCGCGGCAACAGGCCCTGGCGCGTGCGGCTCAACACTTGGCGATTCATGATATACTGCACGAGCAGGGCAACCACTATGAAGGCGGCACCTACAACAATGCCCACCTCGGGTCCAATAATAGGTAAGTCCGTAGAGTTGAACATGCCCGGCCTCCTACTCTACCTTTGCCAGCCGCTCGCCAATGAAGATAACCCCCAGAATGAGCAGCGCGACGATGCCCAGGGAAATCATGCCCATCGTTGTGCTAATGAAGTAGCGCATCGTATCCCCCTGCACCAGGAACTCGTACAGGAGCACGCCCACGATGATGGCTACCACCACCCAGCGAGTGGCCTTGGGCTGCGTGGACATTTCATCCACCTTGCGGTCCACTTCATCCTGGTCCTGCGCCACTTCGTAGGACACGTCGACCATCTGCGCTTGCCGCTCCGGGTCAACGCGGCCATCTTCGGTCGGGCGATAGATGTCGGCCAAGAGCGCGATGAGCTCGCGCAACCGCTCGGAGCGGCCGGCCGCGCGGTCTTGCAAGTGCCGCAACACGACATCGATGCGTTCCGAGGTAGCGGTGAGCGAAATGATGTCGCCGATTTCCTCCTGGACAGGATTGCCTAGTTCGACGATGGCATCCTTCAGGACTACCAGCGCCTGAGCCTTGGAGGCGCGCTGTACCAACCGCATGATCTCCAAGCAGGCCATTACCTGGTCATCCAGCTCGACCGCACGCTTTTTGGCCGCCCACGACGCATAGACCGTCGCGGCAATATAGCCCGCCACTGCCCCAAAGAGCAGGGACAAGGGCCCCAGCCCCATCCACAGAAAAACCAGGAGGGAGATAGAGATAGCTCCCAGGATAACCAGCACAAAGTTTATAGACGATGCACCCTCGGGGAGTTCGCCGCCGACACGCGCCACCAGCCGGGCCTGGATGTTGGCTTGCAGGCGCTCGGCCACGCCTTTGAGTCCCCTGGTCTGGACTTGGCGCGGCTGGATTAGGAGCGGCGTGCGTCGCCAGCCCAATACCAGGATAAGAATCCCCGCCCCGGCCGCGGCGATGATCGCCAAGATGTCATACCAATTATTCCCCATGGTCTGCTCCTACGCTTTCCCGATACAGTCGTGGCCGAACATCGGCCGGCAACAGGTTGTCCGCCTCAGTCAAGAGGATTTGCAGGGTCGCATCATCACACTGCCGGTAGAACTGCTCGGCCCAGGCCAGAACCAGGCTGCCCTGGCCATCCGCTACCGCTTGCCTCGCGGCCAGGGGGACTCCGCCCCAGCGCGCTTCACGCTCCTCCAGCCAGACGGTTATCTCTGCCAGCAGGCCATCCCGCACAGCAGCCACCATCTTGGGGAGTTGCTTGATGGCTGGCAGCAGATCGCGCACGCGCTGGTCAGCCCCACCTTGCATCAGGAAGCGGACCTGGCCTTGGAGCGCGGCGAACTTATCCAACCACAGGGCCTTCTCCTGCTCGGCCCGCGCCCGCAGATCGCTGCGGGTGGTGATGATTACGCTGTTGTCGGGGTTGAGCTCCGCTGCATTGTCGAGTAACGCCAGCGCTCCCTCGACATTATCTAAGGACAGGGCTTGGTCGGCCTGGGCCAGGAGGTCCATGGCTCGACCGCGCTTCTCCGTGTCCAACTCTGGCCGCGCCACCGCCTCCGCCCCCTCCGCCGGCAAGGAGCGCACCGCCGCTTTTACCACGGCGACGTGCTCGACTTGTTCGGGCACGTCAGTAAACTCGATGTTGCCGGCTACGGCCTCTCCTTGGGCTACAACGCGCAAGTCCCAGTCCATGCCCGCGAGCCCCGCCACCTCCAGAATCTGGGTCACGTAGCGCTGGCGTTTGTCGGCCCGCTCGTCCACCCCCATGTGCACTACCACGGGAAATAGCTGCGCGATGTCGCGCCGCAGGGACTCGACCGCTGCGGCTCCGGCCCCTTGGTATTGGTCATGCAGGAGGCACAAGCCCTGCAAGCTGTCTAAAGCCGCGGCGGCCGAGGTCGCGTGCAAGGTGCACATCGGGCCCCCGGTGCCGCCCTTGGAGGCGATGAGCATCTCCGCCGCTTCGCGGCCTTTGACTTCACCGATTATCACCCGGTTCGGGCCCAGTAGTCGCGCGCCGCGCGCCAGTTGCTCCAGGCTGGTGCTCGATCCCGAAGCCGCGTTTTGCTCCGCCCGCTTTCGGATGACCAGGCAGCGAAAGGCCGCCGGCCGCAGCTCATCACTCTCCTGGATCAGCACAATTTTCAGGGTTTCGTCCAACGCGCCGACGAGCGCTTCAAGCAGGGTGGTTTTGCCCGCCCCGCTGGCCCCGGACACCAACACCCCCACCCCCGCCCGAACATACAGCCGCAGGATGTCGGCCATCGCCGGCGTCAAGGTCCCAAACCGTACCAGGTCCTCCAACGACAAGATCGTGGGGCTCCGCCGCCGGATAACCATGGTCCCTTCACACGCGGGCGGACCGTCGGTAGTGATGCGGGTGCCGTCATCCAACACAATCACCATCTGCGACTCGGTGGCGGAAGGACTTTGCCCGTACCACATAGCGATGAACTCGATGCGCGTCAGCAGGTCGGCTGGACTGGTGAAGGAATACCTCTTGGGGTCAAGTCGTAGCACGCGCCCCGCCTGTTCCACCGAGATGTCGTTCCATCTCCCCACGCTCACTTCGGTCACCGCCGGGTCATCCAGGAAACGCTCGACGACGCCTAACCCAACCGCGTCCGCAGTCATCCGGTCCACCAGGGCAACCGAAAACGCCAGCCGGCCAGCGTGGTTGACCGGGGTACGTATCCACGTCTCCACCGCTTTGCGTACCCGGGTGATGCGGGCTGCCGAGCGGTCCAGGGGATTCAGGGCGTCCCGGCCCAGCTCATGCAGGAGATAGCGGCGCACTTCTGCGATGTCCCCGGCGGTATAGTCGCCGCCGGTGGTCCGGCCACTAGACCCCTGTAACGAGGCAAACGCCAGTCCTTCTCCCCCACCGCGGGATAGCGCCTCCCGCGTTTCTGGGGGCAATCGCAGCCACTCTGCGACCGAATAGACTCGCTTGCCACCCGGATTACCATTATTCGTCACAGCTTCTGTCCTCCGCCGACTGAAGAAACCTACTACCGGCTGCGCCACAGGTTGCGATTGCGAGCTTCACTCTCTGCCATCACCCGGTCAATGACCTGCTGGGCGACTTTGAGCATGGCCTTCCACGCGGGGGAGTTGCGCCCGCGCGGATACAGCTCGCCATGGAACTGCACGATCTCTATCTCTGAGTCCCGCGGCACCAGTCCCAAGATGGGTAGTTGCAATTCCGCAGCCATGTCGGCTATCACCGCTTTCTCGTCGCCATAGTACCGGCTCATGCGCGGGTCATACTTGTTGATGACAATGCCTACCCGCCGTTGCAGCAAATCAGGGTCCTCGCTGGCCTCGGGCGTCTGCATGAGCACATCCCGCAGCCGCCGGCCGCCCTCGCGGTCGAAAATCGCCGGGGTCACCACACCGATAAGCATGGCAACATCCTGGAACCCCTGGCGCACCAAATCCAAGTTCAGGTCATGCACCGTGGTGTCGAGGTCGCAGATGACGAAATCGTAGGGGTGGCGAAAGACTTGCAGTAGGTCCATCCACTCCCGGCTGCTCGTCGTGACGAAAGTGGTTTCCGGCGGGGCCGGCACAATGTCCACGCCGGTGGCCTCGTGGCGACTGACGTGCTGTAGCACAATCTCGTCCGTCAGCGCGCCCGTGTGCCGGGCCAAGCTGGCGATGTCGGCCGTGTCACGGGCCAGGCCAGCGGCCTGGCGCATGTCGCCATCCTGGAAGTCAAAGTCTACCACCACCACATTGGCCGCCGGCAGCAGGTGTTTGATTGCCGCCGCCAGCCCCGAGCTGGTGCTGGTTTTACCCACGCCCCCCTTGATGGAGAAAACGATCAGCAACACGCCGGGCGCGACCCGCTCCTCCAAGCACAGGACCTGTCCCAGATGCGTCAGCAAGTCCCGCGTATTGGGCACCACGATGATACTCCCGGTGGCCAAGACCCGCTGTATCTCCGTCAGGTCGCTGACTACCGTGAGCTTCTGCGAGCTCGGTTCATACGCCGCAATTTCCCCCGTGGTTTGGCGCATGTCCACCACCACGATGGGCCGCTGCCCGATGCCGGCCACGGCCTGCACCTGCTCCGCGGCGGCCAGCGCGCTCCCCCGACTGTGATTCAAACTGACATCCGAGGCGAGGATAAAGCCATCGGGACGCTGGACCAGGCCCTGCGACGCCAGCCCCAGGCGAGCATGGAGACTGTCGTAGCTACGGTCGCGCTCAGCCGTGACTTTGAAGTGCGCTTCCAGTTCGGCCACCAGCGCCGTAACCTGCGTTGCCACATAGATGTGGGGCATGCCTGCACCTCCGTTTGAGTAGGGCCACGCTGCCCTACGGACTACTTGCCACCAATGTCACCTTCGATGGCGATGGACAGCCGGCCCTGGTAGAGATAGGCCAGCACCTGCTGCGCCTGCTCATCCGTCAGGTCGAGCAGCAGAAACGTTGCGCCCGCATCGCCAGCCTTAGCCTCACCCCGCAGCAGGGAGTTGCCGCCGGTGATCGGTCCCTGGCGCAAATCCACCACGCGCACGTGCTGGTAAAGCACGCTGTAGCGCAAGGGCACCGGGTTCAGTTGCAGGAGCAGCTCAGGCTTGATCTGGTTTTCCGTGGTAGCGCCGGTCGCGGGCGACCCCCCGGGCAATACCGCGCCGCCAGGCACCGTAGCCTCCTCCTGGAGCTTCGTGTTCAGGTCCTGCACCGCCCGGAACCACAACTCCATGGCGGCCCAGTCCTCCTCCGCCTTATAGAGCGTCAGCAGGTCCCCGGCGCGCACCGCGCCGCCGACCGCCAGCAACTGATCCACCGGGATGGCCAAAGCCCGCTCTCCGGGCGGCACGAGCTCACCCGAGGTCAAAGCGCGTCCCGGGGGCGGCTCGGTGCCCACCCCGCGGCTATCAATGGGCTGGCCGACCAGGACTGCCTGGAGTGCCTGCTTCCCCGCTATCGCCTTGGGGTCATAGACGTAGTACGACGGCGTGCCGGGGTCCGGCTTTTGTACGCGCACCGCGCCCAGCATTTCCTCGCTGATCCAAGTATTGGCGGGGATGTCCACATTGGCCGCCACCACGGTTACGAGCTGGTTCTCCCGATTGACATAGGCCGAATAGCCCACGAGCGCCAGCAGCACCACCAAGCCAGCTACGAGCAACAGGATCACGATCCTTCGGAGCCCCATCGTTGTCCTCCTTGTACGTTGACCGCCCCACACGCGCGGTCCTGCCAATCGCCGTTTGCTTACCAGAAGCTACCAATCAGCGTCGATCTCCGAGTTGCGCACTGCCGTCACCTCCGGCAGCAGAAACTCCCAGAACACCACGCGCACCGGCACCAGATAGGTCACTCGCACGGTAATAGGGTCCAGCACGTGGGCCTCGGCCGGCGTCACCGAATAGGTGTACGCCCCCGTGACCATCAATCCCAGAAAGGCGTCATGGATGGCCTGGTTAACCTGCGGCGCATTTCCTCCCTGGATAGCGGCCTCCCGCGCCCCCGCCTGGGCCGCAGTAGCCGTGGCGCTGTAGTTATAGAGGGCCAACGCCGTGGTGGTGATGCCATACAGCAGCATGATCAGCACACCGATGACTGCGGCAAACTCCACCAGGGCTTGACCGCGTGGGGGCCGTTGCGCCCGTCTCTTGTTCATGGTGTACCTCCTACGGCACGCATCTCGTCCTCCGCCAGCCCGGGGAGGGGAATCCATACCAACAGTACCCGCGACGGCACCCGGACATGGACGGTGACCACTGGCCGCGTATAGACGTTGTTGGGCGGCCATGGACTGGTCCACTGCCCGTCGCCATCCGGGTCAGAGCAGGCGCTACCCGGCAAGAGATTGACCACCTCAATCTGCGCTGTGGCCACAAGCTCATCCACCGTTGTGTTATCCAAGACATACGGCAGGTTCTCCAGGTCCGCGCGCAGCCGGTCCAGGATCGCGCTGCGTGCTGCCCCACACTCGAGCATCAGCCGGCCGCGGGCCAGCTCTTCGATGTCCACTTGTTGGCTGCCGGCCCGCGCGGCGGCTTCCACCACGTCTTGCACCGCCCGCTTCTGCTGCACGGCCGAAGCTACTCCCACCACGAGCGTCAACAACAGGAGAGCTACCGGCAGGAAGCAGGCCACCAGCACCAGCGTTTGGCCCCGGCCCCGCCAGCGCCGCGTTTGCTTTGGTTGGAAATCGCATGATACCATCTCGCGGCTCCTCGCGGCCCTACTGCGGCTGTTCTTGCCCGGCCAGCGCCGGCACTAATTCGGGTTGGGCGGGCCGGCGCAACGTGAGGACCGCCGCCGTCACGCCCAAGGCCACCACCAGCACGCTCCCCGCCACCAAGAGCACGTGGCCCCAACCGGGAAGCTGCTGCCAAAACCAACCTGCCGCCGCCCCGAGATACGCCAGCCACCAGCCGGGCGTATGCGGCGACGGGGGCGGCAGGGGCGGAGCCAGTACTACTTGCCACCCGAGTAGACCCATCACGCACCTCCTCGACCAGGCCGCGCCGGTTCTTGGGGCACCAGCCGGGCCACAACCTCACGTTCTTTGTCGTAAGCAGCGCCGCCCGCAGGCACGCGCAACTGGCCTTCGTCGATGACCAACACCCGGAACTGCGGGTCCCCAAAGCTGTGCAGCAGCACCCCGGAGCGGCCTCTGGTGCCCTGCCGCAAGACTACGAGCACCGAAGCTCCCACATGGTCACCCGGCCGGCCATAGTTCTCCACATGCAGAAACTGCACGGCCCGCTCCTCCAGCCCCCCGAGCCGGTCTACGATGGCGGTCTGTCCCTGCCCGACATCCTCCACCAGCTCGCGCAGCCGGATTACCTCTTGCTCAACCGAAGGGGACGAGCCCAGCACCTGGCGGCGGAAAAGAAACAGCCCCCACAGCGCCGCGGCTCCCGCGCCCAGGCCGATTACGCCTAATGCCAGGGCGATGAACGGCAGTACGTTGTTGCCCATACCAGCCTCCGCATGAACTATCTACCTGTTATAATACACGAATAGACACTGCCACGTTACGCCAAGACCACCAATTGGCCGCTCCGGGCCCGCGCTGGTCGCATTTCCTAACTGCTAGCCGGTGTAGATACACAGTATAAGGGCGAGCGGCTACCCTGTCAACTAGGCCGGCTACAGGAACATCTCGCTCATGTCGAACTCCGGCACTTCCTGCGCGGAGGGAGAAACTACCCCGGCGGCATCTACGGGCTTGCCCATGACTTGCTCCATCGCCCGGGCCACCAGCCACTCGGCTTCGCAGCGCGGTATGCCAAAGCGCAGCCCCGACAACCGGATAATGCGCTCCAGCTTGTCATCAATACAGACCGGGTTGGCTATGATGTAGGCCCGTTCGGCTTCGTCGCGGGCGCGCCGTCGCTCGGCGTACCGCGCGTAAGCTTCGGGGGTCATCTTCTTCAAGATGGCCGATTGCTGGGCCAGGCAGTGTGCTTCCTTATCCCGGTCCCCCGTCCGGGAAGCTACCACCAGGGGCTCCTCCCACGCCGCGATTTCGTTTACTACCTCGTCGAACTCATCACCCTCGGCCCAGACGAACTCGGCGGCCGGCAGCGGGGGGAGCGGCTCAGGCCGGGGCTTCGGAGCCATCAAGGTTTTGGCCGAGAACACCCCTGTTTGGGTGTTGCGCACGAGGAGGGCCATGTACACCTCGTGCCGGGCCGTTTGTAGGCCCATCAAATCCTGGCCTGTCAGCACCGAGCGCCAGGGACCCACGACCGTGCGGGCATCCTGCTCCGCCGTCAGCGCGAAGATAACGCGGGTTTGGTTGTTCGCCAGGATGATTTGCATCGTCTGCTGGCTGATCTGCGCGGTGCTTTGGTGCGCCATGATAGTGGCGACTTTGGCTCCTCGGAGCATCGAGAGCAAGGCTTCCATATCCTCCGACGCATCTGCGGCCACGTTCTGGAACTCGTCGACAATGATGACCGCCAGGTTGCGCTGGTCCTCGGGGGTGTCCCCATAGCGGCTGAACCCGGCGGCGACCAGTTGGTTGAACAGCAGGGCCCCCACAAAGGTGCGCACATCCCCCAACGTCTGCGGGATGGACGCCAGGAAAATCCCGCGCCCGTCGAGAATCTCCCGGAAGTTGATGGTGGACCAGCGGAGGCCCGTCAGATAGCGGGCCATGGGGTTCCGCAAGAAAGACTCCACCCGTGTCATGACCGAGACCATACTCTGGGCGTACTGCTGCTGTACCGCAGCAAACTGCGTGGTCCAGAACGCGCTGACCACCGGATCATGCACCCGCGCCACCACCTGGGCCCGGTATTGGTTGGGCGTGTCCTCGTCGGCGTCGGGTTGCAGGAACGCCCACAGGCTCAACAGCGAGGGCGTCGGCTCGCCTTCCGCCAGCGCCTGGATCGCGTTTTCCAAGAGCCGGCGCACGTTCACCGCGACATCCCAACTGGCTCCAATCATCTTCTTGAACACGGCCACCGTGCCCGAAGCCACCTGGGCTGCTCCGACCCGGCGGATCAAGCGGGCATCCATGATGTTGACTACGACCGGGCGGGTCAGAGAGGCGGGGTGAATCCAGGCCACCTGACCTTCCTGGTCCAGCGGCACATCCAGGGCCAGGTCCCGCGCCAGGTCTTCCTTGGGGTCAATCACCGAGAGCCCCCGCCCCTCGCGCAAGAACTGCACGCCCAGGAAGCGCAGGAGCACCGATTTTCCTGTGCCGGCGGGGCCCAGCACGTAGACCCCCCCACGGGCCAGGTCGGCGTAAGGCATCCCCACGTACCACGAAGGATCGCGGTCATCATCGGCGGCCCCCATGAGCAGCAGCGATTCGGGCTTCCCCTGCACCGGGGACACCAGCGTGTCTTGTGGGGGCAGGATGTGCTTACTCTGGCGCGTGACCACGTTGGTGGCCGCCATATCCTTGTGCGGAAAGTGGAAGATGGTAGCCAATCCCGGACAGAGAATGATGCTGCGGGGAGACTGCTTCCAGGGCGGCCAGATGCCGGAACGCAGCTCCGGCAGGCGATACAGAATAGGCTGCGCCTCGGCTACAGGCGGTGGCGGTGCCTTAGCCTCCGCCGGTCCTGCGACTCCGCCCTCAACGGGGGCCGGGACTTCCCCATGGCCGTTGTCCCCGGCCTCGCTGGGGGAATCCGCGAGCGCGGGCTGGCCCATTGCTTGGCGCAGCTTATCCACCACGAGCACCTGACTTTGGGATAGCCCGCTGGCTGGTGCGCCAGGCGCGGGGGCTGCCGCAGGAGTCCCGGCGTCTACCTGCGTACCCGGCTGGAACTGCACCGGCTTGCCCCCAGCAAATCCTTGGGCCATGCCCGGAGTCGCGCTCTTGAACTGTCCGAACAAAGTCGCCATCGCCTGCAAGCGTTTCTGGCAGGCGGCAGCATCGGCCCCGCCCACGATGAGCCGCACGGTCACCGCAAAGGCCGGCTGGCCCTGGCCGATCTCCATCAGAATCTTCTGCTTGACCTTCTCGGCCGGGGTCAACGGCCGGCCCTTCTTGGCCTGGGCTGCCCCGCCTCCTCGACCGCCACCAGGCATCAGCTCGCTCAACATGCTCCCGATGAACGCCACCACCGGCCCGCCGCCCCCACCGCTGCTCCCGCCGGTCGCTATCGCCTCCAATTGCCCCAGCTCGGCTACGTAGGGCCCCTCCCACTCCGACCCGCTGACTGCGGTTGCCACGACCTGGACCACGGCGAAGTCTACGCCCGGCTCGTTGTTACCGATGGCTCCCAGCACCGAGGCCAAGGGATCAACCTCAAACTTGTCCGCTCCCTTGATGGGATAGTGCGGTGGTCCGGCCAGCCGCATCTCCAGACAGAAGGCATTGGGCAATCCCCCGTCTTGTCCCAACACGCCCAGCATATCGGCGCACGGCAAGACCCGGGCGTCCGGAAACTTGGCCCGCACTTCCGTGCCCAACAGCGTATCCAGGCTTTTCCCTTCCACCTCCGGCACCCAGACCTGGCAGTGCACCTTGCCATCCCGGCCGGTATACACGTACTCCAGGCCCATGGGCAGCCCCTGTTCTTTGCTGGAAGCCGGTTGGGTTGCATCCCACATGCGGGCCAGCAGGTCGGCCATCTCGGCGGCTTTGGCGGAACTGCTCACCGGCACGACGATCTCGAAAGTGCGGCCCTTCTTGCCCAATTCCTCGTAGTAGGTACGGCGGCTATACAGGGTCTTGCGATGGCTCAGATAGGTGCCGCCAACGTAAGCCCCCACCCCCACGATTGTCGCTATCTCAATGAACGGCAAGTAGGCCCGGGTGCGCTTGGGCAAGCGGCCCTTGACTCCGGCAGCCAGCGAGGGCACGATGAGGTCTACCAGGAGCAGGAGCGCCACGGCCACCACAATCAGAAATATCAGGCCCTTGTTCCCTTTCAGCCGGCCCATCATGGGTGTACCTCCGCACAGGGTTTCAACCCCCGGATCAGATACCCCGCGTCCGTAGGCTTGAACCACACGTAGAAACAGCGGCGGGCTCCGCTGTCCAAGAGCAGCTTGACTTGCCCCTCGTTGAGGTCAACCCCACCGAGAGTCAGGGTCTGGGTCACGATGGCTCCTTCCTCGGCGCGCATAACCGCCCATTCCTCCAGATGCGCGCTTGCCGAGGTGCCTGGAACAAAGGGCGCCTCCAATACCGCCACAAACTCCTCCGCGGGCTGCTCCGCCTGGTATTCGGTATTGTAAAGGTTGACATAGAAATCCCAGATGCTCTGCGGGCTGCCAAAGTATTGGCGGCTCAGCCAGGGGGCCACCGCCGGCACCATGGCCGGCAACAAGCTGAGCAAGCACGCCAACCCGCCAATGAGCGCAAAGAACACCAATGGCACCACAAATAATCCCCACCGCCGCCGCTTCTTAGGCGGGGCCAGTGCTACCCAGACACCCTGGGTCGGGTCATAGTAGGCTTGCGGCACTGCCTGTTTCTTCCGCCCCCCCATCATGCTCCCTCCTTGCCTTCCGGCAACGGGGGCAACCCCAGCTCCTCGTAGGTCAGGATTTGCTCCTGCTGGAGCAGCGCCTGCACCCGGGCCCGCCGCTGCGCGAATGTTAGCCTGGCGTTTCCGCCGTCGTCACCAGCCGGTGGATGTTCGTCCAGCTCGGCCGCACTCGCCCCTAACGAGAGAGAGGGCCCCGCTGCCTCTTCCTCTGCCTCGCCTTCATCCTCCAGCGCAGGTTCCTCCGCGCTGAGCCCGAATAGCGCCGCGACGTTTATACCTGAAGCTGCGGCTTCCTCACACAACAAGTCATCCAAGATGGACTTGTCCTCATCATCCGACTCGGGCGGCGCGGGCTCTCCGACCGGCTCATCCGGTTCTGCCGCGGGCGCAGCCGGCAGAGTTGTCTTTTCCCCGGCCGGCTCTGCCGCGACGGTGGCCTCCGGCAAACGGGGAAAATACGCTTCGACTCCCTCGGGGCTGGTCGCCAGGGCCGTAACTGTGCAGGTCACCACGTCGAGGTCTACCGGGTGCCGCAGCACCGCCGTCCGGCCTTGCAGCCGGCTCAGGGCTTCAACCGGCACGCCCAATGCCTGGGCCAACGGCGGTTGCACTGCGGCATCGAGCCGCAGTACCTGCACCGCAAACGGGCCCCCTGTCTGTTGCAGGGGTAACGGGGCCAAATCTGCCTTTCCCAGGGTAGCCGCCTGGAGCACCACCATACAGCCTTGGGCTAGCAGGCCCGCCCAATCCAGCGCCAAAGGGGCCGCATAGAACGGATAGTCCCCCAAGTACAGTAGCACCGGCCGGCTACCACTCCGCCCTCGCCAGGCTAAGGCATGCAGCGTCGCCAGCACCACGTAACGCGCCAATTGGGCACTAGCCGAGCCACCGTGGGCCTGCTCCGTGCGCAGAGGCAAAGAACAGAACAGCGCCCCGCCTTCCCGTAACACTGTGCCCAGGTTGATATACGCCGGGCGGGTAACAGCCTGGGTCCACCGCTCACGCAGCACCGGCAGGCGCTGCGTGATGAGCGCCGCATAGGAGCGGAAACGAAAGTCGTCCTCGCCCCGGTCTAGTTCCTCTCGTAGTTTCTCGGCGAGGTCCTCGGGCCATTCTGCGCTCTGGAGCACCGCTTGCTGTAGCAGAGCGCGGGCCGCCGCCGGCTGTTCCAACATTCCGACCATATCCAGTAAGTCGAAAGTGGGTGCCTGGGCCAAGCCCGCTGCGGCTACCACCTGGCATAGCTGCACCGCGCCTTCCTGCGCCGAAGCGGAAATGCCCTCCGCCTCTAGGAACCTGGTGAGCCAGGCGACGGCCTCGCCCACCGCGCCCGGTTGCCCGCCCTGGGGCGTCAGCAACCCTACGCGGGGGCTGGGCTGGAGCAACGGAGAAATCCGGAGGACCTGCTCGCGCTTAGCCGCCGGCAAACTGTTGTACACCCCCCCCGTGCCATCGAAGTAATCACCCAGCGCCACAACCCCCATGCCCAAGCCCAGCGCTTGTTCGACCACGGCTACACCGCATTCTTCGCCGGCTGCGCCGCCTCCGCCGATCAGTAGATGCGTTGTGGGGCCCTGCGTCATACTGAGTCCTACCGGCTGAGCCGGGTCCCCACTGTGGCCTAAGACCAGCACTGGCGGAGACTGGCGATAGGTCGCTGGCAACGCCAGCCGCACCTCGCCCGTGTCCAGTTGGGGCCGGTCGACGGTGGCGGGCAGGGCCACCTCGGCCGCGATCCCCTCCGGCCAACCCTCCGCCCACACGGGGCTCCACCAATAGGCTTTCCGCACCGCCCGCACGACAGTCGTGACCCAGCCCGTACCACTGGCCGGCAAGGGCCACACGGGCCGCGGAAAGCGCCGCACCAGCGCCGGCAAACTTTGTAGCATCTCCCGGCCGGCCGCGGCATTGAGCAAGGCCACGATGATGAGCCCCCGCCCGCCGGGAAAGATATGCCAGCGCAGCTCTCCGTCGCCAGCCCGCAGAAATGCCTCCACCACCAGAGGCCCACAGGGACTCGGCGGGGCCCCTCTCGTATCATTCGGCGGGGGGGACGGTTTCCGCAGCGGCCAGAACCCGCGCCGCGTTCCCGGCTGCTGCGGAGCCACCGCAAAGTAGGCGCGCATCTTCCGCATGGTATCTATGAGGGGGCGGTTCGTCAGGCGTGTTTCCGCTCCCGGCAGGTTCTTCGCCAGCAGGTCAAAGATGGCCTGCTGCGCACTCTCCGGCGCTTCCAGAAACAGTCGCACGCTCCCGGTCCCCCGACCCGGGGGCGTGTGGCTCAACAGTGTTACTACAATGTGACCGTGGACTTGCGCCAGACTGTCCAACAGCCTGGCGAACTCGGCCGGCACTGTTTCCTGCGGCCCCAAGTGATAGCGCACCTGAAACGACGCCATCCGGTTCTCAGTCACAGCTCGTTGGAACACGAGCGCTAGCCAGCCGGCCGCGCCGACAAATCCCAGCGTCGCCAGCAGTAGCAGCCCAGAGCTAACATTGCGACCTTGCCGCAGCAACACCGCTGCCAGCAACAGCACGACCAAGCTGCCGCCCAGGATACGCAAGGTCAACACCAAGTTCTTTAGTGCCACAGCTCAGCCCTCACGGTTCTGCCCACAACAACGGAAACCGCGCCGGAAAGACCCACGCCTGATAGACCCCAATCTGGGGGAGCGCTTCCGGCATCGAGATGTATTCTTCCCAGATCACAGGATAGCCGGCGGCCAGCCCGCCTCGCCAGCCAACCCGCACACTCCGGGCCTGGCTGGAATCGGCTTCCAATACCGCCTTCTCGTCGGGTCCCGGCACGCTAGGAAACCAATCGCTTTGCCCAGGGGTCACCCCCAACACGCCAACAAACCCACGCCGGGGGGTCCAGACTACGTGGATGTATAGCACCCACAGCTTCCCGGTGTTGAAATCGTAGAGCGGCGCAGCCGAGGTGATGAAAGGAGCAGTGTCGCCTCCACCCAACGTGGTTACCGCCTGATAGTGCCAGCTAGCCCCGCCATCGCTGCTCCAAGCTGTTTCTAGGCCACTCACCGCATAGCGGTTCCAGAACACGTAGACAAAAGAGGTGCCGTCGTGATCGAAGGCTATGCCTCGGATATTCATGGCTGACTTGCCTGGGGTGTTGCCGACCTTCACCGCGCCCGACCAGTCACCGCCACTGTCTTTGTACGCAGCGTAGACCCCTTCATACTGCACAGAAATGAAGGCCCAGGTGCGGTTCCGGCCGTCGGGGAGTACCTGCGTTATCATGTCCTGATGGACTTGGTCTCCTCCCCCGCGCACCGGCCGCTCTGGCGCAGACCAGACTCCCGGCCAGCCTTCGATGTGCTCTTGATAGGACACGCAGATTGTTTCCTCGTCATCGGGGTCGCCCGCGCATTCCATGCGGCGATAGAGTATGTGGACCACACCCGCCGCGTCCACCTGGATAGTGGGATAGGCGCTGGTCGCGGAAGTGACCGGCTCTGGGGCAGTCCAGGTCGTGCCGCTGTCCGAGCTGGAGCGCAGGAACAAACGCACCCCTCGGCCCAGCCCATCACCATAGACCGCATACAACGTGTTGTCCGGCCCCACCGCGATGGAGGCCGCGCCCTTTGATTTGGCAGCTCCACGGGCCAGGGCGGCCCGCCGGGTCCAACCACCTGCGGCATCCTGCCCGGCATAGTAGGATTTGCCCTCTTGCCAGTAATCCTCGTCCCACCAGTACCACACCGCATGCGCATGCCCCTGGCTATCCAGCACTATCCCCCCAGGGAAAGCCATGCCGATCTGCCCGGACAGCGCCAGGGGACTACTGCCCCCACCGGAGTACGGCAGGGGTTGCGTCGCCAGGGGGGTGATTGTCGGGGCCGGTGTAGATGAAGGGGTAAGGGTCGGCTCATCGGGCCGGCAGGTACACGTCGGCAACCACGGGCTTGCGGTTGGCGTCGAGGAGGGGGCCTCGCGGGGCGGCGTGGGGGTCAGGGTCGCCGGCAAGGTCGGCCACCCGCGTATTGTTGCAGTTGGAGTCTTTGCCGGTCGCTCGATGGTCCCATAGGGCACGCAGGCCCAGGGCGTCGTGGTAGGTGCGGGGGGGCGAGTCGGCAAACCGGATTCACACCCCAGCAACAAAGCGAGCCCGAGCCCCAACAGCAATAGGCTAAAGAGCCTCGATCTCATCATGCCCCTCGACGGCGGCGGGCGCAGCCGGGCCGGCCAGTTCGCCCTTGGACCGCTGTGACGCCTCCAGCCGCAAGCGCTGCGCCCGGAGATAGTACATCCACCACTTCAGTGCTTCCTGGAGCGTGGCCTGAAGCTCCTGCGTCTGGTCCTTGATAGACGCGACTGGTTTTCTCTGCAATCTGGCCAGCAGCCCCTTGAACATAGGTATGCCCCCCTACGACCGCGCAAACATCTCCAGTTCGTACATGCTAGGAGCCACGTACATCTGGTAGACCTCGCGGTTCCCAATCATCGTCACGTTGTGCCCCCGCTTGGCCCCCGCCAGGTACATCAGGTGCCCTTCGCTGAGCTGGGAGAAGGCGGCAGCCAAGCCCGGCAGCCCTTTCTCCGTCACGTGGTACACGGTAACCTGGTAGGCGTTTTCCAGTATTTGGGTCCCATAGGCGTTCTCAAACGTAACCAGGTTCTGGTCGACCGCCCATACGCTGGACTGGAAACGGCGCACCCGTTTGAACAGCGCGGCGGTGGCCCGCGCCACTGATTCACCGGCCACGTCACTGAGATTTGCCAGCAGGCCGTACTCGTCGATATAGATGATACGGCGGCGGTCAGGGTTATGGAGGATCGTCCGGGCGATGGCCCCAAATAGCAGGGACATCATCATGGCCTTATAGCCCTCCTCGGCGAACTGGAGGTCCCAGGCGACCACCGGCGATTCCAGGCGAATGTCCACGTTGGTCGGCTGATTGAACACGTCTGCGCCCGTGCCGGTGACATAGCGGGCCAGCTCCACCGCGAGCAGGCGGCCATGCTCCGATTCGGCCAGGTCGTCCACCAGGTCCGCGAGGCGCGGCATCTGTTCGAGGGGCGGGTTGCGCCCCAAGAGCCCGGCATAGCGTGCTTGCAGGCTGAGGCCGATGGCATGAATTTCCGGATTGCTCAGTATCCGCTGCTGCTCCGGTCGTACCGTGCGCCCGGCATTCAGCATGGCCTGCAAGATGTTTACCACATGGTCTAGCTGCGCCTGCATCGAGTCGTCATACACGATGTCCAAGGGGTTCAGGCGCAGCCCCTGCGCAAAGCTCAGGGGAGAGTACCGCCCATGCGCCATCTCGGCCAATGTTTTGCAGTTGCCCTGGGGGTCCAGCATGATGACCTGCGTGCCCCGGAGGACCTCCCGCCACAGCCATACCAGGCTGCCAAACGTCTTGCCCGAGCCGGTTTCACCCAGGATAACGACGTTGTAGGACGGCCGACCCCACAGATCGCCAATGATGGGATAGTTCGCCCGTTCCGTGCCCCAGAGAATCCCATCCGTGTTGGTCCTTTGCCGAAAGCCAAAGGGGGTCAACGTTGCCAGGCCAGTGGAGAGCGTGTTTCTGGTGCGCGCTGCCCGCAGCCTGGGCCGCCGCGTGGTGGTGAAGAACAGCGCGGCCTCGGCTTGCTCGGCAAGGGCGGGGCGCAACTGGATAGTCGACGAGAGAACATTGATGACCATCTCCACGTTGTTGGCCAATTCCTGCTGGTTAGCCCCGAACACCGCGACAATGACCTGTACCTGGTGCAGACCCTCGCCTTGATTCACCGCGTCCTGGGCGGCGGTGACGCTTACCATGGCTTCTTCACTGGCAACATCCCGGCTTTCACCTTGCACCTGGGCCAACTGGGCCCGCAGCCGGTTGCTAGCCAGGCTCAGCCGGTCCTGCGCACGGTCGCGGGGAATAGTCTGCGCATCCACCGCCACGGCCACCGGGAATGGGAGGGACAGCACCTGCATCAAAGTGGTGAAATCGAAACTACCCATAAAGTCCCGACTGTGCAGTAGAGTAATGAGCGGCCCGGCTTGGCCAGCCGGAGGGACGAGGCGTTCTTGCTCCGCTACCCGGTCCCCCTGGAACAGCGGTTCGAGCGTGGCCACATACAGGGGGTTGTCCGCGACGGAAAACGCCCCGGCGGCCAGGTTCGCAATTGCGTTACGCTCGGCGCTGCTTTCGGGCCAAGCCACCAGGTAGTACCGGGTCTGTTTGAGCCGCACGTCGCGCACCAAATCTCGCACGAAACGCCGGTACGCATCGCGGCCTTCCCGCAGCCAGGGTTCATCGGTGAGCGCAGTCTCTTGCACCAACCCCTGAACGGCCGCCTGCACGTCGAACTCCAGCGAGTGCGCGATAATGCGCACATCGCCCTTCAGCGGCGCGAAGAAGGTCTGCCCAAACGAGAGCATTAGGTTCACCTGCTCGCGGAAGGAAAACATATTGAGGTCGTAGGGCTCCACCTGCAACACCAGCGGGCCGCTGCCTCTGTCAGCAGTAACCATCACCACCTCCATGCCCCACCAGGATGCTGGGGCGGGGCCCGGCTTTCCTACCGGGGGCGGAACAGGTCCCGGTCTTGTTCGACTTGCACCAAGGGACCCTGGGTTCCTTCAATCAGCAGTGATTCCCACTCCGCCTGCGCCTGCGTAGGCCAGAGGTCTGCCGAGTGTAGTACGGTTGGGCCCCGCTGCACACGGCGGCTCCAGTAGTGGAGGATGGCCCCCAAGACCTGGTACGTGGGCACATGCCTGATCCGAATCACGGCGATCCCCAGACATACCAGGGCGCAGCCTACGATTAGGCCGAGGTTGACCGCAGGTGAAGCCTTGACCGCCTGAGACACCAGGGAGCCTAGCACCACCCCCGCCAACACAAGCATCAACTGCGGCCACGTGAGGCCAAAGACCGCCTTTTCCTCAGTGTTGAAGAACTCGGCGAAGTTCTTATACACGGACTACCCTCCTGTCGCTCCGCTACAGAACGACGAGGCGTCGGTATACCCGGGCTGCCACGAACGGGTTTACCGCGTCAGCTCAGGTATACCGATGCCATCTGCCAGGCAGCCGCAGCTAGGCTGACCGGGCTCTGCGTGGATGCCCGCGCTAGCGTAAACCACGGCGCTACGAGCAACCGATCTCGTCGGTCGTGCCAAAGAGCAACTGGGCGATCCAGGTGGCCCCGCACACCAGGAGCACGCCCATGACCAGGCCGCGCATCCACTCGCCGGCCTGCTGAGCCGCCCGGGGAAAGAAGGCGCTCCCAATCTTGGTCAAGCCAATGAACACGATGGAGACGATGGTCAGCGGGAGTTGGACATCCTCCACAATACCCATGAGCGTGCAGAGAAAGTTGCCATCGTTACCCGCCGCGAGAGGGATCAGGAGCTGAGTGACCACTTCCGGGTGCATGTTTCCTCCTTGTCGAACCTGAATCTAGGGCTGCTCGCGCAATTGAATCACGTACTCCTGGCCGGCGGTGAGCAGCTTGACCGCCGGCACATCGCCGATGTCAAACACCAGCAAGAGCCGTAGGCTCTTACCAGCCGGAAGAGTGGCGGGGAGCGCATTGACCATCTGCCCCCCGAACTCCAGTAATGGGGCCGGTGCGTACTGGGCCGGCTGCGCAGCGCAGCTAGCGCCGTCGGCGCAGACCAACACGAAGTCCGTCCACTGGAGTTGTACCGCAGCCGCCGCCGAGTTCGTCACTGTGAAACTCAGGGCCAGGAATAAGCCCTGGGTTGGGGTATGCTCGGCGGTTCCGGTGATGATTACTGCCCCGCTCCAGGCCAGTTGTAACTGCGGTAGAGCCGGCGTGGGCGTCGGAGCCGCCAGCAGTGTTGGCGGTGGCGTCGGCGTTGGGGTGAGCGGCGGCACCAGCGCCGCTGGCGACAAGTCATAGAGTACCCGGCTGCTGTCTGGGAACACGATCCCCAACGTCAGTTCATTGGGTACGGGGAGCGGCACCATATACGCCACGGAGAGCGAGATAGACTCGCCCCCCGCCAAGTCAGTGCCCCCCAGGTCAGTCAGCGACGAGAAGGAGCCGTACCTCTTGGCTACCAGGTCGTTGGACGGGTAGCGGATACCATCGATGTCCACCGCTTCGATTTGCAGGGTCCCCACCTTTAGCGGCGCGCTCCCGCCATTGTGCAGCGCAACATCCAGCACGTAGAGGGCCTGGCCTTCCGGTAAGAAGCCCGCTACGGCCGGGCTGGTCGGCGTATAGTAATTCCAGGCCGCGATCCGCACCTGCATATCCCCCGCCGTGCCGCTCTGCCACAGGTTCAGCGCCACGGTTCCTGGTAATGTCCACGTGCCCTCTCCGGCAATCTCCTGGGTTGCATCATAGTCGCCCAGCACCACCAGCCGGTCAATGGCGGGGTCGCCCGTGAGACAGATGGTAATCCCTTGCCGGCCCTGCTGGAAGATTTCCACCTGCTGCGGTGGCACGCGCTTCGTTTCACGGACGATGAACTCCAGAACTCCCGCCGTGCTGGTGCGGATGAGCACCCGGTCGCCCACCTTCAGGCTGCCCATCACCCGGATATTGGTTTCCGTGTAAGGCAAGCCCAGGATGTAGTTGACGATGCTGCCATTGATCCACGAGGCCGCCCCGTCCATCTGGGGAATCTGCCACCCCTTGGTCGGGCTCACGTCGGTCGGGATGATGAAGTAGGCCACCCCCCCAATTTCCAGCGTCTTGGGATAGAACATTCCCAATTTGATCTTCTGCCCGTCAAAGACAGACTCGATGGGCGGCGGCGTCACCGCCGGGGTAGGTAGAACCCCCCCCAGGCCCCCGCCTGGCGTCGTGGGCGGCTGCGTAACCACGCGCACCGTGCCGTCAGCCCCTATCACCGTCACCATCACCGGCGTCGTGGGCGGCTGCGTAACCACGCGCACCGTGCCGTCAGCCCCTATCACCGTCACCATCACCGGCGGGGTCACCACGGGCCGCTTGGTTCCCCGACCGCGCAATAGCGGAGGAATAACCAGCACCGCGATGACCGCAACGACCATGATGACCAGCCAGCGCACGGCCGCCTTCTTGGGGTCCTCGCTGGTTTGGCCTTGGGCGCGACTGCGTACCGCGGCGGTCGAACCCGCGTCCACATCGGCTCGGGGGTTCACCCGCATCGTTTGGCCCTCGTAAGGGAACACCCCTTGTGAAGCATCCCGTTGCAGCTCCCGCACCATCCCCAACTCATCGGCATCGGTATGCACGCGCCGCAGTACTTTGAACTGCTGGTAGGAGCGCTCAAAGTCTGCCCGTAGCACTTCGGGGATTTGGGCCTCGAGCTCATCGGCGGTCAAATGCTCCGGTACGGTGATGGGCATTAGGTCATTCTCCTGTTTACGGGATGGCCCCCGGCACCACGATAGGCGCGATCCGAAACACCAGTTGCCCGGTCGGGGGCCGGCCGGCCCGCAGCTCCGTTAGGAAGCCCATGTAATAGATACTCAGCCGCTGGTCGGTATCCAAAAAAGTGCGGAAGGAGGCCGAGCCGACCTCGTTGGTCTTGATCTGGAGGACCGTTTCGTTAGTGCGCGGGTCAGTGATCCGAATGTTGACCCCCGCAATCCCCTCCTCCGGCTCATAGCCCAACTCGGGCTGCTGGCTGCCATTACCATTGGCATCCACGTAGACGATGACGCGCAGCTCCACGGTCTGTGGTGCCGGGGGCGGAGTAATGGTCGGCCCCGGAGTGGGGATGCCACCGGGCGGAGCGGCCAGAAACCGGCGCTCGCTGGAATTGGAACAAATCCCACCGCGACAAACCTTCACCCCCAGGGTGTGCCATTGGCCATCGGCCGGCAGCGCCGACACATAGGTGATCTCATACTGCCACTTGAGCAGATCGGCGATAGCGGCAAACTGGTCGGACAAGTCGGCGGTGTCATCCCCCGACACCACGTAGAGCATCCCGCCCGTGAGCGTTGTTAGGCGCTCCATCTTGGTAATCAGGCCGGCGTTGCCCCGGTCGATGACTACCACAAACACCGGCACCGCTTCGCGCTGCGCCAGGGCAATCACCTCGTCCAGGGTCACCTCACTGTCCACGTCCTCGCCATCGGTGAGCAACAGGACGAGCCGGTGACCCAGCGTGCCTTCGACGGCCACCTGGCTAATGGCATCGTAGGCTGCCTGGTACAACAACGTACTGCCTGTGCCCGGCGGCAGCGCCTGCATCGCATCCACGGCAGTTAGCAGGGAACCATGGGTGTCAGTGAAAGGAGCCAGCAGGTTCACTTGGGCATCAAAGGTGAATAGCGCCACCTGGTCCTTCGGCTCCAGGCTCACCACAAAATCCAGGCCGGCCTTTTTGACGTCGGTCAAGGGCTGACCGTTCATGCTGCCGCTGGTATCAACGGCCAAGGCCACGGAGATCGGTTCCTGGCGCTCGATTTCCTGCACCGCAAAGGTAGCGAGGGCTTGCCCATCCTCATTGACAAAGAACTCACTAGGGACCAGACCGCGCAGCGCGCGGCCATTCGTGTCCGCGACAGACACGCTGGCGATCACCCCCGGAAAGCCCGTAATGTGCCGGACCGCCACGTACAGTGTGCCTTGCGCGCTCGCTATGGGCAACCCTCCCGCCAGCAGTAGGACGAGCACCAGGCCCAAAAGCCAGAATAGTTTCCGCCGTTGGTGTAATCGGTTCATTTCACACTCCCGGATGGAACGTGCGTGGGCCTTTTACCTTGGCGCGTGATATGCTACGCCCATAGCCCCGCATAGTGCGCAGCGCTTGCTGGGCCTTGTCTTCTGGTGCCCCGGTGGCGCGGAAGCGATCCAAGAGTTGCGCATCCAGCTCGGGCGAGTCTTTGCCCGCGCCGAGGTGTTGCAGTAGTTGCGTTGTTTCCTCGACCGGAACTTCGTAGGCCGCCGCCAATTCGGTGAACCCCTGGATAGCCGGCCCCGCATTTTCCAGCCTGTCCGACGGGAGATGCAACCGCGCGGCCACATCTTCGGCTCCTGCACCGCGGGGACCCGGCGTTACAGCGCTTCGTGCTACGGCATCAAAGAGTCCTTCGCTGGTAACCGTCTTGTCGGCCCCCAGGGACGCGGCAATGAGCAGGTCCAAGTCCTCCTGCCCTTGCTCTGAGGCCGCGAATGAGCTGGCCCCATCCTGGGCTCGCGCGATTACCGCCTCCCGAAACTCAGGTCGGATGTCCTGCCCATCGGGCGTATAGACCGTATCAATGATTTGGGAATCGGTCATCTTGTGCGTGGCCCGCAGCGTGCGGACGATGTCCTGCGTTGTTCCCACAACGCTCAAAGCTTGCTCACCATCATGGCGCTCCAAACATTCGTAGACCTCTGGGGCCGCCACGCCCACCTCGGCCTCCAACGCCTCAATGGCGGCTTCCCGGGAATACGCAGCGTGGACCACTTGCCCCACTGCCCCCGCCACATCATGGCGCGCCACCTGGACGCCGGCCGTCGTGAAGGTCTCCGGCTGGGTGTTGGGCGGCGCACCCAGGCCAGGCGGCTCGCTGCCCAGACGCTCAATTGGCTGTAACATAGCCGGAGATACCAGGTCTGGGTCTTGGAAGGGCGCGGCTATGGCCCGTTGGATGTCCGGAGCTACAGGCAGGTTAGCGAGCCGGCCCATCTTTGCGCGGGCCTGCACCTCCCGGTCGGCCTCCGGGGTCAGGCCGACCTCTTGCTCCAACGCCGGTAGTGCGGCGGTAGCCTCTGCCCTTTTCCGGTGGTAGAGCGGCATGTCATAGCCGTTTGAATCTCTGGCTAACCCCATGTGCTGCCGCATGTAATCGGCGTACTCGGGATTGAGCCCCTCGCCCTCCCACGCATACTGTGAGCTACCCATCTGGTCGAAGCTCTCCCCCACCAATGTCTCCAACGCCTGACCCGCCGCCGGAGCGGCCAGGTCTTCCGCCGACCAGCCATGCTCTGCCAAATCCTTCCTGACTGCGGCCGTCGTTTCTTCGACCTGCTGGGCCCGGTCGCCGGGACGTGGGGCCGAGGGGTGCTCGAACGAGCGGCGCACGGCTGCCGCTAGCCCGATAGGCATCTTCCGCGAGTTTATACCGCCGGCTGCGCCCGCCTCTCCCCCCAAGGGGATAGCGGGGACATCCGCCGCGGCGTCGGCGGCAGCCGTTGCCCTTGGACTACCGGGAGCCCCAGGCGTAGCCCCCGCCCGACCCGGCTGCAACTCAGTCAAGCCGCGGCGGGCCTCGCTACGGATGGTCGCCGTATCCCCCCCCGCCACCACCCCATCAGGGTACTGCTGTTGCCAGAGCATGTAGCCCGTGTGGTCCTTGTCCATGGCCACACTCCAGCCCTGGCGAACATAGTCCGCTGGGTCTGCCACCTGGTCTACCGGGATAAAGTTGCCGGGCTCTATCGTATCAGGCGCAAGCCCCTGGGCTTCCAGTTGGGCGTAGGGCAGCGCCTCGACGGTGCCATCCGGCGCAACCGTAACCGCTTGGTCATTGACCAGGTTGTCGGCGACCTCGGGCCCAGTCACACTGTTGCGGGAACCCAGAATCCGTCCCCCCAGCGGCCCTTGCCCGCTCGGCGTTCCCCCTGGCGGGCCACCTGCACCGGCTTCGCCTTCACCACCTTTCCCCGGCCCGCCCTGGCTACGGCGTTTCATGGCCTCGCGCTGCTCCGGGGTAAGCAGGGTCCCCGCATCTGGTAGCCTCGTCACCGTTTCCGGCTTAGAGGGCAACACTCCCGCCCGCCCCGGCACGCCCATCATGAACTTGCGGTCCAGCGCCGTGTCCACCTTGTCCCGCAACGCTTGCAGGTTCGCAGGCAGCTCGGGGGGCTCTTCTCGTGTACCCTCGGCATACTCCCGCGCTTGCACATCGAACTCAGGCTCCGCTATCTGGCCCGCTTGGAATAGTTCGCGTTGTGCCGTCAACTGCTCCTGGTATTGCGCAAACGCCTGCTCATACTTCTTCCCGGCACTCTCGGCCACTGTGCGTTGCCGCAAGCCATGCCACATCGTCATGGCCACCGGCGATAGGGGATTCCCCGTCATGCCAGCCACCCGACTCCCTTGCAAGATGCTCCCCAAGCGTTGACCCGGCTTCTGTCCAAAAAGACCTAGCCCTTCGCCCATGGCCATCGCCTTGTAGATGCCCTGGTTGGACCCTAGCGCCGCTCCCGCCGCCGCCCAGCCACCCTGCCCGGAAGTCAAGGCCATCGCCCCGCTGGCCGCCATGCGCCCCACCCCGCCAACCAGTCCGGGGATACCGGCCCCCATAGCGCCGCCCTTCATCCCCATCACCTGGCCGGCGCTGGTGGAAAACGCCTGGAGGGATGAGGATATGGTCCTAAAACTGTCTTCGGCGAAGCTCACACCAAACAGTACGCCAATGACGGCTACCCCCACGAATACCACGCCGTTATTGAGCACTGCTCCGGCCATCAGCAGGAGCATGACCAGACCCAGGAGCACGTTGATGACCATAGTCTTGATGAAGATTTGCGAGTACAGCTTCAACAGACTGGTAATCATTGGCTCCGTCGGCTCAAAGAAAGCGAAAATCAAGCCGACGGGAATAGTGCAAAAGATAACGCCGGTAGATACGGTCAAGCAAAAGAGAATGACCGCCTCCAGTAAGGCGAGGAAACAAGGAATGATCCCCAGCAGCATACGGATGAGCCCTTCGACCGCCAGAAGAAAAGCCTCCGTCCGTTCCGGGTCGTCCAGATTCCCCAGGGACGTCGGGCCTTGGTCGTTCCAGTACACCGCGCGGAAGCTCTCCCCCGCCAGCCCCCTCAGTTCATCGTACCGGGAGGGGATGCTGAACCGCGGCTCCAGCACGTCCAGCATCGTAGCCCGCACAAAGGCCCCCGCCACGTTATAGCCGCGGATGTTGCTGCGGTCGTTCATTTCCGGGAAGCCGACCAGAGTGGCGATGCCGCCGGCTTCCTTGGTGCCGTAGGCATGGGGGGGCGGAGCGCCTTCCATTGTAAACGCTTGAGCCAGCTCCTCGGGATTATCCAAGAACGTGCCAAACACGGCCTGGTAGACCCCGTTGCTCAGGTCCTCGCGGAATCCTTCAATGGCCTGATACGCTGAGCTGGCAGCTCCCGTACCCAGCAGCATGACGGTGACCGCCCCCCACATAAAGAGCTTCTCTGGATTGACGATATTGATCCGGAAGAAGGAGCGCGCAATCAAGGTAATGCCCAGTACCATGATGGCCAAGAGAAAAGAGGCGCGGATTATCCCTACTAGCGTACCACTAGGGCCGATAAAAATGTCGAGCACGGCTGAGAATACCCGCATCACCAAGAAGGTGCGCAGGTTGAACAGCATATAGGCCAACACCAGAAGGATTTCGTTCAGCCACCACAGTAATTGGGTCAGGGATAGCACAAAGGTAAAAAGCACGATCATGATTGGTTTCAGGAGCGTGTCCGCCGAGATGCGCAGCGGCGACATGAGTACACGTCCCACACCTGAATCGAACCCTACCTTTTGCAGTATGCTCCATGCCAGCTCTTCCATCACGGTCGCTCCTTAGAATCCGGGGCAGCGGGCCTAGCTGTAGTTTTAGGCTCTCGCCGCAGCCGTTGCCAGACCCGGTTGATGTTCCAGCCCCGTGTGTACGCCCGATAGATGCCCCAGCCGATGGCCGCGATCCCTCCCACCACTATCACCGCCAGCCAGGGGAACGGCTCTGGCTCGATCCGGCCGGCGGTGATTACGATAACTCCTGCGGTTGCCGGTGGAGTGGGGGGAGGCGCGCCGGCAGTACTGGCCGGTGGGGGCGTAGCCGGCGGGGCCTCCACCACAAACGAAAATGGGGTGGGGGTCGGCCAATCCTTATCCGTCACGCCCGGGATGAAGGCTTCGGGCGGATCAGCCAGACCAAGCGCGCGGTCGTAGTAGGGCCGGCCATCGTCCAACAGCACCAGCATCAAGGTGAAGTCCTGGTCCCCCATGCTGAGGCTCAGGCCATAGCCGCTGCTGCTTCCAGTGTCCCCCAGCATGTCTGGCACGGCCTGTTGGTCCTCGGGCTGTAGCTGGAAGTCGGTTCCTGGCGGCGCATAGAACGTTACGGCGTATTGCCCCCGGGTCTGCACGCCAAACTTGGCCTGTCCTGCGGCGTCGGTTACTTGGTCTCCGACCAGGCGCACCTCGGCAAAGTCCTCCAGATAGACGTGCACTCCCAGGCCCACAACCGGCTGCCCATCGGCGTAGCGCACCGCCACAGTCAACGTTATGCCTTGGGCCTGGGCAGACAGGGTGGCCCCGCCCGTGCCAAGCACGAGCGCCAAGCCGATGAGCAAACCCGCTATTCTACCGCGCACGGCGAACCTCCCCGCTCAGGGCAGACAATGCTCGATTATCCACAGGGGCGGGTCGACGGATACGCCCGCCTCATTGATCTGGAAGTGCAGGTGGTCCCCAGAGGAACACCCAGTGTTGTCGCTGTCCATAACACGGTCCCCCGACTCCACCTCCCCATCCACCCCCGATCCGGGGTCGCCGTGCCCATAGTAGATACGGGCATTGCCGACAATCAACAAAACATAGTAGCCATAACCGTGGCGGTAGGTGGGATGTGTGGCGACCGGGCAGTCCGCCCCATCATCGTCCAGCAGCGCGGTGGATATGCCTGCCCCTACCGCATAGCAAGGCGTGCCCGTAGAAATCCCAAAGTCATACCCCGCATGAAACCAGGGCTTATTGGGGTCTCGGGAACGGCACTCGGCGCTGATTGCCCCTGTGTAGAACCCAGAACAGCCATAGCCGCGCGTGACCACGCTGCCGGCCGGCACGGGTAGCTGACAACCGCCTGGCGGAGGCCAGGGCACCGGAGTGCCGCCACCACCCTGGTCGGGGGGAGCCTCGACGTTGCCAGCGCAGACCGGATCGGTCCGCAGCCACCAGCGTACGTTGTTGCCGCCCAAAATGCGCACATCATCGCCCACCACCGAATTGTCCAGCGTTATTCCCACGACCGCTGCTGTCCCGACGGGGCCTTCAAACCCCACCGTCAGTAAGCGGGTTTCCCCGGGTGCGAAGGGGCGCTCATAAGGGTTAGCGCTGGGGTCCTCGGTGTCGAACGTTGTAGGATACCCGTGATTCGAGGCCAGGTTCCGCATCGCGGCTTCCGAAGGAATCCAATTGCCCTGGAGCGCCCCATCCGGCGAGTCGATTTCTTCCAGGGTCATCTGAATCGGCAACCAGATGGTAAAGGACAGCTCGCCATTCCACTCTAGCTCGATGTCCACGTAGTGGTAGACGTTCCGCGCATGCGGTGTAGGGCCAGGATAGTCAGCGCTCGTAGACCAAGAGCGCTTCAAAGTCAGCCGCAGGTCACCGGCATAGACGTTCTGGTTGAGGTAGAAGAAGTTCCCCTGACACCCCGGTCCCGTGCACGCCCCGCGGCTATAGGGCGTGGCCGTGGGTAGCGGGGATGGCGTGTTCGGGCACCAATCCGGGTCGCCACACAGCTCCGGCTGTTCTGCGGTGGGTTGCCCCACCACCGTGGCGGGCGGCGTCCAATGGGGGTCCGCCACGCACTCTGTTGGGCAGGGAGTGCTCGAAGGCCAGGGGGTAGGAGATGGGCAATACCAGACCGGCAGGTCGGGCAGGTTATTCGGGCCGCCGGGAGGTGTCGGGGTGGGCTGCGCCTGCCCCGTTACTTGGGCCGGGTTCGCCAGCAACACCCCCAGCAACAGCGCGGTCCCACCAAGTAACAACAGGACCACCAGCCGGCCTCGCTTCTCCGCAGGGCGGCCAGAGTGGCTATTTAGGGGGATGCCCGGCTCGTCATGGGCACTCATGCTGTTGGCCTCCATCACCCCAATTCCGTTGTTGGACGAGCTGCGCTTCCAACTGGGTGAGCAACTGAGCGTGCTCCTCGTGGTGCGCCATGAGCATCTCATTGATGGCCTGCTCCACCAAGGGCGCGAGGCTCGTACGCGGAATGCGCAAAGCCAGGGCTAACAGGTTAAGCCACTTGGCTTGTTCCTGGGATACAATGCCCCAAATGTCGCAGGTTGCGCCTTCGTGCCGAGTCCCCGGGAGGGCTGCCACTGTCCCATCCGCCAGGTATTGCTGGATGATGCGCTCGTATTCCCCTTGATGGTGCTCCAACAGTTGCTGGATCGCTGTGCCGACAATACGACCCACGCCTTCTCCGGTTGCCATAGATAGCAACCGGATGCGTTGGAGCACATCTTCCGTAACCTTACCCCACACACGGGTCTCGATGACGGCCAACCAACGCCTCCAGTCTGCCCCTGGATGCTGCCTGGTCCCGCTGTGGAATAACCCTCTTACTGTTACGGCTGCAACATCGTCATGATAACACAGCCTCCGCTTGTTGTCAATAGTGGTGGTTGCCACTGTGGTCACCACAGTTGTGCCAGACCAAAGGGCAACCGGCCCCGCCTGCTGGGGGATGTGGCGGCGTGGGCCGCGTTGCTGCACTGCTTTTTCCAACCAAACCATTCTCTTCATGCTACCTCTACCATGCTATCACGGCAGGTTGGACAACGTTTCGCCCCAGCCCTCAATCTCGTGCAAGACCTCGGCGGCTGTTTGGGGCCGTTTCTGAGGTGCCTTGGCGAGCAACCGCTGCACTAACTCTCCCACTTCACGCCGCAGTTCGGGCCGAAAAGCGCTGATGGCCGGCGGCGTCGTGTTCAGGTGCGCCATCAGTATCTCCCGAACCGACACTCCCGGAAAGGGCAGGCGGCCCGTTAGCATCTGGAACAGGAGCACCCCCACGGCGTAGAGGTCGGCGGGCTCGCCGGGAACGCCGCTCTTGATCTGCTCCGGGGAGACATAATTAGGCGTCCCCACTATGGTGCCTGCCCCCACCCGCAAGGTCTGCGGCATAGTCAAGGCCACTTCTCCGTGCGCCCGATAGGAGAGGCCAAAGTCCAGAACTTTGACCTGGAGATGGGCCACCGCCCGGCGACGGTTCTCCCGACGGCTGCTTTCCGCCGCCCACCGCCGCGCTATCTCCTCCCGCCGCTGGGCCTCCGCACCACCGTCCGGGAGCCCCGCCGGCGTTTCCCGCGCTGTACCGCTACTCTCTTTGATGGCCGCCTCAATGGAGAGCAGCACCTCCTCAATCTCCGCTTTGGGTAACAGCATGATATTCGCCGGTTTGAGGTCGCGGTGGATAATCCCCTGCGCATGGGCATGCTCTAGCGCGCTCAATATGCCGGTCACAATACGCAGCAGGAGGTCATCCGGCAGGGGGTGACCTGCCAAACGGGTGAAGATGTCGGCCAGGGAAATGCCGTCCAGGTACTCCATCACCACATAGAGTAGCGCATCGTCATCGCCCACCCCGGGAATCCGTTGCCAGGCTTCGCGGACATCATGGATAACCAGAATGTTGGGGTGCTGGAGCGCTGCGGTTTGCTTGGCCTCGAAGTATAGTGTTGTGCCGGCCCCAGCTCCTTCGATGGTAGCCCGCTGCACTTCGCTGGCGCGCACCACCTTCACCGCCACCGGCCGGCCCAGGACCCTATCCTCCGCCAGGTAGACCGTGCCCATCTGTCCCGACCCCAGTTTCTCCTTGATTGTCCATCTTTCCCCTAACATGCCGCCAGTCAAAGCCAAGGATTCCTCAGCCGGCGCGGTTTCCGCCGCCGGTCCTGTTCCCACCCGCTTACGCCGTTGGCGCAACAGCGCCTCGATAGCCAGCACCAGCGCCAACAGCGCCAGCAATCCCCCTACCCCGATAAGGGCTGCTGTCAGTAGCGGGCTCCCGCCAGTCGGTAGCAGGGGACCAAACAGCCCCGCTGGCGTTACCGTGACCCAGGGGGCCACGACAGGCGGCACTGCCGTCGCTGTGGGCAGCTTGGTCGGCGTCGCCGTGGGGGGGATGGGCGTTGCAGTGGGCACGGCCGTGGGGGTCAGCGCAACCGTTTGGGTGGGCTGCGCCAAGGCCGTGCTCGCCGGTGTCGGTGGTCCGGACGATGGCTCTACGGTAGCGCTGGGCGCGGGAGTCATCGTTGTCGTAGCTGCTACCACGGGCGTCGCCGTTACTGCCACAAGCGGCGTGGCGGTGACCGCCCGCAGCGGAGTGGTCCCACCCTGGGACAACCGTTCCGCCTGCACTGCCACTGGCCGCCCAGTTAGCCCGGCGACCCCCAGCACCAGCAATACTACGATGTTCCACACTAACCAATGTCTTTTCATGTCAGTCCTCACGTTGCGTCTGGGACTTAGGGGGTTGTCGTAAAAGCTCCTTCAGCCGCTTGCCCGGATGAAACACGACCCAGCGTTGCACAACCTTGTCCGCCCACCCCTCGGAGAATGGCGGCTGCTGCCCCGCCGGAGGAACCTGGCGCTCTTTGACCTGGAATGTCCCAAAGTCATACCACGACACCGACTTGCCCTCCGCCAGCGCTTCCATCAGCGCGGCTACAAGAGCGTCGCCCACGGTCTCTACGACGACCTGCGCCTGTAAGGTTCTCTCGGCAACGCGGCGGAGCAAGGCTTTCCGCGATACTTGCCGGTGGCGATAAGTGTCTTTCGGCATAGTTCCCTCACCGCTCCAACCCGCTGGACAGCGCCAGCAATAACTGCAACAGGCTCGTAGCTTCCCCGCCCGCCGTGCCGGGTATCCCGGCCTCGAGATCGCCTTGCCAGTACAGAACTCGTGCCCCGGAGGGGATGGAGGAGAATGGCCCCGCTCCCACCAGGACGGCAAAATCGGCCGTTTCTTCCCCCTTGACCAACACAAAGTACTGGCAGTCTTGCACCTGCGCCCGCACGTCGCTCGCCACCTCCCCCTCGCCGCGCACCGCTACCCGGCGGGGTTGCGCCACTCCCAGTACCCAACGTAAGGCTTCACGCAGCCGCGTGCACTCATAGCCGACCCCGGGTCGGCCCAAGTGGGCCTGTTCTGTTGGCAGATCGGAGCGTAACAGCAGCGCCTGCCCCAGTCGCAGTATATCCTGGCGCACCAACGCCGCCGAACCTCCGGTCAACCTGGCAAGCTCTGGCGAAGGGATAACCTGCTGTGTAACGCCCTCCAGCGCCAGGAGATAAGCGGCGTACCGTAGCCCTCGACGCATAGACGTAGGCATATACGTTTCTCCTCAGACTAGGCCCGGTGCCGGGCCGGCTAACACGCCCATGCTCCCATCTGTAGTCAGGAGGACTCCAGCTCGCGCAATGCCTCCTGCACTGCCTGCCGCAGCATGGCCTCTGCCACCGCCAGTTGCTCCAATGCCGGGCGCGCCGCGCCCAAGCGCAAGTACCCGCAAGCCCAAGCCGCAGTTGCCCGCGCCTGCACGGGCACAACGGGGGCATGTAGCACCGCAAGCAGCAACGGCAGCACCCCCTCCGCGGCCTCGATTCGGGCCGCCAGTACCGCCAAGACGCCCAGGGCCATCGTCCAGCCGGGGCTATCATGCCAGCTTTCACGGGTGGCCCATTCCAGCGCCTTCCCGATCCGGGCCAAGTCCTCCTGTTCCAACAGCGCTCCAACCCGCTCCAATGGATGGAGCCGCAAGATAGCAGCCAGCTCCGCCAGCACATCTTCACTATTGCGCAGTTCCCGCCACCGCTGGAGCCTTTGTTTCAGCATAACCGGGTCGCCCCCATCACGCCGGGATGAAATAGAGCCACTGCAAGGCCACGGCCAGCCCACACAGCATAATGAACACTCGCCGCGCCGGCCCCCCCGCTCCGGGCACCACCACCACCACGGCCGGGAGCGTCCAACTCAAGTACCAGGGAAAGAGCGATGGCGAAAGAAAGAGTAGCGCTATCAGCATGGTTACGCCCCACGCATCAGCAAGCTGGGCCGGCGTTCCTTGCCCCCGCAGCAGTAACAGCGCGATCCCTAGCACCACAAGCACGGCAATCCCGAACGTTAAGCGGCCCGTCCAGGTGACTCCTTGGGTCAGCGCCGCCGCCGTAGTACTACTCAGCGTGGACTGGGCCACCTGGGCCGAGTGGAGTGCTACGGTCAGTATCGGCACCACTGTTACCTCGCTGGCCCGCTGCACCAACGCTTGCGCCGCAGCAGCAAAGCTACCACGGGGCAACAACAGCCAGGTGCCCGCCGTCAGACCCAGGGCGGCCCCCAGACTTCTCCCCACCTGGGACAGCCAAGAGCGCCAGCTCTGGCCGTCCCGGCTGCGGCTCCACGCCACCACATAGAACAACACATAGGGCAACGACACGTACTTGACTAACACGCTGGCCAGGGCCAGCACGAGCCCCAGCCCGCGCCAGCGTGGTCCCAGAACATAGCATAGAAACGACCCAGCCACCAGCGCGGCCAACCAGCCGTCGTTATGCCCGCCTCCGACATTCTCCAGCAGCACCAGCGGATTCCACCCATAGAGCAACGCCGCTAACCCAGCTTGCGCCGGCCACAGTCGCCGTGCTGTGTAGTAGACGCAGCCGCACGTGAGCAAGTGCAGCACCGCGCCATAGACCTTGAGCGCTACCACTTCCGCCAGCAGGTTAGGGCCGGCCAGCGCCACTGCTCCCCTGAGTTGGAGCAAGGCCAGCGGGCCGTACAGGAATGGTTGATTCCAAGGCCGCACGAGAAAACTAGGGTCCACTGGCGTGGGGGCCACCACATAAGGATTGCCCCCCGCGAGAGTTCCCACACGAGCCTGCATGGCATAGACACCGACATCCGATGAGAAAATGTGCGGCAAGAACAGGTAACCCCCAGCGACCAGCAACGGCACCACCAGCAAGGCTGGCAGCGTGACGACCAGCCGCTGCCGGTACGCCAGCACGGCAGCCCCGGCATAGAGCAGCCACTGTCCGCCCAGCAAAACAATCCCCCCCCAGGTAAAGCCCGGCGCACTAAACGGTGCGGGAGCATGGGCCAATAACGCTTGCGCGTAGAGCTGCACTGCGCTGTGGTCCATCTGCAACCACGGGTTGAAGCCCCAGGGCGTATGGTAGACGAGCGCCACAAAGCCCGCCGCTAGCGCGACGAACAAAGCGCCAATTGTAACAATCAGCCAGCTATTGCGCGGGCCAAGATAGGTAGCTTCGGCGCACATAGTGACACACATCCTCATTCTGTTCCTGCACCAGGCAGTACGTTCCAATCGCCACGCCCGCCGGCATCCAGTCCACCATCACCGAGACCAACCGCTTATCGGCCTGCCTGTATTGACACGAGCGGAACTCGATACCCCCAAACCAGCCGCCCGCCCCGCGTTGCTTCGGCGCAGCCGGGTTGCACAAAGCACCAACCGCCGCCTCCACGCTGGGGCTCGCAAACACCGTCATGGTCAGAACATCCCGGCCAGTGGGCGCGGTTAGCACGGCCGTAGACTGCTCCTCCGCCGTGGTCACTTCCTGGTGCCACCCCGGGGGTAGCGGGTAGGATAGGCAGTGGGTGGCCGTACACAGCAACCCGTGCAGCGGCGCAACAGGACGGCTGGCCGTGGGCAGCGCCAGCACTACGAGCCCCCCCACCATCAATGTCACCAGCAAGCATACGCCCCAGCTCACCGCGCTGCGCATCTCAACTCCTATGGCCAGTCCCCCGGGGGTGACGTAGCGGTAGAACCCAATAGGTTCCGCCGGCCAAAGATTACGGCGGTGTCATCTTCCCACAGAAGTTGCCAATCTGGGTCGAGCCGCAGCACTTCCGCCAAGGGGCTGGGTTGATACCAGAGAATAGTGCCTACGTTCCAGCGGTCTACCAGTTCCTTCTCCTCCGGGTCCCAGGGCTGCCGCAGATAGGCAAAATCAATGTAGCGCTCCAGAAACGCGCCTTGGTAAAAATCGGTACGACCATCGATGTACACTGGGACCCGTACCCAAAAGGTCAAAAATCCCCCCCATTCGTAGGGGGCAAGTAGTTCGCCGCGCAACACCGCCGGGTTTTCCTGGATGTAGCGGCCCGCGTCAGCCGGCATAGTTCCATCATGCAAACCGGCGTGCCAGTCCCAGTTGCCGGCCTTCTGCACCATGACCGCACTCCACCCGAGCGGCAACAGCACGATGGTCAGCACCTCCAAGAGCAGCACTACTGAGGAGAGGTTCAGCGGCGACTTGTAGGACTGGGGCGGATACGCTCGCGTGAACCGGCTCCAGACCGATTCAATCTGCGGGGCGATCACCAAGGGAAAGATGAGCCCGTAGCTCAGCAAGAAACGGGTGGCCATAAACGCCGGCACCTCGGCTATCAGCACCAGCAAGACCTCGGTTATCCGCGGGCGGCGGTCCCCCAGGATGAACGCCACCCAGGGCAGCAGCAGCGTGGCGATGACCAACCACGATCCCACATTGCCCGGGGGAAACGAGGGCGATTGCCATTCTGCAATGTAGCGAAAGAGGTTGCCTGTCCCTACCAGAAACCCCCGGATCGGCATCACGGGAATCTGCCAGGTGTAGGGGGTCAGGAACAGCCCCCCCACACAGAGCGCCAATACGCTCCCCCAGCGCTTCACGGCCACCCACCGCTGCCCCTTGGATTCCCAGACGACTCCCACGCCACACGCCCCCACGATCAGGAGACCCACGGTCCACGTCAGGTGCAGGTTGGCCCACAGGACAAAGAGGGCGGGCAACCAGTAGAGGCGGCGGGTGGGCCAGATACCGTGGTAGACGAGCATGAGAATAGCAATGACCGCCGCCAGCAAGACTTCCCCGAAAATGGCCGGCCGCAGATAATACTGGAAACCAAAGAGGTAGACGCAAATGATGGGAATGAGAATCCACTGCGTGATCCGCTGCCGGGCATTTACTTTGCGAATGGCGGCCCAAAGGATGCCCGCCGTGGCCATGGAGAGCAACGTTCCTAATAGGGGGACACCCAATGGGCCAAACACCCAGTAAGCCCCATAGAAGAGAGCTTCCCCGAGCCACTGGTGGTCGACGAAGGGCTGCCCCGCCATGGTATAGGACAGCATATCGTAGAACGGCGGCCCATGCTGCCAAATGTACTCTCCCAGGCGCAGGTGCCACCAAGTATCGGAGTAGTAGGCTCCGGCATGCTGGGCCGTGCCGGTCACAAAGAGGACAAAGAATACCACCAGGTAATCAACCCGCGGTATTAGCCACGTCAGAATACGCCCCATCTACATACCTCCACCTATCACGTTCCCACCCCGTGTCCGCGGGGAACAAAGAAGCCCCCGCCGCTCCTGCATCCTCTAAGGTTGAGTGAGTACCGAGGACCCGGAGTTCGTGTATTATAATAGAGTAGTCCCACCTGATGCGGCCTTCGCGGACGGAGGCCGCGCCCAGTATTTTGGAGACAGCCCATGCCGAAGCGGATCAATGACCTGGACCTAACCCACTGGAAGGAATATCCCGAGGTGCTGACCTCGAGCCTCTGGCTCTTTGAGCAGCGCGATACCAGCGGCGAGCACGATGGCTGGTATTGGGGCAATTTCGTCCCCCAAGTGCCCCGGCAGCTCTTGTGGCGCTTCACTCGGGCGGGAGAATGGGTGCTGGACCCCTTCCTGGGAAGTGGCACCTCGCTGATCGAGTGCCGCCGTCTGGGTCGCCATGGGTTAGGCGTCGAGCTAAACGCGGCGACGGCCGCAGAAGCCACCGCCCACATCGAGCGGGAGTCCAACCCGCGCGGTATAAACACGGTGGTCGTGGCCGGGGACAGCGCGCGTTTGGACTTCTCCGCGCTACTGCGCCCATACGGGGTGGAAACGGTCCAGTTGCTCATTCTGCACCCGCCCTATCACGACATTATTGACTTCGGTTCTGGCCCTGGCGACCTGTCCCGCGCCCCCAACGTGCCGGCCTTTTTAGACCTGTTCGAGCAAGTGCTGGAGCGCACCTACCCGGTCCTAGAACCTGGCCGCCACCTCGCGGTGGTCATCGGTGACAAGTACGCCCGGGGAGAATGGGTGCCCCTTGGCTTCTATGTCATGGCCGCGCTACTGGAGCGCGGCTGTCGGCTCAAAGGCATCATCATCAAAAACATCGGCGAAACCCGGGCGAAGCGCGGCCAGATTTCCTTGTGGCGTTACCGGGCCTTGCGCAACGGGCTCGTCCAGTTCGGTCACGAGTACGTGCTGGTGTTTCAGAAACCGTCCCCGCACGCCCCCAAGCGGTCGGGGGGCAGTCTCTTTGTGCGGGCCCGCCGCGACGCCCGGGCCCCTGGGTAAAGACTACCCAAACGCCCCATCCACCAGGTCGCTGTATTCTCCTGGCGCGCTCAGCGCTTCACCGGGCGGCGGCCCCCAATCGACGACCTCGACTTCGCCGGTGCCGAGACCGAAGGTGAGCGGGAGGGTCGTCTTTGCGGCCAACTCGGCCAAGTCCAACCAGATACTGCCGCCGGCTTGCGGCTCCCAGGGCACTTGCAGCGAATCCAGGGCCACCAGGATATTCACCACGTCCGGGCCCGCTGGTTGCCATGCCAGCCACTCGGCCGGCCGGTGTTCTTGCTGCCACACCCTCCGCTGTCTTTCCAGCAAGGCCCGCACTGCGGCCTCGTCGTAGGTGTAGGCATTGGGATAGCCCAGCATGCGCTGGACGCATACCGGTCCCACCGTCAGCTCCACACCATAGTGACAGCAGTAACCGTCTGTCGGCAAGTCTGCATCGGTCAAGCCGCAGCGCTGTTCCGTGCGCGGCTCCGCGCTGCCGGCGGCCGGCGGCAACGGCACTTCACAACGGTGCGGACACGTGACACAATAGCCGGGGACAACCCCGACCCGCGCCTGCCCACAGTCTTCCGGCTGGCAATCCACATGGTTCCAGAAAAGGATGCCTTCCTCTCCGCGCCGATGGCAAAAGGTCAGGCACATACCACACCTCGCAGCATCTGTTCCGCTAGCGTCGCCAGGGCCTGGCGTATAGGCGTGTCCGGCGGCAGATGCACCGCCGGCTCCCCCCGCTGCTCCAGCTCCGCCAAGCGTGGCTCTTCGGGCAGCGTGGCCCACACCGGAAGCCCCTGGACGGTTACCTGGGTAGGGAGGTCGGTGGCGCGGTTGACCACTAGGCCCGCCGCCTCCCAAGTCATGCCCACCTGGCGGGCCGTGTCCACAATGCGCTGGGCGACCGCTTGATAGGACGGGGCTGGTGTGGTGAGCACCAGGAGAAAATCCACGTGCGCCACTCGCACCCGGCTCAGATGCTCCACTCCCGCCTCGTTGTCTAGCACCACCCACCTGTACTTGTGCAGCAGAACCGGCAGAACCGCACCCAGCCCTGCATTGATAGCACAGTAACAGCCGGGGCCCTCGCTTTGGCCCATGCTCAGCAGGTGCAGTTCGGGCCGGGCCAGCATCACCACTTGTAACTGATCCAGGAGGGCTTGGATACTGGTCGGTTCCCGCCGGGAGCGCGAGCGGGTCGTGGCGGCCACTTCACGTTGAAAGTCCGCCAACGTGTGGGGAGGGGCGGGGAGCCCCAGGCCGAAATGCAGCGTGCTGGCCGGGTCGCCATCGACCACCAACAACGGTGCTGCTGGCGACCCGGCCCCGGCACGCAACAACGCTTCGACGAGCAGCGCGGCAACGGTGGTTTTCCCCGCGCCCCCCTTGCCACAGATAGCGGCTATAGGCATGGTCTTCTCCTCGGGCCCGCTTGTTCCAGAGAGCCGGACCCGACAGCGCCGGGCCGTTACGATGAACTGGACTCGGCTACTGCTAAGACCCGGCCTTAGCCTGTTGCCGGCGGCTCTTTTCCTTGGCCCGGTCCAGCGCTTCGCTGACCGCCCAGGCCCGCCCCACCTCATCCAGAAACTGGGGGGGCTGTTCCGCCGCACCTTCCTCGGGCTTCGGCGCAGGGGGCACCCGGGACTCGACTACGACCCGGCCACCGCCGCCCAGCACGCGCACCACACGGATGGTTTCCTTCTGCACCGCGCCACCCCGCTTGCGCACGTCACCGGCGGCATCCACAAAGACCACCTGCGCCAGGGTGCGCCCTTGACCGTCACGCAGCACACCTTCCGGGGTGAGTTGCCCCCCCACAAAGGAGTAGCTGCCGTCGGCCTGACGCGCCCACCCTTCCGGCGCGACCAGTTTCAGCCCCGTCTCCGGCGACACGGGCGCAGCCCGTTCCTTGCTGTCAGCCAAAGCCATGACGTAGTAGGCCACGGCGATGGCGGAGCTGCACTCCAGACCATAGGCCCAGTTCCCGCCGTCGGCGGCATACATGTCGTGCGCGCCATTCATCCAGCAGCGCACGTTGGGGCCATCGGTCAGCTCGCCGGCCTCGTCCGTGGCAAAGCTGAGCAAGAGCCCCTGGTCATGCAGGAGTTTCTCCCAGAGGTCGATGATCAGCCGGGAGGTCTTCGCCACCCCATCACGCATCCGCTGGGCCTTGTCGCGGGCCGCGAGGATTTCCTTCTCGCGCTGCTCGAAGCACCAGTCCTGCGCGTGCAGGAGCGCGTCATAGTCGCTGGCGGCGGTGAAGGCATGCTCGTTGGGCGGCAGCCCCGCGACGTACTGGCCCTCGCCCACCTTGCGGAAGCACGGACGGAACGCTGCATACTTCTCAAACGTCCCGTAGGCCCGCAGGCTGATCGGCGTGCCGGTCGCAAACACCGCCAGCACTTCCTGGGCCTGCGGAGTGGTGAGCGCACCCTTGAACGCACCCTGCAAGCTGAAACTCTGCGCCCACTGCACCCACTGGGCCGCAATGAGCTTACCCGAGATGCTGGTGACAGAGACGGCACGGGGGTCGCCGCCCTGCTCCCGCACCCATTGGGCGGCGATCTTCAGCCGCTCCTCGGGCGGTGTGTCGGGGAACAACTGCGGTGGTTCATACACAACGAGATCAGTCATGACAATCCTCCTTGCGCTGCGGCCCCAAAAGGCCATTCCGCGGGACTGACCCCCGTCAGTCCCTTCACCTACCTGCAATGGTGCGGTGTTGCCAATTTACCAGGACTCGTGGTACAATAGCATCCTGGGTAGCACCCTACACGACTACCAGCGAGGTTTTCCCGTGGCCGAGCAAGTGGCGCGTGAGTTCGTCTCTTTTTGCCTGGGGCGACTGTCCTCGGACAGTGACTGGGGCCATCTGTATGACGAGATGTGCCACGTCGCCGCTCGCGGCCTCTTTCGAGGCTGGGGCTATCTCGAACTGTCCTCTCACGGGGTCTCGCTCAGCTTGATCAACCTCCATCCACTCCGAGAGCTACATGCTTCTCTCTGCGCCCCCCGCCACGTACGGCGGAACGGGAACGGCGACTCACTCTAGCCAATGCCACCAGCCATCGGCGCGCCACCACCCTTGACTTACCCCTAACCGCAACCCGTACAGCACCAGCAAGCCACCAAACACCAAGCCGCCCACCGTGCCAATGGCCTTGTCGGTGCGGCTGTCCGTCCGAATGGAACCCAGGTGGAGCCGGTGTTCCTTTCCCCAAGGCCACGGGATGCCGCTCGGGGTGAGGGCATCCAGAAAGAGGTGACTACCCCACCCCAGTGCGGCGCAGAGCATCAGATAAAGAGTGGGCCACCACACGTCACCACTAAAGAGCTGCGAGGCTGCTTGGGCCACAGACAGAGCTTGGTGATTGATGCGGGCCAGTACGAGCTGCGCCCCGCCCAACGTCAGGAACACCAGCGCCAGCGTGATTACCGCCCCCACTACAGGGGACAGTAGTTTGTGGGTTCCCTCGCGGTGCTTGGTAAAACGCCGAGTCACCCAACTGGCAAGCTTCATAAACACCGTGAGGAGAAACCCGAGCAGGTACAGCACAATGGCCAGGAGAATGCCAACGAACCCCTCCCTTGCCGCCCGTCGTCCTGAGCGCCGGCCCTCGGCCATGGGGAGCTCCTGGATCAAGGAGTCTTCCGCGTCCAGGTCCGGCGTGAGCGCGGCCAACCCGGCCACCGCCAACCCCACCATGTGCAGCGTGATGTTGTCTTGCCAGGGGCCAACGTTGGCTAGCGCCAAGGTTGCGCCGACTACCAGTCCGGCTGCTCCGTGCGTGCGTCCCATCATAACTGCGCCTCTTCCTGGGCTTGGGCGGCCTCTATCCGCCTCTCTACCTCGACGCGCACCCCGTGCCACGGGCCGCAGACCTGGCGAATCGTTTCGTGGCAAGGAAAGGCAAAGGGCTGCTCCAACCGCTGGGTGCGGTAGCTCGTGGAGCACAACGTGTGATACTGGCGTTGGAACTCCATCAACGCCTCATAGATTCTTTCAGCGGTCCAAAAACGACTAGCCATCGCCGCCTCCGGCTGGAGATTACCACCTCTATACATGTATAATACACGAAAAGCGCGGCCCCGTATCGCCGGTCTACGGGCCAGGCTCTTTGTCTGCCCCCAGTAGCTGGCGCAGGGCCGTGACCTCCGCTGCCGTTACCTGCTGCCCCCAGCGCGCCAGCGCGGCGGCCTCGACCGCCGCAAGTTCCGTTACCTGTTTCTCTCCGTTCCACAGGACCGCCACCAATTGGGCCAGGGATAACCCGTGGTCGACCCAAGATTGTGCCACCGCTTCTTTCTGGGGGCCTTTGAGCGAGCCAGGGGTGTGCGACAAGCGCTCGAACTGCTGGGCGAACTCAGCCAGCCGCTGGCACAGCGCCGCCCGCATAACGTCCGGTTCTGGAGTCGGCGCAGGCTCCTCCCCCGCGGCGGGGGCTGTATCTGGCGGTGTGGAGAGCTGCGGTGCGCGCTCCGGGGGACCCCCTCCTAACAGCGTGAACTGCGGCGCGTAGAACAGCGTGCGCTTGGTAGTCCCGGTAGCCGGGTCACTCCAGCTCGTTTCGACGGGCTCCCAGTGCAATAGCACCTCACTCCCCACCAAGTGTCCACCTTGCATGTCCCGCAGCGCCTTGAGCTGCGCTAGTACTTCGGCCACCTTGCTGCGGGGCACCTCCAGAATATAGACGCCCATCTCCACGCGCTGGCAGTCCGGACCAAAGGGCACCAGCAGATGCAGCTCGCAGCAGAATTGGCAGGGGGGCTCGGCCCCCTCCTTTTTGGATACGGAGAAAGGACAGGGCGTAGCTGCCCCGCTGTCAGCGCGCTGACACGGCAAGGCCGGCTGGCCCCAGCGCACCGTCTGCTCGAATCCGGGCTCCTGCGCCAATCCCGACTGGCGATACGTGACCGTCTGCCCGTCACTCATGCACACCACCGGACGGCCCACCTGGTCGGCGGCCCCATCCGGCCGCCGGATCGGCCGCTTGAAGCGATAGAAGGTAGGGGCAACGTGGGGTTGGTCGTAGGGGAAGGGCACTTCTCCGGGCAGGCCGATAGCATCGTAGGGGAAACGCACCCGGAGCGTGGCCGCTTCAGTCTGGCCCACAAGGGCCGCCAAGCGACCCGGCAGCCGCAAGGCCGCACTCTTCTGGGACCAGCTCTCGCCTTTGGCAAAGTAGCCCAGGCGAGGCAACCACAGACCGGACGGCAAGGTGACGACTGGGCTCATCGCTTACCTCGGTTTTCCCTGGTCCTGGGACGACAGGTAGGCAAAGACCCGCCGGGCTGCCGCTTTGAGCACGAGGTCGAGGGGATTGATGGTGCCCTGGTCGTCGGGTCGCGGTTCATAGTGTTTGCCCTCGGTAGCCCCCAACCATTCCAGGCGCTGGCGCGCCTTTTGCCCCAACTCGCCCAACGTGAGCCCTTTGATGCCCCCATCTGCCGGCGGCCGGCCAAAATGAACCTTCATCGCCAGTAGCGTTTCCAGGGAGGCGCTCGCTACGGCCTCGACAGTCAACAGTTCGACCGCGGTAGGTGCTGCTGCGGCACTGGAGGCAGGGGCGGGTTTCGTCTCGCCCCCCTCCGCCCGGACCGCCGGGCCGCGCGATGTCGGCGCAGGCAGGATCGTGTCCAGGATCAGTTCCGCCGCGACGTAGCTCAGCCCAGTGATCCCCTGTTCCGGCCAGGCGATCCCTAGCCCGGCCGCAGCCTGGCGCAGCGCCTCCACCGTCATTTCCTGCCGCTGCATCCCCCGCACAATTGAGGACAGTTGGGACGGTGTAGCATGGGGCGCGTCCGCCATCATCTGTGTCGTCAACTGCGTTGTCGCCACCTCCCCGCAGCGCTGTACTACCAGCGCTACCGTGGCTTGGGCCTGTTGGACTTCAGCCGCCGACGCATTGGCCGGCAAGTCCAGTGTGGCCTGCACGGTGTAGCTGCCTTCCCGCGTTTGCACGCTGCGGGTAACGCTACCCGTCACCCGCCCAGTCGCCTTGTCTGCCACAGTTGCCTCCTCTGCCGGGAGCAGCTCCAGTTGGCGAGCCGCCTCCCCGTCTGCCGCTTGATGTTGTGATCCTGCGATCCGCCGGAATAGCATGCGTTTCCTCCCGGAGTACGCTACTCACGCGCCCCGGAACCCGGCCGGCCGTAGCACATCCGGCGAAACGGCCGGCCTGTTATCGTACTACGAAGTCCACCGCCTCAACAAGGCGGTGGCTTCGTCTAGCACCTCACTGACATTCTGGGGCCGCAGCCCCTGCGCGCGGGCGGTTTGGATGCGCCCCTGCGCGGCCACCTGGTCCACCATGTGCTGTATCTCGGCGGGCAGGGTAATGCAACGCACCGCCTGGAGCTCTTGCAGCTCCCGGGCGCGCATCATCCACAGCCCATCGCGGAGTGCTACTAAGGGGCTAAAACGATCCACTCCCAGGGTAGCAGCGGCCTGGCTTAGCCCATACTGTGCTACAACGGAGATATAGTGCTGCGTGCCTGGAGCAAGTTGTCCCAGTCCACGGGCCAACAGCTCGCGGGCTTGCAGCAACGCCCGCGCATCCTGGAGCGCCCCCGCCACCTGCTGGCGGGGGTAACGCTTGAGCGCCGCCCCTAACCCTTCCCAGGCCACCACGTCCAGAACCTCCTGGGTAGCGGCTGGTAACACTCGCAGCGTCTGAGCCAGGTCCCAGCCCTCCTCTGCTTGCAGCACAACGTCCTCCGCGCTGCACGTACAGAGCAGGTCCCCGCCCCGCATACTGGGGCGCGTTCCTTCGGTCAAGGGCAATATCACCACGCCGCCGGGCTCTTCCTGCCGGCGATAGCGGCGGAGATCACGGCGGCGCACATTCGTCCCCAAGAACCAGAACCACTCTTGTAGCTCATGCGGCGGTCGAGACTGCCGCTCGAAGATAATTCCGGGATGGCGTTCCTCGACAGCGAGCGCGGCATCGAAAATATCCCCGGCCGCGGCGCGGGAGGGGTCCCGGCCCGGCGTGTCAGGTCCATCATAGCGCCGGGCCAGGCTCACCGCGGCACGATTCAGGAGCCCCAGCGTATCTGCCTGAGACAGTAGGGCCGTGGCATAGTCGGGGAACGCTACGGGCTCCACTTCAATCTGCACGCCGCGGAAGCGGCGCAAGGAGAGGAGTTCACTCTGAGGGATGCGTACCCCACCGCGCGGGACCACCCGACCCTTGGGCAACGCAAAGGCGTCGGCTTCCTCCAAACACACGGTCTGTAACACAGCCGTTTCCTCCTCGGTTGCCGGCAACCGAGTAAATTGGCCGCGCCAGAGCAGTTTCGCTTGTGCGGGTACACGACTGCATAGCTCGCGGCTGAAACCGGATACCTTTAGGAGGTTCCGCATGCCGGGCCCCTTGCTGGGAGAGAAGAACCCTCTTATTGTGCGCCAAACATCTGTGATGGAATCTGCCACCATCACGAGCAATTGTACCATAGTGGGGGCACATTGTCAAGTTAGTTACAGTCTATCACAAGGCCACTTTTAGGGCATCATTGACTAACATGCCGACATGCGGTATAATACCATGTACCAGGCACAACTCAACGGGGGTATGTGTGATGGCCCATCTCGACGATGTTCGCACGCTCGATGAAGTAGCCGCGCTGGCCGCCGCCCAACGCCTACCCCTGCATCGGCGGCACGATCTCCAACAGGTCTGTTCCCGTGGGCTTGTCCCTGCTACACAACGAGCCGGACATTGGCTCATGACCCGGCAAGCCGCCCAAGCGCTATTCAACCGCTTGGCGGGCCTATCCATTACCCAGCGGCGTCTGCTGTACCGGCAAGACGCGCCGCTCGTGCTTAGCGATGCAAGCCTGGAGCTGCCGGCTGATCTGCTTGTTGGCCTGGATGAAGTAGCGCAGTATTGCCGTACCGCACTGGGTTGGAACGTGACCAAGGCCACACTGGATAAACATACTGGGCACTTGGCCCTGCGCCGAGCCGGCCGGATCATTATCACCACCCAAGAGGCGGTGCGTGCACTGTTCCAGCACGTCTGGGACAACAAGCTGCGCCAGATTGGCGTGGCCCAGGTATCCCCCGCGTTGGTCCCTGTTCTCATTCTGCGGCTGACCCAAATGTTACTAGGGCACCCCGCAGGATCGCCCGTCAGCGCACAGGATGTCCAAGCTCTCCGTACCGCATTGGCCGACGCGCTGACCGTGCAGCAGCTACAGGCTGCACTGGAAGGGCAGCCCTAGCCCAAGGAGCGAACTATGGCTGATCAGATGTCGTTTGCCGCCTCCGCGCTGAACATCCTCGAACAGCTCGTCCAACAAGCTGGCGAGCTGACCCTGCCTAAACTGCTCGAAACGACGATGGACACTATGATTCGTCTTAGCGGTGCCCAGCGGGGCTTTCTCTTGCTCCAGGAAGGGGACCGCCTCAATTTCCAGGTGGGGCGCAATTACACCCGCGGGGAAGTGGCCGCGATGGAAACCCAGGTCAGCTTTACCATCATCCGCCAGGTAGCCCAATCCGGGCAGCCGCTGCTCATTCCGGATGCGCAGCTCGACGAAACGGTACATGACGCCGCTAGTATCCGGGTTACCGGCGTCCGGGCCGTAGTCTGCTGTCCCCTGGTATCCCTGCGCGGCCAGGTCAAGGGGATTGTTTATCTTGATGACTTACGCGCCCCGGCCACTTTCGACGAGTCTGACATGCGAATGTTAATCGTCTTTTCCACGCAGGCCGCCACGGCCATAGAGAATGCGCAGCTTCAGGAACGAGTGGGGCAGCAAGACCTGCAATTCGCGGCCCTGGACCGCTTACGCCAGGAGTTTATCCAGGCGCTGTCCCATGAGCTACGCACGCCGCTCACCGCGGTAACAACGGCGCTGCAAATACTGGAACAGGTGGGGGAGGCCGAAGGCCGGGCGGCCATCCTGTCTACCGCGCGGCAAGGGCTGGATCGCTTCGTCACTCTCGTCACGCGCTTACTCGACTTCACCTCCGAAGAAATGGACTTCGTGATGCACGGACCCGAGCAGACCCAAATCATTCTGCTGCGGCCCTTCGCCGCCCAGTGGATCGATGCCTATGAAACGACTATCCGCAGCAAGAAGCTGACCCTCACGAACCAGGTGCCGGCCGGCCTGGGTTGTCAAGCGTCGCTCTCCCGGCTGAACCGCGCCATAGCCGCCGTGCTGGACAACGCTTTGCAGTACACGCCCCCAGGCGGGGAAATCCAACTGCGCGGGCGCGCGGTCGACCCCCACCAGGAACAGCCCCTCCCGGCCATCGTCCTCCAGGGCAGCTCCTTCATCTGTCTCGAAGTCACCGATACGGGGCCGGGTATCCCCGCCACCGAGCTGCCGCACGTCTGCGAGCGTTTCTTTCGCGGAGCCCAGCACGCCGCCACGGGGGGCGGATTGGGCTTGGGCCTATTCATCGCCAGGCGGGACATCCTCGGTCAGGGGGGCGACATCCTGGTGCTCAGCGAAGAAGGTTTTGGCACTCGCGTGCGCATCTATCTTCCCGGAGCAGAGATGCCGCACTAACACCGAGCAGCACGTTTCGTGTATTATAGTAGGTAGGCAGACGATTGTGGGACGGTTGGGCCGTCCCCAAGCAGACACAGGAGGAGGCAACATGAGTGGGAACCAGATTTTCGCAGGCGTTGTGGTGCTGGTGCTCATCGGACTGGCCGTGTGGGTGGCGAAGTGGAAGTTCGGCATCCCCGCCAAACTCACTTGTGAAGTGCTCAAGATCATCAAGGGCGAGCGCTTCCACACCCTGACCTTGCGCATCGAGGAAGTCGCCAAGCTGCCCGCCCAGGACTGGGCCGGCAAGCTGGCGGAGTCCATCGCGCCCAGGTTCATCGAGGCCCAGCTCCCCGCGGCGGGCACGGACTACACCTACCGGGTCCCTATCAAGAAGTGGCGCATGGAGTTGCAGGAGGGCGCACACGTGACCATCGAGGGCCGGCACCTCGTTAGGGTCGCGGGCGGGCAAGCCGATCTGTCGATCCACGCCCCGCTTCCGCCCGACTTGCAGTAGGAACCGCACCCAGGCCAGAGCATGCCGCGACCGCCCTTGTTGCAGACATTCCCCAACAAGGGCGGTCGCGGGGCACCACCAGAACCTCAGCGCGGGCTTTGACCAGACCAAAGGGAAGCCGGGTCCGAGCGTTTCCCCTGGTGCCGCCAGCCAACTTGTCTCGGGAGCGGCATAACCACCGCAAACAATGCTGCCCAGCCCAGTATCAGCAGCGCGGCAGCCAAGGCGCTAGCGAGCGGCGCTTGCAAGCTGGCGCTAGCACAGAGCAACGCCAAGAGCGCGCTTCCGGCTGCGCCCCACCCGATCCCGCCTTTCCACCCCCACCACCAGACGCCCTCCCCCACCACCACCAAGTAGAGTGGGAAGTACAGCGGCACCCCTTGATGCTGGAGGGAGACATAGTTCAGCAGCGTCAATAACACCAGGTCGAGTCCCCCGACAAGCAGCCTCCACCGGCCCTGGTACTGCGGCCAACGGTGTTGCAGACCATAGTACAGCGCGGGCGGCCCCACCGCCACAATGGCGAGCAAGACATATTGGGCCACCAGCGTCTGCACGGGGTTAGCGCACACTCCCAGCAGCGACACCACGAGTAACAGAGCGACGAGGACCAGCCGAAACGCCAGGGGCAGAAGCATCTTGGGCGCAGCAGAGGTGGGCATCAGGGTCTCCTTGTGGTCTTCTGGATTCGTGTACTACTGGCTGTCGTAAGTTTACCACACAAACGAGCCCGGCGCAAGTTCGCGCCGGTTTGCTGACTACCCGGACAACTCCTGTAGTTGGCGCAGCAAGCGGGCCACCTTGGGAAACTCTCGTGCTTGCTCCTCCGGCGAAAGCCCCGCCCACTCCATCCAGTAGCGGCCCCGCGCCTCGACCTGGGCACAATGCGCCTCTTTCAGCTCCACGGACGTCACCTCCTGGAAGCCCGCCAAGACACCGGCAATAGCCTCCGTCCCTGTGCCCGCGCACAAGTTCAGCATCCGCGGCTGGTAAATGGCTGGGGGGCAGAGCAAGGCGGCGATGTAGAGATCGACGCTCAGCGGCTTGACCGTGGGATGACCGTTCCGGCGGCAGCGTACCCGCTGTCCCCGCTCGTCCAAGTGGTACACTGTGTTCAATCCACCGCAACGCAAGCAAGGGAACTGGCCCAACAGCCCCGCGTCGCGTTCCTTGACCGGGGCCTTGGGAGCATAAAACATCGGGTCTACTTCGGCCAGCCTGGTGGCCGCCGCCCACCAGAAAGTCTCCTCCTCCACTTCGTAGCCCCAGTGGCCCTGGAAGTAGAAGCGGGACGCCCCGCCGCGCGACGGCCCCGTATGGGGCTTGCTCGCCGTAGGCCATTGGCCATAGATCATATTCTTGGTACGGGTCGTCCCCTCGGCCGGCCCCCCGCCGCTGACCAGCTCCCCGCTCTGCTCGTCGAGCCGGCGTACCGGACAGAGCCACTCGCCGTGGTCGCTCCCGCACTGGGGACAGGGCCGGACTCCTTCCGTCAGCCACTCCGTGCCACACTCCAAACAGAGGCGCACGCAGGCCCAGGCGGTGACACTCTCCGTGCCATCCTCATTCGCATACCCCACGCGAGACCCCAGTTCCTCCTCCGCACACCCGCTCCACCCACCGGAGTATTGGTGCCCGCGCCGCCAGCTTCCATTCTTGGTGCCCGTGATGCCCGGTATGCGGGTCACGCCCATGGGCATACACTCTGGCAAGTGCGTCACTATGACTGGCGTGGGCCAGCGACCATCGGGCTGCTCGTACTCGCCCGCCCCGCCCCGTTGGAAGTGCCAGCCATCTTGGCGTGCCGTGCCATCCTGGGCATAAGCACCCCCGTTCAGGTTGTCGCCCGTTGGGAGCCGGGCGCCCTCGATGTTGAGCGCCCCTGCGCCGGTGGCGACGATCTCATCTAGGCGGCGGTTCTCCGGGGGCTTCTGGGCGATAACCAGGACCTCCGCTGCCGACTTCAGCGGCTGTAGCCCGTAGCGGTGTCCGGCCAAGGCTTGGGCCATGTAGGTGGCGGGGGCCGTCACATCGCGCATCTCGAGCTCGGAGACGCGGCCGGCATGCAGGCTGCCACTTTGAATCCCCACATCGACGGCCCGTTCCCCGACCACGGCGCGCTCGATGCCGGCTCGCGCGTCCACCGCTTTGTCAATGCGGGCGGCCTTGGGCATGCCCGAGGCGGAGAGCCACAAGAGCATCCCGGGCACATCCACTACCGCCGCCGTGCGCAGGTTGTAGAACGTGGGATAGACGATCAACCCTGCCTCGCGCATCGCTACTCGCACCAGGTCGTCATTCCGGGGGGCAGCGTAGACCACGACAAAGGCTCCCGGATAAAGATGCCGGGTGGCCGCTTCCCAGGTCTCGGGCCGGAAGGCCAGGTCGCCGCCATCCCAGTCCTGGCCCATAAAGCCCCGCCCGGACACCCCACCCGGATTGTACCGGCCAAAACGGCCATTGGGGGCGGTTGGGGCCGGCTGCGTGCCCGAGTGCGACAGCGGACTCTGTAGATGGTAGGGAAAGTCGCCGAACAACACCTGAAAGGGCTCCCCCGCGTACTCATCTGCCCAGGCAAAGAGGTCTTGGCAGATAACGCGCAGGCGCTGTCCCGTGGTCGCCCGGGTGATCGTGACGGGGGCAAACGTCGCCGTTGCCCCGGCTGGTGCGCCCGGCTCCGCGACCGCGCCTACCTCTTCCCCACCACCAGATTCGTCCTCCCCGTCGACTTCCTCCGCTTCCTCCTCCTCCGCCAATGTCGCCCACAGCGCGGCTACTCCGCCAGCGGGAGGGGGCCCGTCCTCAACCACGGCAGGAAACGGTAACGGGGCTTGCACCGGCCCCATCTCCATCTGGTCCCCACCGGCCACAGCCGCCTCACCCCCTACCGCCATGGCCCCAGGCGGAGAGGTCACGTAGTGCTGCGGGCGCGCCTTGCCATCATCCCCTTCCAGAAACTCCTGCACCTCGATCTCGCCCGCGGCCTCCAGCTCGCGCCGCAAGGCCGCGATAGTGGGAGCGGTCGGCGAGCCGCGCAAGGCGCGCGAGAGCCGGTTGTTGGCCCAGGTGGGGTGCAGAATGAGCAGCCGGCGCGCCGCCTGCTTGCGCTCCTCGGCCGTGAGGTGCAGACCGTGGTTGAGGTTGGCCAGGAGCGCCGCCTCTTGCGCCTCGGCCATCGTGCCGGTGAACACCCGCGCCACGATGCTTGCCCGCTCCAACAGGTCGGCCGCCGCCATGCGGTGGAAGCCGTCCGTCAGGTAATACTGCCCGTCCACCAGGTAGACGTCCACCGGGGGGAGCAGGTCGTAGCAATCCTTGTAGACCAGCACGGTCGGCTGGTCCAGCCCGGCCCGAATGTTGAGGGCCCAGCTTACGACGATCTCGGCGCGGGCGAGGGTCTTGATGACCGGCATAATCACTCCTTTGACTCGGTAAGCCCTGACAAAGAGGTGGTCCCTCGACTATTCTGCGGCGACTAACTCCTGCAACCAGGCTAGCCGCTGGGCGAGGTACGCGAAAGGCCGGCCCTCGGGCGCGCTGCTGGCCCACTCCGTCCAGTAGCGCAGGCGCAGGTCAGCCTCGACACAGTTGCGCAGGCCCATTTCCACGGCGGTTACGTGGGCATAGCCCGCCAGCACCCCCGCGATAGCCTCGGTCCCACTGCCAGCACACCAGTTGAGCAACCGCGGCTCATACATCGGCGGTGGCAGGACCATCGTTGCCATTTGCAGCGATAGACTCAAGGGTTTGACCGTGGGGTGGCGGTTGCGCCGGCAGCGCACCTTGTGGCCCTGCTCGTCCAGGTGGTAGCGTGTGTCCAGTTGGCCGCACACCACGCACGGCACATGCCCCCGCAGGCCGGCATCGCGCTCCCCAGCCGCGGCCTTCGGAGTATACAACACCTGGTCAAGCGTGGCTAACCGTTGGGCCACTTCCCACCAGAACCCCGCTTCTTGGACCTCCATAAGCCAGTGGGCATTGAAGTAGTAACGGGATGCGCCGCCGGCCGGCTCTTCCACCTGTTGCCATTCCTCGTAGGGCACGCCGGCCGCTCCGCCGAAAGGGTGGGCCGTATCGGTATGGCGGCACCACTTCCCCGTGGGCCGGTTGCCGCTCTGCTCGTCCAGTCGCTTGGCCGGACACAGCCACTCCACCTGCCCGCTGCCACACTCGGGGCACGGCCTGCGGCCCTCCGTGATCCACTCCGCTCCACAAACTAGGCACGTGCACAGGCAGGCCCATGTGCTGATAGTTTCCGTGCCGTCCGCATCCGTGTAGCCAGTTTTCTGGTAGCCCACCGGCTTCCGGGAAAAGGGGATCAGCCCATCCGCCTGCTGCTGTACGGCGGTCCGGCGGGGGCCATCCAACGGCGTTATCTGAGCTTCACCGGCTGGCTGGCATTTCGGCGTGTGCGTCACGATAAAGTTTGAAGGCACGCGGCCGGCTGGATGCTGCGCCGAGCGGTACGTCGTGTTGCCGGGAGACGCATTGAACGTGCTTTGACAGGCTTCCTGCCGCGATCCCCAGACACCGCTGCCTTTCGGTCCGGCGATGCGCACGCGGTCGATCCCATAGGTGCCCGTGCCGTACATGGTGATGCTTTCCATGTGCGTGCCGTCCGGCGGCTTCTGGGCAATAATGATGCGCTCGGCGTTGGGCCGCAGTGATTGCAGGCCATGCCGGTGGCCGTCAAAGGCTTGCGCCAGAAAGCTTCCTGGGGCCGTAGCAAGAGGCTTCTCCCCGGCGGCGGTGAACCCACTTTGCCCGAGCTGGTAGCTCTGCCCCACCTGCCGCGAGCGCCCATCCACATCCACCACTGGCCCCAAGACCTCGCCCTCAACTCCCAGCGCCTGGTCCAGCCGCTTGGCGACGCTGGAGCCCTTGGGCATGCCCTGGCCGGTCAGCCACACCAGGATGTCGGGAATGTCGAGCACTTCCCCCGCCGCCCAGTCGTAGATGGTGGGGTGCAAGACCAGGCCCGCCTCGCGCATGGCCGTGGCCACCAGGTCCTCATTGCGCGGCGCGGCATAGACGATGAGAAAGGCCCCGGGATAGAGCTGTTCGGCAGCCATCTGCCATGTTTCAGGGCGAAAGGCCAGGTCGCCGCCATCCCAGTCTTGCTGCATGAACCCCCGGGTGCCGACGGTGTGCCGGCCAAAGGGCCCGGTCCCCGGTTGGCGCTGCGAGCCGTTACGAACATCCTGGAGATGGTAGGGCATATCGCTGATGAAGGCGTGGTAACGTTCCCCGTGGTGCTCGGCCGCCCAGTCCTCAATCCGCTGGCGGCACAGCTCCCACCGCTGGCCGTTGCCGCGCACTACGACCACCGGAAACGTTGGCGCGGTTAGGCCGGCGGGCAGGACGTCTTCATTCTGCTCGTCTGCCAGCGTTTCCTCCCCCGGCGCGGCCGGACCCGGCTCCTGGGTAGGGCCCTCGGCTCCCCCAGTTTCCTCATCCCCGTCCGGAATGGCCCGCGCCCGCTCCGCCCCGGGGCTATCCCGCCGGGCGGGGGCCGCAGACTCTCGGGCGGCCAATGGTTCAACTCGGTCTGGCGGAGAGGTCACGTAGTGCTGCGGGCGCGCCTTGCCATCATCCCCTTCCAGAAACTCCTGCACCTCGATCTCGCCCGCGGCCTCCAGCTCGCGCCGCAAGGCCGCGATAGTGGGAGCGGTCGGCGAGCCGCGCAAGGCGCGCGAGAGCCGGTTGTTGGCCCAGGTGGGGTGCAGAATGAGCAGCCGGCGCGCCGCCTGCTTGCGCTCCTCGGCCGTGAGGTGCAGACCGTGGTTGAGGTTGGCCAGGAGCGCCGCCTCTTGCGCCTCGGCCATCGTGCCGGTGAACACCCGCGCCACGATGCTTGCCCGCTCCAACAGGTCGGCCGCCGCCATGCGGTGGAAGCCGTCCGTCAGGTAATACTGCCCGTCCACCAGGTAGACGTCCACCGGGGGGAGCAGGTCGTAGCAATCCTTGTAGACCAGCACGGTCGGCTGGTCCAGCCCGGCCCGAATGTTGAGGGCCCAGCTTACGACGATCTCGGCGCGGGCCAAAGTCTTTACAATGGGCATATACTGCCTCACAACTTCAAAGATTTTGAAGTTGAATCACTCTACCAGTCTGACATCCACGATGGCCGCGCCCTGCATGGGGTCCGCCTTGCACCGGCCTCCGCCCGGCCGGTGGGGAAACTTCTTCCCCGTTTTCTTGTCCTGCACCGCGCCGCAGTTGCAGGTCGCCTGCCGGAAGCGCACTTCAACCTTCACCGCATCAGGCAGGGCGTCCTGCTCCTGGCGCGCGGCCAGCAGCTCCTGCACCGCCCCCCGGAGACGCTCCTGCTTCCGTTGAGCCGCCCGGCGCTTTTTCTCGGCGATATAGTGCTGCACTCCTCGTTGGGGCACTACCCAGCGCTCCCCAACGTGGAAAGCCAGGAGCTGGTCAGGGGACTCCTTCAACACCGCGTACACCCGGCTAGAATGGACCCCGATCTCCCGAGCTGCTTGCTGGGGTGAGAGCAGAGCTTCCCCACAGACTGGGCAAGCCCCCGCCACCGGGGCCACGCCGTTACCATCCACGTGTACCCCTGGAGGCTGGCTGACATAGCCCTCTACGCCGGGCTGCGGCACGAGCCAGGCCCAGCCGACCCGGGCCCCTTGCAACCGGCCGGGGTGCGCTCCCAGGATATTGCGCACCCGACCGGAAACCACGGTGAGCCGACCGGCCACTTCGCCGGTCGACAGGAGCTCGGTTTGACACCCTGGACATCGCCCCATCGCCCACCTCCTACTCACGCTTTGCTCGCTGGTATGCTTTGCTCCTACATCGCAGTAAACCATTACGGGCCAGCCTACCCCTCTGTCCCAGACTCACTCTGGGGCGGCTCTTCCACCGGCCGCCAGTGGTTTTCGTCCCCCGTGGGCTTGTCCAGAGGTGGCAACACATTGCTTCCGATGCGCATTCCGATCCCACGCAGCCCAGCAAGAACGTGTGCATACTGGGCTGAGCGCGGAGCATAGCGCCGCGCTCGCGTCGGGGTCGGATAGCCGTCGGCCCGAATCGCCCCTTGCTCCACCACCGTCTGGCCGGTGTCTGCATCCACTCCGCCGAGCACATAGTGTACCCCACCGCGCGGGTCGCTAACCCAGCGCAGGTCTTGCACAACGACCCCTCTCATCTTGGCCCGCATCGTCAGGTATTCTGCCGCCGCGTGAGCGGCCTCGGGGCGTAAGGTACAGTGGTGCTGCCCGACAGCCGCTTCCTGCCCGCAATGCGGGCAGCGGGGCGGCCCAGCTTGGAGCACCGCCGGAACACTCAGAATCTCGATGCTTTCTGGGGCCAGGTGGCCTTTATCGGCCCGCGCGACCTTGGCGCGGGCAATCTCTTCTGCGGTCTTGCCCGCCGACACGCGCTTGACCGGGACATCCCCTTGCAGGCGCAAGCCATACGGCCACTGGATAGCCACGGTGACTGCGGGGGTTTCCGCATCGGCCCGGTTCTCCTGGTCAAAACGCAGGGCGCGACCCACGGCCACCGCCGCGTCAAACGCGGCGGCCCACTGTAGGGCGACGTCTGGAGCAATCCAGGCGCGGCATTCGCCCTCCTGCTTATACAGCGGCACGCCCAGCCCCCGCAGCGCGTCTTGCGCATCGGGCCCCCAGGCGTTGATAAGCAGCCACTCCCCGTTGTGCTGCGGCCAGGCGACGCAGTTGGCCCCGCCGCTCAGCTCCCCCAGCCGGGTGCCCACCGCTCGTGCGGCCACCATCGCCCGCAGATGCAGACCAAAGTGGGCCGGCTGGAGAAACCGCAGGACGTCCTCGCGCGGAGAATCCGCTGCCACCAGCCCGGCCCGCGCCAGGCTGCGCCATTCTTCCTGGGAGAACTGCCGGCCGTTGGCGGGGCGAATCTCGAGCATGCGGTGATAGGGCCTCTCCCCGGCGCGCACGGTAAACTGCCGGCCGGTCAACGCCCGCAAGCTGCGGGCCACGTCCCGGGTCCAGCGTCCTGGTGATTGCTCCTTGTCCGGGTACTCCAGGGTGACCACGCGCCGTTTCTCCTCCCTGTCCACGCGCTCGAGAAGCATCTGCGCCGCTCGCACGCGGGGGTCGTTGGACCACTCCCCCGCCGCTTTTCCGCCGGCCCCTGGCGGCAAGGCGGCAAAGAACGCCATCAGCCTGCGTACCGCCGCGATTCCGTGAGTCCACCCCTCTTGGGCTGTATACTCATAGCCGTAACCCAAAAACTCTACTGCCGCCTCTACCCCAACGTCTTTGACCCTCAGCTCATTGTAGGCACACAGCAAGCCGTGCAATTCCTCGGGCGTGCCCGGAGAACGCTCTGCCCGCGATTCCTGGGCCTCTTGCCGGTGGCCCTGCATGCAGTAGCCTGTGCCGTGGTTGACCAGCGCCGTGCAACCCGGCCAGACACAGCGCAGGCCCCCGTCTACCTGGCCGGTAGCGATCCGGGTGGGGCTGGATAGCTTTCCCGCGACAACCTGTTCCCAGTAGTCCTTACAGCTCATTGTCGTTCTCCTACTCACCCCCGCAGCACCAGGTAGCCATCTTCACCGTCGGTGGCTACGATCAGGTCAGGCTCCCCCATGGCCAGCGTTTCGACGGGGGTGCTCTCTGTCTCGTGTCCCGCGCGCTCGCCGTAGCGGGCTGCCACTCCGGGGGTGCGTGCGACCCACACCAGTCGCGTAGCTGGGAATTGGCCCAGCGCCGCTCGGATAGCCGGGGACACCACCAAGTCGTTGCCCAGCTCCTCCATCTCAAAGCGCACCACATCCGCCGCCGTAGCGCCGCGCTCGGGCTCGTAGCCGGTGGGCGCGCGGTACGCCTCTTGGCCGGGGTAGCGGGGCAGATCGTCCACCCTGCGGGCGCGCCGTGCTGCCCGTACCGCCCCGTCGAGAGCCACTGGATAAGCCACTTGCGGGAGCGGGGGTAGGGTGGTTGGGGCCGGCCGCTCGCGGCTCCGCCAACTGATGTTGCCCGCACCACTGCCGATACGGTAAGAGCTGTCATGGCTTTCGGCGAAGTTGGTGACCTCGCGGGCGGCCGTAGGGGTCAGGTTATACTGCGCCATGAGCCACAGTTCGCACTCCGACTTGGTGGCCATGCCGCCGGACTGGACCCGCAGATAGTACCAATCCACCGCCCGGTCCACGATGTCCTGAAACTCGGCTTCGGGCATGCCCAGGAGTTCGCGGGGCAGAGGCTCCACCGCAGCAGATTCCTTCTTCTTTGTGTGCCTTTTTGCGACCCAGGCTGCGGTCATCATTTCGGCCTGTAGCTCGGGAATCACCGGGGGGCCGGCCCCTTCCCGCTCCGTTTCAGCAACGGCGGTTAGCGCGGCGTAGATCACCTCCGCTGCACGCCGGTATTCAGCAGTTTGCGAGTTGCCCCCGCCCGCTTCGAGAGCTAATAGATGGGGAGTCAGGGTCTCTCTGTTCGTATACCTGTCCCACGTTGTAAGCCCCACCCTCTGCAACGCTTGCCTCGCTGTAGCAATCTCAGCGTCAGACAAAATGAATGACTGATAGGCCGAAGAGTCCGGTCTAAGACGTGCTAGCCGGGTTGCCCGTTCCACTTGCTCCTCCATAGGAGTCGGGACGGAAGGTAGGGGATTCCCCCCGGCTTGCTCCAACATCTGCTCCAGGTCAGAGAGCGCCTCATCCTCCGTCTCCCCCGTGCCACAAAACGCCGGCCCAAAGCGGGGCATGGCCACCCAGGTTCCATTCCCCTTCTGCCAAGTGTCACAAACGCCGTTCTCCTCTTGCTCAGCTAGGTCGGCGTGCCCCCATTGGATAGCCGCCTGCGCCTGTTGCGCCAAGTCGGCCAGTTCCAACTGGGTAGCGATGCTCAGCGCGGCCTCCGCATTCCGCAGCGCCTGCATACACTCGGCGACCGTCAGCTTCGTGTAGGTGCCTTCCTGCCGCCACTGGGCCAGCGGCCCCCCCAGCAACGCCTGCGCCACGTCCGTGGGGCACTGGCTGTGGCCGGCCGGGCACTCCTGCTGCGCGTTGAGGGCCCGGTTGCAGCCGGGATAGAGGCAGATCGCGGCCCCGCTGACCTGGCCGCCCGCTATCTTGCTGGCTCGCGCCAAGACTTCCGACTGGTTTTTCTTCTCGCCAGTGCAACTCATTGCTGACCTCTCTGGATTCGCTGCCGGGACACCACCCCGCCGTAACTACGGGCCTAGTACAGCGGCTGAGGCGCGTGTGGCGTGCTCACAATGTGACCATGGCTGCAAAGCTTCTCTTTCGTCAGAGGCCGATGGCAGTCGGGACAGATACCTGCCTCATCCACCAAAAAGCGCCACAGATGCGCGTACTCTGCGGTGGACAGATGCCAATACGCGGTCTGGATATGTCGGAAGAGGGCGGAGTCCGAGATTTGCCGAAGACTACCAGCCCTTTCCATCTGCTTCCGCAAGGGCTGCACATAGCCCGCCGCGGCGTTCTGCGCCCGGGCCTCTTGCGCGGCCAACTCTTGATACAATACCTTGGTTGCGCCCCGAGACACCCCCTCTACCACAAGCCGGCCCTCTCTGACGCGCCAGTAACCCGGCTGGCCGAGCTGGCGCAAGGTCGGCTCGAGCTGGTCGATCACCTGCTGCTGTTGCGCCGCGGTCAAAGCACTGGTGGGCAGGGCAAAGACGATGGTTTCCGCACCCCGCGAGAGATCGTCCACGACGCTGATGCGCAGGTCGTCCAGACCCAGTTGTTGGGCCAGCATGCGGCCCAGGGTCTCGACCGTGGGCATCGCCGCGTCTGGGGCCGGCTGCTCCTCACCCTGCGGATGCCCCCGCACGCACTTGCCCGTGCCGCGGGCGATTGGAGCCCTACAGTCGTCCCGATAACAGCGGGCGACCGCCCCCACTTGCCCCGCGGCCAGACGGTGGCAGGGCACGCCCAGCCGCGCCGTTGCAATGGGCCGCCCCCGCTGCGGTCCTTTCGCGGTGTCCAGGGGGATGTCCGGCGACGCCACACAGCGTTCCGCCCACCCCGCGATCCGCTCGGCCTCCACCGCCAACTCGGCGTCCCCCTGCTCCGCAGCTACTTCCCGCGCCAGGGCCGCCCAATGGTGCATGGATGCCCAGCTATAGCGACCGTCATCGTCACCCGCGCGCCAGCGCAGCGCTGGCGCGAGCAGCGCCCGCGCCACGTCCGTGGGGCACTGACTGTGGCCGCGCGGGCACTCTTGCTGCGCGTCCAGCGGCTGGTTGCAGCCGGGATACATGCAGACCGCGGCCCCGCTGACCTGGCTGCCCGCGATCTTGCTGGCTTGCGCCAATACCTCCGATTGTTTCTTCTTCTCACCCGTGCAGCTCATCGTTGTTCTCCTGGGGCGACACTCTCCGCCGCTTTCCGACCGGGCGGCACCGGACGGACCATCGTTTCTAATGTCGTGTAGTCCATGGCCCGCCCCTTGTTGGGCACAAAACCAAAGCCGCGGTAGAACTCCCGCAAGCGACTCACGCTGCCACCAAAAGTGCGATCCGGGGTCAGCGCCATCGGCACACCCCACCTGTCCGCTACGGCGACCAGCTCTTGCATAATCGCCGAGCCGATGCCTCTACCCCGCTGCTCCCGGGGCACCACAATCTTCCCCACTACCAGATGCCCGCTGGCCGACAGATTGATCCACAACTCGATGCCTGCGTGCCGGCGCAGTAGAGCCGCCCGCAAGGTACTGAGTTCAGCCTCCCTGCTCTGCCCGCGGGGCTCCCGTTCCGGGTGTTCCTCCGCCGCTCCATCCTCATGGCCGTGGCCGCGCGGACACTGTTGTTGGGCGTCGAGCGGTTGGCCGCACCCGGAGTGCTGGCAAACGGGTGCGGCGTTGACCTGGGCGCTAGCGATGCGGGAGGCTTCCTCCAATGATCCCGCCTGGCTCTTCTTCTCGCCTGTGCAGCTCATGGCTATCTCTACACCTTTCTAGCCGGTGGTCCTCGGACTGACTAGGGGCGATGGGCCCGGCGTGGGGACCAGCAGAGCCGCCACCGCCTGGCGCGCTTCCCCCAGCCGCCCCTCTTCCCAGAAAGCGGAGGCCACGCCCAACGGGGGGCTCTGCTGAAGCCAGACCTGCAACTGCCGCGCTATTTCCCGGGCCTCCTTTTCCCGACCACACAACCCGGTGCGCGCCAGCGTTTCCACCGCCAAGGCTACCCGGAGGGCTTGCTCTTTGCCCCGATGGGCCGCCGTAACTGGGGGTAACAGCGCGGCGATCTCGGCGACCGCGTTTTCCCAAAGCCCGCGAGCGGTACGCAGCTCCATCGCCACGGCAAACGCCTCGCCCCACCGGGGCCGGTCCGCTTCGACCAAGCGGGCCGGCTCGCCCAGCGGTAGGCGGCTCACGTGCTGCGCCACTAGCGCTGCCTCCAAAACTGGGGACAAGAAAGCGTAGCGCGGGCCAACGGCCACCAACGGCCCCGTCTGGCCGGGGCCCACACTGATCTGCCGGAGCGCTGCGGCCAGCGCGCCGGCCTCGCCCACCAGTCCCTCGTGGGCCGGCTGGCGGCCGAGTTCTTCTTCCTCCAGGGCCCCCCGGCCAGTTTGGCGCAGCCGGAACGCCCACTCCGCCAGCATCCTCCGGATGTCACGCTCATCAAAGTCGCCCAACCCGGCGTCCCGTATCTGGTGTCGCCAGCCCATGCAGAGCGCGGGGAGCGTCTTGTCCCACAACGCGCCCGCAGTTGCCGACAGCGGTCCTCCCTCCATCCAGACGGCGGTCAGCACGCCCCGAGCGAGGGCCGGCTCATCTGCCAATGCCCCTACCTGGGGGGCGGCGAGAACCAGCTCCATCTGGGAGCCCATGTCGGCCATCCGCTGCTGGAGCCCGCGCTCGCCGAGCCACTCCCGCACCAGCGCCTGGCGTAAGACGGGCCGGGCTTGGGCCCGCAGATCAGACCGCTGGCGCTCCGTAGCTACTTGCAGCGCCGTCTGGGCATAGGCCACGGCAATGCTGCCCGGTGCTGGTTGGCCCATGGCGTCGCCCGCCTGGTCCAAAAGCATCCGCACCGCCGCCGTGTCCCGCAGCGCCCGTGCTTCCACTTCCAATGGATCGTCAGTGAGGTCAGCGCTGGCCCGCACCGCCTGCTGGACGTGCCGTGCCACCGTCTGGGCGTCCGGGGAGGAAGACCCAAACATGGCCCGCCACTGCCGCCGCTGCGCAGCGGTCGCCGGGGGCGTCCCCCCTTGCGCCCGCCAGTCGAGCCAGGCGCGACCCGCCGCCAGCACCTGGCCGACACGCTGCCGGACTCGCTCGGACCAGGGGGCCTGGCCCGCCGCCGCAGCGCCCTGCATAGCCTGCTCGTACCGCGCCACCCGTTTGACCAACGCGCTCTGGCCTGACTCTTGCGCCGCTCTCCGCGCCACCACGAGGTACGCGCCTGCTAGCTCTAGGCTGTTGCCGCGCACAACCGTATCTACTGTCAGCGCCTGGCTTTGCCATATCTCCTCGATCTCGGCCAGCAGTGCCCGCGCCCTGTCCGCCGGGCATTGACTGTGGCCGCGCGGGCAATTCAATTGGGCGTCCAGGGGTTGGCTACAGCCCGGATAGGGGCAAATCGGCTGCCCGTTGACCTGACTCCCGGCCACGCGCGTTTGTGGCTCGAGTGCGCCGGCTTCCTTTTCCGCTTCGTCTTTGCAGCTCATGGGCTTTCTCCATAGCAACATGGAGACTTGGCGTCTCCAATGCACTTTCTATTGTAGCGGTTGGTGAGTCTCGTGTCTATAGGGGGCCGACCTGCCCCCCAAAACGCCACCAGGCCGGTCACTTGGCCGGCCTGGTGGGTTGCGGCGGCATACGCCGTAGAACTATGGCCCGACGAGGACAACGGGATGCGGCTCCCGCTGTCCTGTCAACATGGTCTACCGCCGCTGGGACAGGACTATCCAGGCCGCCGCCAGGTTCCGCCGCACTGGGGGCAGACGAACCCTCCCGCGTCCTCGCGCATCACCGCCCGGTCGTCGGGGCAAATGTGGATGCGGCCCAGCAGTACATCGCGGGCCCAGGGAATGACTTGGGAGATCAGGCGGGGCAGGATACCTTTCTGGTGGATGTCAATGGGGGGCACTTGCGCGGCCCCAATGTCGGCAAACGCCTGCACAACCGTTCCAGACAAACGCAAGCTTGATGGATAGGTGGACTTCGCATCCGGTTCAGACATGACTATACCCTCCGAGTACTGCCCGTGGCGCGTCGTTACTAACCTCTGCAAGTTGTGGCGTTACGCCCAACGGGCATATCTATACCGGCCACAAAAAACTGCCGGCTAGGGTCTAGTCACCGCCTTGGCGCGGCTTCATCGGGGGAACGTTTCCGTCCACTTACCCGATTGTCATCATTATACTACACTTCACTACATTTGTCTATCTTGCGGCACTGGCGCTGGTCGCCCGCCCGCTCTTGCGCCCGCGGACAGCTCTGGCCGGGGCCGCAGGAGGAGCTGTCAGCTCGGCCGACTGCGCCGGCTTCTCCGCCGCAGAGTCTGTGCTTCTACCCAGGGTGGCCGCGATCATCTCACTCTGGCTCAGCTCGCCCCGGCGATACGCTTGTACCGCCGCGACCTTGGCCGGTTCGGTTTCTAGCCGGATCACCGGGACCGTTTCGCTGAGCCCGAGCACGGCGGGCTGCGCATCCAGCGGCAAGGTGTCCCACCGGGCCCGCTCCAAGACCTGGCGCATGGCGTCCGGCATATAGACCATCCAGGGAGCCCAGAGCCAACCGTTCAGTTCCGTGCATAAGCACAGGTCAGAGACAATATCCATCCCGTAGAGCAACAGACTGTGGTTGCTCGCCACCAGCAGCATGCCTCCGGTGCCCACGCACGGGTCACACACGCTCTGCACCTTGGCTTCTTCCGGATCAATCCCGCAAAAGGTCATCTCCGCCATCATGCGGCTCACGTTTATGGGTGTGGCAAAGAACGCGGTCGACTTGGCCCAGCGGGCCCCACCCTTCTGGTTCATCCAGCGGGGGCAACCTTGCAGGATGTAGGCACTCCAATCCGGGGCCGGGCGGCGCAGGAGCCAGCTCAGGTCGAACAGCTCGTACCACTGGTTGCGCACATCGGCGGGGATGCGCTCCACCTCTTCTTCCAGCCCCCACCGGCCAAAGCCGTGCAAGAGCCACTTCACCAGAACCAGCCAGGCGTCATCATACCAGTACCCCCGGCCCACATACACGTCCAGGACTTCCTTGATGTGCGCCACCGCTTCTTCATTGGGCCACATCGTGAACTCGATGGATGGGATCGGCGCTTCCGGCACGACCCCACGCTCGCAGGCGTCGAGCCAATAGGCCCAGCGGCCGTGGCCCTCGTAGCCTTTGTCGGGCCGAGCTAGAACGTCAAGCTGACTCAGATATGGCAGGAGCCAACCTCGTTGCATCTTTGCCAGGTGATTGTCAGCCATCATTACCCCCCTCGTACTACCGCACCCCGCTCAAGTAGGCGGCAGCGTCAGGTCCTTCGTAACGCCGGGAGGCCAGCGAGTCGCCCGACTGACGAAACAGCCGCACGTCCACCACGGCGGTACGCGCCGTGGGGCGCTCGGCCCACACTTCCAGCCGCGCCGCCTGCGTCGCCACCGCCAGGGGGAAGCCACCACCGGGCGGAAAAGGGGCCTCGGCCCGCGCTGCAACATCTCGCGTGAGGACTTCATAAAGGTAGAGGCCGTCCCGCAGCCAGTCGATCATCATCGGCATCAGCCACCAGGTGGTGTGCGGGTCGGCGGCAGTCCAGAGCCGGGCTGCCGGATAGGGCGGGGGCTGCGGCTGCCAGCGCGGGGGATAGCCGGCCCGCAAACTGGTAGTCGGCTCCCGCACTTCCAGGTAGACCACCGGCCCGTCCAATGCCGCCACGACCTGCGCTAAATAGGAGAAGGCGTAGGCCACCAGGAACCGCCCAGGGCCAACCTCCGCGAACTCTTGGCGGCACTCGGCCGGCTGCCCAGGGAAGCGCGTCTCCCCTTCCACCACCGTCTCCGCCCTCAAAGACAATACACCCGTTTGCAACGTCAGCCGCACGGGGGGCGCGTAGGCATGAGCCCAGTTCACACCATGGTCTGTGCCCCACTGCCGGATAGCGTCCAGCGCGGCGTTTAGGGCTGCATGGTCCAGCGCTACTACCTGGCCGGGTTCGCGCGGTAACGTGGCCGCGTAGTCTGGGAAGATACGCTGATCCAAAGCCGCATCAACGCGGCCCCCAACCCAGCGGCAGGAAAGGCCCGGGGAGAGGAAGAACTGCACGGGCATGTCCGCTGGTTGTTCGCCGAGCAAGCGCGCGAGGCGGCTAACCGCCGGACGCGGCCAGACCACGGCCTGGTCCCACACCGCGCTGGTCTCCGCTGCACAGCGACTACGCCCGAGGCGAAAGCCGTCTGTAGCCGTGAACACGAACTCCCCCGGCCGGATGAGCACGCCCAGACCGGCGGGATCGCGGGGCAGGGCGCGGCCCGCGCCCATCGCGCCCGCGAGCTTACACAACGCCTGGACCAGGCGGCCGGCGGGGATTGTCCCCAGATGCAGTTCCGCTGCTTCGGGCCGCAGCGCTCCGGGCGGGGGAATAACTTCGGCGGGCAATGCTGCCCGGGCGGCGGCTGCCCACAGCAAGGGGGAGGAGTGGGCCGCTCGGAGCGTCAAACACACGGGCTGCTGGCCCGGCAGAGCTTTGAGTAGGTCCAACCACTCCGCCCGCACGACCCGCACCCAACGGGTGGCCTGGCCCAGAGCTGTGCCTACCCAGGTTTCCACCGGCAGGTTATATACCGGGTCATGCTCCTGGGCATACAGCGCGACCACGGTGCCATCTTCCGCCAGGGCCAACGCAATCTCAGAGAGCCGCGTCAACGCCGCTGTCGCGCGTTGCCATGCAGTACGGGTCATTTGGTCCGGCATTGGCTTCTCCAGCCTACCTGCGATGCTTCAGTTGGATTTCGCAGTAAAGCAAAGCATTTATCCGGCGGGCGCTTCGGCCTCATCCAGCAGCACCAGCCGGCATTGCCCTACCGGCAGGCCATAGCTTTGCTCGACGGCGATACCCGCAACGTCGCCTTCGTTCCAGACGACGCCCGGCCCGGCCAGGATCAGCGATGGGAGCCGGCCGTACTTTTGGGCAAAGTCGCGGATTGCCTCCGGCAACGGGACACAGAAATCACTCTGGGTGCGAATCGCGCTCATGACTCGTCTCCCGGTTGCGGCGCACGGGGCCGCAGTACCGCGGCGATAGCCACAGCCTGGCTCGCCGTCACTCCTTCCAGCTTCAGGTGCAGGCTATCGGCCTTGATAGCGTCCACCGTCACCCGCACGTCCCCTGCATAGAGGACGGTCTGGGCCCCAGGTTCCAGGTCGGGCCGGCCTAGCGCTTCCAGCACCGCCCGCACCTGTGTGGTCTTGACATTTTCTGCCGCCGCATACCGTTGCTGCCGCGCCAGTGCTTCCGCGTACAGCTCGAGATAGCGGGGCAGAAAGTGGGTCAGGAAATCCCGTCCGATGGCGGCCGGACCCCGCGCCACGGCGCACGAGCGGCGCGGGCGCTTGTCCCAATCACCCGGATAGCACGAGGTCCCTTTGTAGCAAGGGTAGGTGCCGGCAACGGCCACGCGCAAGCCGGCCGACCCGGGGCTGGTCATCTCTAAGTGCAGCGTAGCGCCATCGGCATCCCGGACCAGCCACGCCTGCCACGCCCCACACGGGGGCTTGACCCGCCACTCGGGACCTAACGCGGCGGCCAACGCTTGGGCCAGGCTCTCCATCGTAGTCGTTGCCTCTGTCGTCGGGCCAACCATCGCTCTGCTCCTAGCGGCGCAGTGGCTACAGCACCAAACTTGCCACCCCGCTACTGGGCAAGTCCACGGGCCTACTCAGCTCGACCGCGCCACAGGGCCGCGTTGCGGCGACCGGCAGCGGGGTGCCCCTTTCCAGACAGTGTTCCAGCCGCAGGTACAGTTGCCAGGGGTCCAGGAGCGGCTTGGGACCAATCTTGAACGCCCGCACGGCCACCGGCCAGTCAGCGCCATAGAGCTCCTGCGCGGCCAGGCAGAGGGCCTGCGACGGCCAGGCGGGGGTGATCTGCCCGAGCAGGCTCTGGGCTCGCGCGAACAAGCGCTGCGGCTCGGCCGGCACGCGGTAGACGCGCGGCTGCGGATAGTCCCGCAGCGGCTTGCGCCCCAACAGCAGTTCCCGGCCGCGTACCCGCCGCACTTCTTCCTCCATGTCCACGCACTGTTGGTAGCGGGCCGGCTGCTGGCGGGACAGGGCGGCCCAGTCGTCGGACTTCGCAAACGGGCAACAGAAACAGGCGGAGCGGCGCGGCACCGGCAGGCCAAAGCGGAGCAAGGTGGCACAGGCATCCAGCCGGTCCATGCCCAGGTCCATCATCGGGCAAGAGTAGGTGAACGCGGCGGTATTCCGGAGCTTGGCCGCGCGGGTGGCCTCCTGGCAATCGAAGCCAATAATGACCTCGGCCTCCGGCCCCACCTGCTCCCGGATGTACTGCTTCACGCGGGCAATCTTGAACCTGTCGGTGCAACTACGCCTGGCGCGGGAAGGCACCATGCCCTGGGCGAAGTAGTAGTCGTAGAGGTTGCTGTGCACCTGGCCATGCCGGTCGCGCACCGCGGGGGACACCACCACCAGCTCCATCCCCCGCTCCTGGAGGAAGGGCCGCAGGTAGTGGTCACGGAACACGTAGGTGGTGGGGTCTTCCGTTTCCAAGTCGCTGGTGGCGACGGCCGCCAGGCGCGAGCGCTGGCCGGCCAGTCGGGGATCGCCCCCGGCCAGCAAAGCCAGGACGCTGCTGGAGTCTACGCCAATCCCCGCACAGACCACTACCGGCCGCATACCTTGCTCCTCGCTAGGCGACCTCTACGAGCGCCTGCTCGACGTTGGCGGACGCTAACTCCGCCTGCTTGCGCGCAAAGAGTTCCCCCAGCCCACGTTCTCGCCGGGCCATTTCCTGTACGTGCTCCCACGGAGCGTACAGGAGCCAGCCGAAGGAATCCTCATAGTTGTCCAGCCCGCCCCACACCCACATGACCAGGGCCCACCCGTTATTCTGGCCCACGACCACGTAGGTAGCGTTGCCATCGGCCACGCCGATATTCACGACCGGGGCCAGTTTCTCCAGCCGGTCGAGCAGCGCCTCAGCCTGCTGGCTATACCGCTCCAGGTCCGCGGCGATAGTTTCCCGCCCCCAGGCAATCTCTTGCTCCGCCAAGGCGCTCAGTTGGAGCACGATTTGCTGGGCCTCCCGGCTAAGCACGTCCGAAGTCAGGCCGGTGTCGGCAATCAATCGCGCCAGTTCTTGCTTGTCCATTGGTTCTCCTCACCGGGGACCCGGTGGCCCCCGTTTAGTTGCCGGCCGCCTTCTCGGGCCGGCCCGTCACGTGGAACCGGCCCTCCCGCAGCTCCCAGGTGTAGCCTAGCTTGTCGCGCATGCGGGGCTTGGTCGTCGTCAAGCTGTCCAGCCCAATGCCGCCAACTGCCTCGATGAACAGGGCCGGGGGCAACCCCCCATGTTCTGCGGCCCAGGCCAACAGCACGGCATGGCGCGTTGCACCGTCCAGCCCGGCCAACGCCGGCCGACCCGTTTCCAAGTACTGACCGAGCAATCCCTCGAGCTGACAGCGGGCCTGGTGCTCCGCGGCAGTCGCCCGCGTCCACTCGGGGCCGAGAACCGTGCCCGCCGGCAACAGCGTCAGGACCACATTGTCCGCTTGGGTCTGCATATAGGCCAGGGCGGTTTGGGCCAGTTCGCTCAACGCGGCCACGGCCGCCACCGGCACCGGGTAGAGCGCCGCCCCGTCCTGGGCCTGCGCTGCCCGCGCTTGTTCCAGTAACTTTGCTACATCCACGTCACTCCTCCTGCCAGGGCTGCCCCTGGTGCTGTGATTACCGGGAAATGGGGGCGGGCACTGCCGCCCGCCCCCATCCGGTCGCCTGCCGCTAGAAGGGCAGGTCTTCCTCCGTCAGCGGGGCTTCCTCGCCCGCTTCCTCCTCCCCGCCCGCGAAGCCCTCGCCGCCGGCCTCGCCGCGCGGCAGCAGGATGATTTCCTGCGCCACGACCTCGGTCTTGTAGCGCTTCGAGCCGTCCGGGGCATCCCAGCTCCGGGTCTGGAGCCGGCCCTCGACGTAGACCGGATCGCCCTTGTGCAGGAACTTGACCGCGACATCGGCCAGGTGCTCCCAGGCCACGACGTTGAACCAGGTCGTGTCCTTGTGCTGCTCCCCGGTGGCCCGGTCCTGCCAGGAGCGGTTCGCGGCGACGCTGAAGGTCGTCACCGCTTTCCCGGCGGGGGTGTACCTCATCTCGGGGTCCCCACCCAGGTTTCCCATCAGCATTACCTTGTTCAGTCCACGCATTGCCAATCCTCCTTGCTTGTGTCCTCGGCCCTACTGTGTAGGGCCCTCACCAACAGTCCAAAAGCGGTACTGCTTCCAGCGGTGCGGGCTAGGCGGCCTCGGCAAGTACCTCGACCGCCGCGGCGCGCCGCGTGGTGCCTTTGCGCCTGGGCTTGCTCTGCTTGCGGGTGCGATAGCCGCAGAGGAACGCGACATCACAGCGCGAGCACTCCCAGTCCTCGTGTAGCGGCCCCGGCTCCGGCACGAATCCGTCGTTCAGCGCCGTCAGCAGGTCTTCGGCCTGGGGCACCAGCCATTCCTGCCAGTACTGCGGCACTTTCGAGAGGGGCAGGGGATACGAGATGGTGCGCTGCATCCCCATGTCCATGTAGACCGCCCGCACGTCCCGGACGGGCAGGCCGGCCTTTTCCGCCAGGACAAAGTAGGCGATAAGCTGCCGCTGGTGGTGCGCGTAGATTTCCTTCGGCACCCACCGGGTCGTCTTCCACTCCAGCAGCCGGTGGTAGACGCGGGCGGCGGTGCGTTCCGCCTCAAAGTGCTCGGCGCAGAGGGCGGCCACGTATGCCGGCGGCTGCTGTTCCCGATACCGCGCCACGAAAAGCGGCGGCTGGTCACAGTGGGCGCAGGTGGCCTCCGGCCACACTTCCGCGTTCCAGGGGGCCAGGTACAGCTTTTTGCGGGGCGGAACGGTGATGTCGGGCAGAGCCTCCGCCGCCAAGCCGAAAGGCTCCAGGGTGTCGGGCTGGCCGGAAATCGTCCAGTCCCCGCCGTTCAGCGGGGCGCGGAACCGCCGCTCCACCACCGCGCCGGGGTAGGGATACCGGGCGGCGACAAGGTGCGCGATCTGCCCCCGGAAGCGATACCACCAAGCCTCGGGGCGAACGTAGATTTCCGGCGTGGTGCGCTCCAGCCAGGTCTTGGTGAGACAGCCGGTGATTTGGGTCACGGTCGTCTCTGTCAGGGGGGCCGGTTGCCGGTTGTGCAAGGCAATTCCCCGCAGGATGCTGTAGTCGGTGCCACAGGGCGGGAAGGGCCCGAGCGTAGCACACTCGCGCAGGCACACGTCGAAAGGCACCTTTTCCCGCGCGCCGCCGCCGCGCTTGCAGTGAAAACCGCAGATGGGCATCGTTTCCTCCTGCTGGTGGGCGGGGGAGTGATTCCCCCGCCCACGCAGCGGCGTGCTACGCCGACGCCAGAGTGTCGATGACGTTGGCGGCCTGGCGCGAGATGGCCTGCGCGCCGGGATTCAGGCCGGTCGGGTCGCGCCGCGCGACCCACTCGATGAAGGACAGGCCCCCCTCCTGGGCGGCGATGTCGGCAAAGGTCGTGCCCAAGAAGCCGTGGTACTGCGCGGGCACGTCCTTGGCGTCGAGCGTGACCTTGACCCGCAGGCTGCCGTTGCCGCCCAGTGGGGGGCGGGGCGTCTGCGGAGGGGTCGCGGGTCCCCGGCCGGCGGGCCGCCGCGCACCTTCGGGGAAGGGGCGCGGTTCGCCTTCGTCCTCGGCCGACCCGGTGTACTCATCGGTGCGCCGATAGCGCGGGGGCCGCTCATCGGGGTCCGCCTGGGCCGGCTTCTCCCACAGGGGGACAAAGCCAGCGGCCCGGACCTCAGCTTGCCGCTGCGGATCGGCCAGGAACTCGCGCACATCCGGCGGGATGAGCAGGCTGGTGAACGCCGCCATGTCGTTCAGACCGGCGGGCAGGCCGTGCTCGATGGCGACAACGGAGCCGCCATCTTCCATCGCCGTGACTTCGCCGCAGAGCAGCGGGACAGCCACCGCGTACTGCGGCAGGCTCCGCTTCGTGCGCCCCTGGACCTGGCGCAGGAGGTCTTCCAGCGCCTTGACAACATCGCCGACCGCCTGGGCCGCCTTGGACGACACGGTGAGCATGAACCACGTGATGTGGGGCCAGGCATCGAGCCACACGCCCACGTACTGGTCCTTGCTGTGCGCACCGGCGGCGTAGGGGGCGGCGGGCTGGCCCTTGGCCAACTCCCAGATGGTCGGGCGCTTGCCAAAGAACACGTAGTTGAGGCCCCGCATCAGGAGGGCCGGCACCTTGGCCGTGCCTTCCTGGTGCGCCACGTTGCGGCGCTCGATGCGGTAGGGCTCCCCGGCCACGGTGATCTCGGTGGGGAGCAGGGCGGCCACTTCTTCCGGCATCCGGTCCAGGGGAACCTCAAAGGCTCCCTTGGTTTCGTCACCGTCAGTGACCATGACGAGCTTGTGACCGAACTGGACCCACAGGAAGCTCGGGGGCCGGTCCACGTCGGGGAACCCATCCAGCAGGCCGGTGAGGTCCACCGGGGGTTCCTTCGCCTTCGGTTTCGCTGCTGTTCGTGCCATGACGCATCCTCCTCGTGCTGACGCCCGTAAGGGCAGGTATTCCGGCAGGATTCGCCTAGAGCATCCCACCGGCCAAGAGCCCCAATGGCTCAATGGCGAAAGTTAGGGTGCGGGGCCGTGGTCACCCGCGCCGCCGCCAGATTAGGTCTACCGCCAACCACAGGAGACCGCAGATAATGCACAGTTCGAGCATGGCTGTCCTCTACAAGTCCCAAGCCACAACGCGGATAGTTTCGTTCACCGGGCCAGACGATACCACTGGCGCAGCCACGGCTGCGGGAGCGGGAGCCGGGGCCGGGCGGGGAACCGGGGTTGCCGCGCTGCGGGCGACCTGGGCTTCCTGCCGGGATGCGCTGTAGCGGCGGTTCTTGATGGCCTTGATGTGCTTGCAGTCGGTCCGAGGGGTGTGGAACTTCCACGCGGGGCAACTGCAAGCAAAGCTGCCGTCATAGTCCTCGGACACCGTGTACTCTTTGTCCGGGTCCGAGTAGCTCTCTACGTACCACTGTTGTTTCCACGAGCGACCAGCCATAGCAGTCCTCCAGGGTTACGCCACTTGCCGCAGGAGCGCGGTAACGTCCTGCCGCTCCTGTGCCACGGTCGCCAGGGCCGCTCCCATGTCGTCGGGGAGGGTGCGGTAGAAACGGGCTTCATCTTCCAGGATGTGGATTTGATCTTGCAGGGCGGAGGCAATGCGCTGGCGGGCGGTGGGGGAAAGCGCCACCAGCCCGAGCCGGGTGAGGATTCTTTTGAGTGCCTGCTTTACATATTCACGCATAGCCTTTGTCCTGGCTTTGCCGTAGCATCATCACTACAATTGCTACACTGTAGTGATTATACTACAAAGTAGTGGATTTGTCAAGTGGCAAAAATCAAGCAAGGGGGGCAGATGCGGCTACTTTGTGCGCCAAATACGTGGGCGGTGGACCGCTGCCAGAACGACATGGGCAGTCCTTTGTCCCCGGCAGCGAGACCGCGAGAAGTAGACCCTCGGGCGGTCCCAGTCCAGCATGTCGGTCTTTCCGTAGAGGTGACATAACCTATATCACAGAAATCCGCCCGGGAGGAAGTGGACGGGCCGGCTGCCGCGCCACAAGCGCTGCCTAGAGTGTCCAGCCCGCGCCGCCGTCCTGTCAGGAGACCGGGGGCCGGTAGTTAGGGGGCTGACCGGCCCCCGGTTGCCAGAAAAGCTCTCTGTTGCTACAATAGACAGGTACAGACTGAACTCGTGCCTACAGGAGTGGAGATGAGCTGCAAAGGTGAACGTGATCGCCAATCCAAGGTCCTGGCCGCGGCCTCCCGCATAGCCACGGGTGGGGTAGACGGAGCGGCCCACTGTCTGCATCCCGGCTGCGATCAGCCTCTGAACACGGAGCAAAAGTGCCCGCGCGGTCACAGCCAGTGCCCCACGGACGTCGTACAGGCGCTGTTGCTGGCAGCCGTAAAGTGGCGTCCCGGACAAACCGATGGGGTTCCGTGGCAGGAAGCACAGCGCCAGGCTCGGCTGGCCCTAGATACCGCCAAGGAAATTGGCGATGAGCGTCTCGCCTCACGAGCGCGCCAGACTCTTGACGGACTCGCTCTACTGCGCCAGAACGGAGCGGCGGCCCCCGTCGGATTCTCATCCCTGGGGTCACTGTGGTCTTTGGCTGACCACGCTGGCAGCCCAGATAGCTCCGATCCGGCATTGTCCCCAGCAGACCTGCGCCGGTTGGCCGACCAGGAACAGCACGGTTCCCTGGTACGGGAACGACTCTTGCTTATGAGCTTGCAGCGGGGCTTGCGTGAAGGCGACATGCCCAGCGTTGCCACCGCTCTTACTATGCTTGGCGATGACGCCGCTGCCGCAGCGCTAGCCGCTCCTGCGCTCGATGCCCGTCACGGGCAGGCCGGCCGCGCTATCGTCTACTACAACCTGGCTATTGAATTAGCCCGCCAGTTGGAAAACGCCCCTGCGGAGAACTATCTGCTGGGGGCCGTGTCACGGCTATCCAGCCTGCTGAGCAGTACCGCTACCGTACCCGCTCCGCTTCTTTCCACGACTATTCTGGAGTCCTACCAAGTGAGCCCCGCTGACTACACGACCTACTATCGGGTAATGGCATTGGATTCTCCCGAGGCCGCCGAGATGCTCCGGTCTGCCCATCTTACTCGTGAGGAAGCATTGGCACGGGTGGAACGAGCGCGTCAGGAGCAGAACCTGATTCCGCATACACGCGACCTGCACATGGCCGGTGGCGTGTATACCCCCGCGCGGCAGACTCTGCATAACGAACTACTGGCCGCAATGGTGGGCGGCAAACCGTCAGTGCCACCAGGGCAGCAACCGACCATCATCTTTACAGGCGGTGTGCCGGGGTCTGGCAAGTCTTCTATGCTACGGTCCCCAGTCTATGCAGAGCGACTGGCTGGCTACGTAGTGTTGGATTCAGATGTGATGAAAGCCCGGCTCGCCCAAGCTGATGGCATTGAAGCCCTGGGTCACCACGCCCAATCCTACCAACTGGAAACGGACGATGTGATGGCGCGAGCCTTGCAGTCGGCGATAGCGCAGCACCAGAACATTGTCCTAGACGGCTCGATGAAAACGGCTGAGAAGATGCTCGCCCTGGCCCGCACGTTCAGGGCCCTGGGCTACCGGGTCGAGGTGGCGTATGCCGACCTGCCGCTGGAGAAAGCCATGGTCCGAGCGATGGGGCGCTTTCTCCGCGGCAGCCGCTTTGTTGACCCCGCTTACGTCGCCAGTCATGACCACCGCAACCGCGGCACCTTGGAAGCGATGAAGGCGGAATGCGATGAGTGGCGGCACTGGAACACGGATGTGCCTAAAGGTCAACTTGCCACGTTAGTTGGTGAAGGGGGACGCGATGCCTAAGTTGTCCGGAGTGTCTGACGGTGAGGATGCGACTCTTGACCGGCTGCTGGCGATTGACTTTAGCCTCTCCTGTTACGTATGTGCTCGCTTTCAAGGGGAGGGCCGCTGCGCGGCCTACCCCGAGGGTATTCCAGCGGTGCTTCTGAGTGGAGAGAAAACGCACGTAGAGCCGTATCCGGGAGATCATAGCTTGCGGTTTCTACGGCAGGGCGCAGCTCCGCCGTAGAACACGGCCAGCATAGTCCTTGCGCTCTCAGCCCCGGGGGCGGCCAGATGGCCGCCCCCGGGGCTAGACATAATTACTGTGCGTTTTGAACGGTCTGGCTACTGCGGCTTCACCACCGCGTGCACGCCTCACCGATAAGTTGGACATGAACATGGTAGAGCACCACCACAACGACCATGCGGGTCCAGCCCAAGGAGGTGTGACACGAGTACCACTGACGAGAACCGCCCAGCAGACGTTCCCGCACAACCACAGCAATACCAATACAAGGTTGACTACTTTGCCGCCACACAGGCTCCCTTCTATGTCCCCGAGCGGGTTGGCGACCAGATCACTGTGCATATCAATAAGGCCCATCCGTTCTTCGACGTGCTGTACGCTGCCCTCCTACAGTCGCCGGGGGGAACCCGGGCCAAAGAAGCCGTGGACCTGCTGCTCATCACGCTGGCACGAGCCGAGGCGACAGCAGAGACTCCCGCAGCAGCGCAGCGCTATGCGCACCAACGCCAGCAACGGTGGAGCCCCTTCCTGGCAAGTGCGCTGGCGAGCCTCCGCCAGCGGCTGCCCCTGGACGACGAAGAGGGCGCGGCCAGCCGCTGAGGCCCCCTTTGGCAGTGAGGCAGTACCGCCAGTGTGACATAATACACAGAGCCGAAAGCCTTTCGAGCGCCGGTCGGGACAACAGCGTACCGCCGTACCCAGTGGCGTGCGGCGATCCGTTTACAAGCTGCATTTGTCGAAAAAAGTCCGACACCGCGCCAGCCGCAAAAATAGGGTCTTGTAGTTGACATAACTCTCTTTTTGTTAGCTAACGTCGCTTATTCAACGCTATGCGACGCTATTCCACTCGCAGATTATGTCTACTTGATGGCCTATTTTCATGTCTCGATCAGGATGCCGGAACTGCTACTTTATTGCGATTCGTTATATTCCCGCTGCGGGCAGGGCCCATTGCGCGCGACAAGCCCACCCCTTATAATTGTCCGTTATATTATTATGTCTCCTTCCCGGTGGTGCCCCGTAACGCCACAGCCGGCGAGGTGTCCTCGCCGGCTGCTAGCTGACACAGCTCACTGACCGTTTACTGCCAACTTAGGGACGTTTTGCTGCCAACTCTCTGACAGCAGCACCTGGCGGCCTATGTCACGTTCCGCTGACCGGCTTGGTACTGACGCTGCTCGGCCGGCCGTTACCGCGATGCTTTACTGCGAAATCGCAGTAAAGCATCTATCCTCTCTCCTGCTCTTCTTCCACAACTTCCAGGTCCGCAAGGGGTATCCAGTGGTCAATGCCATTCTTCTGCACGACCACCGCCGCCGGTACAGCGTTGTCCCCGTAGTTCCAGTACCAACGCTCCAGCACCTTCCCGTCCTCGTCCTGCGGGAGGAAGGTACAGATTTGCACCGTTCCTTCCTCCTGTTGCCCAGGAGCCCACGGATCAGCAAAGCGCACGCGCATGCCCGCTTGCCAGGTGCGCTCGACGCCATCTTTGCCCACGCCCGTCTCAGAACGACGTTTGAGCGTGCATAGATAGGCCGCGAGTGACCGCTGCTCCAGGTAGTCGTCCCGCGCGGCCAGCCAGCCTACCAGCCGCTGCCGGTCTCGGACATACCCTACAATCGGGCCGCCCAACCCCACGGCTACAGCCCGCAAGCGCTCGGTGGGGAACAGTTTCTTGTCCGCCGCCACCACTTTTGTCCAGATGACGTCTACGGCCCCCTGCGCCGATCCATAGGGAGACACACTGTCCAGTCCCGGCAGGGCTGTCGCCCGCAGCCGTTCCTCGAGCGCCTGCTCGACCACACCATCCAGCTCCTCCTGGCGGTGGTGCCGCGCCCGTTCCTGCTCCGTCCGCCCATACGGTACATGGGGCCCTTCCACCTCCCTTTGCAACCGCCGTAAGACCACCAGGCGGTCCAGGAGGGCCGCAGCCTCAGCCGGACTCGTCGGGCGGCCCAGCGCCGCCACCTCTTGCGCCTGGTTGGCGAACTCCTGGCCCGCTTGCACCCGACGCTCCAACTGAGCCAGCTCCTTCTTGGTGACCTTCCTCTCGCGGCCGGCTAGGAGCTCGGCCACCGTCGGTGGTCCCTGCGGCTCCCCGCTCCCCAGACGGTCCAAGGCGGCCCGCAGTGCGGCTAAGTCCCCGCTGCTCGGCCGGCCCTGGTCGTAGTAGGCCGGGTTCACCACCCGTTGAGCAGCGGCGAGTAACTGCTGGACGTGCTCGGGCGAGATAGCGTTGGTCGTTGCTGGCGCAGCCGAGGGCTGCCGCCGCGCCAGCAGTTCATCCAGCTTCTGCTGCGCCTCCTGCCGCAGGTGCTCCACCCCCTCCGCCAACTCCGCCGCCGTCCAGTTCTCTTTACCCTTCATATAGGCAGCCCAGACCTCGACTGTGACCTTGCTCTGCGCGTCCCCCGGCGTTTGCTCATACTGCGCCAGCACCTTAATACAGGTGTCCCAGTCGTTATCCGTATCAACGTTGTAGTAGACAAGGACGTCCTCGCCGCTGGCCAGACTATCCGTAACCGCCTCGGCTACGTTCTCCCAGAACAGCTCCTGGTCGTCTCGTCCAAACGCATAGACCGACCCGTCTTCTCTCAGCAACGTGTCCTCGTCCATCGCCTCCCGCAGTCGTTGCACTACCGGGGATACGGGGGGTTCTAGCGACACGCCGACCGCCATCTTCGCCGCTTTCACCCGGGGGTCATCCTGCCAAGATGCCTCGCCGCCGATGGCTATGACCTCCAGCAGGCCCAGGATATGCTCCTCTCCCTGCCGGTAGGCCGTAGCGTCATCCAGTAAGGATGCCTCTCCGAATGACGCTAAGAAGCGCTGCGCACCCACCACCCGGTCGTCAGCCTCCCATCTCGGATGCTGCGGGAGCAGCTCCTGGACGGCGCACCACAGCCCCGCCAGCTCGCTGGGATACCCGCGATCCTCCGCGCCGCCCTGGACATGGTTGTTCTGGACGCAGCGGTTCGTCGCCAGGTTGACCAGGGAGGTACAGCCCTCATGGTCGCAGCGCTGCCCGCCATCCACTTGCCCCGGTGCAATCCGGGCCTGCGCTTGCAAGCGCGCGGCCACTTCTTCAGCCCACTTGTCCTTGCAGCTCATCTGGTTCCTCCTCCGTAGATACTTCCTACGCCGGGGCCATGTCCTGCATGCTGACCTCACTCAACAGCACGGTTGTGACATTAACAATCTGTCCCAACCCATCGGCGCGGCGGCGGCTGGCATCACGCACCGCCACTGTCGCGGTCGGGTGCAGCTCGTCTGCTTCTGCCCACCTATCCTCCCCCGCCGGCCGCTCCTGGAGGAGTACCCCGTTGCGCACCACACCAAAACCGCAACGCTCGATAGTGCCGTGCAAGTGCCGGCCCGCCTCAACCCACTCCACGGGGTCTCCCTCCCGCCAGGTCCGCTCCTGCCCATCCCTCCCCGGCGCGGTCAAGGTGGTCCGGTGGCTGCGGCCTAGCTCGCGCAGCAGCATGTGGTGGGCACTCCGGGCGGCCGGTGCCCGCAGCCAATCCACCACCACCTTCCGCGACGCATACCGGGCGCACGGCATCCCCACTGCCGCCGCCCGCTCCCGTAGCTCTGCCGTGGGAAAGCAGGCGGCATCTCCTTGCACCTGGTCTAGCCAGACCTGGCCGACGGTCTCGTTGGCCGCAGCCAGCCAGCCGAAGCGCGGCCCGGGCTCTCCTGTCTCCGTTTCCACCCGCTCGTCAATGGCCCTCCGCACTACCGCCTCCCACGGCCAATCCATCTGACTGGGGGGCTCCGCTGGGTGTTCCTCCGGGGTCAGCGCCGTCGCCTGGTGTTGCTGTTCCCGCAGCGCCAAGAGGCGGTCCAGCAGGGCCGAGCCCCCGAGTTGGCCGCGCCGCTCCGCTAACCGTAACTGTTCCAGCCCCACGACAAACGCCGCGCCCGCCTCGACCCGTTGTTCGAGGTGTGCCACCTGCTCCCCCGTGGCGGCGATGCCTTCATGCGCCAGCACATCCTCCACGCTAGCCGGTCCCCCCTGAGCCGGCAGCAAGCTTCCCGGCAGCCGCGCCAGAAGTGAGCGGAGCGCCTCCACACTCGAAGTATAGGGGTGGCCCTCCATGGAGCGCGTCGGGTCGCAGACCCGCTCCGCCGCAGCGCGCAGTTGCCGCAACGCTTTCTGCGTTTGCCCCAAGCGGGTTCCCAGGATGCCGATGGCGGTAATGGGGTCCTGGGGGTTTTCCCCATCCCCCATGTCTACGCCGGCCGCCACCAGCGCCTCATGGACGGCCCCCGCAAAGTCATCCGCCTCGGCGGCCCGTTCCTTGTCCCGGTGCGCTCGTTGCGGCCAGGTCAGTATCCGGGCTACCTGTTCCTGCGCGGCGACCAGGAGGCTTTCCGTCGCCGTGACCACCTGCGGCCACTCCCACTCATCAGGGGGCTCGGTGCCAGTATGCAGGATGTCCACTAACAGCTTGGCCGACTGCGGATTGCCGGGCTCCCGATACACCGTAGTGCCGATGCGTACTTCAGTGTAGCCATCATCGCCCGTGTGGGCCTCACTACCGTACCGCCCCACGCCCAACTCCAGCGGGATCGGCGGCAGGTGTTCGCGCACGGCCCACAGCACCCGCGTCCAAAAAGCCTGCACATCCCCGGTATCGGGGGTATAGACCTCCCCGCTTTCCCGCAGCAAGCCCTCTTCCTCCAGCAGCTCGCGGACGCGAACCACCACAGGTGAGTCTGGGGTGATATTGAGGGCCAGTTGCGCCGCCTGTATCCGGGGGTCGCTCCGCCACGTCGCCTGGTCACCGGCTTCGCCGATGACTTCCAGCAACGCCCGTAAATGGGCGCAGCCTTGCTCCCAGTCGCGCGACCGCTCCTCCCCGGGGGCCATATCTTCCACGTAGAAGCGGCGGGCCGCCACTACGCGGTCGTCGGCGGCCACCCCGGGCTCCTGTTGGCTCAGCTCCGTGATCGCACACCACAGCCCGTCCAGCTCCGCCGGGGTCTGCCGCGCGCTGTCTCCGCCCTGGACATGGTAGTGTTCCACGCAACGGCTTGTCGCCAGGTTGACCAGGGAGGTGCAGCCCTCGTGGTCGCACCGCTGCCCCCCATCCACCTGCCCCGGTGCAATCCGGGCCTGCGCTTGCAAGCGCGCGGCCACTTCTTCAGCCCACTTGTCCTTGCAGCTCATATCTACCTCCATGTGCGCAACGGGAGGCCCGCCGCCAACTACTCCACCAGTGTCAGGTCAGACAACAACATCGGCTGCCCCTTCAGCACCCGCCCCCCACCACTGGCCGCGTGCCGGGCAAACACCTCCACGGCTGGTTGCAGCGTGGCCGTGTCCGGCCAGTGCTCCTCCCAAGACGCCAAACCCTCTCGAATCTCTCTCGTCTCGCCAACAACTACCCGCAGCCCACAGCCGGTGATGACTCCCTGGTGCTCCGTGCCCTCTCTGTCCTGCCAGCGCACCTTTTCATTGGCCCGCCACGTGCGCTGCTGCCCATCCTTCCCCACGGCCACGATGGTCTGTCGCTTGCTCCGGCGCAGCCCCTCGATCACCGTATCGCGGGCCGCTGCCGCCGACTTCGCGCCCAGCCACTGGACTACCAGCCCCCGCGAAGCCAGGGCCGCATGCGGCATCCCGGCCTGCGCCGCCCGCTCGCGCAGCAGCTTCATGGGGTACTGCTGTGAATTGGCACCGACCTGCCCCGTCCACAACGCCCGGGCAGTGTAGGCCGCTGCTTCTACATGGCTTACGCCCCCGGCAGTTGCTGCCTTGCCCTGGGCGACGCGCCCATCCACAACCTGTTCCACCACGTTGTCAAAGAGCCCTTCCGAGCCCCGGCCAATGTCGGCGGCACCGCCGACATATTGCGGACGCGTTGGTTCATACGCGGCATGGCTCTCCTGCCGCAGCGCCATGAGCCGGTCGAGCAGCTTCTCCGGGGCCAAAGGACCTTGCGCCAGCTCCTGCTCCAACTGCCGCACGCCCTCCACGAGGGCGACCCCATGGCCGACCCGGGCCTCGACCTGCTCATCCTGCGCCAGCGTTGTCTGCGTAATCCGGTTCTGGGCCAGCACTTCGCTCACGCTCGGTGGGGTCCACTCTTGGGTCGCAGCGGTCCCTAACGCCGCCTGCAACGCCTCCACGTCGCTGCGCAGCGGTTCACCCCGCACGTGCCGGCGGGGATCGGCGACCCGCCGCGCCGCATCAAGTACCTGCTGGGTCTGCGCGCCCAGCGCCGGGGACGGCGCGGCCACCGGCTTTTGCAGCCGCTCCTGCCACGACGACATAGCAGCCAGGAAGCTAGCCGGCACAAACCGGGCCACCCCATCCTCGTCTTCTTCCTCCCCCTCGCCTTCCTCATAGGAGTCTACAATGCCGTTGGCGATGTCCAGCTTGCCCGCCGCCGCCGCAAGCAGCGCGCTCAGCGATTCCACCGCCGCCGCGTCGAGCTGCACGGCCCCGCCGGCCTGCTGGGTTACGCCCGACGATTGCCGGGTTCGCGGGTTCCGCTGCGCCAGGAGATTGTCCAGGCGGGTTTGGGCTTGCTCCCGCAGGCTCTCCAGCGCTGCCCCTAACTCCGTTGCGGTCCATTCCTCTCGGCCGCGCAGGTAGTTGTTGTAGACCTCCACCTTGGCTTTGCTGTGCGGATCGCCGGGGGTCTGCTCATACGCTACGCTGATGGTGACACCGGCATCGCCATCACTATCCACCGCCACAGAGGAACTATAGTCCGCCGGTTGCCCATCTACGGTCAGCGCGCCTCCGGCCGCGGCCAGCATGCTCTCCCAGAATAGCTCGATGTCCTCCCGGTCGAAAGTGCTGGCCCCCCCGTCCTCCCGCAGCAAGCCCTGGTCCTCCAGCATGTCCCGTAACTCACACAGGGCCGGGGATTCCTCCGGCTCCCCGACGGCCATCCTGGCGGCCCGCACTCGCGGATCGTCCTGCCACGCCGGTTGGTCCGCAGCCTCGGCGATGACCCGCAAGAGGAGTTTCACGGCGGTCAAGCCTTGCGCGTAGGCGGTTTCTTCCTCCACCTGCCCCGCGCCCTCGGCTACAAAACGCTGCGCCTCGATAACTCGCGCGTCCAACTCGCGCGCGGGCTCCTGTTGGACCAGCTCCTGCACCGCACACAACAGCCCGTCGAGCTCTGCCGGATACTGCGGCTGCTCCGCAGCCCCACCCTGGACATGGCCTTTGATGCAACGCTGGGTGGCGCGGTTGACCAGTTCGGTACACCCTTCATGGTCGCACCGCTGCCCCCCATCCACCTGGCCGGGGGCGACCTTCGCCGCCTCCGCCAGCCGGGCAGCTACTTCTTGTGCCCACTTGTCTTTGCAGCTCATAGGACCTCCTCGTCAGCCGCTGCGCTGTCCATCTTGTGTTCTACCCACTCCCAATAGCCGAGGTTCGTGTCTCCATTGCCCGCTTCACTCTGCCAGTCCCCGCGCGGATAGCGGGCATCCTCACCCCAGGGGTCCTCGGGATAGGCATAAGCTCCTTCCACGTCGCCCTCCTGGTCGGGCCGTTCTGGTGCATCGTCTGCTTCCCGCTGGTGTTCCACCCACTCCCAATAGCCGAGGTTGGTGTCGCCGTTGCCTGCCTCACCCTGCCAGTTCTCCCGGGGGTACGCGGCATCCTCACTCCAGGGGTCAGCCGGCCGGGAATAGCTCCCCATTATGAAGGTGCGGCCCAGGGGGTCATCCTCTTGGCGCTGCTCCAGATAAGCGGCGGTTCGCACCTCGGCCGCCTCTTGCTCCCGGGCTTCCCGCGCTCCGGCCAAGATCGCCTGCGCCCACTGCTCCGCCGTAGCGGCATCCGTGCCGCCACTGGGGGCCGACGGCCAGTTGATGAGCGGAGGCTCACGTCGGGGCGTCTTGCCGTAGCTGTGGCGGTGATGATAGACCTGCACCGCCATAGGGGCATCTGCGGTCAGCTTGATTTCGGTTAGTCTGTCCTCGCGGGTAATGACCAGCCCCCCAGCCGCGCGGGCGCGCCGCGCCCGCAGCTCGTCCCACTTGGCCTTTGCTTCTGCGGAGAGCCGGTTTGCCAGCTCCTCAATCTCCGGGGCGGTCCAGCGGTCCTGGCGGGGCATCGTGCGGTCCAGAACCGTATCCGTAATCCGCCCGCTTTGCTGATCGCCCGGGCGGGCATCATACACCACGCTCAGTCTTACCACCGCATTGCCCGCCGTATCCAGGTGTGATTCCCAGCCCACGCGCATGGAGTCTTCCGGCAGCGAGGTGTTATCGGCCAGCCCCAACAATACGGTGTCCCAAAAGCGTTGCCGTTCATCGTCGCTGCCCAGGTTGACGGAGCCATCCAACTGGAGCATCTTGTCGCAGTCCAGCAAGACGAGGACATCATGCGCCACGCGCGACCGTGGGGGCCCGGGCTTACTCGCCAGCGCCATCTGCGCCGCCTGCATTCGCGGGTCATCTTGCCACCCCTCCCCCTGGGCCCGGATGACGGCCATGACCTTTTCTATATGGGCACAACCTCGCTGGTACGCCTCCGCGCCGTCATAGGGATACCCGTCTCCATCAACGAACAGCACGGCGTCCAGCGCAGCCTGGGATAGCGGCATAGGCTTCTGGGCGACCACTTCCTCCAGCAGACACAATAACCCGCGCAACTCTGCCGGATACCGCGCTTGCTTCTGGTCTCCGCCCTGCACATGGCCTTTTACGCAACGCTGGAGCGCGCGGTTGACCAGTTCTGTACAACCGGCGTGGTCGCAGCGCTGCGCCCCGTCCACCTGGCCCGGAGCGATCCGGGCCGACGCGGCCAACCGACTTGCTACTTCCTTTGCCCAGAAATCCTTACAGCTCATTCCGCGGCCTCCTGCTTATGTCTACTCTCGGCGGCCCTCGCTGACGAGACCGCAACTAGCATGCCTCGCGTAAGCCCGCTGCTGCCGGACGACTGGCCCGCCGCGCCAGCTCCACGAGGGCCCGCATGTGGGCCCTCCAATCCTCCATCTGGCGGGCATAGGGCGCGCCAGCGATGGCGGCGAGCCGCGCGGCCACCACTCTAGCCCGGCCCAAATAGCGCTCGGCCGCAGCCACGTCAGGAGGTTCACCGAGGTGCAAACGCGCCAGGTACAGCAAGGCGGTCATAGCGGCCCCCCCATGGCCCGCTTGCACGGCCGCGTTGTAGGCTTGGGCCATCCGCACCTTGCGCGCCGCCTCATCCCCGGCGACAGCTTTCCAGGACGCGACCATCTCCACCCGGCAGTACGCCTCCGCTTGCCACCACCACGCTTCGCGCGCCAGATCGTCTTGGCCCTGCCGGGCCGCTTGCTCCGCCAATCGTCCAAGCTTCGCGCCGACGACAGCGGCTCCGACCTGGCTGCCCCTGATCTCCTCACCATAGCGAGCGATAGCCGCACGCAGTTCTTGTCCTGCCAGCTCGGGGCCAGCCGCCTGCCGGTCGCCCTTGGGCGTCTGCTCTCTGCCAGCCGCTGCGGCTTTGGGCAGCACCGGCGCGGCTAGTGGCTCAGGCAGGACGACCAGCCGTTGCACCGTCGGTGGCAAATCCGCCAGCCTTACATCCTGCGGGGAAGCCACTACGCGGCCTAGCCGCTGGCCGGCGATAACCGCCAGCACCCGCGCCCGCATCGCGGGTCCCGCCCAATTGCGCACGACACAGCAGCGTCCCACGCTGCTCCCCTGAGTCCACCGGCCCCAGTGTCGCCCGATGCTCGCGCGCAGCGCATCGTCGAGCCGGTCGGCATCGTCCGTACTCACCACGAACTCGTCGGCGGCCAGACCGGCAAACAGGTTCGTTATCGCCGCAGGCGGCGAACCCACTATCGGTCCATCACCCAGGAGCGCATGGGCGTGCTGGGTCAACTCGGCTGCGCCAAGCTCTAGCGCCACATCCAGCGCCAGCCGCGCATACTGCTGCGCCAGAACCACGTTGGCCTGGCGATCCAGACCAAACGACCGCGTGCTTTGCAAGTTATATGCCGCCTTCACGAGCGCACGGGCCACATCCTCCGGACACTGGCTGTGGCCGCCCGGACACTCTTGCCGCGTGTTGAGCGGTTGGTTGCAGCCGGGGTAAAGACACCGGGCGGCCCCATCCACCTGGCTGCCCGCGATACGCGATGCCGCCCGTAATCCCGCCGATTGTCTTTTCTTCTCACCCGCGCAGCTCATGCCGCCTCCGGCTTAGGTCTCTTCTGCGGTGACAGGTGGCTCTACCCCAGCAGGGCGGTCCTTTCTTGGCCCCCGACGGTGCTTCCGGCGGGCCGGCGCAGCATGGCTCGCATGGCCTACATGCTCACCCACCGTCGCCAGTACCAGTCGACGCAGCGCGGTCCGCACTACGTCGGGCACGTAACCGGCGAGTGCTTGCCCCGCGGGAGTGTTGAACGACCCATAGAGCGGGGCGGCCTGGACTAGCCGCGCGCCCTCGCCCCAGACCTCTGCTTGTATGCTCAGGATGCGCGCCTCGCTCACCAACAGGTTGCCCACCGCGCCCAAGCCGGCCGCAGCATGGCCTTGCGGGCACGAACCATCCTTGTGCAGCGGCGCACCGCATTGGCACCGCAGCGCTCCGTCCACACACGCCGGAGCGATCTTGGTAGCCTGTATAAGGCGGTCACGACCTTCTGCCACCACTTCTTACAGCTCATCGCTGGTCTCCACCGTCAGCCAAGCTAACGGAACGGTCCTCGACCACCCGCTTTGTGGGCCGCCGCGTAGCAGAACATTCCCCGCTGGCACCAATACATCAGTGTCGGCCCCCGCGTAGTGGCTGGCACTCCCCCCCAGCGAGGTGATTTGCAACTGACACACCCGCAGCTCGCCCCGCAGCTCGCTTCCATCGGGGTCGGTAAAGCGCACGCGCTCCCCCTGCCGCCAAACCCGCATAGCCCCATCTGCGCCCGCCGCAGCCATCTCTTTGTGTCGGCCCTGGCCCAGTGTGTTCAGAATCTCGCGGTACAGGCTGTGCTCCGTTGTGTTAGCGGCCCAGTGGAGGATCAACTGCCGCGAGGCATACTGGGCATACGGCATCCCGTCCTCCGCGGCCACCGCCCGCAGTAGGGCCAGGGGAAACCGGGCCGCGTCATTCCTTACCTGCCGCCAGCAGCGTTGTAGAGCGCGTTCGGCCGCGCCCAGCGGTCCCAGCGCTTCCCGCCCGTCCTCCAACGGGTCGGGGCCGGGATACATTCCGTTCACCGTATCGGACACGACCGCTCGAAAACGCGCTTCTTCCCGTGGCTCGGCCACCGGGGCGTTGCACATCTGCGCCATGGCCCGGAGCCCCAACAATCGTTGCAACCAGCGACGCGGCTGAGTACGCGCTTCGCCGGGGTACGCCAGCGCCTCCCGCATGCTGCGCACGAAAGTCACCCCTGTCTGGCAGCGGTATTTCAGCGTTCGACATTGGCCATCCGTTGGGGAGAGGGCACTCTGGGCCAGCCCCTCCGCCAACCGCTCATTGACCCTCTGCTCTGCACCACCCTCGGGGTCACCCAAGGGTCCTAATGCCTGCCGCAGCGACTCCAGCGCGGCAGCATGCACAAAGGACCGCCCAGCCCGCACCCGTGGGTCGTCGTGCAGTGTCGCGCTTTCCTCCGGGGAAAGGGCGAACTCGGCCCGCTCCACCAGGTTGACGAGGGCAACCACGGCCTCCGCTCCCTCCTGCGCCACCTGCCCCGCGTCCCCAGCGGCCTGCTCCTGGGCGGTACGGCTAAAGTCCTGGATGGCTACCACTCTGCCCTCATCCACCGCCGACAGCAGCCCCCGGTCCCGCAACTCCCCGGCCAGGCACAGCAGGGCATCCAGCTCCTGCGGATAGCCGGCCTCGGTAACACCCTGGCTGTGGCCCTTGACACAACGCCCGGCGGCCCGGTTTACCAGGGCGTCGCAGCCTGGCCGGGTGCAGCGCTGGCCGCCGTCCACCTGGCCGGGAGCCACCCGGCTCGGACCGGCCAGCCGGCCCGCCAGCTCTTTTTCCCAGAAGTCCTTACAGGACATCACACGCCTCCTCACGCGGGCTGCGGCTTGAGCGGCTGGTGCCGCGGCCAGCCTTCCGGCCAGTGGCGCTGGCGCGACCGCTTCTCACCGCACATGCATGTGGTCAAGGTCCGGTAAGGCAGCCCGCAGGAAAAACAGTGGAGCAAGCCCTCGACACCCAATGACTCGGCCACCCCCCGCGCCTCGTCAACCAAGGCATGGGCCTGCGCATACGTGGCCCAGCGCACCGTGTGTTCGATCCGGCCATCCGTTTCCAGGCGGAAGGTATGCACCGGCCAGTTTTTGTCCTCGGCCCCGTCGGCCGGATTGATGAGGTCCTCCATCACCACCAGCTCCGCACCCGGCCCGCCGCGCTCGGGAAAAGTGGTAAGCGACCGCAAGATCGTGGGGCCGACCTGCGGAATAACTCCGGCGGCTACATTGACCTGGGCCTGGCGCACCACGTCTTCCGGCGCTGGCGCGGTGCCGGCGAGCTGCTGCGCCGTCGCGTAACCGTACAAGACTTCGTACACGGACTGCCAGTCCCCGGGAGCATTAGGGGCGTCCGCGAGCGTGTTCGCCCGACAGTTGGCGAGTAGCTGTTCGGCGTTGCCGGCCCCCCGTACCTGCTCCGCCACATGTACTGCCAGATTGCGGGCCGCAATCTCGAAGTCATGTTCATAAGCGCGGCGCTGTCGCAGGATTTGGCGCGCCGCCGGGATTTGGGTCACGACCCACGGCGAGCGCAGCAGCGCCTGACCGGCCACGATACCTCGCAGCCGGTACGCTACGCGCAGCCAATCCTCCTGCCGCAGTTCGATCTTGCCGAGCAGGATGCGCGGCACCTCGGTCAGCACGGCCAAGAGTTTCCTGTCTTTGGCCGCCGCCCGGGTACGGGGGACCACTTCCGTCCCCAACCGCACCCCGGTTTCTGTCGCCTCCACCTGCCACGGCCGGCCCGTGATCGCCTCCAACATGTTGCCGATAACCAGGGCCGCTTCCGCAGGCGTTTCCGGGGGACTCCAGGGTGGCAAAACCACAGCGGGGTCAGCGTTGAGCGACGGAGGCGGCGCGGTTACTGCCGCCACGTACTTCCCGACGGCACCGTACACCTCGTCGGTCAGTGCGTCGAAATGGATAAAGTCCTCAGCATCGGCGTCCCGCAGGAGTCGCTCGTGGACCTCAGCAGACTGCTCCAGCACCGCGGTATACACAAAGCGTAGTGACGCTGGCAACCCTGGCGGCTCTTCCCCCCGCAGCGCCGCTTCCAAGTCGTGCTTCGCCGCGACCAATTGTTCGCCATCGACGCCGTACTCCTCCGGCCACTCCGTTTGCTCCAGGGGCTCCATAATCTCCCCTAGCAAGCGGGCAAAGGGGCGCACGTCCCGCCCACAGGCATCGAGTTTGCCGGGGCAAGCATGGCCCCGGTCGGAACTCACGAACTGTCCACAGCCAGGGCAATGCTCGGCGAGAAGGAGCCCGTTGCGACGGGCGGTACGCGCCTGCTGCGCCATGTACTCGCCTGCCGCCGGATGCTCGACCGGCTCGCCAAGCTGCCAACCTTGGCCTTCTTCATACCGGGCCGAGTGCAGGCGGTTACCCCGCCGCGCTGTAAGATACAGGCCCCCCGGTGGGTCGTAGGTGGCACGGGCCGCCCAATACAGCATCACCTGCTCCGCACCGCCCACGAGCTGTTGGTAGGCAGGATCGCTCATGGCAGCCTGGACCTGCGCCATTTGATAGTCCGCCCAGTCAGGGCCCGCGCCCGGGGCCCGCGCGGGCAGAGGGACAGCCAGAAATGCTCGGGCGGCCTGTATCCGGGCATCGGAAATAGCAAGGCCACGCCGCAGTTCGTCCTCCGCCCTTCCCAACATGGCCTGCACCGCCGCCCGCTTCCAGCCGGGCTGTTCATGGGCTGCGGCATAGGTGGCAAACCGGAGACAAGCATCAGCCGGTGAGTCAATTGCCGGCGTCCCCGCGCCGCGCACCGCGCGCCGCTCGCGGGTGCAGCACGCCAGGGCCTCGACCAACGCCCGGGCCTGGTCAGGGGTCTGGCGACGATATTGGACATGGCCACCGACACAGCGCCCGGTGGCCCGATTTACAAGTTGGGGGCAGCCAGGTACAACACAGTGCTCCGCCCCATCCACCTGGCCGGCCGCGACCCGCGCCGGCCCCGCCAACCGGCCCGCCATCTCTTTTTCCCAGAAGTCCTTACAGGACATCGCACGCCTCCGGCTACGAGTCGTAGTCCACTCTCTCCCCCGCCAGTTCGCGCACCAGCAGCTTGAAGCGGGCTTCATCCCTGGTCCAACCCGTGCGCCAAGCCAGGGGATGGGAGATGGCGTCCAGCCACCGCTCCATCTCCACCGCGCGCCGGGCCCCGATACCAAACCCCAGGCTGTCGCGGGTAGCCAGGATGATGTCCCCCGTGCGCCGATAGACCCCCAGGGCCTGTTGCAACACCACGCACAGGTATGGCGGGGCGGTCGCCAGCGGGTCGGCTTGGTACGCCAAGCGCTGTCGCGCTGCTGCTCGTAAGCGGGGCCCCCAAGTGGTGCCCCATTCCCCCGGGTTGATGGCACAACCGGGGCCGATCCGGTTCTCGCCAGCGGCCGGCCGTAATCCTAAGCGGTCGTACCCGGCTTGCTCGACCGCGGTGTGGGCCCGCGCCCCTAGCCCCCAGTCCTGTTCTGTGCCGATGCCCAGGCACAGTTCACCGTCGCGCACTGTCACCGTGAAGCTGTCCACCCCGGTCGCTGCTCGCACCGCCGCTTGTGCCACCGGGGCTGCTGCTGTCGGGTCGGAGGGCAGCTCCTCCGACATGGCCGGGAGGGGCAGATCAGTCGCGCGGGCCCGCCACAGGGCCTCCAGTTTGGTCCATACGCCCAGCCGATACGCCGCTCGGGCGACCTGTAGCCGGGGGTCGCCGTCCAGAGCGGCGGCGGGTTCAGCCCGCAACGTCCGGATGACCCGCCCCACCACCGTGAGGACGTCGCCCAGACCATCCTCGCCCAGAGGTCCGACTTCCCCGGTGATCCCAGCGGGGTAGTCCCGGATCAGCCGCCGTCGCTTTTTCGTAAAGCCCCGGCGCAGCAAGTCGCGTTGCTCCAGTTCTTCCGTCAGACACAGTAGCGCTCCAACTTCCGCTTGGTAGGTCGGCGCACTGCTGCCTTGCGCATGGCCCCGCACGCAGGCATTGGTAGCCCGGTTGACCAGGGCGGTGCAGCCAGCGTGGTCACACCGCCACCCGCCATCGACCTGCGCGGCAGCCACGCGGGTGGTCCATTCCAGCCGGCCAGCTAGCTCTTGTTCCCAGATGTTCTTGCACGACATGGTGTATCCTGCACAGCCTACCTACAACGATGCTTTACTTAGATTTCGCAGTACAGCATTTACGGCTTGCTCTTGCGGGCCGCCCACCTGTCTGCGAGCAAGCGGTCCCCTTCCAGTCGCTGCAAAGCGGTAATGACGGTCTCTGGCCCCAACTCCCACCACACAAATGACGTGGAGTAGTCATCCGGTTGGGGGTGGGTCGGTTCCCGATAATTGAGACGCGGGGGTTGGTTGCTGGGACGGCCCTCGATCCACGAGCCGTCCGGAAAGGTCACCCGCCCTCCGGCCCGCAGCACGTCCGCCAGGGATTGCTCCGCCGTGACGGCCGGCGCGACGGCAGCGGCTTGTGCCAATTTGCCCTTGCCTCGCCGTTGGCGTGACGGCGCAGGCCAAGAGATTACTCCGCCGGCCAGCGCGATCTCGCGGGCCGTGGTTTCCGGCGTCACGCTGCGGTATGCGGGAGGCGGCTCTACGGGCGCGGCGGCCTCTACTACTACGGGCGCGGCCAGCTCTTTCTCCACCCCCTCCAGATACCTACGCACCGCCCACAGCGCCTGCTCGTGGTTCCCCTCATAGTGGATGAAGTCTTCCTCATCGGCATTGCGCAGCAGACGCTCCCGCAGCATATCGCTCTCCCCCGCCAGCGCCAGCACCTCGTCCCGCAGCCAGCGGAGTGAGGCGGCCAAACCAGGACGCGGCTCCCCCGCCAGCGCCCGCTCCAGGTCCTGGACCGCCGCGTGCCAGCGATCTTCATCGTCAACAAAGCCCTCGGCCCCGCCATCTTCCTCGAATGGTCGCAGTAGGGCGATCAGCATATCGGACAGCGGCCCATGCAAGTCGTCGGTGATCTGGCCCGGACAAACATGCCCCCCCGCGGCGGCCACAATCCGCCCGCACACAGGACAATGCTCGGCTACCAGGACACCCCTTTCGCGGGCGGCAGCGACTTGCGCGGCCATCGCTATGGTGGCACCTGCGCCAGGCTCCACCTCATCGCCCACCCACCAACCATGGGCCTCGTCATAGCGCGCACTTCCCAGGCGGTTGCCGCGGCGCACCCAGAGATACAATCCCAGGGGCGGCGTGTAATTGGCGCGGGCGGCCCAGTACAAATGGGCCTGCTCGGCTCCCGCTATCAGCCGTTGGTAGGTGGGGTCGCGCATGGCCGCCGCAGCCCGCTCCATCTGCCACGCGGCTATATCCGGGCCCGCCGTAGCGGCAGCGCCCGTAGGCTCCGCCGTATCCGCGAGATACTGCTGCGCAGCCTGCACGCGCGGGTCGGGCGGGGTGCCCGGCGGGCTCTGGGCTGCTTCTCGCTCCGCTATGCGCAGCATGGTCTGCACACCAGTCCTTTTCCAACCGGGCTGCTCATGGTCCCGCGCATAGCAGGCGAAGGCGATGCCTGCGGCTGTCAGCGACATCGGGCTGCTGACGGCGGCAATGCCCCCTGCTTGGGCTCGTAGCCGCTCCTCAACATAGCAGCGCAGCGCGTCTACCAGCATTCTCGCCCGGTCTGGCGCTGGCCGCCGGCCCTGCACATGGCCTTTCACACAACGTTGGGTGTTCTGCTGCACCAGCTCGTTGCAGCCCGGCACAACACAGCGTTGCGCGCCATCCACCTGGCCGGGAGCTACCTTGCTGGCATCTTGTAGCCGGCCGGCCATTTCTTTTTCCCAGAAGTCTTTGCAGCTCATCTACGCCTCCTGGTGCGCGGGGGCGGAATACGCGCCCCCGCGAGCGGGATACGGTGCGTCGCGTCCTGCTGATTGATCTTACTCCGCACCAGCAGCACGGGGCCCTCTGCCTGGTTTGCCAAATCAAGGTAGACTATCCCGCCTTCCCCGCCGGCCCGCGCGGCTGCTGTACCATAGCCCTGGATGTCGAAGGCCATCCCGGTTGGACCAATGGTTACCGCCGCTACGCGCTGCTCATACCGTGCTACCACGGCGGGAGGATCACCCACGCTAGCTCCGGGCACGGGTTGCACCCAGCGCGGAGCCAGGCGGTCGGCCCGGCCCCAGGGCGGTGTGGCGCTGGCGACCCCCTCCTCCTGCTGCCGGCGCAAACCCTCACTTGCGTCCGCCAACGTGATTTCGTGGGTTGCCTTCTTCTGGGTGCGGTCCGCCCACACGCCTACGCTAGGTTCAGCGTCCTCGTTCTCACTGTCTTGCACTCCAATAGCGACCACCCCCCCGCCGAAGTCGGCCGCTACCCCCGCATGGGCATACCCGGCCAGATCGATGATCAGCCCGTCCTCGACAAAAGCCACCCCCACCGGCTGGTCGTTGACGTTAGCCAGCAGGACGCTATACCCTCCTTCGGTCTCGTGCAAGAGCACCGGCGAGTCCCCCGGAGCCAACCCGGCGGCTAGCCGGCACACCGGGGCATAGCCCAAGTCGGATTCTACGTTCCGCTCGACCACCGGCAAGGGCACAATGGTCCCCGCCCGCAGGGCATCGACTTGGGCCTGGACTTGCTGCTGGATGGTTGTCACCCGGTCCGCTATCTCTGCCGCGCTCCAGTGGTCCTGGGGGGGCAGGTGCCCTTCATAGGCCAGCCACCGCCGCTGGTTTGTCGTCAGGCCCGGCCCGCGCTCATGGATGATCCACACCTTCAACTCGGTGTTTCCCGCCGCATCTTTGGAGTAGTCGTATTCCGCAAAGCCCTGGAGCCCGGCCCGGTCCACCAGATTTGGGGCGCTTAGCATGTCAGTCCAGAACTGCCTGCGGCGCTCAGCGTCGCCGAGTACCACACTCCCGTCCGCTTGCAGCAAGCCGTCTTCGGCCAGTAGTTCCCGCACATACTGCACGGCGGGTGCTTCCGCCGCGCTAGCGACCCCCGCGGCCTGCCCCTGCGCGTCTACCCGGGCCATTAGCCGCCGCAAGTGGCGGGGAATGTTGCGCTCCGGGTTGGGGACACGCTGGCGCAGGAGGTCCACCAGCTCTTTGGCGCGGGACAAGGCCAGTGGATCGGCCTCCGCATCGCCCAGGCACTGCCGCAAGTAAGTGCTGATCGCCTGCCGGTCGTTGTGTCTCACCTGGTCGTCGTCAACGCCTGTGGTGAGCATCTGGAAGCGCATGAAGTCCACTTCCGTCCGGATACCTCCGCCCGCGGTGGGCGCGTCGTCCCACCCCTCGCGGTCGGCATAGAACTGCACGTGCCCCCGGCCGCATTTCGCCGTCACCGGATTGACCCGCTGGCCGCAGCCCGGCTGGATGCAGGGGCGTCCCCCCAGCTCTGCCTGCACGTCCTCATAGTACGCTGCGCGGCCGGCCCGCACACGCGGGTCGTCGTGCAGGTCTTGCGCCGCCGGGTCGTCGCCCAGGGCCAGCTCCTCTTGCTCTATCAAGTCGAGGAGATCACCCAGCGTCTCCTGCGTTTCCCGTGCGCCGGGAGCCGTTGTTTCGGCCTGGCGGCGGAACTCTTGTAGTCGTTGCCACGCTGGGTCGTCCGCCGCCAGCCGTCCCTGCGCTTGCAGTTCCTCGACCGCGCAGAACAAGGCATCAACTTCCGCGGGGTAGGGGCGCATCCCGGTCCCACCCTGGACATGCCCCCGCACGCAGGCATTGGTAGCCAAGTTCACCAGGGCGGGGCAGCCTGCATGGTCACAGCGCTGGCCGCCATCTACCTGGCCCGGAGCTACCCGGCTCGGGCCTTCCAGCCGGCCCGCCATCTCTTTTTCCCAGAAGTCTTTGCAGCTCATTCACTTCTCCTGTCGACGGTGATTCACAAGGTCCACCCCCTCGCCCGACTCCTCCAATTCCCTAGCCAAGCGCAGACCTTCTGCGGTTAGGATGGGATAACGGTGAACGTGGCTCCGCCGGTTGTAGATTGGTGCCCTACCGCTGCTGTTCCAGCACGTCATCTGGCCCAATCCAGGACAGCTCCTCCGCGATGTTCTCCGCTTCCCCATCGTCAGCCACCACTGCATCATAGAAGCGGTTCATCAAGATTTCCAGCCCGCGCCGCTTCGCCACCGAACCCGCCTCCGCCGGCATGCGCGTGCAGTAGGAGGCGTGCTCGACTTCTTCCCAAGCTGCTGTGGCGGAGTCCCGGCGATAGACGTTGAAGCGCAGGAGGGGGACGTCGTTGGGGTCGTCCTCGTTGTACTCTCCATCCAGCCCTTCGCCGAGGTCCTCCCATGCCACCCGCACCCCGCCACGGACCAGCGCGTTGTCCCCCTCAAACTGGTCGCCCGCCGGCCCGGTCGTGGCAGCCAAATAGGCCCGCCCCGCTTGGATGCGGGGGTCGGCCGCCTCGTCCGTTTCGGGGGCCGTTTCCTCCTCGGCCAGGTGCAGCATCGCCTGCACCGCCGCCTGTTCCCACTCCACGACGGCAGCATCCCCTCTTGGCACGGCCAAGCCATAGCCCGGCACGGCGCGGGCCAGAAACTCGGGGGCTGGTTCCAGCAGATGTCCGGCTGCCCCGATGTTCTGCCCCTGCTCCCTGAGCAGCGTCTCCGCCGCTTCACGGGATACACCCCGCAAGAACCACTTAGTCAGCGTGTTGTTGGCCCCATCCCAGGCGCGGCCCACCCACATCTGGTCGGCGGTATCGCCCAAGGAACGGGCTAAGGCGTACTGGGCCAGGAGCACTCGGGTGTCCTCATAGTGGCCCGGACCTACACCTACGGGCAGACCTTGCGCGGCTCGTTGTTCCCGGTTGTAGCAGGCCAGCGCCTCGACGATAGGCATAGCCAAGGGCTGCGTCAGGCCGCGCCCCTGCTGCGCGTGACCGCGCACGCAGCGCCCGGTGGCCCGGTTTATCAAAGCATCACAGCCCTCACGGGTACAGCGCTGCGCGCCATCCACCTGCCCGGCCGCGATCCGGCTGGCGTTTTGCAGCCGGCCCGCCATTTCCTGAGCCCAGAAGTCCTTGCATGACATGGTTTGCCTCCAATGCCTGCTACTTGGCGGGCCTTTGCCCACTGGTCTTTACAGTTCAGTGCCTATTCCTCATCTTCTTCGCCTTCGTATGCGAACTCGTAGCCGCATTCAGCGCACTCAGAAGTGAGTCCCGGCTCGTCCAGCAGCCGATAACCTTGCACCCCCTGGTCTTCGCCTGGTGGCAATCGCAAATCATCCATCGCGCAGCTCGCGCATAGCTCGGTGCCGTCTGCGGTCAGGTAGATGACCGGATAGCCGGCCCGGTCGTAAGGCAAGGTGCCTCCGCCTTCGGCCAGCAAGTCCTCCATGCTATCGCCGGTCGGGTTCCAGTCGCGGTGAATAATGCCGCTGGCGGCCGGCGGCACTTCCCCCGCAGGCTGGGTAGCGCGGGCCGGAGCAGCGGGCTGCACGGTCCGCAACTCACGCCGTAATGATGCCAGGAAGCGGCGCGCGGGTTCCTTCAAGGCCGGGCGGCGCAGCTCGTTGTCCCAGGCCCACTGCATAGCCTGGTCGACGAGTCCTTGCGCTGTTTCGGCGGCCTCCGCCCGAGGCACCTCGATATAGGAGAAGTCGTCCACAAAGCCGCCGGTCTCGCTATTGACCGCCGCGTGCAGGACCACGACATCATGCTCGGGGTCTACGTGATAATCCAGGCAGACAAAATCATCGCTGGTGCCCAGGCACCAGGTCAAATGCCCGTAGGGATCGGTGACGGGCTTGCCCGCCGCGTCCACCAGATGGCCGTGCTGATCGCGGGGTAGCTCTGCGGCAGGGGGCTCCCGGCCTTCCCCCAGCGCCCTTTTCAGTTCTGCCAGTACCGCGGCTTGTAGAAAGTCCCGCCCGGCCCGCGTGCGGGCATCGTCATGCAGAGCGGCGCTCGCGGCCGGGTCAAGTTCGTGTTCCATCCGCTCCACCAGATTCAGGAGATCAAGCACGGAAGCGGACCCTTGTTCGGCCACATCGTCGCCGGTTCCAGCGTCACCATCTTGAGCCATACTACGGAAGTCCTGGACAACCGCTACGGTGCCCTCGTCTTCCTCCGACAACCGGCCCTGCGCCTGGAGCTCCTCTGCCACACACAGCAGGGCATCCAACTCACGGGGATAGCCTGCGGCGGTCACGTCCTGGCGGTGCCCCTTGACGCACAGCCCGGTCGCCCGATTCACCAGGGCGTCGCAGCCTGGCCGGGTACAGCGCTGCCCGCCGTCCACCTGGCCGGCCGCGATGCGGCTGGCGTTTTGCAGCCGGCCCGCCATTTCCTTTTCCCAAGAGTCTTTGCAGCTCATTGGCGCCTCCTACTTTTCGCGCGCGGTTCCCGCGCGCCAGCTAAGGGAATGCGGTGGGTGGGTTCCTCATAGTTGACGTCCGCCCACACCAGCAGAACGGGGGCCTTCGGATGGAACAAGTCCAGGTGAACAATGCCGCCGCCATAACCAGGAGCCATCGCGGCGGTGCCGTACCCGCGCACATCCAGGGACACGCCGTTGGGCTCAATACTCACGGCCCCGGCTTGCTCGTTGTCCCAGCGCGTGGCTACGGCGGGGGGCTCATCCCGCCCCGTTAACGCTACCACCTGCCCGCGCCCCGGCGCAGCCGGATCAGCCTCGTGCCAAGGCCGCCCGCGGGTAACCTCCCCTGCCGGCTCGTCCTCTTCCAAGACGCGGTAACGCTCTGCGGCCCCTCCCAGACCGATAATGTGCGTGGGGTCCTCCTCACCGCGATCCGCCCAGACGTACAGAAACGGAGTACCGTCCTCCTCCAGGGCCAGGTAGACCAGACCACCGCCGTACCCCTCAGCCGCCGTCTTGGTGTCGTAGCCGGCCAAGTCCAGGATGACGCCATCATCCAGGATGTGGGCCGCTACACCCTGTCCGTTGATGTTGACGAGCAGCATGCTCTGGCTGCCCTCCTTCTCCTGGAGCAGCACGGGCGGAGCATCGGGTGTTTGCTGCGCTGCCATCTCCGCGATAGGGGCATTCCCCAGGTCGCCGTCATACTCTTGCTCGACGATGGGCGGACTCAGCTCTGCATCCCGGATGGCCCGGCCCAGGTCGCGCAGCGTGCGCCAGCCCTCGTCTTCTTTGTCACCGCTGGGCTCGAACTCCGGCATGATGCCCTGGAGGTCGGCGTCCGCACAACGGGCCGCGGCCAGCAGCGCTGTCTGCGCCGCCATGGACTGCGGCTTCCGCTCATACGCCCGGAGCGCCCGTTGGAGTTCCTTGATAGTCTGCCAACCGGGCTGCTCGCGGTCGCCGCTGGGCTCAACCTGGGGCATAATGCGCCCCAGGTCCGTCTTTGCTTGCTTGACAGCCTGCCCCAGCGCGTCGAGTACCCCCGCGCGGGGCAGGGGCCGGGAAATGGGCACTGCGTCCCCCAGATACCGGCGCACCTCGTCCAGGGCCGTCACCCATTTGTCGCTATAATCGGGGTCTTCGCTCGCGTAGGATTCAAATAAGCCGCTCTCCTGGAAAGGCTCCAGCACCTCGTCCAAGAAGTAACGGAGGGAGCCAGCCAGGGTAGGAGTTGTGACGCCGGAGATCGCCTGGTTCACGTCCTGCTCCACCTGGGCCATCATGGCCTCGTCAAGCTCATAGTCCTCGAACACGTCGCTGTCGCCTGCCGTCATGATCTCCCTTTGCAGAAACGCCAGGTGTTCCGCCGCCGGCAGCGCGGGGGCGGGCGCATCTGTCGGGGTGGCACTCACCGCCCTCGCGGCAAGATAGGCCCGGCCGGCCTGCACCCGTGGGTCGTGTCGCTTCGCCCGAGCATCGAGGTCACCCAAGACATGCATGGCCGTCTGGATAGTCTGTGCGGCCTCGGCAGCTTCGTCCCGCCCCTCTGGGCAGGTATGCTCCCCCTCGTCCGGCAGGAACTGGCCACACAGCCGGCAGTGCTCCCGCCAGCCCCGCCGGAGGCGGGCGGCCACGTAGTCGTCCACGATGTCGGCTGACCGCCTGGAGAGGTCATAGTTCCCGAAATGCTCTTCCTCGACGTGCAATGCGCCGGCCCGTTCCTGCATGAAGTTGGTCTGAACCGTATCGGAACGGGTCACGACCTGGACCCGGTCCCGCAGGCTAAGCACCGTCACGCGGTCGGCGGTGCGCAGCTCGGCGGCAACCCGCTCCTGCCCAAGCAGCTCACGTACCCGGTGCTCGGTGTCGGTGCGTAGTAGTTGCTCCACCGCTGGTGTGACTTCCACCTGCCCCCGCTGCACTGCCTCGCGCGCTGCGCAGGCCAGCGCGCCGGCCAGGGCAGTAGCATAGGCAACCCCATGCATCGGTCCCTGGGCATGGCCGCGCACGCAGCAGTTGGTCGCCAGGTTCACGAGGGCGTCGCAACCCTCATGGGTGCAGCGCGCTGCGCCATCCACCTGGCCGGCCGCCACCCGCGCAGTACCTTGCAGACGGCCGGCAATTTCCTGGGCCCAGAAGTTCTTACAGCTCATGACCGTTCTCCTCCAAATTGCTGCTTCTCATTGTATCGGCCCCGGCCAGCGTTGTCTATAGGGGGCCAACCGGCCCCCTAATGGTTTACTCCCTTGGGCTAGCCCTGGCAGCGTCCTCCACCGGCGGGTGCATCTCCGCGTCCCCCAGTCGCAAATCGGCATCCCGTGCCAGCACCCAGCGAAGCATGCCCTCGATCCCCGTCAGGTTGCTGCGCCAGCTCCAGCGGTCTGCGGCCAGCCCGCGTTCTTCCAGTTCCCGCCGCACGTCCGGTAGGTTGTGGCGCTGGATGGACCGCACCCAGGCCAGCCGCCGCTGCCACGCCAGCCGGCACTCCACTGGCGGGGTGCCCTGTTCCAGCCGCTCGCGCAGCGCTTGCACCAGCGTCTCGAGCCGGCCCAGGGCCGCCCACACCTCGGGCGGTGGCGGAGCCCCCTGCTCATCATGCAGGCGTTGCAGCATCTCCTCGGTTGTGGCGACCGGGCTCCTTCGCATGCCCGTTAGTATTATGTCAATCTCCCGCTCGTCGGCCTGGTCATGCTCTATCTCTCGGCGCACTTCCAGCAGCACAGCATTGTAATCAGCGCGCCGCACTCGCTCCCGTACGTCCGTGGGGTCGAGGTCGGGTCCCACCTCCAGGGCATCGCTAACCCGGTTGGTCACCTCGCCCAACAAGCCAAAGTCCCGGGTGAGCCGGTAGTCCGGCCGGCCGGGGGGCTCGCCCAGGGGCACCCAGACCCGCCCGAGGTCCGGCGTTTCTACCGCCGTCCACTGGCCCCGCAAGGCTTCGGCCTCCGGCCACCCCGCCACGGCTGCTTCCACCACAGTCATGGTGCTGCCGGTCGGCAGCCGTTCCAGATAGTCGATGACTGGGCGGTGGGGATCGGCCAGCGACCACGCGCGCCGCTCGGCCCGCAGCGTTACCCGGCGTTGGTTGGCAGGTGCGGCCAGCCGCGCTTGTTTCTGGGCCGCAGCCATCGCCGGGTCCAACGCTAGATTCTCCAGCAGCCTGTCCACATCCAGCCGGTGCTGGATAACCGCCTCCGCGTCGAGCAGACTGGCCATTCCGGCCACCTGTTCATTGCGCCACACCTCGAGCGCGTGCGCACCGACAATGCGGCAGAACCAGCGCGAGTCGGGGTGCGCCCGCTCCAATTCGGCCTCCAACCCAGCCCGCGCCCGCCCCTGCCGCCGGTCCAGAGCTAATCGCGCCAGCACACTCTCGGCTTCTTCCAAAAGCAGGAGATCGTGCTGTTCCGCGGCTACCGCCCGCGCCAGCGCCGCATCTTCCTCAGCTAGTTCCCGAGTCAGCAGAGACTGACCCCGGTTGCTCAGCCACGACCTGCTCTCCAGAAGCAGCGACCGCGCCACGTCGGTGGGACACTGGCTGTGGCCGCAGGGACACTCCTGCTGCGTGTTCAAGGGCCGGTTGCAGCGCGGGTAGATACAGCGCTGCGCCCCATCCACCTGGTCCCCCGCCACGCGGGCTGCCGCGGCCAACGCTTGCGATTGCGCCTTCTTCTCGCCGGTACAGCTCATGGGCTACTCCTCGAAGGCGGCCCGCAGGTAGCCACCGGAAAAACGGTAGGGCGCGTCCCGCATGGCCTTTTCCACCGCTTCTCGGCCGGCCGCCCGCTCGCCATGGTCAAAGAGCAGGTCGAGATAGTCCCCCTCGCCAGTCATCGTAAGCTGCCCGTCAGGGGCTAGGATAATCGTCGCCGCCAGGTCCTGACCCGGATTGTCGCGCTGCGTTCTGGTCACATAGAAACGCACTTGCATCGCCACCTCCTACCACTGCACAACCCCGTTCCGTGCTACGATGTCTTGGAGATTCTGCCACGCGGCAGCGGGCCGCACATGGCTGTCAGCGGCCACCCCCGCAAACGCCGCCTGAAATTGCGCGGCTGTCACCTGTCGCCAACGTTCCACCATAGCCGGGGGAAATACGACCCGGCCATGGGGCACCTCGACAAACTGGCGGGGGTCCGGCGACCGCCCCTGAAAGTACATCAGCAGGTAATTCCACGCCAGGGGCCGCGCCGCATCCCCCGGTCCAAAGCGTTGCCAGGTGCAGTTGCCATGGTCTACGGCCCAGACCTGGCCCTGGGGGTCGAACACCACATTAGCCGGATTGCGGTCGTTGTTGCCCGTGATAAGGTCTAAGGCCAGTAAGGTCCAGACCCTCTCTTCCTGCTGGGCCAGCAACGCCTGGATAGCCGCCGCCCCCCGCTTCCCCACCGCGACTGCCAACACTTGTCCATCTTCCACGAAACGCTGGGTGGTGGTTTCGCCCGCCCCTTCGTACACTGTCTCTGGCACAACCTGCAAGCCCAGTAAGCCAGCCAGGTGGCACGCCACCACTTCGCTGTCGCCGTCGTGCAGGTAACGGTTGGGGTCGTCCGGGTCACAATAGGCCGCGCGCCGGGGTTTCCGTACTCCCCGTCCATCATCTATGTAGGCGACGATCTGCGCCCCGGTCATGCCGGCGGCGAGCGGTGTTGGGGGCCCCGCCGGGCCCCGCCGCACAGCTTGGGCAAACTCCTGGGTTTCTCCGGCGGTTTCCCCGGCGGGGGGTGGAAAGCGGAATACGCCCGCCCCGCCGGTGCACTGGGGACAGAGATGCCCCAGCGTCAGCACGGTGGAGCAGGCCGGGCAACGCTCACCGGCGTCGATCTGCCCGGGAGCCACTTTGGCCTCGCTTGCCAAGCACCGGGCTTGGCGATTGCGTTCCCCCGTGCAGCTCATCGGTATAACCTCACCAGGTGATAATCCCGCGATGTTCTACGATATAGCGCAGGTTGCGCCAGCCGTTCTCCAACCGCACTCGCCCGGTTTGGGCTATCCCTTGAAACGCCGCCGTGAACTGGTCATGCGTAATGCAGGACCAGCGGGCCACCAGGTCCGGTGGAAAGCGCAGCGCGCCATGCGGCACCAGGGCTTGGCCGCCAGAGTCTTCCGGCGGCGGAGCTAAACCCAGGAAGTGTAGCAACGGATAGCTATGCGCCAAGGGAAGCACGCCCAAGGGCGGTTCGCCAAACGGGAGCCAAGTGCTATGGCCGTGGTCAATGGCCCAAACATGGCCCCGCTCATCATAGATGTAGTTGCCCAGGTGACGGTCAGGGTTACCTAGAATAATATCCAACGCCAACAGCGCGTACAGCCGCTCCTCCTGTTTGTGGAGCACCTGCCGCTGGCTGCGCGGAGACGCCCGCGATCCTAGAACACCATTCTCTATAAAACGCTGCGTGGTGCGGCTGCCATCGCCGTCAAATACCGTGTCCGGGACAATCTCAACTCCCAGTAGTCGTCCCAGACGATACGCTGCCACCTCACTGTTACCGTCATGGTGATACCTGCCCGTCACCTCATCCTGCGCGGATTGTAGCGGCTTGCGCACCCCGCGCCCATCACCCACGTAGGACACGACCTCCGCGCTGGCCTTTCCTTGGTCCAAGCGTTGCACCGGGCCGGTCGCGCTCGTGCGCACAATGGTGGCAAAGTCGGGGGTGCCGCTGCCGGATGAGCTACTGTTGGGGGCCGGCGGTGCTGGGGCATGGGGACGCACACAGGCCCCCTCCCGATTCAACGGTGCGCCACAGCCTTCCTGGGCACAAAACGTCGCCCCATTGACCTGCCCACCGGCGATCCGCGAGGCGCGGGCCAGCAGCTCTGCTTGTTTGGCATGTTCCCCCCGGCACGTCATGATAGTCGCCTACTTGATGGTGCTCTCCGGGACCGCCGCAGCGATGGGGAAGGGGCGCACCGCGCGCATGGAATCTGGCCAACTATCCACGCGCACCCAAAGGACCGGCTGCACCTGCACCGTCGCGGCCTGCGCCCGGTCCATCCGGTAACCATCGACCGTTTGCCCGGCGGAGTCCACCCCCCGCAAGCCACAGTGCTCCACCCGGCCGACATACGTGCCCTCTGGGGTCACCACCTGCACTCGTTGGTTGGCCCGCCAGGTGCGGGCGATCCCATCGCGGCCCGCCGCAGTCATGGTAGGAGGCCGATGGTTCAGAATGGCCTGCACCAGCATGTGCGCGGCGGCTCCATCCCGCCGCGCGCCCCATTCGGCCAGCTCCTTGCGGTTGGCATGCTCGGCCAGCTCCGGCCGCAGCCCGGCCACCACGGCCCGCTCACGCAAGAGCGCGGTCGGGAACCGCTTGCTGTCGCGGCGGACCGCCTCCCACAGGACCTCCAGGTGTGCCGATGCCCCCCAACTGGCATAGCGGGCCTCTGGATAGAGCGGCCCCACTTCTACCCCCACCGCCAACCGGACCTGCTCGGTGATGTCCCGCATCTCTTCCCAGTCCTGCCCCGTGCGCCGCAGGGCACGTTCTTCGGTGGACGGCGGCACCTGGAGCAACTTGTCAACCCATCCAGACGGGTCTTGTGCCTGCGACCTCCACTGCGTATGCAAGTCGGCAATCTGCCGACAGCGGGCGACCGAATCCTCCACCATCACCTCCAACTGCGCCAGCTCTGCCGGAGTGACCTCCAAGCGGCGGGCCGCGAGCCGCTCTTTGAGTGTGGGCACCTTGCGCCAGCCGCGGTCGCCGAGCAGGCTCTTGGCCCGCTCCGCCGCCTTTACCGCGGCCTTATACGCTGCCTCCGGCATGAACCCTTGGTCAACCGCTAAGCTCAGCCCCTGGTCGTGCGTCGCCAGAACATCGCGCAGCGCCTCCTCCAACGAGGCCGCGCGGGTCACCAACTCCCGCCTTTCCTCCCGGTCTGCCCGGCCCGCGCGATACTGGTGCAGGGCCCGCTGGGCCCGCTCGCGCACGTCGGTGGCCACCGTTAGCGTGCCGGGGAGGGTGAGTCCGTCCGTCGTTGGCAAATCATCCCGCACCAGGACCGCCTCGGGTTCATCGCCTTGCCCAGCGATAATCACAAAGTTCGCCGTGCCGCCGGGCCGGACATCCAACAGCGTCGTCACCCAGGCATCGCTCGGCGCTATGGTCATCGCCTCGGCCGTTTCCTCTAGCACCCCGGCCCAGAAGCGGTAGGTGTCGGCTTGGCCGACCGGGGTCTTCAGCCGGCCGTAGGCGAGAAAGCCGCCGTCCCGCAAGCGATCCACGACCGGGGCCACGGGGTCACGTGGACCGCGCCCTGCGGCCCGCACCAGGGCTTGCGCGGCCCGCAGGCGGGGGTCGCCGTGTAGGGCCACCGCGCCCTCCGGGGCATGGTTTCCCGTGAGCATCTCGACCAGGCCGCGCACGGCCGCCAAGGGCGCATCCTCCCCCAAGAGCTCGGGCGCTACCGTCTCCCGCGCATACTGTTCCAGAGGCACTACCTCAAACGGCAGCCTGACCTGTTCCAGCGCCCCATGCCGCGCTTGCGCTTCCGACTTGCCAGCAATAATCCGCTTGGGTTCCCCGTTCTCGACGAGCACCCAGGTCGAGCCCAGCCGCCCTTCGGCCTGCGCCAGCGCGTAGCGCAACTGTAGGTAGCGGGGGTCATTGACCATATCCATGAACGAGTCCTGCGGCAACTCTTTGAGTAGGCACAGCAGGGCCTGCCCGACCTCGACGGGGACAGTTACCCCCGTTTCCTCCCCCGCTCCCTGGGGATGACCCCGCACGCACTTGTCCCCATTGAGCAGCGGCAGGTTGCAGGTCTGCACAACGCAGCGGGGCCGGCCATCTACCGCCGGAGCCGCCGTGCGTGCTACGATTTCCAAATCACTGGCATACTTTCCCCAATCACCCCGACACGACATCGCCAACCTCCTATCTATTGCGCATTGTCCTCTGCGGGAACGCCGGGAAATGGCGCTTCGCCCCGCAGTGCTTTTGCCAGGTCATCTGGCCCGGTGGCCCACTGCGCCAAGTTACTTCCTCGGGCATTGGCCCAGCGGGTCATCTGGTACACCGCATCCAGCCCCTTCCGGGCGGGCTCCACCCGTCCCGCCTGCCAAGCCTGCATCACAGCCGTCATCGTCGTTTCCGCCTGCCGCACCAGCGTAAGCCGGTGCTGCTGTTCGGCGGCATACTTTGGACACTCTGGGGTGTTCTCCAACGTCTGCCGGGCCTGACGCAGCCGCCGGGACAGGCTCGCCGCCAAGGTCTGGATGTAGCGCGGCTTCTTGCCATCGAACATAGCCCGGAACAGCGCGTTAGCATAGTGCTGCGCGCCGCGATCCGCACCGATGCGTGTACCCAAGAGGCGCGGCAATTGTTGGTTGACCACGCCCAGGTAGAGATGCTGGGCCGCTCGCGCCGGCAGCTCTTCCGACTGACCGACCACCGCCACCGCCCTTTCCGCGTCGATTAGTTCATCGGTGAGATAGCCAAAAACCCCTGTGCCCCGCAGTGCGTCGTCGGCATTGTCGCCCACGGCGGCCCAGACCCGCCCCTCCCCGGAGTCCACCGCCTGCCAACGCCCCCGGAGATACTTGGAATTGGGCAAGTTCCGGACGAGCTGTGCCGGCACCTCGATGACCGTGCCTGCGGGCAGGGCGTCCAACTTGACGCCAATCTCGCGCCGCCGCTGGGCGCAATCCGGGCAGTCGTAGCCCACCTGGGCCGCGCCACAGTTCTGACAGAGGAGTGTTCCCCCCTCTGCTACCACCTCCGTCATGCGGTCCATCCATGCGACCGCCTCCTGTCGCCCTATTGCCACGGGGCGGAAGGGGCTCACCAACCAGGTATATTCCCCACCCCCCAGCCGGCCCGACGGCACTTTGGCGAGGTTCAGACTGTAGACCCGCTGCCCTTTGCGGTAGACCACTTCTACCCCGCTGGGATGGCCTTGCAGATACATCTGGTCGGCGCGGGCTAATCGCTGGCGCAGGCGCGGTTCTTTGAGCAGTTCCAAGGCGCGGCGGCGGTCCGGCAGCGACACCAGCATCCGGCCCCCGCCCGCGCGTTCTTCCTCCTCCCACAATCGGGCCACCAGCGCCGATGTTGCCGTAGCCTGTGCTCCGTCCCCATGCGTGCCGTAGACCGCCCAGGCCAGTTCCGCATACTGGCGAGCCTGCCGCAAGTCGGTCTGTCGCTCCGGGGCGCGGGAGGAGCTGCCGGCCCAGGCCCCCTGTAAGTTATGGGCCGCCGCCACGAGGGATTGCGCCACGTCTCCCGGATGTTGGCTATGCCCACGAGGGCAGTCCTGGTTTGTCATCAGGGACTGGCCGCAGCCCGGATACAAACAGTACAGCGCCCCGTTGACCTGGCTCCCGGCGATCCGGGAGGCGCGAGCCAGTACTTCAGCTTGCGCTTTCTTCTCGCCCGTACAGCTCATCGTTGCCCTCCTGCACATTACCTGCGGTGAGCCACCTGGCTCTACTCTTTATAATACCCGAAACCACCCTGCTCGCTACGGCTCGACGCGGAGCGCCGCCAGCACAGCGGCCAACAGCGCCGGCTCTTGCTCCGCCAGCGCCATCCGGGGCACCCCGGTACTGGCCTGCGCCCGCGCGGCCGAAGACAGGCGCGGGGCCAGCGCCAGGAGTAACTGGCCCTGTTGCCGGGGCGGCAGCCGGTTCACCAGGTTGAGCGCCCGTCCGGTCAACCCCTCCGGCAAGCGGCCGGCTAGCGGCAGCAAGGCCGCTACCGCCCGGGTCTGTTGTTCCGGGGTGGAGCGCCAGAGGGGAGCCTCGGCAACCGCCTCGACCGCGGCCAGGGCCTGTTCATACTGCGCGGGGGGAAGCTGGGGCAGCACACTTTCCAGGAGGCTGTTGGCGGCATCCAACTCGTCGCCCCGGGCTCCCGCCTCCTGCACCTGTGCCAGCGCGGCCGGGTATTCCGCCGCCGGCAAGCGGGGACCGAGCGCAGCATAAACTTTGACTTGCCCCCCGGCTGGCAGTTGCCGGGCCACCTGGATGAGCCTGGTCCTAGTGCGGGACTCCACTCCCAGGCGGGCCAACTCCGCCAGGAACGTGGCCCGGGGTGCCGCGGCCAACTGCCCACTGACCTTGACCATCTCGCCTTGCAGCCCGGAGTCGGTACGCCGGGCCAGCGCGGCCAGGTACGCTTCTTGCTGCGGCGGATTGACGGACGCAACTTCCTGAAGTGCGGCCGTCAGACAAGATGGCGGCACATGCTCGGCCAAGGCGACCCGCGCTTGGGCGGCCGCCGCTGGGGTCAGCGCCAGGGCCACCGTATGGGCCGCCACCCATGTAGCATCATTCTCCAGGCACGGGGCCATTGCTTTCAATACCCCGCCGCAAGTGTCGTCTCCGAGATCACTCTGCGGCAAGACCGCCAGGATGGTTTCGTGCAACTCCGGCCGTTGAGCCAGCGTGTGCAGAAACAGCCCCGCCCCACCCCCCGGGTAGCCCATGCCGGTATTGCGGTTGTAGCGTAGCACCTCGCTGGCTAGTTGTATCGCCCGCGGCACCCACTCTGCGGGCATCTGGCTCCCCGCACGAGCCAAGAAGGAGCCCGCATCCCATAGCCGGCGATGTTCCCAGTAGCTCGTTCCTTGGGATGAGACCACTGTGTGCTCGGCTGCCGTCAGGCCACGCGGAACATCCGGGGGCCGGCGCGTCAGGATCGCCAGGGCCGCCCTCATCCGGCGTCCTTCCAAATGAGGCCCTAAAGCCGCGAGCGCCGTCGTTTGCTCGGTGAACGTGCGCAACTGTGCGCCCCACTCCGTGTAGGCTGGACTTTCCTCGGGCTGGGGCTGGCGCGCGGGAGCCGCATACGTCACTATCCGAGCTACCACGACGTCCTGCAAGTCGCCGACCAGGTACGGAGCCAATATCTTCAGGGCCTTCGGCAGGGACAGCGTGCCGCTGTACTTGCCGCTAGCCTCCACCGCCGTATGCAAAGCATCCGGGGGCAGATAGGGGGCCAACCGTTGTAGCCCATAGTCCCCCGTTTCCCGCCGACAGAGCTGCAAAGCCTGCTCCTGCATATAGTCGCCATAAGCATGCGGAAAGCGCCGCCGCAGTGCCCGCAGTGCCCGCTGCGGTTGCCCCAGGCTCAAAGCCAAGTCCAGCGCCGCCGGCACATCCTCTGCCCCCAAGGTGGGGATAGCCGCGAGCAATAACTTCCCGCGCTCGCGCTGGCCCCGGCCTTGTTCAACCGCGGCGAGTCCCTGGGGGTGACCACAACCGCACACAGTTCCGCCCCGCGCGATGGGTTGTTCGCAGCCTGGCCGGATGCAGCGCTGCGCCGCATCGGCCTGCGCCAGCGCCGTGCGGGTCTGTCCCTGCAACGCGGCCCCTTCTCTTTCCGCTTCATCTTTACAGCTCATCCTGCACCTCCTGCACCTCGCTGCCATGCTTTAGTGCGAAATCCAACCAATCCATTAGCGCGGGTCGCCCTCTGTTGGCGGAGTAATCTGCGCGATGCTGTACTCTGCTTCTTCCCGGCCACTGGCGAAGCGCACCCGCACAGCGGGCACCACCACGTCGTCCCGGGGAGTAGGGGAGCTGCGGTCGGGAGCAAAGAAACACTGCACCACCTGCACCCGCTCCCAGCCCCAATCCGTTTGCACGGCGGCCTCGTCGCCTACTTGGTACTCGCGGTCCGTGCCCGTCCGGTCGGGAGCCCGTAGATAGGGCCGGGTCTGGCCCAGCAAACGCTGCGCAATTTGGCGACAGGCAAAGTAGCGCGGGCGCGGGTAGGTCACGTCAGATACCCACCGGTCCAACTCCTTCGCCTGCGCGTGGCGGGCAAGGATGGGTTCCATTCCCGCCTGCTCCGCACACTCCCGCAGCATTTCCACCGGAAATGCCTCTATCTGCATGAACAGGAGCCATTGGCCCTGCTCCACCCGCTGGTATGCTTCGTCCCACTGCCCTTGCCCTTTGCCCTGCGCAGCAGCGAGGACGCGGGTGAACAACCTGCGTGCCGCGTTGTTGTCCTCCGTATACTCCGGCGGCAGTTGCCCAAGCTGTGTGGCAGCGGTGAGCAGATGCTGCACCAGCTTCCGCCGCGTTTCATACGGCTGTTCGGCCCATTGGCCGGCCGCGCTTTTCTCCAGCGCGGCAACCTGGTCCAACGCCGCCAGAGCGCGCTGCACGGCCGCATAGCCCCGGGCCAGCCAGGGCACTTGCTGCGCATGCTTTTGGCTCCCTTCCTCCAAGGAGAAGATGATTTCCCGCACGGACTCGCTGGCCAAGAGCGCCGCTTCCTCCTCCCCCCAGCCCGCATTGGCAAAGGCTCCCTGGAAAGGAGCGGAGCCGGCCATGTGTCCTTGCACGGCCAGCGCGGTCAGATGGTGCAGGCGTAGAGCGGCGGTGCGATACCAGATGCGCGCCTCGCGGAACCGTTCGGGGTCTAGCTCCTCTTGTTGCTGCGCTGTCAGCCAGGCATACTCCACCAGGAGGTCCTGCGCGTCGCGCCATAGTGGCAGAATATAGACTCGGGCCAGCATAGCCTCCTGGGCCGCCACCGCCCGCTCATACCGCACAAATGCCTGTTGCACCGCCAGCCCCCACTCTGCAAGCAGGTCCGCATCGGTAATGCCCTGACCCCGCATCGTGCGCAGCAGCAGATTGCCGCGGGTCAGGCAGTACTCCAGGTCCAGCATTACGCTGACGCGCGTATAATGCGGGTCGAGTAGTTGCAGCGGGTGGTGGCCGGCCAGCCGAGTGGGAGCCCGGCGCTCGGCTTCTTCCGCGCCCACAGCCGCAGCCAGGGCCTCCGCCGCTTCCACCAAGTCCTGCGGTCGGCCCAGCCCCGCGCGGCACTGCGCACAGGGCTGGGCCAAAAAACTGGTCAAGGCGGCCTGCGCGGCGGCCAGGCCCGCCCGCTGCTCCTCTGCCCGTCGCCGCCGTTGGGCGGGATCAATGGGGGCATCCTGGTAATGACCCGCGGCGCAGCGGCCTGTAGCCTGGTTCACCACCGCCGTGCAACCCCAGTGGGTACACCGTTGGCCGCCATCCACCTGGACCAGGGTGGTTTTCGTCGCGGCTTCTAGCGCGTCACCCTCTTTCTCGGCCTCATCCTTGCAGCTCATTCCCACCTCCTACCGCCCCAGCTCCCGCCGCCGGGCAGCCAAAGCAGCGCGCAGCCGGCGCTGCACGGCCACACCTGGCCTGCTAGGCCGCTGCTCATTCAGCAGTACGGCGACCCGTTCCTCAACCTGGGGCAGCAGTTCGCGCGGCATGCGCGGGATTACCGTGGCTACCGTTTCCGCATCGAACCCCACATAGGACCAGAACTCCCCCATCGCTTCCGTTGGCACGAAAGGGGCCAGCGCATCAATGGTGCGGGGCAATACGTCTCCGGGCGTACCCGAGTCCCGGTGATACATGAAGTCGCCGGAGTCGATGTAGGCTTGATGGACCTCGTTGGTATGCTGGATGGCTTGGGTTACCGCTGCGGGGGAGAGCTTCGGGCCCAGCGCTGTTAGCACCTGGCGCACATGGCCCTCGTACCCACCAGCCTCCAGCACCTGCCCCAAGGCCCGTTCTGCCAAGGGGCCCGCTGGCACCCGCTCGACAACCGCGGTCAGCTCTTCCGCCTGGTAGTTTCTGCCAGTTTGGCTGATATTGTCCAGCACCGTAGACATCACTTCGACCGGGGCATGGGCCAGTATGTCCACGGCCAGCCGGTGCGAGCCGTCAGGCTCATTAGAGCGTGCTCCCTCCAGCAGTGCGCCCCACTGCTCCACCGGACAATAGGGCGCGGCAGCCTCAAACGTCACTGTGCGCTCAACGGGGCCGGTTATGCCGCGTGCTTGTTCCAAGGCCATCCCCCACAAGCTGCCGGGCAACCGGGGGAAGATGCCCGCCAGCGCTTCTTCCTGCGCGCCACTCCAGCTTAGGGCTCCCGCGACTCTCAGTGCCAACCGCCATTGGCGGTCCTCCGTGAGATGGGGAGCCAAGCCGCGCAACAGCAAGACCCGCGCCCTTTCCGGTAAGTGCCCAGCCTGCTGCACCGCGAACAAGAGCTCGTCTGTAGCATCGGTGCGGGCGGCGAGGCGGGCAATGACCCGCTGGGCATCGCCCAGCGGGTCATTGCCACACCCACCCAGCACGCCGAAGGTCCGGTACATCAGTTCCGGCGGCATGGTATCTACCACTCCCGCCAGAAACTCAGTCGCAGCTTTAGCTAATCCCCATGTGCGCTCGATGCGCTCATCTTTTCCTCCGCTGCTATCCTGAGTGGCCTCTATCTGCACTCGCTCGGCCAGCGCCAGGGCCGCATCCATATCGCTCGGCCGCAGGTAGGGCGCAAACAGCGCCAGCGCTCCCATCCGACCTTGCCGCGCATCGGCCGCTCCGAACGGGGACCAGTACTTCCCGATGTGCTTTTCGATGCACTCGTCCGGGCACGTCTCGGTAGACACCATCTCCGCAGCTATCACTTGGAACATCTGCGCCGCCACGCCGTCGGCGCTCTCCCACACCTCTTCCCGCGCCTGCTGCGGCAGCAGCGGGACCAGCCGCCGCAGCGCCGCCGCATCTATGGGCCATTGGGCAAAGGTGGCCCGGGCTTTCTCCGCTAGATACCGGGCAGTGGCTTCCGGTTGAACGTCGGCTAGTTCAGTCATCAAGGCCGCATTGTTCCGCACCTCGAGCAGCGCTTCCACCAGGGCGGGCACATCCATCGGTCCCGCCTGCGGGATAAGTCGCCGCAGCTCCTTGGCCCGGCGCGGCTGTCCCTCCAGCGACGCCAGCACCCCTGTCGCGGAGTGCTGCGCGGCGATCAGCCGCCGGGCGGCCCGCACCCGGGGGTCCTCGTCTGTGCCCCCTGCCGCTTCCACCGCTGTCATCAGGCGTTGCATCAGGTAGAGGCCCTCTCTCTGCTGGGCCTCTGCCCAACTGCCACCCCCGGCCTCCGTTGACCACGCGCATGATTGGGCCTCTCGTTGTAGGGTCGTCAACGCCGTCAACGTAGGATTACTCGCGGCCAGCTCTCCCGCCACGCACAGGATAGCCTGCAACTCTACGGGCAGTTTGGGCTGGGGCTCGTCATATTGTGGCAACGGTGAGGTCTGGCGGTGTCCGGCCAAACAGAGCCCAGTGTCCAACCGCACCAACTTGTTGCAGCCGGACCGGACACACCGCCGCGCGCCGTCTGCTTGGCCCCCGGCCACCTTCGTGGCCGATTCCAGGCTGGCAAGGTATTCCTCCCACTGGTCTTTACAGCTCATTGGTGTCCATCTCCGTTGACGCTACCGGCTTCCGCTTCTGCGCACCAGCGCACGTAGAGTGTCTGGGCCTGCGCGACAGCGGCAGCCGGGTCGTCCGCGACGAGAAACTCGACCCGCCGCTGGTACGGCAGCCCTACCCGCCAGGCCACTCCGCCCAGGCACGTCAGCACGGGAGCAAAGGGCAAGTCCAGGTCCTCCTGGCCCAGGGGCCGCAGGGACAACGGAATATGCCGCTCCACTACCGCCTCGTGAATGTCTTGGGCCAGGTTGTCGCTCTCCGGCCTCCCGGCCACGGCCTCGCGCAGGAGGAGCTGCTGCAAATAAGCCCGTTCCAGGCCAGTCGGAGCCGTTACGTGGTACTGATCGAGCAGCGCTTGCACCTCCGCGTCGAGCAATCCCTCCACGAGCGAAGGCGGCAACAGCTCCCCAAAAGGCCCCCGCGCCACCGCCACCCAGTCGTCTACCACGTCGTCCATGGTGCCCGCTACCAGTGCCGGCCTGGTGGTAACCATTGTTGCTGTAGCCATCGTTCCTCCTCCTATGCTGCTGCGGCCTGCATCGCCGGCTCGGGCGCTGCTGCCTGCGCACTCGCTGTTCCTTCCTCAATGGCGCTGATGATCTCGCTGGCGGTCTTAGCGATCCGGGCCATGCACTGTCCAACCTCTGCGCCACTGGCATGGTGGAGCGCGATGTAGTTGGGGGCGCTTTCCAAGGGGTAGCCAAAGTGTTCCGCCACAACCCAGGCACAGGCTTCGGCCTCCAACTCCTTCTGCCGCCGTGGCAGGGGGCTGTCGGCCGGATGCATGCGATTATGGGCCCACTCGTGCAAGAGCGTTGCCATCTTGCCCCGCGGGGTCAGTCCTTCCCGGATACCAATCTCACCGTGTTCCCCTTTGTGGGCGTCGCTCCACCCTTGCGTCTCCCCGTCCATGTGTTCCATCGTTTCCGCCACCGGCACGCCCGCCGCGTCCGCGAGGGCCCGCACTTGCTCGTATATCTCGCCCCCCTCGGCCCCGGCTACTGTCCACTGCGGGGGCTGCGGCAGAGGCTCCCCCTCGGTCTGGCACTCGACAAAGACGTGGCCCAGGCCAAAGGTTATGCCGGTGCGCTCCTCCTCCTTTTCCTCGGTCTGGCCGGTGGCGGGGTTGAACTGGCGCACCTTGACCTTGCGGTGATGCGGGTGTCCCCAGATGATGGGCAGGCCGTGCTCGCCCTTCTTGACATGGCGTTTGAACTTGCGCTTCCAGTCGTCGAAGGACGCGGCGCGCCCCGGTGGTATACCCCGGGCCAAGCACCCAAAGAGGATGAGAAACTGGTTGTTGAAGGAATAGCCATGAAACTGGCCCATCGCTTGCAGATACCGCTGCATCTCCTCGCTGATAGCCGCTTCATCCACCATTGCCGCTAACGTTTGCAAGCGCTCCTGGACCCGCTGGTACAGCTCCGGGCCGGTGGGCTTGGCCCCCTCCCCGATGACCGTCAACCGCTGCGCTGGCGGAATCCCGATCTCCTCCTCCGGGCTCACCGCCACCACGGGGGCGACACCCCCCTGGGGATGGTGGTCGGGACACTCGCCGGCCTTGTCTAGGGGCTTGCCGCAGTTGGGGTAGGTGCAGAGTTGCGCCCCGTTGGCCTGGCCGAGGGCAACCCGAGATGATTCCTCGAGCGCCCCAGATTCCTTTTCCGCTTCATCTTTACAGCTCATGGGTTTCCTCCTTCTTGGGGTGACTGAGGAACTTGACCTCAGACGCCGGGAATAGGGTCGGCTGGCCCGCTGGCGTATCGCCTACTTGCATCACCAAAACTGCGCGGTACGTGGGCTCCGCGCCTTCCGCCTCCGCCTCCGGATGCTCAATGAACGCCCCCGCGACCACGTACCGCACCGGGCCCCGCGGGGTGCTGACCTCCACGACATCACCGGCCCGGAAGCGGCGCTCGCGCCCCGTGCGGTCGGGGGCGACCACTGCTCGCCGCCGGTCCCACAGGCGATGGGCGATGATCGCGGCGTCATTCTCGCAACCTTCCTCTGTCGCTGAACCCAGGAGCCAATCCGACAGCTCGGCGCGGGAGGCATTAGCCGCCAGCACTGGAGCTAAGCCCAACGCCGCCGCCTTTTCGCGGAGCCACTTAGTAGGAGTGGCGCTCGTCGAGTATTGCACCATCTTCCATGCGTCGAGTCTTTGCTGCCGCATGTGTAAGAGGCGATTGGAGGCCGTGAAAGTACCTGGTCCCCGCGCCTTCCGCCGATACTCTGTGAGATCGTCTACCGCCCGCAGTACAAATCCGTCTTCCTCGGTAGCCCCCGTACCGCTCCACGCCAGTTCCAGACTTCGCCCCACATCGAGTAATCGCTCCACTGCCTGGGGGTTCAGCCGATCCGCATAGTCGCCCGGCAGGTTGGGGCTGCACCGTTCTTCCATCCAGTCGAGCTCGCGGCGGGCGAACAGCCCCGCGCTAACGCGGTCGGCCAAGGTTGTGGCCTGCGCCAGTATCTGCACTGGCGTCTGCGCCGCCCAGCCCGGGATTCGTTGTAGCGCGCGAGCCCCTTCTTCACCCCAATCGTAGAAATCGGCCAACGTCGCCGCCAGTTGGGGCCGCGAGTACGGCTCCAGGGCCGCGAGTGCGGTTTCGCGCGTCAGTTGGAGTTCCGCGCGGTCCGCCGCGGTCATCTCCCGCCCAAAGTTACGCTCCAGGGAGTCACAGTCACCCCACAGTCCCAACGCCTGTCGCGCCAGCTTCTCCCGCCACCCAGTCTGTTGGGCATGGGCGTCCAAGTCCTTCCGTAACCAGCTCCCTTGGTTGGTGATTCCAGCCAACGCCTTCTGGACGTAGGAGGGGGATACCGCAGCCTGGCCCGTCGCATACGCCTGGCCCACTTTGAACCGGGGGTCCTCTGTCTCGCCCCAGTGCCGATCCGCGTCCCCCAGGGCTTCGACTAGCCCGCGCACGGCGCGGTCGGCCAGCTCCTGGTCCGTTCCTTCCAGGGCATCTATGCCTAACGCCCCTTGCAGATAGGGTGCCATCGGCTCGACATCCCAGGCGGCCTCGCCCTCGTCAAAGTAACCGCGCCAGTGAGAGTAGGCCATGGCCTCGGCCTCACCTCTGGGCATGCCAACATAGTTGCGCCGCGATTCAGGGCGGCCCGGGCCGGAGAACCGCGCTACCCAGCACTGGTCTGGCGCTATCCCCTGCTGGCGGGCCTGCATGTAGCGGGCGAAGATCACGCGGTCGTCTGTTTCCAGCCCCGCCCCATCCTCGTCCATCTCGTTGCACAGGCATACAAGACCATCCACCAGGCGCGGGGCCAACGCCTCGATAGCGGCATCTCCCTGGCGATGGCCCGCCACACAGGTATTGGTAGACCGGATGACCAGCGCCTTACAGCCTGCGTGGTCGCAGTACTGGGCCCCGTCCACCTGGGCCGGTGCAACCCGCGTGGCGGAGGCCAGCGGCCCGGCCAACTGCTGTTCCCAATACTCCTTACAGCTCATGGACTGCCTCCTCTGGTCGACCGATGTAACGCGCAGCCGCAGCGGGGAAACGGTCGGGCCGGCCCATCGTGCTTTCCACCGGCTGCATGACCAGCAGCGCCTGTGGTCCTTCACTGGCCGCCTGCGCTTGAACCAGGCAACTCGCCACTACGCGCCGCACCGGCCCTGCCGGACCCTCCACTTCCACCACGTCCCCCGCCCGGAAGCGCCGCTCGCGCCCGCCGCGGTCCTCCGCCACCACCGCCTTCCGGGGGGTCCAGAGGTGCTGCGTCAGAACCGTGGTCATATCCTCGCGTCCGGCGGCGGTGGCCGACTCCTTGAGCCAATCCACCAAGCCGCGCCGGGATGTATTCGCCGCCAACACGGGGGGCAGACCTAGTTCGCGCGCTTTCGCGCGGAGCCACCTGGTCGGCGTCGCCTGCGTCGCAGAATTGACCCCATCCCACAGCCGCAGGCTCTGGAGCACCATGTGGCGCACCCGATTGGGCTGGGCCCCCACCTCATAGCGGAGTTCGCGGTAGTCCGTCAGGCGGTCCACGGTCCGGACCACAAACCTGTTCGCCGGGGTGTCGTCTACCGTCTGCCCCACTACCGCCCGCAGCCGGTCGGCATCCAGGAGCGTTTCCACTTGCGGTGGGCCCAAACGCTCCGTGCTATTCCCCGCCTGGTCGTCACGATACTGCGCTTCCAGCGCGTCGAGCATCGTGCGGGCTTGCCGGCCCGCCGCTACCCGCGGGGCCAGGATACTGGCCTGTCCTAGCAGCGCCCCAGCCTGGGCCCCCCCGACCTCCAACAACAGGCGCGCATCTTGCTCCCCCCAGCCATAAAACTCAGCCACGGCCTGCTGGGGATGGGCGTGCCGCTCCAGCACATGGAGCGCAGTATCCCGCGCCTGCCCTACAGTGCGGCGGTCCTCGCCGGTCAGTTCCCGGCCAAAGTTGCGCTCCAGGGTGTCGCACTCTTGCCACAGCAGCAGGGCATAGTGCGTTAGTTGTTCCAGCGGCACAGCCACCGTGCCGACCTTGCCCATGTCCACGCCCAGCCACTCGGCCTGCCCGCGCACCATGTCCACCGCTCTGCGCGCGGGGGTAATCTCGCCTTCCACCCCACAGGTGAGGATAAACTCCCGCGCCGCCCGCACGCGCGGGTCGCCTTCCCGATCCTGCCCATCATACGCCCGCAAGCCGGTGATGATGGAAAGCAGCCGCTGCACCGGGGTGGTCAATTCACGCCCGTCCCACCACTCGGTCAAAGGGAACTGGGCGGCGGCCAACTCGCGCAACGGCTGGGCCAGGGCAAGGTAGCCCTGCGCGCGGCACTCGCTGGCGGCAGCTTCCGCTTGGGCCGCATCCATGTTGCGGAGGACTTCCTGCCGCACGAGCCCGCCGCGCTGGGCGTCCCGCACCCGGAGCTCCCAGGCACGATCCAGGTTGCCGTCCTGTGCTACCACCTGGGCTACCTGCGCATACAACAAGCGGTTATCATCGGCCAGCCGCGCTGTGGCTGCCGGGTCCGCCGCCCGCACCTCGTCGAGCAGGCAGAACAGCGCATCGGTCAAGGCCACAGCCTGCTCCACTAACGCCGGGCGCGCGGCCCCCTGGAGGTGGCCCCGCAGACAGGTGGAGGTAGCCAGGTTGACCAGGGCAGTACAGCCGGCGCGATCACAATGCTGCCCACCGTCTACTTGACCCGCCGCCACCCGGCTTGCCCCGGCCAACCGACCGGCCATCTCTTTTTCCCAGAAGTCTTTACAACTCATCTTTCAACCTCCAATAGCAGCGGCAGTTGGGGCCGCGCCCCGTCAGCCGTCCGAAAGGGGGTGGTCACCCACGGCGACGGCGGCAGGGCATTGGCGCGGAGGACCTTCGTGGCCCATTGGACCAGCTCTTTGACCGTGGTGCATTTCGGGATCGGCGGCCAGTTGCCGCGCAGCCGGCCCAGGTAGGCCAGGTACTCCTGGGCCCGCTGCTCGTACCACTCCAGGTAATCCGCCAGGTTGATGCCACACATCTGTAAGTCAGTCAGGCTATCCGAAGACGCCACCGTATCCAGGTGCAGGTCGGGAAAGTGGGGGATGCGGAGAAAGCGCCAAAGGTACGGCTTCTGGAATGAGCTGATGAAGCGCTGGGCCAGGTTGGGCCGCTCGATCCATCTTGGTTTCGGCTGGCCGTTCGTCTCGCAAGCACCATCCCCCCGGGAGCGGGCCACTCCGCCCCACCCACAGGGACAGGCAAAGTGCTGCCGTTCCCCAGCGTAGGTGGGCTGCACCACTGCGCCACACTGAGGACACTCGTAATGCCGGTCGAAGGCCGGCCGCTCGATTTGCTCGACCGCCTGCATCACCGCCTTGATAAAGGGCCACGCTCCCAGCCGAGTCTCGGCCCCCCACCGCCGCTGGCGCATCACCTTGTCCAGCTCTTTCACCTGGGGCACCAGCCGGTTGATAAGGGCCCACTCTTCGTCCTCCGTGCGGCGCACACCAGGGGCAGCTCCACCGGTCCCGGCGGGACACGCATGCCTGGCGTCGGGCGGCAGCAGGTGCCCGCAGCGCGGGCAGTGGGCCTGCCCGCAGTTCACGGTTTGCAGCCACTCCAAGGCGTCCGCAAACTGCGGGGTGCCGTCCTCGTCCTCCTCGACCGCCAACGGCGGTACGATGTCGCTGGCCAGCACAACCCCGGACAGCGTGGCATGCCAGTACGTGAGCCGTTGCTTCTGCCGGCTGACGATCACAAACACCGCCGCCGGGCCCGATCCCAGGCTCACCAGCGCCGCCTCATCGCTGGCCGCCAGAACCTGCTGCACCGCTGGCTGGCCGAGTAGAGTGCGCGCCGCGCGCACGGTCTGCTCCTGCATTGAAGGCCAGGCCGGGACCTGCGAATGGCCGCGCGGGCAATCGCGGCCATTGATGAGCGGCAGATGGCAGCCCTCCTGGACGCAGCGCGCTACCGCGTCCGCCTGGCTCAAGGCTGTGCGCGTCGCCTGCTCCAACGCTCGGGCTTGTTCTTCCGCCTCGCCTTTGCAGCTCATCCGTACCTCGTCCAACTACTCCGCTGGGGCGGGCTGCGCCATGTATAGCCGCGCCACTTGCACACGGGGATCGGCCACCCAGTCGCGCAGCCCCTGCTCCTCCCACTCGTCGAACACCTCGACCAGACCGGCGATAGCGTCCCGGGCCTGCGCGGGTTTACCCTGGGCCTGCCGCGCCGCCCGTACCCGGGGGTCGTCCTCCCAGATGTCGCCCGCCCCCTCCTGCACCTCGGCGACGATGCACAGCAAGGCCGCGTTGAGGTCCTCCGGCGCAAAGACCCCGGCCGCTTCTTCCACCGTCGGCATCTCCAGTGCGGCGGCAATGTCGCCGTAGGGAAACACGCCGCCGCCAAACTCCGCTTCGATACTGCCCTCTATCACCGCCAGGTCATCAGCAGGTGCACGGTCTACCCATGCCTGGATGTCACGCAGCCACTGTTCCTGGGCCTCCAGGGGGGCCGTGTCAACGGACAGCCAGCTTGTCGGGGCAAGTGGAAAGCCCCCCACGCGCTGGGCAATGCTGTTGAGTTGAGCAAGGCGCTTTCCCCACCCCCCCATATCGTTGAACTTATCCCACCAACGTCCCACCTGCCCCACGGCGGCACGAATGGCGGCCTCGCGCACCTGGGGATGGCCTTCCACGCAGGTTCCGTCACGCCGCAAGGGCCGGTGGCAGCGCCGGTCCTTGCAGCGGTCTGCCGCATCCACTTGCCCATTGGCGACCCGTGCCGCCCCCAGGCCGTTGGCAATCTGGGCCCATCTGCCCTTACAGCTCATTGGTCCTCCTTAGCAGTTCCATGTGATGCCCCGCTTGGCAAGTACCCGCCGGGCCGCCTGAGTAGATTCATTGTCCTCGTGCCCCTGGGCCGTCCGGATGAGGCGCTCCTCATAGGTGGGCTCGCGCACCTGGCCCCGGGCGGCAAGATGTTGCCACTCCTGGTAGAGCGCCGCCCGGCGGGCCGCCCACTCTCGCCCATCCCGGTCTGCCCGCGCCCAGGCCCGCTTTTGCTGCACCCCCGACACGTGGTGGCTGCCCCGGTGGAGGGACTCATCACTGGGGGGACTACTCGGCACCCCCCGCGCCACGCAGAACTCGTCGAAGCTCTGCACCGGCACGTCGCTGGACGCACTAGGGGCTGCCGCAGGTGGGCCATGCCCCGCCCCATCCACCTGGGCCGGGGCTATTCTCGTCACCGGGGCCAACGCCCGCGCTTGTTCTTCCGCCTCGCCCTTACAGCTCATCCTCAACCCCTGCTGTCCTCGCTCACGCCCATCTCGGTCCAAAACGCAAACATCTGATCCACGAGCGCGGCAGCCTCGTCTGTGGGCACATCCTCCAGAAAATGAGAAACATCGTCCAGGGTCGCGTCCACCCCCTCTCCCCACTCGATAGCCCGCGTCAGCTTGTCGGCGAGTAGTTCCACGGTAATAGCATCAAGCTCTGGGGTGGTACGAAGCAGCGTTTGGGCCGCCTGGCACAGTTCGCGGGCTCGGCTGGCCCGCGCCGCGCGCGACGGAGGTACGACCGCACCGGACTCTTGGGCCTGGCGTGCCGCCGCAGCGATCCGCTCGCCCAGGGCCCGCACCTCCGGGTGTTCCTGCTGCAAGACTTGCAGCACCGCCCGTACCGCCGCCCCGGCCTGTTGCTGTTGCTGGGGATAGACCCGCTTTCCGCCGGTTAGGATTTGAGCGACGGCTGTGTGCGCTTTCAATCGCACCAGCTCCGGTGGTTCTTGGACTGCCGCCGGCAGTCGACCATGTTCCGCCAGCAACTTGGCAGCCTGCCCGGCGTAATACTCCGGCGGCATAGAGCCTCTGACTTTGTGCTCGGCGACGTACTGCCCCAACGCCTCTGGCTGGGCCCACTCCTCCGCCAACACGTCCGGCTCGGCTTGCGCGGCCCGCCGCAGCGCATTGATGGCCGCCCACGTCACAAAGGGAGCGGGTTCGTTCCGGTGCACGTAGTCATCCACGTCGTCCAGTACCATGCCTGCGGCGGCCCGAAACGCGGCGGCAGCGTCAACGGCAGGTGCAGCCCGGGACTCTGCGGGCGGCTCCGCCAGCGCCCGTTTCAGGTCGTTGATTGCCGTCCAGGTTACAAAGGGCGTCGGAGTTTCCGGCTCACTGTTCACGTCGTCGAGGACCATCTGCGCCGCTGCGGCGAGCGCTGCTTCACGTGAGGGGGGCGGGACAGCGAGTACCGGCGGCATGCCGGCCAACGTCCGGCCGTCTTCAGCCAGCCAGTGTATCTTCCGCTCCAAGAGCGCGGTGCTGACACCCGGCCCACGGGTCACGCTGTCTTCTCGCTCCTGGGGGTTCAGCTTCGTGCCCAGCTCTGTTACCCAGTCCTGCACTCGCCGCGTCAGACATGGCACTTCCAGCATCTGCGCCAGCCGCAAGGTTTCCACTGCCAAGCTCCAGGCCGAGGGGTCGTTATCCCGATAGTATCCCCGCCGGCTCCGGTCGAGAAGCGCGTCCATCTCCCCCACTGCTTCCCAGTCCTCCTCCCATCCTTCCTGGGCATGACCGCGTGGGCACTTGCCCTGACGATTCAACGGCAGCTCGCAGCGGGGGTTACGGCAGCGCTCCGCCGCATCCATTTGCCCCTCGGCCACAAACGTCAGCCCCGTCAGCACACCGACTTCTTGCTGGTACTCGTAAGTACAGCTCATCGAGGCCCTCCTGCCGCCCTTGCTGCGGGGCGGGTCCTACCCTAATCGTTCTCGTCCCGCCAGCCCAAGGCGATACTGATCTGCCGGGCCAGCTCCGCCGGCTCATCGGCCGCATCCAGGTTGTTCCGGTCGATGTACACCGCCAACTCAGCGAGCGCCGCCCCCATGCCCGAGCCTCGCTGTGTGGCCTGGGCTAACTGGTCCACAAGCGCCTCGGTTTCCTCATCCTGCCATTTGTGGAGCATCTCGATGGCCTGGTTGCACAGCGCCCGCACGCGGCTGGTGCGCGGCTTGCCGGCCTTTCCGGCGGCCTCGGCCGGAGCTGCGGGAACGGGGGCGGCGGTGGACATGAACTCCTCCGCTGCCTGCTTCAGCCGCTCCTGCAACCCAGCTTCTTCCCGCGTCCCCTGCGTGCCGGCCAAGACCTGCTCAAACGCGGCCCGCCACACGCCCAACGGGGCCCGAATGTAGCCACTGCTGACATTGCCCCTGCTGTTGTGGATATAGAGGGTAGCCCGACCTGGGGCCAGGTTCAACTCAAAAGCGGTGCCCCGCTTGGTTTCCCCGTTGCGCAGAAAGGCCCAGGCGTTCTCGCGGTCCTCGGGCGGCACGGGGACCTCAATCACGCCCCACTCGCCCCGCAAGCCGGTCCAACCCTCGCCGGCCACGAACTGGCGGGCCATTTCCACCAACACATCCGGCGGCAAGACAAAGCGGCCGGTCGCCACGTTTCCGCGGCCCGTTTCCACCTGGATACTCGTTTCACCAAAACCAAGCGTGTCTACCAAGAGGGCGCGTACCTGACAGATGCCGTTCCGCAAGAAGGCTTCGGCCTCGTCCCGTTGATCCGGAGGCACCTCGCTGCGGATTCGCAGGTCAGATGGTCCCCGGGCCCCTCCCTGGGCCGCGAGCATGGCTTCCAGGCGGCCGATCTCCCGCTCCACCTGCGCGGCGGGGATAATCCAGGCCGGCCCCTTCTCCGTTGCGGTCAACGCCACCCCGGCCGCGCGGCGCAATGCCTCCTCCTCGGAAGACCAGCCACTTCGCGGACGCACCACAAACTGCCCTCCTTGCGGTCCCGTTGTGTGTTCCACGTCGTAGGCAAAGCTGGTCAGCCCATGCAGGCTGTCCTGGAGGGGGCAGGGAACCACCGTCTTGTTCGCGCTGCCGGTAGCCTGCGCGTCAGCAATGTTCTGCATCACGATCTGGCTGGGAGACATGTCTGAGCGCCGCTCGGCGTCACGGAATACACTGGGAATCGTCCAAGGCTTCGGCAGCCTCTTGTCCAGCCGCGCGCGGGTTCCCTCCGGGATGGACTGAAACCAGGCTGCCGCCGCCGCTATCTGCTGTTCGATCTCTTCCGGCGTGAGGTCAGTACCCGCCACCTCGGGCAGGGGATAATCCACCGTGGGTAGCGGCCAGCCCTTGGCGCTGCTGAGCTCCCACTCTCGCTTCACCCCCTCCTCGCGGAGCCAGATTTCAAAGCGCTGCGCTTGGCCCAACACCTCGCGCAATGCCGTGGCCCGGTCCTGCGTGTGGCCCCGTGGGCAGCGCCCGGTGGCCTTGTTGATGGGCAGGGTGCAGCGCGGGTGCTGGCAGCGCTGCGCCCCGTCCACCTGGCCGGTGGACACCCGCGCTGGCCCCTGTAATGACCCGGCTTGGCGGTTCCGTTCTCCAGAGCAACTCATCGGCTACCTCCGTCTGCTAGTCGCTAGTGTCCACGATGGTCACTCGCCCACAGTCCCGGCAGCGCCACACATGCTCCATTGGAAACAACTGCCGGCCCACGGCTTGCCGGCGCTCCTCGCCGCCGAGCTCGGCGACGTGTTCGTGCGGGCACATCTGCTCAACTTTCTGGATCAACCCCGTGATCGTCGCGTCCAGGTCGCCCGCTCCGGCTACCGTGGCATGGGCCTGGTTTTCGATCATACCGCCGAGGTGATCGTCCACAGACACATTGATCCCCCCCAGGTGCACTGTCTGTTCGGGACCATAGTGGCCCTCACAGTGGTAGTTACGGTCGAGCGATATGCTCCAGCGCCCCTCTCTCCAATCGTCGTTCTCTAGCCACTCCGGTTCATCTTTGCGCCGAAACGTCCCCGTCACAGCGACACGGGTTGCCGCCTGGACATAGCGCTGGCGTGTCTGGCGGTCCAATGCCAGCCGTTCAGCCGCTGCTTGGTCCGCTGCGTCTGATTCCCCGATCTGCCGCAGCCAGGTCGTCAGTACATACAAGCCCAGGGAGCGCACGGAGTTCTGTTCGGGGTCAGCCTTCAACGCTTCCAAGACTAAGGCCAGGCGTACCGCGCCGGCCCGTACCGCCTCGGGATGCTCCCGACATACCCGCGCGGAGAACGTGTGCCGCCCCAGCCAGTGCAAATCGCCGTCTGTCAGAGTGGCCGCTGCATCCGCTGGGGGCTTGTCCAGGTGCAGGTAGTCCTCCAGGTAGTGCAGCGCCGTCGCATGCTCGTAGTCGGCGGGGTCCCCGGAGAAACTGTGATGCTTGGCCGCCAAGAGGTGCACGCAACGGGGGCGCTCATCCTGGGGGCCGCCGCGCCGGCAGGTGCAGGTGCGCGCTTTCAGGTCTACCTGGTAGCGTCCCACCCGGAAGCAGCCTTCCTCCGGCAGCTCCTCCACAATCGCCGGAGAATCGGGGCGCTCTCGGCGCTGCTTTTCCCAGCGGGCCTCGGCCCGGTTTTCGGCCTGCACTTCGGCCAGGTTTGACGGCGGCAGATTGCGCCAGCGCCGCAGCGCGTCGCGGCCCGGGCGCGGCTCTTCACCCCGCGCCCGCCGCCAATCCGTCACGAAAGCGCGGGCCGCCTGGATGCGCGGGTCACTGTCCAGGTCCGGCTCGCCTGCGAGCGCAGCCAGGGCCTGCTCCATGCGAGCGGGCCAATTCTCTCCGACGTCTCCCTGCATCAAAGCCCGCATGGACGCCAGGGCCCGGATGGGTGACGGCAAGGTGCGCACCACACAATCGAGCGCCTGGAACTCGGGAGCAGCCCGGCCCAGGACATCAGCCCCGCCAGACTGGTGGTGTCCGCGCAAGCAGCACTGGGTATCCCGCCGTACCAGCTCCCCGCATCCTTCGCGGTTGCAGCGGGTTGCACCATCCACCTGCCCGGGGGCGATGAAGGTTGCGCCCTGCAAGCGGGCCGCCAGTTCTTGTCGCCAGAAGTCTGCACAGCTCATCAGAGAGCCTCCTCATAACCGCAGAGCCTCGCCCGCCGGCCCTACCTGAGTCACGTCAGTCGCTGGAATCCACGATGCGCACCAGCCCACAGTCGGGGCAACGCCACAGATGCTCCATCGCATAGAGCCGCCGGCCTTCCAAAAGCTCTGCGGTAGGCGTTACTTCATCCATGTGGGTATGGGGGCACATCGCCCCGACCTCCTGTTCCAGCGCCACAATGGCCTCGTCCGTGATCTCCGCGGCGCTGCTCACGCCTATCCCGGCCCTATTCCACCCCTTGCCGCGAAACGTATCGTAAACCTCGACCACGGCCCCCTCACACACCACTGTGTGGCCGGCATCCTCATAATGCCGGTTCGGGTAGATGTGCACCTTGTAAGGCCCCTCCATCCAGGAATCGGGCCGCGGCCAGGGCGGCACCTGCCCCGACGGGTACTTACCGCCAAAGGGGGCCGTTGCAAAGGCCCGCACCCGCTCATGGCGTGTCTGCAAGTCCAGCGCCGTGCGCTCGGCCGCCGCGCGGTCGGCGGCCTCTGTTTCTCCGACACCGCGCAAACAGGTTTCCAATACATGCAGCGCCTGCGACCGCGCCCCCGCCTGTTCTGGCTGGCCTTGCATTTCGGCGACCAACAAGGCCAGCCGCACAGCGGCGGCGCGTACCCACTCGGGGTGCGCGGCATAGTCCTCGGCAGAAACGTGTTGCGCCAGACTATCCAGGTCCTCTTTTACCTTGGCTGCCGCCGCCGGCAGGGGCCAGGCAAAGTGCAGCCACTCGTCAAGCCGGCTGCTCGCTACCGGCCCCGGGCCGCCCCTCCGCATGTGGTCGCTCACTTTCAACATGTGGATACAGCGATGACCCTGCGCCTGCGGCCCTGGCGCGACGTGCTGGCAGCAGGTGCAGGTATGGGCATTTAGGTCAACGGTGTGCTCGCCCACGCGGAACTTGCCTTCCCCCGCCAGTTGCTCGATCTGCTCTGGGGGCGGAGGAACCTTTCTCCGCTTCCGCCTGCGCTCGTCGTCTCGCGTAACGCGGGTGAGGTAGGATTGTTCATCGCGGGTGAGGTAGGGGATAATCTTCCATCTCTCCAGCACATCGTGTTCCGGGCGCGGCTCCTCGCCCCGCGCCCGCCGCCAGTCCGTAACGAAGGCCCGCGCGGCCTGCACGCGGGGGTCGCCATCCAAAAGGGGTTCGCCCGCCACTACTGCCAGGGCTTGCTCCATACGCACGGGCCAGTCCGCAGCCGGCTCCTCCTGGTCGGCCAGGACCTGCCGCAAGGGAGCCAGGGCTTGAACGATGGGCGGCAACGTGCCGATCACGCACCCCAGCGCCTGGAACTCGGTCTGCACCCCCCTGCCGGCGTCACCACCTGCTTGGGAGTGGCCTCGTAAGCAGCATTGGGTATCTCGACGCACCAGCTCGCTGCAACCTTCCCGGTTGCAGCGCACTGCGCCATCCACCTGGCCCGGCGCGATAAAGGTCGCGCCCTGCAAGCGGCCGGCCAGCTCTTGTTTCCAAAACTCAGAACAGCTCATCAAGGCCCTCCCGGGCACCCAGGCGGACACGCCAAGTTCTGTGTTACCCATTGTACTGGCAAGGAGGGCGCTTTGTCTATAGGGGGCCAGTCTGCCCCCCAAACACAAAGCCAGGGGAGCCCGTTACAGGACTCCCCTGGCTGTTATTCTACCTGGCCGGGCTAGATGGGCCAGCAAAGGCAGCGACCCATGCCGGGCCCCGGCCAGTAGGCCGGTGGCGCAGGTGCCGCTACGCGGTGTACGGGTCGCCGCGCGACCACCGCCCCTTCCTCCCTGCTGTCCAGCAGCCGCAGCCGCTCCAATGCAGGATCGGGCGTGGATCGTGCCACTGTAGCTGGGGTTACTACCCGCGGGGCCGGCCCGCAGTAGGTGGCGTCAATCAAGCGCACCGTGACGTTGGACAGCACACCCGCGTCTCGGGCGGCGAAATGCTCAAAGACTTCCACGCTGGCGTCAACCACGCGGTTCGGAAAAACGGCCTTCTCCGGGCCGTAGTCAGCCACGTAGCACCGGGTCTTGATACCGTGCCACTCGATTTCCACCAACGCGCCCATGGGCAGGTCGGTCATCGCGCAGTAGGGGTTCCCCGGCAGGTTGCCGGACAGTCCATGCAGGTTGCCCCATTCCGTGTGCCGGTCAATGACGTGCTGCCACGTCACATCGTACACCGAGTTAGGCGGGTCGTACCAACTCATATCGCCCTGCACGGTCGGGACCGCCGTAGGCGCAGGCAGCACCAGTCCAAGCAGGGTGACGAGCACCAACAGCACACTCATCGGGTTACCCCCCGCAGGACTCCACCCCGCCGACTTCCCCCGCCCCCCGCAGGAGCGGGAACAGCCCGTTGCTCGCCGGAAACAGGGCGGCACCACCATTGCGAGCGGGGAGCACGTTCTGCTGCCGCCACGGCTCGGCCTGATCCACGCAGATGAGCCCGATGGGGCCGCAGATATGGCCCGTATCGCCCCGGTCGAGGCGCACGAACACGCCTTCCAGGTCGATGGTCAGAGCTACGAGCACTAAGCCGGCGATGATGACGATGATGGTCGTTACTACCTTCACAGAAAGCCTCCTCGTTTATCTCGAAGGAAACGCAGCCCGGCCAACAAGTTTCTCCACCCGGCTGCCCGCATCCGTCTATTGCCAGCTTGAAGATACTATCTTTATCCTGGCACTGACAAGTATACTACATTGTAGTGCTTTTGTCAAGTCGAGATGACAAAATAGTGCCATAATTGCGCTATAATAGTTATAGCGCAATTATGGCGCAATTATGGCGCAGCGCCGGCACTACCAGGCCGGGGCATTCGTGTATTATAATAGGTGGGAACAGTTATCGACCGCCGCTTACGTGCCCTGCCGTGAGGTATCTATGGCTACACCAACGATTGACGTGACGATGACGGAGTTTCTCGATCTGATGCACGTGGCCAGTCCCCAAACTGCCGCAACCTACCGGGTCGGGCTGCGCTACTTTGTCACCTACCTGGAGAATCGCCACCATGTCACCGGCGCTACCCCGGTCAGCGAGGTCCTCACCGACTGGTTGCTGCCCTTTCCCGCCTGGCTCCAGCGCACGATCCAGAAGCGCAGCAAGAACCCGGCCCGGGAGGTGAACCCCGCCACCTTGCGCACCTATCTCACCGGCGTCCTCAGTTGGTACGCCTATGTGGTCGGGGAAGGAGGGTGGGTGCCCAATGTCACCATGGACAACTACTACCGGGTACGCAAGCGCATGTACGCAGCCGCCAAGGCCGAAGACCATATCCTCTTGAAACGGCTGCCTTCCGAGGACGCGGTAGAGCGGCTACTGGTCGTTGTGCGCACGCCGCTACCACCGCTGCCTGCGGGGAGCGCCGTCACGCCGGAAACAGAACAGCGCCGGCACCTGGTCTGGCTGCGGGACCGGGCCATCGTCGAATGCCTGATGACCTCCGGCCTGCGAGTGGCCGAGCTGACCGCGCTGCGCTATGCCGATTTACTGGCGGAACAGCATGGCGCGGAAATCCAGGGCAAGGGCAAGAAACACCGGGTAGTTCTCTTTTCTCTCCGGGCCTGGGATTCACTGCAAGAGTATCTCCAAGTACGCGACCACGGTCGGAACCAACCCGAGACGCCGGTCTTTGCCCGTCACAACCCCCAGCAGAAAGAGCCCGGCGTGCAGCCCATCACTTCCCGCTCCATCCAACGCACTTTTCGTGACCTAGCCGCGCAAGCAGGACTGGCCCGCCTCACCCCGCACCAGCTTCGCCACTACTATGCCACAGTGCTCTTGCGGCTCTCCGGCAATCTGGCGCTGGTCCAAGATGCCCTGGGGCACCAGAGCGCGGATACGACCCGGCGTTATGCCCAGGTGGCCCTAGAGGATTTGCAGCGCGAGCACGCGCGCATCTTTGATGGGGCGGAACCCGTCCCCCCCGCCACGCCCGCCGCTTTTCACGAACAGGCGGGCGCGCTTCCCGGAGACTCTTGGCCGGAGGAGGCGGATGATGAGGACGCCGCTGAAATGCTTTAGTTGGATTTCGCAGTAAAGCAACCGTGACTGGAGCGTGGTGCTGATGCTTACCCCCACTGCCGTCTTGTCCCCCCTCCTGGCGTACCTGCTCCTCAGCTACACCGCCGTGTGGTACACTCTGCTCGTGCTGTTTGTCACCTTGCTGCTGCTGGGCGAGAGCAGTGGGCCTTTCTGCCAACGCTGGGGACCGGCGGAGCGGGAACCGCGGCGGTGGTGGACACTGGCCGTCTCTTTTGGTGGGCTGCCCATCGCCCTGGCCCTCTATTTCTCCCCCAGTTCTTACCTCGCCGTGCTCTTGGGGGTGCCCTGTTTAGGCATGGGTGTAGCGACGCTGGCCTCCTGGAAGCAAGTCGCCGCTGGCTAGAAGGAGGGCCGCCCTTGCCGCCGGAGGGCTTGTAGCCGGCCGATGTGGGGGCACGCCGGAACGGCGGGGCGCAGATAGTCCCCGATAGCCTGTCGCAGCCGCGGCAGCAGCTCCTGCGGGGCCGGCCGCTCCGCATTACACGGTAGCCCCGTCAGCGGCCCACACCAATGGGGCTTCTTCTCCCGCACCCACTCGCGCGCCACTACGTATTCCGCGCGTTCCTCGGTCCTAATCGAGCTGCCACTGGGGTAGCTGGCAATGCGGGACCGCAGCACCTGTTCCACCACACTCCAGCAAATGGTTTGCCCGCACGCCCGACAGGCAAACGAGCAGCACGGAATGTCTGGTGCGCTGGTGCACGGGTGGTCACCGATCCCGCCACCGCAGGCGCTTATGAACGTCGGCGGTAACTCCTGAGCCAGCTCCGGCCGCCGCATGAGTTCCCACCGATACCCACAATGGATCGCCAATCTACTGGGAGGCAGCCCACAGCACGACTGCTGGCGCAGCTCGAGGTGCACTTGCCCCACGGTGGTCATCTGCCCACAGTGCGGGCACGGTATCTCCGTTCCCCGGAGAACCAGCACCAGTTCCTGTTGGCGCACCGCTTCGGTGCAGAACTGCACCTGCCGATCCAGCAACCGGCCTACGAATTGCGCCAAGGGCTGTCCGGGAGGCGGGCTCCATGTTCCGCCGACCCGGGCGTAGGTACTATCGCTGTGGGGAAATACCAACAGGGGGTCTTGGCGATTGATCCGAAAGGCCGGCAGGTCTTGCCGCGCCGTTCCGTCCAGTTGTGGGGGCAGGTGCGCAAAGAACCAGCACCCGCGCACTCCACTGCGGCGGTAACGCTCCTGCCGGGCCAAAGTAGTCTCCAGCGTCTGACGACTCAACTGGACCTCAAACGCTACCCGCAGGGAAGATTGCCCGCCGGGGCGCTCGGCCAGCACGTCGGCTTCCCAGCCATCTCCGGCCGCCTCGGTCGTTACCTCCCAGCCGGCCGCCCGCGCGGCTTGTGCGACGACCTCCTTCAACCGGAGATGGTCCTCTGACTCTGGCCCCCAAGAACACGTGCCCCGCCGTTTGTGGACAAAGTGCCGGGTGCCCCGGTGGCTGACCCGCAGGAAGCCGGGGACCTGGCAGCAGGGCAAGACCACGGCTTTCTGGCCGGCCTGGACAGCCTGCCGCAGCTCTTGCCACTCCTCGTCGGAAAGGAAGGGGGCGACTATGTTACGACCATCTACCACCGCACGCAAGGGCATCCGTCAGCTCGCTGGGATTAGTCGGCCCAACCCCGGTGCTCGATCTTGGGGGCTAGCACCGTCCGGCACTCCGGACAGGCCCGGCCGGCAAAGCCCAGCCGGGTAGTGGGGCCCTCGGCCTCACAGTAGCCGCAGCGGGTCAGGCTGCGTTGGAGGGCGGTCATGGAATAGGTGGGACTGTCCAGCTCGATAGCCAGGCCGTCAGGCCCCCAAGCGGCGATACTGGCATCGACGGGGGTGGCGTAGCCCTGCCGGTCCTTCCCGGCGGGGCGGGTGACAACCTGCACTGTGAACCCGTCGCGGGTAAGGGTGCAAGCTCGCTCGGCCGACTCCCCCACCCCTCCACTTACCGTTGTGTACGTCGGGCGAGCGGCCCACCCGTCGGCCAGGGCCGCATCCCGCCAAGCTGTGACCCTCGCCAAGTCCCAGCCCACGTTCTGCCCATGGAGGTGGGTGGCTACCAACAGGTGGGAGCAGCGCGCTTCAGCGCCACCGCCACCGCAGGTGCATGTGCCGGCCGCGACATCGACCTGGTAGCGGGCGGATGGTTCGCCCCGCTCCTCCTGGTACACCGCCACCTCGTACAGCGCGGGGCCGGCTGCGGGCAAGGGTTTCTGCCGCAGGGTCGTGCCCAATTCCAGCAGCGCCTGTCGTAGTAGGACCCGCTCCGCTGTGTTTAGCGGCGGCCTCGCCGGGGCCGGCGGCATGTCCAAAGGGAGCTGCGGAGGCCGTGGCGACGCGCCGCCCACTTTCTCGGCCCCCACCACCATGACCACGCTCCCCGTCAAGTCCATCGCCCGCAGCGCGGCGGTGCTGGCGGTCGCGGCGTCCGCAAAGGCTTTGGCCGACAGCAGCTCCCCTTCACTTCCCACCAACACAAAGCCCTGGGGAATAACCACTTCCACCGGCATGCCCTGAGCTAGCACCCGGTATATTTCGTCGCGGGGAAAAGGCCGCTCACTCGGCCCATCGGTAGCCTGTCTCTCAGCAGCGCGCAGCTTGGCGGCAGCCTCGGGATGGAGTCCTACACGCTCGTACCACTGCGCTATTGTCGTGAGCGCCTGCTCAGCATCATCAGATTTCAAGGCGTCCCGAGGGAACCACTGCCCACAGGCTTTCTCGGCGGCGGCCAACTCCTTTCCGGAGAGTTCACCGTACCACTGGTCGACCTGGGCCAGTACGCTGCGCGCCGACACCGTTTGTGCGCAGCCGCGCGGGCACTTCCCTTGGTTGTTCAGGGGCAGATTACACTTGGGGTTTTTGCAGCGCTCGCGCCCCTCCGCCTGACCGAAGGCCACTCGCGTCACCTGCGCTAAGACCCGGGCTTGGGCTTCTGCTTCGTCTTTGCAGCTCATCGGCTTGCTCCACGTCGTTGCCCGCTCATACTTCCTCGAACGCCGCTTGTTGGGCCACTCGCGCGTCCTCCATCACTGCTTCTTCTATGGTCCGACCGAGCTTGGCTACATCGCCACCATAGTACCAGCCCAGCGACCGGCTCTTGGCGATCATCCCCCGGGCGTGTTCGATATAGCCCCGTGCCCGCCAGTTCTCTCCGGCCCCATGCAGCGTGCGGGCCAGAGCCACGGCCAACTCAAACTCGGCATCCTCCCGTCCGCCCGCCGCCGTCACACCTTGGGCCATCTGAAAGAGTTCTGTGTACAGCGGCTCGGCCTCGTCGAACTTACCCTGCACCTCTAATGCCTGGGCCAAGAGCTGACGGGCCTGCGTGACCACGGGCCGGTCGGTAGTACGGGCCAGCGCTTCTCGCAGGAGGGGTTCACACGCCGCCCCCTGCGCGGGCGTGATCCCTCGCATCACTACGTTGACGTCTTGCAGCACCCGCGAGGCTTGTTCCAGGCGCTTGCGGGCACTCCCGTTACGGTCCAGCGTCAAGCGGGTCGTCTGCCGATCTGCGGAAGTCGTCACCACAATCTCAACGTCGTCCGCATGCAGCAGATCGCGCATGGACCGCAGTTCCCCCCCACCGGCCGCCAGGAGCCGCTCGTTGTCCGCGGCGATTTTGCTGTCCACGTTGCCCCATGCGCCTGCCTGGTGCGCTCGCAACAGCCTAGCCAGCACCATGTCTGCGGTGGTGGTCTCTTCTTCCCGCCCCCGATAACCAGACCCCCACGACTCGCCATCCTGGTTCGCTTCACGCTCCAAGACCTGGCGCACCGCCGGGTCAAGCTCTACCTGGCCCACGGCAAACTTCTCGGGCAAATGCTGGGGGCCGTAGCGCAGCAAGCTGCGCACGATACTCTCCCACTCGCGCCGCCGCAAGTGCTGGTAGCCTTCACCAGTAGGGTCGCCGGTGGCCGCCAGCGCCGCGACGTGCAAGTTGTGCGGCCCACTCCACAAGAGGTTGTTGGTATTCGCATCGTTCCAGCCTTCCCAGCGCTGCCGCATCACGCCCTCAAATTGGGGGGCCTCGAAGATCGCCCAGTCACAATCCTCCTCGAAACGGTATACGTAGAACTGGTTAGGGGCCAATTGCCCGCTCCAGTCGTCTTGGGACAGGCAGCGTTTATCCTGCCATGCCGGCTGCTCGTGGTCCGTGACCACCACAAAGCCCCCGTGCCCGGAGCATGTAAACCAGGTGGCCAGCATCCCGTCCCGCTTCGGAGTGAGCACGGTGACCCGGCCATTGATCTCGCCCCAGATAGTCGCCTCCGATGCGGCCAGGGTTCGTTTGCTCTGGTCGTCCAGGTGCCCGTCCACGAAGCGCAGCGCCAGCGTGGTCATGCGTACGCCCTTGCCGGTGTACTTGCGCACCCGGTGATGTACCTCGTAGTACCCGTGCTGCTCCCGCCGCTTCCCGGCCCCGCCCTTCTTGCCGACCGCCGTCTCGAGCGCCAGGGCCTGGTCCACGGCCGCAGCCAGTTGCGCGGGTTCCAGGTGCTCGACGCCCAGCTCCACCGCTTCCTGGAGAGCGGCGTGCTGCGCTACCACCGCCTCATCAGCGGCGAGGAGGTCATGGGCCCAAGCCAGGAGATCGGCCTGGGCCGTATCCAGCTCCTGCTGCCGCTGGGCAAGACTGTAAAACGCCTCCACGTCCTTGCAGAAGGCGTCCCACTGTTCCGGGTCAGCCTTCTTCCCTTCCTGCTCGCCCCGCGCCAAGGCGCGCCCCACTTCGCGCTGCCCCCATTCCAGTTCGAGCCGCGCGCCAACCACCTCGGCTTTGACTTGCTGTGTGATGCCCGTGTCCGTCTGGGGATGGTTGCGGGGACACTGGTGGGCACGGTTCAACGGCCGGCCGCAGCGGGGAAAACGGCATAGCTCGGCCCCCGACACCTGGCTGGGACTCACCCGCGATTGGGCTTGTAGCGCGCCGCTCTGGTTCTGCGCCTCATCTTTGCAACTCATCGCGTTCTCCTATACCGTTTACACTTGCCGGAACCCGCGCTCCTTATAGGCCGCCAGTGCCCGTTCCATAGCGCGATCCATGTCGCCGGTGATAAACTTCAGTCCACGAAAGCCCGGGAGCCGGACCACCACCGTCCGCGCCGCCTCATCCACCTCGAGCTGGAAGAAACCGTGGTCCTCGATGATCGGCGCGGGCGCGGGAGCCGGGGCCGGCGCGGGAGCCGGGGCCGGCGCGGTGCGGAGTGTGGCCACCTGTTCTCGCAACTGCCCCGCTGCGCCGGGGTCATCCGCGCCGGGGTCATCCGCGCCGGTCGCGGCGCGGAGCCACTGCTCCTCTTCCTCGGGCCCGGCAAGCTGGTGGGCCAGGTTCTGGGCCCCGCTCTGCACGGAGCCAGCCTGTTCCCGGGCCCGCCGCGCCTCTTTGGGCCGGCCGGCAGCCTCGGCTTCCGCAGCTTGCCGTTGTAAAAACTGGGCCACGTCTGTCATCGCCGCCAGCATCCGCCGGCCCAGTTGTGGGAGCGTGGGCGGGGCGGCCGGCTTGGCCAGCCGTTGCAGGGCGGCCACCACCCGCCGCTGTTCCTGCTCGGCGTGCTCCAGCGCGGCCAGGAGCGGGGGGAGAGCGCCCCAGGCCGCCTCGTAGAACTCCCGGTCCTGCTGCGCCGGGGGCCGCATGTCCATCCATGGCCCATCGCCTTCTTCGATCTCCGAGTCGGCGCGCTGCCGCAGGACTGCCAGCAGCCCCCGTACCAGGGGACTGACCCAGACCTCCAATCCCGGCCAGTCCGGCCGTTGCTCGATGATCTGCTGGGGTGTCAGAGTTTCCCGTTGCGCCGCCAGTTGCTGGAGGCGCGCGGCATCTTCGGCCCGACCTTCCGCCTGCGCCCGCGCGGCGGCTTCCCGGAAAACCGCCGGTCGTACCCAGCGCAACACCTCGGCTGCCGGTCGCAAGTCGGCATACGTATAGTCAAGCGTTGCACGCAGCTCCTGCGGGTCCTGGGGATGATGCTTGGGGCACCCCCCCTTATCATTCAACGGCAACTGGCACGTCGGGAGAATGCACCGCCGGGCGGCATCCGTCTGGGCCAGCGTGGTTTTGGTGGCCTTTTCAAGGGCCTTTCCCTCGTTCTCGGCCTCATCCTTACAAGACACGGTACAACCTCCTAGTGGCAGCCGGTGAGCAACCACGGCCGCCGTTGACGTACTTGGGCGACCAGCTCTGCGGCCTCCGCTGCTCCCAATCGGCTGGCCCACGCGCCCAGTGACCGGGCATGTTCGAGCCGCAGGCCGCAGAACAAGGCTCCCCGTGCCGACCTCCCCCAGTAGATGGCCCCTTGGACCTGCGACTCGTCCTGCCTCTCCCACTCGGCGGCCAGCACCCGCAGGGTGTCCGCCGCCTCGTCTGAGTGCGGCTGCATCTGTACCCACAGGGCGTAACGCCTAACCGCAGGGTCGTAGCCTATCCGCTCGGCCCAGGGCTGCACCGTTACCGCGAGCCCCTGCTGTCCCAACAAGGCGGCTACGTCCTCCGCTCCGGTCTGGACCTGGCGGCGGGGGCAGTCGTCCGTCGAGAAAGCTGCCTGGTGCGCGCGGGCACACCCCGGCGGGCAGCGGCCATCTTCGCGCAGCGCCGCAGTACAGTTTAGGGTGGTGCCCCCGGTCGCCGCTACACCCGCGGCCTTACTAGCCTGGGGGGAAGGGTCGACGTGGCTGGGCATACTCCACCTCGCTAATAGGGCAACCCGTCGCGCTCCGTAACGGGGATGGTCAGGAACCCCCGCTCGCCCTCACCGTAGATACGCCGCCCATTCGCCCGCACGTAGGCGACAATGTCCGCCGGGCGCCAATCGCGGGGGATATGCTCCAGTTCGCGGAGCTCGGGCCAAGCCACCCCCGCGCGCAGCGCGTCGTACACCAGAGTCGCCATAAAGTGGGTGTCGCCGATAGGGCGGAGCGGCACCATGACTCGCGTCGGCCGGCCCGCCTCGTCGCGCTCGACGACCGTGACCTGCGTAACTTTGGCGAGTCCCACTCGAACCGCGGGCAGCGCCATCGCCGGCTGGCCCACCGCCCCGTAGACCCCGCCCGCCACGTCCTCAATATGCTTGCAGGGCCTGCCCTTTCCGAAGCGATACGCTTCGCAGGTACACTCATAGTTGCCCGCCGCATCCCGCCGCACTTCGTGGACTACATCACGCCGGGTATCTGAAGGCACGTTCCACGTCTGCGTAGCGAGCATCCGGCCCCGCCCCAGTTCCCCATCCACCACGCGGTCCACGTGTTTACAGGTTTCCTTTACCTTGGGGCCTTCCAGCCCCGAGCAGCGATAGTGCCAGTCCTCGCAAGTGCAGGAGTAGCCGCCATCCGCTGCTTGGCGCACGGTGTGCACCACCTCCTCACGGGTGTCCGAGGCCGCCGCCCACGCGCGCACCCACACCCGCTCTTCCCCCCTGGGTTCCGCCGGCTGGCCTTCGCCGCGTAGTCCCAGCCGCACGTCCCAGGTGTGCTTGCAGTCCCCGCCCTGTTCCTTATGCCGATAGGTAAAGTCCTCACAGGTACAGACCAGGCGACCCTGGGTGTCCTGCATTACCGTATGCACGACCCCACGCCGGGTTTCGGAAGCCACCCGCCACTCGCGCACGGCGAGCGGCAGTTCCTCCTCGGCGGGAGCTTCCTCGGCGGCGACTTCCAGCGGTTCTTCCTCCACCTCGACCTCGTAGCGGCGGGCACGGCCGGACTGGACATCGTCGATATGGTGGCAGTTGCCCTCTCCCTGGCTGCCCCGGAAGGTCCACCATTCGCAGGTGCAGCTCAAGTTGTCCTGGTCGTCTTGGCTCACCGTGTGGGTCAAGCCCGACCCCGGCCGGCTCCGAGACGGCACTACCCATTGGCGCGTCACCCGGGGTACAAGGGCCGTTTCTTCCTCCGGTCCCGCCGTGGACGCAGGCACCCACAGGCCGTACTCCGTGACGGGTCCTTCCCCTGGCACCATGGTGGTCCGGTTGACATCCCAGCCACCGGGGCGGGACACGATGTGATCAATCCTCACCCCCTGGGTTGCCATTCCTCGCCGGACGCGGCCGATGTGCTTGCAGTCCTCCCCGGTGAACACACGCCGGTAGCGCCAGTCCGCGCAGGAGCAGGCAAAGTGACCATCGCGGCTCAGCGTCACCGCGTACTCCTGGCCGGCATCGGCATCCGACGGCACACCCCAGGATCGCACGACGTCGGGCACCGGATTCAGCGCGAACAAGGCCCGTAGGACCCGCAGCCGGGGGTCCCCCGCCAGTTCCGGCATACCGTCGAACATGGTGGCGGCCCAATGCAACACGGACAGGCCCAAGGCATGGGTGGCCTCGGGGTCCAGCTTCCGCATATCAGTGCTCATGTAGGCGCGGAACGCCTTGAACCGCGGGTCGTCGACCAACTGCGGGTAGGTCTGGAGCGCATCGCGCATCAGCTCCTGGAAAGCCTCGATCTCATGCGGCGTGCTCGGCACCTGCTCGCCCTCCACCTGGGGATGCCCCCGGACGCAGGTATTGTCGTCACGCAGAGGCAGCCCGCAACCCGCCCGGATGCAGCAAGGCCGGCCATTGACCCCGCCGGCTGCGACCCGGGCCATGCCTTCCAGTTGCCGCGCGTAGGCTTCCCAATCACTTTTACAGGACATGGCCAACCTCCGGTCTGTGTACTCAGTCCTCGTCAGGCAAGGAGATGGTATAACAGGGCTGCGGGTCGTCGGGCGCGGCGTAGTCTATCGTTATCTTCAGCACCACCTTGCCTACGCTTTTATCCTCGCCCTCTACCCACGTGTCCCAATCGGTGCTGTCCGAGTTATAGAGCGTCATCTTGTAGTAGAAAGGCGGCTCCTGCTTTGCCCCCACCGCAATACGCGCCCGTATGGCCGCCACCAAAAGCACGTCGCGCAAGCGGGCCTCGACGGTTTGCTCTCTCTGAAATGGCGGGGGAATGTCCTTGACCATATCCCAGACCGCGCGGGAGACGGCGACCGGCCAGCGGAAACCTTGTTCCCGAGCTTGCTCCGTCACATCGATCAGGTAGCCGTCTTCCAGGAGAGAGGCCCGCGTCGTCGCGTACAGCAGGTCGGCTCCGGTGAAGAGGTCGTCCCCCTCTGGCTCCTGGGCATGGCCCGCCGTGCAGCGCCCCGTGGCCTGGTTGACCCGTGCCGTACAGCCCTCACGAGTGCAGCGCGGGCCGGCGTCGGCCTGGGCCAGGGTGGTCCTGGTGGCCGGTTCTAGCGCCTTGCCTTCTGCTTCAGCTTCGTTCTTACAACTCATCTCGACCTCCGGCGGGCCTCATCCGGTGCATTTGATACCCCCGCCAGGTCGCCCAGCCGCCGATACATGGAACGCAGCTCGACCGCTACCTCCCGGGCGTTCCCGACCGCCCGCCACAACCGCGCCCCAGTCTCCTCATCTTCCTCCAGCCAGTCGCTTTCCTCCTCCCCCAGATTCCTCAGCACTGCTGCCGCACCATCCAGCATCTCCGGCACGAACTCGCCGTCGCGGTCGGCCCGCAGCGCCTGGTAAAGGCTAGCAGCCAGCAGTTCGGGTGTTTCGCGGGTGCGCGTTTCCGCCGGTTCCGACGACAGACCTGCCGCTACTCCGCGCAGCCCCACCATGGCGAGCGCTTCCTCCAAGTAACCCACGGCGCTCTGCCAATCCCCATAGCCATGCTCAGCCAGCGCATCGTATAGCTCACTCAGTCGGTATACGATACCCTCCCGAGGATCATCCCCCCGCAGGGTGTCTACCATGGCCGTGATTTCCCGAGCCAGCGCGGCGGGGGCCTCGGCAGGAGCATAGCCCGACTGGACGGCCAGATAACGGCGTGCCGCCAGCACGCGCGGGTCGTCGAAAATCGCTACTGCCTGCTCCTGGGGCAAGGCCCTGCCCAGCTCATAGTTCCCCATTATTCCCACTCGGCAGTCGATGCTATCCAGCATCTGGCGGATGGCTCGGTCGGGCTCGTCTAACCCGATAGGGCGATCTCCGGGCTCGATCAGCCCCTGCGCTTGGAGTTCACCTAGCAGACACAGGAGCCCGTCACACACGCCCTTCGCCCCCGGCTCGGCCGCTTCTCCCTTCGCCGGCTGGACCGCATCGTCATAAACCCAGACCCAGCCTTGCACCAGAACCGTCTCCCCGTCGCGGGTGACCACGGCCCCGTCATCTATCTCCAGGGTGCCCCCCTCCTGATACTGCTCTTGGGCCAGAGCAATGAGCGCCGCATCGTCGGCGTCGCCCACCTCCTCCGCATCCAACCTGATCCACGCCTCTACATAGGCCCCCTTGTCTTCGTTCTCGTCCGAGCGGGACACAGTAGCCTCGGCGTCCACCTGTATCTCGCTGCCATCATACGCGGTCTGCGCGGCCTCCACCATCTGTTCGTCGGCGGGCACGCTCACCGCCGTGCCCTGGCGGTGCCCCTTGACGCACACCCCTGTGGCTTGATTCACCAGAGCGTCACAACCAGCGTGCGTGCAGCGCTGGCCGCCGTCGGCCTGACTGGGGGCCACTTTCGCCGGCCCCGCCAGCCACTGCGCCACCTCTTTTTCCCAGGCATCCTTGCAGCTCATCAGTTGCTCCTTGCGGCCAGCTACACCGATTCATTCTTCATCGGCCGCGACCTCGCGGTACTGCCGGGTGCGCACAGTTTCGTGGATGGCCTCGTCCAAAGGGGCGTTATTCTCCTGCATGTAATCCCGCACCATGCCGGCTTCGTCCTTGTCATCGCCGCCCGACCACAAGCCGAACTCGCCGCCGTAGCCCAGGTCCTCTCCGCGGGCCCGGATTTCCGCATCCGTGAGGTCGGCCGCCAGGAACTCCACCAACACCCGCCGCACCTCCACCGGCCACTGGCTCTCCGGTACGTGGGCCAGGAGCGCCCGCGCCACCGCGCCCCGCTCGCCGGGCAGATAGGGCTCGCCTGCGGCCACCAAGTCTCCCCGTGGGAGGTGGAAGCGGGGCGAAACCAGATACGCGGCCAATGGCTCCTCGGAGAACGCCCCGCTTTGGCTGCGGGTCACGGTCCAGCGGGTCGTATCAATGCCTATCTGCCAGCCTTCCGAGTCCTGCCCGACCCCGATTACCGGGGGCAACCCAGTAGCGGCGAAGCGGACCGCCGCCACCCGCACGCGGGGATCGGCCTCCATCGTGCGGGGCACCAACCCCAGCAGGTCGCGGCCCAGACGGGCGTACACCAGCTCCCGGTCGGTAGCCGTCGTGCTGGCGCAAGCCACGCGGGCGATACTGGTCACGTCAGCCGGCCGCAACTCGGGATCGCCATAGACCGCCGCCAACGCCTGCTCGCCCTGCGCCTGCACCTCCGCCCGGGGCCAATAGCCCAGCCCCTGCCCCACGACTTCTTCTAGGACTGCCCGGAGCGGTCCTACTGCCGCCCCCAAGCCTACCGCCTGGGGTAGCTCGCTGAGCGCTACCGCATCTCCGACGTCCGCCTCGCTCATACTGGGATGACCATAGGCTGTCGCCAGTGCCCGGATGGCCGCCGGGGGATACCCGCCCTCGCGCACCAGCGCCGCCACCGCGTCGAACAGCGCGTTCGCAGCGGCCAGCTCGGGCGTGCCGTCCCGCTGCCAACGGCCGGGGTCGCCCTGCCGGGCGGCCAAGGCTGCCTGGCAGCGCAATAGGGGCAGCGTGTCCGCCGTCCACTCCACGTCTCGCAACGCACAAGCAACGGCCTCGATCTCAGATGGGTAGGCCGGTTGCACCACATGCCCACGGGGACATTTCCCCGTGGCCCGGTTGATGGGCAGGTTACAACCGGCATGGGAGCACTTCTCCGCCCCGTTCACCTGGCCCGGAGCCACCCGGCTGGCCGCTCCCAGCCACCCCGCCATCTCTTTCTCCCAGTAATCCTTGCAGCTCATGACTACTCTCCTCCGATTGCGCTATGACTGACCGGCTGGCCCATCTACCAACACCGAGCGCAAGACCCATTCCGCGGCCGAACCCGTGTGGCCCGCCGCGTCCTGCCACAGCCCCTCCACACGGAAGGCGCTTTCCCCAAGGGGCCGATGTCCGGAGCGCAGGCGGGTGTCCACCCCAAAGTAGGCCCGCACGTCCCCCCAATCAACCTCCCGCAGGCGCGCATACATCTGCTCGCCCCAGGCGGCCTGATCGGCGGGGCTGGTGCCGGCCAAAGGGGGGTCCTCGCCGGCCACCAACACGTAACGCAACGCCCACTCGGCCGCCGATGCCTCGATGCCGCTGTTGCTGCGCCAGAGGCCCGGCACCCGGAAGGCGCTTTCCCCAACGCGCCCGCTCCGCGGCGGCAGCCGGTGCAGCCCGTAGCGCTTTTTCACGGTTCCCCAGGCGGCTTGCTTTAGCTGGGTGAAGGCTTCCCCTCGCCACCTGGTCACCGTGCTGACCTGAGTATAGTCTGGGGGCCGCACTATACCGCTGCGCCGGTGGGTCGCTTGCAGCGCTTGCCAGCACGCGGCGGGATGGGGCAACAGCGCCGTTACGGCCGGGGTCCCATCAGGAGTGACCACCCGCACCCGCGCCCGCTGCCCGTCGGGGCCAAAGATTTGGGTGTCGTTGGGGCCCTCTTCCCGCACCCAGGCCCGCTCCGGCACGCCGGGGAACACCACCCGCAGTAACTCCAGCGAGGCGTCCGTTATCCCCTGCTGCTGGGACCAGCTTACCACCAGGGGACCGTCCTCCGCCGCGGGGTCATCCGGCGGCCCGTCATATTCCACGACGATGCTGCGGCCGGTCACCTGGTAGAAGGCTTCCTCGAAGAGCTGGTTGGGGGCGGCCGGCCATGCTTTCAGCGCCGCTTCCAGCGAGGGGGCCTCCCACCAGGTGCGGTCCTGCGCCTCTAAGTACGCGCGGGCCGCCCGCACGCGGGGGTCACCCTCCAGGTTTGTCCCGGCATCACGCAGCTCATCGACCTCATATAGAAGCCGGCGCACCGGGTCTTCCTCGGGCAGGGGGAGGGCCGGCGACTGTGCTCCCCCCGCCATTACCACCTGCAACGTGCGCGCGTCCGCGCGCTGGGTAGCAAGTTCCTCCGACCGCTCCGCTTCCGCAGATTGGGCCCGCACGGCTATGCTGAGTACCTGGGCGTCAGTCAACTCCGGAGCGCCATACGCCTGGGCCAATGCCCGGCTGACGCTGGCCTTGTCCGCTTCATCCTCCAGCATTTGCCGCACGAGCAGGTTCTCCAACGCATAGCACAGCGGCCCAGCCGCGGCCCGCACCGTACCGTCGTCGGAGAGAAAGCCCTCCTGGGTGGCGGCTACGACATCAGTCTCCTCCATCTCTTCATCCCCGTAGGCCCGGGACAGGGCGGCGAGCGCTTCATCATAATGCCCGCGGTCGAGGCGCGTGCGGAGAATACCCCCCCACGCCACCAGTTCCTCGACTCTATCCAGCAGCACCTGTGCCGCCGCTTGCATTTCGGGGGTGCTGTCTTCGTACTCGTCACCTACGGCCAGGCGGCGCGCCACCGCCCGCTCGACCTGGAAGGCCGGAGAGAAAGCGCCGGCTTCCTCCAGTACGCAAAGCAGGCTCGCCGTGATGGTGGGGGCCCCCTGTGTAGACTGGCCGGCCGGCGCATGTCCCCGTGGGCACTTGCCCGTGGCGCGGCTGATGGGCAAGTTGCAGCCTTCATGGGCACACCGCTCCGCCCCATCAACTTGCCCTGGCGCAACTCGCGTGGCGGTAGCCAGCGGCCCGGCCAACTGTTGTTCCCAGTATTCCTTGCAGCTCATCACGGTTCTCCTTATAACCTGTGCCTGGTGGTCTGCGCACAAGTATCATTGTACACGCCGGCTGCGCTGGCGTCTATAGGGGGCCGACCTGCCCCCCAACTGCCGCGCCTAGTAGCGCACACGCGCCTCGCGGTCGGGGTCAGGATCATAGTCACATTCTTCGATGAAACCACAGCGCGTGCAATGCCCCTCAAAGGTGATCCCGTCCTGGCCCCGTACCACGCGCACCTGAACTTGCCCGTAGGTGTCGCATTCGCTGTCCCAACAGTCGCCGCTTTGCTCATGTTCACGTTGTAGTAGTCTTTGCCAGTCCTGTGCTACCTTCCCCGGCTTGCTGTCGTCCTCGTCCGCCCAGACACCTCTTTGGGGTATCGCACTCTGCGGCTTTTCCTGCCCCTGATGCCAGAGCCGCCACTCGGCCGCCGCCAGAGTCTCCTCGTTGGCCCAGCCGAATCTGCGGGCCAGCTCGATAGCACGCAGGGCCGCCCCTCGCCAATCCGAGGTCACATCAACGGGGGCGCGCAGCAGTGGGGGCGGAGCCGCCGGGTCGTAAGCCGGGAGATCAGTCAATCGCGGGTCCGTAGGTAGCTGCCCCGGATGCCAGATACCATGGTGCTGACGGCGCTCCTCTAGTTCATCGTCTGGCGTCGGCCAACTCATCACGAGCTGCCCGTTTTCCCAATCCATGCCACCGCCAGTGGGCTGGAAGAAGAGGTGAGCGAGTATACGGTCTTCGCTCGGGAACTGGTGTGGATACTGCCGCGTCAGACGCGCCCGCGTTTCATCGTAGGTTTCCAGTTCCGCCAGCCGTTGGCGCAATAGCTCACAGGCCACCGGGTGCGGGGCCGGCCCCTCCGGACTGTCACGGAAACCCTGCAACCGCGTGTGGGCCCGGCGTAGAATGGGCGCGGGGTCAGCAGGCGGGGCGTCCGTGTAGTAGCGCGCCAGTTGCCCCAACACCAAGCGATCCACTGCGTCGAACTGGGGGCTAGCTTGGCACTCGTCCAGCAGGGCATGCGCCGCGTGGACGGCCTGCATGCGGTCCATGCGCTCCAGGCACGCGACCTCGTTCTGGGCCTGTGCGGCCAAGTCGCCGTTCCCGTCCAGTTCCTGCGCTGCGCTCCAGGCTAGCGCTGCTTTGACTCGCGCCTCCGCGATACTCCAGCCATACGCTGTATCACCCTGGCCCCATTCCCTGGCATACAACCGCTGTAGTTCCTCAGACCGCCACTTCTGGCAGCCAGCGATTAGCGCCTGCACCACATCAGCAGGGTGCTGGCTATGCCCCCGAGAGCACTCCTGGGCAGCATTGAGCGGTTGGTTGCAGCCCGGATGCAAACAATGGGCTGCCCCATCCACCTGGCTGCCGGCGATCCGGGATGCCTGCGCCAAGACCTCTGATTGCTCTTTCTTCTCCCCGGTACAGCTCATAGCGCCTCCTAGTACCGGATACGGGCCTCGAAGTCCGGGTCCGGTTCATAGTCCGCCTCGCTGATGCAGCCGCAGCGGGAGCAATACCCCTCAAACATGGTCCCGTACTGCCCGCGGACTATGCGCACCCGTACCTGCCCAAAAGTGTCCCCTTCGCTGTCCCAGCACTCATTACTCAGCTCATGCTTGAGTTGCAGTTCCCGCTGCCAATCACGGGCGGTTCCACCGACCTGGCTGTCCCGCTCCGTCTCGTCGGCCCAGACGCCGCTCGTGGGCAGCTCCCGCTCCGGCTTCTTTTCAGCTCCCAGATGCCAGAGCCGCCACTCCAGGGTGTCCAGGGTGTCCTGACCGTCATCCCAACCCAGGCGGCGGGCCAGGGCGATGGCCCGCAGGGCCGCGCCGCGCCAACTGGGGGTCACATTCTCCGGCACGCGCTGCAAATCTGACCATGCATCGAGCTCCAAATCAGCCGCGGTCACCGGCGGCGGCACGTAGGGTTGCACCGGCTCCCGTGGCGGGGGTTCACGGCCCGCCGCCCGCAACTGGGCATCGAACGCCGCATCCTGCTCATCCAGCTCGCGCATCCGGGCCGCGTGGGCGGCCTCCCGCGCGGTGATTTCCTCGTCCAATGTCGGCCAGCTATCCACCAGTTGCCCCCCCACCCAATCGAACCCGCACCCGGTGAAGAACAGCGCCCGCAGCGCATGGTCCTCGGTCAGGAACTGTTCGGGATAGCGCCGTTGCAGCCGGCCCAGGGTCTCGTCATAGGTTTCCAGTTCCGCCAGGCGGGCCACGAGCTGCTGATATTCGCCCCGGCCTTCCGCGGGCACGTCATACCCCTCGCTCCGGAAGCGCGAAACACGGGCATGGACCCGCGCCAGGATCGGCTGAAGATCAACGGGCGGTTCTGCCCGAATTAGATACGTCCCCAGTTGGATCAGCACCCCCTGGTCCGGCTCATCCCAGAGGGGTCCTGCTGCAAACCGCTGCAAGAGCTGCTCGGCCCCGGCCAGCGCCTGGATGCTGTCCAGGCGATCCAGCGCCTGGACAGCATCCTCGGCCCGTTTCTCCAGCTCGGCATCCCCCACCTCGTGGCCCACGCCCCAGGCCAGGGCCGCCTTGGCGCGGGCAGTGGCAGCGTCCCAGCCATGCAGAGTCGCTCCCTGGCCCCAATCACGCTGAGGGCGTGCCTGCTCGCGGGTACGCCACTCCTGGGTAGCGTTCAACAAGGCGCGGCCCACATCGCCCGGACACTGGCTGTGGCCGCGGGGACACTCCTGCTGGGTGGTCAGGGGTTGGCCGCAACCAGGATAAAGACAAGTGGCTGCCCCTGCCACACCGCCCGAGGCCACCCGCGCGGCGCGCTCCAGTAACCTTGACTGTCTGTTGCGCTCTCCTGTGCAGCTCATTCGCTACCTCCGCTGTAACGCACCGGGCTCCAGGCCCAGGTGAGATCGAACCGCTGGATTTGCTCCGCACTCAAGGGCTCCTTTGTTACCACCCAGGTATGCACCCCCTCTTGGGCCACATCCCCGGCCCGGAAGTGCGCGCCCGGCACATCCACCCAAGTGGCCGCTGCCGGCCGGTTACGTGAAGCATACACATGCACGTAGCCCAGGTCGGGCCGGCCATCTTCCCCCCGCGGCCACTGGGGGTCACCATAGGCGCTCGCCATATCGGTCAGGTCCCGGCCGGCCCGCCGTAACTGCACCAGGCGACCATAGCCCATGCTCTCGGCCCAGCGCAGGAAGCGGTCGGTGTCGTCCGCCGCCGGGTTTTCCTCGGGGCCGGCCGCCGAGAGGTCCAGGATAAGCGGCCGGCGCTGGCGGTCTATAGCCACGGAAAGGTGATCGCCGATGCCCCAGCCGCGCTGGTTGAGCCGCCGCAGCCCGTCCTCGATAGCCCGCACGTCGTCCAGGCGCAAGCGGTCAGCGGGATACTCCGCCGGCACCGGCCACACCTGTTCCCGCACCAGCCAGCGCCGGGTATAGGTCTGGCCGTCCACCACAACCGGGATTTCCTCGACCCGCCAGTTGCGGGGAAAGCCTGGCACATCGGCCATGAGTTCCAACGCCTCCGCTTCCTGCGTCGGCAAGTGGAAGTCGGCGTTGCTATAGGGCCGGCCGTCGAGCGGCTTCCAGTACTCCCGCCCATCAGGGCTCCGCCACACGCCGCCCGTGTGGATGTTGGGTAGGCCGTTGGCGTCAGCGTTGTTGACCCGCGCGAATCCGGGGCCAGGAGGGATGTCCCGCACCGCTAGGGGCAACTGGCGTGAGCTGCTCCGGGTCCCGAGTAGCCTCAGCACCTCGTCGCGGTCCCAACGCTGCGCCAAGAGCCCGGCCAGCCGTTGGGAAATCTCCGGCTGGCGTTGAATAGTGCCCAAGATTGCTGGGTCATAAGGCACCAAGTCGTAGTTTTCGGGATTATGCTCCCCATCTTCCCAGTCATCACCCACATCATCCCCACCCTCCAGCTCGTCCCACTCTTCTGCCTTATCCTGCAAAAATAAATCTACGAGGGCCTCTTCCGTCTGTATCCCCAGGCCGTCAAGACACCATACGCCACAGCGCGTTACCACATGGTCGGCTCGTGGGCCCTCCGGTAGATTGCCCCCCACCTGTGCGAACATGCTCCGGATAACGTTTTCTTCGCCCAACCAGAGCTGGAGCGCGTCCGCCAAGACCTGGCAACCGCCGGTACTCCACCCACAGGGCACGCCCTCTTTCCGCAGCCCCCAGGCATACTCATAGGTGCTTAGAAACGTGGCAAAGGCTTGGCCCCAGTCGCGGGCCTGCGTATAGGTCTGTGGGTCCCGCTCGACCTGCGCGGGAATCTGCTGGGCGTGGCCCCGAGTGCAGAGTCCCGTAGCCTGGTTGATGTGCGCCTCACAGTCGGGGTGGATGCAGTGCGCCGCCGCGTCGGCCTGGCCCAAGGCTATCCGCGTGGCGTTTTCGAGCTGGCCGGCTTCCTTTTCCGCCTCACCTTTGCAGCTCATTGCGCCTCTTTGGGCATCAACCACCAGTACGGCTGGCCGCGGTCGGTCAACACGCTGACTTGCATTGATTCATCTATAGGCACTGCAACCACGGGCCGCTCATACATACCCAAGTCGCTGAGGGTCTCCTGGGCCCGCAGCCCGCACTCGACATACCACTGGTTGTCATCCCCCAGGTAGACCTGCTGCACCACCACTTGGGTGATAGGCTGGCCGGCAATGACAACCGGCTCACCCGTAGTGGCATCCACGATAGCGATGTCATCCGCCGCCCGTGTGCTGGAGAGGTGCTGGGAACCCGCCGCGTCGCGCAGCACGCTAGCCACCCGGTACAGCGTGCTGGTAGCACTGTCCCCTGGCTCATGCGCCAAGTCCTGGGATTGCAGCGCCGCGTGGAAGAACACCGCTTCCCACCAGAAGTCAGGGGAAAGATCGTCATCGGGGCGGTCTTTGCGCCGCACGTGTGGGGAGAACTGGTTCTTGGCGTAGCGGCGGGCCGCCCGCTGGACCACCCCGCGCTGCTTGTCCGTCAAAGGGGCCAGCCCGCCGCGCTTCACCGGAGACACGGCCTCCTGCCAACGCCGCCCTTTGATGTCCCGCAGGATGGCAATCGCCGGGTCCTGCCGGCTCACACTCATGCGCCCTAAGACAAACTCTACCGCCCGCCCCCAAACATCATCAGACTCCCGCAGGTCACGCCGTCGCCGCACTTCGTCAAGCCCCGATCCCGCCGCCCGTTCCAGGGCGCTCATCTGCCCCTCGGACAGACCGCCCAGCCGGCGCAGCCGCTGATCCAGGGAGCGGAAGAACTCGTTGCCGGGGTCCTCCGCATGGGCTTCCTGTAGAAACTGCCACAGCCCTTGGTTTTCCTCTTGCCATGTCGCCAGCAGCGCCGCGATGCGGTCGGCCTCTTCCTGATCCTGGGCCGCGCGGGCTGCCGCCACGCCCGCGTCTTCTTCCTCTTGCTTGCGCTCCTGCAACGCCCGGAAGTTGATGTTGCCCAGTAGGTTCTTGGCGCACTCGGAGCCCACCATTACCTTGCCCAAGCCCCGCGCATCCTCAACCTCATAAGCTTCGGCGGTACACGGCCGGCCGCAGACCTGGCAACGCACGCCTGCCTCCGGCATAGGCTGCACCAGGCTGGCCGAAGACACAAAGGCCGCGTCTTCGGGAGCCATCCATTTATAGCGGCGCACCAGGCTCCAGGAGCGGGCGGTTAGGCCGGCCTTGCCGGCCGTGGTTTCTCCCACCCGCTCGCCTTCAGCCCCCTGGACATGCCCATGGGCGCAGACATTCTCGCCAATCACCAGCGGGGCATTGCAGCCTGGATGCAGGCAGCGGCCTGTAGGGGCCAGGTCCAAGGCCCGTACCGTGACGTTCTCCAACGGTAGCTCTTGGGTGCCCTCTGTTGTCTCTAAGACGACCCGCCAGCCTTTCTGGCGGTCATACACCACCCGTTTGGGCATGCCCATGGACGGGCGCTCCCCTTCCGCCCCTGCTACCAGGCGCACCGCCCGCAGGGCGGCCCGGATTGCTTGGGTCACCGTTCCCACTGCCTGGCCCAACTCCTGAAGCCGCGCTACTGCTGCCGCCTCCGGCTGGCAGCTCACGTCTCTATCAAGCGCGCCCACCGCGACCGCTGCGGGCGCTGCGCCCCAGTCAATGTCATCGTGCCACGGCACGCCTTGGGCTAATCTGGTTTCCAGCACTGTCCTGGCTCCCAGCAGCACATCGCGTATCAGCAGCCGCTGCTTCGGCGACAGGACCAACTGTTCCCCACCGGGCTGATTCAGTCGCGCAGCGATCTCCACCGCCGCCTCATAGTTCAACGACTGGTGGTTACGGTCGGCCAGCGGTCGGAGCTGTGCGAGCAACCGCGCGGCGGCGGCCCAGGGGCCATTGTTAGCCCGCAGCATCTGCCGCTCGCGCACCTGGTCGAGCCCTTCGCCGCGGGCCTGCTCCAGTGCCGCCATCTGCCGGGCGGACAGGTTGCCACGCCGGGCAATCTGCGCCACCAGGTTGCGGAAGAACTCATTGTCGGGGTCGGCGGCCAGGGCATCCTGGAGAAACTGCCACTGCTCGGGATGGCTCCCTTTCCACACCACCGCCAGGTCTGGGCCGCCGCTATGCTGGGCATGGCCCTCGACGCACAACCCTGTTGCCAGGTTCACCAGGGCAGAACAACCCTCGCGCACGCATCGCTCGCCGCCGTCTACCTGGCCGGGCGCTACGCCCGTGGCGGGGGCCAAGTTCGCAGCTTCTTTCTCAGCTTCGTCTTTGCAGCTCATGCCTTTTCTCCGCCGCAGTTGCTAGTTTCCACGTCTGCTTCATTGTACACTTCTCCCGCCCAGGTGCAATAGGGGGCCGGTTGGCCCCCTACCAGACAAAGAAACACCCAACTTCAAAGATTTTGAAGTTGGGGGTTTGGTAGACACGACTCCCCGTGAGGAGTTCGGTTTGGCCTCCTGCTGAGTTTCCTGGCCACCCTATAGTGTAACTTGGCCTATCCTTGTGGCTGGGGGGGGGCTTGCTCCCCCGGTTGCCCACTTACGATGTAGCGAGCATAACGCAGCACCGCCTCCATTTCCTCGGGATGCTGCTGGGCAAAGTCAAATATCTCCTGCCATTCGGGGTTCTCGGCAACCAGGCGGGCTCGCTCGGCCGCTGCCCTCTCCGGTGTCAGCGGCCCGCCTTTCAGAGCGTCCCGCACGCGCTGAAGTAGTCTGCGGATAAAGTCCAGAAACGTGTCGGCCATGTCTGTCCTCCTTATCATGCTGGGCCGAGTGGCCCGCTTTTCAATGCCATGTATCCAAGTTCCGCCTCCGCCGCCCGAGCCCATCATGTGGCCCGTGTGTGCGGTGGAACCCGTACCTGGAAAAGTAATGAAGAGCCCCAGCCAGCGGCTGCCGCACGACGCGGAAGATGTTGCGGACGCGGAACCGTGGTGAAGGGCTAGGGTTGCTGAGCGCGCAGCAAGAGCCGTCGGTGCAGGATGATGGCGACCGGCGCGGTGACGGCGAGCGTGACGATCACACCCAGGGGCACAGCCGGCCACGCCACAGCCGGCCAGAGGAGCCAGCACACCAATCCCGCAACAGCCGCGAGCGCAACCCAGGCCCACCAGATTACCAGTTCGAGCCGATGTGACCGCATTGGCTTGCTTCTCCTATCAGGCCGACCGCCCACGCAATCTTGCGTTATCCTATGTAATACGAATCCACCGGGAATCGGTTCCCGACCCACGTGTGCCGGGCCGCGTTACCTTTGCCGCAACTAGGTAGCCCTCGTTTCCAGATGGCTGGGCAACCAAGCGACGATCACCGCCTCGCTCTCCTCATCCCAGAAGAAGTAGATGCGCAGGCAGAGCCGTTCCTCTTTCGACGACCCTTGACGCAGGTGGTGCTCGACGAAGACCCGGCGCTTGCTGCCCAGGGGCCAGTTTACGAAGTAAGTATCACCTTGCTCGCCTGCGCGGCTATCGGAAATGGAACGACTGAACTGCAAGCCCAGCTCATTCCGGCGGGCCGTCCAGGTAGCCTCACTATCCACCCCCAGGCGCATGTTACGATACTCCCGGGCCAATAACAGCAGGGCCTGGTACACCAGCCCGACGTCCTCATACGTGGATTTCTTTAGCCCCTGCAACGCCCGGGGATGCAGGACTAACCGCCCGGGGAGATGCTCCTCCACCCACTCCGGCAACTCGGCCAGTGTTGCGGGAATGGCGATGCCGGCATCGGCGCTGGTGCCCTGTTTCCCTTCCAGAGCCAGCCGGAGGGCGGTGTTCTGCATACGGAGGTTGTGGTTCTCCCGTTGGGCCAAGTCCCGCTCGCCCTCGGCTTCATCCGCGAGTTCGAGCGCCACGTCCCGCGCTTCCTCTATCTCGCGCATCTGCTCGCTGAGCGCGGCTATCTCGGCCACATGCGCACGCTGCAACGCTTCGAGCTGGCTGTGCAGGGTGGCAGCGGCATCGAGATTGGCCCGCTGCCCCAGCTCGCGCTCGATGCGTTCCCGTTCCAGGGTCGTTTGCAGCGAGCGGGCATCGGCTATGAATAGACACCCCCCGCGATTCAGCGGCCGGGTGTTGGACTGGCGCTGCAACTTGTTGATTAGAAAGGCGGCAAAGGCGGGCTCTCCCTCTAAATCCTCATGAGCCCAAAACATGACGCGCTCCGCGAGTACCAATGGATGGGCCAAGGGCACACCGTTCTCAAAGTTCAGCCCCGGCTGATACGTGCGCACCGTGCCGGCGAATGCCGACCAGGTTTTGCCCACCCGCGCCGTCCAGTCATAGCCTAGATCGGCGGGCATACAGGCGACGTGCGCGAGCCCCAGGCAGTCTCGGGCCAGAGCCTCGTGATCGAGTAGATAGGGGGCCACCTTGCCCCACAAGGCCCCCGGCGCTGGCTGAGTCAACAGCACTACCGGCAGCGTGCGCTGGGGTGAGGTCAGCAGCTCATAGAGTAGTGTCAGATCGTCTTCCGTCTGAAGCATCCACGGCATCCCGTCCAAGCGGCGGAGGTCGCATAAACCAACCTGCTGGGCGAGAGCGCGTATCACTCGTGGCCGGCTCAACACTACCGGGTCCTGCGCATAGGGAGCCGACGCGCACAGCACGCGCAACGCCAAGCGCACGCCGTTGGGTCCGCCCCGCAGGGCGATCTCCGTGGTCCAGGTGCGCCCCGCGACGGCGGGGTGGCCCTGGAATGGAGCGTCCGGGTGGACCAACCTCACGCTCCATACCCCGTGCGAGGGCAGCGACACACCCAGGACGTGCTGAAGACCGAGGTGGTCCAGCTCAAAACCCGCCAGGTTGTAGGCGCATGAGGGCAAATGCCGGGGAAACTTACTGTCCAACCACTCGACAACGACCCGCACGGCGGCGGCGAATGCTTCTTCGGGAGCCCGCCCCGCTCCTCCCACCTCGGCCGCAAGCTGGTAGGTCGTCCACAGGTTCCACCGCTCGCCCGGTGCGGCCTGTTGTCCTCTATTATATGCGTTTGTAGCCATTGTCCACCTCGTACTGGTAGCCCTTGTTCCGCCTCGTGGTTGTCCCGATGATGCTGCGATGTGTACCAGAATGAATGCTTTACTGCGAAATCCAACTAAACCATCTTGACACTTCCGGCCCTATCCACTATAATGGCTAGTGGAAGAACCCTCTTCCTGTGCACAACAGGGCGACCCGGTGTGGCGGAGACTGCCCCCCGCTAACCATTCTGTGGGTCGTCCTGTTGTAGTTTCTCCTCGGTCACCGCCCCAAGATTCGCGTACCACTCCGCCACCAGCGCCCGCACCAGCTCCGACACCGAAGGCCAATGGTGTTCGCTCCGCGCGGCGCGCAGAGCCCCCGCGCCGTCCGGCGGAATCTCCAGCGGGACTTTGATTAATGCCGTAGGCGCACGCGGCAAAGGCTCCTGCTGTTGGCGGTCCAGCCGCGCAATCAACAGCGCCCGCAGGAAAGTGGCCCGCCCTTGTCCCAGCCGGCGCGCGGCGCGGACCAACTCGGCAGCGTGCTCCGGAGGCAGCCACACGTCATAGCGCACCGGGGTAGGAAAGCCCTCGGCTCCGCCCTCCGGCCCCTGTTGCGTTCGCAGGCGCTCGGCGTGGAGCGCGACGACACGGCGCGCCGCCCACGCCAGTTCGATCTCGGTTGGGGGCCGCTCGTTGTCGCCGAAATGAGCCCCCGCGCCCCGCTGCCGATAGGGGGCGCTTCCGGTGAGATAGTAGGCCAATGGGGGCAGATCGGTCTGCTCCTCCCACCGGCCATCCGGTGCAGGAGAGGGATAGAACCACGGCAACGAATCCCCAAAGCGCACCCCGCAGCGGTCACCAAAGACTACCGGGATACGTCGGCCGGCATAGTGTACTTCCCCATTCTCGACCTTCCCTTCCTGCCAGGCATAGCCCGTGGCGGTCTGATGCCACCCTGGTAGCGCGACCAATTGCAGACAGGTGGCCGGATCGGGCAGGTCCGGTGTCTCGTTTAGCTCTGCTACAGCGTACAAGTAGGCCCACACTGTCAGCCGGGCGGAGAGCGGCACCCACGGGAGATTGAACACCCCGCCTCTCCAGGTATAGTACAGCCCCCCCCGGTGCCGGAGGATGACCGTGCCTTCCCGCGAACACAGCTCGCCATTGACCGCCAGGAGCTGCTCCAGCACCGCGAGGTGGAGCGGATGAATGGGGTAGGCGAACTCGAAACTGACCGCCGGCAGGAGCCGTTGATAAATGTAGTTCTGGCAGGCGTCGATTACCAGGCCATAGGCGTGCCGGAAAGCCTCCTCGTCAGAAGCAGCAGTGAATTGCTGCGCTTGTTCCAGCGTTCCTACTTGGTACTGCCCCTCGCCCAGCCGTTGCAAGTAGGGGGCCAACACCGATGCCGGATAGCGGGCCGGCTCCTCGACCCAGATGTAGAGGGGCTGGCCTTGCCGCAGCGCCTCGCGCACGGCCCGCGCCGGGGGCGTGTCCAGTTCAGTCGCCAGGGCCCGGCAGAGCGCCTCGTACTGCGCAGCGGCCGGCCCATCCATTTGCGCTAACAGCTCGGTGGCGGGAGTTCGCTCCAGCGCTTCCGCAGCGGGAAGATCAAGTCCGAGAATAACACCATCCGCACCGTGGCGGCGCTGACGAAGGACCGTGGACGGACGGGGATGGGCCGCCCACCACACAAACCAGTCGGGGGGCGTTTCATACAACTGCTCGGGAACGAACAGCTCTCCTGTCATGCTACTTGCTCCTTGTCTGCCGGAAAGCAGACGGGTCAATCTAGGCCGGCGACCTGCGCATCCGGCGCAGCCAGTTGCTCGGGCACCTCACACACTGACTTTGCCGCGTTACTCCAGGCCGCCTGGTGATCCACCGTAGTCGCTACCCGCCGCGCATGGGGGGCCACGTCGACCCAATCCATGTTGTTGGTCGCCCAGTCCTCGACCTCATAGCTGTCGGCCGCAAAGAGGGGTTCCGTATCTTCGGCGAGGCTGCGGGCTACATCTCCATCAAAGTCCGTGGCGTAATAGGCCGCGCGGTGCCGGGCGATCACCGCCACCGGAATCTGCCACGTGCCGTCAGGCATCTCCACAAGCAGTACTTTCATCAGCGCCTCCGTTCACACGGTACAAGCGGTTGCCCCCAGCACATCCAGACAGTGGGCGGCGTAATTATCCAAGGTCGGCAGCTCCCGGCGGTCACGGCGTGCCGCCAGGAGCGGCGTCGGACAAGCAGTGTAGACCAGATAGGTAGCATAGATGAGGTTAGCGTAGTTATGCGCTGAGAGGGCCTGCCGGCCTGCTTCATGGTCCTCAATAGCACGGACGATCAGCGGTAGCGGGTTCTTTTCCCCAAAGAGCGCGGGAAACCACTGCGCCAATGTCGCCTCGTCCAGCCCACTGGTTTCCCGCTCGATGCTGCGGGCGCGTTGGATGCCTACCATCAGCGCCCGCAGGTTAGCCAGTGCAGTTTCGGGGTCGAACATAGTCTTGCTCCTTAACTACCTCTGTTCCGGCGGCGGGTTTCCTTGCCCTCCCCGGAGGGCTTGGGGGCGGTGGCTACATTCCGCGGCCCGGAGCAAGTCGGCAAAGCACAGGAGAGCATGAAGGTCACTCCTTACTACCGGGGGCGCGGGAAGCCGTTGTCCTCCCCCCACTTATCGGCATCCACCCAGTTAGGGATGCGGCGGTGATAGGCATAGGGATTGTCCCCGTAGCGGCGGGCCGTCTGCTGCCCCACAAAGTGCCCGAAGGTATGCAGAGCCTCAATAACAAAACTGGCCCACAGGCTCCAGGGCGTGAAATCGGCCCGTGGATCAGTGCCTTCCGGTCCGTAAAGCTGGTCCGGTGTCAGGGCCGCCAAGCGGTCGAGAGCGGCCCCGGCCCAGCCGAAAAGCCCCTGGTCGCGGGGCAACGCCCCAATCATCTGCTCCAGGTGGGCGGCGTACTGCCAGTACAAGCGGAGCAAGGGGACATCTTTGTACAGGGCCGGATCGGCCGCGGGGATAAGCGTCTTCGCATCCCGCCGCTGGGTCACCCACGCAAAGTAGGCTTGGGCCTGGGCCAGCCGCTGGCGGTGCATCTGACACGCCAGCCCCGGCGCAACCCGCTGCTCTGCGCACCAGACCGCCAGTTGCCCCCAATAATCAAAGAAGCTCGACATCGGCTATCGTCCTCCGGGGCCATACGGAGGCACGCCGGCATACGGCCGCCAATCCTCGCGCATGATGTCGCTTCCCCGTGCGGATACAGCACCCCGCTGCGGAAAGAGGTAGCCGGCCATCGCGTTCCAATCCGCGAGGGCCGCAAAAAGGGCCTCGCCCGTTTCGACGAGTACCCGAGTAAGATCGTGGGTGCGCGTAATGTCAACTAGCGCCTGCAATTCCGCCTGCGCCAGCAGAGGGTGCGCCAACATGTGGGCCCAGTCATGGCGGGTAATGGACTCCTGCGCCTCGTGGAGATGCTGGAAGATGGGGACAAACAACGTGCCGGCAAAAGCATCGACTTGCGAGGCCAAGGACAGCTCCAGCAGTTGTAGCAGCGTGGGGCTGTCACCCACCTGTCGCCGCAGGAGCGTGGCCTGCTCCCGCATAATCAACTCCCGTCCCTCCAGCGCCTCCCGCGCCAGCGCGATGGATGTTTCCTGCACGAAAGCAAACTGGGACTGACCTGGAATCTGCGGGACCGCGGTGCCGGCCGGCCAGGACAGGGAGGCAAAACAGAGGCCGTTTTCAACGGTCACATTGACGGGCTTCCCCTGCCCAGCGGCCAGGTCGAGCAGCGTGTTGAACGCTTCCTGGACCGGGCCGGGCAAACTGATCCGGTGAAACCAGCCGAGGACAATGGTTTGGCGCATCAGCGACCTCCTAGCAGTTCGAGTTCCTGATCCAGTATTCCTCGCCGCACAAGCAGCACTTCCACCGCTCATCCCAGTCCACGGGGTGGCCCCCGAACTCCATAGCCTTGTAGTCGTTGTACACCGGCGGGGTCGTCCGAATGACGGCATGCCGGTCACAGTCACAGACCGGGCAGCAATAGTCCCAGGCCCAGAACTTCTCGGCCCCGCACGTAGCGCAGGCAAAGAAGCGCGCCGCCAGTTGGTCCTGGGTCGGCGCAACCGGGGGCAACGACTGAATCTGCTGATCGTAGAAGGCGGTGTTGCCGGCCGGCGCGTGGACCTCCTGGTATTCTTGATAGAGCCGTGCATAGTCGGGGTGGTAGAGACGCTCTGCTTTCCCCAGGTGCGCGTTGGCGGGGTCATCCAAAGGCCGGTCACAGTAGGTCGTACCCGGCACGTTGAGCGTGACCTGCTCGCACCTGGGACAGTAGGAGTAGTGCCCGACCTTTTTGCCAGCCTGCTCGCGCGGCACCGGCAGCCCCGGCACTTCCAACGGGTAGACGGTCCCGCAGCGGGTGCAGGTCAGGGGTCCCGACCCCGGCTCGTCCCAGTCATTCCACCTGTGCCCACACTGGGGACAGCGATAGTCGAAACGAGGGCCGGTCCGCTTCACAAAGCTCCAGCGCAGAGGCCGGCCTCTGCGCCGGCCAAATGGGCGGTAGGCTCGACACTTCTGGAGCTGCGGGATTGCCAAGATGTGCATCGGTGCCGGTTCCTCTGTTTGGTTTCACGAGCCTTGGTTATGCGCTCAGCCAGTTTTACAAACCGTGGTTCCAGTGTAACGAACTGTGAAATCCCAAACATCTCTACTTGTCTTACCCAGTATATCACATCGGCCTGTGTTTGTCAACACCGCTTTCCTGTGTTCTATCACACCTTGTGATGCTGACCAGCCGCCTACTTTCTTCATCACAAGCACAGGCCCCGCAGCGATCTGCGGGGCCTGTGCTGCGTTAGTACCGTGGCTAACTATCAGGATGGGAGGACTCCGTCTCGGGAGGAGCCGCTTCAGGAGTCGGCGGCACCTTTCGCACCAACAGTTTGGCCGCCTGGCGCAGAAATGCCTGGGCCGCTAGCCACGCCGCAAGCCGCGTAGTCTTTTCCTCGACGACCACCTGATCATCGGCTGGTCCCATAATTGCCAACCACGTGTCCCCGGCCTGGGCCAGCATAGCGGCAGGAGGGACCACCACCGAATCGTCCGGTGACAGGGCGTGCAGCCGACTGTACTCGACCGCGCCAGTCAGCGCCGGGTCTTGAGGTAGCACATAGGCAAAGAGCTGCCCCACCGGCTTGTCCCGCAGCACCCCCAGCGCCTCATCCAGCTCCGGGGTCATCATGCCCCAACTGGCAGGGATGTCGCGCTCCGTCAACTCGCGGGCCGGCGGTTTGCACTTGTGGCCCCACGCGGTTGGGAAGAAGCGGGCGCACAGGGGGCAGTACGCGAAGCCCAGCGCGGCCAGCAGCGGCAGTACTTCGTTAGCCCAAGACTCAGCCTCTGGCGCAGCCAGCGCTAGCCCCAGGGTGAGAGTTCCCAGCGGAGCCGCGGCCTCCGCCAGCGCGGCCAGCGCCGTGGCCCGCTCCGCAGCCGGCAGCCCCTTGTAGAGCTGCACCAGTCGTTGGCTCCAAGGAGCTGCCGCCGCTGGTGGCAGCACGGGGGCCAAGGGGTGTGGCGGTACGCCCAGCGCTTGCGCCTGCGTGTTGTACTGCCTTACCAAGACCAGGGCCGCCCAGGGGTGTCCCGCGAAACGCGCTTCCGTCAGGAGCCATTCCTGCTCTGCCAACGCGGCCAGCCGCACGGCGGTGGGGTTGGTACTAGCCGGGAGTCCCAAGAGCGCGGCGGCATGGAACAGGTCGCGCAACTCACCATATTGCTCCGCCCAGGGGGCCTCGGGATACACGGGGAATAAGGCCGCTGCCGCGGCCACCTGGCCCTGCGCCAGCAGCGTCACCGCACAGGCCAAGAGCCCGGCGAGCAAATCCGGGTGGGCCGTGAGATACACACCCCCCGTGACCAATCGTTGGATCGCAGTCACCGCCACGGCCAAGTCCGGGGAACGCACCAACGTGAGCAAGGTGGCCGCGGCCTCCGGCTCTTCCGCCTGCACTTGGGCCAGCGCGGCCAGCGCTTGGATATAGGCCGTCGGAGACGTAGTGTTGTCCTGCAACATGCGAGCAATGTTTTCCGGGTCACGGGCGAGATCGCCCACCGCGGGGCTCAGGATAACCTGCCGGACCACGCCCTGCGCCACCGCATTGTACCCCACCCCTATCCGGTAGCGCCCATACTCCTCCGCCAAATCCCGCCGCACCACCTGGTCGTCGGCCAAACAGCGGGCCACACTGCCACTCGCGGCGGAGAACTCGCCACAGACGGGACAAGGAGGAACGTTAGCCAAGGCCAGTGCCTGGGCCGCGGATTGGCGGGCAAAGGGGTTCCAGTCAGATTGCGCGGTGGCGAGTAACACCGCGGCCGGAGGCGCGTTGGGTCCTAGCGCGGCCCAGGCGAGACCTTGGGCTGCCGCCTGGCGCACCAAGCTGGCCTGATGGCGCAAGGCTGCGGTTAAGGGCCGGAGCGCCAGCGGGCTAGCCGAGGCCAACCATTGCAGCGCCTTTACCGCCGACACGCTACTGGGGACATCTTCACGCGCCAGGTAAGCACCCAGTACCTCGGTCGCCCCAGCAGGAGTGGCGCTCCGGGCGGTGATTAGGTGCACCAGGGGCCGCGAGATAGGGGCTGCTGACGTCACTTGCTCGACCAGGGGCTCCAGGCGTCCGACGTAGGCCAGCGCGTCCGCCATCTGGTCATGGTGCTGGGCCAACACGCGGGCCTCCGCAGCGTTGTTTAGGACCAGGCTTTGATAACAGCCACGCTCGAGACGCAGCCGGTCCCGCTCTCCTCCGCCGAGCAGAAACTGGAGCCGGGCGCAAGCCCGGATGTCAGCGGGCTCCAAATCACGGCGGCCCGCCGCCAGTCCCAATTGTTGGAGCAGCGCGCTGGCCCCTTCCTCATCACGGGCACCTACGTTGCCCGCCGCACCCTTCCGCCGCTCCGCCTGCCAGATGCGCTGCGCGGTATCCGCGTCTACGCCTTGGCGCTGGAGGGCCGCCAGAATCTTACTGCGCGTGCCGTGGCGCTGCTGTTGCAGCAGCAAGGGGTCAACAATGATGGGGGGCGTAATCTGCTCACAGCTATAGCAGAGGCCACTGCTTCCCACCAGCTCCTGGCAGCGGGGGCAGCGGTCGGTGGCACTCCAGCCGGCCGGCAAGAACTCCGCTCCCCCGATAACGCCGCCAGCGGCCAGGGTGGGGTACTTCAGCAGCTCGCCGTTGATATGCCGCATAGCCAGTACGACAGCGGCGGTCTGCGATGTACAGCGCCGCACGAACATCATGGGGGCGCTGCCGCGGGGGCGGGGAGCCGCCGTAATCTCTGGTCCGTAGACCGCCAAGTATTCTGTTCCCACGGCCAGGATCAGCGCCCCTACGGCGGGCACTCGCTGGCGATTGATGAAGGTGCGCAAGCCCGTGGCCCGCACTGCGGTTGTTCCCGCCGGCACGTAGTCTGCCGCCGCCTTGATAAAGAAAGCCATCGTGCTTTGGCATACTGCGGTGGACAGGGCGCAGGGCACCGTGAGTAGCGCCATGAAGCGGGCCGTCCAATACATGGCCACCAGGCCCAACAACAGCTCCGGCGGAGTATTCTCCGCTGGCAGCGGCACGGCGGCGAGGAGGTCAGCTTCGTATTCCCAGATATAAGCAAGGTCATCACGCACTGCCGCACCGGGAAGCAGGCCGGCCGGTTGGGTGATGGTGTCGACCCAGGCATCGGCCAACACCGCCGCCGGAACCGCGTACTTGCGGCTCAATTCGGCCTGCAACGTGCGCGCCAGCGCCAAGCTCTCAGGCATCAACCCCTCCGCCCCAACACCCGACGCAGGACCCGCGCCAACGGCTGCTCCTCCTGAATCCCGGGCAGCGCCATCTGCGCTTCACTCAAAGAGAACCCGGCCAGCCGGAGGAGATCGGGGATGGTCAGGCTGCCGCTTTCTGCCGCGTTGCGGGCGAGGCAAAGCGCGTCCTGGAGCGGCGCTTGGCCCCAGCGTGCTTTGAGTGCCACCAATGCAGCATGCGTGGCCGGCTGGCCCAGATAGGGCTCTATCCCGCTCTCCCCATTCTCGCCCCCCGGAGTGGGCAGTTGCGGAACCGCCTCTGCCAACTTGCGCCAGGCCGGGGTGGCGTCCTCTATCTGCCCCGGATAGCAGGCCCCACAGCGGTCATCCCAGCCGCACCACCAGCGACACTGAGGACACAACGACGGTTGTTGTGCCGGATCAGCGTAGGCCGGCACATCCACTTCATCCAGCGCGGCCACGTATAATCGTTGTATGGTCCAAGCTGCATCATCGAGCACCGTAGCCGTGACCTTCTCGACTGTAACCCAATTCGGCGGTTCCAAGGGGGCGCGTAAGGCCACGAGCCAGCGGCCCTGGTCGCTGGGATACAGGGTAATGCAGGTATCGACGTAAACACCCTCCAGCGCCCACGTCAGGTGTGAAGGCTCCTCCGGCCGGGCCAGCAGGTTCTTCGTCAGCGGGTGCACCTTCGCCAGCAGTTGTTGCACCACCGGCCACAATAACGCCGCATACCCGGACAGCTCGCGGAAGGACATCTCTTCACCATCCAGCGGCGGCCGGGGGTGTAACAGCCGGTTAAGATGCTGCACGGCGCACCGATGCGTCCACCAGCGTAGATAGGGGTCATAGTCCCCTGACGGCGTATAGGTCGTAGCACTGGTCCACAAGTGTAGCAGCGCCTCGCCCGGTGTTTCAGTTTGTTCGCTAACCCGGCGCAGTACATCCGGGCGGGGCTGCCCTGCGGTCAGGGTCCGGCTGCGCCCCACCGCCGAGGCCGACGGCGGCACGCGGGTGGCCGGGGCCAATTGTTGCCCAACGGCGCGATAGACGCAGGCCCCTTCGCTTTGCGCTTCTCCTGGCGATTGACTTGCTGGCGGTCTTTTTCTCTGAGCCACGCTTCACTCCTAGATGGATGGCGATGATGTCGTTGTCAGTAAGCCGCGGGCGGTCGTAGGGACCGCCCCGCTCTGCCATTGTAATCCAGGCCCGCCGCCGTGTCCAGAGGGGGGCCGGCCGGCCCCCCTCTCCTTCTCGCTCGTTGCTTCAGTGCGTTTCCGCACTATACCATCACTCACTACGCCGCCAACTCCGGCAGGACGACCACCTGCACGATCTCACGGCTGATTTCCAGCACCCTCTCCCCCAAGGCGTCCCGCGCCGTAGCGGGAATGTCCTTCACGGGCAGCCAGAAGCGCCGGCCGTTGTCCACGTAGACCTCGACCACCGCGCCCGGTCCCACGGCTATGCCAGCCAGTTCGCCCCCGCGACTCGCTGGCCGCAGGCAGCGCACTCCGCCAGTGCCCCGCCCCTTGACCGGAACCTCCGTCACTGGGAACCGGTGGGCGTAGCCCTTGGTCGTGAACACAACCACTTGCCACGGCTCCTTGCCCTGCGCTTCTGCCGGCACCACCGCCCCGCCGGCCAGCCGGTCGCCATCCTGGATGGCGATGCCGGCCATGCCGCGGGCCGAGGCTGTCTGCTGCGGGCGAATAATGTCCCCGTCCACCCGCAACACCTGCCCCTGGGCGGTCCAGAGCAAGATATGAGCGCCTGCCCCCGCCACGCCCCCAAACAGTAGCCGGTCGCCCTCGGCCAAGCCCATCACCACACCCATTTGGCGCTCTGGTATGCTCAGCAGGTCCGCCACCTTTGTGCGCTTGACCTGCCCGTGCGCCGTACCCAAGACCAGAAAGGTATCCGGGCGCGTTTCAGCCACTCCAACCAGAACCTCGTCACGCGCCAGCCCCAACTCGCGGGTGCCGACACGGGGTGTCGCCCCCACCGGCCCCCGCCAGGCCCGGCCCTGACTGGTCAACAAGAGTACCTCTGCCGTGGCCGACACTGTTCTCCGGCACAGATGGCGGTCGGCCGGCGGGATTTCCTGGAGGCTCAGCTTCTTCTTGCGGGATGGTTGCGAGAGAGCAACATCGGCATCCACTCGGAGGAATCCCCCATCTGCGGTCAGAACCAGCACCTGGGGGGCTTCTGGCGTTGCCAAGTCGCTGGCGGTGACCATCGCTGTCGCCGTAACATCTTCCCGGTCGACGATAATGGTCTGGCGCGGGGTGCCGAACTTCTCGCGCATCGCCGTGGTCTCCTCGACGACCACCTCCAGCCGCTTGGCCTCGCTCCGGATCAGCCCTTCCAGGTACTTGATGCGGGTCAGTAGTTCCTTGCGCTCGGCCACCAGCTTGTTGCGTTCCAGGGCCACCAGACCGCGCAGTTGCATATCCAGGATGGCCTGCGTCTGCGCATCACTAAACTCGAACTTGGGGCCGGTGAGCTTCTTGCGTGCCTCGTCCGTCGTCTTGGAGCCGCGGATCGCCGCGATTACCTGGTCCAGCATGTCGAGGGCTTTGAGCAAGCCTTCCACAATGTGCAGGCGGGCACGACACCGCGCCAGCTCATAGCGGCTGCGCCGCAGGATGACCTCCAGCCGATGCTGGATGAACCAAATAAGCAGGTCGCGCAAGGGATGGAGCACTGGCATCAGACCCTCGGGACAGTCCGGGTAGGGCACCAGGGCCCAGTTGGCGATGCCGAAAGTGTTGCGTAGGTCGCTGTACCGCAGCGCCTCTTGCAGCACCGCGCGCGGGTCCGCCCCGCGCGCGGTCTCGATGACGATGCGCATCCCGGAGCGGTCGCTTTCGTCGCGCACGTCGGCTACCCCCGCCAGCCGACCCGCGGTTGGCCCTGTTTTTTGTTTGCGCCCCGTTTCCACGGTATCAGCCAGGGATTTCAGCACCGACCCTTTCTTGACGCCATAGGGCAGTTGCGACACCACGACCTGGCTCTTGCCGCCGCCGATTTCCTCGATGTCCACATGGGCTTGCACCACCACCGCGCCCTGCCCAGTCAGATAGGCTTGCCGCAGCGCATCTTCGGTGGTGCCGTCCCGCAGAGTGCGGTAGCGGTAGACGATCCCCCCCGTGGGAAAGTCGGGACCAGGGATGTGTTCCATGAGCTGGTCAACGGTAATCTTCTCGCGGCGTGCCCAGTGCTGGCAGACAAAGACAACCGCCGCGCACACCTCCCCCAGGTTATGCGGGGGCATGTTGGTCCGGATGCCCACGGCCGCGCCGGTGGAGCCATTGACGAGCATATTGGGCAACATGGCCGGCAGTACCGCGGGCTCGCGCAGCGAACCGTCATAGTTCGGTCGAAAGTCTACGGTGTCGCGCCCGAGGTCTTGCAGCAACGACTCCGCAGCAGCGGTTAGGCGGGCCTCGGTATAGCGCTGCGCCCCCGCTTCGTCATCTCCATCGCCGAAGTTGCCCTGCCCTTCGATAAGTGGCAGACGCATCACAAAGGGCTGGGTCAAGCGCACCAGCGCGTCATAGATGGCCGTGTCACCATGCGGGTGGTACTTCCCCATAGTGTCGCCCACGATACGCGCACTCTTTTTGTGCGGGGCGGTGTGGTCTACCCCCAGGTCACCCATGGCGTACAGGATGCGCCGCTGGACGGGCTTGAGTCCGTCGCGCACGTCCGGCACAGCTCGGCCCGAGATGACTTCCACAGCATAGGATTTGTAAGCGTCGCGGAAATAGGGGGCATATTCCACCTGAGAAGTCTCCACCAAGGAGGGCGGTGCATCAGCCACCAGCACGTCCGTGGCCGGAAGCTCCTCCGGCGGTACATCCGGCACGCTTTTCCGTGAGCGCCTCATTCTTCCACCTCCTCGGTTTCTTCTCCGCCCCCACCTTCTTCCAGCTCTAGCTCGCCATTGCCCTCCTCCCCATTGTCCTCCTCAGCCCCTTGCCACAGCCGCAGTAACTGGCGGCGGCGCAGCGGCGCGTTGCCGCTACCCATCCATAATGCCACTACCTCGTTGGCCGCGTGCACATCGTCGAGCGTAACTCGCACCATGTGCGCGCCGATCCCCGGATTGCTTACGCCCAGCGCAAACACCGTTTCACTAAGCTGGCGGGGATTCAGTTCACCCAAGCCCTTGTACCGCTGAGTGGTTACGCCAGCCGGGCCCCATTCAGCCAGGACCGCTTCCCGCTCCTCGTCGGTGTAGGCATAGCGCGTTTCATCTCCCCCCTTCCGCTTCCGCCGCAGTTGGTAGAAAGGCGCGCGGGCGAGATAAAGCCTCCCGGCCTCGATGAGCGGGCGCATCTGCCGCAGGAACAACGTCAAGAGCAAGGTCTGGATATGGGCCCCATCCACGTCCGAGTCAGCCAAGATCGCCACCTGCCCATAGCGCAGGGTCTCGACAGTAAACTCTCGGCCGGCCCCACCGCCTATCGCGGCGATGATGGCCCGAATCTCGGCGTTGCCCAGCACCTTCGCCGGTTGGCGGTCCTTCTCCACGTTGAGCACCTTGCCCCGCAAGGGCAGGATCGCGTGATACCGCCGGTCGCGGCCTTGCTTGCAGCTTCCTCCGGCGCTGTTGCCTTCGACGATGTACAGCGTGGTCTGCTCGCGGGGCGTGCCCCGCGAAACATCGGCCAGCTTCTCCGGCAGGCCCGTCTTAGAGGCGTTCTCCAAGGTCGAGCCCTTGACGACCAGCTCGCGGGCCTTGGCCGCTTCCTGCCGCGCCCGCGCGGCGCGCAAACAGCAGGCGATCACCGTCCGGCCCAGCGCTGCTTTCTTGCGGAAAAAGGCCAGCAGGGCATCGTAGACGACGCTCATTACCTGGCCCTGGATCGGCGACCGCAGCATAGTCTTGGTTTGGCTATCGTACTCGGGCTCATTCAGCTTGACGTGGAGCACACACGTCAAGCCCATCGTCGCGTCTGTGCCGGTGATCTGGTCCCCTTCCTTCGTCCGCCCCCGGCCCTCGGCGGCGAACTGGTTCACCGCTTTGGTGACGGCGGCCCGTAGCCCCGAAAGGTGTGTCCCCCCGTCCGGCGTCGGTATCGTATTCACGAAGGACATGATCTCCTCAAAATCCCCGTCGTGCCACTGCAACGCCGCTTCTACGGTCAGCCCGTTGACCACACCGTGGATGAGGATGGCTTCCGTGTGCAGCACCTTGCGCCCATGGTTGAGGTGCCGCACGTACTCGGCGATGCCCCCATCGTAGCAGTAAGTGCGCTCCAGTGGTTTCTTGCCCTTGCCCCGCTCATCGCGCAGCGTGACCCGCACGCCCGGCACCAGATAGGCCACCGCTTGCAGGCGGTGGCGCAGCACCTCAAACTCCCACTTCACCGTTTCCAGGTACGCCGGGTTCGGCTGGAAGGTCACCGTGGTGCCGGTGCCAATGCCCTTGTCGCGGGCGGCCCGGATGGCCGTGTCCAGCCCCCGCTTGCCCACTTCCCCGATGGGTTTCGCATTGTCTGCGGCATGCGCCGCGTACACCAGCACCGCAGTCACCGGCAGCCCTTCCTCATAGCGCTGCCGGTAGCGCACCCCGTCGCGCCGCACCTCGACCTCGAGCGTGCGGCTGAGCGCATTAGCGGCCTTGACCCCCACGCCGTGCGTCCCACCGGAAGCCGAGTAGCTGCCCTCCCGAAACTTGCCGCCCGAGTGCAGCTCGGAGAACGAAAGCTCCAGCCAGGACCGCTTCTTTTCATCCTCTTGGTGTACGCCGGTCGGTACTCCGCGTCCGTCGTCATTGACTGTAAGGCTGCCATCCTTATGGACCGTCACCTCGATACTGTGACAGAACCCGGCCATGCCTTCGTCCACGGCGTTGTCAATGCACTCAAAGGCCAGGTGATGGAGCGCAGTCGCCCCGCGCCCGCCTACGTACATCCCTGGTCGGCGTTGGATACAGATCGGATAGGGGAGATGATCCATGTCGCGTTCATCGTACCGCGTAGTTGCCTTCTTCGCCATAACACGCCCTCCACTCTTACCGCTGGGCTGTGGACCCGGCTAGCGCCGGCCTACTTCACGTGGGCCGCCAGCACAGCCCACAACTGCTCGTACTGAACTAAGGCGGACGCAGCCAGCGCCCGCAGAGCAGGGTCGGCGGTCACCTTGTGCCGGTACTCCGACACAAAGCCCCGGAGGTAGCCCCGCACCTGTTCGCCATCATAATGCAGCAGAATGGCGGGCAGCGCATGCAGGTGGTCTGCTTCCAGCCCGCAGTAGCGCACCACCACCTCCGCTGGTACATCCTTGACCCAGGTCGCAGCCCGGATTGCCAGCACCCCTGCGGACAGAATGGCGGCTACCGCTGCGGCCACCGCCTCTGGGGCCTGTCTGGTCCGATTTGTCGCCATCATCTGCACCCCCTGTGCGATCTCTCACTGATGCTCCTCTAACAGCGGGTCCAATAGCTCCCAAAACTGGCCCGACACCTGGAACAATACCTGGCGCTGGGCATCGGTCAGTTGCGCGGCTCCCAAGCGGCGCAACGTCCAGTTGATCCGGCTCAAATCTCGGATGATGCTGTGAAACGCCGCCGGGGGCAGCCGGTCCCCAGACATTGGACTATCTGCGGGGAAAGCATCAGCCGGTCCAGGACGAGACGGAGGCAGCAAGTGCGCTGGCCCCGAGGTCTTGATCTGGCGCACCATGTCCGGGTGACGGTGTGGGGGCACCGACTGTAAGAGCTTTAGCGCCCGGGCCAGCATGTCGGGGGGCAGTTCGGCCAACGCTAAGAGGTGGCTGGCAGGACAGTTGATGCGCAGAAAGTCCGGCCGGTACTGCACCGGAATACGCCCAAATAACCGCAGCAGCGCTTTGCGCTTGGTTTCCGACAGCGGCGGCAGATGCTGGAGTACCCGGTCCCACGGTACTTTGACTCGGCCGGAACGCGGGCTGAGATATTCCTCTGTGGTCACAAAGTAGGTCGCCATGTAGCGCTCGATGCTGGCACACAGCCCGTCCAAATCCTGCGCGGCCTGCACAAACACGGCCGGAGCGGCGATGGCCGGAACCAGCTCCTCCGCGCAGTGGCCCAGATAGAGCGCCTGGGCGTTGCCCCAGAAGAAGGCCAACCATAACGCCTGCCCACGCAGCACAGGGTGCAGGTCGGCCCGGTCAAACATCTGGCCTACGACCAGGATGAGCTGACGGACCCCGGCGGAAAGCGGCGGGAGCACTATGGCACAGGGTAGACTTTCCATCTGCCCCGCCTGGGCGGCGGCCAACACGTCAGTGCCCGCAGCGACGGTCAGGCGGCTGCCCGCATCCTCCGGAAGCAGCACCGGCGGCGCGGATTGTGCCAACAAGCTTTGCAGCAGCGCCGCCGTGGGGCGAGAGCGGCGCGCCGTCGGTGCTGCCGGCAGCGGACGGCAGCGCCGTAACGGCACTTCGTCCATCTTTACCGCTAGCCCTATGGATTCCAGAAAGCTCAACATGCGGGTCCTCACACTACAGCTTCTGCCCTATATAATACACGAATCCGGGTGACTCGGGATGTGACCAGCACGCAGGCGGATGCTTGCAGGTAGGGCTGGGAGTTACTGCTCCAGCCTTGACAGCACAGCGCCCAGACGTTATAATACCACTGTACCGCTATTTCCGCAACTTGGTTACATCAGCGGATCGGCAGAAGGCGGGTTCTCTGCCTAGCTGACCGCGACTTATGGGGCTATCGCTTGGCGGTAGTCTCTCTGGAGCGCACTGCATGCCGCGCCGCCCCACACGGTTGTATGTTGCTCGATCCAGTGCCGATCCCCAGTTCTACTCCGCGCTCGACGAAGCGCGAGCCCGCGGGGGGCTATCGGGCCGGGAGTTGGCCCGCCGCGCCCAGGTTGATTACTCGACGACCCGGGAGGTCATGGGTCGCTATGTGCGGCGGGGGCGGGTGCGCGCTTGCTGGCTCGATGTGGCCTTGCGTTTGGCCGCCGCTCTGGACGCCCCGCTGGAAACATTCTTTGAACGGGCTACGGCCGCTGATGCCCGTAGCCAGCAATATGCGCAGGCCCTCCGGTCGTTGGAACAAACTGCGCCCCCCCCGGATTCCCCGGCCGGCAAGTTGCTGCAACTGTTGCGCACGCTTACGGCCGACGAGGTACGGCTGGGGCACTTCCACTTTCTGAAACTTGCCGATGCGAAGGACCTGCCGGCGGAGCGGTAGTACTTGGTGAGGGACAGAGTGAGGGATGCCATGTGCACCACCAAGCGACATTGGCGTTTATACCTGGCGTGTCCCCCCGCAGCCTCCAATCAGCGGGAGCGGCCAGGAAAAAGTAGGCTACAAGAGCTGCGCTGGCAGGAGCAGCTTAGCCAGGCGGAGCTGGCCGCCGTGGTCGGCCTAGCCCGCCCCACGCTGGCCAAGATCGAGGAACGCCGGCACGCTTGTCGTCAAGACACGGCCTGGCGCATCACCGCGGCCTTTGGCCTGGCCGACGCGCTCACGCTGTTTGCTCCTAAACACCGCTGGAGCCCAGCGTTGTCCAGTCCGCCCTCCAGCCTGCCGGCCGAGGATAGTCCGGGGGCCACACCCGCGCCGAGCCCTCCAGTTCATCCCCGCAGTTTGTTGGGGCTGGTTGGCCAAGCGGTAGCCAGTACCTCTGCTGTGGCGACTACCGCCGCACCCGCCGCTCCCAGCCAGATCGGTCTGTTTCTCCTGGTCCTGGCCGTCCGGCCCGAGAGCTCTTTCTTAGACATCTGTGCGTGGGGATACCGCCATTGGCCCGAAGTGGCGGGGCTACTGGGAGCCACCCCGGGGCTTGTTCCGCGGCCCCCCGTCCGCGTGTGGCGCATGCTGAGAGAACTGCGCCTTCCGCCTCTGCAAGTCGCCGTGCAGCAGTGGCGCACCGCCTGCCAGCTACCGCCGGCCCAGAATGGTCGAGAAGCTGCCCTCCCGCCTCTGCCGGTCCTGGATGTTCTCTGGGGGGCTAGTCAGGACCTGGCCCAGATTGTGGCCGCTCAGCGCCCGCACCAAGACGTGAACTTTGCGGTGGCTCTCGACATACTGCGTAGAGCCCCCTCTACACTGGGAACACGGGGAGTATCCAAATGAACCCTCTTGATCAGGACACCTTCGAGACCATTGCTGCGCTGTTACGCGAAGGCATCTGCGTGTGCGACGCGCAAACCGGGGCCATCTTATACGTTACCCCCCGCCATGTAGCCTTGTGGCAAGACTGTAGCGATCAACCGCCAGACTCGCTCGAGGCACTCCTGACCGTCGTTCATCCCGACGACCGCGACCAAGTGGTGGCGGCGGCCAGAACGCTGCGGGAGAGCGGGAAGCCCTTCGATCTGGAGTACCGCGTGGTCCGGGAGAACCCGCTGTGTTGGAGACGCGCCCAGGGGCGCGTCTTGACACGTCAGGCGGGGCTCCCAGACCGCATGCTACTGTTGACCGAGGACATTACCCAGGAGCAAGAGGAGCTGCTGCGACTCCAGCAGTCCCAGCGGCTGCAAACACTAGGCACCATGACCAGCGGCATAGCCCATGATTTCAACAACATGCTCACCGCCATTCAGGGGTACGCCGCGCTGCTCCTAAGCGAGATCGCGCCGCATAGCCAAGCAGCCGATGATGTCCAGACGATTATGCGCTCGGCCCAGCAGGCCACCGACCTGGTCCGCCAGTTGCTGGCCTTTGCCCGCGAAGGGCCCTCTATTGCGCCTGCGCCGGTGGCGCTTAACACCGTACTCCAAGATGTGGTGTCGTTGTTGCAGCGCACGATAGACAAGCGCATCCAGATCGAGTCCACCCTGAGTGACAACTTGCCGCCGGTCCGCGGCCTCGCCAGTCAGCTTCACCAGGCGGTGCTGAACCTCTGTCTAAATGCCCGCGATGCTATGGTTCAGGGCGGCCACCTGCATATTACCAGCCGGCTCAGCAGCGCCACCGAGATGGCCTCTGCCGGCCTGGAGGCTACTACCGCCTATGTCTGCTTCTGCATCAGTGACACCGGCCCCGGACTCGCCCCCCAGGTCCTGGAGCATCTGTTCCGACCCTTCACCACTACCAAAGCGGAGGGCCGCGGCCTGGGACTGGCGATAGTGGCGGCCGTCGTGCAGAACCATCAAGGACACATCCGGGTAGAAACGTCCGACCGGGGCACGTGTTTTACCGTCTATCTGCCCGTCTGCGTCACGCCGCCAGCAACCCCGGAGCCTACGGTCTGCGCCGCGGCACCGCTCGCCTCCCTGTGGCGGCCCCAGGGAGAACAGATTCTCGTGGTCGACGATGAAGAGCTGGTACGCGCGTTTCTGCAACGGGCCCTGGAGGAGGCCGGCTACCAGGTGTTGCTAGCCGCCACTGGGCAGCAAGCGGTGCTGCTCTATGAGCAGCACGCCGAGTCTGTTGCCCTGGTGTTTCTCGACCTCAGTATGCCGGGTTGGAGTGGCCAGCAGACCTATCAGCGGCTGCGGGCCATCAATCCCCTAGTTCCGGTCGTGGTAATCACTGGCTATGGGGAGAACGGGATGGTCGAAGAACTGCGGGCGGCGGGCATCCGGGGCTTCCTGCACAAGCCCTTTATGCCCGAAACCGTGCTGACGCTGGCACGCAGCCTGCTAGAACCGGGGGGCGCGCCTATGCCGCTCACGGAGTCTGCGCATGACTAAGAAACCCTCCAAACGCCAGGAGCGGAAAGAGCGGGCGCGGCAGCGCGAGAGTCGGCTAGCCGAAGCCCAGCGACTGCTCGCGGCCGGCCGGCCTGCGCCAGCCGCGACCATTCTAACGAGCCTGGTGGCCCATAACCCCACCGACGATCTCCGGCGACTGCTGGCTCAGGCGCACCTGGCAGCGGGGGCCGCAGCGCTGGCTGCTCAGACCTGGCAAGGGGTGGAGAAGAAAGCGCAGAATGATTGGCTCCAGGCCGGGTGGTCCTGGGTGCAGGACAAGAACTGGGATCACGCCCAGGTCTGCTTTGCGGCGGCCAGCCAACCGGCCCGGCCCGATCCGCACGTTCTCTACGCCCAGGCAGTAGCCGCTGCTGCCGGGAGCCAGTACGACCAGGACTGGCTCCCGGCAGTACGGGAGCAGATTTGCTGCCGCCTGGAGCAAGCCGCCGCTCTGCCCGCATGCCCCGAGGCAGCCGTGCTCTGGCTGGGCAGAATATGGCTGCGCGCCGCGCGTTACGCGCTGTCCCCCCAGGTGCACGAGCTATTCGCCCAGGACCTCCGCCGCAATCCGGAACATGCCGAAGTGCGGCTGGCGTTTACCCATGCCTTGCTGCGGGCCGAGCGCTGGGCCGAGGCATGGGCAGTACTCGTGTCGCTGCTCGCTACCGCCGATGTCACCAACATTCGCCCCCAGGCCGCTTGGTGCGCCTACCGGAGCTGTCTGGGACAAGGCGACCACGAACTCGCGCTCAGCTACCTGGACCTGGTGCCCCGCTACAGCCTGGAACTGAGCGCAACCGGCAAAGTGAAGGGCGACGTGCTCCGCGATATGGGCCGGCTGGACGAAGCGCTGGCCTGCTATGCGGAGGAGGTGGAGCAAGGTGATCCGGGTGCGCAAGTGGTCGGGCTGGCGAGCCGCGGGGTGTTACATCTCCAAATGGGCAATGTGTCAGCGGCCGTCGCTGACGCGCAAGCCATGTCCTCGCTGTGGTTTGCACTGTATGCCGAGGAGCGCCGGGCCGTTACCGGCACGGGAATAGGCGTCTGGGTGGAGCATGAGCTCGAACTATACGACGCCACCCAGGCGGTCCCCGAGCTGGCGCGGCTGTTGCTGGCAGAATCCCCTAGCGTAGAGCTACCGGAGAATCTACCCCACCAGCTTCAATTCATCGCCTACTGCTACGCCTGCGAGCAGGACCGCGAGGAGGATCAGCCCGCTCCCGGGTTTCCGCTGGGCGCAGCGGAGCAAGCCGGCGAGCCGGTATTGGGTGGAGAACTGGCCGAGCACTATGCTCGACAGAAACGCTGGGCGGCGGCAGGCGCGGCGTGGCTGGCCTATGCGCAGTGGATGTGGCAGCATGGATTTGCAGCCAAGATGCGCACTCCCTTCTACAACCATCTTGGACCCGGCGACGATCTCACGCACGACGAGCGCCAATCCATCCACACCCAGGCTTATGCCGCGCTGCAAGTCTGTCTGGACCCAGCCATCGTGGAGGCGGTGGTTCTGCACTACTACACAGACTACTGGCGACCCGTGCTCTTGCTCTTCGAGCCCGTGCTGCACGACGAGTGCGCCACAGCCGCGCAGCTCTTGGTTGAGCGATTGGGAGATGCCACGCCGGCTGATGTTCGTGCCGGCCTGCTGGATGATTTGCGACCGCAGCCGGCGGAGCCTCCGGCAGATACAACTAAGCCCAGCTTGCGGAAACGCTCCTCCCTTTCCACCCCCACTCCCGCAAAGGGAAAGCGCCCAAAGAAAGGATGCGCTGTCAGCGGCAATCGCGTTAGCATATCACCGCGGGTGCGTTTCGAGGTGTTCAAGAGGGACAGCTTCACTTGCCAGTATTGTGGGCGCAAGTTCCCAGACGTTATCCTCCAGGTGGACCACATCATTCCCGTGGCCGAGGGGGGAGACAATGATATGCTGAATCTGACCACCGCTTGCCAAGAGTGCAATGCTGGCAAGAGTGACCGCCGGCTGGACGATGATACTGTAGTACGCAGACAGCAACAGCAACTGGAAGAACTCCAGGCCCGGCAAGAGCAGATGGAGATGATGCTCCAGTGGAAGCGCGGCTTGATTGACCTCGAAGCCCAAGCGGTGGATAGCGTGGCGGAGCTCTGGACCGAGCTGGCGGCAGGTTACCACTTGAACGAGCGGGGACAGGCGGAGCTGCGGCGCTTGATTGGGAAGTATGGGGCGGAGGAGGTCACTGAGGCGCTGCGCATCGCCACGCGATCCTACTTGCGCTTCCAACCCGGACAAGCAGTGCCCCTGAAGGAGTCGGTAGAGGATGCCTGGAAGAAGGTGGGGGGCATCTGCCATCTCCGGCGAGAGCAAGAGGACAAACCTTACTTGCGCCAGCTTTACGCGATCCGGGCCGGGCTGCGGCATCGGTTCCGCTACGTGGACGAGAAGCGGGCTATCATCTTGATGCGCCGCGTGGTAGATGAGCGGGGCGTTGCCCCCGCCGCCATCGAGCAGCTTGTACAGGATGCCCCGAACTGGACGAGCTTTCGGCAGACACTAGAGTACTGGCTAGAAACCGGGGACACCGACACTTGGATAGATAGTCGGGAGTCCGGATAACGAGGAGGTTGAGGAAGATGGGTGATTCCAGAATTGTACAGCAGCTCAAAACCGTGTTGGAAGTATCTTTGGCCTTTGCCCACGAGAAAGACCTGGACCTCCTCCTCGATATGGTGGTGCAGAAGGCGGTGGCAATCACCGCTGCGGAACGCGGCGCGCTGATCCTGTTGCCCGACGTGGTGACAGCGGCAGGAGAGTTTCGCCCGTCCATGATCTTGCGGGCCACCCATAACCTGGATGCGCGCGAAATTGACCGCATTTCCTCGACCGCGATTCGCCGCGTGCTGGAAAGCGGTGAGCCGGCGGCCTGGGTCGATGTGAGCGCGCTGTCCGACGAGGAGCTGGCGAGCGCCGCGAGCGTGCGGCTGGGCGGGGTGCGCTTCATCCTGTGCGCCCCGCTGCGCACGCGCGGGGCCCCCCCGCTGGGTGCGCTGTACGTAGATTCGCAGCGGCCAGCGCTGGGGACCTTCGACGAAAGCGACTTGGACATCTTTAGCTCCCTGGCCGCGCAAGCCGCCGTGGCTATTGAAAACGGGCTGCTCCATCAGCAGGTCATCACCGACCCGCTGACCGGCGTGCATAGTCGCGGTTACTTTGACCACTGCCTGCAAGTAACCGTGCAGCGCGCCGTGTCCAAGCAGCAGCCGGCAGGGCTCCTGCTCGCCGACGTCAATCAGCTCCACGACATCAACGAGGGCTGGGGCTATGACGCCGGAGATGGGGCCATTCGCCAACTCGCCGCTCTGATGCGCCTCCGCGCCACGGACTCCACCTTCCGCCTGGGCGGTGACGAGTTCGGGGGGGTGTTTCCCGAAACGACCCGAGAGCAAGTTGAGACTATTCGGCAGCGGGTGGCCGACGCCTCCCAGCGGTTAACCGACGACTTTGCGCAGACCCAACAAGGGCAGCCATGGTTTGGGGTCGGCTTGGGAGTAGCTGTAGCTCCGGAGGATGCCGATACCGCCCAAGGTCTGTACAATGCTGCTGATGACAACATGAATCTGTACCGGGGCCGCTCGCGGCGCAAGGTTCAATACACGGTGGGGGAACCACCCCCACGAATAGCGGAGGCCCAGCTTGACAAAATCACTACAATGTAGTACAATGGGCACAGTGAAATGCTTCCGTCTACGGAAACATTTACGGCCCGGTCAGTCGGTTTAACAACACCATCCCCTCCCAGGAACAAGGGCGTGCTTTCACTCGCGGGACTCCCACGGGACCCGCCTAAAGGCCGGCAGGCCAGTGTCTGAGGGTGCCTAAGCCGGGGAGATATGCCGTAAGAGTTCCGCCCGTTGGCTGGACGACGCGGACGGGCGGAGCAAGCCGGCCCACCGGGATTCGCTACTGTGACCGTCAAGGTTAGACATACTGGAGGACAGCAATGGCCCAGGTCGAGAACGCCATACTTCAGAGCTTTTGGGAGGCGGTAGACGCCGCCGAAGGTGAAACCGCCGCCGATGTGGAAGGACTGGTCTGGCAGAAAAGCGACGGCGATTGGATCGCCCTCATGGTGGCCCCGGACACCGGCCAGGTGCTGCGGGTCAAGTTGGACTACAACCCCTGGAGCGGGGAAAAGCTTGACACTACCCCGCCCCACCCCGCTCTCCGCGCCACCCCCGATCCCGTGGTACAGGTCGTGATGGAGTTTCTGCCGCAGGGTCCCCAGGGCGAGGAAGCCAGCGAAGAATGGCGGGGCCCGCTCCGCGAGTTTCTCCACGATAACGAAGAACTGGACAGCACCGAAGTGCAGGCGCTTCTCGCGCTGGTGCCTGGCGCGAGCCTCCTCATGGGCGGCGGGGCCGCCGCCCTCAACCGCCTAACGCGCATCGACGGCCTGGCCTCCGTGGAACAGACGCTCCAGGACATGAACGACTACCTTGCCGAGGTCTTTGAACAACCCCCGGCCCTGACGCTCGCCGAGGCGCAGGAAACGCTGGCCGGCCTTCTGGACACCGACTGCGAGTGCGACAACTCGCACGCGCAGAACGGCACCGTCTGCCAGCTCTGCTACGCGCGGGCGGTGCTCCTGGCCAACAGGCCAGTCCCGGAGGCATAGCCATGACGATGAAGAAGTCCGAGAAGCGCCTCCGCGAGCTGCGGGCCCACGTGGAAGCCCTGCGCACCAGGCTAACCACCTGCCCCCTGGCGATCTACGACCAGGTGCAGACCGAGTTTCACGCGGCGCAGGAGCAACTGCGGCAGGCAGAGTTGACGGCGGCAGCGCCGCCCAACCTTGAGCGCCAGGCTACAGGAGAGGCTCGATGAACCAACGCGATACCTTGTGTGTCTGTGGACACTGGTACGAAGAGCACGAGAACGGCGGGGCCTGTACCGCTCCTGACTGCGGCTGTTCAGGGTTTGAGTTCTCCCCCGAACTCAACACGCCCGAGGTCATCGCTGAGAGCAGCGGGGAACACGCTCCCGATTGCCAGTGCGCCCGGTGTGTAGCCGAGCGTGAGCAGGCCGAGGAAGAGGTGCGCTGTCCCCAATGCGGCCGGGTTTTGCCCTCGGAGGCGGCAACAGTGGAGGTCAGCCGCCGCCATCTCGACTGTCCCTTCTGTCTGGCGGTGGAGATACAAGCCCAGGGCGAGGCCGCCACCGAGCGGCAATGGGAGCGCGACTATCTGGCCTTATCATAGACCGGCCATGTGAGGACGTATGCCCAAGTTGAGCAAGATGCAACTAAAGCTCCTCCTGCTTGCTGTCGGGTTTGCCACCGGGGCGCTCCTCTCCATGCAACTGGTGGAAAGCGCCAATCCGCTGTTGCGCGGGGTCGGCTATGTCACGCTGGCGGCACTCGTGCTGGTGGCCATCTCTCTCACACTGACTTCTCCGCAATACGTAGCGCTAGTCAAAGTGCAACCAGAGCAGTACCGAGAGCAGGCCCACGAACTCGTGCTCCTCGTCCAGAGAATCCGGCCCCGGCTGGCTTTTGTCAACACCGCTTTGGAGGAAGGGGAGCGCGTAGTGCTAGCCGTGGTACAGGCCGGGGGGTCCTGGCATGCCGAGTTCTTCACTCCCGGCCAGGAGATACTGCTGGCAGAGGTGGTCCAATGGCTGCCCTGCCGACGGCGCTGGGTATGGGCCGGCCAAGGCAACAACCGGCTGCTGCTGGCCCTGGCAGAGAACCAGCCCAGTAAGTTCGATGAACCCCAAGCAAAGGAGACGTGAGATGCTCTTAATGAAAGTAGAGAGTCAACTGCGGGACAGGTGCATCGACCAGGTGCTCATGGTTGTGCCGGACAATTACGACAGCGACAAGGTGCTCAAGTATGCCCGCGAGGATGCCGGCATCCCCGAGCCGACCATCACCGTTGTGGCTCGGCTGGAGCGCCAGGAGGGGTTTTCCCTGGACTTTGACGAGTACCGCATCTACGAGGGCTAAACAGCCTCGCGGCGGCGCTAGGAGAGTGCTATGGACATCATCGTAGTCTGCAACGGCTGTGGCGCAGAGTTCTCAGACACCCAGTGGTTCGGCTCTACCGCGCCAGGCTGCCCCCAATGCGACAGCAACGACATCTACGTGATAGCCGGCACCCGACTCATCGAGGGCACGCCCTGCTACTTTGATGGGCGGATTGCCGAAGGGCAGAACTTGCCGGTGCGGCGTGAATTACCCGGAGGGTTCCGTGCCTGAACGAGTGCAACGCCGTCGCATCAGAGGCTGGCGCATGCCCGCCAACACCGTCTATGTCGGCCGGCCGACCCGCTGGGGCAATCCCTTTCACGTGGGCCTACAAGGTGACGCGGCGGAGTGTGTGCGGGCCTATCGCTCGTGGTTGCGCACGATGCCGGGTTTGGTGGCGGATATAAGGCTGGCGCTGGCGGGTAAAGACCTGGCTTGCTGGTGTCCCCCCGGCCAACCGTGCCACGCAGACGTGCTCTTGGAGATCGCCAACTCTGAGGAGGCCCCTGATGGACAAGCTGGCAGAGATCAACCAGTTGCTTGACGAGGCTTGCATCTGGACGGACAATCCCGACCCGGTGGCCCGCGTCCGGCACGCGCTGCGGCTGCTGGACGAGTATGGAAACCAGTTGGCCAATCTACGGCTGGGGCATCTCTCCCTGGAGGACATTCGCACGCCGTCGCATGCCGGGTCAGCGCTCTAACCGGGTCAACTTCCAAGTTTTTGAAGTTCAACACTAGGAGGACCTGCGTATGGCTAACCAGACGTTATCCGAGCGGCTCGCCGAGCTGCGTGATCTGACCACGCGCCACTGGCTGCCGGGGACGATGCCCCCCGGCTTGAACATAGCCGCGCTCGAAGCGGAGCACCGGGAGTTGCAGCGGCTGGAGGACTTGCGCCGCGATCTCGGCTTCCACAGCCACCGTTACTACGTGCTCGACGACCCGGTACTCTCGGACGCTGAGTACGACGCGCTGTACCGGGAGCTGGTCGCGCTCGAGGCGGCCCACCCAGAGTTTGTCACCCCCGACTCACCAACGCAGCGCGTCGGCGGCGAAGCCCGGGAAGGCTTTACCAAGGCCGCGCATCCCGCCCCCATTCTCAGCCTGGCCAACGTCTTTGATGAGCAAGAGCTACAGGAGTGGGAGCGCCGGAACCAAGCGCTGGCCCCGACGGGCACCTTCTTCTACGTGCTGGAACCCAAGATTGACGGCCTGACCGTCGTGCTGCACTACGAGGACGGGGTATTTGTGCGGGGCACCACGCGGGGAGACGGACTCATCGGCGAGGACATCACCGCCAACCTGCGCACGGTACGCGATCTGCCGCCGCGCATCCCGGTGCCGTTGTTGGGCCGCAAGCTCACTCTCTTTCCTCCCCCCCGCCAGCTAGTGGTCCGGGCAGAAGCCTATATCGCCAAGGCCGACTTCGAGGCGCTGAACGCGCGATTGCGCGAGGCCGGCGACAAGCCCTTTGCCAATCCACGTAATGCCGCGGCAGGTGCGCTGCGCCAGTTGGACCCCCAGGTGACGGCCGGCCGGCCGCTGCGCATCCTCTGCTACAGCATCATCGTTGCCGAAGGCTGGGATCGCGCCATCCCGCAGACTCAGTGGGGCACACTGAGTCTGCTTCAGGAGCTGGGGTTCCCCGTCGGGCCGCGGGTGCATGTCGAGGACCTGGATGCGGCTATCGCCACCTGCCAAGCCTGGGAGCGGCGGCGGGACGAGCTGCCCTTTGAGGTCGACGGTGTGGTGGTCAAAGTCAACGACCTCCGGCTCCAGGAGCAACTGGGCGTGGTGGGCAAAGACCCGCGCGGCGCGGTGGCCTTCAAGTTCACCGCCCGCGAGACCACCACCAAGCTCCTGGGAATTGAGGTCACCGTTGGCCGAACCGGGGCGCTCACGCCTGTGGCGATCTTGGAGCCGGTGGCGCTAGGGGGCGCAACGATCAGCCGCGCGACCCTGCACAATTTCGACTACATCCAGACCATGGACATCCGCGTGGGCGACCGCATCACGCTGCAACGCTCGGGGGACGTGATCCCTTACGTGGTCGGGCCGGTGGTTGCGGCCCGCGAGGGCACGGAGCAGGTCTACCAGCCACCCACCCGCTGCCCCGCTTGCGGGGGCGCATTGACCCAGGAAGAAGGTGGCGTGGCCCTCTACTGCGCAGGAACGTCCTTCTGTCTGCCCCAGCAAGCCCGCAAGGTGGGGTACTGGGCTTCCCGTGGCTGCATGGACATCCCTGGTCTGGGCCCAGCCATCGCCGAGCAGCTCACAGCACAAGGGCTGGTTACGAGTGTGGCGGATTTGTACTACCTGGGCCGGGATGACTTGCTGAAACTGGACGGTTTCGCCGCCAAGTCCGCTGACAACCTTCTTGCCGCCATCGCCAGGTCCAAAGACCAACCAACCCACCGGGTGCTGACGGCGTTGGGTATTCCAGGCGTTGGCCCCGCAGTAGCGGAACTACTGCTGGGGCACTTTCCCCGGCTGGCGGCGCTGGGCGCAGCTACCGTGGAGGAGTTGCAGACCATCCCAGGCATCGGGCCCCAGACCGCACAGGCCGTCGTGGTGTGGTTTACTAACCAGGGCAACAGGCAGATGCTGCGGGACTTGGAGATTGCCGGCGTGCAAGTGGTGGCTCTCACCCCGGAAGCGTCCGCAGACATTCCCCAGGCCCTGGCGGGGCGCACCTTCGTCATCACGGGCACGTTGCCCACGATGAGCCGGGAAGAGGCCAAAGCCTACATCCTGGCCCACGGAGGCCGGGTCAGCGACGACGTTTCGGCCAAGACCGACTACCTGGTGGCCGGGGTCGGTGGAGGCGGCAAGCGTGACAAGGCACAGAAGCTGGGGGTGCCGGTGATCGCCGAGGTCGAGCTGCGCCGGATGGCTGGTGAGGAACAGCCGGCAGCCGTCCCAGAGAAGGGTATGCCGGCCGCCCACTTACAGCTACTATAGAAGACTAGTCTATGACTGCGCACAATGTACTTGCCATCGGCGATCTGATTCAGTGGACCGAACAGAAGCTCCTCACGCTGGAGGCCGCGTTGGGCCAGCGTGAGGAAACCGGCCCCGCCCCCACATCCTGGGGGGATTTGGACCAATTAAGCACGGGCCTCGAGTTGGCCCACCTGGGGTTCATGTTGACAACGGTGCGCGAGTTAGCCGCCGAGAGTGGTGACAAGCCGACGGCGGAACAGGCCGCCCGTGCACTCGCTACAGCCAAGCGGGTGCAAACCCACCAGGAGGAGCAGTACCGCCTCTTCGCGCGGGGCAAGAAGCGGCAGCCGCGATTGTGATCCGTAGCGGCTCTGCCGGCACGTGGCGCTGTGGTATTGTGCGGACCACGAGGTAAGCGATGAGAGTACGCATCTCACTCGACGTATCCGATCTCGCCCACGAGGGCCGCTTTCTGGCCGTGGGTCTGGGCCAGGGTCGGGAGGTGCAGACCGCGGGCAGCTATGATCGTGCCGCCATTACCATAGACGCGGGCACGTCTTTTCATGGCAGACTGGGCCTGTTTATCCACACTCAACCCCGCGCTGCGGGCGATGACCCAGGCTATTTGGACGGGGTGGGCACGTCGGCATGGGCCTGGGTGCCTTTGCAGATCGAAGTAGTGCCGGATGAGTCCGCCCTGGGTCCCACCGTCCAGACTGTGCCACCACGCCAGCAGCACGCCGGAGGCAACTGATGAACGGGACACTCAACACCACATGCCCCGCTTGTGGTGGGGTCGTAGATGAATCACAGCCGGGCCTGACACTATGTCTCGCCTGTGGAGTCTGGCTGCATGTCAGCCGCGCCGGCCCCGGTCAGCCGCTCATCGTGCAGCAGGTGCGGGGGATGGGGCAGGCTATTCGCTTGCTGCGCCAGCCCCCCCGCGCGCCTGCACCCGCGCGCCAAGAATCCCCACCACCACCTCGGCCGGTCAACGAAACCGTCCGGGCGATAGCAGCGTTGGGCGAGGAGGATGAGCCCGCTCCCCGTATGGTCAAGGACTTGTCGCCCGCCGCTCCTCCACCAGCAACCACCATTACGCCGCTGGCGCTGGCGGTGGGTTTTGTCATCTACGGGCCGGTCATTGTGTGGCGGCTGGGCCAGGCGCGGTGGCGACAGCGCGCGGCCCGCCGCGAGCCCGGCAGTTCTCCGCCCAGCGATCCCACTGGGGCCGCAGCGGCCGATAGGTTCTATCCACAACGGCGGAAGATGGAGACAGCTCCGGCTGTGTCGGAACAAGAGGACCAAACCACCTGGTTTCCCCAGCAAGAATGGTCCTCATTCCTACGCAGATTCGTTATGGGGGGACTGCTCCTGTGTGCAGCAGCATGGTTTTTCCCCCTGGTCCTTGGGAACATGCCTGTCGCCGACACGTCGCCTTCCGGTGAGATGGCTGTGGTGCTAATGCAAGTCATCGAGCAGATCAAAATACCGCTTACCGTTATCACCATCGCGGCTATCGGCATGACCAAGATACTCAGTTCTTTCTTTGAGTCTCGCTAGCCGGAGTACGTCATGACCAAAACACCCGCCGCAGCGCCGCCAGAGCCGCCCGCCAAATCACGGTGGCCCCGCCGCTGGGCCCGGCTCCAGGTCGTGGCCGTAGGCGCGGCCTTTGTCGCCTGCCTATTTCTGGCCGCAATGCTGCTTTTTGACCTGGTGTTAGAGGCCATCGCGGGCCGCTTTGCCTGGCTGCGGCTTTTTCTGGTGTTGGCCTGCGCCGCTGGAGCGGCCGGCCTGTACATCGTAGTCCGACGAACAGCCATCCGGCTCCGGCCCTTCTTCCCCAAGATCAAGCGCCACCGCCGGAATAAGCGCCCAGGTCCGCGCTCGGCCCGGAGAAAGAGGCGATGACCCTACAACAGGCTCTGCGCGTAGAGTGCCGACCCCGCGCCAACGCCCCAGTCGGCCGGCCGGAGCAAGGGCTCGCGCTGGAGGTGATCCAGCGCCTCTTTCCCGCTCCCCTCTGGGTAGGCGATCCCGCCGAGCTACCCGAAGCAGTGCTTGATAACTTCGTGCTGTCCCTGCGCCGGGCCTTCGTTGTTCGCACCGTGGCCCGACCTGTGGCCGCGTTGCGGAAGGGCCGGTTGACCCCCGTGCGGGTCGCCTCCACCCGCTTCGCCGACGTCCTGCTAGCCTGGACGCGCCCCGATCCTCCCCCAGCCGCGTCCAGTCCTAGCGTGTAGATGCTTCAGTTGGAAATCGCAGCATAGCATCACGACTTGACAGCCTCACTACATTGTAGTATACTTGTCTTGTAATCCTTCCGTTTACGGAATGATTTACAGCAACAGCGGAGGTAACCGATGGGCTCCGGCGGACGCTATAAGGCACAACATAGCTACAACCATGACTGCTCCTACATCGCCGGGGGGTCGTGGGAGATCAGGTGGACGGTAGACCGCTATTACGCGGGCAGCCGGCTGCGGTTTCCCACCACCTACCGCCGGATCGCCGATGAGTCCGGGGCCAAGCGTTTCTGCCAGCGTTGGAACGTCGAGTTCCCGCCGGCCAAGGCCCCCGCAAGGAGAGCGCCCGATGGGTAAGAGCAGGACAGTGCAGCCGTTGAATGATGCGCAGTTGGCCGAGTTCCGCGCCCGCGCGGCGCGGGCCACGCACCCCGACGCTTTCGACACGGGCGAGGTCTGTCGGCTGTTGGCGACCGTCGACCAGCTCCAGAGTAAGGCCGCTGACCTGCGCGAGCGCCTGCGGGGCCGCTCACTATGTGAGCGCAAACTGGAACGTGAGCTGCCCGTGGCGCTGGCCGCCGCCGATCCTCTCTCCGCACTCAGCCAAGCCGCGGTCTTACACCTGGCCCTGCGCCGCTGCGTGCGGCAACTGCACGACCAGCAAGAGATGGGGGACGACTCCCAGGATGCCTTCTACGAGGCCGCCCTGGCCGGTGAGTCCGGGCAGGCGCTGCTCCGTCTGGTCCAGGCGGCCCAGCGGCTGCTGACGCCGTGCGAGGGCTATATGCCGCCCGGCTATAGTGGGGACGACCTGGCCAACTACTGTATCTTCTGTGGCGCTATCGACCACGACATGGGCATCCCGCCGCATACCGCTGACTGTCCCTTGTCCGCGCTGCAAGCGAGCCTGCAAGACGTGACCGCGCTTCTGCCCGCCAGTGCAACGGAACAGAGAGGCACAGTGCTGGGGCTGCACTACATCCCCCCGACCGGCAGGGGACAGATTGGGCATGGGTATGACTGCCGCGATGAGCGGTTTGTCGCCGGCCACTACTATCTCGTGCGCGAAGGCCGGCGCTTTGATCTTGGGAGAGCCTCACCGCAGCATTATGGCTGGAACATCGACGGAGCCTTGTACCCAGCCGGCGCGCAACTGGACCTGCTTGACGAGGCGTGGGAGATCATCCTCCCCGATAACCGAGGAGCCTGTGCGCATGCCTAAGTACATTCCTCGCCCCACCAGCCCAATCCTGACCACGCCGCAGTTGCTCCAAGCCACCAAAGGCACGCACCCCTGCCTGGGCACCAACATGCGGACGGTACAGCAACCCCGCGGAGCAGACTGGCCGGAGCTGGTGCCGGCTGACTACTGGCTAGTCGTGGAAACCGATCTCCCGCCAGGCCCCCTGACCGAACTCCAATGGATTCGGCTAGTGCTAGGAGCCGAGGACAGCACCGCCGCAGACAAGAGCCTGGCGCGTGAGCGACTGGCCGCTTGGGATGAACATCTCCCCCCCTTGCCCCTGGCCGACGTAGACAACGACATCCTGGCGCATATCTTCCCCGATACCTTTGACCGGCTTTGGGACGCGCGGCGCTGGGAAAGCATCGTGCCCCTGCCAGAGATGCAGGTGGGGCCGTACCGGCTCACCCACAAAGTCATCCCGGCCGGCACGCCCATGGAAGTGTTCGGCGATGGCGGCTATGTTCGGTACGACGGCGACATCACCCTGACGGTGCTCTACCAGGACAACCTGCTCTGGATGTCCGACAGCCCCAGTGAGCGCGTCGACATGGAGCGCATGGTAGAGCGCGTCATCCGACCCGGCCGCGTGCTCATCGCCGGATTGGGCCTGGGCTTGCTGGCCACGCTGTCCGCCCGCCACCCGGGAGTCACCGGAGTCACCGTCGTCGAGCTCTCGCCCGAGGTCGTCCAGATGGTGCAACCCTACCTACCACCTGAAGTGGAGGTCGTCCGCGCCGACTTCCGGGAATGGATCAAGACCGCGCCCCGCGACACCTACACCTACGCCCTCCTGGACATCTGGGGCGCACCGTTGAACGCCGAGCAGACCATGCCCGACATGTTGGCGTTGTGGCAGGACGTGCAGGCCCACCTGGGACCAGTCGGTGGAGCAGTCTGGGCCTTTGACCATCTCCTGGCCGACCTGCTGGCTACGGTCACCGCCTGCGACCTACCTTCCGCAGCGGCGGACGTGCTCCGACACGAAGGATTCGCGGACTTGGCACGGCACATTGATGACCACTATGACGACGGCGACTATCAGCCGGAGCTGCCGCTGGCAGACGTGGCCGTGGACGCCGACGACTATACCCCCTTGACTCCCGAGTGGTCCGACGACGCCGAAGATGCTTTGTGGATGGCCATCGAGGAACTCTACGCCCTGCCGCGCTGGTGAAAGATGCTGGACCAGAGAACACGCGACGAACTGCTGGACCACGGCCCCGGCTGGAGCTGCCTCACGAGCATCGCGGGGCAAACTAGCCTGGTCATCCTGGTTGATACCCCGGCCCAAGTTGCGGCTTTGCGCGGCAGGCGGGAAGCCGCCCTCCAGACCCAGCTCGACGTGCGGGAGGAGGGCGCGGCTTTCTGCCTGGCGGTGGATTTCCAGGTCCGGCCGGCCGCCCTGGCGCTGGCCTTACTCGACCCGGCCGACTCCGCGGCCCGGGATCGGTGGGCGGCGCTGGAACACCAGACAACGCTGCCGGTGTACTTCTTCATGCTGGGCCAATACGACTCCCCCGTGTTGGAGCTGCGCCTGAATTGGCCGACCGCAGAAGGCCGCAAGATTCCGGCGCAACTGGCGGCGGCGCAACGGCTGCGGCCCCGCCCGCCGGGGTCCTTTGCTGCGGTCCAGGCGGCCATTGTACAGGAACACCGGACCTTGCCGCCCCTCGATGTTCTCAAGCGCGCCTTCGATGTCCCGCCCACCCGCGCCCCGCTCCAGGCCAGCTATTCCAGCCCGCTGGGTATTAGCTGGGGCGACATCCCTAACGGCCCGCAGATTGACATGGGCTCGTTGAGCGGCGGTATAGCCGACCTGCCTGACCCCAGTGAGATCGCCTATGCCCGCTGGTCCGTCTGCCCCCCAGACCTACTGGCGACTCTCCGGACCATGACCAAGAAGGCATGGCGCGGGATACTGGCCCTGGTTCCGCCAGGCAAGCTTTTCCGGTATGTGTGGCCCAAGGACGGTGACCCACTCACGGGCCTACGACAAGTTGTGGCGGTAGAGCAGCAACACGACCGGGTTGTGCCTTGGAATCTCGTCGCCGCCTTCTACGCCGCCGCCCAGTGCCTGCATGCGCAGTTACCGCCCGACGAATGGGGGCGGGTGGTCGTGCCCTTTATCGGCCCCACCTACTTGCTGGAGTTAGCCCCAGAGATTTCCCCCCTGCTGGCGGGAAAAGAGGTGGAGCGCATGGTCCGCACTTGGCGCGCCACCGAGAGCGGATTCCCCGGGAACCCCTATGACCGTTCACGTTTCTGCTGGACTTTGGGCCGCCTGGCTTGGGAAACGCCCCCCACGGTGCCCACAACTGTCTTAACTGCCAGCATGGCCGCGGCCTACTGTGCTCGCCAGCGCGGACCGTGGAAAGTGGCCTTGCCGGGCAGCGGCTCCGTGCGTACCGCTGATGCGACCACTAACAGCGCCATCGCACTGTGGCACATGTGGGCCTCGCTTCAGCAGTCTCCCCAGCACCGCCCTACCGCAGAGATAGTGGACCACCTGTTACCCGGCCGCTTGGCGGAGCCTCCGGGCGACGCAATCATCGAGGAGGGAGCGGCCGTGGTCGTGGGCGAAGTGCCTGTACCGGAGCCGAGCGACCCGGCCTGGGTGCGGGGGCTCACCTGGACCATGCTGGAGGAGGCCCGGGACCAAGCGATTTATGCCCCCACCGGCCCGCTGCGCTTGCCGGTGCGCCCCCGGACCTTGCTGTGGGCCTGGGGACTACGCGAAATCCGGGTCTGGGCCGAGCCGGCTGGGTTGTGGGTGGCCCTAACAGTAGAAGGCGGCCGAGTCACGCAAATCTTCTGGTGGGAGCCCGAGTTCGACTTTTTGCAGCAGCACTGCGTGTGGGTGCCCCATTGGACCAAGGACGCTCTGGAAGCGTGGTGCGCTTCACTGTGGCGCGATCTGCGGGTCGAGGGGCCGCCGGCCTTTCCCGAAGAAAAGCCGGCCCCTGCGCCGCGGGCTACGCCACATCCCCGGACACGCACCCAGACCACTCCCCGCCTCGATCTGCCCCGCGCTCGTGGGCCGGCCCAAGCGTGGAACCTGCGGGGCCAACGCCGCCAGTGGGGACATCGTGCGGACCATGCCATTGCCCAGCGGCAGGCCCATGCCAGCACCCCCCATCGCCGCGTGGTGCTGTATGCCGCCGAGTGTCGGGCTGTGGCCTTGCTGGCGGCCTGGCCCGACTTGGCAAAACTAGCCCCTGCGGGCCCGGCGCTGGCCCGCCAACGGCTGACCGAGTGGGCGATGCGGCGACAGCAAGCTCTGCTCCGCCACCAGAAATGGGGACTGGTGCGCGACCGGGAGGAAGCCGTCTGGTGGGAGGTAATGCTGCGAGCGGCCCAAACGGTGCTTCAGGCGCTCGAGAAAGAGCCGGCGCTGGCGCTCCCGGAGCGCTGCCAGGTGGTGGATACGGTCCTGGCCCAGGCCCAAGACATACACCCCGCTACTGCCGACCGCCACGAGGACGCGCACACCTGGTGGCAGCGCGGCCGGCAGGCGCTGGCCGAGGCTGAGGACGAAGGTGTGGAGGAGGTCCTTGCCGCCGCCCTGTCCCAACTGGAGCGCCAGCGGGAGGAGGCCCTGGCCCGCGCGGTAGAGTGCAATCTTCCCCCGCCCGTCGCAGGCTATACCATTGTCAATCCGCCTCCCCCGGCGGGCCAGGTACGGCGTGAGCCCCGCGTGGTACGCGCCCGCGGCCTGCTTACGCTCTACGCCGCGCTGTTCTGGGAAGAAGATGCGTCCGCTCCGCCAGTTGACAAATCAACTACATTGTAGTATACTTGTAGTGGAAATAGTTCCGAATGGCGCGGGATTTACGGCGTAAGGAGCAAGGCCATGACGACGCAAGTACACGTCCAGGACCTCCAGCACCTCCCGCTAGCGACGGCGGTGGACCATGCCGTGCGGCAGGTTCTCGCCGCCACCGAGTTGGTGCGCGAGCAACCAGCCGGCTACGCTGATGCCTATGCCGCGAACTCGGACACCATCGCCCGCGCCGCGCGGCAGCTCGCCGCGCTGGTGCAGCAACTGCGCGCCCAGTCCGAGCCCCCCCTGCAAGCAGCAGCGCAGATGGTTCTCGATGACGTGGACGATTCCGTGCACCGGAACGACCCCGCCCCCTTTGTTACGTGGGCGGCCATCAACCGTTTGCGGCAGGCTGTCGCCGCCACTGCACCCGAACCGGCTGCGGCCCCTGAATGTGCAGGTTGCCACGCTCCCGCGGGACCGCATAGCTACGGGTGTACGGCGACTGGGGCGCTGTACTGCGCGCCCTGTTTCGCGGACCACATGGCGGAATGTGCACGGTGCCGCGAGGACTGGCTCTGAGGAGCCCAGGAGCAGGCTATGGCGCAGAATACAACCGTAGCGGGCCGCGTAGTCCAAAAGGTCGTGCTCATGCGGGACAACAGTGCCGTCCAGGTAGAGCTGCGCGTGGCAGGACCGCAGCAGTACCGCCGGCAGTTCCAGGTAGTCACGTCGTGGGCGGGCCGGCAGGACCACGACACGCACATCTTCCCCTTAGAGTCGCAAGAGGACGCCACCGCCCGCTTCGACCGCGCCGTTGGGCAGGAAGTGCGGTTTGGGGCCCAGGTCGTCCCCCCGGAGCGCGTCGCTGCGCGGGGGGTAGCCGCCTCCTACCACGGCACCAAAGAAATCACAGTGCCCTTCACCGCGGCTCCGGCCACAGATGAAGGGCGGGCCCGGAAGACGGCCCGCAAGCTGCTCGCCGAGTGGTTCTACCGGCGCGTCGGCCATCACAAGACGGCGCGGGCCATCGTCGAGCATGCGGCGCTCGTGGAGCTGGCCGCCAAGCAAGCAACCTGGCAAGCCGTGTTCCGCATTGACGCTGACCTGGAGTGGCAATGATGACCGTCCGTTGTTCAGTCTGTGGTCAGGAATGGCCGCGCGATCCCGCCCTGGAAGTAGCCTGCCCGGTCTGTGGGGCACCGCCAGGGCAGCGCTGCCGCCGGCCCAGCGGGCATAGCGGGCCGCTGGTCGCTCTCCATGCCGCCCGGGACCAAACTGCGTTGGACCAGGGTTATCTTACTCGTTGTCCAGGGCCCCGCCCCGGCCACGCAACCAGGCCCGCCCTAGCCGGAGGAATAGCATAATGGCCCCCCAGAAGCGGACTATGGTTCCCCGCCTAAAGGCGCTGGCGCGGTTGATCGAGGACACGTTCCCTGACCTGGTGACTGAGCTGAAGCGCGTGAGCTTCAGCACCGACCGCCACTACTTCTTGGCGGGCACCCACACGCAGTTGCGCTCTCCCGGCAGGGGGCGCGAAGGCAACAAGCTGATCGTCCGGCGGCGTGACACTGGTAGGGTCGTGTACACCCATAACGCGGCGGAAACCTACCGCTGCAACCAGGAGGTCGTCGACTGGATTGCGGCCGAACAGCGGCGGCGCGCCAGCCCGGAAAGCACCGCCGCAGACCAAGAGGTTGCTCGTGGTTTATAACGTAGTTCTGTGCCTCGGCCAGAACCTGGCAGCAACAGCGCATCTGGTGCCGCCAGATACTCGTAGCCGCAAGGAGGATTTACCTGATGAGCGATTCTACCGCACTCTCTGAGCTGCAAAGACAGGTTTCCAGTCTGCTGACCAATCCAGAACACCGGCCGGCGCTCTTGGAGCTGCTCGCTGCGACGCTGCGCGCGGCGGGCTACCGAGTGGCTCCCGCCGATCCACCCACGGAAAAAGGCTGGGTGGTAAGCATCGGCAGCACGACGAGCGAAAGCTACTCCTTGCAGGGGGTGGCCCTCGGCCCGACCCAGGAACAAGCCGTGGCGGCGCTGCTCCAGGTGCTGAACCAAGTCAAGGTCGATGCGGCTGTCACCCTCCAGGTCAGGCGGGTCGCGCCCGTAGAGCTGGCCTGGCTTACGCCGCCCGAAGCCCCCAGCGGCCTTTGTGGCCGAGCGCAGTACCTGGAAGTGTGGATGTACTCGGGCGAGCACACGCAGCGCGCCGTCTCTTTCCAGGGGCGCGAGCCGCCCCTGGAGGCGAAGCAGTACCTCGCACAGTTCTACAGCAGTGACTGGTCCCAAAAGTCGGGCGGGATTCTGCCCATCGTGCGAGCTGCGCCGGTCAGTGCCCCGCTCGAGGAGAGCCGATGACCACTCCCCGCTTCCATTTAGCCGATGCCCAAGAGCCCACTCACCCCGTGATGCTGAAATACCTCCGGGGGGAGGAACTAACGGCCGCTGACCACGCGGTGCTGCGTGCGGCAGGGATCGCCCCCGGCGACGCCGTACTGGTCGAGTACCCCGATACGCCAGAAGCACAGCACATGCGCAGCTTGATTGACCGCCGCCTGGGCTACGGGGAGCCGCTGACGCCGGAGGAAGAGGCGGAGCTGGATGCTTGGCGGCAACGCCTGGGCCGCCACCCGCGCTGCACCTATGATGCACCGGCGGAGCTGACGCGGCAGCGGGAGCTGCTGGACCAGATCGAGGCGCTGTTGGCCGGCCTGCCCGCCGACGTCCGGGCTAAACTGCGCGCGGCTGCGGCGGGCGGTCCGGAAACCACGGCGTCATAGGAGGACGAGATGCAAGTCCAGACCCATCTCGCCATTCCGGCACGGGGACCAGCGCACCGCCAGGCCCGGTCCCGCCTGCTGATCCTGGCCTGCTCGGGCCGTAAGCGGCCCGTGCCAGGGCCAGCACTTGAACTGTACGATGGGGTTCTCTGGCGAGTGCTCCGACGAGCACAGCGCGAAGGGGCCGCGCCAGTGCGGGTGCTAGCTCTTTCCGCCAAGTACGGGCTGGTGCCAGCGGAGCAAGTACTGGAGCCGTATGAACTGCGGATGACCTCCACCCGGGCCCTAGAGCTTGCGCCTACGGTGCGGCAGCGGCTAGCATCCTATGGCCCGGTCACAGAGGTCTACGTGGAAGTGGGCCATGACTATCTGCCGGCGCTGCCGCCTGCGGCCGGGCTAGCCTTACTGCTCCACGCCTCCACGGTGCGGTACGGGCAGGGACCGATTGGTGTGCGCGGCCACTTGCTCAAAGCCTGGCTCACCGCTGCTACCGGATGGAATGAGGAAACTTGATGTGCAGCGAACACCGTGTCACCACGATTGCCGATCCTCGCTCCGCCAGTGGTTTGGGCATTGGCGGGCTGGACCACCTGGGTAAAGTCCGGGCCGCTGTGGGCATCGCTGGGCTCAACGACCAGAGCGTTACCCGGGCCGCCCATGCGGGCGTTGCTGGCTATCTGTCCAGCAAGGTCCGTCAACGCCTCCCCCGGATGCTCACTCCTCGTGGTGACACGCAGCGCAGCGGGCTGGGGGACCGGGCCGCCGAGATAGCCTATGCGCACGGGGTCTACTTTGTGGACTTCTCGTACCTGGCCTGCACCACCGGCACGGGGAACGGGACCGAGCCGCACCTGCGCTGGCGCAGCGGACGGGCCGAAGTCTTTGGCCCTGGTCGGCGAGTCATGCCCCTTTATCTGGACGCCGGCGCATACCGGCTCTATACCGGGCACGCGCCCCGCTGGGTTAGCCGCGAGACGTATCTCGCAGCCATTGACCTCCTCGGGCCGGAAGGGTTCGCCGCCTTCGACGTGATTGGAGACCAGGCTGTGACCCAGACCAACTTTGATTGGATGTGCGCGGCCGGCTATGGGCCAGAGCGGGGGTGCTTCCCCGTGTGGCAGGTGCGCGAGAGCTATGACCACCACGCCACGATGGCCGGCGTGAACTGGCGGGCCGTGCCGGACGAGGCCCGCTGCGCGGTGGCGAACGCTCGGCTCGCGGCCCGCGACCCCGTGCTGCGCTACTATGCCGCGCGTTCCTCCCTCATCGGGTTGGGGGGCATGGTCCGAGGACCGATCCCCCGCGACGTCCGCCACTGGTACATCGCGGAGTTGGCACGCTTGTTCCCCGACCACCATTTCTGGGCTTTGGGACAAGCCAACTACAAGGTGGTCAACGGATTGGGCAGCCTGGGCCTGCTCGACCGCATTTCCCTGGACGGCACCTGGTGGCTGCTCGATGCGGCATGCGACCGCTTCGGGGTGGTCAAGGACGGGCAGATCGTCATGCTGTCGCTGGAGGGCTGGGCCCAGTCCTTGTTCACCATCGAGGAGCTGATGGCGGCTAACCTGCGCTGCATCCTGGGGGCCTATGCCGGCCTGTGGCAGTTTCCCCCGATGCCGCTGCTCCCGAACTTGCGCGACCCCGAGGCCGTTCAGGAGCTGCAACAGCACCTCCAGACGACGCAACTGGAGCTGTTTGGGCCGGCGCACCCGCGTCCGGCAAGCGCAGCCGGCCAGGTGACGGCAGCATTGCTTGCCGTGCAGGAGGACACATGCTATCCCGAAGAGCAACCGTAGAGTGTCAGCCCCAGCCAGGTGACAGAGGCCAGGACACCGGAGGACGCGCTCCCCTGCCCCCTTGCGAATTGGCCCGTCGGGCCGCGCCCCGGATCACCTGGCGCACCAAGCTCTGGGCCGGATGTAGTTTGCTCTGGGCGCGAGTCTTGGGTGTTTCGCCGTGGCGGGCGGCTTATGTCAACGACCAGGGCGACATCGTGCTCCGGGATAACCCGTGCCGCTCGCGCCCGGAAGTGTACTACGCCATCGGTAGCGCCAACCTGAACTACACGGGCCAGCTCTACTTTCCGGTGGTCATTACGCCCCGCGCAGCGTGGCGCATCTGGTTTGACAAACACGTGCGGGGGCTGATTCCGCCCGGACCCGAGCACGGGGGTATACCGTGTCCCTAGTAGCGTTGGGCCGACCACAGTGCATCTGGCGGGTAACACTGAGGACCCGCCGCGCCGGCCCCGCGGTTTGACATTGCTGCCCGTAAGCAGCGAGGAGTGCGCGAGCGATGGACCATATCACGGACAAACTTATCAGCCGATTCCGGACCTGGATGGATTCCTGGGGCGGGCCGGGTTGGGTCAGGTTAGTCCTGATCGTGCTCGGTATCGTCATCCTGTTCGGGGGAGCCTTCTTGGGCTTAGCCTGGGTCATTCAGATGCTCTGGGCCTGGGTTGCCCCGGACATTGGGCTGCCCACCATCGCGTATGGCACGGCCTGCAAGGTAGTGGTCATCCTGGTCGTGGCGCGCGTTGGCAGCGCGGTACGGCTGGCCAAGGATGAGCAGAAGGCAGAGCAGGAGCGGCAGCAGCAGTGGATGGCGCGGCTGGAACGCATGCTGTCGGAGCGGCTCCCGCCGGACACGAAGGAGCGATAAACATGACTGCGCAAAACGAAGCGGCCACGCGGGTACTCCTGTTTGTGGTGACCCCGGCCCGCTACCAAGAAGAAACGAAGGGGACGGAGTTGCCCCCCGATCAGCTTATACTGCCCTACGAGGTGGACCTGGCGCGCCTTTCGCCCCTGGCGCGCCGCATAGCCAGCGGCATTGCCATGACTTTCGGTGACACCGGCATGGTGGCTATCCGCTCCCATTGGACCCACGAGGAGCTGGTGCGGCGCAACCCGGCCCCGGTGCCGGCGGGGCTGACGATGGACGACTACGTAGCCGCACTGGCGCAGACCTTTGGCCCAGGCTACCTGGACTCCCGGCCCGAACGCTACTGGGACTGGCCCGCGCTCGACGTCGGTGAAACGCCCAGCGCGTTCCTGGAGCGCGAGGTGCGGGACATGCAGACGGCGGGGGAAATCTTGCGGGTGGCCCTGGAGCTGCCGGCCGTGGTGACCACCGCCGAGATCGCGGCCCGGCTGGGGATCAGCGCCCGCCAAGCGCAGTATCTTTGCGCCGCCGGCCTCCTCCCTTCCGCCCGCAAGCGCGGGGGGGTGTGGGTGGCCCAGGCTAGTGACCTGGAGCTGCCCCAGGTGCAGCAGCGGCCCAAGGCCGGACGGCCCCACCAGCCGCGCTACTACTTGGCCATTGCGGCCGATGACACGACCAAGCTGGGGGCGGTCTTTGCCTTCACCAAGGCCGAGGCCCGCAAGCTCCTACGCGAGCAGTTGGCTCAGCCGGGCCGCGAGGACGACGGGCAGCGCTGGCGAGAAGGGGGGAGCAAGGTGCGTGTCGAGAAGCCCGACTGGGGTGGCGGCCTGCTGTGGCAATACCCCGGGAACATGGCGCGGCCCGTTCCCAATCTCCCTGGCGGAGGGAGCCTTATTCCGCCGCCCCAACCAACGGCGCACCTGCTGGACGCCAACGGGCAGCTAAGCCGGCCCGCCGCTGGCCCGGCCGCCGCTCCGGATGCCGCATCAGAGACAGGGCCGGACGAGCCGCACTGGCTCGCATCGCCTGGGGCCGATCTGCACAGGGGTGGCCTCTATGTCCTGCCACCCCGCCCCCTCCCTATGGGCCGCAGGCGGCGGAACGATAGCCACGAAGCCCCACCCCCAGACCCCGCGGGGGAGCGGGAAGGCGTGCCTCCAGCGGCGGAAGATGCTCCCGCTGAGAGCTAACAAGGAGCCTACTATGGATAACGACAGAAACGCCAATGTCGCCATAGCCGTCACCGACAGCGCTGGGGGCGCGTGGCCAGTGACCCTGTAGCCCGCATACAAAGGAGGCTGGCGGATTCGCCGCCAGGAGAACATGGACAAGAAACGAGCCTACATCCTACAGAAACTGGCCGAGCGGCTGGCCCTGCTGCGACAGGCCGATCCCCTGTTTCTCGATACCGAAACGACCGCGCAGGAAAACGGCGAAGTATTGGACATCGCCATTGTGGACCTGGCCGGCGCGGTCCTGCTGCACACCCTGGTCAAGCCAGTGGGCCCGATCAGTGCCGGCGCGCAGGCTGTCCACCACATCACCCCGCCCATGGTGGCGCATCTGCCGGCATGGGACCACCACCATGCCAAGGTGCAGCAACTCCTATTCGGCCGCACCATCATCGCCTACAACGCTCCCTTCGACGAGCAGGCCGTAGCGCGGAGCTGCGCCTTACACCGGCTTCCAGCGCCGATGGTCGCCAGGTGGCAGGACCTGATGCGCATGTACGCCGCCTGGTGGGGGGAGTGGAATCCCATCCACGACTCGTACCGCTGGCAGAAGCTAGCGCTCGCGGTCAAGCAGTGCGGCCTGACCTTCACCAGTGAGGCGCACCGGGCCCTGGCCGACGCGGACGCCTGCCGCCAGTTGTTTCTGTACCTGTGCGAGCAGACCGCGAGCGGCGTGCTGGGGGCGGAGCTGCGCGGACAGGTCGGCGCAGAGCTGGCCGTGGCTACCGCGCCCGCGAGCTGCTAAAGGAGAAACGGATATGTCTTGGTCCACACCACGAGCGACTCGTTTCGTCGTTGGATACACCACGGGCTGGATGGCCGCCAGTTGGCAGGCGGTGCTGCGTGCTCTACTGCGTGATGCCGATGGCTGGGTGCGCCATGTACGCCTGCGACACGTAGAGCGCTCCCCGCAGCCATTTTGGCTGGCGGTCATTACCCTGGTGGCTTCCCCGGCTAAGCCTACCCTGGAGGGCGTCGCAGGTCAGTTGGCGGTGACTTGTGCCGCCCAGGGGCTGCACTGTTTTGCGGCCCGCAGCATGGCCGTGCGGGCGGTGGAACACCCGGCCTTCGCCGGGGTTAGCTACTTTGTAGGCACGGCGGTGCTCGACCCTGGCCTGCGGCACCTGGCCTCTCTCCACCTCCCAGCACTGACCGTGTTTGCTCCCCTGGCGGCGGTGACGCCCCACTTGTGTGTGGCCACCAACCGGCTGGCGGCGGTTGTAGACTGGTCAGGCGAAGCCGGGCGGGTGCGGGCCAACCTCTGCGCCGCAGAGCTGGATGGGTCCGGCGTGGCGGGGCGGGTGTGGGCCGACCTCTGCGCCGCAGAGAAGGCGCTAATTGCCGCCCGCGTCCTGCTCGGGCCAGCATCCTTTCCCGGCGAGCAGATGGCCCTGTACACCGCTTTGCACTTTGGGCTCGATCACGCTATTCAGCGGGTGACCCAAGCTTTGACGGCACTGCCAGTCGAGAACCTGCCTGCTGCCGACCACGTTGACCGCATGGCGGAATGGCGGAGGACGTTTCTGGCTGCATGACCAGTCAACCCACTGCGCGGTAGCCCGCTTAGCATCAACTGCCAAGGCCAGGCGCAGGGATGGGAAACCTTCCAGAGCGAGACAACGTAGATATTGGAATAGGTGCGCTTGTGTGGAGGAGAACACAATGGAAGCCCAAGACAAGGATCGCAACTCAGACCACAGAGCTTTCTGGCTGGCAGTCGGTGTGACACTGCTCGCAACGATGCTACTGGCCGGGCTGGCAACTGTCGCACAACAAATCACCGGGACAACAACCGGGTGGTCTGCGGCAACCTGGGGGTGGTGGCTAGCAGCGATTTCGGGGGCATCGGTAGTGACCTCCGTAACCGCCTATCTCCTGGCCTGGTTTTTGGGGGCCCTCTGTCCCCAAGTGTCGTTCTGGCGACGGGCACGGGCGGTGGTGGTTCCCGTTGCGGTCGTCGCATTCCCCGGCATTTTTGCCCTGTTGATGGGCGTTGCCTAAGTTGAACAAGCTGGGGGCCGAGGGGGTGGGAGTTGGTTGGGGTTGTCCCCGACTACTACTGGAAAACCCCCCTCCTGCTGTTCAAGCGGCCGGCATAGGCTGTGCCCGCGGCACCCGCTCCGCCATTCCTTGACCAGACCGCAGAGCTCGGCCACGGTCTGGTGGGCCGGCTACCGCCAGTTGCCGCTCTCTAACAGACTCTCCCGGCGCAACTAACAGCGGTTAGACTAGGGATGCTTAGTCTAACCGCCGTTAGTCTGTGCTTTACTGCGATTTCGCACTATACCATTACAGTACCAGCCGACCGGGCAGGGGGTTACTCCTCCAGGAGAACCACGATCCGTCGCCCCCAGGGGGCCTCCGGCCAGTGCTGTGGCAGGAATGAGGCCACGAGTATTTCGCCGGCCTCTGGTGAGTCCAATGGCACGCTGTCCCGCCTGCTCGTAGGCCGATAGGCATACTCGGAAACAGCTAGGAAAGGCACGCTGGCGATGGCCCGCCGGGCAACGGCCTGGGAGACGCGGAAGCGGCGGCAGAGGCCGGCCAGGGTGACCGCGCCGCCAATCTCGGGGAACCGATACCGCTCCTGGTGCCGGCGGATGTAGGCCGCAAACTGGTGGGCCAACCCGCGATCCAGGGCCTGCTGGATGGCCGCGGGCACGGCGTCGCTTTGCCGCTGGTTGCGCGACATTATCCGCCTCCGGCGAGAAACCTGGCCCGGAACGCGGCCAGGAACACCTGCTCGATGGCCGATTGCAGGTCCCCGGCCACGTCTTCCGGGTCCCAAAACAGGCTGCCGGCGTCGTCTTCCGTAGCGTCGGGCTCCAGCCGGCAAAACACTTCCCCCACGGCAGTGTGCCGCAGCCGGACAATCAGGGCCGCTTCAAGGGTGTCCACCAGCCGCTCATACTCTTCCTGCGCCTCCGGGGTGTCCTGGCGGCCCCCGCCCTCGGCCCCATCGCAGTAGAACAAAGCACACGGCCATGGCCGGCCGACTGGCGACCACATACAACCTTGTGGGGCCCGATAGATGCAGTCCGCCGGCGCGACTGGAATCTCGTCCGGCAGCGTCACCGCCGGCAAGTCCAACAAGGTTAGGAGCAGGAGACTTATCTCGTCGCCGAATACATCATCATCATAATAGGCGCTGCGGTCGGCGCAGCACAGTCCGCCGCACCGGCGGCAGAAGGGAAAGTCCTGCCAGATGATGCGATTGTGCTCGATGAGCGCTTGTCCCACGGCTTGGGCCAGGCGCACGGCATCCGGCCCAGACCAGACCAGTGGCCCGTCCGGCTCCGCTCGGTCCACAACCAGCGGAGTGCCCGTGGCCCGCCAGCGCGTCACCGCTTGGCGGAGCCGCTCATAGCGGGCCAGCCGCTGGAGGTGGAGTTGGTATTGGGGGTGGCTCGTTACGCGCATGAGTGTTCTCCTGTACCGGGTACGTCGGACACCGTGCTGCCGGTGCGCCACCCGCGCTGCTACCAAAACTTCCACCAGGGGCGTGCCTGTGGTAGCGGCTGGTTCGTCCAGGCGAGAGTTACTGTGACCCAGGAGATACCTGGGACTATATCATGCTGCGCCACTGGGACAGCGGCCCCGCTACGCAATTCCTTCCAAGCTGCTTGGGGCTGCTGGTGAACCCAATTCCACTCCTTGCCCCAATGCCGTCGGAACTTGGCGATGATGCGTTCCACGAGAGCACAAGGTACTTGGGCGGGCTCCCCGGTCCAGAGGAGCTTGCCTGTGTCATACGGCCGGGGGTCCTCCCCGGTCAATATGGTGGGATTGGTGTGGAATGTTTGCTGGTAGAGAACGAGATACTGCGGCATCAAAGGTCCTCCTTAACCACTGGGGTTGCCCGGCGCAACAGCGGCAACAGAGAGTGGCGGGTCTGCCGCCGCTGTTGCTGGTCATTGTTGTTCATGCCCGCACACCTATAACAGCGCCAACCCGTTCGGGCTACGGGTGCTACGGATTTAGCCAAGACATGGCCGACGGCGTTATCTCTGCCGTAACCGGCTCTATCCACCAGCCCTGCGGACCGGGCAACGGCGTTGCCAGCACCAGGTAAGTGTTCCGCGCCGGCTGGTCTTCGGTGGTGCAGTAGAGCAAGTGGGGCCGGTTAGTCCGGTCCAGGCAGAGCGATACCCGACCTTCGGGCCAGCGGGCCATACCCATGTCGGGCCCCAACTGCGCGGTGTCCACCACTTCCTGTCGCCAGTCCCCGCCGTCGAACCAGGCATACTTGAGCGCGTGGCGCATGCGCTCAAAGTAGGCCATGTGGGGCCGGCCGGCGGGGTCCAGGGCCAACGACACCGGCCGGGTTATCTCGGCCCGCGCATCCACCGTGACCAACGGCCAGGGGGCGGACTGTCCGGGTCGCCCGCAGGTATAGACCAGGTCTTGGGCGGTATAGTGGGCCCGGACGTGCCAGACCATGTGAACCATGCCGGTGGGGTCGAGGCGGGCGGTCAGCGGCTGCCAGGCGAACTCCGTCAAGGGAGAGGCCGCTTCGTAGGGCGCATAGGGGGGAAAGGAATAGCACGGTCGCCAGTCGCTCCGCTCTAGCCCCAAGTCCAGGGGGCGCAAGGTCCAGTTGTCCTGCACCCGCTGGCTTCCTTGCACAAGGGTGAGAGAGTTCCAGTGCGGACGTTTGCGCTCATAGTCTCGCTGCGGGTAAAGTTCCCGGCGTCCTTCCCGGCCACAGTGCAGTATCATGGTCAGGTGGCCCGCCGCATCTGCTGTCGCGCCTAGTATACTGGTCAGGCCGGTCAAAGGCAGGACCGAGCGCACAAACCAGGCGTCGCCGTGCGGCGCGGCCAGTTGCAGCGGGGTGGAGGGGTCATCGTCACAGTCGCGGAATAGCAGGAGCGGCGCAGCCGCTTCCGCCTGCTCGACTAGATACAACTGCTCGCGGCCAAGATCGCACCAGGCAGGCAACGCGGCTACGTCGGTCACCCGCCAGCCGCCAGGTTGCCGATGCGCAACCTGGACCAACTTGGTGTGGGGATTACGGTAGGCCATGTACGGGCCGGTCTGGTCCAATTCGAGCAACGGGTAGATGTAGGCCGCGTTGGGAAACTCAGCCACAACCTCGACTTGCCAGGCATCGTCGGCAAAGTGCGCGTACACCAGCCGATTCTGGTCCTGACAGGCGATATGGGGCCGGTCGGCAGCGTCCAGGACGAACGTGGCCCAGCGGGACTGCGGTAACAGCAGGCGGTTGCTAGTAGTGAGCGTATTCTTGAGATTGGTCATGATTTCGGACTGGGCCATCAGGGTTCCTCTTTGTTGGTAGTTCTGGCTTCCGGGCCACAATGCCCGGCAGAGCGCTATTCTGCCCACCGACGGCCCTTATTGCGGCTGGTCCCTTGCGCCGGGGCCTCACGCGCTCCAGTCGGGGCCGCCGCGCGACTGGGACAACACAGCCAGCGCCCGCTCGACGTCTGCATCCACCAAGCCGAGAAGGGGATCAGTCTGCACTAACCAGGGCCGCAGGTCTTCCATGTCGGCATCGTCGTCGAGAATCACAAAGGACTCGACTTCGGGATGCTCATCCAGCCAAGCCCTGATCTCGCGCCCCCGCGGAACGCGGTCTAGCGTGGGCGTCAATCCGCTGATGCGGGCGACCACGCCCTGCTGGTCGAACACCAGGCGTAAGGCTTGCAGGCCCTGCTTGCGCCACACACTGGACACCACGAGCCGGGCCCCGCTCTCTTGGGTCAAGCGGTTCAGGCGAGCCACACAGTCGGCGGCAAAGGTTCGCCCATGGCCCTCTTTGAGCGCGGCCAAGTTGACCAACACGCCGTCAATATCCAAGAATATGACGCACCTCAGACTTGCTACCATTGTTGTCCTTCACTGGCCTATGCAGCCTCGTTCAGCTCGTGGTCAGCCACATTAGCTTGCCGCAAGTCTGAGCGGGGGCGTAGTCATGGATAATCCGCTAGCCGACACTCACGACCCCGCGCCCGCGATCCAGGTGACTACAAGCCATATCACTCCACCGACCAATGTCGGTAAACCCAGCAACGCCAAGCTCGCGCCTAGTGCGCGCCAGTGCTCCACCAGGTCTTGCCGGCCGGTAGTTACGCAGCGCAGCTTAATCCAGGGCAACACGGCTAGAACAAACAGGATACAGACCAGGCCCAGTAGCGCCAGCGCCGCAGGCCAGCCTACTGTTGGCCCGAGCCAGAAAGTATAGAGGCTGCCGAGTACCAGCAAGTCGAGCGCCATCAGGACCAGTACGCGGGTTACAAACTTTTTCGTGGCAGGGTGCATAGTGCAGTCCCCCTTTCACATTATTAGCCTGAGCCTAGCTCTCCTCCGGCTGCGGACCGCAGTAGCGGCAAATCACCCGGTCCAGGTGCGGGCCAGGAGGCAGTTCCTCCAGCAGCCCGGCCACCACCAGGAAATGCACCACGGCCTGATCCTCAGCGGTCGTGTAAGGGAAAGTAAAGTCCAGCGGATGGGCGTCCTCGCTGTCCACCTGCTCGGCCCAGAGATAGGAAGCTCCGTCACCGCTGGTCATATCGTGGGCATGCACTGGACCCCATGTGTCGTCGGACCAACGAAACTCGATCCAGTAGGTCACGCCGCGTGGCCGCACCGTGATAATAGGGATGGGCACGCCTACTGCCGGCATGAGCACCAACCCGTCGAAATCCTCGCCAATGTACGTATTGAGCTGCATCGCTAACCTCCGTTGCTCTCCTTGCTGTTGACCGTCGCCACTTGGGCACATTCTGGGCAACCCCATGTGCCAGGTGCCGTTGCTTGCAGCGGCACCCCATGGTCGGGACACGACAAGGCCGGCCGCAGCCCCAACCGGGCCAGCTCCACTGCGGGCCCGTACTCCTGCAACAAATGGTGCGTCCAGTGCACCAAGCGCCGCACCGCTTCCCCCGCCCAGCCCTTTTCACCGGGCTTGATGTCGGGGAACAAGTTCTGGGCGACGACCTGAAGGGCCGCTTTGTCCTCATCGCTCCACCGCGCCTGCAACCATCCTGATCGCGGCATAGCTAGCTCCTTGTGCTTCCGGGGGCCACCAATTCCTGGCCGCAGCACCGACACCGCAGGCGGGGTTGGCCGCGCGTAGCCGGGTCCTCCCGCATCGTGACATCCTTATACCCCAGTTCGAGCAAGATCGCCACCACGTCCTGGCGCGACGGATGCTCGTCCTCTTGGGCCAGCGTAGCCAGCGCGGCCCCGAGGTCCTGGCAGTGGGTCCAGATCGCGGCCCAGGCATCCGAAAAGGCCCGCAAGAGGGGGGCAGGCGGCCGGCTGCCCAAGTCCTCCCACTGGAGATCGAAGCTGCCCGTAGGTGAGTCGGTGGGCAGGTAGGGGTCAACCGGCCTGACCTGGATGGTCAGTTCGTCCACCACGGTGCCCGGGTGTCCATGAAAGTAGTAGGATTCGGCGGTGATGATGAAGGTACGCTCAACTTGCTGCTTGGTCATGGGATGCCTCCTGCTCGTCTGGTTCCACGGTCACTCCGCTTACCTTGCCCAGTCTACCCGGACTCGCCGGAATCCACCGGCACGCCCAGGAACTTGGCCTTGGCTACCAACGCGCGGTGGATCAGCGCGGTGGTGGGGTTGATCCGTTGCTCGCGGGGCAGCGCGTCATCGGTGCGCACCAAGTAGTCAGCGAGGATAAGCACGTCGGCAACGGCGGCCCCCGTTTTCACGGCGATGCGCTCGGCCAGCACCTGGATTTGCTGCTCCAGCGTGGCGGCATCCGTTACCGGGGCCGTCCGCAGCGGGGTGTCGCGGACGTATACATCCTGGTCGCCCCGGCTCGCACTGTAATGGTAGCCCGTGGGCACAAACCCCCGGTGTACTACGTTGCCCTGCGCATCGGTAAAGACATTGCTCAATGGAACGCTGAATAATAGCTCTGCTGGTAAATCCTGTAGCCCTGACATAGCGGCCTCCTTCAGACCTCGGACAGCGCACCCGGTAGAAGCCGGGATTACTCGACTAGCGCCATTTGCCTCCGCACCCGCGCTTCGACCATCCGCAGCGCCTTGGCTTCCAGGTCGGGGTCAGTCTGTTTGACGACCTCCTTGTTCCGCTGCCAGGCCAGGGTGAGGGGCCGGGTGGCGCGCACCTTGCTTTTCCACCACGCCACCGCCGCCCGCACCACCTCGGACGCACAGCCGACGCGGCTGACGACGAGATGGACAAATTGTTCCTCCCACTCCCGCTCGGCCCGCAGCGCGTCCCGCACCGTCCATAACAGCGGAATGATTTCCAGGTACTTGCGCCGCTCTAGCCGGGACGCGATATAGTGCTCCACGGCCGCGAGTTCGAGCATGTCGTAGTGGAGCACAAAGTAGTCCCGGCGATAAACAATGTAGGTCACGCGATTCTTGCGCGGGTGCGGGTCCCACTCCCAGCCCACTCTCCACACCTCGTCGTGCGGGTTATAGCGGATCAGCAGCCGCTCCTCGGTAGCATAAAACTGGCCCTTGCGCGGCGGCAAGATGTCCTCGACTGTGTAGATGCCCGGGGGTGGCGGCGGGGGCACATTGGCCGAGTCACGGTAATACTGCGGGGCGTAGAACCGGGTGTGGCTCGCTTCCGCACGCGGCACCGCGACGACAATGCGGCTGCCCACCCGGATTCCGGCGTTGAGCCGTTCCCGCCAAGCCGGATAGTATTCCTGCCCGGTGTAGAGCGCCGGGTCGGTGTCGTACACCAAGGCCAGCACCTCCCCATAGGTCGCGGCGTCAAAGACGTTGAGCGGATGGGGTAGCGGCTGGAAGATCGGCGTGCGGTCGAGCAACCCCTGGACGATGGCTCCGTGCCGTTGGTAGTACATCTGCTGGCTGCGGGCCGCTTCAAAGTCGTGCCGGGACAAGTCAAAGGTCCCATCAGCCTCGGCCTGGCTGGGAAAGAGGCGGTCCCCGATTACGATGTCCGTCCACACCCGGTAGAGCTTGTCCCCATTACGGCAGAGCAGGTAGGTCTTGCCGTTGTTGGCGTTGATCCAGGCGTTGGCGATGGGGTTCTCGACGTAGGTGCGCTCCTGGCGGCTGGGCCGGAGGGCCCGGATACCCTTTTTCACCGGCAGGACCTGCTCCAAATGCGCTGGGTCAGCCAGCAGCCAGGCGTCAAAGGCTTCGACGGAGCCGAAGTCGATGCCGGGTTGCCCGGTCTCGGGCCGATAGCGCGGGTCACCGCACTCCTCGTCCATGCACAACACTTCCTGGAATAGATAGAGCTTTTCCTCGGCCGGGGCAGGCGCGCCATCGGCGATCTGGGTGATTTGCTCCCGCGTGCCCAAGTACAGTTCAAAAATGCCCAGGATTTTGTGAAGCAAGGTGAGGCGAGCCTCCATCCCGCTGACCATATCGCGGAGTGCCTCCGTTCGGGCCTTGATGATGCGCCGCATGGTCTCGACCTTTTCCATTTGGGCGGTGAGTGCGGCTTCAAGCTGGAGGGCCCGCTCTTTGCTCCCCACCGAAGCCAGCGCCGTGGACGTGCTCGGCGTGGAGCCAGCCCAGGGGTCAAGCGCGGCGGGGTTGGCCAGGGCGCGGAGTGCTTCCTCCTCGAGCGCGGCCACATCCTCCAGGGTGTGCCCCAGCGGTAAGAGCCGGTGCTTCTGGCGAGCTTCGGCAAACTCGGCCGCCGTGTAGGTATGGGCATGGTGCCACGAGCCGTCCCACTTGGATGCCACGACGATTGCCACTTCACCATTTTCTTTGCTGGTGATGCTTTCGATCCGCAGGTGGCGACCGTCGTGGTCGATGAAGTACTCGCCGACGTGGACATCCAACCCCACGGCGGCTAGGGCACGAGAGATTTGCTCTTGCTTGCTCAAAGATAGCGCGTGGTCGGACATTGCTAATGCCTCAGTAGGGTTACTGTAGGTAGGGTCAGATTTCCGGGAGGCGGGCAGAAGGGAAGTTCATCCACCGGGTCGGCGGAGACCGGCGCTGCGGGCGTGCTGGCCCCCGCAACCTCCACGGACGCTATGTGCGTGGCCAGCACTATGCATGGGCACAAGTCGCCAGGACACTCCAACTCCGCACAAAACGTCACCACCCGGTGGGCCGGGCATTGCACGGCCCACCTCAGTGTATCCAGAGAACATTCACCGTTGAGGAGCTCGTATTGACAGCGGCCAGTATAGCACATTAGCCCGCCTCCGATGTTCCTCTGCCCCCCGCTACCGCCAATCTACCGAGTTGCGCCTACGTCCTCTTTAGTGGAACACCGCCGCTATCCCGGTCACCAAGGCCATGACTACCAAGAAGGTCCGTCGATGCGCTCATAGGTTGCCATTACAGCTCGTACCAGTACACCCGGTAGAAGCCGGGATAGATACAATCCTCCGGCACAAACACTACGCCTGTGCGGCGGGTCGGGTCGGGGTGCAACCCTCGATGTAGCTGGGGAACCTCGCTAATACACCGCGCCTGGCGCAGCGAGTCGTAATTACCCGTGCAGTTGCCGGCCTCGTTGTACTCGTCCCAGGAATCCCAGGTAGGATCGCGCTCGTCCTTGACCAGGTGATAGACCCCACTACGTGGTGCCATCAGCAGTCCTCCGAAGCCCCCGGCGTGCGGGCAAGCCACGGCGCGGGATGGGTCAACAGGCTCCAGTCCGCCGGGACCACATAGGTTTCCAGTGGCTCGCTGCGGGCAAAAGCCGCCAGGTCCGCATAGAACTGGACCACTCGCCCCGTCGGTTCGTAACGGGTGCTGTCGCAGACAATCATCTGGGCCCCATCGCTTACCCGCTCCCAGCCCACAACATCCGTGCCCCCTCCCGCGACCCAAGACTCTAGGATAGGGCGCAGGCCAGCCGCGGCGGCGGCGCAGCACAGGGCCTCGTGCCGCTCACCGTAGTAGCGCGGCATCTGCTCCGACCCATACGCGCCGGAGCGATAGCCGCAGCGCTCGCAGGTGTAGCGCACCTCGACTTGCGTTGTGGTTTGTGCTGTCAGGCCCATCAGTACCTCCGGGTTCTGTACTACATTCGTGGTACACCATCAAGTATACCACAGCCGGGTGCTGTTGTCAAGTGCCCGCAGGCACCCGGATACAGCACTACGACTTGACAAGTACGGCCAAGTATGGTATACTTGGTCGTAGGCAGCATGTTTGGAGTGGCCGACCATGAGCAATAGGGCAGTTTTACGAACTATGAAATCCTACAACATCGACCCTGCGAATCTTGGGCTTGACGATGTGGTACTGTTCCGCACCGCTACCGACGAGTTGTTCGAGGGCACCATCTGCGCGCAAGAGCCGCTCACGGTGCGCCTCACCCGGCCGGTCGGCCCCCAAGTGGGCACGACGTTGGTTATCACGCCGGAGCAGATCGAGCGGTGGTATCCCGTCGCCGTGGCCTTCCATCTGGGGCAGCAGGTGCGGTTTCTGGGGCGTAGCACCCGCAACGCGCACGGTATACTGATGGATAAGCGCTCCCTGCGGGACAAGACCTTACCCCACCGCCCCCACACCGAGGGGGGGCCGCTGCCCCTTTCAGATCGAAGTGGACATCGTGGGGTTGGTGGGGGACAGTCCAGGGCTACCAAGGCACCACCATCGAGGTGCTGTTTCCTTTCTCGGCGCGGTCCATTACGCTGGTGGGGCTGGCCGTAGACTTTGAGGCCATCAACGATTCACCGCAGGCGTCCTAGCCAGGAGCATACGATGCAGCAGCTTATCGGGGTCATGCTGGTCGAACCAACGAAGAAGTCAGAGCCGCCCTTCCTGCGGCGCTTGTTCTGCACCCTGGAGCCGTCGCCCGAGGCGTGCCCGGTGTACCAGCGCGGGGAGTGCATCTCGTGCCAGTCGTTGTCCCCCCTCTGCGTATACGGCGGGTATACGGCGGAAAAGGGGTTCACCCGCCGCAGCAAGCAGTATCGCACCTGGCTCCAGCAGGCTCGGGACACCTGCGCCCAGGGGCCGCGGTATCCGTCGTCACCAGCGCCGCGGTTGGCTCTCGTCGGCGAGTACGTGTGGCTGCCCTATCCGTTCATGGACCACGAAGACAGCCACCTGCCGTTTCTGGCGCATAGTGGCGTGTTCCGCTTCGGGCAGCCCTTTCTGCGCCGGGAGGACTTTACCCCGGAGGTGGTCGTCCGGTTGGCGACCTTCCGGCCCCAGGCACTCATGGGGGGTGAGATCACGGACTACCAACGAAAGTCCGTGCCGCAGTTTCTCCACGACCTGGCCCACCTGCTGCCGGAACTTTACGCCCAGGCCGTCGCCTTGGCCCCAGCCCTCGCTCACCGGCAGCCGACGCTGGAGCAGTACAAGCATACCCCGGTGGCCGTTACGGCGGTGACCCCTCATACCCCCTGCGTACTGCATTTTCTCAATGACCGGGTGCCGTGCCAATGGGACGGCCAGACGGTGACCATTCTCCAGGGGGAGACGATTGGGCTCTTCTTCTCGCGCCTCGGCGCGGCCGGCAGCATCACCGTCAACTTCGTCCCGACGGAACGCACGTTGGTCACAGTGCAGGACCCGACTGAACTGGCGCGGCTCTTTTCCGCCGGGGCCTTTGTGGGGCGGAAGGCCGCGACGTAGGCCAGATTGGAGACACCGCCATGTTGAGCCGTGAAGAATTGCAGCAGGTTTCCGACGAACTCGAAGGCACATGCCGCTCGGTGGAGTCCGTACTGGAGCAGCTCGGCCTGGCGGCCGACCCCACCGAGGTCGAGGACCAGCTCGTAGACTTGAACTTGGAGCTTTGTCCGGGGTGCGGGTGGTGGATGGAAAGCAGCGAACTGATCGACGCCAACGACAATGTGGTGGGCTGCGACCAGTGCCGGCCGGCCCAAGAGCCAGAGGACTGAGGAGGCGCGATGTTCACCATTGGTGCTGGCGGTCTAGTGGCCGTCTGCGATACCTGCGGGTTGACCGTGCGGGCGCACCGCGACGGCCAAAGCCGCTGCCTGCTGCCGCCCCAGTGGATGCGGCAGGGGTCGCCTCAACCTGCGGGCACGCTCTACGGCGTACCGTTGGTGCGCTCCACATTGGCCTGCCCCTCCTGCCAGGATACCGCCGCACCTGCCGCCCCCCGGAGACTGGACGACCCGGCTGACCCGGACGCCAGCACCCGGGCCCAGCGTTCCACCCGGTGTTGGGTGTTCGTGGTGGACCCGGCCGCCGCGTTCATCTGCGAGGTAGTTGGCCCGATCACCGTGGACGAGATGGCGGCCATCGAGCGCGATTTGCAGACAGACCCGCCGGACTGGCTCACAAACTGCGCGGAACATGTGGGGGAGGTCGAATGCGTGGTCCGCTATGACCCTGGCGAAACTCAGGAGGGCACCGGCTACGGTGACGTGTTGCACCTTTGGCCTTACAGCTACCTGGAGCCGACCGGCGCGGTACGCCTGTTGCCACCCACTCCCATTGACGAGGATACCCATGAGCACAGCGCCTAGTCCCTGGCAAGGCCACAGCTATCTCGTGTTGTCCCTGGTCTTTATGGGTGACGATCCTACGTTGCAGTCCCGTGACCTCGACTGGGTGTACAGCCGCCACCACCCGAGCATGATCCACTACATGACCCAGACCGAGTTTGAGCGGCGGGGCCGGGGCGAACAGACCGTTTACACTATCGTTGCCGTACTCTTGACCCAGGACGCTCCACCGCAGGAGCCTCCACAGTATGAAGCGGTGTCGGCCGGCCGGCACCACATCGCGGTGAATGGTGCAGCCTGGATTGACGGCCCTCCGGGCTTTGGCGACAATGATGCGACCCGGCTGACGCCCGCGCAGAAGCAGGTGGTAGCCCAGGAGCTGCAACTCTATGCTGCCGTCCGGTGGACCAACAGCCCCCTGGTACAGCAGCAGTTGGAGGTCAGGTAATGCTCTCGCAGCAGCGGCAGCGCTACGCAGTTGTCAAAGTGCAGCTACCCGACATTGTAGGAGCAATGCTGTCGCCCGCTCGTGAGCGTCCTTTCCGAGAGCGCAGGGTGCGCGTCCAGCGGGTCCAAGAGGTATGGTATCTAGGCTCGGTCGCTGCTGGCTACATCGCTACAGAACTGGTCGATGAAAGAGGGTGGCGCAGGTTTATCTACCAAAGCTGCGTCCCCGAGTGCCAGCAAGTGCGCATGGGCCACCCCGAGCTGGCCCCCTGCCTCCAGCACTGGGCCTACGTTTGGGAGGGCGACTACCAACGGATGCTGCGCACGGTCGAGGTCCAGGAGATGTTGGGACCGCTGGGGCCGCGCTCGAGGATGTGATGTAATGCTTTACTGCGATTTCCTGATAAAGCATTTCGGGGGCCGACGCGCCCCCTCTTGTAACGGCACCGCCAACGGGTATACTGGAGCAGTTGCCAGGAGGTCACGATGGAACACCTGATCTTGGAGTACACGCGCACCAACAACGTGTTCGTCTTTGCCGAGGATGGGGCTTCCCCAACCCCGGTGGCACACTTCGCCGGCCAGGTCCACCAGCGCTGCCAGGTGTGGCTGAAGGTCACCGGCGTCACGAACCAGCGTACCAGCGTAGCCATCGTTACCGAGCTGCCCCATGAGGCCAGTGTGACTAACGACGCCGAGTACATCGCCAGCGCCCTGGTCCAGGGGCGGGTCGGCAATCCGGGCCGCTTGGTCTGCGTTGAGTACTACCCGCCGGTGCCGGAAATCCGCGACGAGGAAACTTTTGACTTAGTGACCTTTGACTGGGAACAGACGCAGGAAGGCTGGCGGGCCAGCAATCCCGACTGGCAGAGCGTCAGCCGCGAGTGGGTCGAGACGCTGCTGCGGGAGGTTGCCCCGGTGGGAGCGCTCATCGAGGTGGCCAAGGAGGAACGCGGTGAGTGAGCAGACCTGCCAGCAGATTGGCCTCGTCGCCGACCGGCGCGGCCATCTCCACACCTTTTTCTATGACATGAACGACGCCGACTTGGAGAACGAGGGCTGCCGCCTCGTGTACCGGCGGCTCACCCCCGGTCAGCCCCCGCCGGCCCCGGAAACCGTCCTGGCCCACTGCGGCCTGGTGGGGCACCTGGTCTGCGCCGTGGATCAGGAGGGCCGGCCCCACGTCGCCTTCCACCGCTGGAACAATGACCAGGAAACCCCGACCAGCCAGCGGTGGGAGCTACTCTACGCCTGCCGGGACGAGGCCGGCTGGCGGGTCGAGCAGGTGGACGCCCAGGTGCGCGTGGCTGGCGCTACCGGCCTGGCGCTGGACGACCGCGGCCAGGTCCACCTGGCCTATCTCGACGGCCCGAGCCGCGAGTTGCGCTACGCCTGCCGCGCCGGCTGGTGGCAGGTGGAGACCGTGGCCGCCATCGCCTCCACCGGCACGTTCAGCCTGGACCTGGCGGACGACGAACCATACCTCCTATTCCTGGATGCCAACGAGTATCTGGTGGTGTCCCATCCCACCGCCTCAGACTGGGATGTGCAGGTGGTCGCCGACCTGAGCGACGGGGCCGCTGCTACCCAGACCTTGCACCAATTGGCTCGGCCCCACGACCGCCCGCGTACCGTGAACCGCACCCCGGATACGTTGGTTGTGGTTCCGACAATGCGACCTGTGCCTGTGGCCGTGGCGACTCTATCCCGGTAGGAGGCTGCCCGGGACCATTCTGGAGGTTTCGCTTATGGACGAGCAGCGTACCGCCGCAGCGCCAGGAGCACCGTCTAACGCCCAGGACCCCCGCCCGCAGCATGTCCGTGACCACCTGGTGTTGGTCGCAGACGCCACTCCCCCCGGCAAACCCATTGTCCGGTCCGTCGAGAGACGGGGAGGCATTGGTACGGCGATAGCAGAATTGACGCCGCGGTCCCAGCAGCGGTGTGCGGCCCTGCTCTATGTGGGTGAACCGGCCACTGTGCCAGGAAGTGTGGTGCAGACCTGCACCCGCTTCACCGATCTCCTCGCCCGCACACCCCGCTGGGTCCCATCACCCATGGTCGGTGATTTGGCCCTCCACCTGCGGGGAGGCCAGTTCACCTCCCTGGCTACCCGCCAAGTCGAAGACTGCTCCGGTCCTATGTCAAGGGACTGGACGTGGCTTTGGGCCGTGTACTGGACCACGGCCGAAGGCGCGGCGGGAGCAGTAGACCTGACCACGGCCGGCACCAAGCCCCTACCGCTCCAGAAGCTCATGGCCGCGCTGCAATTACCCGGCGGACTGCTGCCCTTGCCGGCGCTGTTCCCTCCGGCAACGCGCTCGGGATGGCGCGACACCCGCAAGCTGGCCCTCACCATTGGCATCATCTTGGGTATGCTGACCATGGCCGGCTGGAACGTCTATCGCATCCTGACGGGGGCCCTGTCCCTCGGCCGGGGGCTCGTCAACATCGGCGTGGATGTGGTCATTACCGCCGGGTTGGTTCTGGTCGTATGGTTGCTGGCGCGGCGGGTGCGGCGCTGAGGCCCACGCTGCGGCTAAGAAGTCATTGCAAGGAGAACCCATGAACAACATAGAACTAGCCCAAGCGCACCTGGACAATCTACACGAGGCGGCCCGCGCCCTGCTCGACGATGTATTCACCGCGCAGCGTGACGCCGAGCTGGCCGCCGAGCAGCGTTTCCGCGACTTTGCCACGCACCTCAGCCACTGCAACATGGGCGAGCACGCCGGCCGCTGCAAGTACGGCAAGGATGACTGCCCCGCTCTGACGGAGGCGTGGTGCTGGCTCGGCCAGGCCATTGATCGCGGGGCCGGCCGAGCCCTCGCCGCCTACATGCCCGCCGCCGCCCACGAGCGGGTCGTGGCGGCGTTGACCTCGGCCATCGCCTACTTCAACGGCTTGGCCCAAGCTCAGACATTGGGGCTGGACCCCGCCACAGACAATGTGCGCCAGTCGTTGTGCGAGGCCGCCAGCATCCTCTCCGGTGAGGTGCTGGTCGGCAACCTGCGGCGCACGGAGGAGACGCGTGCCGCCATGCGGGAAGCGGCGGCGTTAGCCTTCATCCGGCCAGCCGGGGAGTAGAAGCAGACCATGCCGACACCATCGGATCGCCTAAACGCCCCCTCGCCACGCCGGTATCACCTGCTCCGTGATTGTGGCTTATACAAACAGACCCTGCTGGCCCACATGCGGGCGCGGTTTTGGGGTGGTCCCGGTGAAGCTGATGGCGCGGACGCCCGACAGATATGGGCACTGCTCCATGAGCGCCGCCAATGGTACACGCTGGACGAGCTGGAACTACTGGCTGGCGTCGTCATGACCGCCCACGATGACTGTATACTGGACTGGCCGGAGGGCCGCCCTGCCGTACAAATCTGGACGGCCCAGCGCAACAGCCAGGAACATGACCGGGTGCAGGCCCTGTTGCGGCGGCTGCGAGAACAAGAGCAACCCAGCCGAGGAGAACATTGCCGATGAGCTGCAAAGACGAGGCCGACAACCAGGCGGAAACTTTGGCAACACCGACCCGCATCGCGCCGGGCCAGGCCAATGCGGCGGCGCTGTGCCGCAATCCGGGCTGCCAGTTGCCGCTCTTGGCTGATGGCTCGTGTCCCGACCAGTGCGACCAGGCCATTGAGTACTACCCCCCCTTGCGCTGGCCGCCGGAGGGCCAGTACCTGCCTATCCAGGTGCGCGACATGCCCCCCGGCCCTGGTTTCACGCGCCCGGCTGCGGTAGCCACCGCGCCGTCGGGGGCCCGCGAAGGCACGCATACCGGCGGGGTCTGGATCAGCCCCACGGGGGAGTACTGGAAGCCGCTCGACGGCCGGCCCGCGCCCAATGCCTACTACCACATCCCCACGCGGGAGGATGTGGTCTTGGAGCTGATGGCTGGCGAGCCGGGCTTTCCCCGCAACTGGCGGGTGGAAGAAACCCCGGTGGTCGTGCGGGGCCAGACCTACACCCGGCGCTGGCTGGTACGGGCGCAGGCGTACCCGCTGCCTTCGGAGGACTACCCCGAGGCCCGCCTGGATCACGTGCTGACTATCGAGCGCGGGATACGGCGGCTCAACGAGCGCGGCTGGTCTATCGGCGACCACCTGACCGTGGCCATCGACGCCGACACCTATGAGCCCTTTGTCCTCGACCTGTCGGCGGCTCACCCTTACACCCCAATGCAGCCCGCGGAGTTCATGGACGAGGACACCCTCTACGCTTGGGCCGCGCAGGTCGGGGCGGAGCAGTTGGTCGCGTTCCGGGGGGCCGGCCGCCACCTGGTGTGGGGGCGCATGGGCGACCGCCTCTGGCCCCGCACCGCGGCGGGCAAGCTCGACTCCCGCTACGCCCATGTGTATGCCTCGACGCTGCGGCCTCTGGGCTCCTGGGCCAAGCTGCCGGGGGCCTACATCGTGCCGCCCGACGCCGAGGACCATGCCACACTCCGAGTACACTCTTGGGCCGTGACTACGGAGCCTTTACCGGAGGACACCATCCAAGCCTACGAGCTGACCTGGGCGTGGAGCCCGCTCCCGGCAAGCCGTGAGGAAGCCCAACGGTGGGAGGAGTGAAAGTTATGCAGGTTTTCATGCCCTCTGGGGCTTCATCGAATTGCCTGCGGTCGGCGGCTCTCCGGGGGGCTCTCGCCCACGGCCGACTGGATGCGCGAGGGGGTGATAGCAGCGTGGCCCGAGATTCTGCTTGGACAGACCCAAGCTTCTACCTCCCAGTCCGACAGAGAAATGGGAGAGCTGAGTGGCCCAGCCGCACTTGCGCGGCTTTGCCAGAAAGGTGAGTAACCATGCTGGGACCCATTGGCACTAGCATAGCTACAGTTCTGCTGTGGATTACCGTGATAGGCGGGCTCGTGTGGGCTCTCGGGGCAGGAGCAACCCTGGTCCTCTGGGTATACCTGCTTGCGCCGAAACCGCGCATGGGGTTCCGGCGCACCATCTGGGCGCTAGGATTAGAGGAACGATGGGCAATCATAGGAGCCTGGCCGGGCTTCTTGTTTGTGGCCCTCCTGATGCTGTGGTTACGCCCTACGATTAAGCAGGGCTTTAGGATGGGGCTGGGTATCGTCATGGAAGATGCCCAGCGGCAGGGCCCGGAGGCTGTAGCGCGGGTGCAGGAGAACCTGATGCACATGCTGGCGGATTTGCGCGCGGCAGCGGGCAACCCGCAGGATTGGACTGAGCCGACTCCGCCAACGGACAGCCCGCGGGACGTGGCGGTGATGGAGCCGGTCCCGCGTCTGCCAAGTCCAGACGAGACAACTCGGGGAGAGACTGATGAGTGAAGGGCCCGTGTGTCACACCCACGGCTGTGCGTTGCTGCCCTTGGCGTCAGGCGACCTGGTATGCCCGCAGGAGTATGCCGACGAGTTGGTGGGGGGCCGGCAGGTGGTGGACTTCTTGCGTGGTGGCGGGGGGGTCTCCGGGGCATTGATCTTTGACAACCGGCGGAGCTGGCCGATACTGTGTCCGGACTGTGGCCGGATTTGCTACATCGAGGACAGCGCCACCTTGCGGCAGTTCCAAAAGATAGCGAGCGGTTGGGTCTTGGTGGACATCGCTTACGCTCCGGTAACGGGGGACAGCCCAGAAGGGCTTCTGTTGGCCTTTCTCCCGCCGGGAGCCGTGCAGGTCGAGGGGCAGGAAGAACTGCTGCTGCTGCACCCCCGGAGTGCGTTGGAGATAGCGTAGGGTTGGCGAGGTGGTGAACGTGATGTTTTACCTGGGTTGGTTTGATGACAATTCCAAGAAAAGCATGGAGCAGAAGATCGCCGAGGCGGTGGCCCGCTACCGGCAGAAGTACGGGCAGGCCCCCAACGTCTGCCTGGTCCATCCCGATGACTACATCGAGCACCAGGATGGCGTCGTCGTGCGCCGGGCCGGCCACGTCCACCGCCATCACTTGCTGGTAGGGCGCGAGATATTAGTGGCCGCTCAGGATACCGCGCCTGCCCCGTCGGGCGCGCAGGAGGAAGAACTGTGACAACCACTTGGTTCCACATGTCTGACGTAGTGACCGGCACCCAGCTCGTGGGCCGGGAGGAGGAGGTCCGGGAGCGGCTGCTGGACCTGTGGCTGAACACGGGGCCGGCGGCCTCTGTCCTTATCTACGGTCCCCGGCGCATTGGCCGCAGCTCCCTGCTATGGTCGCTCGCAGACCTGGCTCCCGCGCAGCTTGCCGTGGCCTATGTCAACCTACAAGGGTTGTTGACCTGTGGCAATAGCCGCGAGCTGCTCCACGCTATCGTCGCAGAGGTGGACCGCGCCCTGGCCCAGTGGCCGGCCCGCCGGCCGGGGACAATCAAGCGCTTCCTGGCAGAGATTCCCGGCGACGCCGCTTTCACCGCTTCACTCCGGGCCTTCTGCCGGCGCGTCACGCCCCGCCGCCTGGTGCTGGCCTTTGATGAGTCTGAGGCTTTCGACGTCCTGATTGCTGACGGCCGCTTGCCGGACGACTTTCCGGCGCGCTTCCGCAACCTCCTGGACTCCCTGCCGGTCATCCAGGTGTGGGCGCGGGTGGCGGGGCCCAGCTCGCCGTCCGGGGACACTCCCGCCGGGCGGAGTTTGACCACCGACTTGGTGCCCGTGCGCCTGGGCCGCTTGGCCGAGGCGGCGGTCTACCAGTTGCTCCAGCCGGTCGGGCTGCCGTGGGATTATGAGCCGGCGGCCCTGGAACGGCTCTACGAACTGTCCGGAGGGCTCCCGGCGTTGGTGCAGACGCTGGGCGGGGCGCTGGGAATCAGGCTGGCGGCAGCGGAAGATGCCTCACCGCCGGCTGGGGACCGCCCTTGCGTGACCCTGGCCACGGTAGAGGAGCTGGTGCGCCAACCCGAGTTCTACCACTTACTGCGGTACAACTGCGCTGGCTGGTGGTATGCGGCCACCGCCAACAAGCCCGCGCAGCAGGCGCTCTTGGAAGCCCTGTGGCGCTACCCCCGGCTTACTCTGGCCCAGGCCCAGACAATCACCGCTGGTTATGAACAGCCCGCTGACACGGCGCTGGCCGCGCTGGCGGCGGAGGAGCTGCTGGAAGATGACGGCGGGGGATGGCGCTATACGAGCGACCTGTTTCGCCTGTGGTCGGCCCGACTCTACCAGCCCCGCGAGCTCCACCTGGTGAGCGGCCCCGAAGGCGCGCCGCCCACCGCCGACCAGACGATCTGGACCGGCCGGGCTTACGACCTGCCACTCGACGTTCTCGCCGCCGCCCTGGCCGGTCTGGAACCACAAGGCTACCAGACATGGGGCTCGGTCGGGGGCATCGCGCTTACTCTGCGTGACGGTGACGATTGCCACACGGCGTCCGCTTGGCTCGCCAGCTCGCCCCCCGCCCACAAAGCCTGGCTGCGTTGGCGGCTTTCCGGTGAAACATCAGGGCCGGCCCTGTGAGCGCACCGTTCTTGCGACCCATGTAGGCATCACCGGCCTATGTATGGAGGACAGCATGAAACTCTTTCCGAAACCAGCTACCAACCCGCTTTACCACAGCCGCGTCCAGCAACTCCGGGTTGAGCGGCGGCTCTCGCAACGAAGGCTGGCCGAACGCGCCGGGCTGGCAATCAGAACGACCCACCGCATCGAGCACCGCTCCCGCACGAGGGAAGGACACTTGCTGGGCTACTACCCACAGACGGCGCAGGCGCTGGCCACGGCCCTGGAAGTGTCTGAGCAGGACCTGTTCATGCCGGCCCCCGGCGGGTGGGAAGTGCAAGGAAAGGTGCCCGCGGACCTGCCGCCGGAGCGTGCCGCCACGCTGCTGGCCGCCATGTGCCAGCAGGTGCAACCGCCGTTGCCAGTGGAGGTGTCGTTCCCCAACGAGGGCCAGTACCAGGTGCTGGTTTACGACACGCCGACACTGGGGCGATTACGCCAGCAGCTCAGCGCCCACCACTGGGTCATTACCCAAGTCAGCCCGGTCGGGGAGCACTTGGTGGAGGACGCCTGATGCCGCAAGCGCTGTCCGAGCCAGAACTCAAACAGCAGTTAGCGGCTGCGCTGCGGGCCGACTTCGAGCTGCGCGCCGAGGTGGCAGGGCAGCACCTTCTGGACGGCTATGCCGTCAAGATCGACTACCTGCTGTTCCCCCGGCCCCACCTGGTGCAAAAAGGCTTCGACGCGGAATGGTTCGGCTGTGAGGTCAAGTCCCCGGCCCAAAAGGAACCGGACAAGGTGGGGGTGCGCTTCGCGTGGCAGTGTGTGACCTATGCCCAGGCGGTGTTTGGCGAGTGCGGTCGACCCATGTTCGTGCTAATGTATCCGGGGCTGGAACAATTCTTCCAGGGCCCCGAATATGACTCCCCCAACAACTCGTGGCATTGGCTAAACGTCCTGCTGCAAAAGGGCAACGTCGGCCATCTGGTGCTGGGCAGCAAGTATGGCTGGGGCATACGGTTTGGGGCGAGCGTGTATTACTGGCAAGGCCGCGGCCGGGGCAAAGTAGCCAACCTGGGCACAAAGCGCCACGTGGGGAGCTGGCGCTGAGGAGGAGCTGATGGCTGAGCCAGAGTGGCAAGCATGGTTAGCCCAGCGCTTAGCGGCCTTGCAGGAGGAGGCCGCCGATCAGGAGCCCGCCGCAGGGGGGTTTCTGGAACGCTGCCAGTGGCTCCTGCGCAACGAGCAGGCCGACTGGAAGGGGTGGTTGCAGGGGTCTCTGGCCGCACTGCGGTTGGCGGCCCAGCGGCTCGGGCTGCCCGAGGCCGATGAGTATCTAGGGCAATTTCTGGGACTCCTGACCAAGGGCACGCGCCGGCCGCGCAAGCAGCGCAACCCGCCCGCGCCAGGCTACCGCCGGGAGAAGTGCAGCTTCCCCGGCAAGGCGGGCTCCTTTGTCCTAGACGTACCCGAGGAGGCGCTGCGCGAAGGCTCAGCGCAGGAGAAAGGGCATGGGGGCAACCGGCGGTAATGGGCTGGACAAAAAGAAGCGGGCACTCTTGCGGGGCTTGTCCCGCCGGCCGGGGGTGTCTGAGGAGAATCTGCGGCAAGCGCAGGAGGAACTGCACCTGGCCTTGCCGCCCGCGTACCAGGAGTTCCTCTTGTGGACGGACGGCGCGGCCGGAGCCATAGGCGCGCTTACCCTCCGGCTGTGGCCGGTTGGGGAGATAGCTGGCTATAATGCCCGGTTCGGTGTGGCCCGCCACGCCCCGCTGCTGGTGCTGTTCGGCACTCTGAACGAGCGGACGGGCCTAGCCTTCGACCGCGGCAGCGCAGCCGGGGCGATCATGGCCGTGCCTTTGGCTGCCTTGAGCTGTAACGCCGCGCAGCTCGTGGCGATGGACTTTTGGACCCTGCTGTGGCGGCTGCACCGCTTTCCCACCGCACGGGTGTCGGCCTTGTGGGCGTACCTGTACCTGCAACCAACAGCCGGCATGCCTTTGCCGATTTCACTAGAGGTTCGGAGGAGTAGGCGATGAAAGCGCAAGCGAGGGCTCAGCAAGTACAAGCCGAGTGGGACCTCCGCTGGCCCGATCCAACCTTCCAACGGCAACTGGCCCTCTACCTACGACGCGGCCGGCAAGACACGACCATCCTGTCCGCCTATGTGGACAACAGGGCGGACGCCAGGCTGCTGGTAGACCTTTACCGCAGCCTGCACCCAAATGCTGCGATGGAACTGTCCGTTGAAGTCCTGGCTTCGCGCTATGCGACGCGAACCCAAGTGGAGGAGTTGCTGCGCTCATGGCGGGCGGGTATGGGGCCGGGGGTAAACTGCGCGGCGCGGCCTCTGTGGAATCCGCCGCTGACTGACCATGACCGTCGGGAAGGAACTTGCTTGGTAGAGGCCCGCGACCATGGCCAATCCAAGAGCAAGCTGCTGCGGTTCCTGGACCTGGCCCAGCAGGAGTATCCCGGCTTACAATACGAGGATGCGCTCACTACCCGCATGGCGCGCCCGACCGTCGGCTGGATCGCGTTTCGGCGCGGTTTACGGCACTGGCGGGTGTGCCTGCGGATAACCGGCGTGCCGGCTGATGTGCCCAAGGAGGTTTTGCGCACCATCATCGAGCAGTCCCAGGTGCTGCCGCCTGTCGAGCGCGAGGTCGAGCATGACTTGTTCCTTACCCTGGAATCCAACCTGCGGCCAGATGAGTTTGAATGGCCGGCCGAACTGCCCACTGTTAGCTGGCTGCGCCTGTCCGACGACCAACGCCGGGCTTTCCTGCCCCTCGTGACGATCAATGCTTACCTGGACCTCTTGGGCCAGGCGTGCGGCGGCTCGCTGCGCTGGGTCACCAGTCGGCGAGAAGACGTCGACTGGTTTGGTATAGCGACCCATGAACAAGAGGATGTGCTCCGCGCCTATGATGTATCGCTCTCCTGGTTGTCGGCGTCCCGGCTCTTACTGCTCCTCCTGCGGCCGTACCTATATCCCTGGCCCCGCCGCCATGACCGCCTGCACCCAGGGCTCTAGGAGAACAACAAGAAAGGAGAAGAGTGAATACAAGTCTTTGGCCGGCCGACGAAACGGGCACGTAAGGAAGGATACCGTGACAGACCTGCATAGCCTCCAGTAACCCTACAACCTATTGTGGCCATGGATTCGCTTCTATTGCAGCATGCGGGCGAAGGCAGACACATTTGTGGAAGGTGGAGGGACGGGGCGCGGCGGGCCAGAGTGCCCACACCGCCATCTGCATCTATAGTAACGGCACTTGTAGTTACTACCGTGACATTGGGATACACTGGTTGACATTCGAGCACATCCGTGGTATAATCGGGTCCATAGACATGCGCTAACTCGATGTGCGTCACGGAGGATGTCATGGCCTTTACTGCCCGAGAATCACTGAACCCGCTCTACCGCACCGTCATCGAGGAGCTGCGCCATGAGCGCCAGGAGACCCAGGTGCAGCTCGCGGCCCGTTGCCATCTCTCCCGCGCCGTGATCTCCCGTCTGGAGAACGGCAACGGGGTTGGCCCCCAGGTTGCTGAAGCGCTGGCCACCGCCTTTGACCGCGACATCCGGGTCCTCTTTACTGGGAGCCGTGCCTTGCGCAAGGAGGACATTCCCCGCCGCATGCGCAGACACACCAGCCTCGCTGATTGGCGGGAACTGCTCCAGCGCGAGGCGGTCGAGCGCCCCATAATCGAGGCCCGTGATGTGAATCTACTTCTTGCCCCCGCTGGGCCGGCCATCGTTTACCTGTATACCGACGCGAACGATTGGGACGCCACCGAGTTGCGCTATGCCGAACTCACTCCGGGCAACCAATGGAAGATCAGCAGGATCACCAACCGGGTCAATAGCCACTCCGTATATGCCAATTTTGGAGTTACCCCGGCCGGCCAGGTGTGTGGGCTATTCTGTCCCGAGGGGGCTTCGCCAGAGAGCCGCATGGTCTACGGCGGGCGCACAGATGGTGGCTGGTCCTTTCATACCGTGCCCGACTACATTCATGGTGACAACCACATGCTCCGCCTGGACAGCAAGGGACAGCCCCACATCGTTTACAACCAGAACCACTTTCGCCGTGAGCCGGGCGCACCCCTGATTGTCCCGGCCAAACACACCCAAAGCCTGCTCTATCTGTACTACGACCCCGCTGACGGCAAATGGCACACGGAAGCCATTGACCCCACCACTACCCATGTGAACCTCATGGTTGCCCGCGGCCACTTTCAACTGGACCGCCAGGACCAGCCCTACGTGGCCTACGCCGACTACGACTTGGCCGGCCACGCCCAGCTCAAATTGGCCCATCGGGCGGCAGACGGCCAATGGAACGTACAAACGCTCTGGCCCCCAGAAGGATCGGCCCCCGAGAATGTTGAGCTCCCGGGGATCGTCTATACCATCGCAGCGGTGGCGCTGGACTCCCAGGGACAACCTGCGGTTCTTTGCCTCGCAGACACACCTCGATTCGTGCTCTTGCTGCTTTTCCGGCAAGTGGCCGGGCGTTGGGCCTTCGAGAAAATCCCTATGGCGTGGCAGCCAGGGTCCCCCCTGATCTGCATGTACGACCAGCTCGACCGCCTGCACATCGTGGTGACCTCGCTACAGTACGATGGCGACGATGACAGCCGTGGTCCGTACTTCGCCTGTGACCCCACTAGCACGCAAACAGGGGGAATCTTTTACCTTTACCAGGCCGCTGATTGGGTAATGGAGCGGATCGCCGAGGAGCCCTACGGGGCAGACGTTGCCTTTGCCCTTGATGAACAAGGTCACCCCCATGTGGCCTTTGCCTCCTACGGGCATGGCGGCTTGTGGTACGCTACGCGCAACGAACCAGGTATCTGGGAACGAACCCGTGTAGACGGTTAGGGCTTGCATCACCGCTGAGAACACCAGGAGCCTAGCGATGGCACCATCTACCACAAGTCCGGCTACATTACCCCAGCCCTCCCCTCATCATAACCCGCTCCCCTACTACGGGACAGCGCTGGAGCCCTGGCAGACCGCAGCTATGGTCATCGCCCGGGCTAACCAGGACTTGGCCCGCCGTCGGCTCGTGTTTGGTTCTCTCCGACGTGACGACCTGGTGACGGAGTATAACTGGGCCCTGGACCGCCTGGTGACGTCTGGGGTGTGCCGTCTGGCTGCGCCGCCCAAGGTGGTGCCCGCCGACCGCGAGGCATGGCTCCAGACCCAGCAGCAGGAGATTGAGGCATGGGTGCAGGGACAAGCCTCCCCAGACGGGCCGCGCCTTACAGAAACCGAACTGGCCCAAATGGGGCTTTTGCCCGCTCGCGGACTACCTCCTGGTCTGTCCCCCCACCAGCGTCCTGCGGTGCAGGCCCACCTAGCCAAGTTGGCCACCATGCCCGGAGATTTCTGGATCGGCGCACCCATGATTTACGCACGGGAAGTCCTTTTCACAGTCATCGTTCGGGGGGGGGCCGCAGCTCTCGCCCAAGCAGAGCTACTCCGGGAGTCCGGCCCGGCCTATTTCTGGGAGGAGTTTCGCCGGGAGCGGGGACAGACACTGTTCAATATCATGGCCCGTTTCGACCACTCTGCGGGGGGCATCGTCGCCCGCATGGCGGACATCGCTTTTGGTGACCCCTCTGCCATACTGGCGCTGACATACTTAACGGCTCAGCCCACAATGTCCTTCTTCTTTTTTGCGGAGGGGCACTATGATGAGCCCTTGTTCGAGCGTCGCCAAGAGTGGCCGGTGTCCGGTCGACAGCGAATCATGACCCACATGACCAGTCCCCACGGCCGCTCCCTTGTTCCGGGTGTGCGTTCCTCAATCGGCAGCTTAGTGGACTCCCGTACCGACCCAAGTCAGATAGACCCGCGCTGGCACCAGACGCTCGGCTTGCTCAACGGCCCATGGCAAATGAGGGAAAGCTTCGCGCCTGACCTGCCGGGACTGGACGTGCCGGCCGCTAATCTGTACTGGGGGGAATTGCACGCGGGAGCTTACATCCGCCTGTCGGCCCAGGGTCTCCCCTGTGACCTGAGTCTCCGCCAACTCGCTGAGGCCCGCTGGGGCACTGCGCCCAGTAGCGTCATGCAGGCATTTCCCGGCGGGGGCAAAGCCTGGCGGGGGATCGTGGCCGCCGTGCCGGCTTTGCCCGGTACGCCTGTTGGTGATGCGCCACCCAGCATCCGACTCTCCTTCTACTGGCAGAAGCAGACGAATCCCCTGGCCGCCTTACGGCACATCGCCGAAATCGAAACCCAGCGCGGGCAGGTAGTCCCGGCCCCGCTCATGGCGGCGCTGTATGTCGCGGGCCAGTGCTACAGCCACCAGACGGCGACCAGCCAGTGGCCCCAGTCCGTGGCCGCGTTCCTGCATGTTTTCCTTCAGTTTGTGCCACCAGTTGGGGGCGTAGAAGCCGCGCCCCCGCTGTCCCAGCAGCAGCTAGAATCTCTGTTACAACGCTGGGAACACGGCGAGTCTATGACTATGGGGAAACTCCCCGCAAACTCCTATAGCTTGGCGCAGTATTTCTGGGGTCAGGCCCGCCTGCTCTGGGCCACAGTGGGCGTGGACTTGCGCGCACAGACGGTCGCCCCTTTGGACTATGCCTATCTGTGTTCGTTCCCTGTTCCCCGCGAGATGGCGGTTGAGGAGGCTGGCCCGCTCCGCCTGGACGATGCCGAGCTACCCATGCCTACCTATGCTCTAGCGCGTGCGATGTGGGAGCTGTTCACCCGCACGGGCATCAGCCGGCCAGCGTTGGAGCACATCCTCCCCGGCGGTGTGGTGCGTGCGCCCGGAGATCAGCCTATCGACGATGACCTGGCCGTGCAAGAGTACGTGCTGGCCCACGAGTGGGACCAGGACGAGCTTCGCGCCTGGGTGCGCGACCTTCTTTTGCAGGCCCAGGAGCAGGGCTGGTATGTGCCCACCGGCCGCTTCCGTGTGCCGGTGGACGTTGCCCCGCTGCGGGAGATTGGTATCAGCGAGGTGCGGGGCTACATCGACCCCGCCCAACCCCAAACCATGTGGATGGGCCTGGTCACTCCTGACCGGCGGGTGGCCCGCATCGTCCGGTGGTCAGCGGATGTGCGCCCCGATCCGGAAAGCGCCCTGGCGGGGTGGACCCTGGTAGACCCGGCCCTCTGGCCAGTAGTGGATTTCCTCGCCGCTGCGCTGTGGCGGGACATGGTAATCCTGGGCGCGGCGGGGTTTCCTCCTGCTGACCCGAGCCGCCAGGGACCGCCGGGGGTCCGGCCCGCCAAGCAGCACCCAAAGGCTGTGGCCCCAATCTCCACGCCCCCCGTGCATGTGCTGCCCCGGCGTGGTACGTCACCGCGCTCGCGGCAGCCCTGGCCCTTGACCGGCGATCCCCGGCAGTGGGGCAGTCCAGAAGAGCGGCGCTATATCCAGCGCCGCGGCTGTGATGTGCCAGGGCTATATCGTGTCCATCTGTACCGGGCCGAGCGGCGGGCCGCCCCCTTGCAAGCCGTGTTGGCCGACCCACCCCTGGACTTGTGGCGCGAGCGCCATCGGGCCGCCCAACGGGTGCGCAATCCCCTGTTGGGGGCGGAGCTGGCCGCCTGGTGGGAGACTATGCTGTCGGCGGCGGGCGCAGCCGCCACAGTGCGGCAACCCCGCACCATCGACCGCGTGCTGGCGGTGGAAACCGTCCTGGCCGGGCAACTCCGCCGGGCCGAGCGGGAGAACCAGCCGCGCTTGGCGCGCTGGCTGGCATCGGGGCTACAAGCGCTCGAGGACGCCAAGGCGGCTGACGCTGCCGACCTCTTGGCCGAGGCGCAGGAGCAGCTCCAGCAACAGCGAGCGGAAGCCGGCGAGAGGGCGGCCCGCTTCGTCCGGCCGGCCCCGCCAGCCGGGTACACCTTTGTGCGTCCCTATGCGCGAGTAGGAACCCGCGGCGAGCCAGCCGAGGCCGCCGTCCCGGTCATCCAGGCCAAGGGATTACTGGTCGTGCAGACCGTCCTGAGCCGCCAGCGAAGTAACCCGCTGGAAAGCGGGCTCGACGAGCGGCAGTCTGGCAACTAGCGAAGGTACTGGACGAGTGAGGCTAACATGACGGCACAGCTTCAGCCCGGCGGATATGTGACGGTCTGCTTCACTACGAACTGCTTCTTTGGTGCGGCTGGAGGTGTAGATGAACAGGTTCCGACCGGCACGCGGTTTCTTGGCACCTGGGAAGGTCAAGAGGGCGACCTTGTGTTCATTGACATTGGCGAGCTGCACTGGGAAATCTCTGCCGGCCATGTTCTCATAACCCCGTACACTATGCCTGCTGTGCCTCCGGGCGAAGGCTTCGAGGAGCTCCCCCCGGAGGAAGCGCGTGCGGAGGCTTTGGAGTACGCCCGTCGGGAAGCACAGCTCGCCATTGCGGAGGAATCCCGGAAACTTGCCGTGCGGCACTATCAGCGCCGAGAATGGAGCAAGGCCGCTGCCGGTTTACAGCAAACAATCCACGAGTTGCGGGCCGGGGACGCGGAACCAGCGCAAATTGCCCACGTGCGCGAGCAATTTGCCGCCGCGCTGACAGCTCTAGCCGATGATGTTGGGGGCGCTCGCCACATGGAGCAGGCGGGAAAGGAATATGACCGGGCCGCCCACTATCCCTGGGGGGGAGATTCCGCACAAGACCTGGTACAGGTCGCCGCCAGGTGTCTGCTTGTTGCGGGGGACGCCTACTTGCGCACCCGAAACTACGAAGCCGCCATCCGCGTCGCAAGGCGGGCTGAGGAGCTGCGGCACGACATGGAGCGATGCTACCAGGTGCAGGTGCAGTTTCTACTGAACTGCGCCCACCTTCTCCAATCTGCCGGCCGTGGCATAGAAGCAGCCCCGCTAGTGGATCAAGCAGAGAAGCTGTTCCGGCAACACCGGAGCCTATCGTGGCAAGAGGTGGGGGGAGAAAAGGCCATCGCCGGAGGCATAAAACAACTACGGCGAGCTACGGCCCGGTTTCGCCGCACCCGCACGGTCAAGGTAGCCATCCTATCTGACTCACCGGAGGGAATGGACGAGGTAATTGCCCTGTTGCGCTATGCTTGCGGCAACACGCTCCAGGTAACGCGCGGTCTACAGCGGCATCCTTTCCTAACCTATACCCGGCGGCGAGGGGAACCGCGCCAGACGGCATACCCGGGTCTGGACTACGATGTGCGCCTGCAACTGCAAGTGGTAGCGGAACCTGCCCTCTGGGATGACGAAGGAGCCGCAGAAGAAGATGACGCGGAGAACTGAACACCCGCCTGTGTCAGTGATAGCGCAAGGAGCGACCAATGGCTAGAAAACACGACAAGAGCATTCCCGACCCCAGTGGTTTTGGCACAGCGCTGTACGACGAGATTGCAGCATGGGTCAGCGCCAACGCCCAAGAGCTAACCGCGACAATAGTGGGGGGTTCCTGGGATGACCACTGGGTACGGCAGCAACAGGCACGCGCCGCAGATGCGGTCGCCCTGGCCCACGATATGGCCCAGGCAGAGTTGGCCCACCTGCAATCCGCTGCTGGCGCGGCCGAGTGGGAGGAGTATCGTCGCACCAAAACCGGACAGCGGGAGTGTCCCACACTCACGGAACAGGTGGCTATCGTTGAAGCTGCCTGCCATCTGCTGGATGATTGGCCGGGGATGGGAGACCCACCAGCGGCCCCACCTCCCCGGGTGCTGCACGTACAGTGGCAATCCCCAGTTAGATGCGCCCGGGGAACTATCCAGTACATAGACGTGCTGGTGGAGTATGAGCTCGATGCGTTGGGCGCGAACGTCAACGTCAAAGGAGTGACCGGGGATACGTTATGGAGGCACATAGCGAGGGAAAGGTTCCCCACCCTTACCGCACAAGACATGCCCAGATGGGGGGTTACTCCACCCAAACAATCCCACTCTTTGGGCTTTCTTATCCGTCCCCGGATTCCCGCGCTGGCTCCCCTGGTACGCGAGGCGCACACGCTCGCCGAGTACCGACCGGGCCGCTACGTTATCGTCTCACCCGACACTCGCTTCCAGGTTGAGTTAGAGTCACAGGACTTTGACTTCGCAGCCTATGATGCTGAGAAGCGGGGCAAGACCGCGCCGGATGACCCCACTGCGTTGCTGCTGGCGTTTGCCGGCGGCGATGAGACCCTTTAGGAGGCGAGGCGGGATGGCTAGTTCTACCTTCCGACTCAAACTCCAAAAAAAACTCCAAACCCCCGCCCCGCGCCTGCGGCGCGTCTTTCACCTCGCGGGCTTGTTGGCAGTGGTGGGGTTTCCTCTGCTGGCCGGCCTGACCCGCTGGCCGGTGTTCCTGGCGGCATGGCAGGAAGTGGCCCAGTCGCCCCAGTTTGTGGCTCCGGCCTTGGTGGTCCTGGCGTGCTACCTGGTAACGGCCTGTTTCGCCTACGCCTATTCCCTCGGCACCCGGCAGATACTACCCATGGTCCTGGGCCAAGCCTGGGGGCTCGTGCTCCTGACTGCCTGGGCCTACGCGCCCCGCGGTGAGGCCGCCTGGATGTTTGTGCCGCGGGCCGTGGCCATGCTGACCTTTATCGGGGGGGCAGCCAACTTCGCCCAGATCGGCAGGGCCAGTTCGCCGGGAAGCTCAACTGGCCGGCTACTCCTGGCCGGGGGACTGACACTAGCCGGGATGCTGCTTACCGCCTGGCCGTGTTTCCCTTTCGTGCCGCTCCTGGCGTTGGCCCTGTACATTGACGCCGCCGGGATCGCGGCGGGGGTAACGGTGCCGGAGATGCTCCAGAGTTTGTTTCCTGTTCTCTGGGCCCTGGGCGCATGGGGGCTGGGCGTGGTGCTATTCATTGTTCTGTTTTAGCTGACGCGGAGGAATACCAATGGGCCAGGAATACATCGTCACCTACTGGTGGACGCCACCCGTGCCGCCCGGTTATCAGACCAAGGAGGAAGCCGCATTCCAACTGCGGCAGTTGCGCCTGCCGTGCGTAGGGCAAGTAGTTACCTGGGAGTTGCCCCACCCCATGACTGTGGGACAGACCGCGCCATCGATCATCGCGCTGGGGCGGGTCACGGCGGTCACGGCAGTCAAGCAACAGCCGGGGCTTTATGTGGTTCATCTCGAGCGCTGTCTGGGAGGCTTAGACTATGAGGAGCTGTGCGCTTGCGTGCATGTTCCCTGTGTTGGATTCCACCCTGATTTCGGCTGCGTCGAGGGCCGCCTCGTGGGTCTCGATCCACACTCGGACTTAGCCGGAATCGCCGATCCCCTTTTCACACCCTACCTGCAAGAGGACGATGCGCCCGAGGACGAGCCGGAAGAAGCGGTCATTTGGGTAGACTGGGCGACCGTATGGCCACGGGCCACTGTGTCTCTGCCCCCTATTGCCGAGCCGCAACGCGAGCGGCCAGTCCCTCCGCAGTCTCCGCCAGATGCGTCGGCAACCATTCAGACCGCAGGGACCCTAGATTTGCCAGAGGAAGCACGTCGGCTGGTACTGGAGCTGGTGCGGGAACATCGTCAACGTCACTATCATTCTCTCTCCACACCCTTTCTTTGGAACGACAAGCCCGTGCTGTTGGCAGTGCTGCCAAGTATAGCCGCCGCGCAAGATATGGGTCAGGTCTTGCGAACCATGCCCATCGCCTTCCAGTTTGATTATGAGGACTTTTTTAGTCCCCGGCATGACTATGATGAGGTTGAGGGCAAAATCATCGATACCAAGACCTGGGACATACCGGGCATGTCCCACACATATCTGGCCTTTACCTTTCGGGTGCAGCAGACCTCGCCGCTGACGTATGCTTTCGCGGGCACGCTGAGTAGCCTTGCGCGGCTCGTGGGGCAGACGACTTTGCCTGTGCTGCTTTTTGGGCTCGATGAACAACAGCGCCATCTCTACGTGGGCACCGTGGAGTTGCCTTTTCCCGCAGCCGCACAAAGCGCCGCCCGCGATGCCATGCGGCAGGCGCAAGATTACGCCCAAAAGCGTCGCCATACCGCAGCCGAGTGGTCACAGACCGCCGCTGTCCAGTTACTACAGCAGCTCGGCTCTGACCGGGAAGCACTCCGGCTCCAGGCGGTTATCCGGCAGGCGTACCTGCGTGGCCTCCTGCTGCAAGGCAGTATTGAGGAATTGGTGGCTGTGGTAATAGGCCATTCCCAACCAGAAGAGGATTACTTTGCGCATATCGAAGGGCTGGGGCCGCAGCGGCTGGCCCAGCTCCGCACGCTGCTAGAACAGCACCCTGCCGCTGCCGCCTTGTTGCAGGAACAATTGCCGCTAAGTCCGGTTTCTACTACTGCGTGGGAGCAGACTGAAGCCGGCCAGTTGTTGTCGGCGCATGGGGCGCTGGGTGGAAATGCTGTGCTCACGTACATCTATCATGCCGGAGAGATACTATTTCGACGTGGAGAAATAGTCGGCTCACGCACCGAGTTGGAGGAGATCGCCAGCGGCCAGCGCCGGGTGCCCGGCATAGGGCAAAAGGGTATGGATCAGCTCGCCACGCTGTTGGGGGTCGCGCCAGGAAGACATCTAATGCCTCCACTCGTGCCCTTTGGAGTACATCCTAAACAGGTGCAATGTGAAGGGCATGGCACTGTAGGCGGTGTCGCCAGCAGTTGGGCGGATGACGATGCGCCTCCAGCAACGTTGCTGACCATCACAGAGAGAGGCGACTTCGCCTTCTGTTGCGCCGAGTGCTACCCGGAGCGACAGGAATACGGCTGGCGCTATGTGGGCCGGCCACAAGAGATAGTAGCCGAGAGTGGGGACGGTTTTGTCCACGGTAGTCGTCCCTATGAGGACGTCTACGTGCCCCTGGCGGGGGAGGCGGCGGGGAAGTGCTTCTCGGTCGACAAGCGGTTTTGGCGCAGCGATCCGCCTACGGCAATCTGCGTCGTTGAGCACACCCGCCGCTTGCGCAATCCGGCAATCATCGCCCGCCGCGAGCATGTTGCGGCGCTGGTCGCTGCGTTACCGCAAACCCCTGCTGAGTCCACCCTCGGCAAGGATGCTGAGGACCCATCTTTGGAGGAGTAGCGCCGATGTTTACCCTAAACTACAAGCAGTGGCTAGAGCAGCTTCGCCGGATGCCCTTGACGGAACGGCACAGCACAACCATCTACGGTAGCTCCGGAGAGCCCGTAGAGTATGGCCCCTTCGTGGAGGAGAAGTCCTGGCCTGACTTCCGCGCGATGATCGAGGCGTATGAGCGCCAAGGGCTGCTGTATCTCAGCGCACCGCTGAAGACACCCACCCAGTCGGTTGCCGCCTTGGCGGCGCTTGGCGGCAGCCCGTTCACCTTCCACCTAACAGGCCCCGGTAGTCGTGGGGCCCCAGCCGACCCTTTTCCGATCTATGCTCCTACTGAGGAAGACCTGGCCCCCAATCGGTGGCCCGCCATTGCAGCATTCGCTTACGTGCGTTTCTTCTCGACGGGGATGCCCGTCGGGATGCGCGATGCCGCCGCTCCGCCCCTAAAGCCAGTGGACTGGGAGGCATATATCCATGAACATCTCCCGCAACTGTTTCCCAAAATGGTAATACCGCAGGATCGGACTCTCCGCGTAGCCTTCCTGGGAGCTATCCTGCGCAATGGTTATCGCGTATCGGAGCCGCTCAAAAGGCCCCTGTTCTGGTGGATCGATGCCACTTGGAAGACACCTGCTTGGCGGCGAATGATTGCCATTCTCGCCGTGCTACGCCATGAAGAACAGCATCCCTCTGAACGCTGGCCGCGAGACCCCGAGTTCCTAGCCGAGATCGCGGGCACCGTGGCCGAGTTCATCGATACGGGGAATGTGACTGACCAAGCCAAAACCGCCACGCACATGCGCGACCTTACCAGAAAATACTGGGAGCATCACGGGGACTTTGCGGCAACGTTGGATTCTGGGGGCCTGACGTTCTTGGGGAGCGGTGGGCGCGGTTGAAGAGTGTCTATGAGCGAGGTGTATCGTGGCTAAAATCTGTTCCTGCTGTCATGGCATTGGCTACGCTTTGGATGGCGACTGGGCCGGGGTCGACGATGTACTGGGCTGGCTCGGCAGCTTTGCCGACATCGAAGGGAAAACCTTTGCGACCTTCGACCCAACAGTGCTGTCGCCGGAGAAGCTTAACCACATCCGGACGTATGCCGCTGATCCCCACGGCTGGCTGATCTTGCTGGGCAATCCGGGGGCCGGGAAAACCCATCTGGCCGGTGCTATTGTACACCAGGCACGGCAAGAGGGCCGGCCGGTGCTCTATGCCAAAGTGCCAGCTCTGTTGGAAACGCTACGTTCCTGCTTCGCGCCCGATGCTGAGGTGAGTTTCGAGACCTGTCTGCGGGCTATCTGTGCCGTCGAGCTGTTGGTGCTGGATGACCTGGGGGCCGAGCATGTCACGCCCTGGGCCACCGCAACTTTGCAGCGCGTACTAAACACGCGCTATGACCGGCAGCAGAACACCGTTCTGGTCACTGCGGTCGATGTGGGTACTCTGTCGCCAGCGATTCAGACCATGCTGGCGGACCAGCGCCTGTGTCATGGCGTCATTCTGGCTGTGCGCGCCTATGCGCAGCGCCAGCCAACGGCGGCCCCCGCAGCCCAAGCAGAGCACGAAACCCGAGGACGGGCCCGGTTCCGCCGCGCCAGAGGACAATAAGGAGGATATGATGGACAAACTTGGCATCGTCGTCGCCGGTTCGCTGTCGGAGGGCCTCACCGTCCGGTTGGACGGAGGCGTATCCGTCGAGAGCATCGCCGTGGGCCGCTACGTCGTCGTCGAAGGCGAGCTCTTGCGCTTCTTCGGGATGATTACCGACGTGCGGCTGGGCATGCTGAACGACAAGTTCCGCCAGTCGCCGCCGCCCATCACCGACGCGCTGGTGGCCCAGATTATGCACGGGACCGGCACCTTCGGGATGCTCGAGGTGGCTCCGCTGCTGACTTTGCCGCGCGACCAGGCCGCCAGCGAGGAGGGGCTGCGGCCGGTCAAGACTGTGCCGGCGCATTTTTCCCAAGTGGGGCCGGCATCGCCCGAGGACGTCGCCGGTGTGTTTGGACAGGAGGACGCGACCCACTTCAACATCGGCACCCCGGTGGACATGACCAACGTACCTGTGTGCCTCAACCTGCCGCGTTTTGTGGAGCGCTCCTCGGGCGTCTTTGGCAAGTCCGGCACGGGCAAGACCTTCCTGACCCGGATGCTCTTGGTGGGGATCGCCCAGCGCAGCTCCGCGGTCAGCCTGGTCTTTGACATGCACAACGAGTATGGCTGGGAGGGCAGTTTCGAGGACCCGCGCTATGGCCGGGCCTGGGGCATGAAGCGCCTGTTCCCGAGCAAGGTCGCCATCTTCACCCTGGACAAGAGTTCCTCCCTGCGCCGGAAGGTGGTCTTTGACTTCGAGGTGGAAATCCCCTACGGAGCAATCACCGCCACCGACATCGAAGTGCTGCGCGACACGATGGACCTCTCCCAGGCCATGGTGGATAGCGTCTACCGCTTGGCCGAGCGGCTGGGGCCAGACTGGTTGCACCGCTTTCTGAGCATGGAGGGACGGGAGGCGATGGAGGAGCTGGCAGCGAACTTTGGCCTGCACGCCGGCTCGCTGGAGGCGCTGCACCGCAAGCTGAGCCGCCTGCAAGCACTCAAGTTCCTCAAACCCGAGGTCGTGGACGACTCGGTGGCCCGCATCCTCCAGTGCTTGCAGCAGGGCATGCACGTCGTCTTGGAGTTTGGCGGTTACCAGGACCTGACCACCTACGTCCTGGTGTCCAACCTGCTGACCCGCCGCATCCACGACTACTATGTGCAGGCCATGGAGAAGCACCTGGGCGACCAGGGCCCGGAACCGCCGCCGCTGGTCATCGCCATCGAGGAAGCGCACAAGTTTCTGGACCCCCGCGTGGCCTCGCAGACGCCCTTTGGCCGGATCGCGCGGGAGATGCGCAAGTACAATGCCACGCTGCTCATCGTCGACCAGCGCCCCTCCAGCATTGACGACGAAGTGATGAGCCAGGTCGGCACGCGCATCACCTATCTCCTGGACGACGAGCGCGACATCAGCGCGGTGTTGGCCGGGGTGTCCGGAGCCCAGCAGCTCCGGGCCGTCCTGGCACGACTGGACTCGCGCAAGCAGGCCCTGATCCTGGGCCACGCCGTGCCGATGCCGGTAGTCATCGAGACCCGCGAGTACGGCACCCCAGAATCGTACCAGGCGCTGACCCAGTTCATGGCTGCCGGGGAGATCGCCCGCCAGGCCGCAGCCGATGCGCCTCCGCCGCCCCCGTTACGGCCGGCGAGCGAAACCGAGGACTGGATGTAAGTCACTTGGCCCGTAATGCTTTACTTAGAAATCGAAGTAAAGCATTACGGGCCAACTTCAAAGTTTTTGAAGTTGGCGGGCCGTATCCGCTCCGACTGGTCTTGCCTACTGACGCCCCTGGCATCCCTCAGCGATTTTCCTCTGCTCCGCTTCCCGCAGGCGCTCCAGCAGCCCTCCCCTGTATCGACCTGTTCCTGGAACAATGCTTCGACCTTGCCTCTTACCACAGAGCTCGATCACTCGGCGGATTCGTTCGACATCTGCTGCATCAACCATGATCTCGTGTTGCCCGGTTCTGAGTCTGGCGAGCAGCCGGAGTTTCCCTTTTTTTGCCCAAGCAATTACCACTGTCCTGTGAACCCCCAATAGGCTAGCTGCTTCGGCAGTGCCGATCTGAACTCCTTCCTTGTCCTGGAAGTTCACGGGGGCCAGGTAGTCTGCTACTTGCTGCAATCTATTCGCGCCAAACATTATATCGGCAGCACCTACGTATGTAATGGGAACTACACCATCAGCGATGAGCTTATAAAGTGTATCGGGGTCCAAACCACTACGCTCTAGGGCTTCTTCAGGAGTAATCCACCGTTCTTCCATGCGTACCTCCAGCCATTCAATCCTACCTGGCCTTGGGCATATACCTGTGGGCAGAGGTCTCCCGCACAGGTATTTTGAGGTTGGAGCCATCGAACAGCAAAGGGAGCGTTAAATGCACAGCAGAAACTTCCATGTTCTTGGTGCTGGGCTGTAGTTACAAGTATACCAGACTAGAAGGAGAATCTCAAATGACCTCTCGCGCTTCACTGCATGCCTTTCCTTGACAAATTACGCACTGCGTAGTATAATGACTTCGTGGTGCCGTAATGTAGTGCTATCACGCACCCCAAACGCACCCCCGGGGCGAAACGGTCGCCCCAAGGATCGGCAATCAAGGAGGAAGCGCCATGAAAAGCACGTCCCGTTTTGCCCTGCTCGCCCTGCTCCTCGTCCTTCTGGCCGGCTGCGGTGGTGCACCCGCCACCCCGGCCCAGCCCGCCGCCACCAATGCCCCCGCCGCTACCGTCCCCCCTACCGCGGTGCCTCCCACCGCGGTGCCTCCCACCCCGCAGCCCAGTGACACGCCCAAGCCCACCCTGACCCCGCTGCCGACGAAGACCCCTGCGGCGGAGCCTACGGCCCGGCCCGCCGCGCCGGTTGTCATGGCCGTCATCAGCGGCACTGGCGCGGTCGTGACCGACAACTATGAGCTGTCCAAGTGCGACAAGGCCGTGTTCAACTGGACGGCTTTCCCGGGTGGGTATGGGACCGCCTCCTTGATCCTGAAGCTCCTCAACGTGGCGACGCCCGACAGGTCAGTTACCCTGGTCGCCGACATGCAGAGCGACACCCCAGAGACTGGGTTCTCCGGCATGACCTTGCAGCCCCTGAAGGGGGGCACCTACTATCTCACCACCGAAAATACCGACGCCCCCTGGACGGTGCGCGTGGAATGTCATGATGGGCTGGCCTCCGCCGCCGCAGGCAGCATGGAGGTCCAGGGCACCGGGGACACGGTGACCGGCTTCTACGAGTTGCCGGCCTGCAACAAGTCAGTCTTCAACTGGAGTACCGCCCCCAGTGACTATGGCACGGCCTCGATCATCATCTACCTCTGCAAGGAAGGGGTCAGTGGCTGCGAAAGCCTCGCCGCCGACATGAAAAGCGACATGACCGATGACTTCACCGGGCAGGCTGCCGCCCGACTCTCAGGGGGGCGGTACTACCTGTATATCTACAACCTGTCCGGCCCCACCTGGAGCGTGCGCTGGGAGTGCAAGGACTGAGCGCGCAACGGTTGGACCGGGCTGATTCTGGTGACTGGGGCAAGACTATGAGTGCCAACACGCCGGATTTGACTCGCCGCGCCTATGCCCGCACCAACCTCCAGACCATTGGACAGCGGGCGGCGCTACTGCGTGCTCTGGTGCCCAACGTGCGCAGCATCGCCGAGTTGTGCTGTGGCGATTGCCGCCCCCAGGCCGCTCTGTATCGCCGCGCGTTAGGGATAACTTCCTTCCGCGGCCTGGAGTTAGTGCCTGCCATTGTGACCATGAACCGGCAGCACGGCGTGGACTGCGTGCTTGGTGATGCGTTGGACCCCGCAGTCCTGGGGCAGTTCCTCGCTTTCGAGGTCACGTTCTTTGGCCCGCCCTTGTCGGCGGGCTGCGATGGGCACTCCATCCTGGCGTTCAACGCGGTCACCCCGCCCTTTGCCGCCTTCGCCCAGCTCTTCCTCGCCGCCCTGCGCTACCAGGGGCTCTTGGTCTGCATCGCCCCCAACACCACGACCATGGGTGATGTCCGCCGGTTGTACCAGCAGGTGCGGGCCGGCCGGCCTGACGTGGGGTTAGCGGCGATCCACTACAGCTATGCCACCGTCACGGGACTGGGGCAGAGCACAGCGGCCCGGCTCAAATACGTGGAGCTGTGGTTCTCTCCCGTGCTAGGGGACCAATGGCAGGTCTGGAACTCCGGCCAACAGGTGCAGATAGCGCCAGAAAGGATAGACCATGAAGCGTAGACCAAGCAGCCAAGACAAGCGCAGCCCCTCTCGTAGTTCCGCCCGTTGCGCGCTGTTGCTCCTCACCCTGCTACTGAGCTGCGGCCCGCCGCCCTCCCCCGCGGTTGTCCCCACCGCGACCCCGGCGGCGACGCCGCCCCCAGAGCTTCCTTTGCCGGCCATCCTGGCGACCATCACCGGCACCGGCGAGCTGGTCACGAACCAGTACGAGCTGCCCGCCTGCCGGAAAGCCGTGTTTGTCTGGACGGTAGACCCCGCCGCGGACGGCACAGCCACGCTGTCTTTCCGCTTGCACAACACCGCCACCGACGAAGATAAAGTGGTCGTCGACGAGTTCCGAACCGACCCGACTCAGACAAGCCCCTTGCGTGGCATGGAACTGTACCCTCTGATGGGCGGCCCCTACTACTTTGTGGCCGCCAGCACGGAGGAGGCTTGGCAGGTGCGGATCGAGTGCTATGACGAGCTGCCGCCCGTCGGCCCTGCGCCCGTAGACCTAGCAGGGACGGGTAACTTTGTGTCGGGGGACTACGAGTTGCCCTGCCAGCACGCCCTGTTCACGTGGGAGGTCACGCCCACCAGCTTCGGCAGCGCGGCGCTGACCGCAGAGTTGTGCTGGAAAGAGGATGCCTACATCCAGTGTACCACCCTGGCCGACGTTTTCAAGGGCGAGGTCGAGGGCACGGTGCTGGCCGGCCAAGCCGAGGAACCGCTGGCGGGCGGGCGGTACTTCCTGCACATCTACAATGTCAGCGGCCAGGAGTGGTCTATCCGCCTGGAGTGCAAGGACCAGCCATGACGCAAGAACTTTGGCTACTCGCAGTCACCGCCGCCGGTCTGGGCTTTACCCATACACTGTTGGGACCAGACCACTATATCCCCTTTGTGGCTCTGGCCCAGGTGCGCCACTGGCGCATCACCAAGACACTCCTAATCACCCTGCTCTGTGGCCTGGGACATGTCGGCAGTTCTCTGGCCTTGGGCTTCGGTGGCGTGGCCCTGGGCTCCGCTGTGTTCAGCATCGAGGCGGTCGAGGCGCTGCGGGGCGACCTGGCCGCCTGGCTCCTGATTGCCTTCGGGCTGGCCTACATGCTGTGGGGGCTGCGCCAGGCGTACCGCCGCCGGCCGCATACGCATCCCCATGTCCACGTCGGCGAGGAGGGGCATGCCCACACACACACCCATGCCGACGAGGACCATGCGCACATGCATGAGGCAGAGGGCCACTCTGTGACCCCCTGGGTGCTGTTCATCATTTTCATCCTTGGCCCTTGCGAACCGTTGATCCCCTTGATTGTGTACCCGGCGGTCCGCGGGGAGCCACTCGTTGCTACCCTAGTGGTGGCGTCTGCTTTTATGGGGACAACGCTCCTGACAATGGCCGGCACAGTAGTGGCCCTGTTCTATGGACTCTCGGCGTTACCGCTGCGCCGCCTCGAGCGGTACACGCCGGCCCTGGCCGGCTTGGCCATCCTGCTCTGCGGGCTGGCCATCAAGTTCTTGGGGTTCTGACGCCCGTTGGAGAACGGCTGTGTCCAACATGGTAATCTTCTTCGCCCCCCAACTGTTTACTTACCCGCGGGTGGGCTGGGTCGAGTGGCTGCTCCAGTCGCTGGCAGACGCGAAACTGGCCCGACCCCAGCCGGATTCTCGGGCTGAGGCGTACTTGGTGCGAGCTGCCTGCGCCTATGCCCAGGCGTTGGCCTTGCGCGCCGCGCTGGCGGCAGAGCTAACTACGTCCGAAGCCGTCAAGGTTCTGGCGCGTTTCCGGGATGGCCAGCCACTGGCTCTATGCTCGTGGGACACAGAACTGTGCTACTATCAGACCTCTCAGGACTATGCTATCAAGGCGGTACAACGAGGGCTGCTAACAGAGCCCCAGGCCAAGCAATACTTGGTGGCCGCCGCTGTACCGTGGGTGCGCTGGGCCGGCGGAGAGCAATACGAGGTCTGGCTTCCCCCGCAGCTCCGCATGTTGAGTGCCGCCGACCCTGCGGCAGCCTTCGAGCAGGCCCAGCGGTGGTTCTGCGCATGGGACGCCACCTATACCGAACCCCGCTCGCTCAGCGACTTCCCGCCCGTGGCCTGGTTCCGGCAGCAGGAGCGGGCCACGTCGGCTGCACAGCCGCCCAATGAGACCGTGCGCTGCATCGCCGAGCTGGGTGAGGAATCCCAGTGCTGGCATAAGGAGTAACCCATGATCGAGCAAGAGCAAAGGCTGACTTAGCAGGAGGAGTCCTATGGCCAAGGTTCTTTTCTCGTTACCCCAAGAGTTCGCCGCCGAGCTGAACGAGGCGCATGAGGAGGTGCCGCTGCAACTGCGCCAGCGGTTTCAGGAAGATGGGCGTCCGCTCACGCCGCAGGCCCGCGTATTCCAGGTCTGGCCCCAGCAGGGCCCGCGCTGCCGTTGGGAAGTCTGGGACATGGGGGTATGCTATGACATCCGGGTGACCGGCCCGGTGCTCAATGTGTACAAAAAGCGGGTGCCCCCGACGGTGTGGTTGCTGTGGTTGTTGCCCCCGCATGCTCCTGGTCACATCCGCGTGGTCCGCGCCTCGTTTGAATCGGTGGCCCGGCGCGTAGCGGGGGACGGAAATCCCGAATGGGAGGACCCCGCGCAGTGCGTCTGCATGCAGCTTGATCCTCGTGGCGGCCCAATTCTCCTGAAGATGTTTACGCCCGGCCACATCTAAGGTAAGGAGCAGGATCATGACGGAGCCGTTGTATCAAGTACATTGTATTCACTGCGGGCGGCGGTTCTTTGTGTCGTACCGTCAATGGGACTGCCTGCGCCAGACCGGGGGCCGGGTCGAGCAAGACGCGCCGGCTGGCATCCTGACGCTCGTCCTGCCCGGCCCGGGTTGCTTTGTTTGTGCGGGGGCCGCTTCTTCGTTGGCTCCCGCCGACGAGCGCTCCCGCGCCATCGTGCCGCTTGTCGTCCCGGCTGCTGACGCGCCCGCCGCAGTACGGCAGCTCTTTGCCTTGGCCGTACCGGGAAGCGTCCACGCGCTGTACTCCCGGGACGATAAGCCCTGGCTCTACTACGAGGGCGACGTGCGGGGCCGCGACCCGCAGCGTGAACCCACTTTGGCGGAGCGGGTCGAGTACGCGCTCGCCGCTTCCGGCCGGGCGCACCAGAATTACCCCACCTCGGCCAAGGTCGCTCTCCCCAGCCTGGTGGGTGTTGCTGCCATTGGCTACGTTGCCTGGGACCAGGATGTGCAGGGGCAGGCCACGGGCCACTGGGTGTGGTGGGAGGAGGAGACCTTGCCGCTAGTACCCCCCGATTGCAGTTGGGTCACGTTTTCTTCGGCTGGGGCGGACGTTGCCGAGCAACTCCGACTGCTGCGCGGGGCGAAAGTCGCCAGCATGCTGGCTCACCAGAGCTCCCCTCCGTGGGACCCGGCGATAGTGCGCTTGCTACAGGAGCCCCCCCACATCCCTATCAGCCTGCCCGGCAGCCAGTCGTCTACCCCCATTCCGGGGTTAGACGACGAGGCCGCCCAGTCACTACGGAGTGTCCTCCGCGTGCTGCCCGCCTTGCCCAATGTGGACCCGGAAACCACATCGGAGAACGCGGCAGTAGTTACGGCCCTGGCTTTTTTGTTGCAGCAAGTGCAGGCCGGCAATAGCGCGGCCCGCGCCTTCCTGTTGCGTCTGCCAACATTGTTGGTCAGCGACGACCCCAGCGCGACGTTCCTGCGCGCAGTCGCGCTGTTGCTACCACAAGAGTAGGTGTGCGTTATTTCTACTATTCACTACACAACATAGGAGCAGCGCACACCAGTAGCGCCTCTATAGGCAGGTCGTATCGTAGTTCAGAGCGTAGGTAGTACGGAGGCAGACATGTCCGACAGCACACAAGCTATCGTCCCTACCGCCCCAGAGCCGACCCCTCCACCTTTGCCAGTGGAGGCAGGGGCTATGCTAAACCTGGTCTATTTCATGGTTGTAACCATGACATGCGGAGCAAATCCCATTGACGTTTACAGCGATCTGCGCATAGTCATCGACGCTGCTACCGTCGCCGCCCGACAACAAGGGGATACCGTGCTGACTGCCGACATGGTAAACAAAGCGTTGGCAGCCTGGGCCCGGGAGATGGGGCTTTCGGAGTCGCTGGTGAGCGTTATTATCCAGCAGGGCTAACGACTCCGGAGAGCGCAAGGAGAGGTTGCATGGCGAATCGAGTCGCTTACCAGGCCCTCAAGGCCGAAGCCCGGCGAGTGGGTTTCCCGGAATACTACCGGGCCGATCTCACCACCCATGACCGCAACGCGCTTTCTCGGCGCGATGCCCCCGCGCAGTTTGGCTGGGTCTTGCGGCGCTGCGGCACGCACCTCTGGCCGCCCACGGCCGAGGCGGCGGAGTTGGTGCAAGCGATCTTGCACATGGATCGGCAGAAGGGCGGCGAGGACGAACCGCACTTCTATTGGTATGATGGTCGGCAGCTCGTGGCGGTAACCCCGCCACAGTTGGTGCATCTATTGACAGGGGCCCACGCCCAAAGGAGTACAGTATGAGCACGGTAGGATATGTGGAAGTCGTGTTTGGTCTACTGCTGTCCCGGCAAGAGCACGCCAAGATATTTCGGGAGGCGGAAGATTGGGATGAGGATGACTGGGACAAGCTGCTAGCCACTTTGGGGTTGCGCCCGGCCCCGCCCACCTTGCGCTACGCAGCCCATGGCGACAGTGTAGACCAATACCATGTTTATATCAACGAGTCGCTGCGCCAAGAGACTCGCTGGAGCCAGGAGCAAGAGGATGGCGTTATCCGCCTGGACCCCGCTACCCTCCAGGCTGACCCGGCGTGGACGGATCGGCTCCAGCAGTTCTGCCAAGCGGCCCAGGTGCAGGGCGAGTATATCGGTTGGTTGGTGGTTCGGACTGTCAGTTACTGACCCGGCGGCGGGCCAAGCACAAGTCGGGGGCTGGCCTTCCGGGTCGCGCCGATCTGCACGGGAACCAGCGGAAAGGGGCGAGGACGACCCGCGCTTCTATTGGTACGATGGGCAGAATCTGGCGAGGTCGCGCCCGAGGAGCTGGTGCGGCGGTTGACAGCAGCGATTGAGCGGCAAAGGAGAATAACCTGTGGATACGCGAGAGTTTTACGAGCGCACGGTAGGGCTGCTACTACAGTATTTCTGGAACCACCTACCGCCGGAGGCGGCGCAAGGGGTTCTCCAGCCCGCCCAGGCCGAGGTGGAACAACACCAGGGCACTCCTTTGGGAGAGGCGCTGCGGCTCGTAGTGCAAAGCGGGGCCCGACATGGCTTTTGTCCTCCCGTTCCCCCGCGCATTGCTAGCGCCGTTGAGCTGGGGCTGATTCCGGGTTTGCCAGCGGGGGATGACCAAGCCCTACTGGAGCTGCGGCGGTTTTACATGGAGATTCTCACCCACCGCCCCCAAGAACTCGTCGGCATCCCGGACGATCTGGTGGTTGCCATCGAGAATGCCACCGGCTATACCCCGCTCCAATCCCTCCAGCGAGACGCCGGTGGAAGTGCTGCCCGAGGGTCTGGTGGGGCCGTTGACGACAGTGGCAAAGGACAGCCCAGCCGATAGGGCTTCACCTTACAGGAGGAACCATGTTGTGGAGTAAAGACAAGCGGGTGCTGGTGCTGCGAGCGGTAGTTCTGTACACGGCCGGCGGGGACTACTCGGACGAGGGCGATACGCTGGCCCAGATGTGCACGGACGCGGAGTGGGCCGAGTTCGAGGCGCTGTTCCCCCAGATTGACGAGTGGATGGTGGATGCAGGACTGGGAACAGTCACCCAAACTGAGCAGGTCCTGGCGCGGCGCGAAAGCCGCCAGGACCGGACGCGGGGGTTCTTGTTTAGGCCAGAGACAGAGACGGAACCCATCGTGGTAGCGTTGGCCGACGAGTTTCGCCAGCGCGGGATTGCGTTTCAGGATTAGCCAGGAGAAACTGGAGCCATGTTCGCTAACGCTTGTGTCTTACTCCAGCCAGCCGTCTATTCGGTCTGTGTCACTTCCGCCACAGACAGGGGGGAGAACGCCGTATCGTTGGGCACGGGTTTCATGATCGCGCCCGGAGTGCTGGTTACAGTCGCCCATCTACTGGCCCGCCATGCCCCCAACAAGGACTGCGAAGTTCAGGTGTGTCAGCCACGGTCGGGGGCCGACCTGCCATATACGCAGGCCCGTGTGTGGGCCCAGGACGCTAGCCGGGAGCTGCTCCTGCTGGAAACGGAGCCAACGGCTGCTGTCGCCCACCTTATGCTGGCCGCCGTGCCGAGCGGAACATCTTGTGGGGTACTGGGCTATCCCCATAGCCAATTACGCTGGCCCGAAGGCCCGCAGAAAGCCATCGGCGTTTCTGCACAGATACGTTTCCGGGCGGTCCACATAGCTGCGGCCTACCCCCAGCGCCTCGCGCTAGACCAACCTGTTTTCGCGGGTTACGAACTGGATACTACCGTGTTCCTCGGCACAAGTGGGGCTCCCGTGTTTCTGACGGACGGCCGCGTACTGGGCATGGTCTATGGCGGGGATGCCCCGCAAAAGCCCGATACCGCCGTCGTGGTCGCCGCCTCGGAGATCGCCGCCTTTGCGCGGGAACATGGGATAGAGCCGCACACGGCGGGTGATGTAGAGCAGGCCGTTCTAAAGGAGAAAGCTCATGACCGAAGCGCCGCTTCCTGAACTCAACTATGTAGCCCTCGCGCTACAACCCGCGGGCGAACCCGGCGAACCCGTGGTAGCGTTCCTGGACCGCGCCCGCAACCTGCGCGTCGCGCAGCGCACGGCCGGGAGCTGGACGACAACGACCGTCGCCGCCTTGTGCGCTCCCGGTTTCTTGGCTATCGCGGCGCACGCGGACCAACAACTCGTAGTGTATACTCAGGATCACGGCCAGCAGCGCACCCTATGCTGGGCCCGGCGGGCCGGGCCCAGCGCCAGTTGGATAGGGGCCCGCCTTCCCGTCCACATTGTCGGTGGGGTAGGCATGGGGGCCGGGGCCTTACATTTGTCCCACTCCGGCGCGCACCTGGTTTATCTGCGCCAATTCGCGGGCCTGGACTATGTTTACGCTCGTGAGGCGCAGGATTGGCAGCTAGAACCAGTACCCGTGCTGCCGCCGGACCACGTGGCGGCCGGATATGCGGTCGCGTGGGATCAACACGACCAACCGCACCTGGCGGTGCTGAGCGCCCCCCTGCAAGGCGATTCACCCCGCGCCCGGCTGTCCTACGCTTGGCGCACCCCCGCCGGGCAGTGGACCAGCGAAGATGTGCCCGTGCCAGCGTGCGCACCAGGGGATGGCACGCTTGCCTTGCAATTGGATGCGGGGGACCGGCCCCATGTGGCTTACGCGACTGGCGCGCTAGAGCGCCGCCAGGCATGGTATGTTGTACGGGGTGCGTCAGCGCCGCACGCGGCGACATGGGAAAGCGAGCTGGCTATCGCCGCCGCTGCCCCCCAGTCCATGATGTTACGGCTGGATCGGCAGGGCCAACCCGTGCTACTCGGAGTTCGCCCGACTTGCTTCCCCTATCTAGGAGGCCCGGTGGTCCTGGCGACCCGCCGCAGCCAGCGCGACTGGCCAGTGACGGTGGCCGCCCTGGGGCCGGCCACCGAACAAGTGCGGATGGCCAACGTGGTTCCCATTGCCGGGGCGCTCGATGCCCAGGGGCAAATCCACCTGGCCTATTGGGAAGGGTTCAGCGAAATCACTTCCTACGCCCACTCCGGGGATGGGGGACAGTTCTGGCGGCGCGAAACTGTCTGGGAAGCCCGGCCGGCCCGCTTATGTCTCCCCCAGCACGGAGGAGCGTGAAGCGGCCATGTCCTGGGGGTGCAGGCCGGCTTTGCCCTAAAGACTTCTGAATCAAGGGGCGAAACTAACTGTAACACTTACAGGAGACTATCATGAACTCGATGAGCCCGGCCGATAAAACTGCGTTTATCCTGTGTCTGTTCTTCCTGCTCGGCAACATCGCCCTGGCTGTGCTGCTGTTTAGCGGCTACTTCGGGGGAAAGATCATCATCGGAGTCGGCCCTATTACCACTGCCGGCCTGCTCATCTGGATGGCGGTCCGCATCTGGCGGCAGAGCCGGCCATCGCGCCCGCCGACTCTACCCCACTAAAGGAGGTTTCCCATGCGCAAGGAAAAAGAACTCGCTACACTCACTCGGGTCAGACGGACTGTGGATAATCTCCTGCTGGGCTTCCTCAGTCTGGTCGGCGTTGCCGGCTTTGCCGCAACCGTGGTATTGCCCCCACTGTTAGGCGGGAGCATTGGCTGGATCGGCAGTAGCATGTTTCTACTCTTCTACGGTTACGTCTTCCGCATCGCCCGCCCGGCCTTGCCCCGGGTGTTGCGCTGGTCCGGCCCCCTCTGCACCCTAGCGGGCATCGCGGTCATGGGCGTGGGTCTCGTCGCTCTGGTGGGGCCGGACCTGCCCGCTCTGGGCGTAGGCGCGGGCTTCTTCGCGGGCCTGCTGTTCGTGGCCAGCGCGGTCAATGTCTGGGTCAACTGGCGAGCCGAGCGGCTTCTGGATGACCCCCGAGCACACCCGCCCCAGGAGCAAACGCCATGACCACGTTTACCATCACCGTAGCTGCTTCGGCCAACTGCCCGGGCGGTCTCGCCGCGCAGACCTTCCAGGTCTTGTCGCGCACCTGGACGGGGACGGAAGTGCCGTGGGGCGAGATAACCGACTTTCTGTTTATGGCTGATACCTGGGAAGTTTCGGGGGGCGGGTCGCTCTCTTCCTCGCGGCCCTGGCTGGCCCATCCCCACCCCGTTGTGGGCTGGGCGGGTGACCCAGGCGCGCCCGCCCCGGTGCATGTCGTGCGGGTTGTGCCGCTGCCCAACGCTCCCGAGATGGCCGCCAGCGGGTTGCCCGAACTGCTCTTGTGCTACGGGGGGGACGCGGGCGTGCGTCTCCTTGATGACACGCTGCCCACAGTAGCGGGGCTGCCGGCCGGCCAGGGCCACCCGTTTCTCGCCTTGCCCGCGAGCGCGATCACGGCGCTGCCCGCTGAGGTGCAGACTGTGGTGCGCCAGCGGCTGTGTGCATGGTGCGGGGAGGAGTCGGGGGCGACCGTGTTGTGTCCGCGCTGCGCGGCGAACCAGTTGGCGGAGATAGACTCCTCGCGCAATCAGGATATGCAGAGCGAGCGACCGGAACTGCAACCCCGCCGACGGGAGGTTTATCTCTCGGCTCTCCTCCCACCGCGCAACCTGCCGCCGCACTATCTCGTAGGGTTGCCGCACTCGACTATGGACTTTGCGGAAGGCTTGTCCTCGTTAGATGCTGAGATGCGGGCGGCTTTGCGCGTATGTCTGTGGCGAGCTGATCCCCAGGAACCGTATATCCAGAACGTGCTGCCCCCGCTGGTGGCGCGGGTTATACAAGGTGATGAGGAGGCCCGGGCGGAGTTGCTGCGGTTGGCTGCCGTAGTCCGGCCCCCGACTCCAGAAAGTCCGGTTGCTCCAGAGGAGGTGCAGGTGGAGTTGCGGCGGCTGGTCGCAGAGGGGGAGCAGACCCGGGCCGCCGCGACCGGAGCAGGAGAAAGGCCCGGGTCTGAACAGTCCTTGTTCCGGATCATCTGTGAGGAGAGCGACTATCGCCCCCTTCCCGACGAGAACCGCGCTTGGGACCACCAGTCCGGCCTCCCGGCCGACCCGGTGGCCGCGGCAGTAGCTGCGGCGCAGCACACGGCCGCCATGCTGCGGCCCGGCGCGCAGTTTGCGCTGTGGGTTGCCGCCGCGCAAGAGCCGACGGTACGGGCAGCGCTAGAGGCCGCCGGCTTCACCGTTACCCCCATGGCTGCGGGAGCAGACGGCCCCTCCTGCCCGGAGGACTTTGCCGCTACGGTAGAGGCCAGTGGGCTGCTATTGCAGCAGAGGCGGCCGTTCAAGTCTAGGTGGCTGCTAGTGCCGCCGGCCGAACTGGATGACGAGTCCCCGGGCTTTGCGTCAGTGCCGTACCAGGACCTGGCCCGTGGGGGAGTATACGTATTGGGCCCTCTCGACCTCGACCGCGCTGCTCAGAACGCGCTCCAACAAGTCCTGCGCGTCCTGCTGACAACGGCTGCTACCGACACCATTGAGCTGATGCTGCGCCCCCTGCTTCTGCGGGTGCTCGCTGGTGATGACGTTGCCCGGACCAAGCTGCTGCAACTCGGGGACGAGGCCGCAGCGCCAGACGTGTGTGCCAGCAAGCTGCTGGCGACGCTGGGCATCACGAGTCTACTGCTCACCATGAAAGAGTTTTTGGGACAGCCAGGCCGAAGCCCTGCAACTCACTCACGAAGCATCACGAGCCTGCTGCTCGCCATGGAAGAGTTTTTGGGGGGCGCAGAGGAAGGCGGACCACACTCCGCGGGCGAATCCAAGCGGAGGCCCGCATGAGCCGTCGCCCTGCGCTGCTGACCTCTGGCCGCCTGGAGATCGCCATCGCCGTCACCGTGCTGCTGGGCAGCCGGGTGCTGATCTTGCTGCTCTTGACAAGCGGCAGCGGCGGGCTGGCCGGTCGGCTGCTCCTGCTGGGGGGCATCGTCGCGGCCACGTGGCTGGGACTGTTGGCCTGGGAGTGGCTAGTCCCGCGCCCACGCTGCCCAGCGTGCCAGCGACGGCTCCCTCGCCTGGTGGCCGCGCGCTACAACGGGGGCCATCCCGGATGCCACGTAGCGGCTCCCGTTGATCCAGACACGGTGGCAGAACCGGAGAACACGGAGGAGAAGGACCGGGCGGCGGTGCTGGCGGCCGAGCAGCGCTTGCGCCAATGGATTGCTACTACCGGGCCGAGGGGCCAGCAGTTTCTCGCGGACACCGTGCAGCCCCTTTTGGACCGGAGCGCCCGGGGTGACCGCGCCGCCCGCGAGCAGTTGCTCCGCATGGCGACGACTTTGCCGGGCGGTGCCCCGCGCGAGCCCGCCGGAGCCGCCGGCCCGCAAGCGGGATTGGACCGAGCAGGATAGCGGGCATTAGACTAGCCGCTATTAGACTAACAGGGGGTAGATTATGGGTGTCACATTCAGTCATGGCGAGGTAGATGCTTGGACCCACGGCAACTACAACAACTTCCTGCGGCGTCTGGCCGCCGGCATTGGTATAGACCTTGACCAGATGGAAGGTTGGCTAGCCGCGGACCTGCTGGCCGCCGTGGCCCACGGGGAACGCACGGTGGAGTCCACCGACGGACTCTGGGGCACGCGCCCCTGGAACGAGGTCCACGACCCCATCAAGCCCCTGCTCACCGGCCAGCGGAGCATCGCTCCGGCCAAGTGCGGAAAAACGGCGCAGCGACTGCGGGAGCTGGTCCAGGACTGGCCCGAAGACGCCGCCCATGACTCCTTCGGCACCTTCGACAAGCAGAATGCCCTCCGCCTGGCCGATGCGCTCGCGGAGGCCGCCGGCAAGGGCGAGATTTTCTACATTGGCGATGCCGACGGCCCCAAGCAACCGGCGCGCCGCAGACGGCCGGCCCGGATCGAGGTCGCACTCTCGGTCGCCGACCGGGCCTGGGCCGAGCAGGAGGCGCGCACCAAAGGGTTGTCCGTGGGGGCTTACGTGCGCTCGCTAGTGTTGGAATCTCTCCCCACCTGGGGCACGCTCTTTACCCAGCCGCTCCTAGAAGCGCCGATACCGGATTCGCCGCTGCGCTTAGACCTCACGGTGGCCGACCGGGACCGCATTCGCACGGTGGCTCAGCAGTTCGGATATGGCTCGGCCGCGACGCTCGTACCGCATATCGTCCACTCCCGGCGAGTAGCGGCCGTCCAGTCTCCGGTTCTGCTGCCGCCCCCTGCGGTGTTGGCTGACCCCGGCCAGCCGCTACCCGCCGATCATCTGGTACTAGCCGAAGCCACGGCCGCCACCGGCCAGCCGCGGCTGGTAGCGATCCCCCGCGCCAACCTGCGGGGTTGGGGCCACATCGCCGGCCGGTGCGGCACGGGCAAGACCATGCTGCTGACCCATTGGGGCCAACAGCATCTCGCCAACGGTTGGGGGCTGGGCGTCATCGATGACAAAGGTGACCTGGTCCGCGGTCTGGCCCTTCGTGTGCCGCTGGCCCGCGAAGGGGAGGTAGTGTGGTTCTATCCCGGCCAGATGCTGCGGGAAATTGTCATCAACCCCCTGGAACGGCCAGTCCAGGATAGCCTGGGGCCGGAGTTTCTGGCCGAAATGGCGCTGGCCGTCTGGTCGAGCCTGGTCCGGCCGGATTGGTGGCTGGGCGGCTGGCCCAACCTGTCGCCGGACGAGCAAGCGCAGGAGCGTAAACAGCGGCGGCTGGTGTTGGACTACGGCATCCGGGCCGTAGCCGAGGGCTCCGACACGCCCTCATTTCTGGAGCTGCTGCGTTTCCTCGATTGGCACGAAGGGGACGAGAAAACACCGTCATTCCACGATCAGGTGGTGGGGACCATCCGCGACCCCCTCACCTGTCGCTTCTGGCAACAGGAAGCGGTAGGGCGCTTCCGCCCCCCGGCGCATTCCTGGAACCCAGACCCGCTGGGTTATGCCCTGGAAACCATGCAGGTGTGGAGCCGCTTACTGGCGGAGCGGCTGGTCCGTAACCCGGCCACGCGCTATCTGCTGGGTTTGCCCGCCAGCTCGGTCTCCTTCCACTTTGCCCTGGAAAGCACGCCCATTGTGCTGGCGGCGGTGCCGGATGCGCTAGGTGAAGCGCGCAATGCGATTGGCACCTTGCTCTATCACTGGCTGCTGGGGGCGGTGCTTTATCGCGTGAGCTGGCGGGGGGACCATCCTGATTTCACCCTGCTGGTAGATGGCTTTCCGGCGTTTGTGCCGGAGAACCGCTGGGACCCCAGCGGGGAACAGGCCGACCTGCTGCGCCAGGCACGGATCGCCGTGATCCTCGCCAGCCAGAGCACGGCGCAGGTTGCCCCCGCCATGCTATCTGCCCTGATGGACAGTCCGAACCGGGTCGTATTCTCCCAGATTGCGGAACAGGATGCGCGGCTTCTGGTCGGCAATTGGGCGGCAACTTTGACCCCCGTTGACCTGACCCGCCTCCAAACGCGCCAGCGCGAGGTCTACATCTCCTGCGCGGAGGACCCGGATACGGGCCACATCGTCGGTCCCTTCTCCGCCCGCACCCTGCTGCCGGCCCCTGTAGTAGCCGAAGCGCTGGGCGTGCGGCCGGCCGCCCCGTTTACCTGGCCCGAGCGCGAGGAGTATGACGCCCTGGTCAACGAGCTGGCCGCGCTTGAGGAACGCCTCTGGGTCGCCCAGGAGCAGCGGGACCGGGAAACTGCGTTCGCTTTGCGCCGGCAAGGCGTGGAGCGATTGCAGGCGCTGGTCGCCCAGGGGGGGGGCGCTGCTTACCGCGCGTATGTAGCGCGGCGGCGGGCGCGCGACCAGGCCGCGCGCGAGTTTCTCCTGGCTCATCCCGCAGGCGAGCCGGACAAACTGGCCCGGATCAAGCGGCTGTCCGCCCTGGCCTACGGCGTACCCGAGTTTGAGGCTGAGTATGAGCTAGGCCAGGCCATCCGCGATTGAAGCGCCGCCAGGGCGGAAAGAGGGTTCCCCCTTCCGGAAACCGAGTAGCAGGAGGCATCGTCATGACGGTCACCCCGACGCATTGTCCGGCCGAAGTTACGCGCATCGTTACCCACATTCTAAGTGCCGGCCTGTTGGCCCTGCGGCTGGCTCCCCAGGACATGGAGCCCGTGCTGGCGCGGTACTGCTGGGTAGAAGCGAACCATTTGCACAATCTACCCGAGTTGCTGGGGAGCTTCACCCTGGACCTGCTTTATCAGTACCTGGAGCATGAGGTGCCGTTCTATAAAGAAGAGGTCGCCCCGCTGCTGGCGGCAACTCATGCACAGAGCTGCGGGCAGCGCGTCCTAGCCCGCCACTACGAGCCTTTGTGGGCGGAACTGCGGGCATGGCAAGACGGCCCCGGTCGGGAATACGCCGCAGGCCAATACACCGGCGGACACTTGGATAATGAATTGCCTCAGAGCACAAGGAGTGCTGACCATGCGTGACCGCCTGAACCGCCGTGAGCGTATTCTCATGGCCATCGTACAGGGCTTGTACCAGACGGCCTGGTCTGTGTCCCGGGAACGCTTGGCGGCCAAGCGGGTAGACGCCACGCTGGTCCAAATCCCGGCGTTCACCGCCCAGGTGCAGCTCCGCGCGGCGCAGATACAGGCTGCCGCAGGGGGAAAATAACGATGTACTCCTGGGAACGCGCCCGCCTGGGCATCTGGCGGAACATCATTCTCGCTGCGGTGGCCGGCACCCTGGTCATTGAGTTCTCCCGAGTTTCTATGCTGGCCTCCGTACTGGCGGTGCTGTTCTGCACGCTGCTGGCCCTGTGGTACTGGCTGACGTTCCCCATGCCGGTAGCCATTATCCAGGCCACGGTGCGCGCAGGTGGAGAGCAACCGCAGCTCTACATTGTCGGCTCGTGCTCTGTAGGCGCACCGGCTCTGCGCTGGTTCCCTTTTCTACCGGAGCGCCGGGCCAGCGTCTTACCAGATGAACGGGTCATATCCTTCACGGCCGAGTTGGCCCAGCCCTCGTGGAATGTGCTGGCAGAGGGGGAGACGATCATTCTGGTCGAGGTACTGCGGCGCTGGCCCCGCGAGCGCACCTGGCGCTGGTCGCCCGCAGGCACCCGCGAGCCAGCCGTCACGCTGCGACAGAGAATAGACCAGCCAACGTCGTAACCACTTGTGCGCGGCGCGCCGCCAAAGTATAATCCCCTCACTCCCTAATCTCTCGGCCGGTCAACTACCAGGTAGTCGGCCGGCCGAGGGCGTTATGGAGCTCTCGTTGAGTGGCGGCGCTACTTCCCCATCTGCGCGGTGAGCGCCAAGAGCGTGGCTTGGTCGACATGGGCCAGGATGGTTTCCAGGAGCCGGGGAGCCAACCGCCCCAGGAGGACGAGCAGGCGGGTCGGCAGGCCCCCAACGTATACTTCCCCCCGCCGCCGCTGAACCGCCTGCACGATCTGGGCGGCTACCGCTTCTGGCTTGGCTACGGCCCGGCTCAGCAACGTCATGAGCAGGCCCACCCGCTGTTTCCGGCGCAAGGCGTCCAGGGGAGCCGCGACCATTGCGGTCTGGACCAGAGCGGGGAGCACAACTGTGACGCCGATGCCGTGCGGGGCGAGTTCCAACCGTAGCGTGCGCGCCAGCATCCAGAGGGCGGCCTTGCTCGCGGCATAGGCGGCAACGCCAGGTACAGGCAGTTCTGCCGCCGCGCTGCTCAGAAAGACGATGTGCCCGGAACGTTGGGTGAGCAGCGCGGGCAAGACCGCCTGAGTCATGCGCAGAGTGCCGGCAACGTTGACCGCGAGCAGCCGTTGTAGCTGGTCGGCGGACATGGTGGCAAAGGCTCCCCCATAGCCCAACCCCGCATTGTTCACCAGGAGGTCCAGCCGGCCGGCCTGCCGCTGCGTCTCCTGCACCAGGTGCTGGACCTCCATCGCAACAGTGATGTCTGTGGGAATAACCAGCGCGGCTGCGCCGATTGTTCTCTGTACGGCTGTCAGGTCGACAGATTCGGACTCCGGCGCGGCCAGGACAACCCGCGCCCCCGCCAGGGCCAAAGCCCGTGCAGTGGCGGCTCCGATGCCCCGCGATGCTCCGGTGACGATGGCGACCCGGCCCTGCAAGCCCTCGGCCCGCATGGTGTTCTCCTCGGTTGAGGGGAGGGCGCGGCCCTCCTGACTAGCTTGCCAACCGCTGTTGGAGCAGCTCGACGGTGCGGATGATCTCTTCGTGGAACGCGGACCCGCGCGAAGCGTAATGGTCCCGCATGTCGACAAGCAAATCCAGGGCTTCCTGGCCCCCATGCGCGCCCAGCGCCCGCAATACCGCGCGGCAATCGCCCATCTCCGGCAAGTCGTGGAAACGCCGCGACCGGAGGTGTTGGAGCAGCGCGGGCAGGCCGGCTGCGCCCGTACTCGCCAGGGTGACTATCGCCCGCTCACGCATGAGGCCGGGGTCAAATGCTTCGTCTACCACCAGCGGCCCTAACGCTGCTGCCACCGGCTCCGCCGGCAACTGGCCCAGAGCTTGCAGCGCCGTGTACGAATCATGCTGGCGCACCTGGGCCACCAGGTCGGGGACGAACTCGGCCTGGCCAGTTAGGCCCATGGCCCGCCGGGCCTCCTCCCGCAGGTCGTTGTCTTTGCTGCCCATAGCCTGGCGCAGGGTCGGTCCTACACCAGACTGGAAGCGCCCTACCGTGCCGAGCATCTGGATGGCCCGGACATAGCGGGCTTTGACCGTCAGCGGCTCGGGGCCGGTGGCGGACAGCGCGGCGCTCAGCACGGGCACCATCTCCGGGGCAGTCACCCCCCGCCGGAGGAGCTGCTCCGCGATGTTGAGCCGGTCGTCCCAGGTGTTGGTGGGACGTTCTGCTTGCAACATGGTCAGCAGGGCCTGGTCGGGACCGGCCCCCTTGATCTGCGACAGGCGATAGACAATGTTCCCCCGCACCTCTTCATCTAGGGGACCGGACCCGCTCTCCTGCCATGTCTGGAGTAGATAGGGCACGCCGGCCGCGCCCATGCGCTGCAAGACCCGGATAGCCTGAACTCGGATAACGGGGTCATCGTCGTGCAGCGCGGCGGCTTGCAGGCGAGCCCCGGCGGGCGGTGTGCCGAGTTTGCCCAACAGATACGCGGCCGTCTGCCGCACACTGGTATTGGGGTCGTCCATAGCCGCCAAGACGTGCTCTGTGGCTTGGACCGGGTTGTCTCGGACCGCCGCCTCCAGCGCCGCGCGTTTGATTGTGGGGGTGTCACGGAGAGCCTGGGCCAAGAGCGCCGGATCAGCCGCGCCGCCGCGTTTCCACAACTCCCGGTAGGCGTGCCCCCGTACCCCGTCGTCTGGAACAGCGGCCAAGAAGCGGAGGAGCTGCTGGGCCTCTGGGCCTTCCGCGCCACGCAACACAGTAAGCGCCCCCTGCTGGAGCGCCCCCTGGCCGGAGTGTACCGCCGCCCGCAGCGCGCCGAACTCATCGTCGGGCGCAGCCCCTTGGCGCGGGCCTGACGTCGTGGCTGGCGGCTGTTCCTCAGCTAGGCGCAACAGGTCGGTGTCCCGCAGGTCGCCCCGTTGGTAGCAGGTGCCCAAGACCCCCGCGAGCGTCTGGGCAAGGGCTTTCATTCTCAGGCGTATTTCAATCGCCTGCTCTCCCAGTCTCCGGACACGCGAGCCATCAGCCGCCGCCGCATCCTCGTCTACTCGCTGGGCCACCGCCGCCAGTTGGGCCAGGATGCTGACCCCCGGTTCCAGGATCGCCAGGTCGGGTCGGTCCACTGGCCGGGGCGCTGGTACGGCCGGTTCCAGGATCGCCAGCGCGGTGGGGGCGTAGCCCCACTCAGCCTGGCGTTCCCGGCTCCGCGCCTCAAGCTCGGTGATCCGCTCAGCCGACAGCCCTGATGCGGCGAGCACGCCCCGTTTCCACGCGAGCAGCAGCCGGGCCAGCTCCGCGGTGTCCTGCTCCACCCGCGCCGGCACCGTGTCTATGGGCACATCTCGATTGAGCCAGGTGGAAGTTATTCTACTCGCCACCCAGTCCAGGGCCTCACCCAGCGGCGTGTCATTCTCACGGGCACACGGCGGCAGCAAGTCCCTCATCGTGGCCCCCGAGGTGCGGACACGCTTGTACTCGTCGGCGAGCCGCTCTTGCAGCGCGTCATTCCATGCCCGCAGCGCTACTGCCGTGGCGTCAGCCTCCTCGGCCAAGAGCGCCAGGGGATACCCGGCCTCCAGGCGAGCCGCCCAGACTTGGGCGAACTCGCCCGCCATCGCCAGGGCGGTGTCGCGCAGCGCCACGTCGGAGAAAGTCTGTCCCGCCAGGTCCCCGGCCTCCAGGATGCCCTGCGCCGAGCGCGGAGGCCGTTCCTGGGCATGGCCGACCGGACATTCCCCGTCCTGGTCGAGCGGTTGCCGGCACGACTCGACCACACAGCGCGGCGCGCCGTCCACCTGGGCCAGGGCGGTCCTAGTCGGACCTTGCAGCGCGCTGCCCTCGTTCTCGGCCTCATCTTTGCACGACATCGCGTACCTCCACCAATGGCGCTATGCCTGCTCCGCCAGCCGGACCTGGATGGCGATGACCGCGTCACGGGCCGCGTCGCGGACCACCGTCTCGAAACGCTCGCTGTCGGCGATCTCCTCCAGCTCGGGGACCAGTTCTCTGCCGCCATGCCGGCTAATCTCTTCGCGGAGCCGGCGCGTGTAGTACGGGGCCGCCCCCAAGCCGGTGCGCAGGATATGCACCAGGGCCGGCGCTCCCGCCGGGCCCGCCGAAAGCAACCCGTCCAGCGCCGGACTTAGTACGCCCACCGATACTCGAGGGTCCAGGACGGCCTGTTCGAGCGGCCCCACCCGAACCTCGGGCGGCAGATTGCACAGCGCTTCGACTGCCGCCATACGTTCTTCGTTAGGACCCGGGCCGACCCACTTTTCCAGGTACGGGGCAAACTCAGCGTTGCCGGTTGCGCCCATGGCCTGGAACACCTGTTTCCGCCACTCAGGCCATCGCCGTGCGCCCTGCCGCAGCCAGTGCCGCGCGCCCTGCTCGTAGCGCCCCACTCGACCGAGCAGCTTGATGCCCGGCTTGTGGATGTAGTCCGTTTCCCCTGGCGCGGGTTTCTGCGAAAGCAGTGGCTCCAGCGCGGCGATCATCTCGATCCCCGCCGCCTGCCGGCCGGCCAGCGCGTCAGCGGCATGGAAGAACTCCTGCCAATACTCAATCTCGGTGTTGGGGGTATAGCCCTGAACAATGGCAGTCAGAGCGGCCGTGGATTCGTCGCCGGGGATGGCGGCCAACGTCGCCACAATCACTCCCCGCAGGTCCGTGTCTGGGGGCACATCCAGCCCTTCCGGGGTCGCTTCCTGCCAGACCCGCCGTAAGGGGGCGACCGCAGCCGAACCCATGGTCCGCAGCGCCACTCCAATGGCCGTCACGGTTTCCCGGTCAAGACCTCCTGGCGTGCGCGGCAGCAGCCGCACCAGGGGCTCTATGGCCTCCGTCGCGCCCAGGTCGCCCAGGGCGACGACAGCCCGCCGGCACACGGTGCGGTCGTCATCTGCCAGCGCCGCGAGCAGCCACGGTGTATTCCCCATTTTGGCTGCGGCCAAGACCGCCTCTTGGCGGATACGGGCATCGTCCTCTGCCAGCGCGTTGGGGAAGGAGAAGAACTCTCCCCACGGCGCAGCGGGGCGGTCCCACAGCGCGTGATAGGCGGCATAGCGCACCTCAGCGTCGTCGTCCCGGCAGAACGGCGCGATGAGGTTGGTGGCCTCGGTGGAGGAATCTGCGGCCAGGGCCTGGATCGCCGCCAGCCGGACCGCGGCACTGCGGGAGCGCAGCGCCACGCGCAGAGCGTTCCGCTCCTCCTGTGCGGCAAGCTCCGCTTCATCCGGGGACGGCTCGCCGGCCGCCCGCGCCCAGGTCTCGCGCAGGTTCGCGGCAAAGGTCTGCAAGTGAGCTACGGTGTGCTTCACGTCAGACAGCAAGCCATCCAGGGACTCCCCCGCCCTGATCCCCCCCCATCTCTCTGCTAATACTTTGATGGCCGCCACGGTGGTCGAGATTCGCTGGGACCGGGTGGGGGTTATGTCCCATCCCCCGACCAGCAGCAGTTCGTGGACGGTCAGATTCTGCGGGTGGTGCCGCGGGCACTCCCCCTGGTCGTTCAGCGGCCGGTTGCAAAGCGGCTTGATACACCGCCCGCGCCCCGTGCCCGCCCCGGCGTCCAGTACCAGAATGGTGTTGTCCTCGACGTTGAGCCGCCACCGCCGGCCCCGCAGCTTAGGGAACACCTCCTCCACCGCCTCGACCACCGAAGGAGCGTCCTCCCATTGCGCTTCTCGGATCGCATCTATATCTCGCCCCTGTAACGGCAACAGGTCCTGGCGATGGCCCTGGACGCAACGGATGCCGGGACCTACTGGCGCGTCACAATCGGGGTAAAGGCAGTGGGTCTGCGCTGCGGACCTGGCCGCTGCGGACTCGCCGGCTGGGGTTCCGCCATCCTGTCCCGCAGCATACTCTTGCTGCCAGCCCGCCACGCGCTCCAATGACTCCCGGGCCCGTTGGGCCAGGGCCTCATCTTTCTGCTCCTCGGCGACCGCCAGCGCCAGTTGGGCGCGGCCTTGCGCCTCGGCCAATAACTGCGGGGCCCGGCCCAGTTCGCGCCACCAGGCAATGTTCTCCGTGGCGTCGAGCAAGGCCCGGGCCACGTCACCGGGGCATTGGCTGTGACCAGACGGGCACCCCTCTTGGGTAGTCAAAGGCTGGCCGCAACCCGGATAGAGGCAGCGGGACGCGCCGTCCACCTGGTCCCCCGCCACGCGGGCTGCCGCTGCCAACACTTCCGATTGCGCCTTCTTCTCACCCGTACAACTCATGGCTTACTCCTCGCTACAGCAATGGTGGCACATTACACTCCCATTGTAACGGCAGGTATTGCTGGTGTCCATAGGGGGCCGGTTGGCCCCCATTGGTGATGCTTTAGTTGGAAATCGCAGTAAAGCAAAACAACATTGACCGGCGGCTTAGAGCAGCCAGGGCTGCGGGTGCGGTCGCCACGTGATCGGCCGGCCGGCCTCGCGCACGCCGAAGATAAGGTCGAGCGCCTCCAACGTCAGGAGCACAACCTCGACCTCGCTTTCCTCCAGCCCCAGCGCGCTGGCAATCTGTGCCAGGGTGCTGTCGGGAAACTGCTGCACGTGCGCCAACACCACCTGATACTCGTTCTGTAGCGTGCTGGCTAGCTGGTCTGGCATGGACAAATCCTCTGTAAACTGATGCCCGCCGCTATAGTTTGCGTCCCAGCTTCTTTGCTATGGTGGGGACCTGGCTCATCGCGGCGGTTCTCCGGTCGACGGGATCGCCGATTGGGCCGTCGAAAGGAGTGGCCCGCACCAAGAAAGTCAGTGGCTTGCCAGGACATATCTTGGCGGCAGTGCGCTGGGCCAGAGCCCCCTGGGCGGCGGTGTGCACGACGATTTCATCACCCGCAGCGGCCTGTCGGATAAGGGCCACTAGGTCCGAGGGCGAACTCAGTTCTGGAACCACGTGCCGGGCCATGCTGTCTACTCCTACGCTTGCAAAGAGAGGCGACGGAAATAGTCGCCGGCTATGCCCCCATCTCGTGGGCCGTCTTGGCGGCCCAGTAGAGGATGTCGTCGAGAAAGACTTCCCGGCGCAGCGGCTGGTCGTCGCCGGCATCATAGAGTGCCCACACCGACTCGTAGCCGCCATACCCGGGGCGTTCTTCGCGGATCAGCACCGCGTGGCCCCCCACCGTGACGGTAGCCTCCTCTTTGGTACTATCCGTCCAGGTGAGCCGATAGCCAAACGCTCCCGGACGGCCCTCCGGAGCGGGATAATCCTCGGTCAAGGCAGTGGTAGCACGCAGCTCCGCGGCCAGTTCCTCCCGCTGTCGCTGGGCGGCCTCCACTTCTTCCGCCAACCGGGTGACCCGGGCCGCGGCCCGCTCCACTAGCCATGCCAGCGCGTCGGCGAGCGTAGTAAAGACTTGGAGTGTTTCGTGGCCAACGCTGGCTTCGTGCCCCAGGTCCGCCTTGCGCACGACCTGGCCCAGCACCATGGACCCCCGGCAGGGCCGCCCCGACACCGGGTGGCTGCGCCGTACTACATAGGTCTTGGGCGTTTCCTCAACCTCAGCTTGGAGCAGCGCCGGCTGTCCATAGGCATAACGGGCGAAATAGACTGTCTGGGTCATCAGCTTATCCTTGCGGGGCCACTGCCCCGGTCTGTCCGATGCGATCTTGTGGTTGCTGGCGGCACTTGGCCCTGGCGCGCAGGGCGGCCAACAGCTCGCGGCCATCGCGGATTTCTTCCTCCCACGCCGTGGAGCGCAGATCGGCGAAGGTGGCATCCGGGTCGCTCTCGGCCGCGGCCTCCAGCTCGTCGAAGATGTCCAGCAGCTTGCTCAGCACCAGCATCTCATCCATCGCTAGTCCTCCCCCGTTTCCCAGCCTTGGGGCCGGAGCGAGCCGGCTCTTCCGCCGGGGCATCCGCACGGGCCTCCAGGGCCAGGCTAAACATGTGCTCTAAGATCGGAACCAAGAGGTCGGCCCGGTCGGAGCCGCGGTCATTCAGGTAGGTGTGCTTGGCGTCACCCGCCAGACCCTGGAGTTCGCCCAAGACCGCGTGCAGCTCGGCTACCCGCTGCTGAGCCTTGGCTCCTGCTGCCGCGCGGCGGGCCAGTTCCTCGGCCGCCGCCAGCCCTTCACCAAAGCAATGCTCGGTGATTGCGGCGAGCAGTTCAGCGAGAGTGCATTTACTCCAGGTACTGCGCTTTCCGACCATTTCCGGAGCCTCCGTGTCTACAGCTCCCAGTATACCACGAATGTCTATGGTTGTCAAGGGTTGTCTATAGTCTGCTGCATACTCCCGGCGGTCATAGCTTCGCGCGCAGCAGATAGGTGCCGCTCAGCCATTCCTGCAAAAGAGCGGCGGCCTCGGTATCCCCTGCGCCGTTGGCCAAAGCCAACGCTTCCTGGAGGGCCGGCCGCTGTGCGACGGCGCGCATGGCGGGGAGGTTCTCCATGTCCTGCCTCCTTTCCCGGCCCGCTTTCCTGGCCCGCTCCAGCCAGTGCTGTGCCGCGGCCTCCGGCGCTTCACTCTGCGCAGTTAGCGCCTGCGTCAGTTCGTCCCGCAGCGCTTGCACTGCCGCTTGCTCGGCGGTCAAGCGGTACATTTCCGCATCAGCCTCGCCGATCAGCCAAGTCACAGCTTCGCGGAGCGTGGAGAACACTTCGCGCCGGATACCGCCGAGCTTCTCGTGGGCCCAGTCTTTCTTGATGACCCGGTTCACCCAGGCTTTGCCCCCCAGGAGTACGGTGTGGTGCGCCAGCACGTAGGTCTTGGGGGTTTCCCGTCCGACTTCCGCTTCGATAAGCGTAGGCCGGCCGAAGGCCAACTCTGCGATGTAGATAGTGGTCATCACCATTCTCCCCGTTACTTACTCTCTGCCCCTGGTCCTTCCTCGGGCGTGACGCTGAACAAGTCCTCGAACCCCAGCGCCACTTGCGCCTGGGGCTGGTGTTCCGCCACCCACTTCTGGAGCGCCTGGAGTACCCGGAGCACGGTGGTCTTGTAGAAACTGCGCACGCGGCCCTCGGCGTCCTGGCTGCGCGACACCATCAGGAACAGGGTCTGGCGGGCCAGGGTGCGTGTACCCGTCTGTTGGACCAGCCGGATCAGTTGCACCTGGTTCAACCCCAGCTCGGCCAGGGCCTGCTCCAACTTGCTGCTGTACATGGGCGAATCAGACTTCTTTGGATAGACACGGGTGGACATCGTTCCTCCTCTTGTCACTCGACCTAGCCTCGGGCATAGTCGAACAGCCGCCGATACTTGCGGCGAAACTCACGCGCCGGCATATAGCAGTGGTCTCCATAGCCGCCGCAGGTCATATAGTGGGCCACCAGCCCCCGCGACGTCACATCTACCGCAACCAGGAACACCCAGTCCAGATCGTCCGGGTCCCTGGGTTTGTAGTTACGTCCGTCTTTGAGCCCGTAGTTGGCTCGCCTCCGGGGGAGTTGGTTCTCAGCTCTCATCACCGCCGTCCCGCTTCTGCTCGCCGGCCGCGGCTTGCGTACGCCGCTCTAGCTCTTCAAAGTTGTCGGCATAGTGGCCCAATTGCTCGACGAGCATCCGTGTGTTGCTTACCAACGCCCGCAAAGCCCGCCCGCGGGGATCGCCCCGGTGGTAATAAGGGATGTCGGCGTAAGGCAACGCGAGCTGGCGGTTCCGGTCAGCGAAACGGACCTCCACGGGATAGTCCCCATCGACGTCGGGAGCCCATTTGGCCCCGATGAGCAGATCGGCCAGGAGTTCCAGCGCCCGCAGGTCTTCCTGCTGCACCGGCGTGTAGCCCTGCCCATCATTCCGCACCCGCTGGGCCAGGAACTGCTCCACGAGCTGACTGATGTAGCGAGGCCCCACGTAGAGTTGCCCATCATCATCGGTCAACACAAGTCCTTCGGCTCGCAGCTCTTGCAGCGCTTGCTCCGCAGCCGGTCCCAGTTCTTTGAGCGGCCAAGGATTGTCCGCAAATACGGGTGGTCCTCCATGGATGTGGCTCAACACCGTCGCGCGAATGTCATCCATCGCTTACGCCTCCGCTGTTCTCTGGGGCAAGGGCACCGCCCCCGCCAGGGGGATGCACCCGTGCACCACGTAGCCGTCCTGGGGAAACGTCTCTTGACACCACTCGCGGGGATAAAGTCCTCGCTGATGTCCGGCCGCTCGCACCGCCGCCTCGTGCTGCGGCATGTGCCGGTGCTCATAGTCAATGTACTTGCACTGCGCCTCATAGGAGCCGAGCTGCCGCGCGGACTGGCCGGCCTTCGACCGCCGCCACTGCTGCCAGGTCCGGTGGCGGGCGACCCGCACCGGGTCGTACCAGAACACCTCCGTGCCCACGCCCTGCGGAAACTCATCCCGGGTGATGTCCTCCCAGCTCCAGTCGGCGTCACGATTTGGCCCTCTCAAATCCAGGTTGTGACACCAGCGGTCGCGGTCGGCCAGTCCCCCCTCGCAGGTCTTGAGCACCTGGTAAAAGTAGGGCTGCACATCGGGGCGCTGGGGATTGCGGGTTGGCCGCAGCACCAGGACGGGGGTATCCGCCGTGGCCGGGTGACAGTCTACGACCACGCCATCGTCGCCGCAGGTCATGCGCAGCGTAAACTTGGCGTTGCAGCGGTCGCAGTACACGGCGTCGCCCTCGGTGTAGGTAAAGTCTGTGCCGCCGCAAACGGGGCACCACTGGCCTGCGCCAAAGATGTCGGCCAGACTCCAGGATTTACAGAAACGCGCGACCGTGAACATAGGACCTCCTCTAGGGGCCTACCAGCTCCGCCGCTCGTAGTGGCGGGAATAGGCGTACCGATGCGCCCACCAGCGGGCCTGGTCCAACGCTGGGGCCAGCCTGGTGGAGCGGAGCTGCCAGTGGAGCCAGCGCAGCGTCTCGGCCAAGATGCACCAAAGCCAGGCCACGGCCGGGCCGATCCCCACGCGCAGCGCGATCCGGCGGGTGCCGCGCAGATAGGCCAGGTCATCACCCCAGGATGACAGATACCATACCAGGCTATTGGCTCGCGGGTAGTGCTTACCCATCGTTCTCCTCCAGCGCCGTTCCAACGGCCGGCTCGTGCTCCTCCTGTTCCGCGGCGGGTAGCGGGTCCAGCCCTTGCCCCGTGGCAAAGAACTGCTTGCCGTTGTCCAGCCGCTCGACGGTGTAGCCGGCCGGCCCAGCAGTGCCAGCCTCCACGATTTCGACGATCTTGACCTCCCGCCCCGACTTGCGAAAAAGGGCCCGGTCGCCGACCATCCAGGTGGGTCCAGCGGGGGCTGGGCCCTGGGTCTGTCCTTCGACGCAAGCGCAGCAAATCCGGTGCATCCGGTTGTAGCCATTGGTGAGGGGCCTATACATCGGCTCGCTGCCCTTGGTGACCACCCGCCCGCAGACCCGACAGGTCGTGTCCTTGCGCACGGGGCCCGCGGTCCGGCTCCACATCTGGCGGCCGTACCGCGCTGCGTGGATAAACACCAGCTCATCACCAGCCCGCTCCACCAGCCGGTAGCCTTCCATGTTTTGCGGTACATCGCCGTTACGCGGCATCGCCAGCTCCTTACGCGCACTCCGCAGCCCAGGCGAGAATCTGCTCCGCGCTGGCCCGTCGCCCGCGGCGCTCTACCAAGGTCAGCGTGACCGGATCGCAGGGGCGGAACAGCGTGCCAGAGCCGGGGGCCACGACATAGACTCCGCGGTCTTTGCGGGCGGAGAACACGATCCCCTTGTACGCGAAGTCGGTACTAAAGCGCACCTCCACGACATCGCCGCGCTGGAGGTGGCTGAACGGGAGAGCGTGCGTAGGGCAGACCCAGCCCCAGCCTTGTCGCCGCCGCCAGCCGCGCTCGCGGGCGTGGGCGTTGAAGTCGCTGGGGCTCATCACGTCCGCATACTGGGCATCACAGCGCGCACATCGAATCACGAGTAAGCCGGGTTCTCTAGGGGTAGCCATTCACGCCTCCTGTAGATTCGCAGCCAACGGATGCAGCCAGATGTCCTGGGCCGCGCGGTTCAGGCGGCCGGCCTCTTGCAGGTCCGCCGGCTGCGCTCCGCTCAGCTCGTAGACCAACCGCTGCTCGGCGGTGTAGTGACTGCGCAGCTCCTCCGCCTGCTGGTGCAGCGCCACCATCCGCTCGAACCGCGCGACGATGGCTGCCAGGTCGGCCTTGCGATGGGAGGTCAGTCCAGCAATGCCCATGCGGGACCCCAGGTACTGGGCCGCCAAGTCCTCAATCCGGGCAATCAGTTCAGCCTTGGTCATCTTGTGCCTGCCTTTCCTCACGAGCGCATTTGTAGCAGCGGCGGAGGGTGGTGCCCGCCAGCAAGTTGCCCACGCGGCGGATAGCATCGGCTTTCGAGGTCACCTGGGGCGGGCGAATCACGTGCCCGCACTCCAGTCGCTCCCGGTCGAGGAACACGCCCGGGTACGACCTAGACTCCACTTTGAAGGTCTCTACCACGAGCCGTAACCGCCAGCGGGCCATCACGCACCTCTCACCTGAACCTCAACAATCTGCAACCTATAGACAGTATACTACGAATGTCTATAGTTGTCAAGTGTTGTCTATGGTTAGGACAGGGCAAGAGACTGCGTTGGGGCCTGTTCCACTGGAGGGCCGCCGACCTCGGCCCGCCAGGTGTACAGCTCCCGGGTCAAGCGGTCGGCAAAGCCACCAATCTCGAACCATGCCTCGCTCTGCGGCTCCAGCCATTCTGCGATGGCTGCCCGCAGCCCCTCTACGTCCTCCAGGAGAGCGCCGATCCGGGCTGCCTGGGCCACGTTATGCGGCTCCAGCAACTCGTCGAGGGCCGCTTTCAGACCGGCGACATCCTCTTGGAGCTTGCCAATACGGGCCTTCATCTGCTGCGCTGCTGCGCTCATGCTGTCCTCCTGTCAATGGCTATTCTACTTCCCCACCCCGTTCTGCCGACGGTGGTTCTGCGGCATTTTCCAGGGGAGCAGCCCACGGCACCTTCTGCGGGCCGGTGGGACTGCCGACCACATCAAAGGCCGGCCAAAGGTCGCGGGCGCGGACCCAGAAAGCAAAGTTGCTCGTGGCGGTCTTGATCTCCACCTGCACTGTTCCCACGCGGGTTACCGTGGCGTTGACGGCCGGCTTGTAGCCACCGTAGCGATACTGCACTGGGTCGCCGGGCGCAATAGGCAAGCCGACCGCGAATCCTCCTTGGTGATACGTTGGCCCCGCCGGACCATCAACGGGGCGAATGAAGCCGGGCAGCGCGTGTTCGTCCTCAACCATCTCGGCCTCCTGGATGTTGCCCCGGCAGGGCTGTCCATCTGACCCTTTGTGCCGACGCGGAAACATGAACGTGCCGTCGCCAACATGCCGGCCCGCGCGGGGAAGCCGGCCCGCTGTTACCTTGCCACAGACCTTACAACGCCATGAATAGCGGTGCGGCATCTAGCCTCCCTCCCCCTGGCTCGGGGGCTTGGTGAACAAGGCCAGGTCATAGTCCGGGTGGATGCCCCCTGGCCCGCACAGCCGTACCCGGTAGCAGCGGCCAAGATGCAGAAAGTACCAGCACCGGCCCCAGGTCGTGTCTACATAGCATTCGTGGGGCTGATCGTCGATGGAGAACGTCCACCCATCCCAAGAGCGCCCGTCATACCGGCCCACCCGGCCGTGCGACATGGGCGGCGGGCAAGCCCTGGTTTCAACCATCTTCCCGTCGCGGGTGTAGAGCTTCATACTCAGCTCCTAGCGGTGCTAACCGGCTCAGTAACACCTGGGGGCTCGTTAGCGCAGCCAGTCATCTGGGCCACAAAGCAGGTCGCCCAGGTGGATAGGCGCATTGGGTCGCTTCACGTCCGCGCTGCGCCGGCTGGCCACCCACTTTGCCCAGGTCACGAACTGGGCGGGCACGCCGCCGACCGGCCCCGTTACGCCAAAGTGGGCCGCCGCGTCGGCCGCCAGGCCGGTGATGTCCACCGCGCAGGTTGCGGCGTCCTTGTGCTCCTCGACGACCGCGTACATGTAGCGGTACACGTCGGCGCGAGTGTATGTAGCCGGAGCGGGTCCCGCGGGCTGATTGCAGGGACGCTCCATGGCCCGTACCCCGCTACACCGACTCAGACAGTTGCCCACCGCCTGGTCGGGGAAGTGGGGGCACAGATCGGGATGGTGATACAGCGGGCTGTAGCCGATGCGCGGGCCCCCGCGGCCCTCTTGCGTGTAGTCGTCCAAGCCAATTCCCAGGCAGTTACGCATGTCGCCTGCTCCTCACTATGACGCTAGGTGACTGTACCTGCGGCGGTTGCATCCCGCGAGATCGGCCGCAGCAGCACCGGGGCGTCAGCCGCCACGTACCGGCGCACGATCCGCAACGGCGAAACAGCCAGGCGGGTCAAGAGCACTCGCTGCTGGTCCCGGCTGACCTCGGCGGCGTGGTAGGCGACCCGACCCCCGACCAAGACGATCTCATGGGTGGTGTCCACGACAAAGCTCCAGGTTCCCAAAAGCTTCCAGGCGGTGCAGTGGATGGTCCAGCCGTCGAGACGGGTGATGCGCCGGGGGCCGGCCGTGGTGTTTACGACGAGCTGCCCGCCGGGCTCCAGCGCGGTGATGGCCGCCAAGTCGTTCGGCGCTAGGCCCTCGAGCTCCCACTTGACATCCTCCAGCCGGCCATTGGTCCAGTGGTCCCAGCCGCGCGTTGTCTGTATCTCGACCAGCACATGCACCCGTTCGGCCATGGTCTTGCTCCTACTCTGCCCGCTCACAATCGTGCCGGGCCCAACTCCCCTGCCAGTCGCAGCGCCGGCCGTACTTGCGGTGCAGCCGGTGCATCGCGGGCAGATTCGCGGGAGTGATAAAGTCCCAGATGTCGTGCCAGCACGCCCCGTAGCGTAGCCCCTTCGGCGGCTCCCACTCCAGGGCGTCGGCCTGGATGATGGTCAGCCGGTCGCCAAAGAAAGCCTCATAGTGCCGCCCCACCAGGGCGATCACGTCCGGGGACAGCTCGATGACGGTGGCGTGCTCGACCCCAGGCTTACGCAGACAAGCCCGCAGTACGACTCCCAGGCCCAGGCCGTTGATGAGAATGTGGCCATGGGCATGCCGAGCCATCTCCAAGTTCTCCAAGATTTCAGCCCGGGTGTCGGCCATCACCACAACCCGCGCATGCCGCTCGGCCCGGACCAACCGGGTGTACGTGCCGGGCTGGACCCAACGATGGCCAGCGTGGCAATTGAAAATCGTAGTGGTAACGTCGGCCTCAATGGTGAAGCGCTCTACGCTCCACGCGCCGCTCGTGCCCTCGGGAATGATGTCCTCAACTTTGTACTTGTCGAGCCAGTCAGTGGGCATGTCAACCTCTGCTCAGTGTGAACTGCTCTCGCGGGGACCCAGCCCCTCCGCTTGCGGATAACAGCGCCGGCAGGGTTGTAACCCCAAGGCCGCCGCCACCACTCGGGGCACATGGTAGAAAGCCCACACGCGGGAATCCAGCCCGCAGCGGGTGACAACCCAGGGGCGCGGGTCGTCTTCATCTACCACATGGTAGTGCTGCGGGTGTCCGGTGGTGAGATAGACCATTTCCTCGGTCCCTTCCGCCGGGGCCACATGCCGTTCGATAACGGTGTCTCGGCCCTGTCGCATTTCATGCCAGCGTTGTATCTCAGACGTACCGAGGCGGAAATGCTCGACCGGGGTGCCATCTGCCCGTAGGTCTGTCCAGTGCTCCAGTTGGTCCATCACGCCACCCGTGTGTACTTCGGTGTTGCCCTTGCCGTCTTGCTCCAACTCGAAACGATAGGTATCCATCGGTTACTCCTACAGGAGGTGGGCTCGTTCCTGGCCCACCGGCGTCAGAGTGAACCACTGGGCGTTACGGAATGTGGCATCGGGGGCGGCGTCGGCTTGCAGCAGCCCCTTGGCGATGAGGGTCTGTACCGAAGCGGCCCGCACTGTGCTCCATAGGGGGGCGGATATGCTGTAGAAGGCGATAACCCTTTTCCGCCCGGACGCGAACTCCAGCACCTCCATGGCGACCCGGCACTTGTACCGCACCATCGTCCGCAGGACGGCGGCTTGCGCCGGGCTGAGGGTGGCTTCCCGCGCTTGCTGAGCGGCTTCCCGCTCCGCCCGCTGCTTCTCCCGCCAGGCGAGGATAGCGCGGGCGACATCCCGGCACTTCCCGCACTCCAGGTAGTCCCAACGGATGTCCTGGGCACAGAACTGAAACTCAGCCTGGGGGTGCAGGTGGGTATGGCAAACTGGCCGCTTATCCGCAGCCGTGACCAGGTGGACCTTGCCGCCGGGCGGACCACCGGGCACGCCAAACCACCCCGTCGTCAGGAGTACAGTGTTGGGCTGCTGGATAAACCGCGAGATGTCCACAGTTACCTCCACCGGCTATGAGGCTAGTGCGGTAGCGCCGCGGCCGGGGTCAGCAGCGCCGCCAGCCGGCCCGCCAAAGCAAGCGCCGCCGCGGCATCCTGGCGGCACGGCCACTCATCCTGGTTCTCATCGTCACAGTCAATGCGCGGGCACTGCGAATGCTGGTAGCACGAGAAGCAATCGCGGTGACAGGCGTCCTCGGCCAGCCGGCGCAGCACATCCGGCGTAGTGCCCAAGGCCAGACGCAGTACGTCCGGAGATGGCGGGTTCCGCCCAAGTTCCTGCCGCGCCAGCTCGACCAGCAGGACAGGCACCAATTCGCGGGCGGCGTTATAGAAGTCCAGCGCCGCCGCGCCTTGCCCCGTACCGGCAAAGAGGACCGTGGCCCCCGCGGGAGCCGCGTCGCAAAGAGTCAACAGTTCTGCCAGTTGCTGGTCAAGTTCGCTATTCATTTTGCCGCTCCTCGATTGCCGCTACCTCTTCCGCCGTGGGCGGGTGGGTGAACAGCTTCATCATGTAGAAGGGCTCCCACTCGTGGAAGATGTGCACCTTGTACCACTGGCGCTCGTGGTAGAAGTACCAGTAGGTGCCCCAGGTGTTGTCGTAGCGATAGGTGCTCTCCACGCCATCCAGGAAAAATGTGCCGGGCTGCCAGGTCCGGCCAAAGTGGTCGGAAAAGCGGGGCGCTTTCCGGCACTTCTGCGCCTTGACTGTTTCGACATTGCCAGCGTGCAGGATGTAGAGTAGTAACATCTTGGACCTCCACCTGTCAGCGGGACGCTGTTACTGCGCCGGCTGCACCGGGACGTTGTAGCGCACATTGGCGAACTCAACAAGCTGGTCGCCGTAGCGCTGCTCCAACTCCACCCGCACGGCCGGGGTAAACGGGACGTTGAAATGCAGCCAGGTATCTGCTGCGGTGTCCTGGAGCCGGAACACGGTATGCCGTTGGCACAACCGCTTGATCTCCCATTCGTCCATTAGGGCGGCAAGAAAGAAGTCCTCATCCTGGGGGTGGGTTTCCCCATAAGCGGTGTACGTCAGCGTGCGCACATGCACGTGCAGGCGCGCCTCCTCCGGCGTCATTGTCACCTGGTGGACGCTGCCATCCTCCCAGGTCACAGCGACTTTCACCGGCGGAACGGCGCGGTCCTGCCACTGAAACTCACCGCAACCCCCACTGCCATCATTGAAGTACGCGGCAACCTTGCAGCCTGCCCGGTACAGGTCACAGGACGACACGGGGCCGTCCGGCCCCGCGATGGACTTGACCTTCTTGACGGTGTACTCATTCTCTGCCATTGTCAGAACCCTCCTTTGGAATTACGCTGCCGCTGCGGTGACAAACCAGGTGCGCCGGCCGGCCTGCGCATCGGCGGCCCCTTGGAGCAAAAGAGCAGCCAGTCCGTGCTTGCAGGAGTACGGCTGGCCCTGGTGGTGCAAGAGGCTATCCGGGCAAGTGCAGCGGCCCTCGGCGTCGACGGTATAGACCGCCGTGCCGCTACCCTGCACCCGCCAACCAGTGGCGGTACGCACGATCAGGCCACCCTCGATGATCTCCACCGCGGCGGCCAGGCGCTTCTGGTTATAGGCGGTCTGAACCTGGCGGGCAAGTTGGATAATCAGTTGGTCAACCATCGGTGCCTCCTCGGGGCCCGGCGCGGCCCCACCTCTCGCTTTCCAGTATACCACAAGTGTCCAGGGATGTCAAGTGTTACCTATAGTTGTCTATAGTGGAAGGCGAACGGAAGGCCCCCTGCCTAGAAAGACAGGGGGCCCAAAGCCGGCGTCTTTACCACTGGCGATGAGGGCGCAGATTGCGGCGCGGCACCGCCGCGGGTACAGGCACAGGTCCGGGCTGCGCCAGGGACTCCATAACAACCATGGTACTGAGCTGCCAATCGGCCAGGCGCGAGCTGATCCGGGGGTCCAGGTCCTGCCTAGCGGTCAGCGTAAATACGGTGGGTTGCTGATAGTTGTAGCGTCGGTTGACCACCAGGTACAGTTTTTCCATGGCCCAGGGAGTCTTGCGCACCGCATCAATATCCACCAAGACCAACACGGGGACTTCCTGGGCCGCCGCCAACCAGCTCCCGTAGCCGGGTGGCGCAGGAGCGTCAGCATGGGGGCGGAGCTTGTCCAGGAACTCGGTGAGCGCGGCGTGCAGGACCGGCCGGCCGGCCTCCCGCACCGCGTGCGCCACTGCCGCCGCCAGGTGCGTAGGGCCCGCCTCGGGCGCTCCCACCAAGACCAGCCACCCGTGCGGGTCTTGCGCAAAGTCCCGCGCCGCGGCGTGCATCGCTGCGGCTGCGGGCGCGGCACAATCAAAGGTGGCGAAGGTCAACTGGGACAGCGGCTCCCATGTGGTCAGCCCCGGATCGGTAACGGTCTGCGGTGAACGGCAGGCTGGGCAAGGCACCGCCTCGGCAGTCCGGTCGTCCACCACCCACCGGGCATCCCGGCAGTGGGGACACTGGGCCGGCCGCTGGGGATCGGCCAACGAGGGCCGCGGAGGCCGCGGCCCGGGAGTGTGGGTGACCGGGACAAGAGCAGGAGCACTTGGAGGAGAAGGGGCTCGCTGCAAGCATTTGGGTAAATCCGCTATGGTGAGGCGGCTAACCGGGGGCGCGGGAAAAGCATGGCCATTCTCGCTGGGGGGCGGTAGCACGCTGGCGGGGGGCTGCCACTCCATCCAGGCCGCCCTTTGCTCCTCCGGGGGTTCGGTGTCCTCTGACACGAGAGGCTCACCGGCCTCGTCGAGAAAGGACTCCTCCCCAAAGAGATCATCCTCCTGGTTTGCGCCATAAGCCGTGCTCATTGCATCCTGCCAACCACGGTTCCTAAAGAGGGAGTCTTTGGTTTTCTCCCCCCGCTATAGTAAGGAAGAGGACAACCAGTGTTTCCCGTCTGTTCTTATATTCCGTATGCATGCCGTATGAAGACGTATGGGGGGCATCAGCGAGTCATTTGGTGCTGAAAACTGCCCCAAAAGCCTCGTCCAACTGTTGGCAGGATGCACATTAACTGTTGGCAGGATGCACATTAACTGTTGGCAGGATGCACATTTGAAATGGGCTTTTCCTGTACTAGGGCATCTTTTTCTAGCAAACCAACTGTTGGCAGGATGCACATTTGCCCTGTGCACATTCTTGCCGTATATGTACATCAGTTGTTCAGGCCGGAGAGAATGTCGCCGTATTGGTCTTCGCGCGGGGGCTTGGCCAGGTCGCTGCCCACGTAGGGGGGATTCGGCAGCGCATAGTGCCGTTGCAGCGCCGCGTAGATGAACCCTTCCGGGTCGAGCAGGGTTTGCCGCTGGCGGTAGGCATGCCAAACCACTCGCCATACTTGGTCCGGCCCCCACGAAGAAAGTAGGGACTTGGTGTGGTCTTCGAGGTGCAGGGCGCTCAGCGTATCCTGGATGGCTTCCTCGACCGGAGTGCCGGGCTCAAAGTCATCGGGGCCCTGCTCCCGCTGCGCCAGGTGCACTTCGGCCCGCAGGAGATCGATACCGTCTTTGGTGAGGACCCAGCCCATTTCTTCGACCCGCTCTAAGAGGCCAATCATCCCCATGCGGCCTTCTTCCACATCATCCAGAAAAGCATCCACGAGCCGGAACGGCTGCTCGCGGAAGGCGCTGTAGCCAAGGGCCAGCACAGCCAGCATGCCGGATGGCGCACCGGCCACATCATAGCGGCTATGTTTACCCCACTGCACATCGCGCTGGAGCCAGCCAAACTTCTCCAGCTCTTGGAAATTGGGTTCGCGGCGGCGCAGGTCAACATGCAGTACCGCTTGGAAATCGCGGATGGGAACGGCGATCCCTTCGGCGTCGAAGTCCTCATCAACGGGCACCGCGAAATCGGGCCCCAGAGTGAGTTGGCCCATATCTGGGGGCGGAGGCTCGACTCCATCGGCGGCCTGTTTGCGGGCCGCCAGGTTGGCGAGGTAGAGCAGGAAAAGATAGATGCCGGCGGCGTCCAGAGAGAGCTGCGGGCGCAGGATGTAGCGGATAACCTGGCCGTCGCAGACGTGTCCAAACGGCAGCCAGAGCCCATGCCGTATCGAGTCGTAGTGGCCGTAGCGCAGCAGCTCGCCACCGTGCTTGTCGAGCAGTTGACCCGACTGATACAAGCTCCAAAGCTGTACCCATGTGCCGGACAGGTTCGTGCCGCCCCGATGGCCGCGCGCAGTGACTTTGGAAAGCAGTGTGTTGAGACAGTGAGTACGGGCTGCCGCGATCCGGTTCAATGCCCGCGAGTAGGTGGCGCGGTCTATCCGGAAAAGCTCGGCGATGGGGGTTTGCGCCAATACCAGGGGGTCCATGCCGGCGTCGGCTTTCTGCTCTTTCCAATGCTTGGGTCGCCAGTTCCGGCGAATCAGGAGGTAAAACACCGCATCACTGGATACAAGAGCCTTGTCCCGGCAATGCGTCCACACTATATCGGGTAACGCCTCATGCTTGCGTTTCTCCTCATCCCACCGTTTGCGTACCCTGACAGTCGCTTCACCCATGACCTATCTCCCATTTGGCTACGTTGCCCGAAAAGTATACACGCCGTCCCGGCAGGGGACAGTGTAAGACAACACACTTGACAGGTCGGGGAGATAGGACTATAATAGGGGATGTCTGAAGTCCACTACAAGTCCAACCGACCTTTGGGTTTGTTTGGCCGTGACTCTTGGCGGGGTCGCGGCCAACTTATTTGTGCCCCCTATTGTACTACGAAACCAGCCGCTCGTCAATCAGTATCAATACACGATATAAGGAAAGGGGGAACCGCCTGGCGTAGGCCACGCGGTGACGACCTTGCGCATGCATTCTACTCCTGAGAGGTTTGAAGTGCAATAGGGGTCAGACCGGCCCCCTACCGCTAGTGTTTAGCGGCCGGGTGACCCACTAGGAGCAGGGGGGCTTTCCTCTAGCTCATACCAGGCCAGCAGCCCAGCTACGTGGGGGGTAAAGGCCGCCGCACCAAGCTGGAGGTCCCGCAGCGCCAGAAACTCGCGGAGACGGTGGTGCTGGCGGAGCTCGCCTAGTAACCGGCAGCGGGCGGCTATGCCACGCACCGGACAGCCTAGATCGAGCCCCGGGATGCCGTGCTGAAAGCAGCAGGTCCAAGAGCTCTCGGTGCTGGGCGCGCCGGTTGCGGCATAGATTGCTACCAGGGGACAGGTCGCCTGGGACAGAAGTTTCCGGGCCTTGCGCTCTTGCTCGTCCCGCGTGATTAGCGCGTTCTGGAGCATGCGCAGTTTGGTGAGGGTACTCATGGCTCATCCTCCAGCTCGGGAGGCATCTGCTCCTCTAGCGCCCGCACTCGCAGCGCTCTGGCGAGGGCCCGCGCTACACGGTGCAGGAAGGCGGCCAGCTCGGGCCGGCCAGCCGCGAGCCAACCGCACGTGAGGTCGCTGTTTCCCCCGACAGTATCCGCCAGCAGGTTCACTTCGTGGGCCAAGTCCGAGTCGTCGGTAGCCTCTAGGGGTACAGCGAGTAGCGCCGAGTAGGGCAACACGTCGGTGACCGCCTGGGCCAGCGCCGCTTCCGCTGCGGGGCGGTCCGTGCGCAGCCACTCCTCTAACAGGCGTTCCCGGTCCACCCGCGCTGGTCTATATCCCGCCGGCTGGTTCCGCTGTATTTCCCAGACGGCCAGCAGTGTCCGCACCAGTGCCCCGGCCGACTTGTACCCCAAGCGCGTCGCCGTTTCCTGGAGAGTCTGGAGCAGCTCCTCTGGCACAACCAAAGGCACGCGCTGCATAGGATCGGCGGCAGAAGGGGCTGGCGGCAGGGGCTGCTGATCCTGGGTGACCAGCCTCTCTGCTATGATTTGGCGTAGCAGGGTAGTGTAGCCGACACCGCGGAGTTCCGCCTCCCGGCGCAGGGCAGCGACGGTGGAGGCCGGCAGAGTGACGTCGGGACGGCGCTTGCGGGTTATGCTCATGCCGCTTCCTCGGCCCCGTCCGTGGGGAACGGCCGGCCCAGGAGTAGCTCCACCGCGGCCCGGCCCGGCAGAGAGGTGAAGTCGGTGCGGTCGGGATCGCGCTCGATGTAATAGCCTTGCGCCCGGCGGAAGGTGACGCGGCTGATGTCCTCGGGCACTTCCTGGCCGCCCACATAGTGCGCGGGACACCACGCGAACCAGTGGGTCCGCGCGGGATGGAGGTGGTGCGCTTCTACCAGGCGCGTGGCCAGAAATGGGGCAACAGTCTCCAGCGGAGTGTCGTTGTGGCCGGGCTGGGGCCCTACCCCCAGGATGACCACTGTATGGCCCGGCCTGGTCACGTCGGGGCTGAGGATGACACGGTAGTTGCCGTGTACGCTCCAAAGCTCGCTGTCGTACACAAAGTCCGTTACTTCGACCAGCATTTCCGCTATCACGCGCCACCTCCAGTTCGTAGTGTTCACGGCGGATATGTGGGTAGTATACCACAGAATATGTGGTAAGTCAAGCGTAGCGCGGTGCGCGTATATTGACGCCGGATGGGACTTCATGGTAGAATAGCAGAATAGGCCAGACAACCCACTCAGGAGCAGAAGCTTATGGTTGAGAGCTCGTTCTATGCCGCGAAGGCTCGGCTGTTGTTGGAGTGCCTGCGGCTCCCTTCGGGGCGAGTGCGCCGGGGTGTGCTGCAAGCGATTGCCTCGCGCACCGGGCACGTGGTAAACCCGGGGTATCTGGCCCAGCTTGCGCGCGGCCGGATTCGGGAGCCTTCGGGGCAAAAGATGGCGGCTCTCGCCGAGAGTTTGGGTTTTCCCTTGGAATGGTGGTGGACTCCGGTGGAGGCCGGCCCGCCCCCGCTGGATATAACTCCGACGGAGATTGAACAAGCCCGCGCTACTTTCTGGCGGCTCATGGCTCTACCGGCCGTACTCCGGGCCCAGGAGTTGGCCCGCTTGGCAGCGGTGGTCGAGGAGGCGGAAGCCTCCGCCAAGCCATAGGCCGCCCCGAGGCAGTAAGAAGATAACAGCGGTGGCGGAGCCACCGCTGTTCCGCTGTTTGATCTCAGGCCGCCGACTTCGTGTATTATACTAAGTAGAGAATCCAATGTTGGAGGAGGTTACCGATGGCTTATATCATCGATGTCGCCAATGCCAAGGGCGGAGTTGGCAAGACCACCACCACGGCCAATGTAGGAGCCAGCCTGGCGGCGTTAGGCCGGCGCGTACTCCTGGTAGACACCGACCCCCAGGCATCGCTCACGGTGGTCTGCGACCGGATGGGCATGGCGCTGCAAACGCACCGCCACTTGTGGGCGCTCTTGGAGCAGCTAGTGGAGGGCAAGACCCCGCCTCCGGTCGTGGGTGAGCACATCGTGTCCACCACGGGCTACAATGGAGTCTGGCTGTTGCCGGCCACGCTGGACTTGCTCCTGGCTGACTCGCGGCTCCTGGAGGCGCGGGCCCGGGAGTACTTTCTACGGGAGCTGCTGGAGCAGGTGGAGGACGAGTATGACTATATCCTGCTCGACTCGAAGCCGGCGTTGGGGATACTCCCCACGAATGGACTGGTTGCGGCCCAGTGGGTACTCCTGCCCATGCAGGCCGAGGAGATGGCTAAGCAGGGTCTGGCCATCATGCTGAACGACATGCTCGAAGTGCGGCGGCGCTTGAACCGGCAGTTGCAGGTGTTGGGAGTGGTGCTAACGCTCTACAACGAGCGCCACAAGGTAGACCGCCAGATTCTGGCAGAGATGGAAGCGGCGGTGTCTGGCGCGGGACAGTACTTCTTCCACACAGTGATTCCCGAGCGGCAGGAGCTGGTGCAGGCGTCCGGGGCCAGGAAGGCCGTGCGCGTGTTTCGGCCCGATGGCACTGCGGCCCGGGCCTACGACGCGCTCGCGTTGGAAATCATGCAGCGGGTGGGTGACCCGGCGGGTCAGGATGTGGCCCCGCAGAAAGAGACCGAGGTGCAAGATGAGTGACAAGTACGATCCAAACGCCTCCGCGTTTGCGGCGCTGCGCCAGTTTACCGCCGGGGCCGCGGCGGCTGAGGAGCTGCTCCTGGCCGATGGGCGCATGCTGCGCGTGGTGCCCATGGCCGACATCCGGCCGGACCCGCACCAGGTGCGGGCGCTGGACTCCCTGGTGGCAATCCAGGCCGCAGCGGAGGGGGGCAACCCGTGGGCCGCGCAGGAGCTGGCCGAGCTCCAGGCGCTGTCCGCCTCCATCCAGGAGATCGGCCTCCAGCAGCCTCTGGGCGTGGTCGAGGATGGCCGGGTCTATCGGCTTATCTTTGGGCATCGGCGCTACCTGGCGTTGCAGATGGCCCAGGCCCGTGAAGTCCCCTGCGTGGTGTGGAGCAGCGTGCCGACTTCGTTGCACCTGCGGCTCCAGATCGAAGAAAACTGGCGACGCAAGGACTTGGGTGATGCTGAAGTCCACGAAGCCCTGGTGCGCTACAAACAGGCGCTGGCCCAGGAGCGGGGCGTGGCGGAAGAAGAAGTGTCATGGGCGGAGGTCTCCGCCAATTTCGGGATACCGGACGACACCCGCAAGCGGCTGGCCCGGCTGAAAAGGCTGGACCCGGTTGCCTATGCTCTGGCGCGGGAGACCCGGCTGTCTGAGTACGTCCTGCGGCCTTTGCTGCAATACAACCAGCAGGTAGAGGAAGGCAAGGGGGAACCTTTGGCGGCAGAAGCCCAACGGCGCGTGGTCCAGGGCGTAGCGGAGGCGGACACCATCAGCCCTAGCGTCACGGCCACTTTGCTGCGGGCCGAGCTGGGGGGCGAGGAGCCGGTGCCGCTGCCGACCGGCCGCAGCGACCTGGGGGTGAAGCTGGAGCGCCGCTGGGCGGGGATGGGGCAGGAAGTGCAGAAGCTGCGGAAACACTTGGGGGACTTGACCACCGATGACCGGGCGGCGTTGCAACAAAGCACGACGGCGCTCCGGACGATGCTGGACCAAGTGCAGGCGGAGCTGTCGGCCGAGCTGACGCTGTAAGGAGGAAACGATGGCCGAAGCAATTACCAAGGAAACCCTACAGAAGCTGTTGTCCCTGGCTCGCCAGGAGCAGGAGACAAAGGAAGGGCCGGGAGTTTCGCCCATCCAAGAGCAACTGCGGGCTGGGGTGCGCCAGTGGATGGAGCGATTGTTGGACCAGGAGGGCCACCTTATGACGCCCGCCGTGCGGGAAGCCGCCGACTGGCTCTATGACTGTCCTGGTCTGCCTACCGTGATTGCCGAGACCCTGGGGATAAACGTGGGGCAATTGCGGGTACGCTTGGCTCGCCAACGGCAGCGGCCTTGCCACGGGTGCCAAGCTCCAGTGACAGTGCGGGAGTTGCGGTGTATCGGGGGCTATACCCTTTCTACTGGGCGGGTGTGGTGTTCCAAGTGTGAGCGAGAGATGGAAGCCGCGAGGCGCGAAGCGCATGAAGAAACCATAGAGGATCGAGCGGCTGAACAAGCACGCCAAGCGGATATTGAGCGGCGCATAATGGCCGCGGCCCGCCGTGGGCAAGCACCTTGGAAAGCAGTGCCGGAACTGCTTCCCCACCTGGTCGCTTATGCTGTGGTGTGGTCTATGGGGGCTACTAGCCTTTTTACTAACGGGGCTATCTACGCCGGAGTGCATGGTTGCCAGATTTGCGGGTCGAGAGACGTGCGGCTTTTTGTGGCTACTCCAGACTACGCCCTGGAATTGGAAACCACCGAAAACTACGCTTGGCGGGCGCTTTGGCGGGATGCAGAAGATGAACCTCCGTCTATCTATCATGCCCTATGGCGAATAAACCCCCACGGCTATTTTTCCTGGCTTCCGCTCACGCCGCTATTGCATTTGCCGCTGATCTTGCTCTGCGACGAGCACGCCGTTGTTGCCGAGGGCCGTTACCTGGAGATTCCCGTGGGCCAGATTATTCCTCAGAAGGTAGGCGATGATACCTACCAGGTGACTGTAAGCGGCACTGGCGGGCAGTATCTTCTGAAACGGCTGGATCGGATTTACGGATACTGGCAAGTCACGCTGTTGGGTCCCAACCGCCCCGGATAGAAGGGCTTTCTTTAACGAACCTTACTGTTTCCCGACACAATCCTTCCCTAGCCAAAATGCTTCAGTTGGAAATCGCAGTAAAGCAACTGCCAGCCCAGGGTGGCCTCGCCCTGGGCTGTAGCTTTGGGGGGCAGGTCGGCCCCCTATTGTATCCTCGGTCAAAGATAGATACAATGGAGTGGCCCAGTGGACAAAGTTGGGTAGGCGCTGTGCTGGGCTGAGGTGTGGCGATGAGTTGTACCACAGCGGCAAAAGAAGAAGCTGGTGCGTTGGAAGGGCAAACGCGCATAACCATGGCCCAGGTCAACGGGAGTGCCTCGTGCCGCCATCCCCGGTGTCGGCGCACCCTGACCTTGCAGGGGGACTGTCCGGCCGGGCATCCCCAATGTGCCCAGGAGCTGGCGGAACTCTTGTTGGCCCAGGGGACAGTTCCGCTCGGGGAAGAACCGCACAACCCGGACGTAGCGGAAACCGCGACGGAGCGATTCCGCGATGGCTTGACGGTGGTACGGGAAGCGGGGGTGACCGCGACGGCGGAGCAGGAACGGCGTTTGATCCAGCAGCTTGTGCGCGTGGCCGAGCGGATGCAGGAACAGGGCTCGGCCGCAGATGCAGAAAGCGAGCTACCCTATTGGACCCGGATGTGGGCGGCGGGGCAGGCGGTCTGGGAGCACCTGGTCAACCGGCCGGCCGCGCTGGGCCCCCTGGGGCCGCACGTCGCCGGTCTGGGTGAGCGGGCGCGGGGGTTGGTGGTAGCGGCAACCAGGAGACTGGAGGAAGCGGCGGGGCGGCTATGTCTGGAGGCCCGGGACCAGGCCGAAGTGGATGCGCAGATGGCTGCGAGGACCACAGCCGGTGCGTGGTTCGACCGTTATGACGACGGCCACATCTATGCCCCGGTGGAGGGATTGGAGGTTCCCGAACACATTGGGCAGATGCAGTCAGAGGGTGACACCGCCTGGGTCATCCACATGCGCCAGACAGCAGCGCGCCGCCAGGCGCAGCAGCGCGGGTTGCTCACGGCGGTGGAGAACCTGCGCTGCCAGGTGGCGGCCCTGCAATCCGAACTGCGCGAGGCCCAGGTTACCATAGCCAGGCAGCGGGGCGCGCTGGCCGCCCGCCAAGAACAGGATAAGGAGAGCACACGATGAGTTGCGATGAGGAAGCAAGACGGCAGGCGGGGACACTGACCGCCCCGACAGGCGTGGCGTTGGCGCAGGTGGATGGAGCGCGGCAGTGCTTGAAGCCAGGCTGCAACGCCCGCGTGTTCAAGAACGGGCTGAAGTGCGCCCGCGGCCATCCCCAGGACCCGGCGGAGTACGAGTGCTTTGTCACGGGCTGGATGGGGGAAAGTCGGGGCATCTGGGAGCAGGCCGAGGTGCGCTCGAGTAACGAGGCCACCCGGGCCCGGCAGAAAGCAGCGGCAGCGGTGCACATGGCGCAGCGGCTAGAGCGCCCCGACCTGGAGGCCCAGGCGAAAGCGTGGCAAGCCGAGCTGGAGGAGAGCATCCGGGCCGAGCCCGTGGTTACGGAGCAAGGCGACATCCGGCTGCAAGACATCCCTGGGCAGTGGCACGTCAAGCGGGGCTTGGAGGTGGCCGCAGCGGGGGGGCATACCATCAGCCTGGTGGGCCGGCCGGAGGAAACAGAGCCCCTGCGGGCCTGGGCCGAGGCGCAGGGGATCGCGGTGCAGGCGGTCAAGCCCTGTCGTTGTGGCAACTACGGGTCGGCGGAGCGGGAGTGCACCTGTTCGGCGGCCGAGGTGGCCCGCTGGCGGAACCGGAAGGCGTATCGGCAGGCAGCCAGCGCCGACCTGGTGATGGAAGTGCCCATCTGGGTCGAGCGCCAGCCGTGGTTCAGCGCGGAGAGCGGGACTAATGTGTTGGTGCGGGTAGCCCAGGCCCAGCGTGCCGAGGCTGTGCCCCAGCGGTTGGACGATGCGGGGGTGGCGCTAATGCGGGCCGCAGCGCGCATGGTGGGGCTGGGCTTTGTGCGCACGCGGGAGTGCATCAAAGTTGCGGCGACGATAGCCCGCTTGGCCGGCAGCGCTCGTATCCAGGTGGCGTATCTCGCCGAAGCCATCCAGTATCGCCCCCGCCGGTTGGAGGCGTATGGGCAGCCGGCCCGCCCGCAGTCGTCCGTACCCCCCATGCGCTTTGAGGACATCCCGGGCCAAGAGCACGTGAAGATGGCCTTGGAGACTGCGCTGGCCGGTGGCCACTCGGTAGGGTTGATCGCCGAGTCGGGTGGGGAGGAGGACCTGGTGCCCCTCCGGGATTGGGCGGCAGCGCATGGTGTGCCCGTGACGCTGGTGACGGCCTGCCCGTGTGGCTGCGCCGCGCTGGGGAAGGAAAAAGGCTTCCGCTCCGGCGCGCTGGCGTGCACCTGCTCTGCCAAGATGCTGGAGCGGCACCGGGCCCGCCCGGAGTACCAGGCGGCGCTGACCGCTGACATCGTGGTGAGTGCCGAGCCGGTCCCGTTTGACAAGCTGAACGTGGCCGACTGGAGCCAACTGGCCGCGCGGCAGGAAAAGGAGGAGGCGGTGCTTGGACGGGTGGCTGCCGCCCAGTCGCGCGGCGAAGCGCCGGCGAGAATCCCCCTGGCGGCGACCAACCGGCTGACTGAGTTTGCGCGCCAGTATGGGCAGGCGCGGGCGGAAGCGGCACTCGGGGTGGCGTTAACCAGAGCGCGGCTGGATGGGTCTGAGCTGGAGGGCCGGCTGTGGGTTACAGAGTACCATCTGACCACCGCGATGAACTGGGCCCTTACGGGACAACCGGCCCGGCAGGAGGCATAGATGAGCTGCAAAGACGAAGCCGAGAAGGAAGGAGACGCCCTGGAAGGGCCGACCAAAACTGCGTTAGCGCAGGTGGATGGGGGGCAGCGCTGCCAGCATCCATTATGCCAACTACCCGTGAACCAGGAGGGGGTCTGCCCGCGCGGCCATCGGCAGAATCCCGGGCTGCGTCCTGCCGATGCGGAGTGGCAGCGGCGGGTCTGGGGCGGGATACCGGCCCAGATGGCGACAATGGCCGCGCGGTATACGGCCATCCGCACGGAACGGTTGGCGGATTGGCGGGCCCAGTGGGAGATGCACGAGGGGGCGGGGTTGGCGCGCCGGGCCGAGGCCGAGCCGCATTGTGGTCAGCAGTTGGCGCAGGCCCGCCAGTCCTGGGATGCGCTGGCGGCTGGGCTAGACCGGCTGGCCCAATCCCTGGGGCCGGGGGAGTCCTTTGCGGTGACGGAGCAAGTGCTGGCCCAGGCGGTGACGCAGGCGATGGCGCTGGAAGACCAAATGGATGACGCGGAAGTTCTCTTTCGGAGTGCCGACGACCAGGCGGGCTTGGGCCTGCGGGTAGCGGCCCCGATCCGCGAACTCCGCGAGGGGCTAGAGACTTTGCGCGTGACGGCCCACCGCGCTACCCGCTGGGAGCAGCGCACGCCGGTAACGATCATGCCCGGTGGTCCGGGTCAGACGGCCGCCGCAGCCGAGGACGCGCTCTTTGACCAGATGGCGGCGCGGGCGGCGGAGGCCAAGCCGGTTGCCGAGCTGGAGGACGAGGTGTACGCGCAGATGGCGGCGAGCGTGCGCCAGATCAGTGGGTTGCCGCGCGGCATCCCCGAGGCAGTCGCCAAGCGCGTGGCCGAGCGCGCGGAGGCCAAGGCGCGGCTGGCCACGTGGCGGGAAGAAGTGCAGGTGGTCGCAGGTACGCTGGCGGCCACGGGCCAAGATGTTGTGGCGGTGGGGCGACGGCGCGAGGACCCGGTAGAGGAGTCCACCCAGAATATGGTCAACCTGATCTGGGGGCTAGCCAACTGGCACGGCCGGACGCAAACGGGCCTGGACCCCGCCGGCGATGAGGCCATGGACTTGGCTGCGATGGCGACCACCCCCCGCTTTATCCAGCGGAATCTGGAAGCTGCGGGGGTGACCGGCATAGTCCAGGCGGTGGGAGTGGACGAACTGGGCCGCCCGGCGGTCTTTGCCGGCCGGCCAGGAGAGCCGCCCCTGGTGAGCGTTCACCCCTCGTGGCTGCCACCGGCTCCTAACGCGGGAGTATTCGCTTCCGGGCAGGTGGCCTGGGAAGTGCGTAGCGGGGACGGAGAACCCCAGTACTTTACGAGCGCGGGCGAGGCCGCCCATGGCGCTGTCGAGCGCATCGCGCCCGGCCGTCTGCCGCCCTGGCGGCGGCAGGAGGCATAGATGAGCTGCAAGGATGAAGCCGAGAAACAGGGGCGAGCGCTGCAAAAAGCCACCCGGACGGCACTGGCGCAGGCGGACGGGGCCGCCCACTGCACGTATCCGGGCTGTAACGAGCATCTCAACGCACAGCAAGAGTGCCCGCGCGGCCATCGAGCAGACAGAATGACTGCGGGGGCCCGCGAAGTAGCCGCCGGGCTCCTGGCTCTGTGGCCGCAGGCAGGAGATCGGCGCGGGGACAGCTCCCGTTGGCCGGCCGCTGCCGATGTGCGGGTGGAACGCGATCCGGACCCTGATCCCCAAGCTGCGAACTGGCTGCGTATCACGTTGCCGCCGGACAGCAGCGGGGGCGGACTATTCCATCGTCTGGGGGAGAAGGCGGCCCGGGTGCTGACCGGGCTGCTGGGGGTGCGCTTCTGGGACGGGGAGCACGACGATGTGGCGGTCACTGTGACGGAAGCGCGCCGCCGCCTGCGCCTGGTGCGGCAGGCGCGGAGGCTGGTCGAGTTTCCCCCGCCCGAAGTGCGCAAGTTGCTGCTGGGAGCTGATGAGCAGGCGCTGTACTCGCTGCCGGTCCATGAGGGGCTGCGCGGCATGTCCAAAGACCTGCGTTTAGTAGTACGGTGTGGCCTTCGGGTGACCAAGTTCCGCCAAGTGCGGGGTGAATGGGTAGGGGAAACGACTACCTACGCCAATGAGCAGCGCGCGGGGGCGGCGGTGCAGAGTGAAGTTGCCGACCACTGGGAGCACTGCCCGGTCTGCGGGCAGTTCCTGCCATTTTGGCAAGGAGGCCATGTCTGCTCAGTCTTCGAGGGGCCGGTGCTAAACTGTGCCGGCCGGCGGGCCGAGGTGACCGGCGATGTCCCGGCTCTTCTGGCGGCCAGTCGTACACTGGAGGGCCAGGACGACCGCGCGGCCATTGCGGAGGAAGCGTTGGCCTGCGCCGAGGATCAGGGTGACCGCGAGCAGACCCGCATGGCCCTGGCCCATCTCTCCTGGCTCTCTGACCTGTACCCGGCCCCGGTCGGTATGCGGGAGCGGCATGTGCCCATGGCCGGCTGGTGGCAAGTGCTGGAACTGGGCGCACACACGGCGTCGGGCGCTCCTGCCGCCGCTCCCCGCGAGGGCCGGGTGGACTATGGCTCAGCACGGGGAAGCGCAGCCCTACGCGAGGTGCACGTGGTCCCCAATGTGCTCGGACAGACCACCATCACCGGCGGGCGTAACCCAGACTGGGACAAGCCCGAGGAAAAACGTCAGCATGCCACCCTGGCTGACGGGCAGCTCACCATGCCGACTGCGCGGCTCGCCGGGATGCTCCAGGAATTGGCGGTGAGAGGCTTTCCCGTGGGGGCTTCCGTGATAGGGCCAGTGGAAGGCCGCGCGGTGCCGGGGTGGGGTGAGGGGTCACCCGAAGTGCCCTTCAATACTTTGAAGGTAGCCATCGAGGAGGAGGATGTTGTCCTAGAGGCCGGCAGCGGGGAGGGCGGCCCGCCGCTTGTGCGGATGAGTTGGCCGCGCACTGCCCAGACCGTCGCGCCGCTGCGGTGGTTGGCCGGAGAAGAACCACCGTGTGACCGAGCCGGCGCGGTGGGCCGCGACAATGGGCCAACCGCTGGCGCGGTGGCCGACTTTGAGGTGCGTACCGATGGGGCGGCCTGTAGCCCCCAGGGGAACCAGCAGCGCTTCGTGGACCGGCTGCAACTCACCTTGAGCGGAAAGACGGTGCGCCTGGTGGCCCAGCAGGGTGACGTAGGCGACACGGGCTTTGCGGTGCCCCGCGCGGCGTTCCGCAAGTTCGCCCGGCAGGTGGTGGCATCTACCCCGGACTGGGTGCGCGGGACAGCCACGTGGTCCGGAGCAGCGGGCAAGTTCTGGGGCCGCGACGAAGCCGGCGCGCTGGACGAGGCGGAGATAACGCGCCTGGATGTCACGCGGGGCGGCAGCGAAACGTGGGCAATCCTGGAAGTCGGGGACCAAGGCTTTTTGCAAGTGCGCCGGTCAGCGCTGGTCGAGATATGTCGGCAGTTCTTGGAGGATCAGACTACGGAGGCGTAGATGAGCTGCAAAGACTTCTGGGACAAACAGGTGGCCGGTCGGCTGGAGGAAGCCACCAGGATTGCCCGAGGTCAAGTGGATGGCGCGGCCCGCTGCGCGTATCCGGGCTGCGGTCTGCCCATCAACCTGTCCACTGGCGTCTGCCCGGTCGGGCACCGGACCGCGCTGGCGCAGTTCAGCCAGCCCTACCCGGCGGTGGTCGACGCGCTGCTCTGCTTCCTGGATGAGCATGACGTGGACAACGTGGTAACTCGGCGCGAGGGGGCCATGGCGATAAGGCTGCGGATGCAGGCGATGGGGGAAGAAGGCGTTTCGATAGAGATGGGGCTGCATGCGCCGGAAGTGTTTGCCCTGCTGACCGACCTCGTGCGCACGGGCACGCTCAACGATGGGAGCAAGGTCAGCACGCAATCCCCCGAGGGGGCCCACGAGGCGCGCCGCCGCCAGCAGGACTATGCTGCCGTGGTGGCCGCGCTCGCCAAAGCGTATGGGCATGCGCGGGACTGGGGGGCCGCCGAAGTGCGGCAGGCCGTAGATGCCGACCTGGTTCCTCCACTAGCCGCCATGTTCGGAGCGGCTGGCGATCTCTGCCGGGCACTGGAAACCGAAGTGGCGCTCATTGGCATCGCCCCCCAGAAGCAAGGGGAGGCCCGCCGGGTCCTGGCGCGGGCTTACGGGGTGGACAACCTGCCCGATCAGGAGATATGGGGCATGGCCCTGCGGGCTTGTCGGGACACGGCCGCGCAACTGGGGGAGCGCGCCGACGAGAACCCCGTGCGCTTGCTGCTGGGGGAAGTGGACGCCCTGCGCGAGCAGCGCGAGCAGGAGGAGGCCGGGAAGAAGCGGCGGCGAAAGAAGGGCCGGACCGCCGACATCGAGCGCGATCCCCGGGTGCAAGCGGCGCGGGCCTACCTGCGGGAGCTGGACCGGACTTGGTGGGAAGCGCCGAGCTACCAGGAGGCACTCGCCGCCTGGCCGGGGGAGCCGAGCCAGATGTTCGCGGAGGGGCTCTACCAGGTCGCCGGGGTGGGCCTCGCTATTGACGACGGGGAGGACGAAGAGGGGAACGCGGGCCTGGAGCTTGTCTGGTCGCCGTCGGAACCGCCCAACCAGGGCCAGGACGTGCTGGCGGCGCTGCGCAGCGTCTTTGTGCGGGTGACCGACGAGGAGTGGGCCCAGGTTCGAGAGGGAGCGACCGACGACATTGAAGCGCTGTGCACCCTGCGGCTGCCGAACCCTGCGGCCCGCTGGCAAGAGCTGCAAGCAGTGCGCATGGCCCGTGACGTGCGTGCTTTTGTGGGCGGGCTGAGCGAGGTTGTGGTACGCGACCTGACCATGGCCACGGAACTACGCCCGCGCAGCACGGTGGTCCACCTTGTCGTCCGCAATGGGCGGGGCGAACCCCGCGACCACATCGTAGAGCATTTCACTCTCCGACCGGGAGGGGAGGTCAAGCTGGAGCCGCGGGCCATCAAGCGTTACAACACCGCGCAGGAGGCCCGCGCCGCCATGGGGGCCGCCCGGCCGACGACCGCGGAGCAGCAATGCGTCCAGTGCGGCGTCTTTCTGGGGGGCCGGCCGCACGTGTGCCCCTTGCTCGAGAAAGGCCCTTCCTGGGCAGTGGTGAACCCTCTGACCGGCCAAGCCAACTCCAACCCCCACTTAGACTTGGTGGGCCAGACCTATCCCACTGCCAACCGGGGGATTGCCACGGTCCTGGGGCCCGGCCTACCGTTCCCCGACACGCATTTGGAGGTAACCGCCGCCGGGGAGCGGTGGATAGTTGAGGGTGCGCGGCTGCGGGATGTCTTGGCGAGCCAGGAAGCAACTCCCCCGCCGGAGCCAGTGGAGGAATAAGATGAGCTGCAAGGATGAAGCCGAGAAAGAGGGGGACGCCCTACAGAGGCCGACCAAGACCGCCTTAGCGCAGGTCAATGGCGCGGCCACGTGTGTCCGGCCCGGTTGCGGGAAGCCTTTGGACCAAGCAAGTGAGTGTCCGCGCGGGCACTCCCAGCAGGGACCGGCGCTCAGCGCCCAGGCCGTACCCCACATCCAGTCGCTACTGGGAGCGCTGGACGCCTTGGATGCCGAGGGGGGCTGGGTCGGTAGCACCCGGGCCGGCCTGCTGGCCGAGTATGCGCTGGCCATGGCGGAAGGCCGGTCGGTAGCCGACTGCTGGGTGGCCCAGTACCGGGATGAGGATGGTTACCCGCGCGGGCAAGAACTCCTGCACGGCTCCCAAGAGGAAGCGCAGCACTATGCCCAGCAGCAATGGGGACAAGAGGGCCTGTATATCACTACCCCCCTGGAGCGCTATTGTCTGCCCATGTTGGCGGAAGCCGAGCTGGAACGCGGGATCGGTGTAGCCGCCCTGGTCCGGCTGGTCGGGCTGAGCGATTCCTTCCCTGTGGGGCAGTTACCCCGCTTGCCCGATGATCACCCGGCCCTCGTGGCGGCGCGGCAGTTTCTGGCGCAGGTGCCGCCCTACAAGGCGGCAGCGGCAACGGAGTCGCGCCTGGGACGGGCCGTAGCGCTCGCGCAGAGCAGTCTCGACCGCGACCCCGGCCTGGCGGCCTACATCCTGCGTGACCTGCCCGAGACGGCGATGGCCGGGCTGCGCTCGCTGGCCTGGCGGTTGAGCTCGGACGGGGAGTATGTCCACAAGAACGACGTGCTGGGCTTGATCGATATGCTGACCACCGCCGTGCGGAAGCGCTTGGGGCCACAAGGGCTGGCCGGCCCACGATCCCACTACAACCGGCCCGTACAGCGGCCGATGGGGGCCCGCCCGCGGCGTTGGTCGAATCGGGTGCTTTTTGTAAGCCGTGACGTGCTGGCCCCCCCGGCGGGGATAGAACGGCGAGCGGGGCAGCCCTCCGAGGTACAGCTTGACCCGGAGGCGCTGCGGGTAGTGGAAACGGCACTGCAAGGAGGGGCCACCGTAGTCATCGTTGGCAACCAGCCGGAGGTGGGAGTAGACCTCGACGGCGGAGGTGGGTCATCGTACTTCACCGAGGATGACCTGATGATGGAGAACCAGGGCATCCTGGATGCGCTGGCCACTAGCCCGGATGGCCGAGTACAGCTCTACTACTGTCCCCATGCGCCGGGGGCCGGTTGCGCCTGCCGGCTGCCCCGGTTGGGACAGGCGGGCGGCACGGCGCAACTGCAAGAGGCGCTGGCTGAGCTGGGCATGGCCGATGCTGGACCGGAGCAGTGCCTGTACCTGGGTGCTGGCCCAGAGGACCTCCAGGCTGCGAACAATGCGGGCATCCCGCTAGTGGAGCCGACAGGCGCAGCAGGGCTCGGCCCTTGGGAGGCAACCAATGAGCTGTAAGGAAGCGTGGGCCGAGTTGTCAACAGCACTTGCGGCCGGCAGCACCTTCATCGCCACGGGTGGTGTGGACGGGGCCTGGCGCTGCGAGCGCGCGGGCTGTAACGCCCTGGTGCGCAAGGACACTGGGCGCTGCCTGCAAGGGCACGCGCAGGAGAGCCGGTTCGGGCCCCAGGGAGAAAGGGCGCTCCTGGGTGCGCTGCGCTGCGTGCTGGATGAGATGGCCGCGAGGGGGATAGTGCTGGACGAGCGGGCCGGATTTGTGCGGGAAGCCATTACCAAGACCCTGGCCGGCCAGCGCCGGGAGGACCGTTACATCGGCGGAGCCAGGACCGATATGGAGCTGGCCTTGGAGGAGATTGCCAAGGGTGACAAAGAAGGGCGGTGGACTAACGACCCGCGCGTTGTGGCGGCCCGGGCCCATATCCAACCCCGCCCGACCGCCGAGAAGCCGGTTACCGGGATTGCCCAGCTCTTGACGCCTCGGCCAATGACACTAGCGGAATACCTGGAGGCGCAACAACGGGAGGGGTGGGAGCAGCACTGGGCGCGCTCGGACCAACTGCGTGAACAGCCGCATCTCGCCCTGGGCCTGGTGGACCAAACGGGCGCGGGGGTAATGTTCTGGGGTCAAGCTACCGGGGTGGAAAGCTTCGGTAATGGGCTGGTCATGGTGGCCGAAAAGAGGGAGGGGAGCCGGGACGGCCGGCCCGCCGAGCGGCAGGCCAAGAAGGGCCGGTTCCGTTATGCGGGCCAGACCTATGACTTGCACCAGGCCCAGGTCTGGGAGTATTTCACGCCGGAGAGCGAGCGGTTGCTGCTCGCTCCCGGCCCGGGCATCGGCTTCATTCTGCCCCGCCACCAGATGCGGCGGGCCGTGGTGCCTTCGGAAACGGCCGATGCGATGGGCATCTACGACGCGGAGGACACCCCGACGGAAGGGTGGGGGGGCTCCGCCCCGACGGCGACGAGTTTGGACAGGTTGATTGGCGACCCCGGCCTAGCCGCGGAATATCCTGACATCACCGGGCCGGCCAGTGAGTGGCTGGCCGGGGCCCGGCAAGCCTGTCGGCCCGGGCGCTACGTGTTGGCCCGCCGCTTGGCGCGGGAGGCGGTGCGCCAAGCGGCGGCGCAGGAGGCGTCTTCTATGGTCCAGCAGGGGTTGGAGCTGCTCCGCGATTTGGCCCGCCACGTGGGTCAAGAGGAATGGGCCGCCGCCTATGAGCGCGCCCGGGCGGAGTTCGTCCAGGAGGGGGCGGATGAGCTGCAAGGATGACGCGGAGAAACAGGCTGACGCGCTGGCCCCAGCGAGCCGGGTCGCCTTTGGGCAAGGGGACGTCGCCGAACGCTGCTGGAACCTGCGCTGTGGCCGGCCGCTGGATCGAGAGGGCAACTGCCCCCGCGGCTGCCGGCGCTATGGTCTACCCACCTACGTGGAGCGTCCGGCGGTCGTACCCTTTGCCGGCACGTCGGTGTTCGACGCTTACGACTTCGGGGGGCGCAAGCGGCTGGGTGGGGTTGAGCAGCCGCAGCCCCTGGAGTGGGAAGCGCGGCAGGCCGAGGGGCTGGCCGAGCTCTATCAGAACTTGCAGCGCCAGTCTCCGCAGCGGGACGTGTTGGAAACGCTGACAAACTGGATCAGTGACCGCAAGGGGCGCGAGTTGGGCACTTGGACAAGCGATGTGGCCCGGGCGCTCGACGATCTGGACACGTTCTATGAGGACCTCCAGGCAGCCGGCCAGGATTGGCAAAGGTTATACGATGCGTTTCATCGGTTGGAGGACAGTGCGTTCTTTGGCGGGTGGAGTGGGTTGGGGGCAGGTGCGCCGGAAGAGGTGTGGCTCATGGCTCAGGCGCACCAGGAGGAGCGCGAGCGCAATGCGGTAGTTTATCAGGTGTTGCTTGAACGCCAAAGGGAAATTGATGGGGGTGCGGACATCTGCCCGGAGTGTGGCGGCAGCTTGACTCGGGAAGCAGGTGAGGATGAGTATGGTGATGAGGTGCGGTGGCTAACTTGCACGGGGTGCGCTAGCGTGTATGACGAGGACGAACCCCGTCTGGTGCCGGGCTTAGATGAAGAAGACCGCGTGACGGAAGTGGATGTGTCTGATTGGTTGCAGGCGGTGAGTCGGGCCCACGACCGCCTGGAGCGGTTGCAGGACATGCTCCACACCATCGAGTGCCATGACGGCACGGCCGAGGATGGCCCGGACTGGGTGGCGAGCGAGCTGCACTCCCTGGGCCATGACGAGTACTGGGGCGGCTTCGTGGACAGCCGCGATCCTAGCCTGCTGCTCGACGAAATCACAGAAGGAGTAGACGAGCAGGTGCGAGAGCTGCTGGAAGATGACGACCTGGGGCTGGCCGCAGCGCTGGCGGAGCAGCCCGAGCTGCGCCAAGTTGCCGCCACGGCGGTCCTCCTGACCCCGGGCGGGTTGGCCGATTGGCAGCGGCAGACGCCGCTACCGGCGAGCGTGCGGGCCGCGGACCTGGGAGCTACCGGCGACGACGCGCTGTGGCAGGGCCAGATCGCCCTGGCCTACGAGCTGTACCGCGAGGCGGCCCGCCAGGGGCTGGCCACCGGCTCCCTGGCGACCGCAGCCGGTGGGTTGTGGCAAATGGGCCGGATGGCCGCCCATCCCGGAAGTCCGTTGCAGGACACGCCGTTGCCACTGGCCTACCTGGAGGCAGCGCAGGAGATGTGGATCGAGCAGGGCAACCGGGCGGGGCGGGCGGAGTGTGACGAGGAGATAGCACGGGTCTATGCCGCCCGGAAGCAGTGGAGCAGTGCCGAGGGCCGCTTTGAGCAGGCCATCCGGGCGTTTCAGGATACCGGGTTGTCTGACCGGGCGCACCAGGCCGAGCACGCCATGGGCCAGGCTGCTTACAATGTGGCCGCCGCGCTGGGGCAAGCCGATGACCGTACCCGGCGGGCGGCCTTGCGCGATCCAGAAGCGGCCTTCAAGTACGCCCTGTTGGTGGATCGCGCGGCCCGGCCGGACACCTGGCAGGCGGCAGAGCGTGACCCCCAGTGGGCTGCGCAGTATCGGCGGGCCTTGGAAGGGGAGTTCCCGGCGGTGTTCGCCGAGCGCTCGGATGTGTGAGATGGTATACTGCGAAATCGCAGTAAAGCAAACGGTGGGGGGCCAGCATGTCGTGCTCTAAAGAATGGGAACAACGGTCCCGGTGGCTGGAACAGCAGACGCAGGTGCCCCGGGCGGGGGTGGATGTGGTGCGGCGCTGCCGCTGGCAGAACTGCCGCCGGCCGCTGAACAAGGCGGGGGAGTGCCCTCGCGGCCATCCCCAGGGCCGGGCGGCCGCCCTGGGGATGGCCCTGGGCGCGCTGGGGGAGTGGCGGGGGCGGGGGTTTCGCCGGTCAGCGGTGGTGGCCCCCCTCTACGCGCAGGCGGAGCGCGAGTTTCCAGAGGATGTGGCGGCGGCGCAGGTGCGGGCCGTGTTGGATTGGTATGACCTCCAGGACGGGAGTGCCGTTGCGGGGACCCCGCTTGCCGATACCCTCCGGGACTTTCCCCGCGAGGACGTGGTGGGGGCCTTGAGTGTGCGGGCCGAGGTGCCGGTCGAGGACGCCCAGTTCACTCCGCTGGAGCTAGAGGCGGCAGTGCGCTGCCTGAGCCGGGAGCGGGGGCAGGACCCGGACACGGTGGTGCCACCCTTATCCGCAACAGCCGGGGAGGAGGAAGTCTATCAGAATGTAGCCCGGCTGCTGGAGCGGGTGGTGGAGGGGCACGAGGAGGTGCCGCAGGAGGTGCGTGAGGATGCGCGCTACAAAACCGCGGTACGCTACGCGGTGATGCGCGGCTGGGGCCAGGTCGAGGCACTGCACCAGCAGCTCGTGGCGGCGGAGGAAGCGGGGCAGTGGTCCCCAGCGGAGCTGGCGCGGGAGTTCGCCCTGCCCCTGTGGCGGCAGTTCTGGGCGCTCCGCTCCCAGCGGGCCTTGGCGGGGCAACTGCCGCGGTACGACAAGGCCGCCATCATCAAACGAGCCGGCGCGGCGCTGTGCCGGGTGCCGCCGGAGAAGTTGCCCCAGGTGCTATCTGGGCTGAACATCGGCCCAGCGGGCCTGACCTTGCTGCAACAACCGTCCGTGCGGGAGGTCTTGTTGCAAGAGCGGGCCTTTGGGGTCGATGGTCTGGCCCAAGCTGATGAGATTGCGGCGCGGGTCCCGGAAGCGATACAGGGTTATCGCGCGCTGGTGCAGTTACTGCGGCCCCGGACTATTCCCTATAGCCGCCAGACCTGGCCGACGCGGTTCCAGCTTGGACCAGGCGAGATGTCCCCGGGCGAGGGCTTGCGGGCGTTGGCCCAGGCAAGCCGCTTGTTGCACACGATGGAGGACGGAGCGGATTTCGGGGCTGCGGACGTGGTTGGAGCCGCAGGGGAACCCTTCCTTTCCGCCGCGCCAGAGGAGGGCGAAGATCGACTGGACGGGATGAGCGGTGAAGAGGCCCGCGACGAGACGCGGATCGGGGCTGCCCGCGGGACAAGCTGGGACGTGTGGAAGGGGGTGCAAAGCGACCACCAACGTTACCCCACCCCCCTGCTTCGCGCGGTCGCGCAAGAAGCGGGCTGCCCCGTGGCCCCGTGGGGATCGCGGGCCGATCTGGTATCCTGGCTCATGGCCCCCAGTGAGCGCATGTCCTCCGCGCAGGCCGTCGCCCTGGTCAAGCGCCAAAAGCGCTGGCCGCGGACTATCGCCGTCCCGCAGGCCGATGGGCGCACCCGTAAGTGGCGGGAAGGGGACTGGGTGCGCTTGGGAGACAAGGTGGGACAAGTCGGCAACCTGCGCCTGGAACTCGTAACCACGCCGGAAGGCTATGACCGGGTACAGCCAATGGCAGATGTTAACTTCCCGGGGTTGCCCGGATTGGCCCCCATCGCCCTGACCACGGCCGAGCGGGTGCCCACGCCGCGCTGAGAGGAGCATCGCCATGAGCTGCCAGGAGCAGTGGACCGCGCAAGCAGACCGGCTAGCAGAAGCCGCCCGGGTCGCCAGCAGCCAGGTAGACGGTGGACTACGCTGTGACCGGCCGGGCTGTACGCAGTTGGTCAACCGCGCCACGCAGCGTTGTCTGGCCGGCCATGCGCAGGGCGAGGCGGGGGCCGCTGCTGCGCCGCCCGAGCTGGCGGCCGGTCAGTGCCTGCTCCGCGACGTGGTAGCAAGACTGCAATCCGGCCCGGCGAGCCTGGAGCAAGCTCAGGCGCAAGCTTACCTGCGCGAAGCGGAGGGCCCGCTGGCGTATGAGCAGGGCATGGACCTCCTGGACCGCATCCTGGGTTTGGCCGAGCGCTTGGAAACGCATGGCGGTTGGGGCTGGCGGTATGACTCGCGCTGGCAGGCCATGTCCCGGGCGGTGGATCAGTGGCAACGGGCCCAGGGCGAGCAGGAGGACCCCACGCTACACTATGCGCCAGGCTGGTTCTTCCACAGCCGGGACTTGCCGGAGCGGCTGCGGGAGGAAGCAAAGGCCCAGGCGCGGGGGCTGCTGACTGGACTGCGGGGGCTGGGCGTGCCGTTGCAAGGCACACTCATACCCGCCCGCTGGCCGCGTCATGGCACCTATCTGGCCTTGCGGCAGGCTGATGGTAGCGACCTGTCGCCTGCGCAGCAGGAGCTGCTGGCGCAGCTCGGCGGGCCCGGTTTCCGCCCCGCGCAGGAGGTCTGGGTCGGCGAGGCGGTGGCGTGGAATGGACCTGTGCTGGACCTCTGGCTGGCGTGGGAGCACCTGGGAAACGCCCGCGGGATGCGGATGCTCTTGCGTGCCCCCGAGGTGCAGGCCCATCTGCTGGCGGGCTACGATGAGGCCCTGGCCACAGGCCGTGGGCTGCTCCGGGTCATCCAGGTACGGAATGGAGCAACGGTGGTCGAGTACCAACTGCAAACGGAAGGGGACGTGGTCCGGGCTGAAACTACCTTTGCGGCAGCGGACGAGGCGGCCCAGGCGGGGGAGCAATTACTGCGCGCCTTGAGCCACCCGGATGATCCGGTGGTCTATCGGGCCTGCCCCCGCTGCGGCTTCTCCCTAGCTCCGCTGGCCGGGCCGCATGCCTGTCTGGACGATGCCACCGCGGAAACGCTCTTGCAGCAAGTGTACGGCGCGGCGACAGATGCCGGCTTTGCCCAAACGCGCACGGCGTACACGAGCCGCCAGGGCCGGCTCTTCATTCTGGAGCGGATCGAGCCTGCCGCGTCCGGGGAGTCGCCCTACTGGACCTATTCCTGGGAAGACGCCGCCGGACACCGGCACGGCCCTAAGACTGAAGAGCCCACAAACCGACATCCCACGGCGGGAGCGGCGGTAGCCCGGCTCGAGGCCGAAGAACGCATCCGTGGTTTCCTGGCGAGTGTTCCGGGGGAACTGGACCGGGCTACCTACGAAGCGGCCTGTGCGCGGCTGGGGGTGGTCCCGTTGGCCGACAACGAGTGCCTGGCGTATGATGTGCAGTATGGGGAGTATGAGCTGCCGGCGCACACGGAGGAACACATCCTCGCCATGAAGCTGGCCTGGCAGCGGGCTGTAGGCATTTACGGTGGTCTGGACACCGCGCCGCCGGCCGGACTGCCACCGGAACAGGCTGGCGGGGACCCGGAGCCGGCCATCCTCGACTACCACTGGCAGCGGCAAACGCCCAAGTCCCGTTATCCGGGGGATAAGAAGCGCACGGCCTGCCCGCGCTGCGGCAATCCCACCAGTTTCGAGTTTCAGGGCACCAGCAAGTCCTGCGCCAACTGCGGCTTTGACAACGAGTGGGAACGCCAGCTCCGCATCTACCGAGGGCTGGCGAAGCAAGGCCGGCAGGCCGAGTATGGCGATCTCGCCAAGCTGCGGCGCTACGTCCAGGGGTGGGCTGACTATCAGGGCCAGCAGGCGGCTCGCACCAGCGCCGGAGGAAGGGGCAAGAAGCGCACCTGACCCTGGTGGTCTGACCGCCGCAGAAAGGCTGTACTGCGGTCCCGTAGCAGAATAAGTGGAGATGAAAAGGCATGAGCTGCAAAGACAAGTGGCAGCAGGAGATTGCCAATAGGCTGGCGGCGGTTACGCGGGTTGCGGCAGCGCAGGTAGATGGCGCGGTGCGTTGTGACCATCCCTCCTGTCCCGCGCTAGTCAACCTGGCCACCTCGACCTGCATGGAGGGACATTGCCAACAGTACGGGAAAGACCGCAAGTGGCCCTGGTCGGAGGTGATGGGCTTGCAGTGTCTCCTCGGCGAACAGGTCCAGTCCGGCCACATGGCGGCTACCTATGTGGATGACCCCCGCGTGGTGGCAGCGCAGCGCTACGTAGACCAAGAAAAGCCCTCCAACCAGCGCGCGGACGAGGTGCTGCGGGAGTTGTTGGAGGTGTTCGGTGAGGTCGGCGGCTTGGAGGACGACCCCCGTTTCAAGGTAGCCCAGTTGCGGGTCGATCCTGCGGCGGTCGTAGCCGGCCTGTGCCAGCGGAAGCTGGGCCCGGCAGGAGAAACGGTGGAGGTGCTGTATGAGGCCGAGGAAGACCTGGCCGAACTCTGCGTGGACGAACCGGACTGGGAGAAGTGGCCCGCCATGCTGCGGCAGGTGATCGAGCAGTCGGTGCCCGACGTGCCCATCCAGCGGGTGTTATATCGGGAGCGGCCCAACGTCTTGCGTTGTCCTATCGCGGGCTGGGCCGGCTTGCAGAGCCTGTGGCGGGTCCTAGAGCTTTACCGGCCCACACCTCCCAGCCAGTCTGCGGCGCGGCGATACAAGCCGATCACCGTCGAGGAAGTGTCCGGGAAGGTCACCACCTGCCCCCGGTGCCAGGGGGAGGTCACGAGAACCGCCCGCGGCTATCAGCCGGCCGGCAAGTATTGTTCCTCTTGCCGGGTGGTCTGGGTGGGCAAGCGGAGTGGCTTCAAGACCGGCTCGGGCCAGTACCAGTGCTGGAACTGCGGCAAAGAGACCCGCGACACCGGCGCGGGTGAGGGGGCCCTGGGGCTTTGCCGCGCGTGCCAGCGGCAAATGGAAGAGGAGAACGCGCGGGCTGATGGCTCGGCGGAAGTAAGGCCGGAGCCGATGGAGGAATAGAATGAGCTGCAAGGAACAGTGGCAACAGGAAATCGCGCGGCGTTTGGAAACAGCAGCCAAGATTGCCCCCGGTCAGGTGGATGGGGGCCAACGCTGCGACCATGCCGGCTGCAAAGCGTTGGTCAACCTGGCGACGGGCCGCTGCGTGAAAGGCCACGTCCAGGGGACAGAGACAATCCAACGGGATGACGCCGAGCTCTGGGGCTTGGTCTGCCTCTATCGGGAGATGTCCGGGTCTGATCGCTTCACCGACCGCTGGGATGACGACCCCCGCGTGCAGGCGATAAGTTGGTACATTCATTTGGACCAGCCGACTCCGGCGCAGACCGAAAAGGTGGTGGGCGGGTTGGTCGAGATATTTATGGAGGAGGAGCTGGCGGACGACCCCCGGGTGCAAGCCGCGCAATGGCGGGTGGACCCGGCCGGCGTGGTGGGGAACGCCCTGCGACGCAACGGGGGGGACTACGCGGAGATCGAGTACACGGCGGAGACGGACGAGGCCCAGCTCCAGATAGCCCGGCGGGACTGGGAGGAACGGTGGACCGCCGGCTTACGGGAGGCGGTGGAGAGCGTGGCGGGTGACCCCGACTATGCAACGACGGCCGGCGGTGAGGAGACTTTGCACTTCAACCTGCGGGGCCGGGCCGGCCTACAGCGCCTGTGGGCGGAAGTAACGCGGCAAGAGCGGGCCGTAGCGGCGACGCAGCAGGCCCTGGATCAGCGGGCGAGTCCGTGGCAGCAGGTGGACACTCTCCTGCGCAAACAGTACGGCGTGAAGGCGAGTATGACCGGGGCGGGAGCGGGCCGGGTGGAGCTGGTGGTGAATGGGAATGATTGGTGGAAACTGCCGGAGGTGCTGCGTAGAGAGGGCCTGGCCACGCTGGGAGCCGAGGTGAGTTTGCGGGTGGGGTCAGGCGAGCCCGTGAGGGTCACCCTGAAGGAAAGTCGCGTGGGAGACCTGGCCGACCTGCTGGCAAGGTCTCCCCAGGCGAAGCCACCGCCGGGTCCCCGCAAGGGGCAGCCGGGCTACAAGCTATACGAGTACTTGGAGAAAAGGGCCGACCGGCTACTGGTGCGCGACGGGTTGATGGTGCCGCCGGATAACGAGGCAGAAGCCCGCATCTTCTGGTTGGAGGTGTGGAATGGCCTGAAGCGCGAGGGGCTCCCAGTCCCCGCCGGGGTGGTCTGTAATCCAGTGGTGGAAACAGAGGATCGCGGCGGGGCGACCCTCGTAGTCTTGGCCCAAGCTACTCAGCCCACCGCGATGCCGGACTTGCGCGTGGAGGTGGGCCACTTGGAGTGGCCGGTGCGGGAGTGGGCCGGGAACGTGCCGGCCGCTGATTTCGTGGCTCAACTGGAGCGCTTCCGGCAAACGGTGGAGGAGAACGCGCGGAACTATCCCCGGCTGCACGAAGCCTGGCAGCAAGGCCAGCACGCGGCAGAGGTGCTGCCCCGCCCGCTGACCGGCGCGGAGCTAGAGCAACGCGCCCGAGAGAGCCGGTCGGGGACCGTGGACGTGGTGGTGGCAGTGCCCCTGGCGGACTATATGGGCGCGCTGTCGGGGTCCACCGCCGGGAATGACGAGCTCTTGCTCGACCGGCTGCGGGCCTTGACGGTGGAGCGGGATGCGCCGGTGGCGGTGCACGATGTTCTGGCCTATGCGCCCGTGGGGTTAGAGCCGCAGGCGCAGCAACGGAACCCGCGCTTGCTGGTGCGGGTGAAGCTGGATGCGAGCGGGCTCTACGCGGAAGGCGACGGCGACGTGGAGTGAGGTAGTGCCGCAGACAGTAGGATAGACAGGAGGTAACACTATGAGTTGCAAGAACCAGTGGGAACAGGAAATCGCCGGCCGGCTGGAAGCGGCGGCCCGAGTTGCCGCTGGCCAGGTCGATGGCGGGCAGCGCTGCGACCATGCGGGTTGCGACGCGCTGGTGAACCTGGCTACCAATGCCTGCGTGCAAGGACATGTCCAGGGGGTGCGCGCGGCCACGGGGCGGATCAAGGAGCTGGAGGCGGTGCTGTGCCTCTACACCGAAGTGCGGGAGCAAGGCGGCTTCTTCACCGACCGCTACGATGAAGACCCCCGCGTGCAGGCGGGGGCGAAGTACCTGCGAGCAGCGCGGCCGACGGTGCGGCAGGGGGAGGAAGTGCTGCGTGGCTACCTGGAGATATTCGACGAGTTGAGCGGCGACCTGGGTGCCGACCCCCGCGTGCAGGCCGCGCGCTGGCGGGTGGACCCCGCGCGGGCGGTGTGGGACGAGTGGGAGAGGACGCTGCCGGACAGTAGTGATTCCGTGGAGTTTACCTATGAGGAGGGAGCGGCCCGCCTGTACATCGGCAACGAGGACTGGGAGCGGCTCCCTGATCCTATCCGCCGGGCGGCGTTGGAGGCGGCCGGCGGGACTATGCAGCCGGAGTACACCGTCATGGGTGGTGAGTCGTGGTGTTTGGACTTGCAAGGCCGCGCTGGTTTGCAGCGGGTGTGGGCGGCCTTGGAGCAATACCGGCCGGGGGAGTTCACCCCGCCGGCCAAAGGAGAGCCCGGAGCCACACTCTATGAGTACCTGCAAGGCGAAGGCGTGGTGCAAGGGAACACTATGCACTGGCCTCAAACGGCAGACGAGGCATACAGTTTTGGCATGACGGTCTGGCAGAGCATGGCCGACGATGAGTTCCGGGGGTTGTACACCCCTGGGGAGCAGGGCATGACCGTCGGCTGGGTGCCGATGGTCCAGACCTTCCCTGGGGGTGCGCTCAGCATCGTCGTTGTGGCTGATCCGGGTAGCGCGGACGCGCCGGGGCCGCGGGTCGTGGCCGGCCGGCTGGAGTGGACCGCAGGAGACGCAGCCCGGACCAGATCATTTGGTGACTTTCTGGCCCGCTACGAGCAGGCGCGGCAGGAGATGGCGGCGGGCTTTCGCGCCTATCCCGCGTTGCACCGAGCTTGGCAGCAGGCACAGTACGAGGCGCAGGTAGTAACAAAGCCCCTGTCTATGGTCGAGCTGCGCGAGCGAGCGCGGCAAGTGCCGGCGGGGGAAGATGTGGAGGTCGTGGTAGCCGTACCCATGGCCGAGTATATGGCGGCGGCAGCCGAGATCGATATGATGGACGAGAGTGTGGACTTTGATTTCGTGTTGAGCCAAACGGTCGATGGCGACGTGCCGGTGGCACTGGGCAACCTAACTTCTTATAAGCCCGTGGGCTTGCGGCCGGCCGCCGGCGACCAGCCGGCCCAGATTCTCGTGTTGGTGCGCATCAACATGGATGACTTGGACGACGACGCCGAGTGACCCGGAGGTGGACCAATGTCGTGTCGCAGTGGCTGGGAGGAAATCGCGCGGCAGTTAGAGGCCGGCTCGCGCACCGCTCCGGGCCAGGCGGATGGGGCCCTACGCTGTAACCACGCCGGGTGTACCCAACTCGTGTTGCGCGATAAGGGGGTGTGTCTGGCCGGACACGCCCAAGACAGCGCAGCGCCAGCAGCGGAAGCGGGTTACCCCGTCGAGATCGAGGCGTTGCTTTGCCTGGGCGACGAGGGCAAGGCCGCAGGGCTGTTGAGTTCCTGGGCGGAGGAGGAGCTATCTGACTTGCGGGTCGCTCTCCGCCGTGCCGAGAGCGGAGAGCGGTCGTATGGCCGTATGGTGCGAAGCATGGCGGCCATGTATGAAGCGTTGCTGAATGCCGGCGTGCCCTTGGATACCGATCCTCGCGGCCAAGTAGCCGGAGCGTTTCTGCGCCGCCAGGTGCTGCCGCCCCAGGAGTTTGCCCAGGTGGGGAAGCTGCGGGTGTGCCACTGTTACAAGGATGGTGACCCGCTGGGATGGCACTACCAGGTTCGTGACCCGGAGGTGGCGGGGGATGACCCCCTGGACGGGTGGATTGATTTTGACATTCGCGCGTTGATGCGGGACATGGGCGTGGAGCCGGCCAGCGAGGTGTACCCGGACCGCGCCCGGCACCGGGCGGTCTTGGAGCAGGCGCGGGTGTCCCGGAAGTTACAGGGCTTGATTCGCCGCACTGGCTGGCGGGGCCGCAACTCGTGGGCCGACGCCCCCCTGGCGGCCGACCCGCCGGCCCCGCCGCAGGATAAGCCGCCGGCCGACCCGCCGGCCGAGTACGACGGAGAGGAAGTTTCGGATGAGGAATGGGATGAATTATGGGCGGAGGAAGAAGCAACGGAAAACCAGTAAGCCCGTGAGTCTGGAGGTGTCCGATGTCTTGCAAAGGTAATTGGGAACAGATAGCGGCCGAGATGGAAAGCGCGGCCAAAGTCGCGCCGGGCCAGGTGGATGGGGCCTTGCGCTGCAATCACGCGGGCTGCGATAAGCTCGTGTTACGCAACAAGGGTGTGTGCCTGGCTGGGCATACGCAAGAAGGTGCCGCCGCCCCGGTCGCGGAGTCTTTTGCCGGGGAGTTGGGCGACGCCCTGCTGTGCCTGGTACGGGAAGTGGGTGAAAAACGGCTGTTCACCGATGGGGAGGAGGACCCGCGCATGCAAGAGGCCAGGTCCATTCTGGAGATACTGGGATGCCGCGAGGCAGCTCCCCAGGCGGTAGACTTGATCCTGGAGGTAATGCACGATAGGGCGGAAGGGGAGTGGGAGGACGACCCGCGCCTGCGCGCCGCGCGGGCCTATATCGCGGAGCGGCAGAGGTCGGCCGGCGGCAGCCCCAAAGTGCAGTGGCACGGACAAGAGCTGAGCCTGCGGTGGGAAACCTACCAGGAAGGGGACCGGCCCGCCCTCATGTTGGTGGACGATAGCGGGGAAGTGCGCCTCACCGCCACGACTAACATGCCCGATGTAATGCTCCAGGATGGCTTCGTGATTATCAAGGACTATGGTGAAAACACGGGCATCGTGGCGGCGCTGGAGCAGGCCGGCATTGTCCAGGCGACTGGGCAACGGATACCGGCGGGCCGTACCACGGTAGCTATCTGCCAGTTACTCGTTACCCCGCCGCCAGCACCACTGGAGCCGCAGCCAGCCGGGGGCCAGGCGGAGCGAATACAGCGGATGCAGGAAGCATTGATCGAGGCCACGGTGAAAGGCGAATACCAGGAGTGGGATGGTGTGGATGGCGAAGGGTGGGAAGCCGTCAAGGACTTGTGGCTACAAACGCCACACGGTGCTGATGATGAGGAAAGGGAGGACGAGGAAGAAGTCGAGTGGGCGGAGAAGGCCAAGTTCCACCGTTTCTTAGCGGGAGTGGCGGCCGGGCTAGCAAAGGAGCACCCGAATTGGAGCTTTCGGGGGAGCGTGGAAGTGGACCCAGATGACATGACCAGGGCGCTCTTGCTGGGCCAGCGGTTGGATCGGGCCGGCCCAGAGGTGGTTCTGGCCCAGGTGGAACGAGCCGCGGCGGGCTTTTACTACCCCGACATGGGGGCGCTGAGTCAGGACTTGGAGCACACCTACCAGGAGGCCACTACGGTCCTCCGGCGAGTTGACCCGCCGGTGCTGACCCATCCCCTCTCGGGCGAGGAGCTGGCGGCCCAGGCCGATGAGGATGGCTACGTGCGGGCTGTGCTGCGGGTGGATGCCATGGACCTACAAGCAGCAGATGGGGAGGAGTGGTGGAACTGGGCCTCGGAACAGATCACGGGCAGTTCCCTCATGGAAGATATGTCGATGCGCGTGGTGGGTTACGAGCCAGGCGACCACCGCACGCAAAACGCGGGGAACGTGCTGCTTGAAATCCAGGGCGACGTATCCGAGATACTCAACGAGATGGCGCAGGAAGAGCAGTTCCCCGGCGAGTGATCTGCTCGCTGGCGCGATGGTATACTGCGAAATCGCAGTAAAGCACGGGAGGTATCCGATGTCTTGCAAAGGCAACTGGGAGCAGACGGCCAATGAGCTGGAGTCCGCCGCGCGGGTAAGCGCTGGCCAGGTCGATGGGGCCTTGCGTTGCGATCACGATGGCTGTGACCGGCTGGTCGTGCGCAACAAAAACACCTGTTTGGCCGGCCATGTGCAGGGGGCGCGGCAGCAACCGGCAGGGGTCGTCGCCCTGCCCGCTGAGCTGAACGAGGCTTTGCGCTGCGCGGCGGAAGAATATCGTCGCGGAGCGCTGGGGGGCGAGTGGGAGGAGGACCCCCGCGTGCGGGCGGCGGCAGCCTATGTTGAACTGGCCCGGCGGGGCGAGGCCGGGTATGCCTGGTCGAACGCCCTGGCTGACTACGTGGCCCGCAGGTCCCCAAGCTCCGCCAAGAGCAAGGCCGACATCGCGGAACGTTGGGCTAGTCGGGTTGTCGCCAATGGCTGGGATGGCCAAGGCGAGGCCGGGGCCGCCGCGTATTTGGAGCGTTTTGGTCGGGGCATTAGCGCCGATAAGTGCGTGCTCCTGGCGCGGTATGCGGAGAGCATGGGCTGCCCAGATGTCGCGCGCGGGTTCTGGAAGAGGGCCTATGAACTGGAAACGGGCCAGCCAACGCCCCTGGAAACGCTTGCGCCGCCACGAGTAACGGCGTCGCTCCAGCCGCCGGCCGCTCCTCCGCCCAAGGCTGCGCCGCTGACTGAGCCGGCTAGCGGCGGGGATGCCTTGTCCGACTACATCGCCAGTAAGACGAAGAAGCCCTACAAGCCGGTCGCGGCGATGGTCGAGCGCTGGCAAACCCGGGTGGTGCCCAACCGCTGGCAGGAGCACGGCGAGGCCGGCGCTCGGGCTTATCTGGGGGCCTATGGCAAGGGCATTGGGACCGACAAGTGCGTGCTCCTGGCCCGCCATGCCGAGGCCATGGGCTATCCTGATATGGCCAGGGGGTTCTGGAAGAGAGCTTACGAGCTGGAGAAGGGGAAGCCGGCACCGGCCGGGGGCGCGATGCCGCAACCAGTGGCGGGCCCCGCTGCGGCAGGCTCGGTCCAGTCCCCGCCGGCCCGCACCACGCCGACCATCAGCGGTTTGCCGGACGCGCTCCAGCCCGGCAACTTAGTGGCCATGAAGCCGGTGGATGCCCCGGAAGACCGGGAGTTCTATATCAACGCCGAGGGCTGGTGGGGCCAGCCCAAACGGGACGGTGAGCGCCGAACTGTCCACGTCGGCCCGGGGCAAGTGTGCTACCAGGCGGGCAGCCTATCCATCAGAGAGCTGCCCTCCCCGGCTATTGACCGGGCGTTAGCCGAGGTCGCCCAGGAACGCGGCCCCTTTGTCTTGGATGGGGAAGTCTATTACCTGGACGCGGAGGGGGGCGAACACCGCTCCGCGGCGCAGGCTGTGGCCGCCAACTTGACCTCCGGCCATGCGGGCGAGATGCCGCGAATCCGCTATGCCATTTTCAAAGCGCTGCATGCCGAGGGCCAGGATTTGACCGGCCGGCCGGAAAGCGAGCGCATCGCCGCGGGTGAAAGCCTGGGGCGAGCGTTGACCGCACTGACAGACGAGATCGAGGTGTTGCCCACGGCCCGCACCGCCGCGGAGAAGCGGGCTTTGGTGGCCCGGCAGCAGGCCGAAGGACGCGAGGGTGAGGTGTGGGTGCGGTCTGATTGCACCTACACTGGGGGAAAGACCCCCCCGAAGAGGGCCCCCTTTGTAAGAACTAAATACATCTCTACAGCCGATGTGGTTATCATGGGTCTAACGAAGTCCACCGATGCCGGCCGCCCCTTTGGGGCGATCCAGGTCGGCCAGTATGTGGATGGCAAGTTGAGGCCCATTGGCTCAATCGGCACCGGATACACGCGGGAGGAAATGGCCGAGATTGCCGCTGCCCATGCGGCGAATCCCGGTCGGGTGGTTATTGAGGTGGGCTCTCAGGGGATGACTGAGGGTGGAAAACTCTGGCAGGGCCGGTATCATGGCTTGCGCACCGACAAGCCGCCCGAGGAATGCGTACGCTAGTCAGGCTGGTGGAGGTGTGCGATGTCGTGCAAGAGCAACTGGGAAGCAACGGCTAATGAGCTCGAAGCCGCCGCGAAGGTATCAGCCGGCCAGGTAGATGGGGCCTTGCGCTGCAATCACGGAGGGTGCGACCAGCTCGTGTTGCGCGACCGGGGCGTGTGCCTAGCTGGACATTCCCAGGAGGGCAAGCCGGCGGGCGCGCCGTTGTGGAGCGAGTTAACGACGGCGCTCATGTGCATGGTCGAGGATTACCAGCAGCAAGGGCTCCTGGCCGGAGATGAGGTGGCGCTTAGTGCGGCCAGACAGTTGACAACTGCGCCCGAGATAGCGGCGTCCGTTGTCCAAGCCAGAGCGGAGCTGGCCTGTGAGTGGCTCGTGGAGCGGCTGGATGAGTTGCGGGCCCTGGGGGTAGAGTTGCCGGACGATCCCCGCGAGCGGGCCGCTCGCGCGTTACTGGCTGCGCCGGCCGTTCTGGCGCTGGAATGGGGGGAGTCTGTTGACTTACTCGACACGGCCTTGCGGGACCAGGCGGAAGCACAAGCGAGCGCCGGCCAGCGCCCTGGTCCTGCCCTGCGGGCGGCTCCCCGGTCCATCTTTCAGCGGGTCGGTATGGCATTTGAGGCCGCCGACGGGCGACGGTTCAGCCCGGCGGAAGAAAAGGCCATGCGGAAGTTGGGCCTAGTGGCTAGGCGACTGCCCCTCGATGCGGCGCGCTTGACATTGAGCACCCGTCAGGTGAACGTACTGGCCCTTCAGGGCGCACAGCAAGCGGTGGCGGAATGGGAAGCGGTGCGGGAGTTGGAGCGGAGCTGGCGTGAAACTCCTCCTGCAAGTGTAGAGTGGGTAGATCGGGGACTGTCTCTGTGGCGGGCGATGCAGGACTTTGTGCGCCGTCGCCGGGGACTGTATGAGTCCCAGCAGGGGGTTGCGGGCTTGCCGGAAGGGGCGGAGGTGAAAGTGCAGTTGCTGGCGCTGAACGGGGAGGTATCTGCGGCGCTGGTGGCATTGTCTCCCCATGAAGTCGAGCGCGCATTCCCCCAGCACGGCTGGTCCGCCGGGGAGGTTGAGTTGCTGTGCGATCCACGGGTCCGCCAAGCGGTGTTTGCTCCCTATCCCGAACACTGGGGGCACATCGACTGGGCTGCTGATAGCGCGTTGATTATGCGCGATGCGCGGCGGTCCCAAGAGGGGGCGCAGTGTATCGAGGCGGCCTTGGACTATGCGCTGGCTAATCCGCAGACGGAGAAAACGCGCGGTGAGATGCTGGACGCGCTCATGGAAGGAACGGAGTTGGTGCGCCCGCAGTATGCCGGAAACGCGGGGGCGTATACTTATAGCAAGGCCGTTGGCCGGATTGCCGCCGCATTGGGGAACGAAGAGTCCCCCGCAGAGGATATGGTGGAAGTAGCGCAAGCGCGGGCGGCGGAGCTGTGGGATATGGTAGAGAGAGACTCGCCGAACTATCCCCTGCGGTTGCTGCGCCAGCAAGCCGGCCGGCACGGTCTGCGCGGTGCGCTGGTGCCCCATGTGACGCGAGCCGAGGCCATTGCCTGGTTGCGCGAGCCCGCGGCCGGGGACCGCGAACGGCGGCAGGAGCTAATTATCAACCGCCTGGCGGCAGTGCCGGAACGGGCGCGCCTGTGGGCGCTCGGGCGTGATGGCACTCCTGACGACAATGGCCGCATGTGGCACCAGGGCCAGCAGGTGCGGGTCTATGACCTAGCGCAAGCGGTGCCTTTCGTCGGTCGCATCGCAGGACTGCGCTTGCGGGCAATTACGGCTCCGGGGGAGGAGAAGCCCTACACAGTACAGCCCGTGGCGCGGGTGCTGTTGATAGGGGGTGCGGAGGTCGAGGTGCCACTCGCGCAAGTGGAGGGCGTCAGATGACGTGTTGGACAATGCGTTGTACCCGTTTGAGCTATGAAGCACAGTGCGGGGACTGGGCTGCGGAAGAGGAGAATGCCAACGAGCAAGGAGGATAGTATGAGGGCACAACAAGGGTCAGCCAGGTGGCGGGTTCTGTTGAGCGGTCTGTTCGTAGTGTTGCTTGGTACAAGCCAGAGTCTACTTGGACAAGCCGCCCCGGTAGCGTTCACGCCGGACTTGGTGGCGGACATCCGTGCTGGCAGCAGCGGGTCCTGGCCGGACAATCTGACCGACCGGAACGGCACACTCTTTTTCATTGCCTCCGATGGGGTAGTGGGCCGGGAACCTTGGCAAAGCGATGGAACGGTGACGGGCACAGTGCTGCTCCGCGACATTTTCACCGGCACGGCCAGCAGCGCCAGCCCGACCGAGGTGGCTGTGGTCAACGGTGTGGTTTACTTTGTCGCCGACGACGGGGTGCACGGCCGCGAGGTGTGGCGGAGCGATGGGACCACCGGCGGGACCTGGCTGCTGGCGGACATTGCGCCGGGCATAGCCGACGCGGACCCCGGCGAGTTGACGGCTGCCGGGAACCAGCTCTTCTTCGCTGCCGATGACGGCAGCACCGGCAGCGAGCCGTGGGTGTCCGACGGCACGACCGGGGGCACGCTGCGGCTCAAGGACGTGATGCCCGGCGGCGAGGGCTCCGTGCCCATGCACATCACGGCCGTCGGAAACACGGTCTTTTTTGCCGCGACCGACAACGTCTACGGCCGCGAGCTCTGGAAGAGCGACGGGACCCCGGGAGGCACCGTCCTGGTCAAGGACATTGACCCCGGAATTGGGTCGCTGCCCCAGTCGCTGGTGGCGATGGGCGGGACCCTCTACTTTACCGCCAGCGACGGCGAGCACGGCCGCGAGCTGTGGCGCAGCGACGGCACTGCGGGAGGGACCACGATGGTCCGGGACATCCTGCCCAACCCCAACTGGTCGTCCAGCCCGAACGACCTGACGGCGGTGGGCAGCACGCTCTTTTTCTCCGCCGACGGCACCGGGTATGGCGACGTGGAGCTCTGGAAGAGCGATGGGACTGAAGCGGGCACCGTGCTGGTCAAGGACCTCAATCCCAGTGGCGGGGCCGACTTTCAGAACATGACCGCCGCTTTCGGCTTGCTCTACTTTGCTGGAAATGATGGCACGCACGGGTTAGAGTTGTGGCGCAGCGATGGGACGGCGGGGGGCACCTACCTAGTGCGGGACATCGATCCTGCCGGAGACAGCAATCCGGCTTATCTGACCCCCTGGCAAGGGCTGCTCTTTTTCCGGGCTACGGAGCCGAGCACGGGGGCTGAACTATGGCAAAGTGACGGGACCGAGGCCGGCACGGTGCTGGTAGCCGACCTGCGTCCGGGGGGCGCGAGCGCGATGCCCCTCTATCTCACGGCGAGTGGGGACCGGCTCTACTTCCAAGCGAGCGATGGGGTGACCGGCAGTGAGCTGTGGCAACTGCTGGGCACTCCGCCCACGCCCGTGGCGGACCTGGCGTTGAGCTACCAGGCTATGCCGAGCAGGCCCGTGGCTCCCGGAGAAGTGGTGACCTACACCCTCACCCTGGACAATGGGGGAACCATGACCGCTACGGACGTGGTACTCACCGACACCGTGGCGGTCTATCTGACCGGGCTCCAGTCGGCTACCTGGGGCGTAGCGCTGACGCTCACCGGCAGCAGTCCACTTGTGTGGCAGGTCAGCGACCTGCCACCGGGACAGGTCGGCGGGTTAACGATTACGGCGGTGCTGTCCCCCAGTCTGCCTGGCGGGCTGGTCTTTACGTCCACGGCTGCTATTACCACGGCCAGTCCAGAGAGTAACTACGCTAACAACACGGCTACGGCCAGTGGGGTTGTCGCCAATGTGGCCCCGGTCGCCTGGGCCGACGCGGTGACGACCAGTGTGGGGGTGGCAGTACAGATCACGGTGTTAGACAATGACACCGACCCCAATGGTGACCCGCTCAGTGTCGCCGCGGTAACTGCCCCTGCGCACGGTACAGCGATCATCACCGGCAGCGCAGTCCTGTATACGCCGGCCCCTGGTTTTCAAGGGACGGATACGTTTACCTACGAGGCCAGCGACGGCCAACTGACGAGCCCCCCGGCGTTGGTCACGGTGCAGGTGGGCGGGGGTATCCCGGTGTACTATATCTATCTGCCGTTGGTGCGCCGGGGTGACTAGCATAGCAAGCCTGAGAAACGTGGAACGGTGATACGTGCCGGTGAGGTGAACGATGAGTTGTAAAGAGGAAGCCGAAAAAGAGGGTGATGCCCTGCGCACGGCATCCCGGACGACGTTGGCCCAGGTCAGCGGCGCGCCCACGTGCCCCCGACCAGGCTGCGGCCAGCCCTTGAACGAGGCCGGCAAGTGTCCCCGCGGCCATGGGTTGGAGGGCGAACCGGAAGGAGCGGCGGAGGCGGTCCGTTGTCCTCATTGTCAGGCGATCCTGGAGGACGGCGCGTGCGGGAATGACCTGTGCAGTTCACGTCTGGCTGCTCCCGGAGTGCCGGGGCCGGAGAACGGCTACCGCTGGGTGCGGCCCAAAGGCCCGTGTCCGAGTGATGCCCTGCGCAAAAAGTACAACATTCCACCCGATGCGGTGGTAGAGGTGGGGGCTAGCTGGGGGGGCGGGCGGATAACCCTGACTTTCCACGACCCCCGCCGCAGGGGGCTGTGGGGAGAGGAGCAAGAGGAGTTTTTGCAAGGGGCCGAGCCGAACCAGGCTACTGCCCTGGCGCGGAACCCGGGGGCGAGTGGGTTTGTGAGCATCAGCGAGGAGGAATGGGAGAAGACCCATCCTACGCGCACCAACCCGCTGATTGATGTGCCGGGAGTGGATGTAGCCACAGTGGAGGCGCGTGAGCGGGAGCTGGAACCTGCGCCGAAGCAGCCGGAAACGGCCCCGCCGACGCGGTTTACCCCTTCCGCCAAGTGGCGGTCCTGGGATGAAAAGCATTGGAAGCGCACCGCGGAGCGGGAGGCTGAGTTTCTGGCGGCGTACCCTGATCTCGATGCGCCTTTGGACTTTACCGTTCATACGGATTACGGGGAACACCAAAACCATCTCGGGATCAAGACCCCCCGCCAGGTCGCGGGAAGTTACTATGCCCTATGGGGCATAGGGAGCCATGCTCATCACGAGGAAGCCGAGCGCCTGGCGGCGGCCTGCGGAGTGCAGCTTATCGCCGGCGATCTCTGCCCTATGGTGCCGCCGGGGCGGGGCCAGGGCAATCCCCTCTATCTCTTTGATTACCAGGTCGACGGGGAGCCGGTGGGGGCCTTTGGCTTCGAGCTGAACAGGCACCTGCTGTATGGCTTCCCCTACGACGAGCGGGACCACAAGCATGGTTGGGATGCGCTGCCCCGCGTAGTGGGCTGGGAAGAAGGCAAGCGCAACTGGCAAAACTGGGCCATTGTACATCTGGGGTGGAACCCCGAATCCGGGGGCACGCAGCGGCACAGTGGGGTGGAGATTGAGTATGGGGTAGCGAAGGACGAGGCCGAAGCACGGGCCGGGGCGCAGGTAATCGCCGCGATGCTCTTGCGGACCGGCCATGACCCCCAGGCGGAGTGCCGCTACGAGGTGGTAGCGGGCGAGGAAAGAAGGCAGGTCACGACCACGGTGGGGGGCGCGGCGGCGGGGCACCAGGCGCGACCGGCCCCGCGGGTCTTGGCGGTGACGCCGGCCGGCCGGGAGTTATTGACCAGCGTGCTGCGGCCCTACCAGACGTGGCAGTTCCAGCGGCCGACGGCGGGCACGCCCGAGGCCAAGCGGGCGGCCAATCAGCTCAAGCGGGCCGCCTTGTCCTTGCGTGAGGGGCTGCGCCAGGCGCACTGTGAGGACGAGGGGCTGCTGCATGCCCTGGCGCAGTTTTCCGCCGACGCAAAGGACCGGGCGGAAGGCGACCCCGGTGGAATGATCGCTGACTTCTGCTTATTGAAGCAGCGGGCCCACAACCTCATGCGGGGAAGCGACTGGGCCCGCGAAGTGTTTGGGGGCGGGTTCGTGCAGCAGTTCGTAGCCTAGCCAACTTCAAAGATTTTGAAGTTGCGGGCCCGGTGGAGTAGGCGATGGTGGAAGTAACGGATTGGCAGCGTTGCTACGGCCGGCCGTGGACGGGGTTACTCGCTCCGCATGCCGATCATCCCGCCAAGTTCAGCCGCCGCCTGGTGGAGCGCATCTTCCGGCACTGCGTGGACGAGGGCTGGGCACGACCGGGGGACACGGTGCTGGACCCCTTTGCCGGGATTGGCACCGGGGCCTACTACGCTTTGAGCCAGCGGCTCAACTGGGTCGGGGTGGAGCTGGAACCGCGCCTGGTGGCCCACGGTGCCGGGGCGCTGTGTGATGGACAGGCCAATGGGGACGGCCGGGCCCTCTGCGGAGAGGATGCTCCCCATGCTCCCCATCCTATTCTGGGACACCTGGGAGCGTGGCAGGAACTCTATCGGCGCTTACCGCAGTTTGACAGTTGGGCGGAACTGCGGCAGGGGGACAGCCGGCAGCTTGCGGCGGTGCTGAACGGGCACCAGCCGGTGTTGGTGGTATCCTCGCCGCCCTATCACAACTGCCTGGCGCGGGTCAGCCGGAAAGGGATTGGCAGCCCCGACTATGCGGTGGAGGGCCAGGGGGTCCAGGAGCGGCGGACCTGCTTGCTCACCGACTTCCCTCATGAGGCCCTGGCGGTGGACCTGCGGGCAGCGCGGGCGCGTCTGGGAGTAAGCAAGGCGGAGCTGGATCGGCGGCTGGGCTTGCATACCGCTTACTCCTGGTACGAGGGGCGCGGGGGGGTGGAGAAGTGGCGCATCCCCACTCCGGAGCACTATCGGCGGATCAAGGAAATCCTGGGGTTAGGGGACCAGTGGGACCGTCTGCTCCTGCAAACCGAGACCATCGTGGTCGAGCGTCGGCCGCTCAAGCTTGGACACAAAGACCAGGATTACGGGCAGTCGCCGGGGCAGTTGGGAGCGATGCCCCAAGGGGACTTCGCGCGGGCAGTGGCGGGGGAGGAAAGGGCGGAGACTTTCTGGGGAGCCGCGTACCAGGTGCTGCGGCAGACCTATCAGGTGCTGCCCGTGGGGGGACACGCCGTGTGGGTGGTGCGTGACCGCGTAGCGGGGGGAAAGCGGGTGGACTTCACCGGCCAGTGGGCGGCGCTGGCCCGCGCCGTGGGCTTTGGGCTGGTGCATCAACACCGGGCGTGGCTCGAGGAGAGCCAAGGTATCCAGCACTGCTTAGAAGGTGGGACCGTGGAGCAGCGCGTGAATCACAAGACGTACTATCGCCGGGATGCGGAGCGGAAGGGCAGCCCACACATTGACTGGGAGCTGGTATTGTGCATGGTGAAAGCAGGAGAGCCTGGGCAGTTCCGCCGGTAGACCTCCATATTTCCCCGGGTGCAGAACTAATAACCGTTAGACTAATAGCGGGTAGACTAGCCGGGCTTAGTGCCTCTGCTCCGCCGCGAAGCTGGTGAAAGGGCCCGCAACTCCCAGTCCGTGGGTGGTTCCGCTGGAGGCAGCGTGGACATGGTGGCTTCTATATCGGCCGCCATGTCGGTGTCCCCCAGGCTGCGGGCCTGCTCCCACGCGGTGCGGTAGAGCGAATGGGCCTCGCGGAACTGCTTCAGCGCGGCGTGGGTTTGGGCCACGTGGAACGTGAGATCGCACTCACGGATGCTATTGGCATCGCCTTCGGTGGGGATGCCTTCTACTGCTGCTCCCATGTGGTGCACGGCTGCGGTCATCTGGCGGAACCGCGCGTCCCACTGCTGGGAATCCCGTGCTGCGTCATCGGCCGGAGCTGTCGGACGCGCCAGAAAACCCTCCCGATATGCCTCCTGAAGCGCTGTGGAGGCTTTTCCAAACTCTTGCAGGGCAGTCTCCCAGTGTTCATATTGGAAGGCCGACTGGCCGGCGTAGAAATGCCCACAGACCGTGGCATGGAGCTCGCGTTCCCGGTTCCCCTGGAGGTGATAAAACTGGCGCAGGTCCTCTTCGACGGCGGCTTGGACGGGGATGTTGTCGGCCGACATAGCCAGCACGTAAGCGCGGTCCAGCCAGGGTTGCACGAGGGGGGCGGCGGCGGGGGTGGGATAACGGCGCAGCAAGTCGGCGGCCAGTGCTTCGGCGGCTTCGGCCCGGAGCTGGATGTTGGCGCTTTCGTCGGCCGCTACTTGGCCCAACCAACGGGTGCGGTGGGCCAGGGCCAGGCCCACCTGGATGGGACTGAGCTTGACCTGCGCCGCTTGGTACTTTTCATAGAGGTCGACCCCGGCGTCGCGGCCCAGGGCTAGGTCCGCCCGGAGTGGTGGCGGTGGATAGAGGTCAGTATCCTCGAGCGGCAGCAGGCGGACCGTATCGCGGCGGCGGGCTTGGGAGAGTAGGACATAGCCCTGCGCGAATAGTCGTTTGTCCTTGATCTGGCGGCCGACGGCTTGGAGTAAGCGGCCGACGTTGTAGGCTTCGTTGAGTAGGGGATAAGCGGGCCGCTCAATCCGGGCCAGCGTGGTGGCCATAGTCTGTCCCAGGTGGGCCGCCGCCGAACTGACGGCCCCGCGGAACGCCTTGTCCCGGCACAAGTCGCGCCGGGCGGTCATCTGTTGCACCACCGCGGCGGCCAGCGCGCGAGTTGTACTGCCCCGCCCCGCGTCTGCGCCTTCCTCATTCAAGAGCACCTCGGCCTGGAGCAGCGCGTAGCCGGCCTGGGACCGCGCCGGCGCAGTAATAATGAGGACCGAGCGCAGCGCGGCCTCTATGATGCGCGGGTCCGATGCGCGGCCCTCCTGGCTGTGTCCATCCGGACAGTCCCCCGCTTTGTTCAGCGGCAAGTGGCACTGGATACAGCGGGCGGCCCCATCCACCTGGCTGCTCGAGATGCAGGTCCGACCGAACAGTGCATTGACGAAGCGTTGCCAACCTTTCTTGCAGCTCATAGGGCGTTGTCCTCCACGGGGCCAGGCCAAGTCAAGGGAGTGGCTGGCGGCGGGTCGCCGCGGAGCAGGTCCTTGGCGCGGGCCTGCCACGCGGGATCGTTCTCCATGCTCGCCGGCCCCGTCTTGGCCCCGCGCAGCCAGAACTGGGCCTTCTTGTAGGCCGGAAACAAGGCCACGATCCGGGCCTGGGCCGCCTCGTGGAGCGTGGGCGCGGCGGCGGGGTCGGCCCGCACTTGTTCGCAGAGAGCCATGGCCTCGGTGATCTCATCTCTATACGCCAGGGCGTCATCCCGCCCCATCGTGGCGAGGGCGTCCGCCAGGTCCAGTCGCATCTGCGCGTAGGAGGGCACCCGCACCCCCCAGGACTGCAAGGTAGCGGTGACCTCTGGGGAGAAAACCTGTTGGCAGGACGCGGCCCGGCGGAGGGGAGCGGCGGCATTTGTTTCGTTGTAGTCCCGGCTCACGTCGTCTTGTAGCATAGCGCGCCCTTGGTAATAGTCCTGGAGTACCGCCAGCGCGGCCAGGTGAGGTGGGGCCGGGGGGGGAGGGGCCCCAAGCTGGGCCTCATCGAGCACCCTGGTCGCTTGGTCTTGCGCTTGCAGGCGCTCTCGCAGGGTGCCCAAGGCGCTAGCCAACCGCCGGTAATCCGGCCCGGGTCCGAGCCGGCGCACGGTGTCGTGGCTGGTCTGGAGTGCGGCGGTAGCCTGGCCCAACCGCTCCTGGGCCTGGCCCTCGTATTCGAGAGTCCGTACCTGGCCCGCGACGTCGCCGAGTTCCTCATATACAGCCCGGGCCGCCGCCATCCAGTGCGGGATGTGTTGGAGGTCCGCCGGTTTGGTGGTGGCATTCCGCAAGAGCACCCCGACGGCGGAGGTGTGGAGGTCGGCGCGGTACACCAGGTCTTTGCCTGGATTCACAAAGGCTCCGGCAAAAGTACCCAGGGCGAGACTAAGGGGGATGCCTGGCGGCATGGGTGGCCCTCCGGCGCTCACGATGTCGGTAAGCAGGATGATAGCCCGGCGCTGGGTGGTACGGTCGCGGAGCTGCTGCCCGGTACTGAGTCCGTACTCCGCCAGCATTTGGGCCATGCCGAGGACGGTGGAGGTGGGGCGAGCGCGCACCAGGGCCGTGGCCGCCTGGAGTATCTCCTGGGCCTGGCCGGCGGCGGCCATGCGCTGTTCGGCGGGCACCTGGGCGAGCTGGCGCAGAGTAGTCGTCAGACCATTAAGCGCGGGCCCCAGGGCAGTGGAGGCAAAGAGCTGTTGCAGCGTGCTCTGCGCGGTCTGACTGTGGCCCCGCGGACACTTGCTGTTCTTGTCGAGCGGGCTGCGACAGCGCACGCAGCGCGGCGCTCCGTCGACCTGTCCTTCGGCAACACACGACCGGCCCCGCAGCCAGTTGACGATCTTTTGCCAGGGGCCTTTGCAGCTCATCCTCATCCTCCAAACCAAATAGGCAAGCGGTGAGCAAAACACTACCGCCCGGCCGGTAGCAGGACCAAGGCGTGCTGTTATGATACAAGAGCGGGCGGGGAAATGCAATAGGGGGCCACTCGGCCCCCCAACGCGCTGGCTCGGCCGGCTGGATGCTTCAGTTGGAAATCGCAGTAAAGCATTTAGGGCGACCCCGATTGGCGGAGCCGGGAGCCGGGAGCCATCCCGCCCTTTTCCTCTTCCCCGGTCCCACACGCCAGGCCGGCCACGATAAAAGAACCCTGGGCATACTTCTGGCCCAGCGCGCTGGCGGGGTCGAAATCGCCGCCCATCTCGAACTGGAGCAGCGCCAGTTCCTGGGCCAGGGTGGCAATCAGCACCGCCCGCACCGGCATCATGGTGGGAACAGCCCGCTCAACAGTGTCAGGCGCGGGGCGGTCATAGCCCCGCCAGCACGCGGCGGCACCGTCCCAGTACAGCTCGGGGTAAGCAGGGAATACCTCGGCGAAGGGCACTGCCAGGAGCTGCACTGTACCATCGGAACGCGGCACATGCAGATAGAGTCCGGTGCAGCGTTGGTCGTCCGTCCAGAGGAGCCGGACAAAGAAATGGACCTGGCTGTTCAGGGTGGCCAGGATGGCATCGGCGGCCAGCATAGCGACCCAGTTCTGGTTGCCCTCGGTAGCGGAAAGGGCCTTGACAAGCGCGGCCAGGCTGGTGCGGGGAAGGTGGACCCGCGGGGAGGCCGGAGTGCAGCGGGTGCAGCGCGTGCATTGCCACTGGGCGTCCTCCCAGGAGTAGACGTGGAGCGTAAGCTCCTGGCAAAAAGGGCAGAGTCGCTGGTGCTGGGTAACGGACATGACAACCTCCACGCCGGCCGCAAGGCCGGGACTAATGATGCGGCTGGGCCCGGTTGAGCAGCGGCAGGAGTTCGGCGACGCGGTTGGGCTGCTCGGCGAGTATGGCCAGGAGGGTCTTGCCGGCCCCGACGATAAAGGAAGGGTCCTGCTGGGCGCTCGCGGCGTGGCGCAGGCAGGCTGTCACCAGGTCGTTGCTGGCCCCCGCCTCCATAAGCAGGCGGAGAAAGCCGGGATCACGGGTGAACAGAGATACCTCGTCGACCGTACAAGGGTAGACAAAGCCCGGGATGAGCGGGGGTTGGGGTGGGAGCATGGGGATGGGTACGCCGGCTTCGATGTAGCCGACCACCACGGCGGCAAAGGTGGTCCGCATGGTGATGTGGAGCTGCGGATTGGCTTCGAGTAGCGCGGCCTCGGCTGCCACCTCACGCCCGCGCGCCACAACCGGCCGGGTGGTGTCGATAGGCGCGGTCTGGATGTCGGTGACCACGGCGATGACATCGATGGCGGGGAGGCTGCTGGCAACTCGCAGAAAGCTGCCATAGGTCGGCGCGGTGTAGAGGTCATAGGTTTGGGCGATAAAGTCGCGGATACTGCCACTGATGGTTTCTCCGGCGCGTTCAGTCATAATGGGCATGGTGACTCCTCCTTAACTCTGCTCAGAGTGCTTCTTGCTTACGCCGGCCGGCCCTTCGCGGGCTACGCCGGCCAGATGGATTTCGCGGTAGTGGCAATTCGGGCAAGTCCAGGCCGTGTTCAGCATCGCAGGAGAGCTGAACTGTGGCAGCTCGGCGGGGGGCTGGCCGGGCCGGTGAAAGGAGATGGCGACATCGGCCGCGCTCTCTTGCACCAGCAGGGTGCCGCAGTGCGGGCAATGCCGGCCCAGGCGGGCATGGGCCTCGGAGAGCAAGGTACGCAGAAGCTGGGCTTTGCCGCCGTACTGGGTGAGAGCGACCCCGTGCGCGGCGGCCACTTCCTGGAGCATCTGCCATTCCCCGTCATCCAGGCGTAAGGTAGGTAGAAAATGGTCTCGGGCCATAGGTTCCTCCATGTGTGTAGCGCTCGCCGCGCTACAACCCCACTGTCGTGAAAAAGAGCCGGCGAACCGTCGCCCCTTTCATCTTGATGGGCCCCCCCCAAGTGGTGCTCAGGCCAGGCGCAGCGCAGACGCCAGGGCTATTTTACGCGGTGCACCCCCACAACGTGAGGAAGTAGGCCCGCCTGCCAATGGGTCAGGTTAGCCATCGGACCACCCCCACTGTCGTGAGGAAAGGGCCGCCGTAGTCATGCTCCCGATCAGCTACATCGAGCCACCCCCACCACGTAACGTGAGGAAAAAGCCTCCCTGCAAAACCGCCATAACCTCCCAATCGGTCCACCCCCACCAAGTGGGGAACATGAGCGGCAGCCGGCTGATCGTCTTCACTCAGGCAGACCCACCCCCACCAAGTGGGGAACGGTTTACAGCACTGCGGCTACGTAAAGTGACAGTACGGGCCACCCCCACCAAGTGGGGAAAAGAAACCCTGCATCCAATCCTCTCGATCCCGTGGAGCCACCCCCACCAAGTGGGGAACGGAGCGCCGCACACTGGAGAACTTTCGGCAGTACGGGCCACCCCCACGCGCTGTGGGGAAGTCCTGCGTAGCGAGCCATTGCGTGACCGTACCTCCCGGTCCACCCCCACGCGCTGTGGGGAAAACGTGCAGATTCCTGGCAATATCCAATATCCCCAACGGACCACCCCCACACCTGTGAGGAAACCACCTCTTTTGCCAAGTGCCCCGCCCTGTGCTATACGGTCCACCCCCACGTCTGTGGGGAAACCCCTATCACACGGGGACGCTGCTCAATAAACATCGGACCACCCCCACGCCTGTGGGGAAACCGCCCTGCAATTCCATTCTGACTATGGCTTTCACGGTCCACCCCCACGCCTGGGGGGAAACCCCTTCCCCTATGCCAGCTCCGCCGGGGCCAGGCTGAGTAAGCCGAAGCCCAGCCCTTTGGCGGGACCAACGCCGTCGCGCACGGCGCGAGCCAGCTTGTCCGGGTCCAGCACGCGCAAGCGGCCGTTGAACATCACCCCGTATAGACGCATGCTCTCGCGCCGCGCGGCGTCAGGTCGTCGCCCGTCCACGAACTCGGTGCGTGTCGTCGAGAGCGCCACGAGGGCAAAGCCGGCGGCTGCCCCTTTGCGTTGCAGCCACTCCAGTTGGGCGGGCTCGGTGAGCAGGGCCTGGCGCGGGCCGTTCTTCCGTACGGTGGGAGGGACCCACGACCGTTGGGTAGGGTTGGCCCACAAGCGGAACACCAGCGCGGCCCCGGGCACAAAGTCCAGGTGTACGGGCTTGACCGCCGGATTAGCCCCCTCCGCGGCGCGCAGATAGGCGTGGTCGGGCGGGTCAGCGGCCAGGAAGGACCAGTCTGGTTCGTGGACTGATTGCACCAGGATCAAGGGCGCGTCCGGGTACGGGGCCGGCTCGGCGCGAAAGAGCACCCGCTCGTCCACGGGGAGCGGGTCGGGAAAGGCCCGCATGATGGTGCGGTGCATCTGCCAGGGATTCCCCGTGTCGCGCCGGGCAGCTCCGCTCTGGGGATTGAGCAGCAAGCGTGAGAGGAAGATTAGCATGGGCTGTCCTCCCGGGGTGCCGGGCAAGGGATGAACTCCTGCCGCACCCTCCGCGGGGCATACTGGGACGCCCCCTGGGGCGGGAAACTGAGCGGTTGGTCGGGCAGCGTTTCCGGGCCGGCGGGGTCTTCCACAACCAGGCGCAGCCGGGCTGTCGGGTCGTACCGCGCGGCGGAGCCCAGCCAGGGGTAAGCCGCCAGGGCCGCGGGCAGCGTAGTGTCCCGGCGCAGGCCATCGGGCAACCAGACGGGCGCGCTGGGCAAGAACGCCTTGCGGCCGAGGTACAGAGGCCAATGGGGGCGCTGGAGGGCGGTCTGGATCATCGTCAGCAAGAGGAGATCGTCCCCGGCGAGGCCGGCCAGGAAGCTGGCATCGGCGAGATACTGCCGGTGTGATACCACGCGGGCGTCGGGAACGACCTGGCCACTGACGACCCAGATGCCGCCCTGCCCGGCGGTGTGGAAGTCAGTTTCCAGGTGGCCTTCCTGGTCGCTCCGCACGCCCATGGACAGGCCGGCCAAGTCGGAGATGTCAGCCCCTCGGGGCCGGCCGAGGGCGGCAGCTACCAGGCCGATGACGCCGGACTTGGACGGATAGAGGCCCGTGTCGCGCACGCTGGCGTAGCGGCTTTGTAGTCCCCAGGATTGTAAGGGTCCAGTCAGCCGGAGCAGCAGGACGTTCATACGATGGCCTCCGCGAGCAGAGTGTCCAGCACGCCCTGCACCAGCGCGGCGAGCGAGTCGACGGCGGAGCTTTGCAGGACAGACAGGGCCTCGGGGGTATCCGTCAGCACCAGGGTGCGGGTGATCTGCTCGGAGCCATACATCCGCACCATCTTACCCCAGTAGGCGTCGAGCGCAGCGATGGAAGGGCCAACCAAGCCGGAGTTGCCGCGGGCGGTGACCGGCCGCTCGAAGGCGTTGGTCAAAGACCACGCCGCGCCTTGCCGGACAACGGCCAGGACCAAGCTGGGGGGGTTGAATGCGGTGAAGGTGTGCTGCTTGCCGCTGGGGAGCGCGGTGACGGAGGCGCGGATAAAGCCGGTCAGAGTGCGCCGCGCCAGGTCCAGGTCGCCGTGGAGGTTCTTGACCAGTTGCTCCCAGTCCACCAGGCTATAGCAGTAAAAGCAGGCGGCGTTGTAGCCCACCAGGTCGGCCATGGCCGCGCCGGGCTCGGCGGCGGTGGCCAGGTGATCGGCGGCGGTGTAAAAGTCCAGTTCGAGCTGGGTGCGGTGGGTGGCGATGGCATGGGCGACGTAGGCCGCGCCGGGCAAGGACAGGTCGGGGCGCGAGGCGAGCATCCGCCCGAATAACGCCAAGTCCGGGGCGGTGGTCCAGCCGGCGCTGTCCCGCGCCAGCTCCTTACACAGCCGCTTGATCGTCGCGGCTTGGGTGGCGGGGGCGACGAGGGACTCCCACTCGGAAGCGAGCGTCTGGGCGATGCGGGCAGCTTCCTCCGGGGCGATGTACACCGGGGCGGCCGAGCGATTGCCTTCCCCCATCCTGCCGTAGTACGCGGTCACGAACTCGAGGGCCACGGCGGTAGCCTCGGCGGCCTCGCGCCCGTGCCGCTGCACCAAGAGGGGCGCAATCACCCGGTCGACCACCCAGCGCGTGCGCAGGGCGAGGGGCACCGCGACGGCGGCGGCAAACTCGGGGGCACCGCGAATCGCCGCCTTGAGGGACTGGGAGGAGAGCCGGCCGCGGTCGGCATCGCCAAAGAGGGTGCGTTTTGGGCTACCCTGGTCGTCGCAGTTCAGCTTGCTGGCCGTGACGTTCAGAATCTTGTGCAGTTCAATGTTCATCATTCATCCTCCGGAGAAGGCAGAGCGGGCTCTGCGACTAGGAGTGGGGGGTCGGCCGGGGCAAGGTCCGCGGCGACGGCCCGGCGGGGGGTGTAGAAAGCGGTGGCCCACTCGCGCCGGACGCGCAACTGACCGTCGGGGAAAGAGTAGGCCAGCAGGTCGGCAAAGAGCTGTCCCCAGTTGACGGCGATGCCGGCCTGGCGCAACAGGTCGAGCAAGGGAATGAGCAGCCGGGGCAGGTCATCGGGCTGAGCGGTAAGCAGGATGTCGAAGCGCCGCGTCAGGCCCGCCGAGCTGGTTAGGGCGTTCAGCCGGGCCAGGTGGTCGCCCAGGTTGCCCGCGCGGCTGGAGAGAGGGTGACTGGCAAAGAGCCCGGCGATGAGATAGGCCGTGTCGATCAGCCAGTGGCGGGCATCGGCGGGCAGGGCGGGAAGAACAAACCGATGGACGGCGGGCACGCGGTCGGGCCCCAGGCGCAGCGAGCGTTTGAGAACGGCCATGGCCTGCTTACTGTGGCTGTCGGAGCCGGCGCGCAAGTGCTCCAGGTGGGCAATGAAAGCAGCGATAGCGTCACGTTGGGTCAAGGCTGGTCCTCCTCGGAGTCGGTGGCGGTGGGCGGGCTCGGGTTCAGCAGCCGGTAGAGCCGTCCGCGCAGTAAGGCCACCGCCGCCGCATACGCTTTGAGCACGCGGGGCGACTCGCCCAGGTGAGCTTGGAGCGCAGCAAGGGTCTGGAGCGCGGCGTGGCGCACGGCGTTACCCCAGGCGGGGAGCGCGGTGTCTGCTGCCGACACGGCCAGGTCGTTGACCAGGAGCGCCCAATCTTGTTCCAGGGCGGTCCAGTAGGTCTGCTCGGTGTTCCAGCCGGCCTGAAGCCGGACGGCCATCTCGGACGCCGGGGGGATGGCGGTGGGGTCGGCCCCGGGCGTGGTGAGCAGGGTCGCCATGACGCGGGCGGCCTGCCACACGGCGGTACTCACACTGGTGGCGAGCTGCATAGCCGCCCCAAGCTGGGCCGCGCGCTGGGCATCGGCGAGATAGGCCAGGGGTAGGGGCACCGTTTCCTCACGTACAAACAGGACTTTGGCTTTGGCGCTGGCCAGGCCCATGGCCCGCCAGCGCAGCGTGCGCTCGGGGGGGATGTAGCCGGCGGCCACCAGGCGGGCCAGCCAGGCGCAAGCGGCGGGGGGTTGGACGGTGGCGGAGGAGTCTTGGGCGGCCGGATCGAGGTGGTACAACGCCATGCTGTCGCGCCACACGGAGCGTTCCCGGTCATAGCGCAGCGCATACACGCGCTGGCGGCCCTGGCGATAGTGGTGTTGGGGATTGCGCACGGCAGCGTCGAGGGACAGGCCGGCGGAGCGGGTGATGGTGCGCACCGTCACGTGGTCGCCCGCGCCGTCCGGAAAGAGGAGCACGCGGCGGGCCGGCCAGGTCAAGTAGTCGAGATAGCCGTGCGGCACATCACGGGGGGGCCGGAAGGGGTCATCCTGTTCCCAGCGCGGGGCGTCTTGGGATGTCGAAGGGAATACGGTGTCATCGGGATACGGCAGCAGGTTGAGCATCAGGGTTTCAAAGAGGGTATCGCCCTGGGCAAGAAAGACGATGCCCCGCGCAGAGGGGCTGTCGGTGAGATTCTGGTGGGGAATACCGCTGAGTCCACCCAGACCGAACTGCTGGACGGCCAGCAGTTGCCGGGCGGCTTGCGGCGGGGTCAGGGCTATGCCGGGGTCCTCGGTGTAGTGTTGGAACAGCGTGGCGGAACGGCCCTGGGAAAACACCAGGTGCAGGGCGGAGATGGTTCGCCCGGGCCCCTGCGCTTGGAAGAAGGGGTGTTCCGCCGCAAAGAGGTCGAATCGCCCTTGCCACTGTTGCAGGTAAGCGGTGAGCGGGGCCGGCGGGAAGTGGCCGGCGGCCCACAGTTGGCCCCAGGCCGCCGGATCGGCGGGACCAAACCCGCGGTGGAGGACCGCCAGGAGCAGCCGGTAGAGCGCCGCGTTCTCCAGCGGGCTGTCGCCCCAGAGCCCCGTAAGCACATGGGCCTGAACCAGGGTGTCGCGCAGGGAGAAAAGCTGCGGCGCGACTTGGCCGGGCACCAAGACCGGAATCCAGGGCCGGTCTACCAGGTTGAAGGAGACCGGGCTGGCTGGGGGCGCGGCGGCGGGCGAGCTCTTAGTCGGCATCAAGCACTCCTCGACTGGGCCAGTGGCGGGGCCGGAGACGGCCAGTCGGCGTCCAGGGAGTCTTTGTCGAGACAGACCTCCCCGGTGCTGGACAGAGTGAAGCGGAAGCGGGGGGCGGCCAGCAGGAGGAGCATGTCCACCGTGACGCGGTTATAGCCCCCCGGGATGAGAGTTTGCAGCAGCCACTGGGCATCGCGGCGTTCCTGGCGGGCAGCGCCGCTCTGGAGGTCGGTGACCTCGAACAGGAACAGTGGGTTGCTGGTGGGTCCCCACTCCGGATGGCCGGCTGGGTCCAGACCCAGGCACGCCCACTGCTCATCCGGCCGGCCGGTTGGCTCGGGCGGGTGGGGGCGGGGCCCGACTTTGCTCCAGAAGTCGGCGTTGCTGACATCGTAGATGTTGTGGGGGTCACGACCAGGAGTGACCGGAACGGGGTCGGGGGGAAGGGGGGCCGGAGGCGGGAAACGGCCCACCTGCTGTTGAAATTGGCGGGTGTCAGCCGGATCGAGCTCGCCGGTGTCAAGGGGGCCGGTGGAACGCCCGGAGAGAAACCACAGGCCGACCAGCGTGGTGCCGGGAGTGTCGGTGGCGAGGCCCGGACCTTCGAGGGTGATGAAGGCCCGCTCCATGATAGTGCGGGACCGGCCGGGAGCGGCCCGCAAGACCAGCACTTCACCCGGCTTGATGGCGCGGTTCAGGGCATTGGCCATGCTATTCCTCCTCTATATCCACGGGGGCAGCGAGGTCCCCGGCTGCCGGGGCGGGTGGGGAGCTGGGGAAAGAGGGGAAGCGCCCCACTTCCTGTTGGAACTGGGCGGTGCCGACGGGATCGATGCGGGTGGCGTCGAGCCGGCCCACGGACCGGCCGGTGAGATACCAGTAGCCGACGATGGCGGTGCCCCCCGTGGTTGAGTCCATGCCAAAACCATCCTGGGCGATAAAGGCCCGGTCCTTGATAGCACAAGGGGGCTGTTGGGGCCGCAAGTGCAGGACCAGAACCTCCCCTTTGGCGATGTCGCGTCCTAGCCGATTGGCCATGCTATGCTCCTTGGTGGTAGCGGTGCGCTGTAACGGATGGGCAAGTAAGGCCAGGGACATGTTGCCACCTTCTTGGCAGGCCAAGGGTCACGGCTGGCGCGAGGCCCTACTGCGCCTCCAGATGCGCACGGCGCGCCAGGTGAGCAGGCCGGCAAAGATAATGTTACTCAGGGCCACGGCAAAGCTACTCCAGTGCGCAGCGTAGACGAACAACAGGGCCGCTAGGCCCAGGTTAGCGGCCATAACGAGCAGGCCCAGGATGAAGGAAGTGCGGTCGGCGGCTGACATCGGTAGCTCCTAGCAGCCGGGTTACTCGGCCGCAGCTCGGCTATAGGCGACCTGGGCCAGGAGGTCGGTCAGGTTGAAGGCCAGCGTTTCCGCGCCCTCGTGGAAGATATGGACGACGTACTCCTGGTCCTCGGGTCGCCGGCCGGACTGGTCCACGCCCCAGGAGTTGCCCAGGTGCGCGCCGGTGACCGTAGCGGCAACGTCCTGCTCATCCGGCTCGTGCCAGGTGACGTGGTGGGTGGCGGCAAAGGCCGCCAGGCGGGCCTGGAGGGAGTCCTGGAGGCCGTTGTGCTTGGTCGCGGCATGGAGCAAGTCGGCCAGGTTGACCGCCGCCTTCTCCTCCCCGGCCACGTGGAGGTGGATGACCAGCTCCTGGGCGGTGGGGGGCAGGCCGGCCTGGTGGGTGCCACTGGTATTGTCGAGCACCGCCCCGGTGACGGTGGCGGTCACCCCCTGCGCGTCGGGCTCGTGCCAGTCAGGGTGCAGCTTGTATTCGCTGGCAAAGAGCCCCAGGGTGACGTGCGGATGCACGCGCCCGGGGGGTAGTTGCTTCTTGGACCGGCGGCGCGGTGGCTCCGGCTCCTTGGGCGGAGGGGGCACAAAGCGTTCGCCAGAGAGGGCCTCGTAGAGTGCCTGCGCCGCCGGCACGGCCTCGCTGCGGGGAGCGGAGGGTGGTGTGCCGGTCTCCAGCGTGCGTTGGAGCCAGTAGCTCCAGAACTCGGCGTGCTGCTGGATGGCCTCCAGAGTACGGGCAGCCTTTGCGGGGGGGGGCGGGGCCGGCTGGTGATAGGCGGCGAGGAACTGCTGGGCGGCGCGCAGACTGTCCGGGACCTTGCCGCCCGCGTTTACTGTGACCAGGGCGGCCGTGAGCTCTTCCAGGAAGGGGACGACGTTGGCGGTGGCGGCGGGAGGGAAGGGGTTGTCAGCCACGCTGCGGGCCACGCGGCGCGCGGTGGCGAGCACCGGGACGGTCGGATCGAGCCAGTTGTCGCCGAGTTCCACCAGCTCGGCCAGCAGGGCGGGGGCCAGGGGCTCGTCGGGGCCGAGGTGACCGTCGTGGATGAGCAGCACACTATCCGTATCCGCGGGAGTCTGTCTGTGGCCGGCGAGGCAGTAGGCGCTCATGCGCGGCACGAGCTTGTCACAGCCGGCGTGGTTACAGCGCGGCGCGCCGTTCACCTGGCCAGCGGCGACCTTGGCGGCAGCCTCCAGATTGTCAGCTACCTGTTCCCAGTTGTGATGGCAGGTCATAGTCGTGCTCCTTTGATGCTACAGCTACAGATACACAAACGGCGGCCAGCCCATTTCCTGGCGCAGCGCGTTGATCTCCTCATTGGCGGCCCGCTGGAAAGCGGCCACTTCGGCGAGATAGGCTTGCACGGCGGCGACCTGCGGGGCAGTTCGCGGTTCATTCGCGTGAATCTGCTGCGCGATGTCCGCCCGCAGGGCCTCCAGACCAGGCAGCCCGGCGGCTACCCACGCGCGGAAGCCCGGCACGTCCGCCAGGATGACGCTCTCAGGCCGCCGCTGCTGCAACTCCCAGCGTTGGCGGCGCAGGGCGGCGAGCCGCGCCCGGATGGGGGCCGGAGCCTCGGGCCAGGGGGTGACGGTGGGGAAGTAGGCCCGCACGAAGTAGCGCGTGAGGGGAAAAAGCGCAGCGAGCGCCTTTTCCCAGCAGCGCCACACCGCCCGTTCTTTGCGGTGCAACTTGCCACAGACCCCGCACCGGGGCCAATCCTGGTTGTCCTGCCGCCCCGTCAACGTCATCGCCGGCCTCCTCCGCTGCGGCGCAGCGGCGGGAGATAGATAGTTACGGGCTGGCCGTGCCGGTCGATGTTGAACGCGGCCTGGTGGGTCTTGATGAGATGGGCCCCGACCGCCACCACCTTGGCGAGCGGCAGCTCCAGGACCGCGCTCAGGTGGCGATAGCCGGCGGCAAAGAGGCCGGTGGTGTGGCCGTGCGCCCGGAGGTAGTCGAGGACCGCCTGGCCGGCCACGGGGTCGTCGTCGAAGGGACCGTGCTGGAGGTCCGGGTAGGGGCGAAAGACGTACAGGGTGCCCTCGGTGTCGCACGACCAGCCCGGCACACCCGAGGCGGTTTGCAGCCTGGTGGTCGTGGTCTTGATCCAGCGGGACTGGGCGGCACCGCCGCGGGCGTGGCGCTGAACGTAAGTGAGGTTCCAAGCGGTCTTCATCCGGGCCTACTCCAAACCATCACAATCGTGATAATCTAGGGCCATTATAGCACGTCCTGCAAGTGCTGTCAAGTGCCTGTTTCCGGCACTCTGCCGGTTAGCCGGCCGGCCGGTGGGCGAGCAGGGCCGCGCTAGCCCAGCCCACGACGGCGAGTACGCCGGTGGCGGCGGCCAGGCTGCGCAATGCCGCCGGGAGGGCGGGCTGCGTGGCCAGCAGGTCCAGCCACAACGGGCCCAGCGGCGTGGAGGCCAAGAAGGAGGGCAGCACCAAGAGGCCCAGGCCCAGACCGGGCAGGAGCAGATCGGGGCGGGCCGGCCGGGCGGGAAGAGGGCGAAGGGCGAGGTAGGCCATGAGCAAGAATGGCAGGAACGGGCTGCCGATGGTGAGATAGAAGAGGCGCAGGAGGAGATAGCGGCTCGGCAGGGCGCACCACCAGGGGTCGGCGGCCTGAAGCAAAGCCAGGATGGCGGTCGTGTTGAGCCAGGCAAAGGCGACCAGGGGCAGTTGCCAGGGTCGGAACCGGGACCACCAGGTGCGGCGGGGAGGGGCGAGAGTCACTGGTCACCTCCAGGGGTGGGAGTAGGAGCGGCGGCGGGGGGCCGTGGATGGCGGGGCTGGCCGGGGCGGGGGCCGGGTTTGCGTTCCTGCTGCACGGCGGGGTCGTCGAGGTCAGCAGCGTGGATCGACCACTGGCCGCCGCGCTTGGCGGCGGAGGGGAACAAGGGCGGCGTGCGGCTGCACAGGGAGCAGACCTGCCGCTCCTTGATGTGGAGCCGCGCGGCCACTTCGCGGGTGGTGAGCCAGGTGCCGGAGGTAGGACCGTGCAGGGTGATGGTGAGCGGGCCGGGGCCGGCGAGGAGGAGGGCGGTGTGCTGTTCGAGGTAGGGGAGCGCCTCCTCGTCGTCGGCCAAAGGGGGCCAGAGGTAGGGGCTAGGGGGCGCGGCGGCGGGGTGGGGGAGGTAGACCGACACGGTGACCGCGTAACTGGGGCCGGGGTCGGACAGTGTGGCCGGGAAGAAGAAGGTGGAAGCGCAGGACGGGCGCGGGGGGCGGAGCAGGGCGAGAAAGCGGCGCACGCCGGCTGACCCGGTAGCTGGGGAGACAGCCAGGGCCAGGTGGGGCACGACCGTTTCCGGAAGGGTGAAGCCGCGGGCGCGGGCGAAGCGGGCCGCGCTGACGGGGAGCAGGAGGAGCAAGTCGCGGACATAGTCGGTAGTCTCGGGAGGCAGCGGGTAACGCTCCAGGGGAAAGGGGGCCTGGTCCGCGAGTTGGAGCAGCTCCTGGACGGCCGCCTGGTCGCCGTCGAGCGCGCGGCAGTACAGGGGCGCGAGGCGCAGGTCTTGGTCAAAGCCGGTGGGGTCTTGGGGCAAGCGGGGTAGGATGCGGCGCAGGGCTTCTTGGACCTGGGCGAGCTGGGGGCCGGACAGCGCCGGTGGGCGCGTGCGAGTGTACGCGGGGTAGCCCATGGTGGTGACGATGAACTCCGCCAGCCGGTCGCTAAAGAGCTGCTCGTCCTGAAGGCGAGCGAGCAGCCAAGCCCCGAAGTCAGTGGCGGCCTGGTCGGAGAGCGCCCGTTCTGACTGGCGAGACAGGCGCAGCAGGGCCTGGAAGTCGGGATGGCGGGCGGGGGTACGTCCCCAGCGCTGCCAGGCCCAGTAGCGCAAACGCACCCCGTAGTCGGTGGGGAGGAGGTGGTACTGCTCCACCAGGGAAAAGGGCAGCGGTTCGGCGTAGGTGATCGTGCCCCAGGCCCGGATCGGTTCACTGTGGTAGAGGTCGTCCACCGGCCGGCCGGCGGGCAGCCAGGGTGCGAGGGCCAGCGCCGTGGGCGGAGCCGCCGTTGCGGTGGGGGGTTGGGCTAGGCACCAATACAGGTAGAGCATAAGACCTCCTTGCGGTGCTGGTGCAATGGTATACTGCGAAATGGCACTATACCATCCGTAGCGGGCGGCTACTCCGGGGGGGGGCGGCGAGAGCCTGGATGCCGTCGTCGGAAACCATGAAAACCTCTGGGGTCAGCGGGTGGGGCTCGTGTTGGTACATAGCCTGCACCACGGCGCGCGCCCGGTCTTGCGTGGCAGGCGGGAGCTCTGTCGCCCAGTACAGGAGCATGTTCCAGGCGGGAACCGCGGCGTAGGCGGGATCGCCGACCGCCCGGACCATGCGCTCCCGGACAGAGGGCAAGAGCAGCCGGGCCGCATCGTAGGAGTCCTTCCACATGGCCGCGTAGACCTCGTAGGGCGGCCGGCCCATGGTTTCTACCGGCATCTGGGTCGTGGCGCGCTCCAGGTTGGCGAGGGCCGTCGCGTAGAGCTGCTCGGGCGCAACGCCCCAATGTTGCTGGAGCCGCTGGCTTACTCGTTGCATGACCTTCGGGTGATCCAGAACCAGGCCGATGGCGAGCTGACCGGGACCGGGGGACAGGACCAGCGGGATACGCTGGATGTCGTCACGCGGCCCGACCAAGATCGGGCGCAGCATAGCCTGGGCCGCTGACCAGTCCGGGGGAGTGGCCCCAGCGGCGCGTACGGCCAGGAGGCGCTCAAAATGTCGCCGGATGGCCTGCCGGGCATCGTCGCGGGTGACTCCAGGGAGAGAGCAGGAGGCGCGGATGTTATACAGCCCGACGTCCAGGGTGTCGCCCGCCGGAAAGTGGACCGGGATAACATCTGGCTGCGTCGGGGTGGAAGAAAAAGACAAGTCCGGGAACTCGTGCCGCAGCACGTCCAGGACCAGGACCAGAAACTCGGATGCGTCCATGGGCTAATCTCCGGTGTAAGGCCCGTTCCGGGCCAGGGCCAGCCAGACTTGCTGGCGGGCGGCGTACTCGGGGCCCCGGCGCTCCTCCGGACCAGTCCGATCCAGCGCGGCCCCCAGTTGGTTGAGCACGCCGACCCAGCGGGCCAGTTCATCGTCTTCCGTGTCTGGGCTGCCAGGGCGGACCCAGGCGAACTGGCTCGGGCTGTGGTTGAGGGTCAGGACCTCTTGCCCCCGGGCTGACGGCACCCACCGGCCGGCTTGCAGCGAGAGGAGGCCCTCGTCCTGGAGGAGCTGGCAGACGTGCTGAGTCCGGGCGGGGTCGGGACACCGTGCGCGGGCCGCCTGGAGCAGGGCGGCAGCCGGGTCGGCGGCGGGCGGGAGGCCCGGAGCGAGAGTCAACAGTTCCAAGAGCAGTTGGTTGCGGGTCATGGCGTACCCTCCAGGGAAGGGGGGGCGGGGCTGGTGTTCTGGGCCTGGGCTAGGGTGAGATACGCGCCGGCCAGGGTGTGCTGCTGGCCCCGGACGCTATACTGGTTGGGGCCCAGGCACAGGACAGGAGTGCCGGCGATCTGCACGGTGCTGCCGGGTGCGCTGTTCATCTGCTGAAGCTGGTGCAGCACGGCGAGCTGCGGTCTAGCGGAGTCGGCGTACGCGGTCAGTACTTGGCAGTCGCAGGTGATCCCCTGGCCGGTGAAGAAGCCGATGGTTTCCGCGATGCTGAAGCGGGGCAAGGGGAGGCCGGAGGCGTTGAGGGTGGCGATAGCCTGGCCGGTGTGGGTGAAGGTCTCCTGGCAGCCGGGGGCGTGGCCGGGGCGACGAGCGGCAAAGTCCCGGTCGAGCCGGCCCGCCAGGTCGAGATAGAACAAGAGCCAGGCGGGCAGCCAGGGTTGCATGGCCAGGCGCTCCGCGCGCCGGCCGGTCAAGGGAGGGCTTGGGTGTAGCGAAAGAGTCGGCGGCATGGGGGTCCTCCTGTGGAGACTAACACGAATCCCGGCTATCAGTGGTCGTCATCGTCCCACTCCTGGCTTTCGTGGGCGAGCACTCCGGCGATAGTCACGGGTTGTTCGCGCACCTCGTCGGGAGGGCCGCAGTCAATGGCGGCAAAGAGCTCGCGGGCGGCTTCCTCCGTGGGGGCGCAAATGAGCGCGGTGCCCGCATGACCGTAGGAGGCGGCGTGCATGCGCCAGTAGCGGGCCGGCCCGGCAAAGTGTTCGAGCCGCACTTGATAGCCCTCCTGACAATCGCGGGTGGCGGGGTGGATTGGGACAAAGGGAAAGAAGAAGTACGCGCCGTCACTGTAGCGCTGGAAGACCCGCCCGCCGGGCTGGGAGTGTTCGTCGTGTACCAGGTCTACCAGACGCAAGAGGGTGTCCATAGCCGCCAGGGACACGGTTAGTGTCTCGGCCTGGGGTACGCGCTGGTAGATGGTCTGGGTCACAGTGGTCAGCGTCGTGGCAGCGGTCATGGGCTCAACTCCGGGAGGGCCTCACCGGCCAGCGGTACACTGGGGGCGGGGGCCAGGGCGGTGAGCGGAAAGACCATGCGCACAACGCCAAACTGACCGCAGGTGTCGCAGATGTTCCATTCTTCCTCCACGTCGGGGCGATGGTCGTAGCCGGGGTGGAGGGGCTTGCAGCGGGCACGGAGCCGGGTAGGGCCGCAGGGAATCGCAGTATTAGACATGGGTTACACTCCTTTGCGGTGAAGCCGCAGGGTTAGGTTAGTCCGGTGCACAGCCGGCCGGCGGGACCGGCGGTGCAAGGTGGGGTGAGCGTGGGGGGCGAAGCCATGCACGGGGCAGTCGTCCACGCCGCCCAGGATAACGCCGTCCAGTCCCACGGTAGCGATGCGGCAAGTGCAGCCGGGGGCGTTCAGGTGGGCGTAACCGTCGGCGGGGAGCGTAACGATGACCTCCTGCGGGTGCCCGCCGATAGTGAGCGTGACGGGAACTTCGTAGCGGCCATCTGCGGTAGGGGTAAAGTTGTAGACGCCCATGGGGGCCTCCTTAGCGGAACAGGTGCTGGGCCAGTTCATACGGCAAAGATACGTAGTCGCCCGGGGTCAGGTGGACACGGACAGTACCATCAGCCGCGGGCAGCGCATCAATGGCGGTAACGTGATAGACGCGGAACTCGATGTCGGACTGGATGGCGCGCCGTTGCGGGTCATAATCGGGGCCGTCCCACCGGAAGTAGAGCAGGTTGTGGGGGTCAAGCGGCCGGCCGAGGACATCGTGTACGTCGGCGACGGGGGCGGTCCAGCACTGATAGGTCAAGGTGTGGCCGGGCCGCAGCAGTACGCCGTGTAGGCGGGGGTCGGAGAGCAGGGGCTCGACCTCATCAGCGCCTACCTGTCCAGGGTAGGCCGACCGCAGCGCCTGGAGAGTGGCGCGGCCAAGGCCGCGGCGGGCCCCGCGATTATGGAGAAGAGCGAACATTGCGGGATCGGTAGGCATGGTGTACTCCTATAGACCAAGCTCGGCGGGGTCGAGGCCGGCGGCAAAGCACTCGTCGTGCAGCCAGCTCCAGCCATTCCAGACCCCATTCTCCTCCAGGGCACAAACGCTGATGGCGGGAAAGCCGTAGACCGTGGGAGGCATCGCGGTGACGGCGGCGGTGGATTCCAGGGCTTGCTCGAAGGCGAGATAGGTGGCGTGGGAAACGCGAAAGACCTTGGTGACAGATTCGGCGGGTCCGTCGGGGATCGTGACGGGTTCGCGTTCTTCCAGGGCGGGCATTTCCACTAAGCGGCGGGCCATCTGCTGCTCCTGTAATTACTGCCGTATACGGTACTAACTCTAAGAGAAGTATAGCACATCGCGGCAGATTTGTCAAGTGCTTGTTTCAGGCACCGAGAGAAAGGGGGCCGGGGCCCAGGGGGGATAGACTATCCCCCCTGGGTGAGAGCAGTCGGGGGAGGGCCGCGGAGTACCGGGCTAGGCGGGGTAGACAACGCTGAGGGGTTCCTCACTGGACTGGGGATCGGCTATCCCCCAGACCTGGAATGGCCCGAACTGCCAGGTCAGACGTTGGGTGGTCCGGGTCAGGCGGCCGGCGTGCCACCGCTGGCAGTCACGGCGGGAGAGCTGGGTGGCAATGAAGTCACGGATGGTGCCGGCCAGAGTGGTGAGCGCGTCGTGCTTGGCGGCGGCATAGGAGGAGAAGGGGCCGTGGTCATCCCCCTCATAAGCCAGGCCGCTGTCCGATACGCCGCTAACGCACCAGTACCAACCCGAGCCCCGTTGGTAGAAGAGGTGCAGGCCCTGGCCGGCCGCGTAGGCCATGCCGCTGGGCCCGGCGGAGGTCTGGTGCCCGCCATCACCGGAGATGCTAAGGTAGGGGTAATGCTTGGCAGCTCCGGTAGTGGGGGTGGGTGTCGCTGGCGGGGCTGGGTTGGTCCAGCTCCAGTCCTGGGTCAGCTCTTCGCAGATGGCCTCATACGCATCCTGGGCTTCCTGCATGACGCCATCATCAACCAGACTGTCGTAGGCGACTCCGCAACCAGAGCGACCCACTAAGTAGCCATCCTCGATGGTGACGGTGGCGTGTAGGGCAGCGGCCATGCGGCGGGCCACTTCTTCCTCGTAGCGGTCGGCCAGGGTGGCGTCGCTGTCCAACCAGTCCACGGTGTCTTGGTGGTGTATCCGTAAAGTGATCTGTCGGGTACTCATGGTGTCCTCCTGATTGGCTGCACGGAACGGTGTTGAGTACAGTATACCACGAGGGTACGACAGGTACGGTCATTGGCCGCAGACGAGTTTGCGGGTCGGGGAAGTGACCGGCTGGTGCGGGTTGAGCTGGTCGGGGGGCTGCGGGATCAGTCGGGGATGGCGACAGGGCAGAACACGGTCCCTTGGGCCCGAGCCTGCTCCTCCAGCGTCTTATCCATGACGAAGAAGCCCCGGAAGCCAAAGCGCGGGCCGAACCGGGCATAGAGGTCGCTGGGGCTGGCGTCGAGACAGTCGTGGTTACAGCCGTGGCCGAGCTTGCGCCCGCAGGCTGGGCAGTAGACCCGCGCGGTGTACTTGTCCCAGGCGCGCTGTGGCAGGGCGTCTTGCTGTCGAACCCGCTGGATAAAGGCGGCAACTGTCGCGGTGAGGCTGGCGTTGTGGATGTCGGAGAAGTCCTGGATGGTGAGGAGAGGCATGCCCCAGCCGGCCGGGAGATGCTCGTCGGCACGGCCGGCCGTGGTAGGACGGTCGACGTGGCGGGCTAGGATGCGTACTCCCCAGTCAGCCCCGAGTAGGGCCACCTGGTGACCGTCGAGCCGGACGTAGGCATGCACGTCCGTCGGGGAGCCACCATAGAGGGAGGACCAGCCCACGACGCGGCGAGGGGCCAGGTCTGTCCCGGTAAGGATCAGGGGCCGGCCACTCCAGAGGCGTTCACTCCATTCTCCGCCAAGTAGCGCGGGGAGTGAGGTGAGGGGCAGGCCGGCGCAGTTACTGTTGGGCTTGACGTAGAAGGTAGACATAGGAGACCTCCTTGCTTGTGTCTTGGTTACTACTCATAGTATACCAAGAGCAGACCCAGCAATTGTTGGGTCGAGGGAGCAAGGAGGTCGAGTTTAGAAAGGGGCTTGGGGACGGTGAAAACGTGCGCCAGGAACGATTGTGAGCGGAACAGGTGGAAGATTCAGGGAAGAGGGAGGACATGGCGGTAGAGTGGTGACCGCCATGTTAGCGGGACCGGGAAGGTCGGCTAGTACCACGAGGAGGAGCGAGGGGGTGCTTGATAGTCCATGGGGCTATCAGAGCCATCGGGGAGCTCGGGTGTAAGTAACTCCTGTTCGAGTTCGCCGACGGTGTGGGTTTGGTGTTCGGCCCACTGGCGAAGGCCCTGGTCGTTGCCCAGGAGGTCGGTGACGGCGGTGACCTCATATTCCTCGGGATGGTCGGCGTTGCGGAGGGCGAGGAGTTGGTGTTCCACGTTCTGGAGGGTGGCGATGGTGGCCTGGAGGTCGGTGAGCCATTGGTCGGTGATAAAGCGGGCCATGGGATTCTCCTTGGGGGATCGGCTATCCCCCTTGTGCTGGTGAGGGGGGATCGGCTATCCCCCTTGTGCTGGTGAGGGGGGATCGGCTATCCCCCTTGTGCTGGTGAGGGGGGATCGGCTATCCCCCTTGTGCTGGTGAGGGGGGATCGGCTATCCCCCTTGTGCTGTGTGAAAGGGGGATCGGCTATCCCCCCCCACCGGGCCGGCCCGGAGCGAAGCGGGCCGTTGGGGTGGGGGGGCGCTTCCCCTTGCCGCCGTTGCCGCCGTTGTCGTCGCGGGTCTTGATCCGGGATAGGACTTCGCGCCACTGGGTAAGGGCGTGGTCGGCGAGGCGGCCGGCTTCGGATGGTCCGAGGGACTTGGCAAGCATGGCGCTGAGCATGTCGTGGGTGAGCTGTAAGGCTTCAGCCTGGCTGTCTACGCCGGGGAGGGGGATGTGGGCTTCGAGCAGTTGGACAGAGGCTAGGGTGCAGACAGACTGAAACATTGTCTGGGCATCGGGTGTGCCGATGGTGGCGAGGAAGTCAACGATGATGACGTCGGTGTCGCCGCTCCAGATGTGTTGGGTGGCTTCGTCGAGGGAGGTGACCATGCCGGTGATTTCGTAGTTTTGGCCGGCGGCCCAACCATAGAGTGTTGCTTGGAGCAGGGCGCGGGTGGACTCCGTGGGTGAGGTGACGAGCAGCAGGGCGCGGAGCTGGCGACGGGGTTTGTGGTCTTGCCGGATGGTGGCGAGATATTCGAGCACGTCCTGGCGCTGATAGCGGCGATGCTGGCCGCCCCCGCCCTGGGCGATGGGAAGGAGGTCCGTGGGGATGCGGCGAATCTGGGAAGGGGAGATGCAGAGTATGTTGGCTGCTTCACCGATGGCAATGAGATCGTCCATGGGAGCCCTCCGGTTCGCGTCCGCAGGAGCCTGTAGGTCTGGCACTATTATAGCACAAAATGGTAGATTTGGCAAGTTTGGGCAGAGGAGGGTAGATGCGGTAGATACAACAGACACTAAGTAGATACGGTAGATGTGCAGGAGAGATGATAGATTTGGTAGATTCTACAAGGAGGCGGTAGGTTTGTCGAGATACAGGGGTGGTTGGGAGGTTTGGTAGCGTGGGCCGGCCGCGAGGTAGATTTGGTGGTCCCCAGGCGGTGCTGGGAGAATTGGCGGGGAGGAGGTAGATTCGGAGTGGGAATCTACCCTCTTTCTATCGTTGGGGGGAGTAACCTTCCATTGGGAGCTGGGATTGGGCAAACCGCGCATGGGGTGGGGAGGGGGGTGGTATGATGGAGCCAAGAAACAGAGAAACAAGAAACAAGCAAGACGGCAGACGGAAAGAGCACACAGGACAGTCAAAGGAGGGTACGAAGATGGCAGAGCTCACAGTGACGCAGGTAATCTCCCTCCTGGTAATCTTCCTCATCGGGTTCTTCGCGGAGATGGGGTCGCGGGCAGCACAGGGGCAGCGGTCGAGCGGAACGGGGTGGTGGACGAAGGTGACACAGGGGCAGCGGTTGAACGGGTCGGCGGGGACGTGGGTCGGCGGAGCAGGGCCGCTGGTGGTGCCGCGCAAGAGGCCACGGTGGTGGTAGTGGGGAGGGGGAGGGAGCCGGGGTAGCAGGGCGAGGGGATGGCGACGGTGGAGGTGGCAGAGGAGGTGGTGGCAGCGGCGAGAAGCGGGGGGGATAGCCGATCCCCCCCCAGGATAGACCGGAGGTGTACGATGGAGTGGCAGACAGCGGTGCGGGTCCTGGGTCTGGGGCAGGTGGACTGGATGCCGGTGGCGGCGGTGGCGGGGGCAGCGGTGCTGGCGGTGGTTGTGGGGTGGGTGGTGTGGTGGGCTTTGGCCGGTTCGGGGATGGTCGGCGGCGGGATGCCGGTGCTCGTGCAGGGTGGGCCGGCCGAGGCGGGTCCGGAGGGGGAAAGTTGAGGGCCCGGGCGCGAGTAGGATGCCGAGTTTCCCAGGGTGTGTGGGTGGTCGGCCGCGCCACTCCCCCTCCCCCACCCTCCTCCCCCGGGCGTGCCGTACCATGCCGTGCCGTGGACCTAGTGGCAGCGAGAAGCATCACGTCGGGTGGGGGAGGGGGACCATGCCTGTGGCTCGTGGGGCACCGTGGCTCCCGGGTGGGCAGCGTGGCTCCGCCCGCGGGTCCGGCTCCGTCCGTTCCCGGCTGCCTTGCGTCCCTGCCCCCATGCGACCGTGCGTGCGCGTCCGTGCCCGTTGGCATGCTCGGCCGGCCGGAGCATGGGGCATGGGGGGGTGGGGTGCTCCCGGCGAGCCACTACGCATGCCGGCCGGCCGAGCATGCCCGTGCGCCCGGGTCTTCCGTTGATAGGCGGGTTTTTCCGTTGGTGGTCATCGTGCTCTCGTCGTCGGACCGGGCACGGGGCAGGGGGGATAGCCGATCCCCGGTGGGCGACCAGCATGCTCCCGGCCATGCCCGTTTCCTGCCCAGCGTCCCTCCGTCCCTGCCCGTTACGGCCGGCCGTGCATGCTGCATGCAACGGGGAACGTCGGGCACGGTACGCTACGCTACGCTCGGACACGGCCACGCCACGGAGGACGACGCCGGCTAACCACCAATCCACCCCCGCGGAGCGGCCGGCCAACCAACGGTAAGACGACGGGGAACGGGGGGACGACCACGGGGAACGACGGAGGAACGACGGTACGCCACGGAGGAACGCGGTCTGGTGCGGCCGGCCGAGAACCCCCTAGATGGCCCCGGAGCCCGGGTACACCACGTGACCCCCAGGAAGGACGAGGCCGGCCGCACCAGACCCAGGAGCATGCCCGGAGCATGCACCGGGAAAGGTCGGAGGGCAAGCGGCACGCAACGGCCACCATCAGGTCCAGCAACGAGGCCGGCCGAGCAACCAATCCCACGGCAAGGCACGCCAGGAGGAGGTGGAATGAAGAACGCTATCTAGCCCAGCGGCAACCAGACTAACCCCAGCCCCAGGGGCCACGAGCATGCCACGGCGGGGCGGAGGAGAGGGAGAGGACGGCACGCACGGCACGCTGGAACGGCAGGGGGGAGGAGGAGAAGGAGTGGTGCGTAATCCAGCGCACCACTCATAGCACTTGCCGCCGAAAATAGCCACGGCCCGTAAGCGCGAGTATTATTGTCACCGATAATACTCTCATGCCCCCTCCATCCCTCAGACACACAGAGCCGGCCTACCTTTCATCAGCAGCACGGGCAGGCAGGCCGGCCAACAGACACTTCCTTCTGCTATCTCTCCTTCCCCCTACCTCTCGCCACCAAGCTTACTTCTCCTGCCCGAGCACACCTTTGCGCACTCTCCGTTTCAGATTCAGCCCCGCCCGGAAGCTCGGCGCAGCACTTCTCGGATACATCATCTTCGCCCCTGTCCGAGGATGCACCCCCGACCGTTCCTCGTACATCCTGACGTCGAATGTTCCCAGGCCAGCCAAGTGTACCCTCTTCCCGGCACCCAACTGCGTCCCAATCTCCGCGACCAGGGCATCAACAACTCTCACTACTTCCCCCCGACGCATGCCCAACCGTTGTGCCACCGCTCTCACTATCGCGGCTTTCCGTATCACATTGTCATCCTGCTTCTGCTGTGTCATCGCCGTACTCCTTGCACTCTATGACCGCACTCGTTTCCGTCCCCGTAACACCACGTCTGCCTTCCAGGGCTTCTGGCCTGCTACCTGCACTCTCTCCCGCGCTTCGCCCACACTACCCACGTCCCACTGCCGGCCCCGTAGACTCATTCCTCCCTCGAAAGACGCTATGTACGCCAACAACGCAGCCCGCCCTACGCCCAAGGCATCGGGACCGGGCACAAACAGCACCATCACGTCCTCACCCTCTCCCACGTAATACCCCTCTCTCCCATCTTCCCCCGGCTCTAGGGTCGGGCCCATCTCCAACATATAGACCGCCGGCCGGCCGACACCTTCCCCTTCTGCGCCATACCACGTCCAATCTATGCTGGGCTTCGGCGTGTTCATCACCAGCGTATGGGCCAACAACACCATATCCCCATAGCCCCCCTGAGCCACAGTTGTCCCATCGACGACCAGCACCCGCCCGCGCCAGTTCTTGCCCACCCGACCCTCTGGCTGCAATCGCCCCCACTCCCCCCAGTCAGCTTCTACCCAACGGCGCATGAGGTCTACCAGCAGCATCCGGCCTTCTTCCTCCACCACTTCCGGCATCACCGGCAACCTCAGCCCCCTGGGCCGGCGCAGGGGCCGGGCCCCTGTCTCCAACAGCTTTCCGCGGCTCCTGCCCACATACGCCATGGGATTGTTCCGGAGCTTCGCCAGCAATCTCCCCGGCCGGCCCTGGATGTCCCAATCTTGCAGCCATTCATCGAGGGCCGCATCTACGAGCACCCCTTGCCGGGTCCCCAATACACGGCCTACCTCCCACATCAACGGCCTCACCAGCGCATCTATTTCCCAGCACGCTCGGGCCACGGTCTGCGCCCCCAACAGCCCCACCACTTTATACCTCCGCGCCAGCTTCTCAGCTTCTCTCCACGCGGCAATCTCGTCGTCACAGCAGCGGTCCACATCCTTTCCGCCCCGCCCCGCATGCCCGCAAGCCACATGCCCCACCTCATGGAGCACCACCCGGATTTGCCAGCTTTCCGACAGTGCTCCTCCCGTCAACCCCATGGTCTGACTGTCACTATCCCAGTACCCCAAGCCCCTCGTGCTTCTCCCCGCCATCGCCAAAGTAATCTGGGGATAGTCTCCCTGTACCCACCTCAGCAGCCGCCCCACCCGTGGTGCCACGTTCTGCCAATCAAACGGCGGCACCTGCTGCCCCGGCTCGGCGGCCTCCGCCTCTCCCCATATCCCGAATGGTCCCACCAACAGGGCTACGACTTCCTCCAAGGCATCCTCCCCGCTCCGCACCCGCCCATGGCCCACCGCTCCCCACTCCCCCTCTTCTCGATGAGCCCACGTAGCCATTTCCGGCTGTACTCTGATCGTACCATCATCCCGCCACGTCACCACCCACCGCCAATGGGCCCGCCGCCCTAGTCTGTCTGCCGCCTCCAGTTCCTCATCTGTCAGCACCATCTCCCTGGACCCGCAATAGTCCGGTGCTCCTTTCCGCAGCAGCGCCAGCAATGCCGGAGCTACTTCTGGACCACAGCACGGCTCCCCCCGTTGCTGGCGCGCTCGCTGGCACTTCCACCACACAATCCCCAAGGGGGCCACGCACTCGCCCCACTCCTCCACAGAACCCCCCGCAGGCTCGCGCTGTTGACAGGCCCACAACACATAGTGGTCAGCCCCAAACTCCCAGTATACCCGCACCATACCCGTAATCATCATCGTCCTGCCTGGCTACTCCTGCGCTTGCCAGCTACTGCCGGCCGGCCCCTTGCTAACCACAATCCGCTCGGGAAACGCCTCCCGCAGCTCCTCGATGTGGGTAATCACCACGATTAGCGCAAAGTCCTCTTGCACCGTCTGGATGACCTCCACCAGCCGCTCCCGCCCCTCCGCGTCCTGCGTACCGAACCCCTCGTCGATAACCAACGTCTGCAACCGCGTGCCAGCCCGCCGTGCTAACAGACGGGACAACGCTACCCGCAGCGCAAAGTCAATTCGGAACCGCTCCCCACCGCTGAATCCTTCATAGACCCGCGTGCCGCTCCACGACTGCACGATGATGTCCAGTGTTTCGCTGACCCCACCGGCTTTCTTCTCCCGCTGCATGGCCAGGTGGACCGCCATCTCTCCCCCCGTCAGCCGGGCCAACAGGGCATTGGCTTCCTGCTCAATCTCCGGCACCGCGGCCTCGATCAGCATCGCCTGGACTCCATTCTTGCCCAGCCCCTCACCCAACTCCAGCCAGAGGTCCCGTTCAGCCTTCTTTGCCTCCTGCTCCTTCTCCCCCTGGGCGAGGTCCGCCGCCACTGCCGCCAGCCGCTCCAACTCCCGCTGCGCTGCTCCCCAACGCACGCGGCTATCGTCAAGCGTCCGCTGGGCCCGCCACACGGCTCCTTCTTCCTCCTGCCGTTGCTTACGCAACTCGCCCAGGCCGGCCGTCTGCGTGCTGAGCTTGGCCAGGCGCTGCCTTTCTACTTCATGCTGTTTCCGCCGCTCGAGCAGTTTCTCTCCTACCCCGGCCAGCCGCTCCTCGGCCCCTCCCAGTGTTTCCCGGGCCACCAACAGCCGCCGATACTCCCCTTCGACATCTCGCAGGCCAGCCAGCGCGGCCTGCACCCGCTGGTGTTCCGCGCGGTCATACACGACGGCCGCTTCTTCCGCCTGCACTTCGGTCAACGCTTGCCGCGCCGCCACCGCGTAGTCCCCGCGTTGCAGGCGGGCTTGCAGCGCCACATGCTGCGCTGTCAGTTCAGTTTGCCGTGCGGCCTGGGCTGCCAACCCCGCCAATTGGTCCTCGAGCCGCGTGACCCCTTGCGCCGCCACCCTCTGCCGGCCCAGGACCTCCTTTTGCTTCCGTTCTTCCTCCGCCAGCGCCACCAGCCGCGCGGCCTGGTCTTTCTCCGCAGCGGCCAGTTCGCCCAAGCGGCAGACCGCTGCTATGCGCTCCTCCTTGTAGGTGTGGTGCACGTGCGCCCGGTCATCTGGCCCCATGGCCCGTCGGCACAAGGGGCACTCGGCTAGCTCCCCTTGCAGCTCTTGTTCTTTGACCCCCAGCTCCTCCAGCCGCGTGGTGAGCAACCGGCGCTCTGCCAGGACCGCTTCACGCTCGCCCTGCACCCCCTGCCGCTCAGCCTGGATCGCGCCTATGGCCTCCTCCGCATCGCCGCCCTGGGTGCACAAAGCCTCCTGCCGCGCCAGTTCCGCCTCCAGGCGCGGCCGGCCGGCCAGGGTCTTTTCCAGGTCCGCCAAGCGGCCGGCCAGCCCTTCTACCGCCCCGAGGAGCTTGCTGCGCTCTGCCGCCTCCACCTGCTCCAAGGCATGCCGCTTCTCAGCCAACGCCAGCGCCCTGGAAGCCAACGCCGCCAACTCGTCATTCCGCGCTCGCAGCGTTCCCAACCGGGCATGGTCGGCTTCGATCTGCGCCTCTCGCCCCAGGAGCTGCCGCGCGGCGGCAACGCCGGCCTGCTGCTTCTGCTGCTCGCCGGCCAACTGCTGCACTTCTCCGGCCAGCCGGCGCACGGCCCCTTGCACTTCTTCGGCCAGCCGCTCGACCACTTCCAGCGCCCCGATCTGCTCCCGCAGCTCCGTCAGGGCCTCCTGCCGCTCCGCCAGCGCCGCAGTAGCCGCCTCCACGGCGTCCTCAGCCGCGGCCACTTCCTGCTCCCGCTCCTCCCGCTGGGCTAGCTCCCGTCGCCGGCCGGCCAGGACCGCGTTCTGCGCCTGTACCTCCTGCTCCAGTTGCCGGGTGCGCTCCCGCGCTCGCCGCTCCATGTCTTCATAGAGCCCCAGCCCGAGTATCTCACCCAGGATACGTTTCCGCTCTCCGGGGGCCTTCACCGTGAACTCGTCGGAGCGCCCTTGCAGTAAGAAGGCGGAGTTGACAAAGGTCTCATAGTCCATGCGCAGCAAAGCCCCAATCTGCTGCTCCGTCTGCCGCACGTTTTCCCCGGTCAGCACCCGCCACTCGGCCTCCCCACGCACCTGCAAATCAAGCTGCGTCCGGCCGGCGGCCACTCCCGACCCGCTCTTGCGCCGCGCCCCGCGCTCCCGCTTCCGCAAGACGCGGTAGCGCTCCCCCTCCAGCTCGAACTCCAGCTCCACCTCCATTTCCTCCGCGCCCGTGCTGATGAGGTCGTCGCTGGTGGCCCGCGCCTTGCCCCACAATACCCAGGTCAGGGCATCCAGCAACGCCGACTTGCCCGCCCCATTCGGCCCCGCCAGGCACACCACGTGCCGGCCAGCCAAGTCGAGCGGCGGCACTCCTTCGCGGTAACAGAGAAAGTTGCGGAGTCGTAGCGTAACAGGAATCACGTCCTCACCTCTCCTGCCTGCGGGCACAACCGCACTAGCCGCTTCGCCAGCCGCCCCGCTGCACGCAGGGCCGGCGTGTGCGCCGGTACAGCGCCCCTCCGTAGGTTCCTATCGTCGGGAATAATGCCCACCACCGGCAGCCCCACCCGTTGCTCCAGCCGCCGGATTGTCGGCCCGGCCCAGAGGCGCTCCCACCAGGTGCGGCCACCAAAGTTGCCCACCAGCACTACGGGCACCGCTCCCTGCTTCTCCCGTATGGCGCACACCAGGCGCTCCACGCTCGTTGCGGTGTAGTCTTCCACTACGCGCCCGTGCTGGTGCAACATGAACACGAGCACCAGCAGGTCCACGCCCGCTGGTAGTTCTGTCGTCGTGCGGTCGTCGACGTCGACCAACGCCAGGGTAGTTTGGGCGTTTGGCCGGAGCTGCGGCATCGTGGCCCTCAGCAGACGAGTCACGGTGGTTGCGCCACTCCCCCCCTGGGCCGTATGGATGGCAATGCCGACTTGGTTAGGGTTGCCCTTCATGGCGCTTTCCTCCTTGTTCCTTGGCCTCAGACTAGCTCTGCCCTTGGTTGTACAGCGCCAGGGCGATCTGCAACCGCCCCTGCATCCCGACGTTTCGTACCTTGATGTGCCCTGCTGCCACCAGGTACAGGGCCGCCCGCCGGCCATCTTCCGTCGCCAACTGGTCAACCGCCATCTGCTTCCCCACCTCCTGCGGCAGCCCCCGCGCTAACGCTCCCCGCACAGCCGCCGCCAACCCCAGCTCACCCCCCAGCGCGTACAGCGCCTCCGCTGGGCTTACCTCGTCCCCACCTGCCTCTCGACGCGCCCCCTTCCCCGCGCTCAGCGGTATCCCCGGCGCATCCACTATGCAGGGCATCTCCTGGGCTGCCAGGATGGTCCTGGCGTCCCGGTCGATCTCCCCCACTACCAGCACATACTCCTCCAGCTCCGTGCCTTCCCGCAGTAGGTTGTTCCGATAGCGCAACAGCGCCCCTACCTGCTGCACGCGCACGCGCACGTCCACGCCCCAGCGCCGGTACTCACCCACGGTTGCTTCGATCCGCCACGCCGGCCACGGCAGCTCGCGGGCCTGCTGCACCAAACGCTCCTGCGCCCCAGGTTCCCGCAGGTCCAGTCCATGGGCCCAGTGGTTGATTTCTGCCCGCCAACTCTCTACCCCGTTGCCCTGCGCCTGCCCCTTATACCGGGCTCCCTCCACACTCCCACTGTCCCCCACCTGGCTCAGTGCCAAGCGCGGCACGACCACGACCAGCCCCATGTCGGTATACCCCCGCAGCTCCCGGCCCGCCCCATACACTGGCGCTTGCAGCATGACCGGCCCCGCGCTCAGATGGGCCGCCGGCAGCGCGGGCGGTTCACCTAACCCCCGCCAGCCGGCCAAGCGCTCCCGCACGCCTTCCAGCACGCGCACCATCACCGGCTGCGGCACCTCGCCTACGGCCTCGCCGGGCTGCGCCCGCACTGCGCCTAGTTCCCGCTCCACCAAGTCCCGCGCTTGCTGCACCGCGCTCTGCGCCCGATTCCCCAGGCGCACTTCCTCGTCCACATCCCCGGCCCGCGGTCCCCGCTGCGCCTCTACCAGGGCCACCAGCTCCGCCGCATGGCCATACGCCCACCGCAACAGCGCCTCGTGGCGCGGGTCCCGCAGCTCCCGCGCTTCTTCCTCCTGCGCCAAGCGCTGGTCTACCGCTGTGTTGTTCATCCTCTACCTCCGGCCTGCGATGCTTTACTGCGATTTCCAAGTAAAGCATCGCCAAGGATCGTCCTGCTACTAACTATAATACCCGAAACCCCTCTGCCTCAGACACAGCCGGCCTCCGCTTGTCCTGGTTGGCAGTCCAAGAACGCCAGTATCTGCTGCGCCTGCGCTGCGGTCACCGCCCCCGTCTGTAAGCGCCGCAAGAGCACGCCCATAGCCGGCACGTCCCGCACTACCCGCCGCAACTGCCGCACCTCGAATTGGCCGGCCAGCCCCAGCAGCTCCTCCTCATTCGCGCCCAACAGCGCGGCCAGGTTGTGAATCAACTTCGCGCTCGGCGCATGCGGCAGCCGCCCATGCTCTATCTTGCTCAGATAGGTGTGGTTCACGCCCAGGTGGTCGGCGACCGCTTGCTGGGTCAGTCCCCTTTCCCGCCGCAACTGCGCCACTCGCTGCCCAAAGTTCGTGCTCATCGCCCTTTCTCCTACAACTCTGCTATCGTCGCTCGCTCCACTGTCCGGAGCCGTTCCTTCTCGGCCCAGTCCCGGCCGGCCTCCCAATAACGCCGCCAGGCGGCTGAAAAGGTTACCCCATTGTGGTAGCCTGCGCGCAGATCGGGGTACGGACAGCGCTCCCCCGGATCGGCCTCATAGCCCTTCCGCCAGGCCGCCTGGAATCCGCGGTGCCGCAACGGCCAGCCGCAGGTCGGGCAGGCCGTCGGCGTCCACACCCGGGGTAACTCCGCGTCACACACGCTGCACCTTTTTTCCTCACTCATCTCAGCCGCTCCATCTGCCCCGGTCCGCCGCAGCTTGCCGGCTCTGCCGTGCCCTGGGCCGCTACCCATGCTCGGGCGGCGTCCCAGGCCGGCGCTGCTTGCGGATGCCGACATCCACCAAACCCGTATGTCCACAGTAGCGGGAACTTTCTTCTCTCCACCACCGCCTCGACCACCGCCTCCACGTCCCACTTCCCGATGGGGAAATAGGCCCGGGCCTCGCCCGTGCCATCCAAGACCCACGTAGGTTCCACCACCTGCCCATCCGCCAGCTCCACCCAGGCATGTTCCAGCGCCACCAGGCTGGCCTCCCCGATGAGCACAACGGCGGCCCCCTCGACATAGCACGGGTTCCGGCCCTCCAGTCGGACGTTCAACACCGCCCGCGCCGCGTTGCTGTAGCACTCGCGCGTCCGCGCCCCCACTTCGCGGGCTACGGTACGGGAGAGCTCCCAGTCCACGGCGGTCATAGCTTGGGCGGTCACCGCTCTCATCGCCAACCCCAGCGGTCCCGCCGGATGTTCCCAAACTCGTCCCACCAGCCCCACCCGTCCTCATCCTCTGGGGGGAGCACCGCGCTCGGCGCAAAGTCGGGCCGCACCAGCCGCACGCAGACCTCGGCGATGTCCTGGCCGGCCGCTGTGGTCCGCCCCTGGCACCCGCCGGAGTCAATGTCCGTGCCGCGATAAGCCTCGGCCGCCGTATCCAGCACCGCCAGCGTCAGCTTGCCCTGGGCCGCCAGGTGCATGACGATACTCTCAAAAGCCGTAAACGCCGCGTTGTTACCCATGCGCCCTCACCTCTCTACCATCTGCAAGAGCCACCGCATCCTGGCCCACCCCTCCCGGTGCGCCTTCAGCTTCCCCGGCACCGGCACCCAACCACCGTTCTCCACCCGCCAGGTGAAGATAAGCTCCTCGGCCCGTTCTCCCTGCGTCCACCAGCGCAGGAACCGCGTGGTATGGGGATGCAAATGATAGAACAGACACACCTGCCCCACGACTAGCTCTGTCGCCTCATCGGTCAAGGCCCCCGGGCTGGGCTCATGCAGCCCGACGACCACTAGCTCCCCTTCCTCCGGCGGACGCGCCAGCCGTATCCCACAGTGCGCCGCGCCGCTTGGCCCGGTGTAGTACAGCGTAAAGTCCACCGGGACCGTCGCCAAAGTATCGAACCCCGCCGCTATCGCTGTCACCCGCCAGGCCGCCTCATGCAACGTCAACTCATGGCTCTCACCCGGCCGCAAGGCCCGGACCGCCTTGCGGTCACCTTGCGGCAACAGGTGCTCGACTTCCCCGGTCAGCCATTCTTCCCGCCGCCCTCGCCACACCTCCTCCCACGCGCCCCCGGTCACCTGATGCTCGATCACTACGTCCACAGACTCGGCCATCGGTTCTCCTCCAACCTCGTCCAATTCGCCATTACCCGCTCCCCGCGCCTCCCCCCATCCTCATTTTCCAGTACGCGCCTGCCCCAGCAGCTCCCGTATCCGCTGGGGCGGCCAGTAGAAGTGCGCCACCAGGCGGACCACGCCGCCCGCAAACAACCCGCTAATAACTCCGAGAAACCCGGCCTGGAGATAGTACATGACCAGCGCCAGGCCCTGCGCTGCGGGGCGCGCCACCAGCAATCCCCCGTTCCCCACCAGCGCGCCGGCAGCCACGAAGAAGAGGGCCAGCACAACCACCAATTGCCATAGCCGGCCGCGTGCGGTCGCGCGCTCGTCGCCCCCCCTGCACCAGAAGAAGGCTACGGCCATGCGCAGCAGCCCGTAGAGCGCAATGGCCCCCACACTCAGCCCCAGCGTCACGGTGCTCCACCAAGCAGGTAGATTCACGGTTGTCCTCCCGCGGCCGGCCCTGTCCGCTCCGCCGCTTTGAGCGCCACAGCCCCCTGGCCCCTCTGCACCCACCACACCAGCCACCACACCAGCCACCACGCCAGGTACGCCCAGTCCACTGGAGCCCGGGGAGACCACGTCTCCGGCGGCCCACCCCGGAGTGCAGCGCCACGAGCCCACCGCCCGGCAGCGCCCGCCGCTCCACCGCCGCATCCAGCCCAGAATCACGACCACGCTTCGACCAGCAGCCTCAGTCGTTCCTCGTTCTCCTTCCGCACATAGATTTCCCACTGATCGTCCGGCAACGGCAGCACTGCGTGAAACTGGGAATCCGCAATGAGCTGCACCACGATTGCCATCACTGCCCGCTCCCCCTGGACTACTCTGCTGACGGTTTCGATGTCGCCTAGCCCTTTGGCCATCGGTACGCCTCCTTGTTGCCGTACTGACATTTCCACTACACTTGCCATATTGTAGCAGGTTGTAGTAGTTTTGTCAAGCCTCGACGGCATTGCCCTCCTCGGCGTCTGCTACGCCACCTTCCGCCGCTGTGGGGCGACGACAAGCCGCCAGCACCGGGCACCAGGGCCCCACCTCGGCCGCCTCCTTGCTCCAAGCCAGCTTGCAGCCATAGACGCACTCGGCGCACGCCCGGCTGAACACGACCGCCACGATACCATCCCGCTGTGCCTGCGCTTGCGCTCGCTGGCGCTCCCGCTCATGCCCGCGCTTATGCCGCCCCATGGTCCGCCCTCCTACCTACGGCAGACAGTTACAGGTGCGCCGGCCCAGGCCCAGCGCTCGCCAGACCGCATGCGTCTCCTTACACAGTCCTACTTCGGCCTCGGGAAAGACCCTCCGGATCGCCCCTACGACCCCGGCATACAGCGCGACGCGCTGTTCCGCCGGGATGCGGAAGTGGGTCCCGTCCCGCACAAACTCCGTGCGCGGCGGCTCCCAGCCCAAAGCCGGCAATTGCCACTTCCCGCGCCACGTATCGAGCTGCGCCGCCTTTTCGCGGTAACTGCCCAGCGTCCAGCGCCGGAACTTTAGGCCCCGCGCCGCCACCTCCTGCACGAAGGCCCAGTACATATCCAGCCAGTGCTCCGGCCACAGAATGGGGTCCACCCGAGCCCGCACCTCGTAGCCCAAGTCCTGCGCCTCGCGGGCCGCCGCCAGCCGCTCCGCGATGGTGGGCGGAATGCGCTCCCCGTCCGGGTACTGCCCTTCCCACAGGTCAGCGATGCCCTGGGGGTTCAGGGAGAAGCTCACGATGAGCGCGCGGCGCTGCTCCGGGGGAATCTCCCGCAGATAGCGCACGTTGGCCGTCTTGGTCAAAAGGAGCAGCCGGCAACCCTGCGGATTCGCCGTCGGATCGGCAAACAAGGGGGCCAACTGCCGCACGACTGGCACCCGCCCCTCGTAAAGCAGCGAGTCGGAGCGATCCACCCCTACCCCCAACACGTCCGTCGCCCGCCGGGTCGCCTCCCGTAGCCACTCCTGTACTGCCACCACAATTTCACCCACGTTCTCCGACAGTACATGCCGGTGCGGGTCCCGCCAGTCACGCCACGTCAACATCAAAAAACAGGCCCGGCACTGCAATCCGCAACTACCCGAACCCAAACCAAGGTCATACCAATTGCCAGGGCAGAAGGTTTCCGCGCTCCCAAACTCGGCGTGCGTAATCATCGACTTACGCCGCCGCTGCGCCAGAAACACCCGCAACGGCCGACTCAGCCCGGTCATCTCGGGCGGCAGCTCCTCCTCCCGCCAGCGGCCCTGCCGCACCTGCTCCGCCACAAACGGACTGCTTTCTCCGCGACTTCCCATTACCGTCCTCCGAGGCCACGGTGGCCCCCTTTGTTACGCTGGTTGCGTACTGCCATATAAGCGGCTCTTTTGCCGTCGGCCCGCCACTCGCCACGTCTGCTGGGGCCCTCGGCCTTGATCGCGGCCATCGGTTCACGCTCGCCGGTGATGGGGGGCGATATTGTAGTAGCGCGTACGATAATCGGGCAAGGCAAAATCGTCCCCCGGAGCGGCCAATACGCTGCGCTCACATTCCCGGGCACACCATCTATTGAGGCGTTCGGCCAGGTTCTGCGGCTTACCACAACCACCCTCATACGTGCCCGGATTAGCGGGGGCCTCTCCCAATTCGTCATCGGCCAACATAGCATAATCATCCTCGTTGCCCGAGAGTTTCACCCGGGGGCGGTTGTTGAGGCCCCACGCTTTTTGGCAATTGGCATCACAGACCAGGATGCGCGTATTGCCACAGTACACAATCTGCTTTCCGATCATCGCCTACTCCTTTTCGTGGCTCGGCCGCAACGGTCACCAGCTCGGTCCTCCTTGCGCGGCGCTGCCTCCTCCCCCAGGAACAAGCCGGCTAACCGCCTCAGCTCTTCACTGCCCGGACCCGGTGCGGGCCCTTCAAGCTCCACTCGCGCCTGCCACGCAAACTCCACCCCGGCCGGGTGCGGTTCTTCCACCACCTGCAACCGGGCCCCGTAGAGGTGCTGGAGATCGGCCAGCGCCCATTCCACGTGCGCTTGCCCTCCCCGCAGCGTCAGGCTCACGTTCCAGGTCCACTCTCGGCGCATGGCCTCAGCTCCCTTCCAGCACCGCATGCAACACCAGGTAGAGCCCCCGCCAGTCATCTTTGGTGCGCGGCGGCCGGCCATGCTTGAGCACCATGGCCTGCCGTAGAAGTGCTACCATGCCCGGCGTCAGCAGCTTGCCCTCACCCTCCATCTCCGCCAGAAACTCCACCAACGGGGCCGGCATGTCCCCCACCGGCTCGCCGGCCCCATCCTGCACTTCCACGTCGGCCATCAGCGCCGGCAGCGCTACATCGAAGAAGTGCCCCAGGTCCCGCAGCGTTTCCAGGGACGCATTGACCCGGCCCCGCTCAAAGTCCGACAGAAACCCGGTCGAGAGCCCGGCCCCCAGCCCCACCTGCCCCAGGGTGAGGCCCCGCTCTCGCCGCAGCAACCTGATCTTCTCGCCCACACGCATGGTCTACCTCACTGTGTGCTACTCAACGTGCCGGTTGGCTGCCCCCGGAGCGGCCCGGACGCTCCGCCCGTTCTGGCAAACCCGCGACCCCCGCGGCCTCCTCCGCCTGGCGCAGTAACGCTTCACCAGCCTGGAAGGTGTTGCCGCCCGCTTCCCGCAATGCTTGCTGCACTGCTGCGCTGGTCGCAAACAGGCTGCCGGGACTCAGCGGCTTTCCCGCCGTCACCTCGTACCCTCCGGCGATCCGCCAGATGTCATGCCCCGCTCTGCCCGCCAATCGCAGCGCCGTGTCCAAGTTCAGCGGTTTCCTGCCCATCGCCTCCTCCACTCAGCCGATCCTCGCGGCTCACTCCATTATAGTCCCGCACAGATGTTCTGTCAAGACGTATTTCCTTATCTTATTACGTTACTACCGAACTTGCTGCTGACCGCCACGCGGCCAGCAGCCTTCCTGCGCCCTGGCCCCTCCACAACTTCAAGATTTTTGAAGTTGGGCTTCCCCTACGGCCGCACGCCCTCTCCCACCGTAGCCCGCACGGCCACGGCATGGACGGCGGCGCGGGGTGCACTTTCACCATCCGCCAGGGCCACGCGGCTCCCCTCAACCGCTAGGACAACCTCGTTATAGCCCGGGTGCAGCGCCAGGAGTATTGGCAAGCCTGGCGCTGCGCGGTCCAAGAACCTGGGGGTGTACAACAACTCTGGTTGCCCGGACGACGACATAGCTACTTCTCTCGCCAGGTTCGGCCTATTCTCCTGGCTCTGCGTTTTCCCCGCGCGCGGCCTGCTGCTGCCGAGTCTCGGCCAGCAGCGTCCCGGCCATTTCCAGCAACCGCTCCCGCCGCTTTTCCGGCACGCCCCGCCCCACCCAGAACCGCTCCAATGCTTCCAGTGGATTCAGCCCCGCCACCGGCACCCCCCGCGCGGCCACGCGCTCGGCTTGCTCCACTTCCACCTGGACCCCGGCCACATAGAAGGCGTCCGCGGCCAACTCCCGCCGCAAAGCCTGCGCATCAACCTGCCGGGCCTCTTGCTCTCGGACCCGCAGCCGCAGCCGCACCACCGCCCCGCTCAGCCGGCCCTGCTGCCTGGCTTTTTCCACCACCTTCTCTGCCAGGGCCATCACGTCCACGTCCTTCCTTTTCCGGCGCGTATCGACCTCCAGCGTCAGAAAGGTCCGCGCTTGCACGGGGACCAGCCGGTACGTGACTGGCCGGGGGGCCGGCTGGGTCTCGTCAATCTCGACGAGGTAGAACCCCTTCGCCACGCCCTCATCCCCGAAGTCCACCCGTTCCAGCGTCCCACTGTACAACATCGGCGGCTGCGCATCGCGCAGCACTTGCCCGTGATGGACGTGGCCCAACAGCACCGCATCATACTCCGGCCGCGCTACGGTTGCCGGGGTCGCATCGGGCACCGGCCCCAGCGTCAAACCCTTCTCGCTGCCCACGACTGCGCCCAACACCATCAGGTGCCCCACAAAGATGGCCGGGTGCTGGCGGTCAACCTGGGCCGCCAGCTCTTGCAGCTCGGCGGCTACCCGGTCGCGGATATAGTCCTCCTGCTCGCGCAAGGTCATCTGCCTCTTGCTCTCGTCCAGCAAGAGGCGGCTGCGCACCAGGTAGGGGTAAGCGGCCACTTGTAGTACCCGGCCCCCCGGCAACTCCAGCCGAAGCAGTTCTCCCCGCCGGGCCACGACATGCACGTTGCTCACGTCGAGGGCCCGGAAGATGTCCAGCGTGGTCGCCTTCACCAGCATCGCCGGCAGATCGTGGTTGCCGGCCACCAACACCACCTGGATACCGGCATGGGCGAGCTTGGCCATGCGCCGCGCAAAGTCCCGCTGATACGTGGGGTCCACAAAGCGGCTCTTGAAGGCGTCCCCCGCGAAGGCGACAACATCGACCTGTTCGGCGAGGGCGAAGTTCACCAGCTCGTCGAGGCGGTCCAGAAAGTCGCGCACGCGGCTGGATAGCCCGGTTTCCGGGTCGAGCCGGCCGTAGTTTTCCACGCCGAGGTGTAAGTCTGCGAAGTGTACGATCCGAATCAACCGGGCCTCCTGCGTCACGAGCTTAGGCTATACCACTATCCAGCTTTACAAACTGTGGGCAGTTTTACGAACTGTGAAATCCTACAAATGCAGTAGGATAGCTGCTCTCCATTATACTGCTACAGCAGGTGCTTGTCAAGCCCTGTTTCGAGTGCCCTCCTGCACTTCTTGGCGGTCCTTTGGGGTGCCTCAATAGCCCTTGCGCATCTCGCGCCACCGCGCCACGGCCGCCGCGGCTACCTCCGGGGCAACCCCATGCCCCTCCAAAAACAGGTGTACCTCGGGCCATACATGCGCGCGCGACAACGCCCGCCGCAGCAGGGTCTGAAGGTTGGCCCGGTCCTGGGGCGAGAAGTTGCCCTCCGCCCAGATTTCAGCCAGGACGTAGGGCACCGCCAAGGTAGCGGTAATGTTGCGGGCGCGCACGACCGCCATCTGCCAGGCATGTAACGTGCCGATAGTCGCCGCGATGTCGGCCCGCCGGGCGGCTAGTCCTTCCGCGCTCGCGGCCCCCTTTTTCCCCGGGCCCCACGCCGCGATCAAAGTACGAGCCGCGCTCTGCGCCGCTCGCGCTACGTAATCTTGCGGGAATCTTAGACTACTGCCGCCCGCCAGCAGCACTTCGTCCGCATCCGTTACTGCCGCGACATCCTCTAAGCGGACGGCCAGCATCCGCAGGTGTCCGGTGACCAGGTTGACGTCGGCCAGCAGCGCCGGCCAGTTATGACCCGGCGCTTGCCCGAGCCCTGCCCACATCTCGGCCAGGGACCCGGCCGCCGCCCGGGCCGCCTCCTGCGGCCCCGCGGCGGCCGGGTCCGCAAACAGCCGGCCGGCTTGCAGCATCGCGGCGGCAGTGGCGTTGTAGGGCAGCGGAGTGATAGGCTCCGGCTCCAACGAAGGACACCTGTGGCGGCCGGCCTGGAGAAACAACCCACACTGGGGGCACTGGCGGTCACCGCGCCCGCCGTTTTCCTTCCAGTAATACCCCGCGCGAGTGGCCGTGCCGCAGTCCTCATAGTGCCGGTCTAAGACCTCAACTTGGCCCGCTACCGTGGGGTGCACGTGCACGATCTCCACGGTGCTACCCTGTATCCGGCCATAGTTTATCGTCTGCCCTTGGCCGGCCACGACGAGCACCCCTTTGGTGCCCAGCCGTGTCACCGCGGCTGGGGGGCGGGCCTGGACCAAGCGCACCACCCGTACCTGCCGCAGCAGCCGGAGAACCTCCGCAGCCGAAAAGGTGTTGGCGAAGGCCATGTCGGCCAGATCAAGCAGCCCGGCCATCTCCTGCCGGGCCCGCCGGGTGTATCCGGGCCAGGCCGGGAGCGCCGCATCGCGCTGGACGCGCACCCGGCCCCGCTCGTCCACCTGTACTTGCCAATAGCCCGCCCGCGGGGTCAGTTCCTGCAAAGCCGCGCCAATCACCTCTTGCACCGTCTCGGCGGGGTAGTGGGATAGCTCCTGGTCGGTTACGCGCCACCAGTCAGGGAGGTCCTTTGGGGGCGGGGGACCCCCGCCCGGCGGCGTTTCCGCCCTGGCCGGGGGCCCAGATGCTTCTCCGACCGGCGGAGCCGGGGTAGCGGCGGGCTTGCCTGCGGGTGCCTCTGTGGCCGCTGCGCGTCCCACCTGCCCCGCGCTCTTAGTCCCCGCGCGGCAGACATGCGCCCCTTGCTCCGGCAGGTACTCGCCACACTCCGGGCACCGCGCCTGCGCCGCGGCCAGACCCAGCCGGCGCAACACCTCGGCGGCTACCGTATCCGCCAGCGCCGTGGTAGGGACCGTCACGCCCACGACCATCTCCCCCGCCGGCTTCCCGCCCAGCGCCGCCCCGACCGCCCCTTGCACCGCCTGGCGGATACGCTCGCCGTCCACGGTGGGCGTTGCCGGCGCAGAGGGCACCCCACTGTTCTGCGCCACCTGGTCGCGCCAAGAGCGGAGCTGCCCCACAATGTCCTCGACCCGGGGCAGGAGATCGGCTAGGGCATAGCCCATCCGCTGGTCTTCCTCCCAGCCTGCCGCCAATGACCGTACCATCTGGCGAGTAGCCTCTCCAGCTAACCCCGGCTGCTCCTGGAAAGGCTCCCGTAGTCTCGCCGCATCTACGACCGTTGTTTCCAGCCATGCTCGTGCCGCCCGCACCCGCGGGTCCCCGGCCACGAAGCCTCTTCCCTCCCACCCCATTTTGTTGCAGACCCGCAAGAGGGAGCCGACCGTAGCCAGGTCCTGCCAGTAGCCTCGCTCTCCCCGCAGCCTTTCCTCGGCCGCGAGCAAGTCGGGATAATCAGGGCGCAACACTCCCTGCGCCACCAGGTCGCCAGCCAGACAATACAGCGCCGCGGCCAGCTCCGCCGCTTCCGCTGCCCGCGCGGTAGCCCGATCCTGGGGGTGACCCCGGGGACACTGTTGCATCTTGTTGAGCGGCCGGCCGCAGTGCAGATAGGTGCAGCGCGGGGCGGCGTCCACCTGGCCAGCGGCCACGCGACTCGCCGCCCGCTCTTGCTCCGCGTACTCGGCGAAGCGGTCTTTGCAGCTCATAGCCCTTGCTCCTGCGATGCTTTACTGCCATTTCCAACTAAAGCATTTCACGTTTCTTTCGGCCAGCTATCCAGGAGCAGTTGGAGCTGGCGCTGACGCTCTGGCACGGGACCGGACTGATAGCCCCACACGAAGCGTAAGGCCCTCTGCAACCCCTGGCGCAGCGTATCTGGTAGTGTCCCGGTAGACCGCGCCTCCTCTAGCGCCGCCTGCAATTTGCGGCGCACGCTCTGGTCCAAGCCCTGTTGGAGCGGGAGTAGAAATGCCTTCTCCGCGCAGGCGTCCACATCGGCCAGCAGAGCGGTGGCGTGCTCCGCCACTGCTTTGAAATCCTCTGGTCTAACAGAGGCAGGCTCGAACCACATGCCGCAGTCCAAACAATCCACAGTGCTGTCGCCGGCATCGGGCTCGCCCCACTGCGTGCCGCCACAATCGGGGCACACCGCCGGGTAGAAGCGGCCCCCTACCTCGCGTACCTCCCCAACCTCCTCCAGCCAATGGGTTGTCCTCTCACTGCTACCCGGCCCAACCGCCTCTTCGATGGCGACAGCCAGAGCATGGGCGGCCGGCTCCCCCGAATCAACGGCTGGCGACGCGGCCGGCTCGCCAGTAGCCTCCGGCTCGAGCTGGGGTCCCGCCGCTCGCACTGCCAACTCGGCCTTCACTTCCTGGGCGACCCGTTTCCGTAGGTCATCCCCCGTACAAGCACGGCACTCCTCCCAGGTTGGACAGTTAGCGCTGTTGGCCTCGTGCGTCGGGGCGCGGAGAGCCTCCAGGCTGCGCTCTAACAGCCGCTGCACCCGCTGCTCGGGGGCGACTGTCCGACCACTCGACGGGAGTTCCATGGTTTCACCAAGTCCCGGCGAAGCCGTGCGCCCAGCCGGCCGGGCCTCCGGCACACCATACCTCTGCCGCAGCGCTTGTTCCCACCGCCGCAACAATGTCACCGTTCTCCCCACATCCGGCAGCAACTCCGCCAGGGTGTACCCGTCGGCCAGCGCATCCACCCAGTTCGACAACAGCTCATTGACCGCCCCCCGCGCCGCATACTCCGCAATTTCCCCGGGCTGCTCTGCTTCCTCCAGCGCTTTCAGCAGCGCGTCACGCCCGATCTGCTCTTTACTCCAGAATTGCCGCGCCGCCTGCACGCGGGGGTCGGCTTCCTGCTTGATCTCCCCCTTGTACCCCTGCTGATTCCACGCCGCCGTGGCCCGGCCAATGGTGCGCAGGTTATCCCAGTACCCCGGCGCGGCCGGTTCCTCCAGGACAGCCCGCACCAGGTCGTCCTGCAACTCAGTTGCTCCCGCCGCCACCTGCTCCCGGAGCATGCAGCGCACCGCGGCGGCCAGGCTTGCCACATACTCGTCACGGGCTTGCGTCGGGTCCTGGCTGTGGCCCTTTACGCAGCGGTTGGTGGCCCGATTCACCAGGGCGGTACAACCCTCATGGGTGCAGCGCTGCCCGCCGTCCACCTGGCCGGCGGCCACGCGGCTCCGCGCTTGCAGCCGGCCGGCCATTTCCTTTTCCCACTGCTCTTTGCAGGACATCGTAGTTCTCCTTGCCGGCGCTTAGGCCCCCTCATGCTCTTCATCGTGATACTCCGCTGGGCGTATCTGCTCCAGCGGCAGCTCCGTTTCACCACTTTTACCCGGCTGCCGCACCGCGACAAAGGCTCGCAACTGGGGATACCCGGGTCCTGGTTCTGCTTCCGTGCGGTAGAAACAGCGGGTAACGCTGACCGGCCCCAATCCTTCCGCTAGCGCCTGCTCTCCCACCCGGTAGACTTCTCCCGCCCGCGCGGGGTCCAGGGGGCTAATGCTCCTGTACGTCTTGGCCTTGCGACTTACCCGGCTTACCAGGTTACCAATTGCGCGATCACCCCGTCCCTGGCCTCTTTCCTCCAGAAACTGGCACAACTCGCCCCGTGACGCCAGGGACGCATAAGGCATCCCCTGTTCCGCCGCCAGGTGCTGCAATGCCGGCGTGCGGTACGTGGCGCTGTCAGCGTGGATACGCGCCCACAGCATTCGCACCGCCTTGGGGGCCGCATCCGCGCTGGTGCCCAGGAAATCCCGCCGATTGTCCGCGCAGGCCGCGTACAGTTGCTGGGTCAACCCGCTCGTCGGCACGCTTGCCGCTTCCCGGAATAGGCGGTCGGCGGCCACGAGTCTCTCCACCGCCTCCGGATCACGGCGGCGCACGCCGACCGTGGCCTCGTCGAGCAAGTCCAGCGCCCGCTCCTGCATGCCGACCACCTGCCGCAGTTTCGGCAGCTCGGCCCTCACGGTGCGCTCCCGCTCCGAGTCGAGCGCCGCTCGTTGCACTTCCCCGATCTCCAGCAGCTCCGCCACCTCGTCGGTCAACCCGGCGCCTGCTTGCAGCTCCGCCCGCCGCGTCGCCTCCGGCATGTGGTATAACGCCTGCCGCAGCTCTTCCCGGCTCGCGCGCGCCCACCGTCCTACCTGGCGCTCGCCCCCCAGCCCCTCGTCCAACAAAGCGGCATCTTCGTGCGCGAACTGGCCCAGGTCATGCCAGAGGGCATACGTCGCCCCTCGGGGCCCTCCACCCACCCGGTCCTTATATTCCGCCATCCGGGTGCGCATGGCCCGCTCATGCTCCTGGGCCGCCGCTATCCGCGTCTCACTCCAGCGGTCCAACTCCCGGAGCGGCACAAAGCACTCTTCCTCTCCCGGCGACCAACCCTGCGCCCGCAGCGCTTCTTGCTGCTCGGCGGTGAGACTGTAGCCCAGCCGAGCCCGCACCCGCAGCCCCCAGCCCCGCTCCGTCATGTCCCAACTGGCGTGCAGCCCCTCCGGCCCGCTCTGCGCCACCAGCCGTTCCAGAACGTCGGGCCGCACCCGCGGCGAGGGCACGACCACGTAGGTATCCGGCCAGTGCTGCCAGCTTCGGACTAGCTCCTGCGCCGCCTGCATCCGGGGGTCCGTGCGCGGTATGCTGTAGCGTAGATTGGCGAGTACCTGGGCCACCATAGCCACACCCGCCATGTATGCCTCGTCCGGCGGGAGGGCCCCCGGCCCCCCACCCTGCTGACGCTGTATCCATCCCTGGACGTGCTGGAAGTAGGGTTGGTCGGCCTGACCATACTCCTGCGCGACGCACCAGACCGCGTCCAACTCCCGAGGATAGCCTCCTACCGCCGCGCGGGCCTGTCCTTGGGCATGCCCGCGCACACAGGTGTTGGTCGCCAGGTTCACCAGCGCGGCACAGCCCTCATGGTCACAATGCTGTCCGCCGTCCACTTGCCCCGCGGCCACCCGGGAGGACGCTTCCAGCCGCGCGGCCATTTCCTTGGCCCACTGTTCCTTGCACGACATACTTGCCTCCTTCCTTACTGCGGCTTATCGAGTTGCCGCGCCAGTTCCTCCAGCTCGGCGGCCACATCGGCCCGGTGTTCCCGCGCCCGCGCGGCCCAACGCCGCAGCATGGCCCGGTCCTGGTTGCGCACCTGCGCGCTACCCGGAGCAGCATGGGCCACCAGCCCGCGTGCGGCCACCAACAGCGTGCCGTACGACCCCGTTCCGATGAGCCGCCGCAGCGCGTGGCGCAGCGCCGGCGCAGCCCGCGGCCCACCCAACTCACCAACCCCTTCCGCTAGCTCATGCACCTCCCCGGAGTTGGCGGGGGCGGCCAGCAGTACGCCCGCCAGCGCCTCCCCTGCCGCAGGCGACCCTATCTCACACAGCGCCTTGACCGCCGCCTCTCGGACGTAGCCCCCCCGGTCGTAATCGCCGCCCGGCCCATCCGGCGAAAAGTAGGGCCCGTAGTCCTGGGCCCAGGCCGCCAGGTCCGGCACAAACTCATCCCGTCGGGACAGCCGGAACGCGGTAATCATCTGCTCGCGGTCCGGCGGAAAGAAGTCCCCTTGCGCCACTTGCCGGAGAACCGCCACCGCTTGCTCATCCGTTTGTGCGGCCCGCCCCAGGCTCGGTAGTACCTCGTAGCGCAGGACTCCCTCGTGCTCCCCGCGCAGCAAGGGGGCAAGCACCTGGGTCGCCGCTGCGCCGTTTCCCCGCGCGGCCACATCCCCGGCCAGCACCGCGGCGGCTGCCAGTCGCTGGGTTTGCTCATAGCCCGTATAGTTCCGGCTGTCCACCACCGCCTCCCGCATCGCCTTGACCACCGCCGCCTCGGCTTCGGGACCCGGGATTTGCTGCAAGGCTTTTTGGCTCGGATGATAATGAGACTGGCCCCACTGGCCCCCGCGGGCCACGTCCGCCAACAGGTGCCGCTCCAAGAAGGGCACCGCCGCCGCCGAGCGGCTCTCGCCCAGCAGCCGCAGCGCCCGGTCCCGGAATCCCGCGTCAGCGCTATTCTCCATAGCGGTCCCCAGCGCGGCAACCGTTTCCGCCCCGCCAATGCGCAGGAGGGCCTGCCCTGCGATATAGGCCCGGTCGGTGTGCCCCGCTGCCAGCTCCGCGATCAAGGCCGGCACCTCGGCCGGCCCCGCTAGCTCTTGCAGGTGTTTGGCCGCCTCCCCTCGCACCAGCGCGGTCTTATCCGTGCGCATCATCGTCGCCAGCCGCGCGGGCAGGTTGGGCAACCCCAGCCGCACTGCCTGCCGGATCGCCGCTTGGCGGATAGTCGCCACGGGGTCATCCAGCCCCCGCCACACCAAGGCGACACCTACAACACTGGGCCCGCGCCGCCGCATCAGTTCCTTGAACACTCTGGTGCGCAGGCGCTCATCTCCCAGCGGTTGGGCCAGCACTTGCTCCAGCAGCTCGGTCGCTTCTTCCGCTTTATCCCCTAACAGCGCCCGGATTGCCGCTTGCCGCACGCGCGTATGGCGCGATTGTAGGGCGGCCTTCTGGACCTGCCGCTCCTGCCACTCCTCCCCGACCCTAGCCTGCAACTGCCCGAGCCAAAGCCGGGCCGCCCGCAGCCGCGGGTCGTCATCGCCCAAGCCTTGCCGCGCACAGTCCTCCAACATCGTGTCTATCGCCAGTAGTTCGCACCCCGGCGAGGCGGCCAGCATCGCCGCGTTCTCTTTCTGACCCAGCTCGTTGGCCAGGCAGCGCAGTGCCGCCGCCACTTGTGCTGCCGTTACGCGCTGGTCCCTGGCGGCCTGCGTATGGCCGACAACACACTTGCCCGTCGCCAGGTTGACCAGGCAAGTACACCCGGCATGGTCACACCGCAGCCCGCCGTCCACTTGCCCCGGCGCGATCCGTGCCACCGGGGCCAGGGGCCCGGCCAATTGCTCCTTCCAAAAGTCCTTGCAGCTCATGCCTCATCTCCTTGCCGCGTAGCGCGGTCCCGGCCGCGCTTTCCGGCGCTCTTTTTCGGCCGCTCCCACCCCATTGCCGCTGCTTGCTCCGCAACACTGGGAGCTGGGCCGGGCATGGTCATCAAGTCGACCATGGCTTCGTCCAGCCCCGGAACTTGGAGGAGCGTCTCCCGCGCCTGTTGCCACACTTGGCCGGCCTCCCCGCCACTGTCCGGGTTGCCCAGCAAGCGCCCCAGCTCCACAAATGCCAGCCCACGGGCTAGCAGGGCATCGCGCTCCGTATGTTCGGCTAATAGCGTACCGCACTGGCGGAACGCCCCGGCCGCAGCCTCCGCGTCCCCCAGCTCTCGATAGACACCACCCAGGCTCGCCTGGGCCTGGGCCTGCACGAGCGTGTCGCCCCGCGACCAGGCCATCTCGCTGGCTTCCTGGTAGAGCACTTCTGCCCGGGCCAGGTCCCCGTCCAGATAGGCGACCGCGCCCGCCATAACCAGGGTCTTGGCCCGCAGCTCATGGTTGCCCAGCGGAGCAATTATCTTCAGCGCTTCGGCTGCGGCGGTCCGGGCCAGGGCGGCATGGCCGGCCAAGGTGGCGATGTTCCCTACATCATGCAGCGCCCGTACCACTTCGTCCTGCTCGCCGGCCTTGCTTGCTGCCGCGTAGCGCTCCTGGTATGCCGCCACAGATTCCTCGATGTGTCCCTCCCTCCGACAGCGAGCCCCCTCTTGCGCCCACGCGGCGGCTTGCTGCCGCCGCCACGCTCGCGCCGCAGCGACGTCCTCTCCGGACTCCGCCGAAAAAGCCTCTCGGCGCAGTTCCTCGGCCAATTCGCGGAACCGGCCTTGGGCCTGTAATATGGCCCGCTCCTGCGCTTTTGCTTGGTCATACTCCTCCCAAGCGCCAACTCCACCACAATAGCGCTCGGCGCGGCTCACCAGCCCAAATGCTTCCGCTAAGTCACCAGCTCGCTGGGCGGCGTCGGCCGCCCGGAGCAGACACTTTCCCGCCTCACCCATGGCGGCCCGATAGGCGGTGTTATCCCCTTCATCTTGGTGCCGACTGCCGCGGGCCGCATGGGCCCCTCCCAATTCTCCCCACGCCGCTGCTTCCAACGCCAGGTCCCCGGTCAGGGTCGCGTGCTCTGCCGCCTGCGCCAACTGCTTCGTCGCCCCCGCCCAATCCTCATTCCCTGCCGCCAAGTCACCCCTGCGGTGGTACACCGCCGCTAGGGTCGCATGGTCTCCCAGCCCTTCCGCCGCGCGCTCGAGTTGGCCCAACACGTTGTGCGCTTCCTCGCCCGTCAGCCTTCGGGCTCGCATCGCCTCCAAGGCCGCCGCTGCGCGCCGTCGGAATCCCGCCACTGGCTCCGCCACAGCATCAGCGTTCCCCAACTGGGCTATCAGGCTATCGGCCTGCCCGGCAGCTTCGGTGTCCCCCTGCTCCAGGTACACACTCCGCGCTAACTGCGCCCGTTGCAGCGCTTGCCCTAATTCGGCAAAACGCGCGGAGTTGAACGTTCCCGATCCGCTCCAGGCCCCATAAGCGTTCTGCGCGGCGGCGAGGAGCGCTTGGGCCACATCACCGGGACACTGGCTGTGGCCGGCCGGGCACTCCTGCGCGGCGTTGAGCGGCCGGTTGCAGCCCGGATAGAGGCATAAGGCCGCCCCGCCGACTTGCGCACCCGCGATCCGGCTGGCCTGCGCCAGCACATCCGACTGTCGTTTCTTCTCACCCGTGCAACTCATGTCTGCTCCTTCGGTGCACTTGCGCGCAGCGCTGCCGCCTGGGCCTCCCGGACCTGGCGGGCCTGCGCGGCAAGCTTCGGCGGCCACTCTTTGAGCGGCACGACCCGCAGTAGCGGCCCCACGATGGCCACCGCTCCGTCCACATCTGCCGCCGCCAAGCGCTCCGCAATGGCGGTTTCCAGGCCGGAGAGTCTCTCCTCCTCCAGCCAAGCTCCCGCGAAGGCCCGCTCGAACCAACGCGGCATCGGATAGGTGCCCCGCACCCAATCGGCATCCAGGTTCGCCTCCGCCACCCAGCCTTCCCATGCTTCAGCCGCTGCTTGTAGTGGGGATTCCTGGGGATTGGCCGCCCCACCCCCATTGTTCCAGGCATCCCGCGCGTCCAGCCCGGAATCATCCGGATCGGCGGGGGGCAAACCCGGGGCCGGCAGTTCTCCCGGTTGGAGCATGCGCGGCAAGGGGTCCACTAATGGGTCGCCGGGTAGGCCGACGCCCCCCTGCATCATGAAGCCCTCGCGCGCCACGGCGATGCGCGGGTCCGCCCAAGCGTCAGGATTCACGGCGGCGGCATGTTCACGCAGCAGGGCGGTAAGCTCCATGGCCGCGCACCACGCCGCCTGATCGGGCAGCTCTTCCCCGGTTACCAGCGGCGGCCTCCGCCGGCCATACTCAGCGTCTCGCTCGAAAAAGGTGGCAGCGGCCACCAGCCGCGTTTCCATCTGGGGCCGGCCTACGTCACTGGGCTTCCCCGGAGAGGTCTCCATCCACAGGCGGTCCGCATCGGCCTCCCCCTGCGCACAAACCACTTTCCCCGCCTTGTCCGGGTTTTGTCCCCAGATCAACCAGCGGCTGACCACCTTCCCGGCATCATCCTTCGTTTCTGCCACCCAACAGCGCCCCCGATTGAAGCGGCGGTCCTCTTTGGCTAGGCCCAGCGCATAGCGAGCATACATCACACGCGGGTCTTCGTAAGGGTGGTCCGCATAGCCGTGGTGCACTTCTGCCGGACGCCGCGCCAGGTTGCCCAACTGCTCCCGCACAAAACACAACAGCCCCTCCGCCCGCTCCTCCTCCGACGGCATGGCATGCCGACTGCCAGCGCCAGGGGCTTGGCTGTGCCCGCGGGGGCAGCGGCCCTCCTTCAACGGCAGATTGCAGGACGCCACGGCACAGCGGGCCGCATCAGCCTCCGCCAGGCGCTCCGGCATGGGCACCGGCTCACCCTTGTTCTGCTGCGGTTGCCCGATCCAACTCGTGCCGGCCGACTGCATGGCCGCAATCCATCGCTTGGGCAGCCCCTTGTACGTCACATTGTCCACATGGTAGCCGGGCACCTGGTTGTGAAATATCATCAGCCCGGTAGTTCCGCGCGGCATCTGGTACTCCACCAGCATTTGCCCGTCCAGGCACGCCAGTACAGTGGCTTGCCGATGCCCCTGGTTCTGCCACACATAGATCGTGTCCCCCGTCGCCACATACGCGCCTACCTCCACATGGGCGGTATCCGCTAGCAGGCGGTCCACCTCGCCCGCCCGCCCGCGCGTCTGCCAGTCCCCTGCATCCCGCCGCATCGAGGCCGCCAACGCCTCTAGGTCCTCGCGCGAAATGATGTGCTGCGCCACGTGGGAACTCTCCTCGTAGTCGGGCCGTTTTGCTGGCACCGCGACCCCGGCCTGCGCCAGCAGATCGCGGATGTAGAGGGGGGACATGTCCCACACGCGCTGGGCCACCTCGCCAATAGTGAAGCGGTCCCGCCCTTGCTGGGCATGGCCGGCCACGCACCGCCCGGTGTCCTGGCGCACCAGCTCATTGCAGCCGGGCCGGACACAGCGCGCCGCCCCGTCCACCTGGCCGGCGGCCGTACGCGCTGTCTTGCCCATCTGGTCAGCGTAAGCGGCGAAGCGGTCCTTACAGCTCATCGTATTCTCCTACTGCTCGGGTCACCTACTCCATCACGCCCCAGTACTTCCCATCCGTGCCATAGGCCACATCCCCGCACTCAGGGCAGTATAAGGAGTCAGAGAGCCCCTCACCGTCATAGTAGCTCAGCAAGGACGCGCACTCCGAATTGGGACAGCGCCCATCGACCGCATCCTCGCTCTCCAAGGGCCGTACTACATACGCGCCGTGGTCGTAGCAGCACCGCCCGCAGCGGATGACCTCCTGGGCGATGTCATCCCGACCGACGCCCCGGTCCAACATGCCCGGCAGTAGGTCATGCACCACTCGCAGCGACACCCCGGCCTGCATGAGATCGAAAGCGATAGTGTGGAGGCGGTGCGTGCGGTGTTGGCGGATAGCCGCCGGCAGGTCCGCCGGCAATTGCACCGTCAGTACTCCCCCCTCCTCCTCGGAACCACGATTCAGCACCCGCACATCCTCCACCGTGCTCTCCTCCAACTGGTTGCCCCAGGAGGTCGCCACCGCCCTTGTACCACTGTCAGAGGCATAGCCTTCGTCACGGACCTCCTTGATATGGCGGCAATAGTCGGCTCCCTCATCCTGCCCTCGGTGGGTCATCCATTCGCAGGTGCAGTTCCAGGAGCCATCCGCTTGGCGCGTTACCTGGTGGAACACGCCCTCTCGACTGTGCGAGCGCACCGGCCACTGCCCCGCCACTTCCCGCACCGCCGCCCGCAGCATGGCGTCCTCAGCCTCTTGGGGGGACGGCGCGGAGGGTGGTGGCTGCTGCTGGCGGGCCGCGTAGATTTCTTGGAGCTGCTTCCGCCAGGGCTCATCCTCGTCTGCCCCCGACCACGCCGTGGGGTCTACCTGGAAATAGTCCCCACCCCCTATGTGCGCGGGTGCGCCCAACACCCGCAGCGCTGCTCGCTCCTGCTTCGTGAGTACCCAGGCAGCCCGCGCGTCTCCACTAATGCCAATCCCCACATGGAACGACGGCACCCCGTCGGGCGATGCAACCCCTTCCACATCCAGGGTATCTACCCCGGTGGCCCGCCGCACGGCCCGCTCGAACCAGGCCGCCTGCATTTCCAGATAGTCGCTGTCCGGCGCTGGTTCCGGCAGTTCTGCGGCCCGCCACGGCTCCTCCAGAAACCGCCGGGCGGCTCGCGCTCGCGGGTCCGTCGCCCACACCGCGCGGGGCAGCGCTCCCATCATCGGAGCCACTAGCTCATTCAACGCCTGCACGCCCCGTCCATAACTCCAGTCACCATCTCCCGCCGCCCCCTCGCGCTGGGCCCGGATGCGGGCGATGGCGGAGAAAGGGTACTGGTCCCACTTGGCGACTCCCGGCTCCCGTTCATCCATCTCCTCCGCCAGGCAGAGCAAACCATCAAGTTCCGCCGGGCAGAGCGCTTCTGCTGCGGCCCCTCCCCCTTGCACATGACCCCGCACGCAGGTGGCGGTGGCCTGGTTCACGAGCGCGTCGCAGCCCGCATGGTCGCAGCGCTGCCCCCCATCCACCTGGCCCGGAGCCACCCGGCTCGTTTCGGCCAGGGGGCCGGCCAATTCGTTCGCCCAGAAGTCTTTACAGCTCATCATGCACCTCCGGCATTACCACGCTTCCTCGTCCTCCTCGTCCTCTCCCTCGTATTCCTCCGGACTATGCACCCCTTCGGCCAAGCCGGGAATGTGCCGCAGCACGGCCAAGTGTTCCTCCCTCGTGTCGCCGGCCGGCACACCAATCTGCGCAGCCAACTCCCGGATGTCGAAATCCCGCATCTCTCCGTCCACGTCGATCATATAGTGGTAGTCCAATACCATCTGCTGGTCGGAGTAGGCATGGTAGACCGTCGTTTCCGCTCCCCCTGGGCCAATGCGGGCCAGCTCCCCCCATTCCAGGTCCTCTGTTGGCCATGCCTCGATCTCCCCGCCATGCTCCTCCACCCACGCCACGAGGTCCAGCTTGTCATACGCCCGCTGCAACACCTGGCGGTGGTCCGCCGAAGCAGGCCACCGCATCCCTACCGCGTAGGCCAGCTCACGGATGTCGAACTCCCGCCAGTCCTCGCCAGTGTCCACCATGTAGTGGAACTCCTGTACCATCTGCTGATCGGTATAGGCGTGGTAGACGGTGATCTCCCGGTCGCCGCCTTGCAGGGTCATGAACGTTGCCGCATCGGTGTTCTCGCGTGGGTAGTCCTCGGGCTCCGTGCCGTGTTCGCGCACGAAGCCTAGCAGAGAGTCAACCCCCGCCTGCTGAACCACGGGGGACTGGGCCATCTTTCCGGAGGCTTGCGCCATCGCGGCCTCAATGCCGCTCTGGGTCTGCTCGACCGCTTCCTGGAGCGGGGTGAACGGCTCCCCCGCGCCAAAGGTGGGCACGTCCCGGCCCATTGCCCCATATTGCTGAGACTGGCGCAGCGCCGCGGTGGCGGCGGCCAGGAGGGGGTCGGCCTGCGGGATGCGGGCGCGGCGGGCCCAGGCGATTGCATTGGCCAGGTCGCTGAATCCTTCCCCCACCCCCGACACGGGCACATCTTGGTCTACCTCTCGGTAATCCGCCGCCTGGCGCAGCAGGTCGGCGCATGCGGCCAGTAACCGGCTCTGCACAATCGCCTTGCGCAGCCCCAGCCGCCCGGCCTCGGCGGGAGCCAACTCCCCCAGCTTCTCGGCCGTCTCCACGCGCTCCGTGGTTTCGTCCCGCAGGTCGGCCCATGGCTGGCCAGATGTGGCGTCTTCGGGCGGCTCCGCTCCCTCGGCCTTTGCTCTCTGCGCCAGAAACTGCTGGGCCGCCTGCACGCGCGGGTCGGCTCCCAGCGCATCCAGTTCCTCGGGACTTACTCGGTTTTCCAGGTCATCCACCATACTCATGAGTTCGTCCACGGCGGCCCGCACCTCCCTCTCGCCCGGTGCGCCAGCAGAGGACTGGCCCTTGCCGACCGTTTTCAGAAGCTCGCGCATGGCCGCGATCTTCCTCAGCCCCTCCCCCGATAGCCGCTCGTAGTGGTCACTCTCCTCCCAGAAACACAGCATCCCAGCTAGCTCCAACCCCATGGGACGGGGCTCAGCCGGCGCGGTCGTCCCCTGCACGTGGCCCTTCACGCAGCGGTTGACCGCCCGGTTGACAAAGGCATCGCAGCCCTCCCGGTCGCAGCGTTGGGCCCCATCCACCTGACTAGGGGCCACCTTGCAGGCCGTAGCCAGCCGGGCGGCGATTTCTTCAGCCCAAAACTCCTTGCAGCTCATCGGTCACCTCCAGCACTACCACGCTTCCTTGTCCTCCGCGTCCTCCGCGTCCCCCTGGTACTCCTCCGGGCTGCGCACCGCCGCGGCTCCCTCCAGCCCACCCCACTCCCCAGGAAATGCGGTGCCCGCTTCATCACACAATGTCCCCAGTAAGTCAAAGTACTCCGCCGCGTTAGAATCGGGGAAGTATTCACCCGCAATTTCCGCCGCCGCCTCATCCGCCTGCCGCGCCGAGGCAACGCGCCCCTGGCCAATGCGGTTGTTCAGCTCCTCCACCGCTTTTTCTCGGACATGCTCTAGATACCAGGCCCGCGCCCCGCGCACACGGGGGTCGTCGTGCCAGACACCTTGCGGATCACGGGCCGCCAGTAGCTCCAGAAGCCGTGGTATGGTCTCAGGACTGCGCGCATCCAGCTTGGTGGTCACGCCCGTGGCACCAACTTCCACCAGGTCCAGGCCGCTGGGCCACGAATCATACACCTCGCCGTTTGCCAGCCGCACCGCAACCTGGCCCTTGCGGGGACCAGTTTTGTACACCCGCTTTACCCGACCGGCCATATCTACATAGTCGGCATGCCGAGGCCGCGCCAGGACAACATCATCCCCTACCTGAAACTGCCGTGCTAGGGCTGCCGCCTCCCCGGGCGCATTTTGTGTATGCCGGATTACGCAGCGGAGTGCTTCGACTACCCATGCCTGATCCAGGTCGCCGGTTGGTCGCCCGCCCGGTTGCTGTGCATGTCCCCGCAGGCAGCGGTTGATGGCCTGATTCACCAGGGCATCACAGCCCTCGTGGTCGCAGCGCTGCCCGCCATCCACCTGGCCGGGGGCGACCCGGCTCTCGCCAGCCAAAGGACCGGCTATCTGCGCCGCCCAAAACTCCTTGCAGCTCATCGGTCACCCCCACAGTTGGCTTCTGCGCCTAATCCGGCAATGCCTGCCCGGTCTCCAGCTCGTAAGCCTTTTTCCAGAAGCCCCTCGCCACCTCGGGGCAGCCCATGTGCTCGGCATGCCGCGCCAGGTGCACGCACTTGTCCGGCTTGATCCCCCGGCCATAGCGCTCCAGATAGGCCCGCGCGCCGGCCTCCCCTTGCTCGGGCCAGCCATTGGGCACCATGCGCGTGGCCCACCGTTCCTCCATATCGGCCATGGGCTTGTAGGGCTTGGCCGACTTGCCAGCGATGTAGGTGTCCAAGACGCTGGAGCCGGCCAGTCCCGCTGCCGGGGCCGGCTGCTCCGCCAAGAACGCCCGCGCCGTCCGCATACGAGGGTCGTCATTCCAGGCGGGTACGTTCAGCCCGCCAATGGCGTCCACCAGCAGGGCCACCGCCTTTTCGGCGTGCCTGCCTCGCTGCTGCGGCTGCCGGAGAATAGCCTGGGCCTCCTGTATCCGCGCATCCTGCTCCGCCACGAGGGCGGGCTCCGGCCCATCCCACTCAATCTGTTCCGCCAAACACAGCAGGGCGTCGCCTAGTTTGGCCGCGAGAGGTTCTCCGGCTGCTCCGTCCTGGGCATGGCCGGCCAGGCACACGCCCTTGTCCCGCAAGACCATCTTGTCGCACCCCGCGTGGTTACAGCGGAGCGCCCCATCCGCCTGACCTTTGCCGACCTTCGCGGCGGCCTCCAACTCGTTGGCGGTGTTTTCCCACTCACTCTTGCAGCTCATCGTTGCCCTCCTGCTCGGTCTACACTTACAGCTTCTTCCGGGCCTGCTCTTGCAGACTCCGGCGGGTGCTGGACACAAACCCCAAGGCGTCGGCCACGGTCCACCGTTCCATAGCGCCCTGCGGCACTAGGTGGCCCTCCAGCGCGATCTCCGGTTTTCCTGGGCAGCTAGCCCGAAACTCCCAAGCAAGGTCCTGTGCGCCGTCCGGCGTCGTTTCCACCGTCACGATGGTACGCAGCGTCCCGTCTCCCGGCAGGGCCAACCCTTCCGCAATCCCCGCCGCAATAGCCTCGCCAAAGGCTTCGCGGTCCTCCTCGTTGTCTGGTAAGTCCAGCGTCATGTTCTCCTCGTCCAGCCAGCCCCCTTCGACCAGCAGGGCAAACGCGGGGTTATCATTTTGCACCGGCTGGTCCTCCTCTTGGGCCTGGAGTCGCGCATTGTACCAGGCCGCGTCCTCCGAGGGGCCGTACACCCGCTCGTCCACCTCGCCCGTTTGCACGTTGACCAGGGCCACCCCGTAGGACTTCCCGTTCCGGTTGCACAGGCCGCACCGGCACCCCGCGCCGTGCTGGTCTATATCGTCCTGGCGCAGATAGATACCCGACCCACTTGGCCGCTCCCGGCCTGCCCGAACCCGCTCCTTCTGCTCGATCTGCGTCTGCCGTTGCCCCCACAAGCGCGCCGCTTGCACCCGCGGGTCACCGAGTACAACGGCGTAGCTCTCCGGCTCCAGCGTATCCCGCAGCCGGTCGACCATGTCCAGGAGGTCGCACACCGCGTCGGCTTGCGCCTGCTGATAGGTGGCGTCCGGCTCGGCCTGCTCGCGGGCCTCGTCGCGCAAGCCGTGGATCATTTCCAGCGTGCCGGCATCTTCCTCCTCGGGCAAGCCGCCGCGGGCGGCGATCTCATCCCACAAGCAGAGTAGGCCATCCAGTTCGGTCGGCGGGGCCCCCTGCGTGTGGCCTTTCACACAGCGGTTGCTGGCCCGATTCACCAGGGCGTCACAGCCAGCATGGTCGCAGCGTTGGGCCCCGTCCACCTGGCCGGGGGCGACCCGGCTCTCGCCCGCCAGCGGGCCCGCTATCTGCGCGGCCCAATACTCTTTGCAGCTCATGGCGACCTCCTGCGTTTAGCCCAGGTATTCCACTTCAGAAAGCGCCACCTCCGTCAGCAGCCCATTGGATAGGCGCACCTGCGCCAGGGGCTGTACCGCAGCCATCCGGTCACCGCGCTCCGGCAGGTGGCCGGGCCAGGTCTCTTCACTGTACTCCCCCCGCAGCGAACAGCTCACAATCTGTCCGGCCCGCACCCCTCCCGGTGCTTGTACGCTCACACGTTCACCACGCTGCCAGAGCCGCCCTGTACCATCCCGTCCCGGAGCCCAAACCCGGTCCGTCGAGCTACGTATGCCGCTGATCAATTCATGGCGGCTGCCTTCGGTTAGCCAATGAACCAATCCTGCCCGACCGGCGTTGTGGAGCAGCACCGGCTCTAGTCCCGTCGCTGCGGCTGCCACCCGCAGGGCACTGTCGGGATAGCTCTTCTTGTCCTTGCCGATGCCCTCCCACATTGCGGCCACCTCGAAGTAGTCCGACCTGCGGCGCAGTTTGACGCCCGGGCCCTCCCCGGCCAGCCAATTGCGCCGCTCGGAGTGAGTATAGCCGAAGTAATTAGCCCGGAACGCTGCGGAGGCTACGGCAAATGCCGGCAAATCCTCCGCCGTTAGCTCACCGCCCGGCGTGTGCAGCAACCGTCTGACCTCCGCCGCACCAGCGGCCATAGACTGGGATCGCCCCACCAGTTCGGCCACGTCCGCCGGCCGGCCCACGAACCGCTCGGCTCTGCCATCGAGTTGCTCCGCCCACAGCCCTTGCCAGCGCCAGCCTCCCCCCTCTTGCAGCCAGGCGGCCTGCTCTGCGCTCAACCCCAGTTTCGCAGCCACAACCGGGATACGCTCCCCTGGCACGCGACTCAACGCTGCGGCAGCGGCACTGGCTATCCGCCGGGCTTCATCCAGGTCCCCCCGCACCACGCCCGCCGTAGGCGGCAAGGCGGGGTAGCTCTCCAGGTAGGTGCTGGCGGATTCCAGCGCACCGAGCGCAAAGTCCACGTCGGTGTCGCGGGTGTCCTCCCCCTGGTAGCTCTGGTACTGTTGTAGCCCTTGCCAGGCGCGCTCGCGCCGCCGCTGGAGCCGCAGCGCCCAGGCTGCCGCCTGGCGCGGGGACAGCAACAGGTCTACCATCTTCTGGCCCGGGGCCGCCGCAGGTATGCGCACGGGGCATCCTAGCGTCTCGACTTCCTGCCTTTTCTCTGAGTCTATCCGCAGCCAGGCGCTGCCATCCTCAAAGTAACCCTGAGTGGAAGCCCCCCAGCCCACTCCCGCCGTGCGGAGCACATGGCCAATGGCCGATTCAACCTGCGCGGGCTGGAGAGGAAAGCCGGCGGGGTGTGGCGGCTGCGTCAAGAGTTTTCGCGCGGCTTGCACGCGCGGGTCATCTTCGCAGCCTTGCCCCAGCGCCTGCATATCGTCAAAGACGCCAACCAGTGTCTCCACCGCGGCCTCGGCCAGCACCCGGCCAGCCATGGAGATGTCATCGCCTACGCCTACCAGTTGTAGCGCGGCCCCCACCCGTGGGTCCCTGGTGCCCTGCGCGTCCTCCAACGCGCAGAGGAGGGCCGCAGAGAGCCGCAGGGCGTAGTCCGCCTGTGGGTCCTCGGCACCAGTGGCCGGCTGAACCTGGGCCGCGTTTTTCACTTCCTGCCCCCGTTTCCGCGCCACCGCAATATCCTCAACAAGGTTGGGCAAATCATCGCCCTCGTAATCGCCGGGGGTTTCGAGATAGGCTTGGGCCTGTTGCAGCCGCAGTACCAGGTCCTCGACGGGAGTTAGCTTGTCGGCATCATCCCACGGCGCGGTCGGAAACTGCTTCAATACCCCTCTTATCTTCTGCAAGAGGTACTGCGCCCTCTCCGGATGAATCTCGCGGTGTGACTTGACCTGACTCCGGAGGTCCCCGTGTACCGCGTCAAGCATACTGTCGAGTCGCTGGAGCTGTGCCACAACCGGCTCCTGCGTGTGGCCGCGTGGACACTTGCCCTTTTTGTTCAGCGGCAAATCGCAGCGGGGGTGCATGCAGCGCTGCGCCCCGTCTACCTGTCCGCCCGCCACACGGGCGGCGGCGGTCATACCACCAGCCTGATTCTCCCACTCAGAACGGCACGACATGGGCTACTCCTCCTGAAATCCTACCGAGTCGGATCGATGCGGTTTAGGGCGGGAGCGGGGTTGTCCGGATGAGAGTAATCGGGGATTATCTCTACCTCGGCGTCGGTCACGATAAGCTGCACGTAACCACACTCCTCCTCCAGCCAGGTCAGAAACCCCTCCTCCACTTCCTCGTCGGTATAGCCTTCGCCGGGGTCCGCAGGGGGGTGATCCTTCTGCCATCCGGCGAACAGCTCTACCAGGGCCTCATCATGCAGTTCGGCTCCCGCATGCACCAGTACATAGGGGTCGCCAGGCCGGTCATTGAAGACAATGGCCCGTGCTTGCGGCCGGTTGCCCCCCGCAGGTAGCCCGCGGAGAGCGTCTACCACGCGCTGGGGCGAGGACACCGCCGCTTGCACCGCGCTTTGCACTTCTGCCGCGCGCTCCTCAGCCTGGGCCGCCGCAGTAGCCGCTGCCCCCTCGGGCTTCAGCAGCTTGCGGCCGGCCGCCTTGCGGATGATCTCCGCCCACTCCGGCAAGTCCTCCTCAATATCCGGATTGGCGTCTAGGTATTCCGCGGCGGCATCCACGGCCGCTACCAGGTCGTTGTATTCCCGGATAGGGACAGTAATCTGGGCGGGGGGCCGCTCTGCCGCTGCCGCAGCCTGCGCTGGGTGCATCTGCTGGAAAAACGCCCGCGCGGCCCGCAGCCGGGGGTCCCGGTCCCAGCTTCCCGCCCCCACGTCATCGAACGCCTCCAGGACCAGGGCCACCGCCGCACCCGCTTCTTGCTCCCGGCGGGCGGGCATGTCGAGAATAGCACGGGCTTCCAGAATCCGCGAATCCTGTTCTGCACCGAGGAGCGGGCCCCGGGGGCCTTCTTCCAGGCCATCAACCAGGCATAGCAAGGCATCGCCCAACTCCGCCGCGAAGGGCGCGCCGGCCGCCGGTTCCTCTCCATCCAGCCGGCGTGCGCCATCCGGGGTCAGGTACTCCGCCACCTTCTCGCTGTACGCCTCCTCGCCGGCTACTTCCCACGCTCGGGCCTGCGCTTCCTCCGCGCTCCGCGCCCGCACCTCGATAGTCTTATAGCCATAGCCTACTCTCGTCACCGGGACTTCATACGTCGCCTCCGGCCCTTCCTGGGCATGGCCGGCCAGACACACGCCCTTGTTACGCAACACAAGCTTGTCACAACCCTCGTGGTTGCAGCGCAAAGCCCCATCTACCTGGCCGGGCGCTGTTCTGGCTGCGGCTTCGAGGTCATTGGCGGTTTCTTCCCAGTTACCCTTGCACGACATCAGATGCCTCCTGCGGTGATTACGCTTACTTCCAGCGTGATGGGGCTGGCCGGGGAGCCCGGCAGCCAACAGAGCCATTGTACCCGAAAGGAGGCGGCACTGTCTATAGGGGGCCGACCTGCCCCCCAAATCACAGCGCCGCTGTCTGGAGATGCTTTAGTTGGAAATCACAGTGAAGCATTATTGGAACCGGCGGCCCCCGTGGTTATGCCAACACGCTTGCCGGGTCCACGTCCACGGCCCAGCCCGCCGGCAACACCAAGCCCGCCAGGAGCTGCTGCACATCCCGGGCCACGATGGGGGCAACTTGCCACCGGAATTGGCCGTGCCAGCGCGCCACAAAGGCCGGGGCCGGGCCGATCAGCCGGCCCTGCGTGGGCAAGCGCTCCGCCAGAAGACGCGCCAGTCGCTCCGCCTCCGCGCAGCACTCGTCCTCTTGGTGGTGGCTGTAGATGAGCTGGACCAATTGCCCACAGGGCGGATACCCCAGCCGCTGGCGGAAGGCCAACTCCTGGCGGTAAAACGCGGCATAGTCCTGTTTGGCAGCGGCTTGTATGGCGTAGTGGGTCGGGTGGTAGGTCTGGATGATGGCCCGCCCGCGCTCCGCCCGCCGGCCCGCCCGTCCCACGACCTGGGTGAGCATCTGGAAGGTGCGCTCGGCGGCGCGAAAGTCGGGCAGCAAGAGCGAGGTGTCCGCGCTGACTACTCCCACGACAGTAACCAGCGGCAAATCCAGCCCCTTGGCGACCATCTGCGTTCCTACCAGGATGTCAGCCTCATGCTGCACCAGCGCTTCCAGGATCGCGGCATGCTCGGCCGGCCGGTGGGCTGTATCGCTGTCCCAGCGCAGGACTCGCGCCGTGGGGAATAGCTCCTGCACTGTCTCGGCGACCCGCTCTGTGCCCACCCCGAACTGGCGGATTTTGCTCCCCCCACACTCGGGACAACGTTTCGGCAGAGTCAGCCCGCGTCCGCAACGATGGCACAGTAAGTGGTCCGTTTCCGCGTGGTAGACATAAGACACGCCACAGCTTTTGCAGCGCAGCACGTGGCCGCACTCCCGGCAAAGCACTAATGTCGCCGTCCCGCGCCGGTTGAGAAAAAGGATGGCCTGCTCGCCGCGCGCCAGCGCAGCGGTAACGTCCCGCTGCAAGGCCCGGCTGAACATGCTGGTGTTGCCCGCGCTCAACTCCTCCCGCATGTCCACCACCAGCGTCGTCGGCAGCGTGTCGTCGACCAGCACATGCCGGCCCATCGCCCCCTCCTCCTGGACCCGAATGCGCCCCGGCAACTCCAGGAGGCGCAGCTCCCCGCGTTGGGCCCGGAGATACGTTTCCAGAGCGGGGGTCGCGCTGCCCAGCAGTACCACGCTGCCGGTGATCCGGCCCAGCGTCAATGCTGCCTCCCGTGCATGGTAGCGCGGGGCTGGGTTTTCCTGCTTGTAAGCGCTGTCGTGCTCTTCATCGAGCACGATTAACCCCAACCGGGGCAGCGGCGCAAACAGAGCAGACCGCGGACCGATAACCACGTCAGCCTGGCCGGAACGGATGCGCCGCCATTGGTCGTAGCGCTCCCCGATGGTCAGCCCGCTGTGCAGCACGGCCACCCGGCCGGGGAAGCGTGCCCGGAACCGGCGCACCGCCTGGGGCGTTAGCCCGATCTCGGGCACCAGCACCAGGGCCTGCCGGCCCTCACGTAACGCCCTGGCCACCGCCCGCAGATAGATTTCCGTCTTGCCGCTGCCAGTTACCCCGTGCAGCAGAAAGGCGGCTGAAGAAGCCCAGTGCTCGTAGAGTTCACGCCAGACCTGGCCCTGGGCCATGGTCAGCTCGGGCGGCGCTTCTTCGGGACCATTCCAGTCGGCGCACGGATCGCGGTAGACTTCCCGCTCCTCGCATCTCCCCACTCCCGCCGCCACCAGCTCGTCCACGTCACCCCGCTCCGCGCCCTGCACCTGGCGATAGAGGGTCGGCAAGGAGAGGGCCCGCCCTTCCTCCCGCACCAGCGCATCGAGCATAGCGACCTGCCGGGCTCCGGTCTTGGTACGGCGCAGCGTTGCTGCCTCAGCCTGCGCCACTTCGGGGAGGCAGCGCAACGTCACCTTGACCTCGTGACCCACCTCCACCAGCCCAGCCGCAGCCAGGGCTTGCCAATCAGCCGCGCGGGTGCGGCTTTGTTCCCGCAGCTCCTCCCCCGCCAGTGTACCGCCCCGCGCGGCGGCCAGTAGCTCCAAGACCCGGGCCTGGCGGGACTCCCGCGTGCCGGCCCAGAGCCGCTGGCGCAGCGCTGCGACGGCGGCTGGTGGGACCGTCAATACTAGGAAGGTTTCGTAGTGCGGCTGAGCGCGGGGAGCAGTGGTATGGTGGCGCAGCTCCAACCAGCCCCGCTTGCTGAGCCGGTCCAACAGTTCCTCCCCATGCCCGCCGGGCACCGCCTGGGCCACGGCCCGCGCCGTGAGTGGGTCTGCGGTCTCGCGCAGCTTCTCAATGATACGCCGCGACGTCGGGGACAGTCCTTCCAGGGAACGAGTGCGGCCGGCCGCGGTGAGCGCCACTTCCGTATGGCTGCGATGGAGCAAGCCCGGGGGCAGCATTGCCAGGAGGGCCTCCGCCAGGGAGCACAGGTAATACCCAGCCAGCCAGCGCCCCAGCGCCAGTTGGCTGGCCGTAAGCACGGGGACGGGATCGATGATGGCTTCCACTTCACGGGTAGTGAAGCCTGGCGGCAACTCGCTCATCCCTACCACGATGGCCGGCAAGCGACGACGGCGGAAAGGCACCCACACCACCTGCCCAATAGCCACCTGGTCTACCAGCGCCGCCGGCACGGCATAGGTAAACACCCCGCTCACCCGCGAACCCTGGCGTAAGGCCACGTCGGCATAGAGATGCTTCTCCCTGCGCATCGTAGCCCACTCCCCACCTGTTGTCTTTGCGAACAGGTCATCCATGCCGCCACCTCACCCTTGCTGCCAGACTTGCTCTCCATCACTCGTTCCGATTTCTGCTGGTGCTAGCACCTCATCATCCCAGGGATGCTGCTGTAGCAGCAGGGCAAAGGCCCGGCATTCTTCCCAGGAGGCAAAACCTCGGTTGCGCCGACGGAAGCTATTGCGTCGTCCGAGAGAGATAACGTAGGCGAGCAGCGCCTGCTTTTCTACATTAGTCGGGTCCGGTCCCGGAACAAAGATGAAGGCCGGCCCCGTTACTGCGTGGTGCCGGACCACTTCGACGAGATAGATACAGGGTTGCTCCCGTACCTTCCGGTTAGGACTAAACCAAGTCCAGTCGATGGCGCAGTCGCGCTGGGCCAGCGCCTCTTGGTGCACCAGCCCAATCAACTCGGAATAACCGCCGCTCGGATAGTCACGACCGTCGAGAAGATAGGCTGGTCCCGTCCAGTCCGGGTCGTGGTGTTCGATACAGGCCAGGGGCAGTTGGGGAAAGGTTCCTTCTACGACCTGACGAAGTACGCCTGCGACAATGTTCCCTTCCGGGTAGAGGACGCCTAATCGCAGTGGCGGCACATGCAGAAGCCTGCGGGTAGGCCATGCTTCATCGAACACAATGCTCCGGTCTCTTAGCGCATAGTATTCAGGATGCTGCTCCAGCCGGTCGAGAAAGGTTTGTCCGCGGTTGGGAAAGAGACCATCTTCACGCATCCAGGCGATGAGCAGTTCGTTGACTGGATATGCCCGGTCAGTGCCGGCAATCTTACCCACCGCCCACAAAAGCCTTCGCAGGAACTTGTCCTGCTTGTCAATTGCGGCCTCAACGAAGCGGCGTTGCAGGTATCTGCCCACGCGGTAGCGCCTGGCCAACTCATGGGCTTTCTCCCAGGCCGCCTTTTCTCCTTCGATGTGAGTATCTATGTCCAAGGTTGTCAGTCCCACGTGGCCCAGAACCGCATGGCCGGCTTCGTGCAGGAGTACTCGTATCTGGTGGCCGACTTCGGAAGTCGGCGCAGGCAGGAATACCGTCTGGTCCTGGGGGCTCCATGATCCGCCCCAACCCCAAGCCGGGGGAATAACCGCAGCTTGTGCAATGGCGGGAATATCTTGTTGCAGTTGAGCCAGGAGCTGGCCGACAACTGCGGGCAGGTCGCCTGGCGTGACACTGGAAGGGGCGGCAGTGCGAAATGCCCCCAAGACCCATGGTTCCTTTTCACCGGGGGTCAGCCTCTGGGCAACAGCGCCGAGATCGGTGGCCATAGGGAGTATTTCCGACAGCTCTGGTATCTCGGCCATCTCCCCCGTGTAGTGATAACCTGTGTCAACGTCAAGCCGCTCCAGCGCTACCAGGGGCATAATCTTAATGGTGTCGTCGTCCCGCCAAGAAACATGCCAAGCCCGGATTCCCCCGTGGCCGGACCGGGCCCAACGGTCCAGGGCCTCCGCCTTGTTCCACAGCGGAAGATTCGTCCCCCCTCCCGCCTGCTCACTCTCCGTCCTAGCCTGCGCCAATAGATGCGGCAGCATCTGCGGGGACGGTGAACCGGCGACAGACAGTAGTTCCACCCATTCCCCAGTGACATCGGGAACCGCCGGAACTACGTAGTATGTGGAGTCAATCAGATAGACGTAGACTCTACTGCTAATCACCGGCTCTCCTATGCGTCGACTTCCAGCACTGTGACCTTTCTCGTGCATGGCCCGCTCTGGCTCCTGCTTACGCGCCCCTTTCGCGTCATGCCGCAGCGGATAGCGCCGGCCGGGCCTGCTCATCCATCCGGGGCAACTGGTCAAAGAGGTTCGCGCCCGCTGGCGCAGCCCCCGTGCTATCCGCCATCGTCTTGCAACCTCCAGCCAAAGGACGCCGCCCGCGCGATGATCGGCTGCACATTGTGCCAGCGCCGCTGCGGGCGCAGCGTAACCTCGTTACCCACGCGCTCCGCCTCCGCATTAGACCAGCGGGCCATGCTCGCCACCTCTCCGGCCACCGCTTCTTCACTGTGCCAGGCAGGGATAAGGAAAGTAAGACTGGCCGCGCGGCGCAAGGGCTGCTTCTGACCACTATCTGCGACAGTCAGGTCCTGCCGCAGATAGTGAGGGCCGGTGAGCTCAAAGTCCGCGCTCACCGGCACGTGCCGGCCTCTGTCAGCCCGATGAACGTAGCAGAGCCGCACGTAGCTGCCTTGCGGAGTCCGATATACCCGGCACATCTTGTTTACTCATAGGTGAAGATATGCACGTCGTCGATGTCACGCATGCTCAAGGTCGGCTGCTGTCCCAGAACCCTCAACAGAATCATATCTCGGATAGGCCGCCGCTTGTCGTCGTCAGTAACACCTACAACCCGTACCCGTAACCTGGGGTAGGTCTTGTCCACATAGGTCAGAATGTGGCGAGCCATCTGGGCTGGCCGGCCGGATTGTACCTGCTCGGGAGTGGCCACGATGTCGAACCCCAAGCCAATGTCATCCAGCCTGTTGCCGGCATCGGCTAGTGCAAGTCGCACTGTCTCAACGATTTGCGTTTCGGCATACTCGGCCGACTCCAGTGCGTCCATGTACAACGAGCCATAGCAGAGCTTCATCAGTAGTTCCTCCTGATAGAGACCCTCAAATGCGTCAAGTGGCCTCACCAAGTGGCGAACAAACAAGGCTATTAGTTGAAATTGCCTTCTGGACTGAACTCTGGGCTGAACCACACAACAGGGGCAGGGCTGCGCTTGACTAGGAACACGCCCCTACACAAGGGGTAGTCTTCTGTTTCATACATGTGAGTGACGAGTTCCATCGCCATGCGCTGAATCTCTGGCGGGTGGCTTCTTGCCCAAGCCACAAGTCGGTCCCGATTGGGGATTGCAATGTACACATCCCCTCCGGCCCATGCATGAACCTTGGCTCGCACTGTTGGCAAGAGCAGCCGTGCCGCAGCATAACCATCAGTCCAGCGGGGACTGTAGATTGTGCAGCCATCACGGGAAAAGGTTTCCACATCGCCCGGATGGGTTGCCTGGGCAAGATTGCGTAAAGCAATCCCCCATAGTTGTTTTTCAGGGACCCCCCATTGCTGTGGCTGGTCTACGCGAAGGTAGTCTATGACCCGTGGGCGATCAATGACTAACACTTGGATAAGACCGCTCTCCCCTCGGTGAGTAACAAGGGGGCGCGTGACAAACGAGGACCTCGTATCGCCGCGAGTCGCGTTGATAAAAGCAGTTGGCGGCAATAGCTGGAACCGCAGCCGATGTTGCGCTTCAGCCCAAGAGAGTGAGGTGGTGTCGTCATCCACACACGCAACCAGGTCGCTCCAAAAGCTCTGAATAAGTGTCACCTGGTCATCAGCAGCAAGCCCGGAGCATTTTTGTCGCACACTTCCTAGATAGACCTCTGCTCGGGCATCTTTAGCAAAACCAGTGCAGCGGACGCGCTCCGGGTCATCAAGCAGTTCCACCGCTATATGCGGAAAGTGCTCCTGAAGAACCCGTAGCGCGAGGGTGCGGAAGCCAATCTCGTCACGCTGATTGTCCATGATGGCTTTTCTCCTTGTGCTCTTGCTATCACAATCAGCTCACCATCCCAGAGGTCGCCACACAATAGGTGCTGTCCTCCCGCCGAGACCGGTCCACCCCCACCACGTGGGGAATCATCGAGTTCCAGCAGGTCGCTGTACGAGACACCCCCACTGCCGTGGGGAACACCTACCGGCCTTGCCCCCGCGCCTGTCTGCGCTGGTGAGAGAGCTGCCGGGCCTCATGGTAAGGTAGATGCACCCAATTATGATAGGAGCGCCACCCGGTCTTGGCCCACTGCGCCCGCTCCGGCGGGGCCGCACAGGCATTGGCATCGCCGCCCTTTAGCCACTTTAGACAGGCATAGAATAGGCGCGGTGGAGCCGCCAAGACCTCGGCCTCCAGCGCCAGCCCGGTGATCTCCTCGAGCCGGACGGCAAAGGCCGCCTCGACCTGCTCCTGGAGCGGGCCCACAATCCGCACGGCCCGCACATCCCAGCCCGTCGCGGTGAGCTGGCGGCGCACTCGGCTCAGCACATACCCCTGGCACACGGCGATGGGCTCTGCTCCCGGCTGCGCGTTCAGCCGTGCCAGGGCCCGCTGCGCTGCCTCCACCGCTTCGTCGAGGTATACCTTGTGGGCGCAGGCGCTGCCCTGGAACGCGGCCATGGGCAGCTCCTCCCACACAAACTCATTCGTTTCCACGCGCCGGACGCCAACGATGGTTGGACCTACCAAGGAACCCCACCCGGCATCATCCATTTCCAGCATCACGTTACCCTCACAAATCGGCATTTGCTCTGCCGACCATTATACTCTCCCCTCCACTCGTTGTCAAGCCTTGTTTTGAGTGCCCCCTCGTACTCATTGGCGGTCCTTTCTGGTGCCGTTTGCTGTGGTTGGAGGAATCACAGCAAAGGATTGGGGCTACTGGGCCGGCGGGCGTTCTCGCACCCAGGCCGCCGGATCGCGGCCCTGCGCCAGCAGCAGCAAAGCCCGGCGCGTATACCAATGTAGCCGCTGGCTAGCCACAGCGTATACCCCGGACCACAGTAAGGCCGAGGCCACCGGGTCGGTGCTGTCATACGCATAGCAGTAGCCCCGGTCCAGATAGTGCTCCAAGACCACAACGAAAGCGTCCGGACGCTGCTCCCGTAGATTGGTCAGCTTGTCCACGGCTTGCGTCACTTCCAACCAGCGGCGCAATACGTTCAGCACGCCAAACGCCAGCACCGCCGCCCCAACAATAACCCCACAGCCCCACCAGCCCACGGGCCTGACCACGGCTAGCACGGCTGGTCTCCACTCCGGCAGCAGCGCCACCAAGAGGCAGAGCCCCCACAGCAGCGGAACGGTACTGAGGACGATGAGCCCGCGCGGGTCGCTCCGCGCGGCCATCGCAAACTGCCTCAGCCCCCACTGCCCCTCTTTGATGTATTCTGCGATTACGGACAAGGGGACCAAGATTGCCAACGTTCCTCCGCCGAGCAGCAAAAGCGCCCGTTTCCACCAGACATCTGTCGCCAGCCAGTCAGGCAGCAGCAAGGCGAATGCTACGCCCACGGCCAGCAACAGCAACCCCACATCCAGCAGGTGTATGCTGGCATCCCAATAACGAGCCACGCGCTGTCGTTCCGTGTCGCCCAAGGGGGCTACAGTCCAGGCAATGGTCTTCATCGGGACTCCTCCTGCTTTTCAGGCACGGCCAACAAAGCCCCTACGCTGCCGGCCGCCAGCGGCGCGCGGCTTCTTCCGCCGCCTTGTACACCGCGGCTACATCCACGGTTTCCGCAGCGAGGAACAACCGCACACCGGGGCCAGTGTTCCCCGTGGGATGAAACTGCTTCTGGAGCGCACCCAGGATGGCCCGCACCAGCGCTTGCCCGTGCGGATTCAGCCCCGCGCCCCACTGCTCAAAAGTACACTTGTCGCAGGCCGGGCTGAGGAGCCACTCGGCGACCTGCTCGGCCAGCACAAAGCGATAGGTGTCATCTGGCATGGTCCGGCTCCTCCACCACTGGGTCCAGTTGCTGCTGCCGGAGATGCGCGGTCACGCCGCGTACCAGCCACCGCTCGATGAACGCCTGCCGGCTACGCCGCTCGTCTTTGCGCCGTTGGTCAATTCCCCAGAGCAACCAACGCGGCAGCCAGGGCGCGTCGGAACGAGTGCGGGAAGCCTGGGCGTGCCAGTCTGTGCCGCTGAACCGGGACAGCACGACCGGAGGAGTTCCTGCCAGCAGCGTAGCCGTCAGCACCTGGGGCAGCGCTGCGGCCACCTCGGCAGGACTCAGATCGCGGTAGAGATCGCCCGCCATTTTCTCCTGGACCAGACCAGCCTGGCCCTCGGCGTAGCGGTAGTTCCAGACCACCAGCGTGCGCTCATCCCGCAGACCCAGTTGCATCGCCAGGGGTTCGGCCCCCCATCCTTCCCGCAGGCCCGCCAGGAGCAGAGCGCCGACGATCTGCTGCCGCGTAGTAGCGACGTCACCGGAGCCGGGGCTGGCGTCACGGGCCAAGCGCGTCAGCCAAGCCAGCAACCACATGGGTACACGGTACATGGCCCGCGCCGTGCCCGCCCCATACTCCTGCCACTCGCGCCAGGAGGCAAAGGTGGTCAGCACGGAGGGCGCGGTCTCTCCCCCGGCCATTACCTCCACCAGGGTCACGGTACGCCGCACTTCGTCAGACAGCAGAGTGGCATCGGGCGCGCCGAGCACGCCGTCCCCGCGCACTTCCTGAACGATGGTCACCCGCTCCGGGTCTTGCACCACGACCTGGCGACCTTCCGGCAAATGAACACGCAAGTATACTCGGTCCATACGTCCTCCTCCAACAGGGGCCAGTCCCGGCGGGAGGACCTTGCCTCCCGCTGGGACCGCTGACTATGAATGGCCTCCAACGTGCTGCACGTCGGACTCGCCTTGTTCCTCCCCCATCTCCATGTGGACATGCATGTGGGGCAGGTGCTCTTCGACCGCGGCCGGGTCCACTTCACCCAGGAGGGCGGCAATCTTCAAAACCGCCTCGCGGCCCGCCCCGGCGTTCCGCACCCGCACCGTGCCATCTTTGAGCACTTCCACGATGACTTCGCTCATCTTACCAACCTCCCACGCTGACGTGGAGCACCAGCCGCTCGTCTTCAGTCTCTTCCTGCCACACGTACTGGCCCTGGGCCTGCGCGTCAGCGACGACCACCCCGCCCACGTACTGCTGGATGAGGCGGTTCAAGGGGGCCATGTCGCTGTAACGGCCGTAGTACAGCGTGCCGTCCCGGTCTATCACCACCGGGTCAGTCATGCCCGGAATGTGTACCACCAGCCCGGTACGCCGCGAACCGCCGACATACGCGGAGCTGTTTTCCTCAATGACCATTCCCTGCTGTGCCGCCACCTGAGTGAGAATGTCGGGGCGCAGGATTTTGAGCTTCAAGGAGAGTAATCCGCACGGCATTGTCGTCCTCCTGTTGCTAGAGTGCCGCGACCGAGCGCAGCGCTTCAGTGCCAATCTCGGCTACATCGTCCGGGTCTGATGCCGGTACACACCGGCGGGCATATCTGCTCCGCAGGTCAATGATGGTTGCCTCCATCGTGCGAATGAGCGGCGACACGTAGCGCTTCGCCTCCGCACAGTCAGCATGTTCCATCATCGCCGCGATACGGTAGGCCGAAGCGATCTCCGCGCCCGTCCAGCCCGGCTCGTCCGGACGGGGCTCCAGTGCCACCCCGTACTTCCCCGCGTACATCTGGGCGATGATTTCCCGCTCGTTGTCGGTGGGGAGATCAAAGAAAAACACCGCATCCCACCGCTCGGCCCGCGTATACTCGGCGGGCAAACTGTCAATGTCGTTGCAGGTAGCGATAACGAAGCACTGGCCGGCCGGCCGGTCACTCAGCCAGGTCAGGAACGAGCTGGTGGTACGTTGTGTAGTGCCACCGTCGGTCGTGCCGCTGGACTTGGAGCCGGCCAGGCCCTTTTCGATCTCGTCGATCATTAGAACGGTCTTGCCCATCGCGTCCACGATGCGAAGCGCCGAGGCGATGGCTTGCTCGCTCTCCCCGACCAGGGAGCCGAATACCTGGGACATATTGAGTTGCAGCGCCTGCCACCCCAGTTCATTGGCCAGGGCCTTCGCCAGCATCGACTTGCCAACGCCCGGAATCCCCAGGAGCAGCACGCCCCGCGAGAGCGGCTTGCCGGCGGTCTGGCGGAGAAACCGCTTGACGTTCTCCAGCCCCCCAATGTCGGCAAAGGTCAGCGGTGAGCGCAGCCACTCCAACGCCCGGCTCTGGCGGATGATTTGCGCCTTCTGGTCAGCGACTGTCTCCCGCCGGATTTCCTTGTGCAGCGAGATGCTGATGACCAGGGCGTTGGTAAACTCAAAGGTCGTCAGCCCCCGGCCCAACTCGGCCAGGGCCTGGACCTCATCCTCAGTCAGGGTCAAACCACTCGCCTCTGCCTGCGCCTGTACTACAGCGGACAGCTCTTTTACCGTGGGCAGATCGAAATCCACCACTGCCACGTACCGCTTGATCTCCTCCGGCACTTCTACGCCGGGCGGGGTAACGATGACCAAGCGCCGGTTGTCGCCGCTCCAGGTGCGGCAGCCATCCAAGAGGGCTTGCAGCATCTGGGCCGCCTGGGGGCCCGGCCCCCCTCCCTTCCATACCAGGTGATGGTGGAGCGCGATGACCACCGTGCTACGCTTGGGGTCTGGAGTCGTCCCGTCCAGCTTCTTGATCGGGGCCTGCGGGTCGCCCGCCGCACCCGCGATGGCCGCAGGGCCACCCGCTCCAACGCTCTGCTTGCCGTTGTTCCAGTCGTCGAACACCCGCACTCCATTGAGAATGTCCCACACAAAAACGGTGGGCCTTACATTCGGGTCTTTCTTCGAGGTCCAGACCAAGCCCATTTCCCGTACAGCGCGCAGCGGCTCTTGCGTCTGCACAACCGTGACCGGAAAAACCTTTGCGGCTTCAAAGACTGTCAATGCCATCTTACGCCTCCTCACGCACCAGCGCCCCCGCTGAGTGCGCAATCGCTTGCAGTTTTCGCAGCGCCCCGGCGTCACGCGAGGCCAAGCACACCAGCCCCGCGTCATCCTCGACCGTGGCGAATACCCTCAACGTAGCACTCCGCAGCTCGGCCTGGACGGGATCGGTTTCCACACTGGCCTCGCTCAGGTCGCACTGGCTGCGCGCTACGTCCCACACTCGGTAGAGCACCGCCAAGCGGGCCACCCGCCGGACCAAGTCCGTAATCTCGGCCGGAGCGTCCGGCTGGATTGTCGTGCGCACCTCTTCCATCTGCCGGATGTAGGTAATCCCCACCCGCCGCACCAGCACCGCAATCTGGCCCGGGAGCAAGTTGCCCACCGTGACCATGGTGCGGTCTACTACCTCAATGGTGTCGCCCAAGGCAACCAGCGGCTCGGTGCGGTACTTCCAATGCTTGCCGGCGACACGCACCTTCGCCTCCAAGCCCGTACCCACCAGCGCACTCCATGCCTGCACGTAGTGGTCCTCAGTTACGCCTTGCGCCTGCACCCACAATCGAGCCATCAGCTCCTCCTACAACTCGGCTACAGCCCGGACACTCTCGTTGAGGCCGGTCCACGCCTGCGCCGCCGGGCGCACGTCCTCAATCACGGCCTGCATCCGCTCCACCAAGCGCTCCCGCGCGGCCTCCTGGGCCCGCCCCGAGCGGCCTCGGGAGAACTGCTGCCCCTCGGTCTCGACCCCGGCCATCAGGCTTTCCAGCCGGGCCCAGCTCTCGCCCGAACCAGCGCTTTTGAGCACCTGGAACCGCTCCAACAGTCCCTTGAGCCGGCGCATTGCGCCACCGGCCTTTTTGCCCCCAGCGGTTACTCCGGCGAGGACCAGGTTCAAGTCGTCAAAGAGCATCGCCTGGAGCTGGTCAAAGACCATATCCACTTGTCGCACGGCCTGCTGCGCTGCCGCGCGGGCCAGGTCCTCCCGCTCCCGCAGCCCAGCTTCGGCGGCGGCGAGATCGGTCTCGGCCCGAGTGCGGGCCGCGCGGGCCTGCATCTGGGCGGTCAATTGCTCGTCCACGGCCACGGGGTTCGAGATGCGGCAAGTGGTCAGGCGCGGGAAAGCCAGACCGCGGAACCGCTTGGGGAAGGCGTCCAGCATGTGCTGGCGCACCGCATCTTTGAGCTGGAAGTGGTCGCAGACGCGGTTGACCCGCTCTGCCCAGGCCGCTTGCAGCAGCGCGTGGTCTTCGTCCATCGCCCCGAGCATCGTGTCCAGCTCGGCCTTGTACGCGGTGTACTGGGCGAGGAAAGCGTTGAAGGCGGAGTCGGGAATCCAGCGGCCCGAGCTGGTCGGGTCGAACCCAAAGACCAGCAGGCCCAAACGGCTGCTCGTCGGCAAGCGGCGGAAGCGCTCCCCCAGGGTAGACAAAGGGGCCCGGCCGTACTCGATGTCCGGGTGCTGCTCGCTGGTGCCCTTTTTGGGGATCATGTACATGCCCAGCCGGGTGACGTGCTCCCGAATCGCCGGGGGCAGCACCTCCAGCACTTCGTCGGGCAGCGCCTGCCGGAGAGCCCCGACACCGAAGAAGCGGACCGTGCAGAACCGGCCCGCCCGGAGGTCCCCGGCCACCAGAGGCAATTCCCGCTCCACATCGGGAGCGACAAACACAACGTCCCCCGCAGCTTCTGCCGCTGTGGGGGTGCCGTTCTTCTCATCTACTGCTTGCGCTGCGCTCATCGGGTTCCTCCTCCACTGTAAGGCTTCTCTACTCGCGGTGCTTTCATGCCATTTCTCACTAAACCAAGTATACCACAACCCTGTATATTTGTCAAGTATCATTCTGTGTGGCATTTCCGTGTAGCAAAACGCCCGCAGGCATAAAGCTCCTGCGGGCGTTTCTCAAAGCGTTATGGGTACTACCATTCAGATCGCCCAGGTCACCAGCATAACCTGGCGTGATTCAGCCGACGCGGAGCCCATTCTCCGGAACGGTCCCGCTACAGGCTGCGGGCCTACCTGTAAACTGACGGGATGAAGAACGCATACGGCCCCATGGCCGTTACCGGCCCATGCGGGGTCCGGGTGCCGCTCAAGTCTACGTCCTCCAGCACGTACTCATAGGTTACGCCAGCAGTGGTGGTGTCATCGGCAAAGGTGTAGCTGGCCCCCTGGCCCCAACCCGGGGCCGCGGAAGGGATCAGCGCCAGGTTGAGCCGGAGGTATTCCTGCGTGCCGACCGCGCGGCGGTAGAGATTGAAACCCACGTTGTTTTCTTCCGTGGCGGTTTCCCAGGTTACTACAACGTGGTCGAGCCTGCCGCTGGCCGTGAAGGAGAGGAGCTTGACCGCGGTGGGGCTGATGGGCTGGCGGTAGTCCTCGACCTCGCCGTTCACAGCCAGCCCCTTGGGGCTGGTTACCAGCGGCCGACCTTCATACAACCGAAAGCGCATGTTGGCATAGTTGCTCATCGTCGCCGTGGTTGGCACCGTTACGCTCAGGCGGTTCGCGCCGCTGCTGATCGGCCCCACCACCCACGTCTCGTTGGTCTCGCCAAAGTCGCCGTCGCCGTTCCAGTCGAACCAGACTACCAGGTAACCGCCCGTAGTGTTGGCCGTGGCCGTGAACACGTTGGCGCTGCCATTTTGCCAGGTAGCACCCGCCGCGAACAGTATCCCCTCCTCGTCGTCTACCCCCCGAGAGTCGTCACTCGTGGCGTCGGCCACCGGCACGCTGTCCCCGTCTGCATCGACCGCAGTTCCCAGGTACAGGGAGCCAACTACATGCCGGGCCCCATCGCTGCCCAGCCTGGTGCCGTAGCTGTCGGGAAGGTCGCCCAGGTCCAAGGTGGAGTAGAACCCAAAGTCGCGGTGGGTCACGCTACTGCCACTGATGGTGACGTTGGTGTAGTTATTGCAGACCCCGCACTTGCCCGGCAGGATGTCCGGTTCGACGTTCATCGTCGTGTACTGGAGCTGCGGCTCGCCTGGATTCATGGACACCGTGTAGTTGCCATTCGGCAGCCCCGGAAAGACGTAGTAGCCGCTGCTATTGGTCGTCGTGACACCCACCAGCAGCCCGTCCTTCCACAGGTACACGGGGATGTCATTGTACGGGAGGTCGCCAACCCCACTGTTGTACTGGCCGCCATCGTTACCGCTATCGTAGAACACGTACCCACTGATGCTGTAGGCCCCCGCCAGGTTGTAGCCAAAGTCCACATCCCAGCGCGAGGCCCCGTTGACCGTCACACTGGTGGTGTGCGGTGTGCCGGTGCCGTCGAGGTCGTAGGTGGGGCTGACGCCGGCCGGCAAGGTGCTGGTACGCACGCTCACCTGGTGGGTGCCATTGGGCACGCCGCCAAAGGCATAGTAGCCGCTTTCGTCGGTGCGCGTAGTATAGACCCCGCCCCCTTGCAGAGTCAGCGTCACGACTACGCCGGCCAGTCCCGGCTCGCCCGCATCTTGGACCCCATCCCCGTTGAGGTCCAGCCAGATGAAGTCGCCCAGGTTGACCAGCGGCTGATAGCCGAAGTCGCGCGAGCGGTCCACCTGGCCGGGAGCCAACGTCAGGTCGGAGCGCCCATCACAGGTGCCACCGCTGCATGGCACTGTCAGGTCGGGGTCCCCCGTCTGCTGGTAGCCGGCCGGGATGCCGCTCCCCACCTGCACCCGGTACTCTCCGGCCGGCAGGCCCGTGAACTCGTACAGCCCGCTGCCATTGGTGGTGGCGGTGCCCACCAACACGTCATCGCCGGTGCCGCATACACCATCCACCCCGCAGTTGTAGAGCTGAACCGTGACCCCGCTGATGCCCGGCTCGCCGAGGTCCTGGATGCCATCCCCATCGTTATCCTGCCAGATGTAGTCGCCGATGACCCCGCCCGGGGTGAAGCCAAAGTCTGCTTCGCGGTATGCCTGCCCGGCGGCCAGCACCACGAGCTGCGGGTCGTTGGCCGTGCTGAGCACGTAGTCTTTTCCTGCGGCTTCGGGCAGGTCCGGATCAGCCGTGTCCACATCGACCAGGTAGCGTCCCGCCCGCAGTTCCGTGAACAGGTAGTTCCCGTTGGCGTCTGTCGAGGTCGTCGCCACCAGGGCGTCGGCAGCGTCTATCACCCCGTTCCCGTTGCTGTCTTCGTAGAGGTTGACCGTGATGTTGGCAATGCCGGTTTCGCTGCCGCCATCCTGCACCCCGTCATGGTCCATGTCCCGCCACACGAAATCGCCGATGGAGGCCGCGCCGTAGGGCTGGTAGCCAAAGTCCACCGTCAGGTCGTTAGGCCCCAAGGTGGCCACACCGCGGCTGTCGCATGTCGCGCAGACGCCGCTTTCGTCCGGGTCGGCGGTCTGGCGATAGTTGGGCGGGAAGTCGGGGTCGGCCTTATCCACAATGACGATGTAGCTGCCGGCCCCCCGGTTGGGGAAGTAGTAGTTGCCGGTGGCGTTGGTCACCGTCACGGCAACCAGCCCGTCCTCGGGGTCAACCACGCCGTCCCCGTCGTCGTCCTCATAGAGATTGACCGTGATATTGGGGATACCCTCATCCCCCGCATCCTGCGTGCCATCACCATCCCAGTCGGTGTACACCGTATCGCCCAGGCGGAAGGTGCCCGCCCGGTAGTAGCCAAAGTCGTAGGACCCGTACAGCCGGCTGGCGGCCACTGTGACGCCCGCGAACTGGCTGTTGCCCGGCGCGCCCTCGGGATCGCGGGTGTTGGTCCAGTCCGGGCCCAACGGGGCCAGCGTGTTGGCAACACCGACATAGTAGGTTACCCCCGCCGTCAGGTTGCCAAAGCGATAGTTGCCGTTGGCGTCGGTGGTCGTCGTCTGGATGGCGTTGCTGCTCGTGCACGGCGTCCCGCTGGGGCCGGAGCACAGGTACACGGTCACGCCCGCGATGCCGGTGTCGCCGGTCTCCTTGTTCGAGTCGCCGTCGGCATCCTCCCACACGTTGCCATAGAGGGCCGCGGGGAACGTATAGCCAAAGTCTTGGCGCAGGTCATCCACCGCCGAGGCGATAGTGGTCACGCTGCGGTTGGCCGAAGCTCCGCCCGTGCCGTCAAAGTCGTAGGTCTGGGCCCAGCCGGGGGGCAACGTAGCAGTATCTACGCTCACTGTCCAGGGGCCATCTCGGACACCCTCAAAGAGGTACTGGCCGGCCGCATTCGTGTAGACGATCTTGCTCGCGTTGCTCGCGTTGCACGTTCCGCTACCCGCGCACAAGAACACCCGGACATTGGGGATGCCCTGCTCCCCCGCATCAAGGATGCCGTTGCTATTCTGGTCACCCCAGATAGTGTCGCCGATGTTGGCGGTCGGATTGATGTTGTGGGTTACACAGGCCGACGCATCGTTGACCGGCCGGCCGTCCGCAAACTGGGCCCCGGTGCTGCTGGCGCAGTTCTGGTGGGTGATGGGGGTGCTGCCCGCGACGGGCAGCGCCTTGAAAGTGACGCTGACGTACTTGGTTTGGCCGGGATACAGGGGCCCGACGTTGCTCCAAGTGATTGTGCCGCCAGCTACGCTTGTCTGCGCGGGGCTGGCGGAGATAAACTGGAGCTTCGCGGGGTCGAAGGTGTCGGTTAGCGGCAGCGGGTCAATCGTGCCATCGGGATCGCCGCACTGTTGGTCCGTGGTCACCCGGAAGCCGATGGCGTCCAGGTACAGAATCCCCGCGTCGCCGCCCCCACTCTTCTGCTCGTCGAGCCGGACGCCCAGGTTGTACCGGAAGTCATTCCAGTCCCACGTGCCCCCGGGCGCGTAGGCGGTGATGTCCTTCCCCAGCAGTCCCACGTTGGCCGCTCCCACATGGCCGTTCAGGTCAGCCGTCGAGATGTTGATGGCGGTCGGATTCAAGGCTGTCGTACCGGAGTAGACATTGAGAGTGGCAAAGTCGTCGACGAGCGTAGTACCAACGTAGAGCTGAAACACTACCTCAACCTTGGTGATGGTTCCACCATGGTTCCCGCTGCTGTACGTGCGGCCTTCGATGTATTTGTTAGCCCCGGTGGCAAAGTCGCCGTAGGCATAGAGCGCGTCCGGGCCGGCCGGCGCAAAGGCATTGGTATAGTTGACAAAGTTCTTCGGTGAAGCCCCCGTTGTTCCCGTGCCTGCCCACACCTTGTACGAGCAGAAGGCCGGGTTCCCCGTGCCATCCCCAGGCAAGCTGTTCATTACGGCGATGCGGTACGTCACCAGGTCGCCTTCCCATGAGGGGTTCTCCGAGGTCAGGGTCTTGCCCAGCTTCAGGGAGGGCCCGAAGCCAAAGTCAGCATCCCGGTACACCACGGGCTGCACCGTGCCTCCCAGGGGGTCCAGCGCCACGGCCTGCACCTTGGCGGTGGTGAGCCCATAGCCAATGGGCAAGTTCGCGTCCTTGGTGTCCACCACGACCAGGTAGTTGGCGTCAGGCAGGCCGGTGAAGGTGTAGTAGCCATTCGTGGTCAGGTAGGTGTACGTGTCCATCGTTTGAAGGGCCACGTCGCCCGCATCCGGCTTCTGGTCACCGTTCTTGTCCCAGTACAGCGTGACCCCAATGGCGTTGATGCCGGTGGAGCCGTCATCCTGGATAGCGTTGGTATTCTCATCACGCCATACCCAGTCCCCGACCTTGTTGTTGCCCTGGACCATGATGGTGGCACAGGCCCGGGCAAAGGGCTCACCGCCGTCGAGCTGGCCATCGGCGCAGTTGTCGATGAAGGACGGGCCGGTGTAGCTCAGCGGAACGGCCGCCTGGTACTGCGCATAGGAGCCAGTATTGCCGGCCGGCAGGGAGTCGTTCAACCACCACTGCACAATGACCTTGCTATTCGGCCACGTGCTCAGCCGGGTGCCCGGGTCCACATCGCTCCAGGTACGGCCACTGTCCGTGGAATAGAGCCGCGTCACACCCGTATTGGGGCTGTAGGTCAGGTTCTGGGTGGCACTGGCCCCCACGTACTGCAACCCGTTGGGCACGGTGTCGCTGATGACCAAGGGCGAGGTGCCCCCCGAGGATAGACCCATCCCTACGGGCGTCGTCCCGGTGTTGGCAAAGGGAATCTGATAGGTCGTCGTGCTGCCCAACGGAATGACGGTCGGGCTGGCCGACTTGTCAATCGTCACCTTGGGCACAACGCTGCCCAGCGGCGGTATACCCGTTCCATAGTCACCGTTGAACTTCTCATTGTCAAACCCGGAGGCGACTTCCTGGTAGGGCGTAATGGTGGTCTGGCATGGCCCGGTCTGGGCCTGGAAGGTATAAAAGACCTCGCCGCGCGTACCAGTGTTATCAGACGGCAGGTTGGTGAAGTAGAGCGGCCCGCCATAAACAGGGTCGGGGTCCAAGTCGCTGGTGTGCAGCACCAGGTCGGGGTTGCCCCCCGAGCGCGTCACCGTCAGGATCGAGCTCGTCCTGACTAACCGGAAGCAACTAGGGTCGTAGCTCGCATCGCCCACCGGCTGCATCCAGCCATTGTAGTCGGGGATATAGTCGCCATCATTGTCAAAACCCTGGTTGATGACGCCCAGCTCGTAGAGGATGCCGTTGGTAGTGATCAGACCGCCCGGCTCGATGTTATCAGTCTTGGTGTTGAACCAGTCGCCGTCCGGGTTCGGCTTGATCTTGTTGGCCATGGCCGAGATTTCGTTGCGCATGGTCATTATCTTACTGGCATTGCCCCACACCGTCACCGGCACACCGCTCCGGTCGAGCCCCTGGCCCCAGATGTCAAAGGTCAGCCAAAGGTCGTCGTCGGGTTTGACCGAATCACCCCATACCGGCACACCCGAGCAGGGCGGCGTACGGTCGACCTCGGAGCATTGGGGGTACGTGAAATGCCAATAGGCGACCCGGCACTCCCCGGCCGGCAGCACCGGGATCAGGCGCGTGGCGTCCGCCAGGCCGCGGCTCCCGCCCACATGTGTGAAGTAGTACCAGCCCGTGTTCGCCAATGCGGGATGCTGGGTGGGGAAGGGGGCCGCGGTGCTATCACGCCCGGGATAGAGTCCGGGCGTGCTGTCGGCGGGGTTGCCATCATTGTTGGGGTCATAGTCGCCGATGCTAACCTGGACATTGTACAGCGGGTCAGTGCCCGGATTGCAGAACATGCCGGCCACCGTCGCCACCGACGGCGCATAGGTGGACGGGGAGCTGGCGTTAGAGTCTACCACCAGATTATAGCTGGCCTGAATCGCCACCGTGAGACTCCCCGCCGCGGCAACCGGGACCGGCGGCGGGCCAAATGTAGCCCCCGCGGCAACCAGGGTGATGATGAACAGGGCCACTGCCCAACGTTGAGTGCGCATAACAGGTTCCTCCTTACACTTGGGGCGGCGTAGCCACCGCGCCAGTGCTATAACCACTGCTGTTGCCCGGCTGTGCTGCGGGGCGTGCCGCTCGTGTTCCCCGACAGTCCTGTGGTGACACTACAAGGGGTAGATGCCGCAACCCGCCAGCATCTACCCCTCACTAATTACCCGCACCTAAACGCCCTCTGGCGTTGTCCTCATTATACCCCCTCATCGTAAAAAGAACGTAAAACATCCGGCCTCTCGCTACTGGCGCGCCGGGCCGGCATACAGCCGGACCGGCACCAGCGGAAAGTAGGCTCGCCACACGGAGAGCGGCACCGGCCCATGGGGCGTGTGGAGACCGCTGAAATCCACGTCCTCCAGCGTATAGTAGTAGACTACTCCGGGCTGAAGGGCCCCCTCGTCCCGGTACTCGTAGTACGCCCCCTGGCCCTGGCCGGGAGCCTGGGAAGGAATCATGGTATCGTTCAACCGCTCGCCAATCTCATTCACCGTGATGCTGCGGTACAGATGGAAGCCCGCATTGTCCTCCTCCGTGGCGGTCTCCCACGCCAGCAGCGCACCACCCCCCGCATCCAGGTGCGCGGTAAAGGACAGCAGCTTGACCGCCGTAGGCGTCCACCGCTCACCGAAGTCATAGTCTCGGCCCATGTCCAGAGCTTTCGCCGGCACACTCCCGATAGCATCCGGGCCCTCCACGACCCCGCCCAGGGTGCCGACCACCGCGCCGGTCGAGGTCCAATCGGGCGGCTGGGTTTCATCCAGCCGGTAGGTGCCGGGCCAGTATTCCCCAAAGGAGTAGAAGCCGTTGTCATCGGTAGTGGCCGTAGCCAAGACGGGCGTGCCGAAGATGTCCGTACCCGAGAGAGTAATCACTACCCCGCCGATAAAGACCTCGCTGGGCTCGCGGACCACGTTGGCATTGGCGTCGTTCCACACATGGCCGGAGATCACAAACGGTCGCAGCTCGATATAGCTCTGGCACCACGCATAGTTATCGGACTGGTACAGTTCCGAGAACGCCCCGCCGTTGAAGATGGCGGCCTTGTTAGGCAGGTACTGGTCAACCAGGTCGCCATCGAGATCGACCTGCCCCACGATGGCAATTGTCCCACCCGCAGCGTTCACGTTGTTCCAGGTCAGTACCTGCCCACTGACACTCGAGGGGGCGGGGTTGGCCGACACATAGGTGATGCCGAGTGGTAAGGTGTCAGTTACGGTAACACCGGACTGCGACGTTGAGGGTGGTGGTGACGCCATACAACTGCCGCAGGTGCGGGTAACCACGGTGGAAGTCGTGCCCTGGATGTAGCCCGCCCGATTTGCCCGCAACTCGATGGTGGCCCCACTGGGACCGGAGGCGGCACTCCAGCAGCTATCGGCCGCCCCACCGTAGTAACCACCACCCAGGTCCGTCAGGGGCGGCGCGGCGAGTACGCCATTGATATACACGTCTACGGTGACACCGGTGACGGGGCTTGAGCCGTCACTGACGTAGGCGCGGATGTAGATGGTCTTGTTCCCTCCCCCATTGCCCCGACATGGGTAGTAGGTGTCCGGAGAGAAGACAACCCGCAGGGGTATGGCACCGTTGTTGCCATACTGGACGTTGAAGGAGATAGGCTGACCAATGATGCCGGTCGCTGGGCATTCCTTGGTTACCCACAGGTTAGCATGCAGCCCTACTACCGTTACCCAGAAGTCGGAGTTGTTGGTATAGTCGGTCTCGTGGGTCAAGGTGGTAATCACGACATTGTTGACCAACTGCCCCGCCGCGGAGGGCTGGGCGGTCACCGGGATACTGATGCTGCCCGCCTGCCCAACGGCCAGGTCGCCCAAATCCCACACCAGGCGATAAGGATCGCCGGCTACCCCCGTACCGTACAGGTGCGTTTCCGGCGGTGTGGCCGCCCCCGCGATGTAGGTGACGCCCACCGGCAAAGTGTCGGTCAGAATGACGTTTCGGGCCACGCTGGGGCCATTGTTGCGGTAGCTGACCGTGTAGGGTGGGTTGAAAGCCGCGCCGGCCTGGACGATAGTGGCCCCGGTTTTCTCGACCTGTACGTCGGTCGGGCGCAGCCAGATCGTATCGGCAGCCTCGTTGTTGGTGTAATCGGTTTCCGGCGTGCTGCCGCCGATAACGGCGGTGTTGTCCACCCGGTCACGGTCGATGTCCTCGTTGACTCGCACGCGGAAAGAGAACGAGGCGGTGCGCTCCATACCGAACGCTACATGGTACGCGCAAAGCTGCGGCGTTCGGTCACGGTAGTTCTCCTCGCCGTAGGTATCCTGTTGCGCGAAGCGGGCCCGTACCTGGATCGCACTAACGGTGTCCGGGTCCAATCCGGCCAGGGAAACTCGGCCGCTGCTGTCGGCCGTCAGGCCGGCCATGTTGGGGTAGGGCAGGCCCGTAGCCGGGTTCAGGATGTCGTAGGTGATAGCCGTGCCGTTGGGCACGCGCTCATTGATAGCCAGGTAATACCAGCCGGTTAGGGCTCCGCTCTGAGGATACAGGATGGCGGGAATGACCGCGGGGAGGGTCACGGTGCCAGTTTCAGGATAGTTGGTGTAAAGATACTGCTCGCCGTAAGGCACCAGAGGAGTAAATGCCTCGCGTGTGGGATGGTTGGCTAAGACGTCGACCGTGCTATCATTGTCAAAGTCGGCGAGGACATAGGCGTCGTTGAGTGTGCCGCCGGCCACCCATTGTGGTATAGCAAAACTAGTGCCGGCGGCCTGGGTAAAGCTGCCTTGTCCATCATTGGTCAAGACCAGTACCGCCTGGCGAAAGGCCGTATTGCTGTCGGCCGCGAGCAAGTCGGGGGAGCCATCGTGGTTGAAGTCCGCGGTGTCCAGATAACCGTAGGACCATGGATGGGTTTCCAGGTCGCCCGCGCTGATTCTGGTAAAGTAACCGGCACCATCATGGCGGAACAGGTATAGGTGATAGAGACTTCCCCCGCTGTCCCAGATAAAGGCGGCGATGTCGGGCCGGCCGTCCCCGGTAAAGTCGGCGATGGCCGGAACGAGGCCAAAGCCACTGAGCGTGTCCCAGTTATCCAGGTCGCCAACATCGGTGACCCGGGTGAAGATGCCCGCGCCATTATTGAGGTAAACACGGGCGGTGTTGATGACTATGTCGATGTCGCCGTCAACATCAATGTCGGCCGCACGGACCGCATACCCGGAGAAGGAGTCGGAGCCGAATTGTCCCGACCCCACCAGGGTGAATGTACCGCCACCATCGTTGCGGTATAACTGATTGGTGCCCATACAGCTCCCCCGGGCCAGGGCAATGTCGGGCCGGCCGTCACCTGTGAAGTCGGCGCTGGTAGCGTCAAAGCCGCAGATGGCGGCGTCAAAGCCCCCCCCAGTGGCCCGGTGGAATACTCCACTGTCGTTGCGATAGAACGACTGGCCATAGGCCGACGCAGTGGTGCGATAGGCCATAATATCGGGGTCGCCATCGTTGTCCGCGTCGACGACCACGATCCGGCTTGGCACTGCCACCAGGGTTGGTAAATCCCCATTGGCCGTCTGCTGGAACAAGCGGCCGGTGCCGTCATTCAGAAACGGCAGATGCCCTGGCGCAATGACGTCGGCCCAGCCATCTTGGTTAAAGTCCAACGGATACCACGTAGTCTGAACGCGGTTTGTAGCCGGCCAGGAGCGGGCGGGAAAGCTGCCGCTGGTAGTACGCGGTACGGAGGTCCAGTCCCCGGTAGCCAGTTGCAAGCAGGTGGGCGAGCCCCCATTAGTGTAGATGCGGTAGACCGGAACAGAATTGCCGCTCAAGACTACCGTGCCTAGACCATTGTGGTGCAAATCCACAATGGTAACATGACCTCCCCCGAGAAAATCGCCGCCGAGATCGGCCGTCAGGCGGGCCTGCGGGGCCTGCGGATAGCGGAAGTGGCCAGTGCCGTCGTTTAGGGCTACGAAGGGATAGCCGCCGTAGCCGTTCCGGCCATACCAGGGCATGGAAGCGGCTCCTTCGCCACGATGGAACGCGATGTCTTGGTCGCCATCGCCATCCAAGTCCCCCACGGCAATGTTAGGAGGTATGGTGTCGTAAGGCAAAACCGCTCCTTCATCCAGGGCCCCGGTCTCGCCCTGCCATACCAGAGTACCGGCGCCATTGTTTAAGAAGATAGAGGTTTGTCGGCGCGAGATATTGACCAGATCGGGGTAGTTATCGCCGTTGAGGTCGGCTCCTTCCACCATGCCCCATTCCAGGCCACTAAGAACTCCGCCGTAGGTAAAGAGGCCCGCACCATTGTTGTAATAGAGGCCCGCACCGTTTTCGCCACTGACTAGAATGTCAATGTCACCATCTTGGTCAAAGTCGCTGCTGGTGCCGTCGATTGTGCGGGTGGGTAGGACGGTCAAGTCGCCGCCGGCGACTGAGGTGAAGTAGCCCGCGCCGTTGTTGACCAGCACTACCGGAAGCAAGTTCCCGCTACTGCTGCTGGTACGCCGAATGGCGACAATATCTTGGTCCCCGTCGCCATCCAAATCACCGGCTAGAAAACGCATGATCACCCCAGTAGGGGGGGCGGGATCGAAAGCTCCGCCATCAACAAGGTTGAAAGTACCATCGCCGTTGTTGACATACAGCGTGTTTTCGCCTGACAGCGATTGGCCGGCGTTGAGCGCCAGGTCGAGGCTGCCATCACCATTGAAGTCGGCGGCAACTGAGCCGGCATAGCCACCCGAAATGTCATCGAACTGACCAGAGGGCGTTAGGGTTAAGCCCCCGGCACAATCGCCCCGATAGTAGTGATGAGGCGTAACCAGAACCAGGTCTTGGCAACCATCACTATCAAAGTCAGCAGCTAAGATGTTGCTTGGGCCGCTACTCTCGCCATCAAGAGGGGAGGGTGACTGCAATCGCCACCAGAGATCATTGCCGCGCCCGATCCCGTCGTTGCGCACACCGCTCCAGTTAGGATCGCTCTGGCCGGTGGCAGTGGCGGGGGCCGGCATGGGAGCCGCAAACCGCACCACAAAGCTCGTGGGGTTGCTCTCATTGGGGTAGAACTGCGCCGTAGCCCCCGCCGGCAACTGTAAGGAGTAGGGCACGTAAGTCGTGCCTTCCGGGATAATCTCGGTGATGGCCACGTCTTCGGCTTCGGTATCCCCGGCGTTGCCGTAGTAGACGGTGTAGGAGAGCACGCTGCCGGGGTCCGTCCACTGCTCGCTCAGCGTAGCGGCGTCCTGCACCCACTTTTCCACGTAGAGGTCAGCCAGCCACGCCGTGGTAGCCGCATGGTCAGTATTGTTGGCGAGGTACTCTTCTTCCGGTTCGGCATCGTCGTGGCGATCACAGTAGATGGTAGCCACATTGTCCAAGTCCGTACCACTGGCGATGTCCATGGCCACCATGGCTTGTAGCGCCAACTGGCCCTGGCTGCCCACCGGCAGGCCGACATTGCGGTAATACAGCGCATCAGCCGCGTTCGTGGTCCCCAGGAACCAGGTAATCTGCTGCCCGCTGACCTGGCGCGTGACCGGCACCGGCCCCCAAAATGGTGTGCCACTGGGGTCCACCGGCGTCACCGGCTGGCCCTCGGCATCGGTCAGAGCCACTACGGTGAAGTCGTCACCCAGGAACGTCACCTCCGGGGGCAGGTCGTCCACAACGCGGTTGCCGTAAGCAACCGTGGTGCCATTGTTGGCAAACGTTACCGTGTAGACTAAAGTGGTCCCGGGCAACACCCCCGGATAGCCGCCTTCAATGCTACCGTCCTTGGAGAGCTGTAAGTCCAAGCCAGGCGTACGCACGGTGGCGCTGTCGCGGTTATCCTCGGGATGCTCGTCCACGGTAGACGAGAATATCTCGGCCACATTGGGCAGAATCGCGCCGGCCGGCAGGTCCAGCCCGGTAGTAGGGTTGGTCAGTTTCACCGTGATCTGGATGTCATAGGGGCCGCTGTGCCGTGGCAGGAGTCCGATACTGTAGGCCAGATGCGCCACGGTGATTCCCGCTGGCGAACTGACCCAACCCGTGCTGGCCGGGTCGGCCGGGTTGAACGCCGGCACTGGCGCAGTGGGCCCCACGTGATACCAGATGGCTACCGCGCCCGGGCCGCTGGCGGTAGTGTTGAGCAGGGTCACGTCCACCGCCAAGTCGCCGTTGTAGTCCGGCAGGGTATCGACCACATAGGCGTTCTGTGCATCTTCATTGTGGTCATTCCAGTATTGTACGACCCACCGAATCTGGCTGCCGGGCAGCGCGGTAGCGGGACCATCCTTCCGCAGGGCCGGGTTGGGGTACGGGGTGCGCACCTCAGCGCTGGCGGTATTAGGGTACACCCCTTCTTCCGCCGTGGTGGTACTGGTTTCAGCGTAGTTGGTCAAGGTAGTACCAGGCGGTGTTCCGAGGTTCACCGTAGCCCGAAACTCAATCAGCACATCCTCGGAGTTGCCGCGCAGGCGGCCCGGCTGCGCCGGGCTGTAGCGGTCATCGGCGATGGCGTTGCCATAGGCGCTGCTCCAAGTCAAGGTTTGACCACTAACATAGGGCTCCCCCAACGTGTAGTGGGCCGTCAGCACCCGCGTGCTGCCGGCCACGTAGGTCATGCCTGCGGGCAAGGTGTCTTGCAGCACAACCTCATAGGCGTCATGGGGCCCTTCATTGGATAACAACAGCCGCCAGGTGACGGTATCGCCTGCCCGAGGGTCGGGGATGTCCACTGTCTTGCGCAGCCACAGGTCTGCGTTTTGCACCTCCACCAAGTCGTCGTCACACATCGTGACCACGCCCTGGTCATTACTGGCCGTGGCGCACACATTGTTGAGGAGGAATGTACCCGAGGGCAAGCCATTGTCGGCCCGTACGTGCAGAGTGATGGTGCCGCCCTCCAATGACTGCAAGTTGCCGCCCCGATAGGGCGCAGCGATGTTGAAGGCCACCGTGGTAGTACCATCGGGGTTGTTGACCACCGTAGATGGCACGGGCTGGCCGTTATTACCCGGATCGGCCCCATTGGCCAAGGCTACGGCATTCCAGGTGTGCGTCGCGTTCAGATAGGTCACCCCATCGGGGAGCGTGTCTTGCACCGTAACCACAATATCGGCGGTGCCCGAATCGTTGTAATACTCTATCGTCCAGTCAAACTCCTCCCCACTGGTTACGACCTCGGGGCCCGTTTTGACCACACGGATGCCGGGCGTGGTGGCTATGGTGGTCCGTACTTCGTTGCCGACCGCGAAAAGCAGCTCGTTGGAGACAATGGCGGCTTCATTGAACAGGAGTGTGCCCACGGCCGAGTCTACCTGTCCCGGCCCCCGGTCCTCGTCGTTACGGGCAATGAACGACACCTGCCGCGTGACGCCCACCGGCAAGAGTCCCAACTCCGGGTCGTCGACCAGGAAGGCAATCCACGTAGTCGCCTCCCCATAGGGCGAGGTCCACACATCATCACTAGGATCGCCAGGCGTGCCGCCATCGGCGCGGTTGGCCAGAGCGAAGAACTCACCAATCGTAGCCGCATCCATGGGATAGTCCAGCGTCAAGGCCGGCGGCAAGTTCGGGGGAAGCGCGTTGGACACATAGACCAGTTCCCCCTGTGGCCCCATCGCGCTGACGAACACCTCCCGGGGATCGAGGGCATCAAAGATGTAAGTTCCGGTGGAGGGGGCGTGGCCGATATTGTTGTAGGTAATGACGTAGGGCACCTCGCCCCCCGGAGGAATCACATCCAGGGTGTCTTGCTTGACCTCTTGCAGGACCGGGATCGCGGGGGCGACCTGCCCGTTGACCACCACCGTGCCGGGAGGAATGGGACACAGGTTGTTGTCCTCGCCCGTCACCGTCGCTGCCACATTGAACGGCGTGTGGTCCGGCACACCGTTGGGTATGCCCAGCTTAAGATAGACTTCCCGCTGCGCCCCCGGCACCATCGTGCCCAGGTTCACGACCACCCGCCCGTTGCTGGGGTCGAATGTTTCCAGAATCCCCCCGGTCACGGAGATAAAGTCCAGATACTCCAGCACTCCGTTTACCGGAACGGGCGACCACTGTACCGCCACCCGCACATTGGTAGCTGTGTCCGCGTTGTCCGTATCATGGTTAACTACCGTGAGGTGGTAGAGCGTCTGCCCCAAGGGGGGGGCCACGGGTGGGGTCAGCGTGGCCGCGCCAGGATTCAATTGCAGGTCGGCTACCGGGTCCCGCACAAAGGTCAGCTCTTTGTCCTCGACTTCGCCGTAAGGGGTAATGGGTTGCGGCGGTCCTCCTGCCAGGGGAGTGTAGGCATAGGTGCGGAAAATCCCCCAGTTCTCGAGCAACGTGCCGGTGCAGGCATCGGGTACTGCCTGGGCCTGTACGGTGAAGTCCACCAGCAAGAAACTGATCGGATTGGCGGGCGGAAAATGCATGCTCGATACTTGGGGAATGTAGTAGGCCAGCCAGGTGACGGTGCTGGGGTCGGCCGGCGGGGTCGCCGACCAGTTGGTCTGCCCCACCGGGTCCAGGTCGGCCGGAGCCTGGGTGTAATCGATGGGTGGGGGCGTATGGGGGTCCGGATAGGCCCCTGTTGTGGCATAGAAAACTGTTCCGTTCGCCACCTGGGGAATCGCTGCGCTGACGAAAGAAACCCCCGTGGGTATCCTGTCGATAAAGACCACGCTATTGAGCGTGACCGCGGAGAAGTTCTGCACGGCCAGCGTGTACTGAAACGTGTCGCCCGGTTGCACCGAGAGATTGGGGTCGTCGTTATGCCCTGCGAGGGCCGTCGGCACCCCATCCAAGTCATCACCCTTGGCATAGATGCCAAAGGGCCGCTCATCTATGCCTTCGACGACCAACAGGTCAGCGCACACCGGACTTGTCTGGTCCGAATCCAGGCACGCGCCATTGGTAAGCTCATGGTCCGGCACACTGGGAACCAGTGTGACCTCAAAGCTTTGCCCATAGGTGCCCCCCGGGGGCAACGTCCCCAGGTTCCAAACAACTGCCGGGATAGGTCCACCGCCGCTGGGCGGATTATAGGCATTGTTGCAGACGCCTCCCCCTGAGATGTTGCCTACCCCGGAGCAGGGGTTGCCCGGCGTAAAGACGATCTTGGGGCTGGCCCCGTCCACCATATCGGACAGGTCATCATAGAGAACACTGTTGTACATCCGCTCCCGCCCTTGCGTGGCGTAATCATTACCATCCACTGCGCCTACGGGATCGGAAACGATGAACTGCACATCCCGGCCGGCCCCACTCCAGCCTGCATAGGTCTGGCCATCGATCACCAGCGTTCCCATTCCCCCACGCTTGCTGATATAAGGAGCCGGGGTGCTGGTCAGTACCACCTGAACCTGGGCGCTCTGCGCCTGGGCCGCGTTGTCACCGTCGAAGTTGGCTGTGTTTAGATACACTGTGCCTGACAGAGCGCCATTGGGTGACAGCAAGGCATAGGATGCGGTGCCGGTATGCCCGCTAGGCAGGTTGTTCACGTCCCAGTACACGCTATGCGCCGGGACGCTAACCCCATGCACCGTCAGGCTGCCTGGACCAGGCCAGTATTGACCGTTGCCGCTGGCCCAGACAAACGACGGTTCATCGTTCTGCCCATAGTTGGTGGGGTACGTCACGGTGCCCCGCGTGGCGGTGGGGAGGGGGTCCCACAACACGCCGCCTTGGAGGGCGACGAAAGATACTGAGTAGCGCAGGGCATACAGGACTGCGGCCCCGGCCGGCACGCGCGTGGTCACCGCCTGCTTGGTGACCTGTAACTGGCTAATGGCGCGCCACGTCACCGTCATCTGCGCCACAATTGGGCTCACACTGCCATTGCAGGTCAGGTTGACCCGCACCTTGAGCGAGGGGTAAGTTCCAGCATTGATACTAGAGATGTCCAACTCCAACGGTCCTGGCGTCAGGGTGCGGTTGGTGTACCCGCTGATGGGCGTATCGCTCGCCCCGTCCAGGATGTCTAAGCGCACGTCCGCGAGAGCCACAAAGGAGACATCCAGGGCCACATGCCCCCATTGGTCAAACGACGTTGGGCGGATGAGCACCGTGGTATAGTTCGCGGCCGAACCACAGGTCGCCACCCGCACAATGCCTGCGGGCGCGTCATTCAGTACATTCGTGGCGGCACTGATCCCCAGCGCGTCGTTGTAAGTGTCTGACCACACCCCGTTATCATTCGACACCACGGGGGCAGCCAGGACGCCGCCAGCGGGCAGTCCCGAGACCAGCACGCTCAGCAGCGCCAGAATCGCCAACACCCTGTTTCGGACCATCGGTTCCTCCTCCTCAATGCGCATCCTGCCCTACTTGAGGACAAACTACTTGGACCCAAATCCGCACAGCTTCCTCGCAAGCCGGGGACTCTGTGCACATGTTGCTTGAACTTTCCTCGAATAGCCACTGCCCATTGGCGGTACAGCGTGTGCCCAACACGCACAGATCGGCAAACTGCACAAACAGCGTCGGCGGGGTTTCGCAGATGATCGCCGCTTCATAGGACACGCCCGCCGCTGGCTGCGCCGCGCGCACCGTAGCAGGTTGCTGCGCCCACCATTGTCTGGCCCCGGCCACGGTGGTACAGACAGTGGCCGCTGCTCTTTCCGCATGCCACCCGGCAGCCCCTTGGTAGGCCGCCGCATAGCAATACTTATCCACCATGAGGACCATCATCCCCGGCTGGTCGGCCACTTCGCGCAGCAACCACGCCGCTGGCGCATACCCGCCCGGATTGGGGAGAGTCAGCGCCTCCGCGTAAGTCGGCGGCTCCGGCATGTCCACCAGCGCCGGGACAGCCGGCGTGCCACCACAGGAAACCAACAGCCACCCTGACAGCAGTACCAGCAGCAAAGACCTCTTTCGCCACCCGCTCATTACCACTATCCTTGCACACAAAAACGATGGCCGGTTACGCCATTGGCTCAGCTCGGTCCAGGCGTCCAGTTACAGACCGGGCTTCATCGCCGCCATCGTCGCTTTGCTTGCGTTTACCCGCACCTGACCGCTACCCCGAAACTGCTCATCGGAACAGCCCCGCCCATCGCGTTATAGCAGAACACAGAGTGCATCCAACAAAACGCACTCCGGCAGGCGTTACCTGTTGCCTACACATACTTATACTGCATTTGCTCACCGAACGCAAGAGGGGGGCACGTCGGCCCCCCTCGCTTACAATGCCTTTTCTGGCGGGGTCGGTTTCGTCCGGCGTTGCGCCTCTTCCCGCCGCCAGTCCAGCCCCCCAGCGCGGCCCCGGCGCGGCCAGGGTTGTTCCTGCGCCGGCAACCGAAAGTGCTCCCGCACCCAAGCCAGCCCTTCCTCCACGGTGGAGAAGGCTCCTGTTTTCTGCGCTGCCTCCGCCGCTCGGAGCACCTGGCCCATAAACGGGCTGGGAACCAGATTGGGAAACGCACCCATCAGGTACTGCCCCGTCAACACCGGACTGGTAATACCCTGCGCGATGCCCATGCGTCGGGCCGTAGCCAAGAGCTGCACCATCTGCGGCGGCAGCTCTGCTGGCCGCGGCGGGCGGGCCCCCATGTCGGCGGCGACCAGCCGGGTCAACATCTCGATATTGGTCCCCGCCGCCTGCAACCGCCGCGCTAGCCGCAGGACGTGCCGCTCCGATCCCATGAAGCTGGCATAGTCCATGTGGTCCCGCACCAGGGCGCATACCCGCTGCTGCTGCTCCTTGCTCACCCCGATGCCCTCCAGAAACTCCTGGGCCCGCTCGGCGCTCCGGGCAGCATGGCCCTTGGACGTTACCTGCCCGGAGGGCTCAACTACCGTAGTTTCATCCTTGGCGGTATCGTGCAAGAGCGCCGCATAGACTACGTCTTCGCGGTCGCTGGTGCTGAGCAGTGCTAACACCAAATCAGCCTGACCCGGTTGACTGATGACCAACGGCCGGCCTGCTAACTGCGCGGCAGCGGCTACTGCCAGCAGCGTGTGCCGCCATGCGCCGCCTTCCGGATGATGGCGAGGGTCCTGGGGCACCCCCTGGGGGATGCCATCGGGACCAGGCGGCTGAGCGAGATGGGCCAGTTCAGGGGGCACGCGGAGCAGGGCCTCCAGTTCAGGGAATGCCTGTAACCAGCCGGCCTGGCGGAGAAACTCCAGGCCCAGCTCCGGCCGGCGGGCTTTACGCGCCCACGACTGCCACTCCGCGAGTTGCACCCCCTTCCGCTGGCCGGGAGTAATGGCCAGGAACTTACCGAGGAGGGTGGCGCTCAGCGCGATGGTTTCCGGCTGCACCGCCAGGTCGAACTGGCTACACTGGCGCATGACACGCAAGGGCCGGCCGCTGTCATCGGCGAAAGCTGGGGACGTATGGCGCAGGATGCCCTGCTCGAGGTCACGCATGCCGCCGTAGAAGTCATACATCTCCCCGGTGTACGGATCGCAGACCAAGGCCCCATAGGGGGTATCCCGGCGCGCACACGCGCGCTTCAAAGACGGTACGTTGAAATCCACCTCGACGTCGTGGTGGACAATCCCCACCGTGATTTCCTCACGGCCCGGGGCCACCTGGCATTCCACTCCGCCGGGCAGGGCGATGTCTACCACTCCGAAACGCTGCCCGACCACTTTCCAGGGATAGCCCAGGTCGCGCACCGCGGCCACGATCTCGTCAGGGCTCAGCCCATGCACTTCCAAGTCGAAGTCTTTGCTCTTGACCCCGGCCAGGTACTCTGCCAAGCGCTCCGGGTCGTCCAGTAGGACCGGGTTCTCCCGGCGGGCCTGGAGCAGAGCCAGGAAACGGTCCCGGCACACTCCTCCCACCTCGTAGGGCCGGCCCCCCGCTGCCACCAGGGCATCCAGGACGTCCCAGACCGCAGCCGGTCGGGACCAGGGGCCCCGCACAATACGCTGCGGCGCAGGCTCGGGGGACAGCGCCCAGACCACGTTGCCCGCCTCGTCGTGCACAGTAGGTTCCCAGTCAGCCAAAGGCTGCGCCCCGGGACAATCATCATGCGGGCCCGCCCTCTGGCCCACGTACCGGCCACAATGCGGGCAACGCAGCTCAACGGTCACGCAGCCACGTGCTATCCGCGTGGCTGCCTCCAGGACGCGGGCCTGCTTGTCTCGCTCGGTAGTACAGCTCAAAACAACCTCCTGCCACCATGCCGCCAGTTGCCGTGCCCACCATGCTACACGGTAGCGCCTGTTTCTACAAGAGGGGGCCGGTCGGCCCCCCAACTCCGCAGCGCGGTCCGCCATCCTACCCTCCGGGCCTAACGACGCAGAATAAAGAAAGGGGAGGAGCAGTAAGCTCCTCCCCTTCGTGTTCACAGCTCCAGATACAGCCGCCACTCCGCCGGCACGTTGCCCGACGCCACCACGGTCCGCACGCGCGGGAGCTTGGGCACCCACAGTAGCTTCATGCCGGCCTCGTTGTACGTCCGCCCCCCCTTGCGCTGGTTGCAGCTCTTGCACGCGCAGGCCGTGTTGGTCCAGGTGTTCTGCCCCCCTTGGCAGCGCGGCACCAGGTGGTCCACGCTGAAGTCGGCATGGGTCAACCGCCGCCCGTGCTGCTTGTCCCCCGGCCGCGCGCCGCAGTAGACGCAGGTGTAGGCGTCCCGCTTGAGCACTTCATGCAAGCTCCAGGTGGCCCCCCGCTTGGGCGCATGGGCGTAGTAGCGCAGCCGCAGGATCGTCGGCACTACGAACTCCCCGGACTGGAACTCGGCATGAGGCGTGCGCACGCGCTTCGCCGTGCCGCACTCCCCCACCTGCTCCACCACGCCGCGCAAAATCAGGCCCACGGCTGTGCGCCAGTCAATTACGCGGAGCGGTTCAAAGGTCAAGTTCAACAAGAGCACGTCAGTCATGCCACACCTCCTACAGTCGCTGTCACCGCCTCCACGGCTCAGCGCACAACAGTGCCGACCGCAGGCTTGTAAGCCTGCGGTCGGCACACAAACAGCGGACGGCAAGGAATCAGCAAGTACTGCGTTAGTGCTTCATCTCCGCCTTCGGCGAGTGCGCCGGGAAGATGTGCCGGCGCGCCAGGGCCTCGACGAGCAGCGTTTCAATCGCCCGGCGGTCCCCCGAGCGCAGGATCGCCTCATTGTGGGCCAGGGCCAAGACCTCGGGATAGTCCTTGTCCTCGGTGCGCAACGGCCGGCATTGGTCGAGCAGGGCTCCATGGACGAAATCCAAGAGCCCGGCCTCCCAGACCCACAGCGGAAACTCCACCCGCGCCACCGTGTCCCCCAGCTTCAGGTAGAAGAAGGCCAACTGGGGGTCCCGGTCATGCATGCCCTCGGGAATACGCCAGTGCTCATCGCCCTGGTGAACCGCCCGAAACACCGCACTGCGGCCATTCTGGGGAAGATAGGCAAAGAGCTGGCGGTCCAACACGTCCCGCAACGTCAGACAGCGCTCGTCGTCGGCGTGGGTGCAGTGGGCACAGTCCTGCGGCACCCCTGCGCTGCAAATGTGGGCCATGAGCGTCATCACTACCTCGCGGTGGTGCGGCGCGCTGGTGAAGGAGATGATCGGCACCTGGGCCTGCCGGAACTGCTCCAACAGGTAGATGCTCCGACCAATGTACTCCTTGTGGAGTGCTTGGTGGGCTCGGCCGCGCCCGCGGTGCCGCCACAACAGGATCGCGTCCATGCAGGCCAGGACTGGCCGGCCGGCCGGGTCGGGGGGCTGATCTTGGGCCCATTCCCACAGAGCTTTTAGCTCCGCGTGGGCCCGCAGGGTATCTACCACTACCCCTTCCATCTCCACCTCGCTCCCATCCTCCGTCACCAGCGCCAGCTCGTCTTCCTCGAACAAGAGCGTCGCCTCGTAGTGCGTCCGGCAAGCTGCGGGATGGTAGTCCAGCGCCGTCACTCCCAGGTGGATGACGGCGTAAGGCACATCGAAGGTGGGGTCGGGAGCTATGGATGACCCATCACTGGCCAGCACGCGGTAGGCCGGGGGATAGGGCGGTATCGCTCGCGCTGGGGCCAGGCTTTCCACGGGGTACGCCAGCACGTACTGCTGTTTGACATCGGCCGCCCGCATCTGCAACACCTCTCGGGACAAGCCCAGCAGCAGCTCCCACCCCTGTTTCGCCGAAGCGGCCAGTCCCGGAGCCCGCTCGGCGTAATAATCGGCGAGCGCCTCGATCCGGCGTGCTACACGGCCCACATCGAATGGCATTGCTCCTCCTTCTGGCACTTGGCGCGGCCAGGCGCGCGGTCCTTGCGTTGGTGGGCCCATGGGGAGTCGGACCCCAGACCCTCTGCTTATGAGGCAGGTGCTCTAACCACTGAGCTATGGGCCCCCGTTGTGGGAAGTATCTTCCGCCCTCCGGGAAGTATGTGCGGTCGGCCAGGGAAGTATCTCCCTCTGCTGGACCTGGGCTAGCGCCGCTGCGGCCAGCTCTTGAAACCGCCGCCCCAGCGCTTCCGGGTCATAGCCCAAAGCCCGTAGCTCCGCGTCTACTTCCGCCAAGGTCATGGCGGCAATCTCCTCCGCCTCCACCTCGTCGAACAGGTCAGCCAAAGCCGCGATGAACTCCTCCGGTGTTCGCTTCCTACGCATCGTCGCCTCCGTGGTATTATATCGCTTCTACTATATAATACCGGGTTAGGCGCGTTTTCTGCCATGCTGTTAGGTGCCGCAGCTCGGGGTCGAACCGAGATGCCCTCGCGGGCGGGGGTTTTTAAGACCCCGGCGTATACCAATTCCGCCACTGCGGCCCCAGTGCCGACCGGGGGACTTGAACCCCCACGAGGCGAAGCCTCAACAAGTCCTAAGCCTGTCGCGTCTGCCATTCCGCCAGGTCGGCGTGAACCCTTCCCGCTACTCGTACTTGATCTCGAGGATGCCTTGCTCATCCGGCGTGGCCGTCAGCCGGCCACTTTCCAGCGCGTCCTCCAGCTCCTGGTCCAGCGCCCGCACCTGGGCCAGGCAGCGCTCCATCGTGGGTTCTGGTGCCTTGACCAGCACCCACTGCTGGCTCTGGAGGAACGCCAACAGCTCGCCGTCGCCCAGGTTCTGAAGGGCCTCGTAGAACGGCCCACTGCAATCCGAGTCCTCCAGCACGAACTGGAGAGCCTGGCCCTCCCCCCTGGTAACTGCCGGGAGGTACTGGGGCCGATCCACGAACTTGACCTCGGGCGGCCACAGCTCATTTTTCAGTCCCAGCGGGCCGATGCGGAGCACGATCCGCAACTTGCGTTTCCGTTTCTTCCCCTGTTCCTCTGCCATGGTACACCTCTTGTCGAACTTTACCTCCATTCCGGGAATAGGGTGGTAGGAGGTGCATGATGCCCAACCGTTACGTTTCACGTCTGCGCTACGCTGTCCGGCGGGCCTCATCGCGGCCCGCGTTCATGGCCTACTACCTGGAGCGCTTCCGTCAAGAACAGGGCTGGAACCTCTTGGCCCTGGCGCGCTGGCTGGGGTGCCGGCCGGCCAGCCGCTACATCGATCTGGCGCTCTGCCTGACCCCGCTTTCTGCCGAACCGGGCTTCAGCGCCGGGGTGCGGCGGCTGGCCCAGTACAGCGGTGTTGCTCCTGATAAGATTGTGCAGGTGCTGCACCCGCTCTTGGCTGCGGCGTGAGCTAGTACTGGGTGCCTTGCAGCCGAGCATAGAGGTCGTCGAGCGCCTCGTCCGTGCAGGGCCGCTTGACGACGAAACAGCGCACCTTGCAGGACTCCAAGTGCGCCTGCTGGCGCGGCGGCAACTGGGCGAAGGTACAACCATTGAACTCACCCAGGACCGTCAGCCCCCGCAGCTTCCACCGCCCTTGACGAAAGGTGCGTAGAGCCTGCATGCGCTGCCCGCCATCCAGCAGGACGTAGGTGCCGTCCTGCTGCTGAAACACGTAGAGCGGCGGCACCGGAACGTTCAGCAGAATGGACTCGACGAACCGCGACCGCGCTGCCGGCGACCAGCGGGGCTTGCGCCGCATGGCCCCCTCGTCGAACACCAAGAGCTCTCGATCCAGCTTGGTGAGCCATTCATGGAGCGGATGGTCGTCCTCACGAATATCATACTCCATTGGCTTGCCTCTTTCACCCTCCGGGTACGACGGCCGGCTATAGCGGCCCAGCCACGCCGACTCGTTGTGCCGCCATTGACAACAGCTCCAAGTCTACTTGCGCCTCGCGCAGCCAGGCCCAGTATTCCCGCGCCAGCACCGCCTCATCAGCGGCCTCAATGGTCGGGAAGGCCCGGTGTAGAAAGTCCAGCGCCACCGGGTAGTCTGGGGGCAGCCCCAGCTCGACCAGCTTGTGCAGCTCGTGCCGCACGCCGATGGGGGTCACCGCCCCCGTGTTCTGGAAGTACTCCCGCATGGCCGGGGGCTTGGCCTTGTAACGCCGCGCCGACCGCGCCCGATTCACCGCGATCACCACACCTTCCTCCCGATAAGCGCCCTCCGCCGGGGAGTTGGCCACCTCCATGTCGTTCTCCCAGGCATGGAGCTGCCGGGCCAACCGCGCCGCATCCAGCGCCAGGGGCGCGCCCGGCGGGGTTACCTGCTCCACCAGCTTTAGCCCCCAGCGCGCCGCATGGCCCTTCAGCTCGTGGTAGGACAGCACGCTCAGTCCCCGCCGCATGGTGTGCAGCCGTAGGCCCAGCTCCTCACTATAGTCCACGGTGTGTCGATTGCCGTAGCCGTACAGCTCAAAGACCAGTGCCGCCTGCTGGCTGCGGCACAAACCGGCGATGGCTTCCAGGTCGGCTACCGCCCGTACCATGTCCTCCCACTGCTTGTAGCGCAGGCGATAGGCGGCTTCTTCCGCCGCCGTGGTGGCCAGGGGGGACCGCATGTTTCCCAGCACGGGCACGCCGCGCGTACGGCAGATCGTTTCCAGGTATTGCCCCTGCCACACCAGAGGCGCGAAGATGATCGCCGTGCCGTCGTACTTGCGCGTGGCAGTTACCGACAGCGCCCCCGCCATGTCCAGCGGCAGCGCGTCCCAGTAGGGGATTTCGGGCATACCGTAAAGCAGGGCCCGCCCCGGCACACCGTCCACGCTCTCGATCAGCAGCGACCCCGCCAAGGGGCCCGCATCGAGGACATCGTGTATCTGACCGCTGATGCGGTGCCCAGCCCAGGTCGTCGCTTGGAACTCACTCCACTTGCCTTTCATCTTGCCACCTCACCACAGGCCCACTTTACATAGAGAGCAAGCTCTGTTCGCCGCAAAATCGTAGCCACAAGAACAGACATAAAGAAGAAATCAATTACACTCGTCACTCGGGCTGGCCGCGTCCTCCAGCATCCAACTCTATTTGTTCTTTACAGACGCCTTCTTGGTAGGCCGTACAGGGCTCGAACCTGTGACCCCCTGATTAAAAGTCAGGTGCTGCTACCAACTGAGCTAACGGCCCACAAACCAGGTGTAACCAATTTAGTCCCCCACAAGGTGCAAATCTGTTCTTGTGGCTACGAATTACGGTTCCTCCGCCACGGTAAGCTGCCGGAACACCGGCCAGCTTAGCACCAAGATCGCCCCACCGCCCTCCCGTTGGAGCACTACGCGGTCGGGATACCCCGGCACCTGCCCCAACAGTGTTACTACTTCCCAAGCAAAGATATAACGGCGACCGGCCTCGGGAATAAGCACCGGCCACGGTGCACCATAGAGCCGGACTACATCGCCGGTGTGCACGAGCCACACTTTGCCACTGCGTTCCGCAGCCAGCCGCTTGCGACGAATGGCCTGGCGCAGCGTGCTTTCACTCAACCTCCACAGCGCGGTGGCCTCGCCACTGCTGAGGATTTGCGCGGCGGCATACTCGCGCTCCGCCATATCGAATATACCCTCGTCGACCGACACCCAGCGGTGCGAGATGCGCAGCCGCGAGCTATCAGCCAGCAGCTCCACTAGATCGCGTGGCGCGAGCGGCTCCAGCAGCTCCGCTAACGCGGCCTCCGCCGCCCGCAGGGACTCCGTTACGACACCCTGCACCAGCGCTTCTCCAATGGCGACCTGGGCTCGCGCTATCAGCTCGGCGGTGCCTTCCTGTCGGCCGGCCATGCGGGACAAGGCCACTACCCGAGGAACGAGGGTGGTGATGCTACTCGCCACGTCAAAGCATGGGAGAGTCTGGTCCACCACCCAGGTTGCAGCCCCCGGTCGGACTGGGCCTGGTCCTCCTGATCTGATTTGTGGGCCAGGGCCGGCGGCTTCCTCAGCGCGCTTCCGTTTTGGCATCTCTGCTCCTGTGTCACCTGCGCATTGTCACGCTACCGTGACAAGTATACCACGTTGCGGCCGGCCTGTCAATACATGGGATAGAAACGCCTTGACCGACTGGCCACCGGGCAGGTATAATAACTCTGTCATGCAGGCTGTTGTGAGGAATCTACCATGACTCGCCGCGATCCGCAGTTGCCCCAGGGACCCCAGAAGCCCTGCTCCGCCCGGCCCATCCGGGCGACGGTTTGGGAGTACGGCAACGCCGTCAGCAAACTGGCCGACCAACTCTGCCGGCAGGAGCTAACTGCGCTCCAGTTCACCGCCCGGGCAAAGCAGGCCCGCCGCGAGCTTACCGCCAAGCTCACAGCCCTGCACACGTCCATCCCAGCTAGCCAAATGCGCCGTCTGAACCGCGCCATCATCGATGCCGCCGCGAGCTGGGCCCAGGGGGAGATCAACAGCAGCCGGGCCCGCCATTTGTGGAAAGATGTTGCGCGGCAGATTGCCGACCGCGCCGAGCGCCGCAGCCAGGCTGCACCTTGTTCCCCAGCCCGGCTTTGAACCGGGGACCTGCCATTTAGGAGACGGCCGCTCTAGTCCGCTGAGCTACTGGGGAAGGACAGCGGAGAGGGTGGGATTCGGACCCACGAAGCAGCCTGCGCTGCTCACGGCCTTTCGGGAGCCGCACCATAAGCCACTCGGACACCTCTCCGGAAAGAACGGCGGGCCGGATTTCTACCGGCTGTGGGCAGCTAACGCTTGCTCATCCCCGCAGTGGGGCGCACTTTTGCGCTGGGCGCTGCCACGGGCTTTCCCATATCCCAGCGTGTCCTACGACATCCACACCGCCGCCGTTCTGTGCCGCAGCTCGGGATCGAACCGAGGACCTCTTGATTTTCAGTCAAGCGCTCTACCTGCTGAGCTACCGCGGCATGCTACACTTACTTCTGGGGGGCCTCCCTTCCCACTACTGCGCTTCCAGTCCCCGCAGGTACTGAATGGCCCGGCGATAGCGTCGCTCCAGCCCCGGTGGAGGATTCGTGGCGTTTTCAGCCAGGTCAGCCAACTTGATCCGACGGGCGGCCTCGTGCCGCCCCGCGCGGGCGATGTAGCCCATGTACGTTTCACCTGGGCGACGGGTCAAGTCGTCGACGAGGCCGGCCACCTCCACCCCAAACCGGGCGGCGAGCTCGGCCACGGTGGCGTGCCCATCTTCCACCGTATCGTGCAGCCACGCCGCCGCTTGCATGGCCGGCGTACCTCCTTGCTCCGCGACTCGTTGGGCCACGCGCTCGGGGTGCACAATGTAAGGTTCACTGCCGTAAAGCTGTCCCGCATGGGCGCGGGCCGCAAACGCTCGGGTTGCGGCAACAACGTCCATTTTCACCTCCTTTGTCGCCACGTTACCACGACGCTATACCAAGGCATCGGTCTGCGGGCCGGTTTCCTCAGCCGGCTCCTGTGTCCTGACGGGAGCAACCCCGTCGCACGTCCGCTTGGCCTCGTGCCACAACTGGCTCCCGGCTCGACCACACCCGGCAGTGTGGCGGGCTACCAGACGGACGCCAAATCCAAGTGCTGCCGCACTCCCGCAGACCAGTGAGCCGCCGAGGACTCGAACCTCGAACCTGCTGATTAAGAGTCAGCCCCTCTACCATTGAGTTAGCGGCCCAAGAAACACGATTTGTCAAGCGGTTTAGTCCAAAGATAGTCCACACATAGTCCAGGCAGCCCCAGAATACTCCTTGACTTCACCCACGCCCCCTTGTACAATGGGGGCGTGTGCGGGGGGCTCTTTTACAACTGTCGGACGGCCGGTGGCAAGGCCGAGTTTATGCCTAATTTCCAAGGAACGTAAGTAGCCAGAGGAGATGCCCCATGGCCGCAGGAAATGTCTCGTTGGATAGTCTTGCCCGCCGCATTGTCGAAGTGGCTTCTATGCTGCTGCTGTTTGACTTTGCATGGCGAACATTCCAGGGGACGCCCATTTTTTGGGTCACGATTTTTGTGATACTTGCGAAAATGTTGCCACTGTCCGGCGCACAGGTCAAGCGCGCCGTAGCTCTTTTGCTCTCTGAGCTTGGGGGCTCCCTCAAGTAAAGTAAGAGCCCGTTTTCCGCCTATTTAGCCTCGCCCTCCGCACACCTTCGAGTCCAGTGGCCACCGAACGGGTCCCAAGTACCGGCTGTGTAATATACACAGCCGGTACTTGCTGTTTCCAGGCGGCCCGTGGCCGATTTGAACGGCCGACCTACTGCTCCGGAGGCAGTCGCTCTATCCACTGAGCTAACGGGTCGGGATAACATCTACACCTACTCTAACCATCCCTAGTCTAACCGGCGTTAGACTAAGGATGCTTCTACTCGCTGTGCCCGTAGAGGGGCTCGAACCCCCAACCAACAGCTTAGAAGGCTGCTGCTCTGTCCATTGAGCTATGCGGGCCAATGTCATGCCAATGTCATGAGCGGGGCTAGAACAAAGGGGCCCAACACCGCCAATGTCATGCTAATGTCATGCCAATGTCATGGACGGTGGTGGTCCGAGGGTGCGGTTACTACTATTGTGCTCACCGTAGCTTGCGGCCAACCGGGAAGCAGCCCTCGCCGGTTGTACACTCCTTTTGTACACTGGGAGGCTCCAACTCTATTGACTCTACGGAGCCCTCTTGTTACGCTGATAGCCTGACAGTCCATAGGCGTAGTGGTGATACCAATCACCAGGAGACTTAATGATGAGTCTGCGAGTGAAAGACCTCCGCCAACAGCGGGGTTGGTCGCAATGGGCCTTGGCGACCCGCGCTGGCACCAGCCCCACCATGCTGTGTGCCATCGAAAAACACGGCCATGTGCCGGGCCCGGATTTGCAGCGGCGTATTGCCCAGGCGCTCGAGGTGTCAGTCACCGATCTGTGGCCGGAGCCTGCGCCTGAGCCGGCAGCAGTTCCTCCCTGGTGGCGACGGCGCGGGTCTCGGTAAGGCCATGTCCCATGCGCACTCCCCTACCAGCTTGTGCCGAAGGCGGGACTTGAACCCGCATGGGGGGTTGCCCCCAACGCCTTTTGAGAGCGCCGCGTCTGCCAATTTCGCCACCTCGGCCTGTGGGCGACCTCGGGCTCGAACCGAGGACCTCGACGATGTGAACGTCGCGCTCTAAACCAACTGAGCTAGTCGCCCGCACTGATTTGCTTTACTGCGATTTCCAATCAAACCACTTCTTCGCCCTGTGAGCGGGTGGGGCCAGGCGGAGAGCCTGCGTGTAGTCTGCCCACCCACCCCAGGTGAGAGGAGAGGAGGAGCCCCGGTCACTCCCTGTCCACCGGGGCGGTGAGCCCGAAATGGGATTTGAACCCACGGCCCTCTGCTTGGGAAGCAGATGCTCTGACCAGGCTGAGCTACTCGGGCGTAGGGGTGCTCGGCGGGGATCGAACCCGCGACCTCCTGATCCACAGTCAGGCGCTCTGACCAACTGAGCTACGGGCACCACGATTCCTTTTTCTTTCCTTGATGTTTCCTTTTCCCCCTTGACTTTTGCCGCCGACTTATTCTTGGGATTGGGCGGGAAACGGGACTCGGACCCGTGGCCCCCTGCTTGGCAAGCAGGCGCTCTACCAACTGAGCTATTCCCGCATTTGGCCGCCCGGGGGCGGTCCATCCGGCTTCTTCTGGCCTTCCGCGGCGGCTTTGCACCTACCTTGGGTGTCCAGGGGCCGGCGACCGTAGGCCCCGGCGGCATCCGGCCCGGTCGGCGAACCGGGCCTGGGAGCCCCGCTGCTGGCTGGGGGCGGGCTGCGCCGTCAGCTCGTCCGGTCCCAGCAGTAGGCTCTGAGCAGAAGACGGGAGTTGAACCCGCGACCCCCTGCTTGGCAAGCAGGCGCTCCAACCAGGCTGAGCTACTTCTGCATGCGAAAGGGCGACCTTAGCGAGGCTCCCCGGCCGGAGTGCCCTCCTCACCTCGACGCTTCCGCGCAGCGCGTCCTTACGGGCCGGCGTTGGGCACGAAACGCGCCTCCACCACTAGAGCAGGAGACCGGATTTGAACCGGCGCGAGGCTGCTTGGAAGGCAGCCGCTCTAACCAGACTGAGCTACTCCTGCTGGTGTGACAGAAAAGAGCTCTTTTTGATGCGGCTGGTGCACCAGCTCCAGCCGTGAGAACTGTGTGAAAACTCGAACCAAAAACGGCCACTTTTGACGTCAGCGGTCGGCCGTTCCTGCTATACTTGGTCTGTGTAGGTTGTGCTGCAAACAGGAGGCTCCGATGATTCAAGACTACGAGTTTGCGTTGATCGAACTGGACGAGGCGGAAACGCTGCGCTTTCGGACCGATCCCGCTTACCAGCAGCAAGTGGAAGGTGTAGCGCGAGATATGGCCGATGACACCGACCGTACTGTAACCATCCATGGGAATAACGGGGTAGAACTAGAGCACGTCAGCGCGGAGTGACATAATTGGGTGCCCTCTTGTACCCACTTCGCAACCGGGTAGGGCTGACCCACTCACCGGATGCCGGTATCTGCGGAGAGAGTGGGATTTGAACCCACGGCGGGACTTCAACTCATCCCGCAGTCGCTTAGCAGGCGACCCCAATCAGCCACTCTGGCATCTCTCCGAATCTACAGCGGAGAAGGCGGGATTTGAACCCGCGAGGGACAACTCGCGCCCCTACTCGCTTTCCAAGCGAGCGCCATCAGCCTCTCGGCCACCTCTCCGTGTTCATCCCTTCCCGGCTAGAGCTTCCCTCCCCTTGGCGCTGATCTCGTAGTCGGCAAGAGTGTCGCCCATGCTAAGCTCGAATCTTGTCCTAGTCAGCAGCCCTTGCCGCTCCAGTGCTTGCACGGTGCGCTTATTCACGCCACCTGCCCTATGGGGGCCCTCGCCGGTGAAGAACCAGCCCCAGCGGGAGCGGAAAGACAGTCCGGCACCAGCGGCCAGGCATTGCAAAACCTCGCGCTGCACTGGGGTCAGGTGCGGTCTTGGCTCCTTCTGCTTCATCGGATACCTCCAGGAGAGCTAGGTGCTGCCTTCCAGCCACAGATTCGGATCGGTCTCCATAAGGTCCAGCGCTTCCAACCAGCGCCGCTGGTTGCCTGCCGGCACGTGTTCCCGGACCCATGCCCGGGCCGCGTTGAAGTCCTGCGGCCGTTTCAGCACCTCTCCGGGCGCTTCATCCCGGTACTGCCACTCCAGCCCAGAGTCCCACCACAACTCCCGGTCTCCCACGTAGCGGAACGAGTCCCACCAAGTACACTGGGTAGGGTTGCCTTCCTCATCGCGCGCGCCCAGATTGTAGACGTAGATATTCAGCCCCATTGCTAGACCTCTCTCTCGACCAGCTCTCAAACCGGCAGGAGGGCGGCGAGCCGGGTTCCCCAGCCGGCCCCATGTACGCGGAATAACCGGCTAACGTCACGGGCGCGACCGTCAGACTTCGCGCCCGCCATCCGTTGAACGGCCACCGGAGTTACCGTTTCCCAGACCACCGACGCCAACCGGGCGCTGACACGCCCTCGCCGCCCTGTGCCGAAGGGGGGACTCGGACCCCCACGAGCTTGCGCCCACATGGTCCTGAACCATGCGCGTCTGCCAGTTCCGCCACCTCGGCCTACTTGTTACTTCCGCTTGCGCTTGGGCCGCACCGCGACCTGGAGCGCGTCGTGGTACAGCACGTCGACCTCGTGCTCCTCGACCGCCAGCACCCGGTAGGGCTGGCCGGTCGCCAGGCAGGCCGCCACGACCGCCCGGCCATGCCGGTTCCACCCGGCCTCCGTGAAGAAGTAGCGGCAGTTCTTCTGGGTGTGGCGCTGCCGCTTGCGCGGCACTACCATGTCGATCCAGGCCGCGTGGACCTGGGTATTTCCGCCGACACCACACAACCCGTGCTTCCAGTAGCGGGGAGGGAGGTCGCGGGGCTCGACCTCCGCCATGCGCGCCAAGAGTTTCTGCCACCGCTCGACGGAGCGCGCCTCGATCAACTCGATGCGTCGGAACATAGGACTTCTCCTTGGCTGGAACGGTGTTGCCCAGGCAGGCCGAGAGGGACTTGAACCCCCAACCTGCGGTTTTGGAGACCGCTGCTCTGCCATTGCGCTATCGGCCTGCGTGCTTGGAACTGAGCAGGGCTACGAAGGAATCGAACCTCGGAATCCCGCTTTGGAGACGGGCAGTTTGCCACTAGCCTATAGCCCCACGACTAACCCGCGCGACGCGACCGCTGCTCCCGTCGCCATTCTTCGTATCGGCGACGGCGGGCCGCGCCGTGCTTACCCCCTTCTTTTACCTGAAGCCCGCAATACCGGCAGGTGCGCCACAGGTGCGGCACTGGGCCGGCCGGCGTCCACGCGACTGCCCCCTGTACCGCTGACAGCGCCGCGCTCCGCTGACAGCGCGGGCACCAGCGGGTGACAGCTCCCCGCGTGGCGTTCTGCTGATAGACTCGGTTCTCACGTCGCCCCATCGGTGTTCCTCCTTCTTGCCTGGTCGTAGTCTGCTATTTCCAGTATACCAGGCCAAGGAGGATTTGTGATTGCAAAAAGGGGCGAAAAGTATAATGGTTTTCTTGGAGCCGAAGAAGGGACTTGAACCCTTGACCCGCGGTTTACGAAACCGCCGCTCTACCACTGAGCTACTCCGGCACGTGCTGGGCATTCCTCAAATCCGCCACAAAACTCGCACAAAACTCCCACAAAAGCCCTTGATTTCTCTGTTTTTTCTGTTCCTGGCGCAGCCCGGCCCGAGCGCCCGTCCTCACGGCCGGCCATCCTTGCCCTAACCGGGGCAGGCGATGGCACCTTGCCCGGATTGCGTGCCCAGCGGTTGCGCATAGACCGGGATCACCAGGGCTGACCATAGGTACGCAGCTCGCGGATAACCGTACTTACGGGTTTGGCGTCGTGTACCCCGGCTGGCGCTTGTCGGTAGGCCGTGGCCTTGGGCCCCCGCCGCACTCGCCAGCCGGATGCGACGATCTGTGTACCTACAGGTCGAGGCGGACAGATTTGAACTGTCGATCTCGCGGTCCCGAACCGCGCGCCCTAAGCCAGACTAGGCCACGCCTCGACGAAACTGCTCCCCCGTAGCGGAGAAGATGGGATTTGAACCCATGGGGCTCTACGCCCTCGGCTGTTCAAGAGCCGTGCCATCAGCCACTCGGCCACTTCTCCCCGTTGCTTTACTGCGATTTCCAACTGAAGCATCTGTGGGCGAACCAGGGATCGAACCTGGGGCCTCCTGGCTGTCATCCAGGCGCTCGTACCAACTGAGCTATCCGCCCATAGGCTGCGGGCCGGCTGCGCGGGCCGGCCGTGGCTCCGGTTATTAAGGCTCCCCCTCGCCAGGAGAGAGCCCCACTCTCCAGGACCCCGGGCCCGCTTCGGGTAGCTACTCCCGCGCAACTGCATCACGATCACGATTGCGTTCCGCGCTGCCCCGGCTATTTCAACGGACACGTTTCCTTTGGCGTCGCTGCCGCCCTCTGGGGTGTTTCCGGGAGGGTCGTTCCCCTCCGCCGCAGCCTGTGCCGAGACCGGGACTCGAACCCGGATAGGGTTGCCCCCACTAGGCCCTCGACCTAGCGCGTCTTCCAGTTCCGCCACCTCGGCCTGTTCCCTTCCCCTTGTTGGCTAGCCAAACACCTCACCCACATTCCGGCCCTGCTCGTCCTCCCACTCCTCCCACTTGCCCCCCGCTACCTGCACCTCCAGCCCGAACACGTTGCAAGTGACGTGCTCATCCTGGAGCTGCTCGGCGGCCAGGCGCGCGATCAGGGCCGCCCCCGCCTCCGGCGACTCGACCGGGAAGTGCGCGGGCCGGGCCGGCGGGTTGATGATGTTCCACACACGGAAACGGGGCATCGCTGCACCTCCTATTCCTGGCTACAAGACTCGGCGAGTACGGGTTGGACAACCATGCCGGCCGGCGATGTGCTCTTACGCCAAAGGCTCCGACGGCTGTGGGGGCCTTCTCCCAGAGCTCCGCCCGCTGGTCCCCGGCTACCCTGGAATCAGACCCGCTGTTCCTCTCGTACTTTGCGGGCAAAGCCCCACACGGGCTACTTTCTTAACCCCTGTCACGTGCTGTCACAAGGTCACGACGCTGGAGGAACTTCGTCGGTTGACCGCCCGGACCAGGTGCAGCCCGGCCGGTTACCCGGCTACGAAGACCAGCAGGACCAATGTGGCCGTCCAGATTTTGCCTCCGTACAGCGTTTCCCCCGCCTACACCAGCTCCCGGCGTGCCAGAGCGGATACCCGCTAGCGTCCGGTATGCCCGCTTCTCTTGTGGGTTCTCTCTACCCACCGTCATCGGTCTTTCGGCGGGGGTGCACCGGCCTCACCTTGGCCCTCAGTGCATAGGCCGGCTGCTGACTCGCCACTCTTTGAAGGGTTCCTGCTCCAAGGCCACCTTTCGTCAACCGGCATGGCTGTCCAGTCGGGATGCTCCGGCTCGAACGGAGGACCCCCTGCTCCCAAAGCAGGTGCGCTGCCAACTGCGCTACACCCCGAAAACACGCTGTACCAAACAGAGCCCCCGCCCAGACTTGAACTGGGGACCTACTCCTTACCAAGGAGTCGCTCTACCGACTGAGCTACAAGGGCCCGAAGGGAATTACAAGGAGGAGGCCATAGGGGGACTCGAACCCCCGGATTGCGCTTTTGCAGAGCGCCGCCTTAGCCGCTGGGCGATATGGCCATGGGAGGAACAACCAGAGCCGGTGCTGGGACTGGAACCCAGGACCAGCGGTTTACAGGACCGCCGCTCTACCACTGAGCTACACCGGCAACAGTCGGGGTGGTCCGATTTGAACGGACGGCCACCTGAACCCCATTCAGGTGCGCTACCAGGCTGCGCTACACCCCGGATTACTCCCCTATTCCCCGGACTTCTTTTCCTCGGGTCCGGCAAACAACAGCAACGCGCTCACGGAAGGGAACGGTGTCACCAGCGCGCGGAAGACGAACTCGTCCAGTGGCTCCAGGACCTCGATGTGCCCCACGTACTCCACCGCCGGATACTCAGCGGGCAGAAACACGCCATGGGGCACATCGGCCCGCTCCCCTATCCAGCGCCGGGCCCGGAAGTCAATGCGCCGGCCATCGGCCAGGTCCAACCAATAGTGGGGGGCCATACTGCGCTTGGTGGGTCGGTGGGTGACCTGCCCGCGCCAAGCCGTGTGCGGTAGACCCGCTTTAGTGAGCAGGTGGGACGCCGCGCGGGTCAGGCCGTCGCACTCCAGGTGCGGCAAGGCCGCGTAAGGGGCCAGCAATGCCTCGATGTCCATAGTCACCTCCGAGAAAGCATTGTACCACATTTTACGAGGCTGGGGGGTAGGGACTCGAACCCCAAAGTCTCCTGGGCCAGAACCAGGCGTCCTACCATTGAACGACCCCCCAGTGACGCGGAGAGAACGGCGGGACTCCAACTCCGCACGTCACCAGGTACGACGGGTACTACGATGGCGAATCGCGTTCCCCGCCGCGCCCCTTGAAAGTGGCTGGCGACGACACCTTTTACCCCTTACTGTCGGCTGCCTTGGCTTTCAGCCACGTTCTCTCCAGTGGCGGCGGCTGGACTTGAACCAGCGAAGCCCATACGGGCGGCAGATTTACAGTCTGCTGGAATTGCCACTATCCCACACCGCCAGGTGTGTCCTGCTACCATGCCCGACGAGGGGCTCGAACCCCCAACCAGCGGTTCCGAGGACCGCGGCTCTATCCATTGAGCTAGCCGGGCGAGGCTGGGGGATAGGGACTCGAACCCCAATTAGCTGATCCAAGGTCAGCGGTCCTGCCGTTGAACGATCCCCCAGGGAGACTTGACAGAGAGTAGGCACGGTCGGAATCGGACCGACGACCTCGATTTTATCAGAATCGCGCTCTAACCGACTGAGCTACGTGCCTGCGAGGTGGACAGTGGGGGACTCGAACCCCCGACCTGCCGGATGCGAACCGGCCGCTCTCCCACTGAGCTAACCGCCCACAGCGGGCGAGGCCACGGCCCCGCCCGGAGGATCGTAATGCACACCCTACCTTGCCGCACGCTTCATAGTCCCTCCTTGTACTGCACCATCTGCGAGCCAGCCTGTAAGCCGGGTCCTGTCCGAGCCGGCCAACTTCAAAATCTTTGAAGTTGAAGCAGCCCTGGGCAGCCATCTACCTGGGCCTGGAGTTACCCCCAGGCTCTAGCGACCTACCGGGAACGTAACGGGCGGGCCACCCTGTTCCCTCTGGTCTTGCTCCACGTGAGGGTTGCCCAGCCGGCCGGTCACCCGGCCGCTGGTGGGCTCTTACCCCACCTTTGCACCCTTGCCCGCACGGGTTGCCCCGCCGCTGGCGGTCTAGTTTTCTGCGGTCCTGTCTGTTGGCTCACGCCACCTGGGTGTTACCCAGCACGCTGCCCTGTGGAGCCCGGACTTTCCTCGAGCGGCATACACCCGCCCGCGGCTGCCCGGCTGACTCGCATTGTGCTGTCCAACGTAAGGGCGGGAAAAGTTCGCCCACCGCTTGTGCTTTTGCGGCCCGTGGCAGACTTGAACTGCCGACCTCCTACTCCGCAGGCAGGTGCTCTATCCACTGAGCTAACGGGTCGTGTCTGTGCTTGTGCCGCAGCTCGGGATCGAACCGAGGACCCCCTGGACTTCAGGCAGGTGCTCTACCTACTGAGCTACCGCGGCGGGAGGGTGGCGGGCCGGATTAGGGAGTTCCCGCACCGGCTTGGGCTTGGGGTGCTACCCCTAGCGTTACACGCGCCCATTTCGGGGAGGCCGATACCTAGTTTTGTTTTTCTCAGGACACCTTACGGCCTCACGGAACCAGGAGGATTGCGCCGGTTCTGATGTGATCGCGCCCGGATTACGTCCTGCCGCCCTGCGTCTCACCCGCAGTCGTCAGCGTGTCCATACCACGCCGCCACCACCCACGACCCGTCCTGGACTCGAACCAGGGACATCCTGATTAACAGTCAGGCGCTCTGTACCAACTGAGCTAACGGGCCCCGAACTCATCCAACCTGTAGGGACAGCAGGGGTTGAACCTGCGGCCTCCTGTGTGTAGGACAGGCGCTCTCCCAACTGAGCTATGCCCCTATATGGCAGACATGACGGGATTTGAACCCGCGACCTCCTGGTTGACAGCCAGGCACTCTGGGCCTCTGAGCTACATGTCTACGTGTTTCTGGCGGTCACGACGAGATTTGAACTCGCGGTCTCGGCCTTGACAGGGCCGCATGTTAGGCCAGGCTACACCACGTGACCGTGGGGAGGTGCGCTCGCCGAGGTGGCGGTCGAAACTTCATCCGCGAAGGCTACCCCCCGGCTTCACCTTCTCGTCTGCTCGCTCGGCCGAGCCTTGCGGTAGGGGGACCCAGTACTCAGCCTTACCCCCGCCAGCCCCGGCGAGCGCACCCGGTTATCTACTTGGTAGTCCCAACGGGGATCGAACCCGTGATCTCCGCCTTGAGAGGGCGGTGTCCTGGGCCACTAGACGATGGGACCACGTTGCTGCGATGGGCAGATGCGGGCCGACAAGACTTGCACTTGCACGCCGACTGCCCCACGGCGGGGCAGCGGGACTCGCTTCCGTGGTCGCTTGCGCGCCAGCAACCCCTTGTTCGAGCCATTGCCGGGAGCGTCCCCCCGGTGCGCTCTGCTACTACGCCGCGCCCCGCATCTGTCCACACACAGCTTGGTCGCCCCAGTGGGCCTCGAACCCACGATTTCCGGCTTGAAAGGCCAGCGTCCTAGTCCACTAGACGATGGGGCGACGTGAGGGGGTGAGAAGGCTCGCCCCCAGTCCTGAGCCAACATTTCTTTGAGCGGCTGGAGCCTACACCACTCGGCCGGCCCTTGCGACGGAGGTGGTCTCCGTGTTGACCACGAGCGAGTTTCCCCACTCGTCTGCCGGCTGCTCACCCTCTGCCTCGCTTCCCTCTGGGCTTAGGGATAAGAGGCTTGTTTTTCCACGCGAGGCGCGCGGTCTACTTTTCGTGGCTCTTAGGGCCTTGCGGCCGTAGTCTCGGCACTGTACCTTCCGTTCCACGCTCCGCGGCCAACGGCGCGTGTACTTGGTCGGCCCTGGCACCGACGAGGCGACACTGTGGTGCCGTCTCGTCCCCTTTTCCCTTGCGGGCGGGGAGTTAGTGAGCTTTATCTACCCACGAAAGCCGGGGGGCTTTCACTTCGGTTGGTATACCAGGCTTTGAACCTGGGACCGCACGTTCCGAAGACGTGTGCTCTACCGCTGAGCTATATCCCAGTGACTTTGGCCCCTCGACGCTCCCCCGGGGGTCGTACCAGCCTTTTGGGCCGGCCCCTACCGCGCCGAAGCTGCTCTCCACCTGGACGCCACTCCAGGCTTCGTGAAGCTCCTGACCCTGGTGCTTAGACAGGGCTGGTGGCTCTCTCCGTAAGCAGCCGTATGGCGGCGGCCACCTACAGACTACCCGCCTCTTGTGTTGACGTTGGGACGCTGGACACCAGCGTGGGGGTCGCTACTCCCCGCGCCGATGGGCGATCCGTTGCCCCGCTGCCGCAAGGGCCGCCCCGCTCCCCGTCGGGGGAGCGTGCGGTTGGCCCTGCCTGACTGACCCGCCGGCCTTTTGGTCCCTGCCTGCTCATCGCATCGGCAGGGACTACTCTGGTCTCGCTGGCCGCCAAGTGTCGGCGGTGCGGCCGGGTGCGCGAGTTGCCCCGCGGCCTGGGTGCCACCCCAGTCTACTGGCCCGGTTACCCGGACTTTGCCTATTGGACCCGGCACTTCCATTCGCTGTCCCGGTTCGGAGGAGGTTTTCGCCTTGCGGCTACTCCCACTCCTCCTGGGTAGGCCCTACCCCCCAGAACTTTGAAGGTGGACAGTAGGGGATTTGAACCCCTGACCTCCACGCTGCCAGCGTGGCGCTCTCCCAATTGAGCTAACCGCCCACGGTGCAGGGCCTACGACTCAGCCCCGCGGCCCCTCTTGCGACCGTCCCCGAAGGTGACGGCAGGGACTTTTGGCGGTCTTCTAGTGCCTCGGGTTACCCCGCCACATCTAGCCCGAGGACGGCTGGCCTCACGGCAAGGAGTCTGTCTCCCGCGTGGGGAAGGCTGTGCGCCGCCGTTGTGCTGCCGAGTGCCAACCCTGGTGGACAGTACGGGATTTGAACCCGTGACCTCCTCGGTGCAAGCGAGGCGCTCTCCCAATTGAGCTAACCGCCCACGACAAGAATCTGGCCGGCCGGGGACTAGAACTTGTAAGACAGGTTAGGGCAATGCCCCGGCAGGTCGCTGTGCCCGGTACGGATCGCGGCGCGGGAAAGGCGGCGAAAGAGGCGGTGGGCCTTGCGCTTCTCGTACTGGCGCAGCTTCGCCCCTCCTGCGTGCCGACAACGCCGGCAGTTGCAAGAGCTATACGTGCTGTTTTCCCGTTGGGCCATCGGTTTCTCCTTACCAGAGTGCTGCTACGGGTGCGCCGCCCCACGTAGGCAGTACGCGCCCCTCACCCCCGGCGCATCTCGGCCGCATAGTTGCGGCGCGGGTAGTAGACATAGACTAAAAGCCAACCCGGGAACAACTTGGCCGGCACGCGCCAGGCTGTACCGCAGCCCCGGCATTGATCGAACTGCTCCGCTCCTTCCTGGACTTGCCGGACGTATTCCTCGGCCGGCAGCTTACAGGTCGGACAAAACTCAACTGCGCTCACCATTGCTACACCTCCAAGAAGCACAGGTAACGGGCCATCTCCGACTTGAACGGAGCTCTCCGCCAGGCGGCGTTTTGTGGCCGGCTAAACTACTGGCCCGATGTGTTGCCGGGGGCGGATTTGAACCGCCGACCTCCGGGTTATGAGCCCGACGAGCTGCCACTGCTCCACCCGGCGACGTTGGTACAGAAAGGGGGCCTGGCCCCCAGGTTGCGGAGGAGGGACTTGAACCCTCGGCCGTGGGCTTATGGAGCCCCCGCTCTGCCGCTGAGCTACCCCGCAACGTAGATACTTTGGTGCGGCTGGGAAGAACCATCTTTATCCGGTCAAGCCGGTTAGGGCTTGGCCGGCGGGGTTTGTCCGCTCCCCCGCGCATCAGCGAACGGCAGGGCTCGAACCTGCAACCACCTATCCCTCAAGAGAGATAGCGCTCTGCCACTTGAGCTTCGTCCGCCGTTTGGTGCCTTGGGGCGATTCGTCTGCCGAATCACCCCTATTCTGTTGTTAAGGTCACCGGAAGGGCCAGAGGCCCCCCTGCATGAAAAAGGAAACGCCGGGGGAATACCCCGGCGTCTGGGAAAAGGCGTATGTAGCATGCGTTAGCCGGGGGGCGCACCCCCTGTCGTTTGCTTTGACTGCTGGTAAAGTGCTAACCTACGTCGGATGACCGCCCGCAGGATGTCCGCTTTCGCTACCCGGCCTTCTTGGGCCAGGCGCTCGACCAATGGCACTTGCTCCGGCCACAACGCGACCTTCTTGCGGTGCGTATGCGGCACGTGCTCGGCCAGGTCGGCAAACGAACTCACCTCGGCCAGGCCCTCACGGAGCAGATCACTCGCGCTGCGCCCCGTCTGGGCATAAATGGCATCGACCGCCGCAGCGTCGTCCCCATCTAGGACGAGTGAGGTCGCCTTGCTCTTGTTACCACTAGGTGTTCCACTGCTTT